>Ga0182736_1000010_pt1 | contig 598953 bp, 459 predicted proteins | sample eDN5th30CKraftBY_FD_128882 | JGI IMG/M metagenome (GOLD analysis project Ga0182736, IMG submission 128882) | Enriched backyard soil microbial communities from Emeryville, California, USA - eDNA 5th pass 30_C Kraft BY (version 2) (version 2) | ecosystem: Environmental > Terrestrial > Soil >...
ACCGGCGCAACCGGCGCAACCGGCGCAACCGGCGCAACCGGCGCAACCGGCGCAACCGGCGCAACCGGCGCAACCGGCGCAACCGGCGCAACCGGCGCGCGGCGCGGCCGGCGCCGCGCCGCGCGCGAGCGAATCCGACGCGCCGCGTCCGCACCGACCGGTCCGCGACGCCGAACCGCCCTGGGTCCGCTCACAGGCGGCGGCGTCATCGGTGACGGCGCCGGCGGCGGCCGATCGGCAGCCGGCCGATACCTCCACACGCTCGCAGCGCCTGATCGACGTTCTGATCGGCTACCTGCCCGAGCGCCATCGCGCGCGCATCCGCGAGTACCTGATCCTGATGCGGATGGACCGGCCGATCGGCGCACTGCTGCTGCTGTGGCCGACCTGGTGGGCGTTGTGGTTCGCCGCCGGCGATTTTCCGCCGATCGGTCTGCTGGTGATCTTCACGCTCGGCGTGTTCGTGATGCGCGCGGCCGGCTGCGTCATCAACGATTACGCCGATCACGACTGGCTCGACGCGCGCGTCGAGCGCACGCGCGGCCGGCCGATGGCGGCCGGACGGGTCTCGCGCAAGGAGGCGCTCGCCCTGTTCGGCGGCCTGCTCGTGCTCGCGTTCGTCCTCGTGCTGTTCACGAACCGGCTCACGATCCTGCTGTCGTTCGTCGGTGCGGCGCTGGCGGCGGTCTATCCGTTCACCAAGCGCGTCACCCATCTGGCGCAGGTCGTGCTCGGCGCGGCATTCGGCTGGTCGATCCCGATGGCGTTCGCGGCCGTCACCGGCACGCTGCCGCCGCTGTGCTGGCTGCTGTTCCTCGCCAACGTGCTGTTCTCGGTCATCTACGACACCGAGTACGCGATGGTCGACCGCGACGAGGACGTCCGCGTCGGCGCGCGCTCGACCGCGATCCTGTTCGGCGACGCCGACCTGCCGATCCTCGGTGTGCTGATGGTGACGTTCGTGTTCGCGATGCTGCTGGCCGGCACGCGCGCGGCGCTGCCGTGGCCGTACTTTGCCGGCCTGGCCGCGGCTTCGTGCCTGTTCGCATGGCAGCAGTGGACGATGCGCGACCGCGCGCGCGATCGCTGCCTGGCCGCGTTCCGCAACAACAACTGGGTCGGCTTCGTGCTCTGGGCCGGCCTGCTGCTGGCGCTGGCGATCCGCTGAGCGCACGCGATCGATGGATACCGGTGCGATTCCGTCGCGATGGCCGGCCGAGTGGCGAGGCGCGCTCGCCGGCTACGAGGCCGAGCGGCAGACGATCGGTTGCTCGGCGGCGGCGACGTTTCGCCTGCGCGCGCCCGGACGCGAGACGCTGTTCGTCAAGACCGAATGCGCCGGGCCGTTCGCCGAACTGCGCGACGAAGCCGCCCGCCTGCAATGGCTCGGCGCCGCGGGCGTGCCGTGCGCGCGCGTGATCGACGGCATGTTCGGGCCGCGGCGCGACTGGCTGCTGCTGTCGGCGCTGCCGGGCCGTGATCTGGCCTCGGCGCAGCTCGCACCCGACCAGGTCGTGCGGATCGCCGCCGAGGCCCTGCGCGACCTGCATCGCCTCGACCCGGCGGCGTGCCCGTTCGATCAGCGCGTCGCGCGGCGCCTCGACGCCGCCGAGGCGCGCCTGCGCGCCGGCCAGGTCGACGCCGAGGACTTCGACGAGGACCATCGCGAGTACGCGCCGGCCACGTTGCTGGCCCGGCTTCGCAGCTCGCAGCCGGCGATCGAGGACTGCGTCGTCGTCCACGGCGATGCGAGCCTGCCGAACCTGATCGCCGAGCCCGGGCGGTTCAGCGGCTTCATCGATTGCGCGCGTCTGGGCGTCGCCGATCGGCACCAGGATCTGGCGCTGGCCGCGCGCGACATCGCCTCGACGTTCGGTCAGTCCTTCGCCGGCGCATTCCTCGATCGCTACGGCATCGCGGTGGACGTGCAGCGTCTGCGCTTCTACCGCGCGCTCGACGAGTTCTTCTGATCGCGCCCTCCGCGCGCAAGGTCGGCACGACGTCGAAGGCGGCGCCTCAATCGAAACCGTCGCGCATCAGCGTCGGCAGCACCTGCGGGAACAGGTCGTGCGTCGGCCAGCTCGAGACCTGGCCGTAGGCGGCCCAGACCGCGGCGTCCATCGCATTAGTCGTGTCGTTGGGATTGTTCTCGTTGCGGCGGTTCAGCAGGATCACGATCGAGAAGCCGTTGCGGTAGCGCACGATGTAGCTGGCCGTCGACGGCAGACTGCCGGCATGGAACGTCGTGCGGCCCTGCGCGCCGTAGTCGCGTACCGACCAGCCGCTGGCGTAGTAATAGGCGCCCGGCGTGTACGGCAGCGGGAAGTTCTGCGGCAGCGCGAACATGCGGTCGAGCGAGGCCTGGTCGAGGATCGCGTTCGGCGCGTTCGGTGCGTCCAGGTTGGTCATCCAGCGCAGCAGCTCCGGCGCCGAGGCGACCCAGCCGCCGTAGGCGTCCATCGTGTCCTGGTTGATCGAGCCGCCGTACTCCCACGGCCGCAGCGCGCCGCTGTCGTCGATCACGCTGGTGGCCTGCCCGCCGGAATAGTAGGCGACCTCGCCGGGCGCGCGCTCGTCCTGATGCGCGCGCGCCAGACGCAGATTCCAGACGCCGGCCCGGTTCAGCACGCGCCGTGCGTAGCGCTCGTACGGCATGCCGCTGGCGCTCTCGATGATGCGGCCGAGCAGCTTGTAGCCGTAGTTGCTGTACTGGTACGTGGTGCCGGGCGTCGAGGCCAGCGGCACGCCGCTCTGATAGCGGATCACGTTGGCGTGCGAGACCGGCAGGGAGATGCCGAGGCCCTGCGCAACGACGCGGTCGCGAAACACCGGGTCGTAGCCGAGCGTAGCCGGGTCGCCGAAGCCGCCGAGCATCTCGAGCAGGTTGCGTACGGTCACCGTCGCCAGGCGCGGATCGGCGCTGGTGCCCGGCCGCGGCGTCAGGTCCACGTACCGGCCGATCGTGTCGTCGGGCGCCAGCGCGTCGTCCTGGATCAGCCGGTTGACCAGGGTCGAGGTGATCGGCTTGCTGCAGCTGGCGATGCGGAACAGCGAATCGGGTTGTGTGACGGTGTCCTGGGGACCCGGATTCCACGAATAGCCGCGTGCCAGCACGAGCCGGCCTTGCCAGGCGACCGCCACCGCGCCGGACGGGATGTTGCGCGCGGTCATCATCTGCTGCATCTGCGTGTCGAACGCGGCCAGCGACGGCACCTCGGTGCCGGTCGCGGTCCACTGCGCGCGGACCGGGGCCGGCGCCGCGGCGATCAGGGCGGCCAGCAAGACGGGCAGGATCGCGTGCAGGCGTGAATGACGGACGGGCGGCATGAAGGCTCCTTCGGCGAGTCGTTTCCGGTAAAGGCGCGGAAAGCCGCCGGATCGGCTCACACGGCGCGCGAGCGCTGCGACCTGCCTCAGGGCGCGCGCGCCAACGCCCAGACGTCGACGCGCTCGACGCCGGCCGCGCGCAGCACGCGCGCGCATTCGCCGAGCGTGGCGCCGGTGGTCATGACGTCGTCGAGCACCGCCACATGTGACGGCAGCGTGTGGCCCGGTCGCAGCGCGAGCGCGCCACGCAGATTGCGCCGCCGAGCCGGGCCGTCCAGGCCGGTCTGCGCGGTCGTCGCGCGCCGGCGCACGAGCGCATCGGGCGCGAGCGGCAGGCCGAGCGCGCGCGCCAGCGGCCGCGCCAGTTCCAGCGCCTGGTTGTAGCCGCGCCGGCGCAGCCGGCCGGCATGCAGCGGCACGCACAGCAGCGCCTGCGGCCGCGCCGGCCGATCGCATTCGATGCGCGCGATCATCAGCTCGGCCAGCACGCGGCCGGCGGCGAGGTCGCCGCCGAACTTGAAGCGCGTCTCGAGCAGGTCCAGCGGATGCGCATAGCGGAACGCCGCCCAGGCCGCGTCGAACGGCGGCGGCCGGCGCACGCAGCCGCCGCAGTGCGTCGCCGCGGCCGGCAGCGGCAGCGCACAGCGCGCGCAGCAGGCGATATTGGCCGGCATGTCGTCGCGGCAGCCGGCGCACAGGTCGCGTCCGTCGGCGCCGGCATCGCCGCAGAGCAGGCAGCGCGGCGGCAGCGCGAGCTGCAGCAGACGGCGCCAGAAGCCGTCAACTTTCATCGTCGGTCTCAAGTTGACAGCGCTCCGTGCCGGCCTCCAGACTCGCGGCCCACTGTACCGGAGCCGGAAGCCGCATGACCGCCACCCTGCGCCACGACTGGACCCTCGAGGAGACGATCGCGCTGTTCGAGCGGCCGTTCGCCGATCTGCTCGATCAGGCCCATCAGGTCCACCGCGCGCATCACGACGCCAATGCGGTGCAGGTCTCGACGCTGCTGTCGATCAAGACCGGCGGCTGTCCGGAGGACTGTGCGTACTGCCCGCAGAGCGCGCGCTACGCGACCGGCGTGCAGGCCGAGAAACTGATGGCGCTGCCGGCCGTGGTCGCCAAGGCGCAGCAGGCGCGCGAGGCCGGCGCCACGCGCTTCTGCATGGGCGCGGCGTGGCGCTCGCTGAAGGATCGCGACGTCGAGAAGGTCGCCGCGATCGTCGGCGCGGTCAAATCGCTCGGCATGGAGACCTGCGCGACGCTCGGCATGCTGACCGGCGACCAGGCGCGCCAGCTCAAGGCCGCCGGCCTGGACTACTACAACCACAACCTCGACACCGCGCCGGACTTCTACGGCGACGTGATCTCCACGCGCGCCTACCAGGACCGCCTCGACACGCTGTCGCACGTCCGCGACGCCGGCCTCAAGACCTGCTGCGGCGGCATCGTCGGCATGGGCGAGTCGCGCGCGCAGCGCGCCGGCCTGCTGCGCACGCTGGCGACGCTGCCCGAGCATCCGCAGTCGGTGCCGATCAACCGCCTGGTGCAGGTGGAAGGCACGCCGCTGGCCGGCACCGCGCTGCTCGATCCGTTCGAGTTCGTGCGCACGATCGCGGTCGCGCGGATCCTGATGCCGGCCTCGATGGTGCGGCTGTCGGCCGGGCGTTCCGAGATGAACGACGAGCTGCAGGCGCTGTGCTTCTTCGCCGGCGCCAATTCGATCTTCTACGGCGAGAAGCTGCTGACCACCGGCAACCCGGACGTCGAGGCCGATCGTGCGCTGTTCGCGCGGCTCGGCATCCATCCGCTCGAGGTCGAGCTCGCCGACGGCCACCACGGCGGCAGCACCGTGCACGCCGACCTCGTCGAGCCCTGCGGCGTCGACGCGGCGGCCTGAGGTCCGGTCCGCGCGCCGGCACGGCGTCAGTGCAGCTTGAGGCGTCCGGACACGCGCCGCTGCAGCAGCCGCGCCAGCGCCAGCACGATCGTATTGCCGGTGCCGAGGATCGCGCGGTGGTGATTCAGATGCAGCGACATGTACATCCACTTGGCGATCAGGCCCTCGACGAAGAAGTTCGGGCCGCCGAGACCGCCCATCAGCGAGCCGACGCCGCGATTCTCGCCGAGCGAGACCAGCGAGCCGAAGTCGCGATAGACGAACGGCGCGTCGTGATCGCGTTCGCGCCGCCGCGCCAGCAGCACCTTGGCCAGATACGCCGCCTGCTGATGCGCGGCCTGCGCGCGCGCCGGCACCCATTTCTCGCCCCACGGACAGGCCGCGCAGTCGCCGAGCGCGTACAGGTCCGGCGCGCCGGTGCGCAGATGGTCATCGACGACGAACTGGTTCGCGCGATTGACCGGCAGGCCGAAATGCGCGTTCGCGTCGGCGGCCTTGATGCCGGCGGCCCAGACGATCAGGTCGGCCGGAATCTCGCCGCTCGCGGTGACCAGACGATCGGCCCTGACCTCGGTCACCGGCGTCGCGGTCAGCACGCGCACCTGCTTGCGCTCGAGCGCGAGCTGCGCCTGCGCCGAGATCTTCTCGGGCAGGCCGGCCAGGATCCGCGGTGCGGCCTCGACCAGGGTGATGTCGAGCCGGAACCGCTGCTCGGCGCGAAAGCCTTCCTGCAGCAGCGCGTGCGCTTCGAGCAGCTCGGCCGACAGCTCCACGCCGGTCGCACCGGCGCCGACGATCGCGACGCCGAGACTGCGATGCTCGGCGAACGCCGCGCGCGTGAACGCGGCCAGCAGATGACGCTGGAAGCGCTCCGCGTCGCGCGCGCGTTCGAGCACGTAGGCGTGCTCGGCCGCACCGGGCGTGCCGAAGAAGTTCGATCCGCTGCCGAGCGCGAGCACCGCATGCGTGTAGCTGATCGTGCGCTCGGGCACCACCTCGCGGCCGTCCTCGTCGCGCATCTGGCCGAGCGTCAGACGCTTGGCGCGCGGGTCGAGTCCGGTCAGCTCGCCCGGCGAGAAGCTGAAGTGGTTGCGCCGCGCCAGGATCATGTACGACAGACCCTCCTGGTGCGCGTCCAGTGTGCCGGCGGCCACTTCATGCAGCGTCGGCTTCCAGATGTGGAAGACCGAGCGGTCGATCAGCAGTACGCTGGCCGGCCCGTCGCGGCGGCCGAACGTGCGGCCGAGCCGGGCCGCCAGTTCGAGTCCGCCGGCGCCGCCGCCGACCACGACGATGTCGTAATGCATGGACGCCGTTCCGGGAAGGATGCAGCGGCCAGTCTACTGGCTTTGCGCGGCGTGCCCAGCGCATCGGCGCGTTCCTGCGGCGAGGTGCCGCGATGAGGCGGACCGATCCGATCGCGCGCCTGGCCGCGGCGCAGGCCGATCGCGCGCAGGCCGCACTGCTGCGACGCCTGCGCAGCGTCGAGGCGATCGACGGCACCGGCCTGGTCATCGGCGGCCGGCGCCTGACCGGTTTTGCGAGCAACGACTACCTCGGCCTGGCCGCGCATCCGGAACTGATCGAGGCGCTCGGCCGTGCCGCGCGGCAGTGGGGCGTCGGGGCCGGCGCGGCGCATCTGCTCGGCGGGCATCGCGAGGTCCATGCGGCGCTCGAGGCCGATCTGGCGCACTGGACCGGTCGCGACAAGGCCTTGCTGTTCTCGACCGGCTACCTCGCCAACCTCGGCGCCTTGCAGGCGCTGCTGCAGCCGGGCGATCTGTGCGTGCAGGACAAGCTCAACCATGCCTGCCTGCTCGACGGCACGCGGCTGTCCGGTGCGACGCTGCGGCGCTACCGTCACGGCGACGTCGCCGCGGCCGAACGTCAGCTGGACTCCGACCCGGCCGCCGCGGCGCTGCTCGCGACCGACGGCGTCTTCAGCATGGACGGCGACGTCGCGCCGCTGTCGGCGCTGGCGGCGGCGTGCCGGACGCACGGTGCCGCGCTGATGGTCGACGACGCGCACGGCATCGGCGTGCTCGGCCCGGAAGGCGCCGGCAGCCTGGCCGAGGCCGGCATCGGCCAGGATCAGGCACCGGTGCTGATGGCCACGCTCGGCAAGGCGCTCGGCGTCGCCGGCGCGTTCGTCGCAGGGCCTGCCGCGCTGATCGACGGCCTCGTGCAGTTCGCGCGACCGCACGTCTACACGACCGCCCCGCCGCCGGCGCTCGCCGCGGCGACCCGGGTCGCCGTGCGACTGGCGCGCGAGGAAGGCTGGCGGCGCGAGCGGCTGGCCGCGCACGTGGCGCAGTTCCGCGAAGGGGCCGCGCGCCGCGGGCTGACGCTGGCCGATTCGCGCACGCCGATCCAGCCGGTCCTGGTCGGCGCCAGCGATGCGGCGCTGGCCGCCGCACGCGCGCTCGAGGCGGCCGGCTTCTTCGTGCCGGCGATCCGCCCGCCGACGGTGCCGGCCGGCACCGCGCGGCTGCGCGTCACGCTGACCGCCGCGCACGCGGCCGACGAGGTCGAGCGGCTGCTCGATGCCTTGCAGGCGGCGCTGCGATGAAGCCGGCGGCCGACGACGTCGAGCGGCGCGATCCGGTCTGGCAGGCCTACGCGCGGCTGTATCTGGACACCGACTACCGGCGCGAGGTGCGCGCGGCGGCACGCGAGGCCGCGGCTTCCGGCTATACCGAGGCCGAGCTGCGCGCGATCCTGCTGCACGAGGTGCATCCGGTCCTGCGCAGCAATCTGGTCGCGACCGCCGGCGTCTGGGACGGCTTCGATCCGGACTGGCTGCGGGCGAGAATCCTGCACCGCTCGCGGCGGCCGCGCTGGCTGCGCCTGGACGGCTGCCTGTGCGCGCACGCCGAGCATCTGTGGCGGCTGCTGGCGCCGCGGATCCGCCGCCTGCGCGCAGCGGCAGCATGATGGGACCGACCGACACCGCCCGAGCAACCGCGACCTTCCGATTCTTCCGCTACGACCTCTCATGCACATCGACACCATCGGCGAAGGTCCCGACCTCGTCCTGATCCACGGCTGGGCCATGCACAGCGGCATCTTCGCGCCGCTGACCGAGCGGCTCGCGCAGCACTGCCGCCTGCACCTAGTCGATCTGCCCGGCCACGGCGCGAACCGCGAGTACGCCGCCGGTGCGCTCGAGCCGGCAGCCTGCGCGCAGGCGATCGCCGCCTCGACGCCGCCGGCGGTCTGGCTCGGCTGGTCGCTCGGTGGCCTGGTCGCGCTGCGCGGCGCGCTCGACCGACCCGATACGGTGCGCGGCCTGGTCGCGATCGCGGCCAATCCGCGTTTCGTCGTCGGTGCCGACTGGCCGCACGGCGTCGAGCCGGACGTGCTGCGTGCATTCGCCGACGGGCTCGGCCGCGACTACCACGCGACGATCGAGCGCTTCCTCGCGCTCGAAACGCTCGGCTCGCCCGATGTGCAGCGCGAGCTGCGCGCATTGCGCCAGCAGGTGTTCGCGCGCGGCGAGCCGGACGCCGCCGTGCTCTGCGACGGGCTCGCGATCCTCGGCAGCGCCGATCTGCGCGCGGCGCTGCCGGCGTTGGCGCTGCCGAGCCTGTGGATCGCCGGCCGCCGCGACCGGCTGATCCCGGCCGCGGCGATGCGCTGGTCGGCCGGGCAGGCGCCGGCCGCGCGCTATCTCGAGCTGCCGGCCGGACATGCGCCGTTCCTGAGCGACCCGCAGGCGGTCGCCGACGCGGTCGCCGACTTCGTCGACGCGCAGGTGCGCGCATGAGCGGGCCGCACGACGGCGGGCCGTTCGATCGCGCGCACGTGCGCCGCGCGTTCGGCCGCGCGGCGGCCACCTACGAGGCGCATGCCGTGCTGCAGGCCGAGGTCGAGTCGCGGCTGCAGGAACGGCTCGACGGCCAGCCGCTGCAGCCGGCCGTCGTGCTCGACGTCGGCAGCGGCACCGGCCGCGGCACCGCGCAGCTGCGCCGCCGCTACGGCAAGGCGCAGGTGATCGCGCTGGACCTCGCGCTGCCGATGCTCAAGGCCGCGCGCCGCCATGCCGGCTGGCTGCGGCCGTTCGCGCGCGTGGCCGGCGACGTGCAGGCGCTGCCGCTGGCCGACGCCAGCGTCGATCTGATCCATTCCAGCCTGTGCCTGCAATGGAGCGGCGATCTGGCCGCGGTCTACGACGAGTTCCGGCGCGTGCTCAAGCCCGGCGGCCTGCTGCTGTTCAGCACGTTCGGACCGGAGACGCTGTTCGAGCTGCGCAGCGCGTTCTCGCGCGTCGACGACCATCCGCACGTCAGCCGCTTCCTCGATCTGCAGACGATCGGCGACGGCCTGCTCGCGGCCGGCTTCCGCGATCCGGTGCTCGAGCGCGATCTGTTCACGCTGACCTATGCCGACGCGCTGACCCTGATGCATGAGCTGCGCGCGATCGGCGCGACCAATGCCGATACCGGACGCAGCCGCACGCTGACCGGCAAGGCCAGGCTGCAGGCCGCGATCGCCGCCTACGAGACGTTCCGCAGCGACGGACGCCTGCCGGCGACCTACGAGGTGATCTACGCGCAGGCGTTCGCGCCCGATGCCGGCCAGCCGCGCCGCACGCGCGGCGGCGACCTGGCCAGCTTCCCGATCGAGCGTCTGCGCGGCAGCCGCAGGACGCGCACGCCGTGACGCGCGCCCGCGCGTTGGCCGCGATCGGCATCGCGCTGGTCTCGGCGCTGTTCTTCACGCTGACCTACGTGCTGAACCGGCTCGCCGCGACCAGCGGCGGTCACTGGGCGTGGACGGCCGCGCTGCGCTATCTGATCACGCTGCCGCTGCTCGCGGCGGTGCTGCCGTTCGCCGGAGGCCTCGGCGAGCTGCGCGCGGTGATCGGACGCCATCCCGGCGTCTGGCTGCTGTGGAGCCTGGTCGGCTTCGGTCTGTTCTGCGCCTGCCTGACCTATGCGGCGGCCAGCGGTCCGTCGTGGCTGGTCGCCGGCAGTTTCCAGATCACCGTGATCGCCGGTCTGCTGATGTCGCCGCTGATCTACGACGACGCGCGCCGGCGCATTCCGCTGCCGGCGCTGGCGGCCGGGCTGGTGGTCGTCGCCGGCGTGCTGCTGATGCAGCTCGACCATGCCGACGGACGGCTCGACCGCGCAGCGTGGATCGCGCTGGCCTGCGTCGTCGTCGCCGCGTTCGCCTATCCGCTCGGCAACCGCATGCTGATGCTGCACCTGGAGCGCACCGGTCAGCATCTGACCACGCTGCAGCGCGTATTCGGCATGACGCTGATGAGCCAGCCGGCCTGGCTCGTGCTGGCCGGCTGGGGCTGGCTGCAGGCAGGTCCGCCGTCGCTGGTGCAGACGCTGTCGGCGGCCGGCGTCGCGCTCGCGTCCGGCGTGGTCGCGACGCTGCTGTTCTTCGCGGCGACCGAATGGGTGCGCGAGGATCCGACTGCGCTCGCCGCCGTCGAGGCGATGCAGGCCGCCGAGCTGCTGTTCGCGACCGTGCTCGGCGTGCTGCTGCTCGGCGAGGCCTGGCCGCTCGGCCGCGCGCTCGGCGGCGCCTGCCTGATCGTCGCCGGCATCGTCGCGTTCTGTCTGATCAGCGGCCGGCGCGCGGCGGTGTCATAGCGTCCGCAACTGAGCAGATCGACCCAAGGCGACGGTGTCGGACCTCGCGCTGATCGGTGGTCTGCCGGCTCCATCGGAGAGCCGAACATGATGCGTGCCCCGCGAACCGGTCGCCCGCGACGAGGCGGGACCGTTTCGCGCGGGCGTTCGGCGCCGCGTCCGTGCATCGGCGAGCGCTTGCTTCGAACGCCGCCGCCTCACACTGCGGCGACGTGCGCAGCGGCGCCGTCGGCGTGGATCGTCGGCCAGACCTCGTCGAACCAGCGCTTGGTCTCCTCGACGAAGACCATCTGGATCGCCGCCAGCGCGTTGCGCGCCTTCTGCGCGATCACGATCCGCTGCAGCGGCAGCGGATCGGCGATCGGCCGGCGCAGCAGCGGCCGGCCGTCGTAGCTGAAGTCTCCGTACGGGCGCGAGTAGGCCAGCGCGACACCGAGGCCGTTGGCGACCATCGCGCGCTGCAGCTCGAACGAGCCGGTCCGGATCGCCTGCGCCGGGCGCACGTTGCACAGATGGAACAGCTCCAGCACGTGCTGCCAGCTCTGCGCCTGATCGGTCAGGATCAGCGGTTCGCCGGCCAGTTCGGCCATCGTCACGCTGGACTGCGCAGCGAGCCGGTGATCGGCCGGCAGCAGGGCCTGCGGCGCGAGCTCGCAGAGGATCGTCGCGGTCGAGCTCGCCGGCAGGCCGAGGTCGTAGCTGATCGCCAGATCGATCGCACCGTCGTCGAGGTGGCGGCCGATCGTGTCGAAGCCCTCCTCGCGCACGACGACGTCGATCGCCGGACAGCGGCGGCGCAGCCGCGCCAGGATCGAGGGCACGCAGTACGGCGCCAGATCCTCGAAACAGCCGAGCACCAGCTCACCGCGCAGGCCGCTGTCGGCGTCGGCGAGCGTCTCGAGCGATTCCGCATCGGCCAGCAGCTGGCGCGCCTTGGCCATGACCACGTGACCGAACGCGGTCAGCGACACGCCCGATCCGCGCTGGCGCACGAACACCGGTTTGCCGAAGTGTTCCTCGATCTGCGTGATCGCCGTCGAGATCGACGGCTGCGACACGTGTAGCGCCTTGGCCGCGGTCGTGACGTTGCCGTAGCGCGCCGCCGCCTGTGCGTAGCGCAGTTGCCGCAGCGACAGGCTCATCGGAATTCCTGATGGCGCAGGCAGGATTTAAATATTTTACATCCCGTCATCATGCCGACATTGTGCAGCAACGAGGGCTACATCGGATAGGCGGCTAAACGTCTATCTACCCATACACGAGAGTCAGGGGCGCACCGGGCGGGGCTCGCAGCCGGTCCGGATCGCTGCGGCCGTTCGCGGCGGCGGTGCGCGCCCGGCACGTGACGGCGGCCGGACAGCCGCCGCTGGGACCTCCGGCTGCCGGGAGCGCCCGGCCGACTCCGCTTTCCGACTCCCCGGGAGAACCGCTGTCATGAACCGCTTCTCGTTTGTCCGCTTCGCCGCACTGGCCTGCGCGCCGGTGCTGGCGCTGACGCTGGCCGCTGCGCCGCCGGCGAGCCACGCCACCGTATCCGCGTCCGCGGCGACGGCCGGCACCGATCTGACGCTGACGCTGACGCTCGCGCCGTACCAGGGCGATCCGAACACCTGCGGCACCGCGACCGAGCTGGAGGCGACGACCGGCGATCAGGTGCTGCTGTGCTACACGCTGACCAACAACGGCACGACGACGCTGACGCATCAGTCGCTCGAGGACAGCATCGACGGCACGATCCTGGCGTACGAGCCGATCACGCTGGCGCCGGGCCAGACCCATCGCCGCGTGCGCACGATCGTCGCCGTCGGCGACACCCAGCGCACGGCGACCTGGCGCGGCTACGCCTCGCTGCCGCGCTACAGCTACGCCGACACCGGCGCGTCCGGCTTCGTCGACATCGCCGGCACCGGGACGCGGATCGGCTTCGCCGCCGCGCCGGATCTGGCCCCCTTCACCAGCGCGTTCCCGCTGCGCTTCTACGGACGCACGTCCTCGGCGCTGTGCGTCAGCAACGACGGCGTCGTGCTGTTCGACGATCCGGACTGCCTGTCGCCGCAGGCCGGCTCCACGCCGGACTACGGCTATGCCTACAACGAGCCGCTGCCGGTGAGCGTCGGCTTCGGCCGCGTGCTGGTGCCGACCGTGATCGCGCCGATGTGGTTCGACCTCGACCGCGAGCCCGGTGGCGTCTTCGCGCAGACGCTCGGCAGCGCGCCGAATCGGCGCCTGATCGTGCAGTGGAACGACCTGGGCACCAGTATCGCCAGCACGACGACGGCGCGCTTCCAGGTCGTATTCCAGGAAGGCAGCGACACGATCCGCTTCGAATACGCGGCCACCGCGTTCGGCAACGAGGCCGACCACGGCGCGTTCGCGACGATCGGCCTGCAGGGCGATCCGGCCGGTCTATACACGCAGTACTCGTACCGCGAGCCGTCGCTAGCGCCGGGCCGGTCGATCGTCTGGACCTACTCGCCCGAGGTCGGCGGCAGCGCGGCCGGCAATACCGTGCGCGTCGATGCCGGCATCCCGGAGATCGCGGTCGCGCCGGCCGCGCTGTCGGCCGTCGCCGGACCCGGCGAGAGCGTGACGCGGACGCTGTCGATCGACAACGTCGGCGCGCGCGATCTGGCCTGGAATCTCGGCGAGGCGCCCGGCGGCACGACCGCGCACTTCCCGCGCACGCCGCGCTACATCGCGCCGCCGATCGGCAATGCCGCGGAAGCGACGCCGAGCTCGCTGGCTTCCAGCTTCGCCGATGCGGTGCGCCTGCCGTGGCTGCCGAGCCACCGGCCGCTCGCGCCGAACGCCGGGCTGCCGTTCTTCGGCACCAGCCCGATCGCCGGCTTCCTCGGCTTCGACGGCGCCGATCCGACCGGCACCTTCAGCATCATCAATCCGGACGTCGACACCTGGTACTTCGCCAGCCAGTTCATCGGCAACGACTTCACGAAGCTCTACGTGATCGTCTACGACAGCTGGACCTATCCGCCGGGCACCTACGGCACGCTCGACGTCGCGACCGGCGCGTTCACGCAGCTCGGCCGCATCACCGGCGGCGACAGCTGGACCTGGAGCGGCCTGACCCAGGATCCGCTGACCGGCACGGTCTACGCGATCAACAGCAACGACGGTCTGTTCGCCAAGCTCTACACGATCGACCTCGCCACCGGACGCGCGACCAAGGTCGGCGACATCACCGGCCCCGGCCTCAATCCGCCGTACTCGATCCACACGCTGGCGATCTCGCCGGGCGGTCTGATGTACGGCATCGATCTGTACGGCCAGATGTTCGTCGCGATCGACAAGCGCAACGGCCAGGCGCGTCCGATCGAGACGCTCGGCCTGCAGCTGGCCGGCTTCCAGGATCTGGAATTCGACCCGCAGACCGGCGTGCTCTACTACTCGGCCGCCTACGTCAATTCCAGCGGCGTGACGGTCGGCGAGCTGCGCCGCATGGATCCGCTGAGCGGCCTGTCGACGCCGATCGGCAGCTATCCGCCGACCGGCGGCTTCCCGGGCACCCAGGTCGGCACGATCGCGCTGGCCAAGCCGACCGTCGGCTGCGCCGCGCCGGGCGAGGTGCCGTGGCTGTCGGCGACGCCGACGTCCGGATCGATCGCGGCCGGTGCGCCCGCTCAGCCGGTCACGGTGACGTTCGACGGCGCCGGCCTCGCGCCGGGCCGCTACGAGGCTTCGATCTGCGTGCACAGCACCGATCCGCGCAAGCCCGACGTCGCGGTGCCGGTCAGCTTCATCGTCTCCGACGCGGTGCTGTACGACCAGAGCGTCGCCGACACCTCGCTGCGCGCGTTCAACAACACGGTGGTCGCGCCGGCCGTCGTGACCGGCATGTCGTCCGAGGGCGCCGACGACTTCGTCGTGACCGCCGCCGAAGGCTGGCGCGTCTCGGGCTTCAACTTCACCGCGTACAGCAACAACGGCACGTTCCCGTCGCACGTGAACCTGCGCATCCACGCCGACGACGGCAGCGGCCGCCCCGGCGAGGAGATCGTCTGCCTGGCGCCGCGCGTGCCGGCCTTCGTGCTCGACCAGCCGGCCAACCAGATCGGCGTCTGGCTCGACGCGCCGTGCGTGCTCGATGCCGGTACCTACTGGGTGGTGTGGTCGTTCGCCGACGTCGATATCTCCTCGCCGGTGCTCGGCCTGTGGGGCCAGACCACGGTGCAGCATCACCAGCCGGCGGTGTGGCGCAATCCGGGCGGACAGCTCAGCGCCGCGTGCACGGCCTGGTCGACGTTCGCGCAGTGTCCGGACCAGTTCGACGCCAGCGCGCGCGACTTCGGCTTCTCGGTCTACGGCCGCGTGTTCGACGTCTGCGAGGACACGCTGTTCGCCGACGGCTTCGAGGCGACGTCCGGCGCCTGCCGCGCCGCGCCGCGCGACTGACGGCCCCCGCAGAGGAGGCATCCGCCTCCTCTGCGGACGACGGCCGCGCATGCGGCATCCCGATGCGGCTCGATCGCGAGCCGCATCCGTCTCCCACACGATCGGGAACTTCTCACGTGCGTGACACCCTTCGAACGACGCTGCTCTTCGCCGCGGTGCTGTCCGCGATCGGCGCGACGCCCGGACGCGCGGCCGACGACGCCGACGCGCCGCGCAGCTATCTGATCCGCTATGCCGAGCCCGGCCTGTTCGAGTCGCGAGCGGGCGGCGCCCCGCGCACGGCGGCCGCGCTGGAGCAGGCGCGCCTCGAGCTGGTGGCCGCGCAGCGCGCCCGGTCGCAGGCGATGCATGCCGCGCTCGGGCGCACGCCGCTCGTCACGCATCACTATCTGGCCAGCCACAGCGGCATCGCCGCGCAATTGACGCCGGCCGAGGCCGAGCGCGTGCGCAGCCTGCCCGGCGTCGCCGACGTGCGGCCCGACGGCGTGGAGTATCTCGACACGTTCCGCACGCCGGCCTTCATCCATGCCGACGCGGTCTGGAACGGCGTCGCCGTGCCGGGCCTGCCGGGCAGCCGCGGCGAGGGCACGGTCGTGGCGGTGATCGACACCGGCATCACGCCGGGCCATCCCTCGTTCGCCGACGACCCGACCTGTCCGGCCGACGGGCTCGGCGCCAAGCTGCTGAGCTACGTCGATTGCAGCACCACCGACGAGAACGGACGCTGCAACGGCACCGAGCCGCTCGATGCGGTCGGTCACGGCACGCATACGGCCGCCACCGCGGCCGGCAGCTTCGTCGCGGCCGACGGCGCGCGTCCGGCGGTGTCCGGCGTCGCGCCGTGCGCGCACATCCGCGCCTACAAGGCCTGTCCGGGACTCGGCTGCACGTTCTCGGGCATCTATGCCGGTCTAGACAACATCCTGCTCGACGGCGACGTCGATGCGCTGAATTTCTCGATCGCCGGCGGCACCGATCCGTGGAACGATCCGGATCGCGTCAAGCTCGACCTGGTCGCCAACGGCATCTTCGTCGCGGCCTCGGCCGGCAATACGACGCCGTCGCAGCCGTATCCGGTCGGCCGCGTCAATCATCTGGGACCCTGGGTCACGACGGTGGCCGCGACCACGCACGACGTCTGGGCCGACGGCCTGCTCGACGTCGCCGATCCCGCGGCACCGGCCGCGCTGACCGACATCCAGCTCTATAGGACCAGCGACTCGCCGAACCTGTCCGCGCATGGCGATCTGCCGATCCGCCACTACGACGCGCAGTCGGCGATGTTCGAAGGCTGCAGCGCCGGGCTCGAGGGTGCACCGGCCGATCTGCCGGCGTTCCCGCCCGGCTACTTCGCCGGCGCCGCCGCGCTAGTGCGCAACGCCGGCTGCGCGCCGGCCACGCAGATCGCCAATGCGGCCGCCGCCGGTGCCGAGCTCGTGCTGATCCGAGCGACGCCGTCGCTCGGCGCGATCGAGCTGCAGACGCAGGGTCAGCCGCCGGTCCCGGCCTACGGCATCACGCTCGATGCCGGCGAAGCGCTGGCGGCGCATGTCGCCGCGCAGGCCGACGTGCGCATCGACGTCGTCCCGGTGCAGGGCGACGCGCTCGGCGTGTTCTCGCTGCGCGGCCCGACGCCGGGCGTCTATCGCGATCTGACCAAGCCCAATCTCGCCGCGCCGGGCGTGCGCATCTTCGCCGCGTCGAGCAACCCGCCCGGCTATGCGACGCTCGACGGCACCTCGATGGCGGCACCGCACGTCGCCGGCGCCGCCGCGCTGGTGCGCAGCGTGCGTCCGGACTGGAGCGTGCCCGAGATCGCCTCGGCGCTGATGACCACGGCCAAGGTCGACGGCGTCGACGACACCTGGGCGCGCGGCTGGACCTGGGATCAGGTCGGCAGCGGCCGCATCGACGTGGCCGCCGCGGTCGGCGCCGGTCTGCTGCTCGACGAGAGCGTCGATCATTTCCTGGCCGCCGATCCGGCCGACCCGGGCCTCGATCTGCGCGATCTGAACCTGCCGTCGCTGCGCGACACCGACTGCGCGCCGAGCTGCACCTGGGTACGCGGTCTGCGCAGCGCGCTCGAGACGGCCGGCGAATGGACCGTCAGCGTCGAGGCGGCGACGCCCGGACTGCAGATCCAGGTGTCGCCGGCGACGTTCACGCTGGCCGCTGCTGGCGGCGGGAGCATCGCCGACCGCCTGTTCGCCGACGGCTTCGATCCGGCCAGCCCCGGTCGCGACCAGGTGCTCGCGGTCACCGCGACGCCGCCGCCCGACGGCGCGCTCGCGTTCGGCCGCGTGATCCTGACCGAGACCGGCGGACGCGCACCGCCGCAGCATCTGACCGTCGTCGCGGCCGGGCGCCAGGCCGGCAGCGGCCGGCCCCAGATCGCGACGCTGCCGGCCGCGGTCACGGCCCGCGCGTCGGCGTCGGCCGGCATCGTCAGCCAGACGCTGACCGTCGCCAACCACGACAGCGGCGAGCTGAGCTGGGCGCAGTCGCACGAGCATCACGCCGCCGTGCTCTGGGAGCAGGCGCCGAGCGGCAGCGCCGGCGTCCGCTCGAGCCGCTCGACGACGCAGAACGGCGGCGTCTACACGGCCAACGATTTCCGCCTGCGCGCACGTACCGCGCTGACCACGATCCGCACGCCGGGCCTGGCGATGGCGGCGGCGCTGACCAGCCAGCCGATCACCTGGGCGATCTATCCGGACGAGGGCGGCGCGCCGGCCGGCGATCCGGAGCTGCGGCCCGGCAACGCGATCTGGACGCATACGACGCCGGCCGACGGCGCCGGCGTGACGATCGAGGACGGCACGATCACGCTCGATCTGGCCGCGGCCGGGCAGGACGTCGATCTGCCGGCCGGCGTGTACTGGCTCAGCGTCTTCCCGACCTATGCCAATGCGGTGACCGGCACCGCCGCGCATTGGCGCTGGTCGCAGGCCACGCGCGCCGACCTCGGCGCCAAGCTGATCTCGCCGGTGATCTACGGCGTCTCGACCTGGTCGCCGATCAGCGTGATCGGCGTGTCGTTCGACGATACCGCGTTCACGATCGAAGGCCGCATCGGCGGCACCGGCATCGACTGCGCGGCACCGTGGCTGCAGCTGGCACCGTCCTCCGGCGAGGTGCCCGGCAGCAGCGCGCGGCAGGTGGCGCTGCGCATCGATCCGCGCCAGCTCGCGCCGGGGACGCATACGGCCAGCCTCTGCATCGACAGCAACGACCCGTACCTGCCGACGCTGATCGTGCCGGTGACGCTGACGGTCGACCCGTAGATGCCCGCTGTCCGAACGTACCGGCCCGCCTGCGCGGCGGGCCGGCCGGCATGCCCGCCCGCTTCCATCGCGATCGTCTCGCGTCCAGGCTATGCCTGCTTCACGTGCCGAGGGACCCGCGCTTGAGCATCGACAGCCTGATCGATCCGATCACCGCGCCCGAACCGGCGGCCCCGCCGTTCTGTCGCCTCCGTCACGCGCGGCACGAGGACGCGGTCGAGCTCGCCGCGTTCGCGGCGCGCACGTTCGAGGACACCTACGGCAGCGACACGCCGGGCCGGATCGGGCCCGAGCACATCGCCCTGCATCTGGCAACCGCGTTCGGACCGCGCCAGCAGGCTGCCGAGCTCGCCGATCCCGCTGTCGTCACCGTGCTCGCCGAATGCGACGGCCGGCTCGCGGCCTACGCGCAGGTCCGCCGCGCCCTCGTGCCGCCGTGCGTCGGCGGTCGCGCGCCGATCGAACTGCACCGGCTCTACGTCGACCGTGCGTGGCACGGACGTGGCATCGGCCAGCGGCTGATGGCCGAGATCGACGCGATCGCCGCCGGCCGTTTCGGCGGCGCGACGCTGTGGCTGAAGGTCTGGGAACGCAATGCGCGCGCGATCGCGTTCTACGCCAAATGCGGCTTCGTCGACGTCGGCATCGCCGACTACTTCGTCGGCGCCGATCGCCTGACCGACCGCGTCCTGGTGCGGCCGCTCGATCCGCAGGCGGCCATGCGGCCCGCGACCGGCTGAGGCGCCGGCCGCCGCAGCGCTTCGCGACGGCGATGCGGCGCTCGCTCATCGGCCGCCGCGGCGCGCCTTGTGCATCGCGCCGGCGCGCGAGCGACGCCGGTGCGGTGTGCATCCGAGAGATCCGCTACTCAGAGATTCGCGTCGAGCCAGGCGATACGCTGGACCAGCCAGTCCTTGAAGTAGGCGACCTCGCCCTCGTACGAGCCGGTGACGACGCCGTTCGGCCAGACGTGGCCGGCCAGGATCGGCCAGCGCTGGAAGTTGTTGGCCGGCGCGTCGCCCATGCCGGCGACCTCGGCGTCGATGAACGCGAGCAGCGTGTCGATCTGGTCGGCCTTGAGCTCATTCCAGCGCGCGCGCACCGCCTGCGCGAACGCCGGATCCTCGAACAGGCGCCCGTACCACGGCCCGTAGCGGATCCACCAGCCGCGCGGATCGGTGTTCGCGCCGTAGTTGGCATTGCCCGAGCTGATGTCGAAGTCCCACAGCGGACCGCGGCTGAGCTTGCCGTCGCGGTCCTTGTAGCTCCAGATGCTGCTCCAGTCGCGCGCGTCCTGGTTCATCATCAGCTCGTTGACGAGATACCAGTCGACGAACGTCGCGGTGTCGAGCCAGGCCGCGTAGCCGGTCGTCGGATCGGTGAACGTCGCGTCGTAGATCGCGTTCTCGGTCGACTGCACGTAGTTGCGGATGTACGCGTACTGCGCCGGTGCGATCGATTCCGCATCGGGCGTGTCGATGCAGTACGGCACGCCGCGGCTGGTGTCGAACTGCACGTTCGCCGCGCAGTCGCGACGGCCGTCGAGTTCGAGCAGGTAGCCGCCGCTGATCGTCTCGGGTGTGACGTCCTCGGGTTCGAGTTCGGTGATGTCGACGCGATCGGCGCCGACGCGGATCTGCTCGGTCAGCTGGTACTGGCCGATGTAGTCGCCGTTGAGCGTGACCTCGACCAGATGCGAGCGCGGCGTCCAGGCCAGGCGCGTGCGGCGGCCCATCTCGAACGCGACGTGATTGCGCAGCAGGCTCTTGTCGCCGTAGTTGGCCAGCAGCACCCAGTGCCGGTTCTCGGGCATGCCGAGCAGCGGCGCCTTCTGCACGAGTCTGATCCGGTACGGCTTCTTCGGCATGTCCCAGGTCGAGTTGCCGCGGCCGCGGATCTCGATCGCGCCGGCATACTCGAGTGACGGATCGGCGGCGCTGATCGCGAGCTGGCCGGCCACGTAGTCGTCGCGTCCGATCGGCGCGCCGCCGGCCGTCGTCACCGCGAGCACCGGCAGGCGTCCTTCCGGCGGCTGCGGCGGGCGGTCGACCGCATCGAAGTCGTCGCCGAACAGCGCATCGGGCGCCGCGCCGGTCGCGGCCGCGGCGGCGGTCCGGACCAGCCGGATGCGCGCCAGCGTGTCCTTGTCGGCCGAGAACACGTCGCCCTCGCCGAAGAACACCGCCCAGGCCATGCGCCGCACCGCCTGATGCGTGCTCGAGGTCCAGAACGCCGCGTCCGGCGCGGCCGGGAACGCCGTCGTGTCGATCGCCGGCCGCAGGCGGTCGTGGCGGATCAGGCTGGCCAGTTCCTTGACGTTGGGCAGGCGCCAGTCGGCATGGCCGCGCCAGTTCTGGCCGTTGCGCGTGCGCGCTTCCTGCAACGCGCTCTGCCAGCGATACGCGGTGGCCTCGCCGCCGCCGCAGGCCGCGCCGCTCTGGCCGAGCGCACAGCGATCCCACATCAGGCCGGTTCGCGGGTCGGTGACGGTGCCGTCGCCGTTGTCGCGCAGGCCGCCGAAGTCCCCGCCGCCGCTGACCAGGCGCACCGAGGCCGCGGTCGCGTCGCGATCGGCCGCGTTGACGAAGCCGCCGCCGAAGTGCACGACCCAGGCGCGCGCCGTGCCGTCGGCGTGACGTTCGCCGGTCCAGTGGAACGTCGCGGTCCCGGCGGTGAAATAGGTCGAGTCGAGCGACAGCGTCGTCTGGCCGTAGTGCACCAGGCCCTGCAGCTCGACCGTCGTCGGCAGCCGCCAGCCGCGCAGGCCGCACAGGCTGCCGGCGTTCTGCGCCGCATGGCGCGCGCCGGACCAGCTGAGCTGACCGGCGGCCGCCGCCTGCCAGACCAGTCCGGTTGTGTTGTCGCGCGTGCAGGCCCATTGGCCGGCGCCGCTGCCGGGCGCGGCCGAGGGCGGCAGCACGTCGCCGGCATTGGACAGCTTGGTGAAGTCGAAGCCGGCCGCGCCGCCGCCGATCTTGACCAGCGTGCCGGCCGCCGCGGCCGCGTCGCGCCCGCTCGCACCATCCTGTCCGGGCCAGCTGCCGTTGCCGTCGCAGGCGATCGTCGATACCGGATCGACGCCGGCATGGCAGCTGGTCTGGCCGCTGTCGTTGATCCGCTGCGGCAGCGACTGGCCGGCCGCCGCCGATGCCGCCAGCGCGGCGGCGAGCGCGAAGCCGACCGACGCGAACGCGCGGCGCGGCCGGGAGAAACGAAATGGGCGATCGGTCGTGGTCACCGGGGCATCCTGGTCGAGGGCGGGCGAGCTACAGATTGGCGTCGATCCACGCGATGCGCTGCGTCAGCCAGTCTCGAAGATAAGCGATCTCGCCTTCGTACGAACCGGCGACGACCGCATTGGGCCAGTGGATCTCGGTCAGCATCGGCCACGGACCGAAGTTCGCGCCGAATGCGCCGCCATAGGTATCCAGGTGCGCATCGATCGCGTCGAGCAGCGTGTCGATCTGGCTGGTCTTGAGCGCATCCCAGCGCGCGCGCACCGCCGTGTGGAACGCCGGATCCTCGAACAGGCGTTCGTACCAGGGCCCGCCGCGGATCCACCAGCCGTACGGATCGTTCTTGACGCCGTGAAAGAGATTGCCGGCCGCGATGTCGAAATCCCACAACGGACCGCGCGAGAACCTGCCGCCGCGATCCTTGAAGTTCCAGATGCTGCTGCCGTCGCGCGCGTCCTGGTTCTTGAGCAGCTCGTTGACGAGGTACCAGTCGATGAAGCTGGCGGTGTCGAGCCAGGCCGCATAGCCGACGGTCGGGTCGGTGAAGTTCGGCCCGTAGATCGCCGCCTCGGTGCTGCGCACGTAGTGGACGATGTAGTTGTACTGCTCCGGTACCAGCGTCTCGTCGTCCGGATTGTCGATGCAGAACGGCACGCGGTCCGTGTCGAACTGGACCCACGGTGCGCAGTCGCGCCGGGTATCGGCCTCGAGCAGATAGCCGCCGGAGATCGCAGGTTCGGCGATGTCGCCGGGACCGAGCTCCGGAATGTCGACGCGATCGCGGTCGATGCGGATGTGCTCGGTCAGCTGATAGACGCCGATGTAGCGGCCGTTGAGGTGCACGTCGACGAAGTGCGAGCGCGGCGTCCAGGCCATGCCGAAGCGGCGGCCGGCCTCGAACGCCACCTCGTTGCGCAGCATCGTCTTGTCGGTATGGTTGGCCAGCAGCACCCAGTGCTTGCTGCTCGGCATGCCGAGCAGCGGCTGCTTCTGGTCGAGCTTGATGCGATACGGCTTCTTCTCGAACTCCCAGGTCGTATTGCCGCGACCGCGGATCTGCAGCGCGCCGCCGTGACTGAAGCCGCCGCCCTCGAGCGACATCTGTGCATCGACATAGACCTCGCGATCGATCGGCGCCGCGCCGGCGGTCGCGATCGAGAGCACCGGCAGGGTCCGCTGGACCGGCAGCGGCGGCGGCGCCTCCAGGTCGTCGGCGAACACGCCGTCGCGCGGCAGGCCTTCGGCCGCGGCGCTCGCGGTACGCACCGGTCGCATCCGCGCCAGTGCGGTCTTGTCCATCGCGAAAACGTTGCCTTCGCTGAAGAAGACGGCCCAGGCCATGCGCACCACGTGCCAATTCGAGGTCGAGGTCCAGTAGGCCGTGGTGGACGTGTTCGGGAATCTGGCCGGATCGATCGCCGGCTGCGTACCGTCGCGGCGGACCAGGCTGGCCAGTTCCTTGACGTTGGGCAGACGCCAGTCGGCATGGCCGCGCCAGTTCTGCTGGTTGAGCGTCGCCACGCGCTGCAGCGCCTGCTGCCAGGTCATCTCCTGGGGCACGCCCTGACACTGCGCGCCGCCGAACTGGCCGACCGAGCATCGATCCCACATCAGTCCGCTGCGCGGATCGGTCACGGTGCCGTCGCCGTTGTCGATCAGCGCGCCGAACCGATCCCCGCCGGTCACCAGACGCACCATCGCGGTCTTGCCGCGCGCCAGCGGATTGACCTGGCCGCCGTGGAAGTTGACGACCCAGGTGCGCTCGCGCGGCGCGCGGTCGGCGGTCCAGTGGAACGCCACCGCCGTGGCCGGCAGGAAATCCGGATCGATCGACGGCGCGGCGCTGCCGTAATCGACCAGCTGCTGCAGCTCCCTGACGCTCGGCAGCCGCCAGCCGTAATGGCCGCACAGGCCGCCGTCTGCGTTGGCGGCACCGGCCGCGCGGCGTGCCTGCAGCCAGTCGACCGCATCGCTGTGAATCGCCCAGATCAGACCGGTGACGTTGTCGCGCGTGCAGGCCCAGTCGTCCGGACCGGTGCCCGGTGCGGCATCCAGCGGCAGCGCCGCGCCGCGCGTGGACAGCTTGCTGAAATCGAAGCCCAGCCGGCCCGCACCGATCTTCGGCAGGGTGCCGGTCAGCGCGACGCTGTCGCGACCGCTGGTCGCGTCCTGCCCCGGCCACGCCGGATCGTCGCAATCGATCCGTTCGATGCCGTCGCCGGCCGAGTAGCAGCTGTCCAGACCGGTGTCGTTGATCCGCTGCGGCAGATCGGCCGCGGCCTCGACGCCGATGCCGAGCAGGCCGAGCAGCGGCCATGCGAAACGAAAGGAAATGGCACGGGCCATGGCGGCTGTCCTCCGCTGCGGGGTTCGGGGGCCGCGCAAGCGCAGGCCGGTCCTGGGAACGGCATCGCGTCGGACGCGAGCCTCGAGTCGTCGCCTTCAGGGGGCTCACCCGGTGCGGCGCGCGCACGGCCGTGGCCTGCGTCGGCGCCCTTGCCCTGCCGGGGGGAAGTCGATAGCGTCGCATTATGCAGCCCACGTACCGGCCTGCAAGCTCAATCGGAGTTCGTTCATGCCGTCCACCGCTGCGTTTCGCCGCGTTTCGTACCTCGCGTCCGGCGCGATCGCGTGCGCCGCAGCGCACGCGGTCGCCGCCGAGGTCGACTTCTCACAGTGCGTCGGCATCGCCGATGCCAGCACGCGTCTGGCCTGTTACGACGTCGCCGCCGGCCGCAAGGAGCTGCCGCCCGGCGTGATCGCCGACGCGCCGCCGGAGACGCTGGACACCGCGCCGTCGGCGTCGGCGAAAGCATCGTCCGATCCGGTGTTCCGGCACGACAGCGGTCATCAGCCCAAGCCGAAGGTCTCGCTGCTCGACTCGCGCTGGGAGCTCGATCCCGATTCCAAGCTCGGCACGTTCCATCTGCGTGCGTATCGGCCGGTCTACGTGCTGCCGGCGTTCTACGCGACCAGCCTCAACCGCAAGCCGAGCTCGCCCTCGCCGGACAACCAGGTCAGCGATGCGATCGACATCGATCGCTCCGAGCTCAAGTTCCAGCTGAGCTTCAAGGCCAAGCTCTGGGAGAACATCTTCGGCGACAACGGCGACCTGTGGACCGGCTACACGCAGGTCTCGCACTGGCAGGTATTCAACAGTGCGACCTCGCGGCCGTTCCGCGAGACCAACTACGAGCCCGACCTCAATCTGATCTTCCGGACCGACTACGACGTGTTCGGCTTCAAGGGCCGGTTGCTCGGCATCGGCGTCGTGCATCAGTCCAACGGCCGCGGCGACCCGTATTCGCGCAGCTGGAACCGCGTCGTCGGCAACGTCGGCCTCGAGCGCGACGGCTGGACCCTCAACCTGCGCCCCTGGTATCGCATTCCGGAAAGCCGCCGCGACGACGACAATCCGGACATCACCGACTACATCGGCCGCGGCGAGGTCCAGCTGATCCGCGTGACCAACCGCCATCAGATCTCGCTGCTCGTGCGCAACTCGTTCCGCGGCGACTGGCACGGCGCGGCTCAGCTCGACTGGGCCTTCCCGATCAAGGACGAGCTGCGCGGCCACGTGCAGCTGTTCCACGGCTACGGCGAGAGCCTGATCGACTACAACCACCGCGCCTGGTACTTCGGCGTCGGTCTGTCGCTGCTGGAGTGGTACTGACGGCGGCCGGCGCGACGCGGATCGCCACGCGCGGCACGATGCGCCGGCGCGATCGGGCCGCATTCGGCCGCACGCGTCGCACCCTCCGATGATCGTGGTGATCGAAGGCATCAGCGCCGCCGGCAAGACCACCTGGTGCCGGCGACATGCCGCCGATCGCTGCGTGCCGGAAGCCGGACCGATCACGGGTGCGCCTGATCGCGAGGCCGATCCGCTCGCGGCCGCCCGCTTCTGGGCCGCCGCGAACGCGCGGCGCTGGCAGGCGGCTCTCGCGCTCGAACGCGCGAGCGGCTGCGCGGTCTGCGATACCGATCCGCTGAAGCTGCACTACGTCTGGACGCTGTGGCGGATCGGCGCCGCGACCGAAGCACAGTGGCGCGCCGAATGTGCGGCCGCGCGCGAGCAGATCGCCGCGCGGCGGCTCGGTTTCGCCGATCGCTACCATGTGCGCGCGATCGACGCCGATCAGGCGCGCCGCCAGCGCGACAACGACCCGGCCCGGACGCGCCGCCACTTCGAGCTGCATCTGCGCCTGCAGGCGCCGCTGATCGCCTGGTACGAGACGCTCGCCTGCGTGCTGCCCGGCCGCGTGCAGTTCGACTGGCCCGACAGCGGTGAGTTCGAAACCGGCTCTGCCGCCGCGCCCGATCCATTACGCTACGCGCTCGACCGTTTCGACGCGCTGGTCGGCGCATTGCCGGCCGGCGCGGTCGGCTGAGTCGATCCGGCCGCGCATTCCCGTTCGTTCCTGCGAGCCCGCGATGCATCCGAAGAACCTCGAACACTGGAAGTCGGTGCGGCAGAAGGGCCTGCTGCGCTACGTGCTGGTCAACGGCGTGCTGATGTACGGACTGCCGCTGTTCGTCGTGATGACGTTCTTCGTGCATCGCGACAAGCTGGCGACCGCCTTCGTCGCGATCTCCGCGGTGCTGTGGACGATCGGCGGCATCGCCTTCGGCCTGCTGACATGGTGGTGGTGGGAGCGGCCCTACCGCGCCGCGGTCGCGCGCGGGCGTTCGTGAGCGCGGAGCACAGCGCCGAAACGCCGTCGGCACGCGCGCGGTAGCGGCCTGTCGGGATGCCGTTCCGCAGCGCCGCCGAAGCGGTACGATCGCATCGCGGTCGACCGACCTCGTACACAGGAGCCATCCATGGACCTCGGCGCATTCTCGATCAGCCTGGCGGTGAAGGATCTGGACGCCTCGCGGCGCTTCTACGAAGCCTTCGGCTTTCGCGTGTTCGGCGGCAATGCCGAGCAGAACTGGCTGATCCTCAAGAACGGCGACCACATCATCGGCCTGTTCCAGGGCATGTTCGACAAGAACATCCTGACCTTCAATCCGGGCTGGGACGCCGACGCCCAACCGCTGCCGAGCTTCACCGACGTGCGCGAGCTGCAGCGCCGCCTGAAAGCGCAGGGCATCGATCTGCAGCAGGAAGCCGACGAGACCACGACCGGCCCGGCCAGCTTCATCGCGATCGACCCCGACGGCAATCCGGTGCTGGTCGATCAGCATCGGTAGCCGGTGCCGGACGTACGGGCCTCCCGAATCTCGTGATTCGCCGATCCGCGACCCTCGAGTGGCGATCGATGCCGATCGCGTCCAGCCGGATGGCGAGGCCGCCCTGCGAAGCTCTCCGCGGCGAGCGACGGGATCGGCAAGGGACATCGGCGTAGCCTTTGGATGCGTCATCCGCCGATCGACGCGCGCACTGAACGATGCAAGGACATTGACATGGAAGCGGAGCTTTTCATTGCCATCGGTGTGTCGTCGGTCCTGGCCTTGCTCGTATGGCGCGTGGCGAGTCGGAAAAAAGCGGCCCAGTTCGAGCCCGCTTCCAGAGCCTTTCGCTGTGCACGCTGCGGCATCCAGGCGCTCCACAGTACTCGCACGATCGAAGCTGCGCAGCGCGGCCTGTCGCGGCTCTTCTGCAACGCCTGCCACGCGTCCTGGCTGAAGACGCGCGCAGCACGACCGGACGCACGACGTCTGCCCAGAACAGGGCCGGCGAGTGGCTCGGGTTGTCTGGTCGTACTGGGCGCGGCGGCACTGGTCGTGTTCAGCGGTGCCGTATGGTGGCTCCGGACCTGAGCACGTTCATGGAGCGGCTGCTCGAAAATCCTTCGTATGAGCCGCCTGATCGCAGCATCCGCCACAGCCACGGCCTCGTCGTCAGCTTGACGATGCGAGGCGGCATCGATGTGCTGTTCGAGGTCGAAACATCCGCCCAGGAAGAAAACTGGGCTGTGTGGTCAGCCCTCGGCGATCGGGGTTTCGCCCTGGTTCCGTTACGCGAAGATCGCGTCGCCATTGCCGAGGATTGGGGACCGTATGCGCGATCCCCGGCGAAGATGCGAGGAGAACGTTGCCCGACTCCCCTCGCTTCATGTGGAATCACTTCTTCTCGAGCGTCACCGCATGCAACTTGAACGGCAGCGCGGGTTTCATGCTCGCACGCTTGGCCGGATCGAGAATCCGGTCGAGCTGGCCTTCGGAGACCCATAACTGCGTCTTGCCGACCTGCGTGACACCGGTCGGCAGCGCGAAGCCCTCCTTGATCGTCTCGATCTTCGCGTTGTCACCTTCGATCGTCATGCGGTCGAGCCGGCCGCCGCCTTCGATCAGCCAGAACGTGGTGCCTTCGATCAGACGCAGCGTATCGGGCAGCACCAGCGGCCGTGACGGTGCGATCGGCGTGATCGTGCCGGCCTGGCCGTTCTTGACCTCGATGCGGAACAGCTCGCCCTTGCTGTAGGTGTTGACGTAGACGTGGCCGTCGCCGCCGAAGACGATGCCGTCGAGGCCGGCGTCCTGTCCGCTCGGTCCGAAGCGCGGGTCGGTCGCCCAGACCGCGAGCGTCTTGCGGTCGGCCGACAGCTTGAGGATCTCGGGCGCCATCGTATTGGTCGCATAGACGCCGCCGTCCGGATCGAGCGCGATGTCGTTGCACAGCGTGCGCTCGCCCGGGAATTTCGCGCTGACCCTGCCTTCGCCGGTCTTCAGGTCGAAGCCTTTCAGCCAGCTGCCGGTCGCGCTGCCGGCGACGTGCGGACCGATGACCGCACTGATGTCGTTCGAGCAGACCCAGAGCAGGCCGGCCTTCTCGTCGGCGAGCACGCCGAACGTCGAGCGCGTGCCGTAGCGGCCCGGCGCGATCCACTCGGTCGCCTGGGTCTCGCCGGGGCGCACGCGGAAGATGCCGCCGTTGCCGAGGCTGCTGACGTAGAGCGTGCCGTCCGCGGTCGACGTGATCGCCTCGGGAAACGCGAGGTCGCCGGGCAGGTCGATCGTGCTGTGCGTGTCCTTCGCGATCGCGCCGGTCAGCGGCAGCATTCCGGCGAGCAGAACGGTCCAGCGGATACGGCGACGCTGCGAGCGACGACGGGCGAGAGACGAATCGGGCATGCGAAGGACTCCGGTGCGGGAAGGATCGCCATCGTCGCACGGTCGTGACCGCGATCGGCGTGCGCCGGTCGCAATCGCCGCCTCGCATTCGTCATGACGCGATCGTCCGACGGTCGCTGTGCGCGCTAATCCGCTCGCGACGCGCCGTCATGCGGCAGCTCGGGCATCACGCTCGGTACGACGAGGCGATCCTCGATGATCAGGTCCGGCCAGCGTCGCGGCATGACCTCGATCGCGCCATTGCGCAGCGCCAGTGCCACGCGCTGCGCCTCGTCGCCGACGTACCAGGTCAAAGCAGCCGCGCGCTCCCAGCGATCCGGTGCCGACCGCGTCCACAGCGAACACGAGGCCGTGCTCTGCATGTCCAGATCGCACAGCAACACCTCGCCACGACCGTCGCCGTCGAGATCGCGATCGATCGTGATGCAGTCCGAGTCCGCGAACTTGCAGTCGCCGAGTGCGTCCGAATCGGCGAGCAGCGCCCGAAGAAACGCCTGCTCGGGCGGTTTGGAGCCTTGCGCCGGAACGATCCGCGAGGCCAGCGCCTCGACGTTCGTCAGCTCAATACGTGACCTTCGTGGATCGGCTTGCCGGTCCGGTGCGACCGTCCGTTCGAGCAGGCGTTGCACCGATTCGGCGAGCGCCGCATCGGCGACGACGCGCGTATCGGACTGCAGCGTCTGCAGTGCCCGATAGCCGCGACGGCCGCTGTCATAGCGCAGATGGTGCAGGTCCAGATGCTCGGCATCGGTCCGTCCCTCCTGCCAGCGCCGCAGCTGGTCGCCGGTGCCGATGCGATGCGGGTCGAGCAGCGGCGAATTGAGTGCCGCGATCACGCCGATCGCCAACAGCGACAAGACGATGTTGATGCGCGGCAGCGCGGCGAGCCATGCACCGCGCGGGCGCAGCACGCCGATCGCGTATGCGAACGCCGCGATCGTCAGCATCGAGCAGATCGACACCGCGAACACGCGTTCGCTGGTCCAGCCGTACTGACCGATGCGCAGACTCAAGGCATACAGCCCGATCACGCCGTAGACCGGCAGCGTCAGCACGCCGGCGTCGATCACGCGGCGCAGCCAGCGCGGATATGACGGTACCCGCGTGCCGCCCTGCCAGACCGCGTTGATGCCGAGTGCGATCACCGCGATCACGCTCATCAGGATGAACGTCGCCGAGCGCGTGCTCCACAGTGCATCGAGGCCGGTGAACGGCAGCATCAGCACGAACAGCACCGCGACCAACGCGATCAGCGGCAACATGCCGGTCGCGATCGCCAGTACGACCTGCCGCACGGCCAGGATCGGCCGGTGCTGCGTGCGGCCGATCAGGATACCCAGTCCGGCCAGCGCGCCGGTGGCGAGATACGCGAACGGATCGCTGCGGAACACCTCGCGGAAGAATGTGATGTCGATCAGCGCGAACAGCGATGCCCACAGATGCAGCACCAGCCAGCCGATGCCGGTGAACAGGCCGGCCACGGCCAGCGTCAGACCGTTCTGCCAGACGTGCTCGAACAGCTCCGCATACGGTGCGCACCAGCGGCCGTGGGCGAGGCGACACTGCAGATACGGCAGCGCGAGGAACATTGCCAGCGCGATCGAGACGGCGTAGGGGCCAAGTACCTCGCCCGCATCCAGGCCCGGCGCGCCGGTCACGCTCCAGGCGGCCCAGCTCGCCGGGAGCACGAGCAGCACGGTCAGGCCGATCGCGTGCTGCCAGAAGCGCCGGTCGCGCAGATGCAGCACCGACAGCGTCATCGCGGCCGGCACCGCCAGTATCAGCGTGTAACCATACACGCGTCCGCCGAGCAGCGAGAACGGCCACCAGCCGTATTCCTCGCCGAGCTGTACCAGATACAGCGCGAAGCCCTGCAGCAGTGAGACCAGCACGATGGACTGGCGCTCGGCGCGCCCCAATACGACATCCGTGGACATGACACTCCCCTCATCCGAACAGGCGGCTGTGCGATAGCCGCGACCGGCAGGATGCCGGATCGGCATTCGCGGCGGCGATCCTGTTCGCCCGAAGCGGCGCGGGCCGGGCGATGGTCTGGCCCAGGTCGGGCTTTTTCGAGGGCCGGGTGCGATGAGGGAGACGGCGGCGCGTGGAGCGGAGCGGCCTCAGACCGCCGCGGCGATCTCGCGCGCGACCGCTGCCAGCGTCGCGCTGCGCCGATCGTCGTCCTGCGGCGATCCGGTCAGATAGCTCGCGACCAGCAGCGGGGCGCGGCCGGGTGGCCAGAGCACGGCGACGTCGTTGGTCGTGCCGGGCCCGGAGCCGGTCTTGTCGCCGACGCGCCAGTCCTTCGGCAGGCCGGCGCGCAGGCGACGGTCGCCGGTGCGGTTGGCGACCAGCCACGCCGTCAGCTGCGTGCGCGAGGCCGGCGCCAGCGTATCGCCGAGCACGAGATGGCGCAGGTGCCCGGTCATCGCGCGCGGCGTCGTGGTGTCGCGCTCGTCGCCGGGCGGCACGTCGTTCAGATGCGGCTCGGGACGATCCAGGCGCGTCGTCGCATCGCCCCAGCCGCGCAGCACCGTGGTCAGTCCGGCCGGACCGCCGACCAGCGGCAGCAGCAGATTGGCCGCGGCGTTGTCGCTCTGCGTCATCGTCGCCTCGCACAGCTGCGCGATCGTGAGGCCGGTCGGGCCGACGTGGCGCTCGGTGACCGGGGAGTGCGCGATCAGATCGTCGCGGCTGATCGGAATGCGCCGATCGAGGCCGAACTCGCCGCGATCGACGCGCGCGAGGACCGCGCCCGCCAATAGAAATTTGAACGTGCTGCACATCGGGTAGCGCTCGTCCTCGCGCCAGCCGGCGAACCGCCCGCTGGCCGTGTCGAGCACGGCCACACCGAGCCGGCCGCCATCGGCGCGCTCCAGTTCGGCCAGGCGTTCGCGCGGCAGCGCCAGCGGCGCGGACGCAGTTGCGGCGCGGGCCGGCGCGGCGACGGCGAGCAGCAGGCTGCCGCCCAGGAGATGCAGGAACTGGCGTCGATCGGTCATCGCGGATCCTCTTGGCGTGCAGCGAGTATTTCGTGCGGCGAGGCCGGCCACCAACGCGAAGATTTGATCGCAGTCATGCGCGCAGCTAATGTCGGGACATGATCCGACCGCAGCTTCCGCTGAACGCCCTGCGCGCGTTCGAGGCGTCCGCCCGCCATCTCAATTTCACGCGCGCGGCGGTCGAGCTGTGCGTCAGCCAGGCCGCGCTCAGTCATCAGATCAAGGCACTGGAGGCGCGGCTGGGGCTGACGCTGTTCCGCCGTCTGCCGCGCGGCGTCGCGCTGACCGACGAAGGCGCCGCCCTGTACCCGGTGCTCAACGAGGCATTCGACCGCATCGCCGCAGTGCTCGACCGCATCGGCGGCGGCCACGTGCGCGAGGTACTCAGCGTCGGCGTCGTCGGCACGTTCGCCAACGGCTGGCTGCTGCCGCGGCTGCCGCAGTTCCAGGCGGTGCATCCGGAAGTGGATCTGCGCGTGCTGACGCACAACAACCGCGTCGATCTGGCCGCCGAAGGCCTCGACTGCGCGATCCGCTTCGGCGACGGCGACTGGCCCGGCGTCGAGGCCACCGCGATCGCCGAAGCCGGGCTGACGCCGCTGTGCGCGCCCTCGATCGCGCATCGGCTGAACCATCCGCGCGATCTGGCCGCCGCGACGCTGCTGCGCTCGTACCGCCGCGACGAGTGGGCGCGCTGGTTCGCCGCGGCCGGCGCGGCGCCGGTGCCGGCACGCGGTCCGGTGTTCGACTCCTCGCTGGCGATCGCCAATGCCGCGGCCGACGGCGCCGGTGTCGGTCTGCTGCCGGTGCGGATGTTCGCGCAGGATCTGGCACGCGGACGCCTGGTGCAGCCGTTCGCGGCCTGCGTCGACGCCGGCCGCTACTGGCTGACGCATCTGCGCTCGCGGCCGGCGCCGCCGGCGCTGCGCGTGTTCGGGGACTGGCTGGCGGCGTCAGCTGCGATCGCGCCGTAACATGCGCGCCGTCGGCTGGCGTCATTCGGCGGTAGCCTCCTCGAGCGAGCATCGCACCATGAGCGAACCGTCCCCTGCCGCACCGTCCCGATTGCGGACCCGTCTGCGCGAGAAGCTGCCGGAAATCCTGATCGAGGCGGCGTCGGTCGTGCTCGCGCTGCTGCTCGCCCTGGCCGCCAACGACTGGTACGACCATCGCCAGGAGGCCGAACGCACGGCGAAGGCGCGTGCGGCGATCATGGCCGAACTCGCGCAGAACCATCGCGAACTCCAGACCGCGCAGCCACGCCTGCATCAGATCGTGGCCGATCTGACCGGCGTGCTCGAGCGACCGCCGGACGCCGACCGCGAGATCAAGGTGAACCTCGGTCTGTCGCTGCTCTCGCAGGCGGCCTGGCAGGCCGCGCTGACGACACAGGCCGCGCAGGGATTCGACTTCGACTGGATGACGCGCGTCGCCCAGGTCTACGAGCTGCAGGCCAGCTACATGCATGCGCAGAACGCCGCGGTCGATGCGATAGCGGCATTGCCGTTCCGCGACGAGCTCGCGAACGGTCAGGACGTCGCGCGCCGGCTGATCTCGCGGATGCGTGCGCTCTCGCAGCTGGCCGACGGTCTGGTCGGCGGCTACGAGGACATCCTGGAGGAGCCGAACGACGCCGGCTGAGCCGGTTGCGCGGCGTTCTGCGCAGATACGGAGGTTCCCTGGTCCGGAGCCGTCCGATGTTCGTTCCGCCTTGCCGCAGCGTCTCGTCCACAGGTGTGCTGATCGTGTTCTTCGTGCCGTTGGCCGCCGCCGCGGCCGGCAGCTACGACCCGTGTCGACCCGGCGCACCGCTCCCGAACGGCGGCGAACGGCTGATCAGCGAGCTGGCCGATGCGCAGAACGGTCTGCCGAGCGTGGCAGCCACGCCGAGCGGTGGCGTCGTCGCGGCCTGGTGGCGCGCCAATTTCGGCAATGGCCAGATCGTCATGCGCCGTCTGGCGGCCGACGCCTCGCCGCCTGCCGGCGAACGCGAGCTGCTGGAGCCGATCCAGGGACGCGTCATGCTCAACCGCAGCCGGCCCGAACTGCGCGCGCTCGCCGGCGATGCCGTGCAGATCGCCTGGTCCGGCAACTTCTGGGAGAAGACCGGCGCCAGCCAGTGGACCTGGCGCGACACGATCATGACGCGCCGCTACGATCGCGACGGCATGCCGCTGACCGATTACGTGCCGGTACCGATCCAGCACGAGGGCGAGCAGGCCTATCCGGCGATCGCGACCACCGCCAACGACAATACCGTGATCGTCTGGTCGGGCGCCGGCCAGGGCGATGGGAACGGCAGCTTCCAGCGACTGTTCCGCGCCGACGGCACGCCGTCGGAGGCGGTCTCGCCGGTCAACACCGTCACCGTCAACGGCCAGTTCCAGCCACGCGCGGCAGGCAGCGCGTTCCGCTATGCCGTGGTCTGGCGCGGCAACGGGCCCGGCGACGATCAGGGTGTGTTCGTGCGCATGTTCGACGCGGCCGGGATCCCGCCCGGCACCGAGACGCGCGTCAACGAGACCACGGCCGGCATGCAGCTGCAGCCGGACGTCGCGATGCGGCCGGACGGGCGCAGCGTCGTCGCCTGGCAGGGCAATGGGCCCGGCGACGACTGGGGCGTGTTCGCGCGGCGCTACACGGCCGGCGGCGTGCCGCTCGGCGGCGAGATCGCGGTCAATACGACCACCGCTGGCAACCAGGTCAATCCGAGCGTCGCCACGATGCCCGACGGCGGCTTCGTCGTCGCCTGGAACGGAGCCGGAGACGGCGACGACAGCGGCGTGTTCGTGCGCCGCTTCGACGCCTACGGCACGCCGCACGGGCCGGAACTGCGCGTCAGCACGACGACCGCCGGCGCGCAGGCGCAGCCGTCGGTCGCAGTCGCGCGTGGCGGCGAGATCGTGGTGGTCTGGACCGGTGCCGGCCAGGGTGTCGACTACGGGATCTTCGCGCAGGCCTACGCGCGTCCGCTCAACCTGCACCGCTCAGGGTTCGAGCCGGACGAGGCGGCCTGTATGCCTTGAGCGGCATGCGCGCCCGACTTCGAGCGCCGCGGCGGGGTCCGCTACGGCACCACCTGATCGATCTTCAGCACGATCGGCGCGGACCGCGTGACCTCCAGCGGCGCCGACAGCGTCTGCAGGTCGCCGCTCTGCGCGATCGCCTGGCCCGAGCGCGACACGCGCGCGCCGACGACGATCGTCGGGAACATCGACAGCTTCATGTTCGGCAGCATGCCGTTGGATTCGTCGAGCGTGACGGTCAGCGGCAGCTGGCCGGCCGACAGGCGCTGGATCGCCAGCGGCATCGGCGGGCCTTCGGCCGCGCGCGCGAACACGAACAGCGTCGCGTTGGGCGCGAGACGGTCGGCCAGCGCGGGATCGAGCGAGACCTCGACGGTCAGGCGCGGGCCCGCGGCGGCAGCCTGTGCAGGTGCCGGAGTCGACGGCGAGCCATCGGCCGGCGCCGCGGCGATGCCGGCGTTCGCTTCGCCGGCCGGTTCGGTGCCCGCCGGCGCCGGCAGGTTGCTGAGCCGGCGCGCCTCGGCGATGCGGTCCTGGATGCTGCGTGCGACGTTGGAGCCGGCCGGCAGCTGCGGCAGTACGCGTTCCCAGATCGCGATCGCCTCGGCGTAGCGCTGAGCCTGATACTCGCTGATGCCGATCAGCCACAGCGCGCGCTGATGGTTCGGGTCGGCCGCGACCACCTCGTCGAGCAGGCGGCGCGACTCGCCGTCGATGCGCTGCTCGGGGCTTGCCAGCGCGAGCGCCTGCGCGTACTCGACCTTCAGATCGCGGTCGTCGGGCTGCAGCCGGCGCGCGCGCTCGAGCGCATCGCGCGATTCGGCGAAGCGCTGCATCGCCTGATACGCGCGGCCGAGCAGCGCCCAGCCGGTCGCGTCGTCGGGGTTCTGCTGGAGCTTGGCGAGGAGGCCGGCGACGGCCTGATCCATGCTCATGCCGTGCTCGCCGCCGGGCGCGGCGGCGGCCAGCGCGGCCGGATCGAGCGCCTCGGGCGTGCCGATCGTCCGGTACAGCACGATCGCGCTGAGCGGCAGCAGCAGCGCGACCAGCAGCACCGTCACGAAGGCCGGCCGGTTCGGCGTGCCGGCCGCCGTCGCGACCTCGGGCAGCGCGGCGCGCTTGGCCGCGTATTCCTCGGCGCTGATCACGCCGGCGGCGTGCGCCTGGTCGAGTGCGCGCAGCGCGCGCATATCGGGGCCGGCCGTCGCGCCGCGGCGCCGCAGCAGCGGCACGACGACGAGCGCCAGGGCGGCCACGGTCATCAGCGCGGCCAGCAGGAAGAAACGTAGCGTCACCAGTCGTCCCCGTCGGATGGGCGTGTGGAGGTCGCGGCGCCGAGCGCGCGGCTGCGCCGCCGCACGATCGTGACGACCGCGAAGAGTCCGATCGCGAGCACCACGGCCGGACCGAACCAGAGCACGACGGTGCCGCCGCGCAGCGGTGGGTCGTACAGCACGAAATCGCTGTAGCGGTCGGTCAGCCAGCGCTTGATCTCCTCGTCGCTCTTGCCGGCCTGCATCTGCTCGAACACCTGCTGGCGCAGGTCCTGGGCGAGCGGCGCGTGCGAGTCGGCGAGGTTCTCGTTCTGGCAGACCAGGCAGCGCAGCTGGCGCGTCAGCTGCTGGAAGCGCTGTTCCTGCGCGACGTCGGCGAACGGCAGCGGATCGATCGCATGCGCGATCGGCGCGAGCGTCAGCAGCGCGGCCAGTGCGATCGAGCGAAGACGCATCGTCACGGCGCGGCTCCCAATGCGGCGATCGCCGGTTTGAGTTCGCTCTGAACCGATTCGGGCGTGAACGGGCCGATGCGCTTGTAGCGGATCACGCCGTTCGCGTCGATCAGGAACGTCTCCGGCGCGCCGTAGACGCCGAAGTCGATCGCGACGCGACCGTCGTAGTCGACCAGGATCTGATCGTACGGATCGCCGAACTGCGCCAGCCAGCGCTTCGCGTCGGCGGTCTCGTCCTTGTAGTTGAAGCCGATCAGCGGCACGCCGAGCCGGCGGATCTCGTCCATGAACAGCGGATGCTCGACGCGGCAGGCCTGGCACCAGCTCGCGAACACGTTGAGCAGATACGGCTTGCCGGCGAGCTCGGCACTGCCGACGCGGCGCTCGGGATCGCCGAGCAGCGGCAGCGCGTACACCGGCGCCGGCTTGCCGACCAGCGGCGAGCGCACTTCGCGCGTGTCGTGGTTCGCGCTCCAGTAGATGCCGAACGCGAACAGCACGACCAGCAGCGCGAACGCGATCAGCGGCAGCAGACGCGACAGCCTCATGCCTGCGCCTCCGCGGCGACTGCGCCCGGCACTGCCGGCCTGGCGGCGCGCACCGCGCGGAAGCGCCGGTCGCCGGCGGCGACGAAGCCGCCGAGCATCATCAGCAATGCGCCGGCCCAGATCCAGCGGATGAACGGCTTGTGGTAGACGCGCACGGCCCAGGCGCCTTCATTGCCGAGCGGCTCGCCGAGCGCGACGTAGAGATCGCGGAACACGCCGGCCTGCACGGCCGCCTCGGTCTGCACCTGGGTGCCCTTGGAGTACTGGCGCTTCTGCGGATGCATCACCGCGATCGTGCGGTCGCCGGCGGTCACGGTGACCGTGCCCTGATCGGCGCTGAAATTGGGGCCCTCGTGATGGCCGACGCCGTCGAAGCGGAACGTCGCCTCGCGGATCGTGACCGACTCGCCCGGCGCCATGCGCAGGTCCTTCTCGATGCTGGTCGCCTCGGTCACGAGGACACCGGCGACGAAGACCGCGATGCCCAGGTGCGCCAGGATCATGCCGAGCATTTCCGGCGTGTAGCGGCGCCCGGCCGGCAGCCGCCGCCAGCGCACGAGCGCGAACAGCACGATGCCGGCGCCGACCCAGATCGCCAGTGCGATGCCGGCGATCGCCTTGGCCGGCAGGCCGCCGCCGAGCAGCCACGCCGCCGGGATCGCGAGCACGGCCAGGATCAGCGCCGGACGCAGTGCGCGCAGCGCGGCGCCGAGGTCGCCTTGGCGCCAATTGAGGAACGGCCCGAACGGCACCAGCAGCACGACCGGCAGCATCAGCAGCACGAACATCAGCCCGAAGTACGGCGGCCCGACCGAGACGCGGCCGAGGCCGAGCGCCTCGCCGATCAGCGGATACAGCGTGCCGAGCAGCACCATCGCCGCCGCGCACGCGAACATCAGGTTGTTGACCAGCAGCGTGGTCTCGCGCGAGACCGCCGCGAACGGCTCGCCGCCGGCGATCTTCGGCGCGCGCAGCGCATAGATCAGCAGCGAGCCGCCGACCGTCGCGGCGAGAAACGCCAGGATGAACGTGCCGCGGCTCGGATCGCTCGCGAACGAATGCACCGAGGTGATCACGCCCGAGCGCACCAGGAACGTGCCGAGCAGCGACAGCGAGAACGCGAAGATCGCCAGCAGCAGCGTCCAGGCGCGGAACGAGCCGCGCTTTTCGGTGACCGCCTGCGAGTGGATCAGCGCGGTGCCGACCAGCCACGGCATGAAAGAGGCGTTTTCGACCGGATCCCAGAACCACCAGCCGCCCCAGCCGAGCACCGAGTACGCCCACCACGAGCCGAGCGCGATGCCGAGCGTCAGAAACGCCCAGGCGATGTTGGTCCACGGCCGTGACCAGCGCACCCACTCGCGGTCGAGCTTGCCGCCGAGCAGGGCCGCCAGCGCGAACGCGAACGCGATCGAAAAGCCGACGTAGCCCATGTACAGCATCGGCGGATGGATGATCAGGCCCGGATCCTGCAGCACCGGGTTGAGGTCCATGCCGTCGGCCGGCACCGGCAGCTCGCGCGCGAACGGATTGGACGTCAGCACCGTGAACGCGAGAAATCCGACGCTGACGAAGCCGAGCACGCCGAGCACGCGCGCGATGAAGTCTTCCGGCAGACGGCGCGAGAACGCCGCCACTGCGACGATCCACAGATTCAGGATCAGCACCCACAGCAGCAGCGAGCCCTCGTGCGCGCCCCAGACCGCCGAGAACCGGTAGTACCACGGCAGCAGCAGGTTGGAGTTCTGCGCGACGTAGGCGACCGAGAAGTCCTGCGCGAGGAAGGCGTAGGTCAGGATCGCGTAGGCGATCGCGACGAACACCAGCTGGCCGGCGGCGATCGGCCGGCCGGTCGCGATCAGCGCGCGATTGCCGAGCTGCGCGCCGAGCAGCGGCAGCACGCATTGCAGCACCGCCAGCAGCAGCGCGAGGATCAGGGCGAATTGTCCGAGTTCGGGGAGCATGGCGGCACGCGGCGACGGCGGGAGGCGCCGACCCGGCAAACGAGGACGGCGCAGCCGCCGAGACTACCAAAAAAGACAGGCCGGCCCTGCTGCGACGCGTCGCTGCGCGTTTCGCGCAGAAGCATGCGCGAGGCGTGCGGCGATTTGCCGCCGGGCCGGAAGCGGCCGCAGCGCCGCGATCGGCCGAAGCCGGTCGTGCATTCGCGCGACGGCGACCATCGACGAGGCGGTACCGGTGCGCGGGGCGCTCGGTCCGTCGGCCGCGGCCGCGGATCCGCTATGGCGCGCCGATGTCCTCGCCACCGGCCCGCACCTTGCCGGGGCCGATGCCGGTCAGCCGCTTGAACAGCTTGCGGAACGCCGGCTCGCTCTTGTAGCCGAGCTGCTCGGCGATCGCGGCCACCGACAGACGCGGGTTCTTCAGCAGCTGCCAGGCCTGGCTGACGCGCCACTGGGCGAGGTACTGCATCGGCGGCGTCTCGAGCAAAGTCGTGAAGCGCTCGGCGAACGCGCTGCGCGACATGCCGGCCAGATCGGCCAGACGCGCCATCGACCAGTCCTCGTCGGGCCGCGTGTGGATCGCCTGCAGCACACGCGCGATGCGCGGATCGGCCAGCCCCGCGAACAGGCCGCGCGGCTGCGCGTTCTGTGTCGCGTACTCGCAGACCGCCAGAATGAACAGGCTCGCGGCCAGCGTATTGAGCATGACCTGCCGGCCCAGGCCGCCGCTGCGCGAGGTGTCGATCAGCAGTGCGGCCAGATGCGCGAACGCCGAGCCGCCGTCGCGCGCACGGACGATCACGCAGTCCGGCAGCGCGCGCAGCACCGGGTTGTGCGCGCCGATCAGGAACGCGAACTCGCCGCACAGCATGCTCGTGTAGCCGGCGTCGGCGTCGGTGTCGGCGGTCGGCGCGCAGGCGTCGGCGGCGCGCAGCAGGTGGCCGCTGCCGTGCGGAAACATCACCAGGTCGCCGGCCTCGAGCACCAGCGGACCGCCCAGTGCGGGCGCCTCGATCACGCAGCGGCCTTCGCCGATCAGGTGGAACGCGCCGTGGCGCGTCGCCGGCTCGCGCTCGAGCCAGGCGCCGCAGTAGCGCATGTCGTCGACGATCTCGACGCGCAGCTGCACGCCGTTCAAGGCCGACTCCAGCACCTGTTCGATCGGAGGGTGGCGCATCAGCGAAAGCGCAGTGGCGCGTGGTGGCGGCCGTGCGGCCGACCCGCGCAGTGTAGGCCGATGCGCGATCGAATGCGGGCCGCCGCTAGGCGAGGACGGCATCGTCGTCCAGGTCGGCGATCCAGCCGGCCTCGATCCAGTCGCGCAGGCCTTGTGCGGCCCGTGGCACGGCGTCCGTTCCGTAGCGCTCGGCGAGCGCCTCGCACAGCGCGCCAAACGGCAGGCCGCAGCGCAGCAGATCGAGCGCGGCGGCCTCCTCGGCGTTCAGGCGTCGATAGCGCACGCGGCGCTGGCGACGCCAGATCGCCAGCGTGCCCGGCGCGTCGTTCAGCGGCGGCGGCGCATGTCCGGCGTCGACGGCCAGACGCAGCGCCTCGAGATTCCAGTCGACCGGCAGCAGTGCCAGCTGCCGATGCAGCCGCAACCGCAGCGCCGGCCAGTGCGCGGCTGGCAGCGTCGCGAGGCGCCCGGCATCGAGCGCCGGCAGGTCCTGCGCGTCGAACGCGATCGACAGCGTCCACTCGAACGCGGCCATCGCCGCGGCGCCCGGCTGCGCCGGTGCCGCTTCACGCAGCCAGTCCGCGAACGCCGCGCCGTACCAGCGCAGGTTCGGATCTTGCGAGGGCCGCTCGCGCGCGTAATGCGCGGTCCAGTCGGCGAACCGATCGGCGCCGGCCATCGCGGCGAGCGCCGGAAACTCCTCGGCCAGCACCTCGTGCAGGCGCTGACGGTACGCATGTGCGTAGACCTCCAGGCGCAGCGCCGCATCCGCGCCCGGCGTCGTACGCACGGCGGCGGTCAGCGCGGCGTCGCCGTCGAGCAGGCGGGCCGCGAACTGCCGCTGCAGCGTGCGCAGCGCGTTCATGCCGCGGCCGGTACGTGCGCGGCATCGGCGGCGATCGTGCGTGCGATCGACAGCTCGGCCAGCAAATCGGCCAGCGGCGGTATCGCATCGTCGCGTTCGATCATCGTCGTGACCGCGCCGTAGCGCCGCACCGCCTCGGCGTAGAGCCGCCAGACCGGATCGGCGACCGCCGCATCGTGGGTGTCGATCAGCAGCTCACCGGCCGCGCTGTGACCGGCCAGATGGAACTGCTGGATGCGCGCGGCCGGCAGGCCGGCCAGGTAGTCCAGCGGATCGAAGCCGTGATTGACCGAGCTGACATGGAGATTGTTGAGGTCGAGCAGGATCAGGCAGTCGGCGGCCTCGGCCACGGCCGCCAGGAACGTCCATTCGGGCATCTGCGAGGCGTGATAGGCGACGTAGCTGGAGACGTTCTCGAGCACCAGTCGGCGGCCGATCGCGTCCTGCACCTGGCCGATCCGCGCGGCGACGTGCGCGACGGCCTCCTCGGTGTACGGCAGCGGCAGCAGGTCGTGCAGCTGCACGCCGTCGACCGACGTCCAGCACAGATGATCGGAGACCCAGGCCGGCTCGATGCGCGCGGCCAGCGCACGCAGATCGCGCAGGTAGTGCCGATCGAGCGGATCGGTGCCGCCGATCGACAGCGAGACGCCGTGCATGACCAGCGGATAGCGCGCGCGGAAGCGTTCCAGATAATCCAGCGGTCGGCCGCCGGGCACCAGATAGTTCTCGGTGACGATCTCGAGCCAGTCGATCGGCAGCGCCGGATCGGCCAGGATCGCCTCGTAGAGCTCCACGCGCAGACCCAGGCCGTGGCCCAGGTGCGGATGGCAGCGTGACGGCGTGTTCATCGGACGGGATCGCGCAACGGCGGCCGGTTGCGGCCGCCGCCGCGCCGGTCGTCAGACGCCTTCTTGGCCGAGTCCTGCGCCGCTTTGCAGGCATCGGCGGACTTCTGCATCGTGAACCCCTCGCCCTTGCAGGCGTTCTGTCCCTTGCAGGCGTTCTTGGCGCTCTTGCAGGCGCCGTGGCCCTTGCAGGCCGAGGAGTTCTCGCATTTGACCTTGGCGTCGGCGCCGTCGGCGGCGAACGCCGGGCTGGCGACGGTGCCGGCGAAGAGGCCGGCGACGGCGGTGGCCAGGGCGATACCGGTGAGCTTGTTCATGGCGTGGATCCTGTGTGCGGCGGAAGGGGACGGCGCACGGCGTGCCGCGGCCGATGCCGCCGTGGCCGGAGACGGCCGCGACGGTGAGCGCCATTGTCCGCAGCGGCGCCGCAGCGGCCTGCGGCCAGACATCCGGCGGATATGTCCGTGCGTCCGGCGGTTCAGCGGCGAGCCGGATGCCAAGCCGCGCATGGACGCCGGGCCGCAAATGCCGGACTCGTGGGCATGGTCCGCAGCGGACACGGCCATCTAGCCTGGCATCGCCTCGTCCGCTGCCGTGGGAATACCGATGGAAACCGTGATCGCGCTGTGCCGCCGCCTATTGAACTTCGCCGCTTCGATCGAATGGCTGGGCCCGCTGCTGCTGCGGCTCGGCTTCGGCTATTTCTGGCTCGAGACCGGCGGGGCCAAGCTGATGAACCTGGACGCGTTCGCTGCGCGCTTCGTCGACTGGGGCATTCCGTTCGCGCCGCTGAGCGCGGCGCTGTCGGCAGGCACCGAGCTGGTCGGCGGCGTCCTGCTGATGATCGGCCTGTTCACGCGGCTGGCCAGCGCCGCGCTCGGCTTCAACATGATCGTCGCGATCGCGCTGGTCGTGATCGGTGATGTGAACACGCTCGACGAATTCGTCGAGCTCGACGAAGTGCTCTACGTGCTGGTCTTCGTCTGGCTGCTGCTGGCCGGCCCCGGCAAGGCCAGCGTCGACCACTGGCTGGCCGGCCGCCTCGGGTTGCCGCGCCGCGACTGAGCGGCGGCGCGTCGCCCGCTCACTGCGCCTTGGCGGTGTCCACGTCGTGCTTGACGTGGGCCTTGCCCATCGCCTCGGCCAGCTCCTTGGGCATGTAGCCCTCGTCGTGCTTGGCCAGCACCTGGCGCGCGTAGAAGCGGCCGTCGCGCAGCTGGCCGGTCGCGATCACGGCCTGATTCTCGCGGAACAGGTCCGGCAGGATGCCGGTGTACTCGACCGGCAGCTCGGCGTCGCCGTCGAGCACGACGAAATCCACGCGCAGCGAGTCGCCCGCGCGCTGGATCGATCCCTTCTTGACCATGCCACCGAGCCGGAACGTCTCGTGGCGGGCCGACTCGCCGTTCAAGACCTGCACCGGCGTGTAGAGGTAGTTCATGTTCGACTGCAGCGCGAACACGGTCAGCGTCGTCGCGATGCCGACCGCCAGCAGCAGCAGGCTGACTGCGATCAGGCGGCGCTTGCGGGTCGGGGTCATGGCGTGGCTCCGCTGCTGCGGCGCTGCTGGCGGCGCGCCTGGGCGGCCACCTCGCGCAGCACCGATCGCCGCCGCAGCCGCGGCGCGACGTAGTCGATCGCCATGACCGCGAAGAACACCGCATAGGACAGCCACACGTAGAAGCCGTGGCCGCCCATGTCGAGGAAATCAGCCATCACGGCCTCCTTCATTCTTCAGTGCGGCGGCGCGGACCCAGTCCTTGCCGCCTTCGAGCTCGAGCAGGGCTACGCGCGAGCGCGCCAGCAGACTGCCGAAGAACCACAGCTTGGTCGCCAGCGCCATCACCAGCAGCGGCCAGAGCATGTCGCCGGTGATCGTCGACGGGCCGAACACGCGCACCGTCGAGCCCTGATGCAGCGTGTTCCACCAGGTTACCGAGAAGTGCACGATCGGCACGTTGACGATGCCGATCAGCGCGAGGAAGCTCGCCGCGCGCGCGGCCTTGCGGCGGTCCTCGATCGCCGCATACAGGCCGATCACGCCGAGGTACAGGAATAGCAGCACCAGCTCGGACGTCAGCCGCGCGTCCCAGACCCACCAGGTGCCCCAGGTCGGCTTGCCCCACAGCGAGCCGGTGACCAGGCAGACGAACGTGAATGCCGCGCCGACTGGCGCGCAGGCCATCGCCAGCGTCTCGCTGAGCTTGATCCGCCAGACCAGCGCGATGAACGCGTTGACGCCCATGACGAAATAGATGAACAGGCTCATCCACGCGCTCGGCACGTGGATGTAGATGATCCGGAAACTATCGCCCTGCTGATAGTCGGCCGGCGCCATCACCAGGCCGCCGTACAGGCCAACCGCGCCGAGCACGAGCGCCAGCGCGAAGCACCACGGCTGGATGCGGCCGGCGATGCGGTCGAAGATCGGCGGCGATCCGAATTTGTGGAACCAGAGCGTCAGTGCATTCATGCGATGGCGGACGGATCGGGTGGCGTGGGCGGTGGCGTGGCCTGAAACGGACCGGTGGCCGCGCCGGGACGGATTCTCGACGATTCGCGGGCCTGTCGGGATGCCTCAGGTCAAGAATCGTCGCGGCTCCGTACGATGCGGACGGCGCGGCAGTCCGGAACCGCCCTTTTTTAGCTCAACGAGATGCGCAGCGCCGCCGCGCAGGCCAGCGGTGCCAGCACCAGGGTCATCGCCAGCGCCGCGCCCAGCCACAGCAGCGGCGCGGCGAACGGCAGGCCGGCCTGGGCGGCATTGCAGGCGCCGGCGGCGAAGATCAGCACCGGCACGTACAGCGGCAGCACCAGCAGGGCCAGCAGCATACCAGAGCGCCGCATGCCGACCGTCAGCGCGACGCAGACCGCGCCGATCAGGCTCAGCAGCGGTGTCGCCAGCGCCAGCGCGGCCAGCAGTACCGGCAGCACCGGCCGCGGCAGATGCAGGAATTCGCCGAGCAGCGGCGCCGCGACGATCAGCGGCACCGCCGCGATCAGCCAGTGCGTGGCGATCTTGCAGCCCAGCAGCAGCGGCAGCGGATGCGGCGAGAGCACCAGCTGCTCGAGCGAGCCGTCCTCGTAGTCGCCGCGGAACAGCGTGTCCAGCGCCATCAGGCCGGCCAGCAGCACGGCGACCAGGATCACGCCGGCGGCGATCGACGCCAGCCGTTCGGCCTCCGGCCCGAGCGCGAGCGGAAACAGCGCGACGACCATCAGCGCGAACAGCACCGGGTTCAGCGCATCGCCGCGGCGGCGCCAGGCCAGCAGCAGGTCGCGCCGGATCAGCGCGGCGCACGCGGCGGCGGTCGTGCCGGGCTTCATGCGGCGAGCGGCCGGATCGGCAGCCGGCGCGGCGTGCCGGACGTGAACGCGTACGCGCCGTGCGAGGTCACCAGCGCCGCGCCGCCGCGGCGCGCATGCGTGTCGAGCAGGCGGTTGACCAGGTCGATGCCGCCGCGGTCGAGATTCGCGTAAGGCTCGTCGAGCAGCCACAGCGCGGCCGGCACCAGCAGCAGCCGCGCCAGCGCGACGCGCTTCTTCTGGCCGGCCGAGAGCTGCCGCGCCGGCACGTCCTCATAGCCTTCCAGGCCGACGCTGGCCAGCGCCAGCCGCGGCGAGACGCCCGCGCGCAGACCGGCCACACCGATCGCGAAGCGCAGGTTCTCCAGCGGTGTCAGATCGGTCTTGAGGCCCGGCTGGTGGCCGAGCAGCGCGACCTGATGCGCCAGCGCATCCAGGCGCAATGGTTCGCCGTTGAGCAGGATCTCGCCGTCGGCCTCGAGCAGGCCCGACAGCACGCGCAGCAGCGTCGTCTTGCCGGCGCCGTTGTCGCCCTCGATCAGCACCACGTCGCCGGCGTACAGGCGAAAGTCCAGCGGCCCGAAGATCGGCTCGTCGTTGCGCGAGAACGCCAGGCGGCGCGCCTCGAGCAGCGGTATCGGGTCGTGTTCGGGCGCGGCGATCATGGAACCGGCAATGCTAGCCGGCCGCGCCGGGCAGCGCCATGCGGCAGGGTGGCCCTCGAGCGGCTCAGCCGGCAAGCCCGGAGCCTTCATGCATCTCAAAATGTGCAAGGGTTGCTTGACCACGGCCACACAGGCCGCATCGTCTCGTTCCTTGGCGAACGGGCTGGGCTTAAGAGAGAATTCGCCGCTTCAAGTACTTGCCGGAACGAGTCGTCATGTCCGTGGATTGGAAGATCGTCGGTTTGATCATTGTGGTTGGAGCTGGGCCGATCAGTTCGAATGAGACCGGTGCGACCGAGTTCGACATCAGCGGGCCGGAGCTCAGTGAGACGTTCGGCAGTTCGGTGACGATTCTGCCGAACGGGAACATTGTCATTACCGACCCTGCCGCCGATTCTGATCGGGGTGCCGTTTATCTGTATGACACTGCCGGGAACAAGATCAGCGAGCTGAGGGGATCTGCGGTTGGAGATAAGGTCGGCCAAAGAGTGGTGGTCCTGAAGAACGGCAATTTCGTGGTCGTCAGCGAGTTCTGGGCCGGGACCAGCCTAGGGCACGCGGGTGCCGTGACCTGGATCGACGGACACCACGGTCTTGATGGCTATATTTCCGAAGAGAACTCGTTGGTGGGTACGGTTTCCGGATCTTATCTTGGGTCCGGAGGCGTGTTTCCACTGGCCAACGGTAACTACGTAGTGGCGAGCCCCTCATGGGATTACCTGAAGGGTGCTGTCACATGGGGCAGCGGCACGGAAGGTGTAGTGGGTAGGGTAGGGCCGGAGAATTCACTGGTCGGCGGAAGCGCGAACGACAGAATCGGTGAGGGTGGTGTGTTTGTTCTGAAGAACGACAACTACGTCGCGTCCAGCCCCTACTGGACGGGGGGCGTGCCCAATGGAGATTTCGGAGCCGCAACCTGGGGGAGTGGCTCGTCGGGCGTGCGAGGCATCGTGAGTGTCACGAACTCTCTTTTGGGCTCTGCACGGGGTGACAAGGTGAGTCTGGGTGTCCCAACTGGTACTGGACACCGTGATGGAGTGGTCTTGCTCGATAATGGCAATTACGTAGTGAACAGCCCCTCTTGGGGAGGAGGAGTGCCGGCTCGCGGAGCGGTCAGCTTCGGAGACGGCGAGGTCGGCTTGCGGGGGCTGGTTTCGCCCAACAATTCTTTGGTGGGATCGATAGAAGGAGATAGTGTGGGATCCCAGGGTGTGGCCGCCCTTTCCAACGGAAACTACGTGGTGGCTAGTTCCTACTGGAACAATGGGGTGTCGGGTGCCACTGTCGGGGCCGCTACCTGGGGCGACGGTACGATCGGCGTTGTCGGAGTCGTTTCCAGTGAAAACTCTCTAATCGGAACCGCCGTACGCGATCAGGTGGGGTTTGGAGGGGTGGTGCCACTAGTCGGCGGAAACTACGTCGTATCGAGCTACCGCTGGTGCGGAAACGCGTCTCGGTTCGCGGTCGGAGCTGCTACGTGGGGTGACGGGAAAGCAGGTGTGCGCGGTGTCGTTTCCGCCGCGAACTCCCTGGTTGGAACAGACACTCTCGACCAGATAGGGGAAAACATACTTCCTCTCAAGAACGGGAACTATGTCGTGTACTCCAGATTCTGGCGAGGCGTGGGCATCGCGACCTGGGCGAGTGGCGTCATCGGAAGAGTGGGGCCGGTCACTTCGGAAACTTCCCTGATGGGCCATGCGAACTCCGGTTCATTGCAAGGCGCCATTGCTCTGGAGAGCGGAAATTACGTGGTTTCTTTCGCGAACGCGGCTACATTCGGAAACGGAGAATCCGGGGTGAGTGGTCTGGTGAATGCAGAAAACTCACTCGTCGGCACCGAACCATATGATCAGATCAGTTCCGGAGGAGTCACCGCCCTGAAGAATGGGAACTACGTGGTGAGTAGTCCGCGTTGGAGAAATAGTACCGGCGCCGCTACCTGGGGCAATGGATGGTCCGGAACTGTGGGCTTGGTGTCAGTTGCTAACTCCTTCGTGGGTGCTCGCGAGCATTCAAATATCGCAGAATACCCAGCGACTGCTCTCGCGGACGGCAACTACATAATCAATAGCCCGGCTGCAGCAGGGACAGGCAGCGTATCAGCGGCCGGCGCGATTACTTGGGGGGATGGCGCTCTCGGTACGCGAGGCGTCATGTCACTCGATAATTCTTTGATTGGCGACCAGGATGCCGATCAGGTGGGTTACTTCCAAGGGGTAGAGGCCGCCAGTAATGGAGCCTACATCGTAGCGAGTCCGTATTGGAGTAATTCGAGTATTTATCGCGGAGGCGCCATCAGTATTGCCGAGAGTGGAATAAGGCTGCGTGGAAGGATCAATCGATCGAACAGCGTCATCGGCTATCAGCCTCAAAGCTATATGGTTCATAGCTACGACCCGGTCAGGCGGATTTTGGCCGTAGGAAAGTGGCGGGAGAACAAGGTAACCATTTTTTCGGCCGATGTGCTGTTCGTCGACGGACTGGAGTGAGTGACCGACATCGAGCCCGATGCTCGGTCCTCCTTGAGCGTCGGATGTCCATGCCGGTGACGTCCTCTGCACGTGTGCAATGGACGTGCAGTCACCATGAGTCAGGCAGTGCCGCGCGGGTGCGGCGAGTCCGAGTCGCGGTGCCGAGGTACGGGATTTCCAGCCGGAGGGTTCCCGCGCAAGATGCGTTCTGACCTCAGTTGTTCGCCACCTCGAAACCGTCCGCGAACAGCGTGTCCTCGCCGTCGAGAATCAGCGCGGCGGGGCCGGTCACGGTCGTGACGTAGCTCTGGCCGGGTGCGCTCGCGCTCCACTGCGAGGCGACCAGGTGGTAGCTGCGGCCGGCGAACAGCAGTGCGCTGATGCGCGCGGTGCCGCGCGGCGGGCCGTTCGGCGAGGAGCCGTTGCCGGCCTCGTAGTCGAGCAGGTTCGCCAGCGGCTGGGCGGGGTCGAACGCGTCCTGATACAGCGCGAGGAAGTGATCGCCCTGCGTCACGACGCTCTCGAAGTAGTAGCCGCCGGACACCGGCACCTCGAATGCGGTGGCCTGGTAGACGACCGGGCCGAGGCCGGAGACGCCGCCGATGTAGTACGGGCGGCTCCAGGTCGCGCCGCTGGCGACCGAACCGGGATAGGTGGCGACGACGTCGTCGACGCGCGTCGTCAGGTGATAGGTCACGTCGCGCAGGCCGGCCACCCACGGCGGGCCGACCGACGTGAAGCGCCACTGGAAACCGCCGCTGCCGGCGACGTCGGCAAAGCCGGAGACGAAATCCTGCAGCGGATAGTCGGCATAGGTGCGGTCGCCGCCGAAGCGCGGCCAGCTCAGCGTCGAGCTGCCGTCCGGCGCGGTGATCGTCGCGGCGAGGTCGAGCGACCACGGCGCCAGGCCGTTCTCCTCGTCGGCGACCACGGCGGTCCAGCGCGCGGTGAAGCCGACGCCGCTGATCGGTACGGCCGCGTCGAACGCGATCGTCTGCACGACCGCCGTGGCGCCGACGTCGAAGTCGGGGCCGGGCAAGCTGGCGACGAGTCGCTCGGCGGCGAATGCGGGACCAGCGGCCAGTGCAGCCAGTGCGACGGCGAGCCGAAGCGGTGTGGACGCGCCGCGGAGGCGCCGTGGCGAGGTGAGCGCGATCATGCCGGCATGCTAACGGCGGTCTCGCGCCGTGTCATGCGTGGCGGGTCGCGCAGTCGCGAAGCGGAGTCGCTCGGCAAGGGCTATCGTCGGTCGACTCGAAGGCTGCGACGCCACGCAGGCAGCGGCCGCGTGCGGCCCGTCGCGCGTCGTCGGGGCGGCAGACCGTTGGGCGACGCTTCGGGTGCGATCCAGCGATCGATCGCCGCATCGCCGATCGTGCAGGCGCTGCGCTGTGCGTCGATACCTGTGACGAGCTGCATCCCCGGAGCAGGCGCGCGCGTCACTCGCGCCATGCGATGGCCGAACGGGCAACAGCCGTCGCCCGGTCGGCCGCTAGTACCACCACGTCCTGACCTCGTCGAACCACAGCCGCCAGGTCGGTGCGCGCACGCTCTCGAACACCTGCAGGATCGCGAATCCGCCGAGCGTCTCGTCGATGTGCGCTCCAGGATCCCGCATCGCGTGGTTCGCGTAGACCGTCGATCCATCCGGGTCGGTGATCTGGTACGCGATGCCGCGCGCATTGCTGGCGAGGATCCGCATGCGGTACCAGCTGCGATCGCGCAGCGGCTGCGAGCAGGTCTCCGGAAACAGCGCATTGCCGCCGCGCCAGAAGCTCTCGACCTGGGCCGTCGGCGCCAGGCGGCAGCCGTCGCCGCGCGCGCTGACGTTGCCGATCACGATGCCGCGGCCGGACAGGTCGCCCTCGTAGACCGGCGTGGCCGGATCGTCGTGCGCCCAGCGGCCTTTCAGCACGATCGCGATGTGCGCGGCGGGGTTCTGCGCGAAGTAGCCGTCGGAGTAGAACAGGAAGCTCAGCGCCTGGCCGTGCACGCCGGGCGGCTGCGGCGCGTCGGCCACGCCGAACGCGAGCGCGGCGGTGCCGTACGGATTGCCGGGCAGGCGCCGGCCGATCGTCGGCAGCAGCCACGGCAGCGGCGTGTGCACGACCTCGGGCCGCCCGGCCGCGTCATAGCCGAGCGCGAGCCGGCCCCAGGCGGTCTCGTCGATCGGCGCTGCCGCGGCGGCCGATGCGGCGCTGCCGAGCAGCGCGGCGAGTGCGATCGCCGCGATCGCCGCCAACTCCATGACCCGGCCGATCATGCGCGCCGTCCGTTGCGTCGCTACCGGTGCCGCAGCACGGCAAGCACGCCTGTGTCCACGCCGGCGCAGGCTCATGCCGAGGCGGCAGTGCCGTCGCCGTCCGCCTTCATCTCGGCGGCGAGCAGCCCGCGCGCGGCCTGCCAGTCGCGCTTGACGGTGCGCTCGTTGAGGTTCTCGAGCGTGGCGATCTCCGGGAACGTCAGCCCGGCGAAGAAATGCAGATGGACCACGCGCGCGGCGCGCGCGTCGACCGCCTCGAGCGTCGTCAGCGCGCGATCGAGCGCGAGCACCTCCAGCGCCTCGTCGGCGGCGTCGGGCAGGCGCTCGTCGAGCGTCACGAACAGCGCCTGGCCGCCGCGCTTCTCGGCGCCGATGCGGCGCGCGTCGTCGACCAGCACCTGGCGCATCGCGCGCGCGGCCAGCGCCATGAAATGGCCGCGGCTGCCGGCCTCCAGGCGCTCGGCGTGGATCAGCTTCAGATAGGTCTCGTGGACCAGGACCGTGGTCGAGACCAGCGACCCGGCGCGCCCGCGCAGCTGGCGCCGCGCGCAGTGGCGCAGCTCCTCGTAGAGCCGCGCGAACAGCTGTCCGGACGCCTCGGCGTCGCCGCGGCCGGCGGCGATCAGCAGTTGGGTGCAGCCTTCGTCCATCGGACCGTTTCGCCAGCGTCGCGTGCGGCCGCAGCATGGCCGCAGCGGCGTCGCGCCGTCAATCGCGCGCCAGGTCGCGCAGCAGCTCCGGATCGGGCGCGGCGACGCCGGCCAGCGCCTCGTGGCCGCGGCGGCGGACCGCGGCGGCCTCCTGTGGCCGGCCTTGCTTGCGCGCGATCCGGGCGAGCACCGCGTAGGCGGCCGCGCGCCGGTTCGGGTCGGCGCCGGCGAGTCCGGCCAGCACCTGCTCGGCCAGCACGCGCGCCTCCTCGACGCGGCCGAGCGCGGCCAGCGCATCGGCCTGGATGCCCTGGATCTGCAGTGCGCGCGGCTCGGCCGCAGCGCCGATCTGGACGAACTGCGCCTGCGCGGCCTCGGCGACCTCGAGCGCCTCGGCCGGCCGGCCGGCGCGCAGCAGCACCTCGGCCAGGGTCTGGTTGACGGCGCCGATCTCGCGGCCCGGCTTCAGGACCGCCACGGCGATCTCGACCGCGCGGCGCGCCTGGCGCTCGGCCTCGGCGAAGTCGCCGCGGCGCAGCGCGAGCTGGGCCAGCGTATGGGTGTTGTTGACGATCGCCGGGTGGCGCTCGCCGAACGTCGCCAGCTGCACCGCCAGTGCATCGGTCAGCAGGCCCTGCGCCTCCTCGTAGCGGCCCTGCCGCATCAGCACCGAGCCGAGATTGGTCGCGGTCGCCGCGGCCGCGGAAGTCTCGCCCTGGCCGATGCGGCGCTGGATGTCCAGCGATTCGCGCATGCGCGCTTCGGCCGCGGCGAAGTCGAACCGGCTCGCGGCCAGGATCGCAAGCGAGTTGAGCGTATTGGCGACGTCGCCGTGATCGTCGCCGAGCGTCGCGCGCTGGATCGCCAGTGCCTCCTCGAATGCGGCCTGCGCCTGGTCGAGCTTGCCCTGCTGGCGCAGGGCGGCGCCGAGCACCTGCAGCGATTCGGCGACGGCCGGATGGCGGTCGCCGAGCCGGCGACGGCGCGCCTCGAGCGTCTTGCGCGCCTCGGCCTCGCCCTCGGTCGGCTGCGAGCGGCTCAGCAGCAGCACGCTGTAGTCGTTGCGGATCTGCGCGACGCGCGTGTCGTCCTCGCCGAGCGTGGCGGTCGCCAGCGCGATCGCCTCGCCGAATGCGGACGCGGCCTCGTCGAAGCGGCCGAGCCGGGTCAGCAGCAGCGCGTGGGCGTGAAGGTCGCGCGCGCGGTCGACGCGGCCGTCCGCGCCGCGTCCGTCGTCGATCGCCAGCGCCGCGCGCACGTCCTCGATGCCGTCCAGGAACGCGCCCTGCTTCTCGCGCAGCAGCGCGCGCTCGGTCAGCGCGCGCGCGCGCAGCGCCGGCTCGACGTCGGCGGCGAGCACCGCATCGAGCAGCGTTTCCGACGCGTCCAGCCGGGCGCGCTCGCGCTCGACGACCGCCAGCTCCAGCGTCGCCGGCCAGTAGGTCGGGAGCCGCTGCGCGGCCTCGCCTTCGCGCGCGTCCGTAAGCAGCCCAGCCGCCTGCGGAAACTGGCCGAGCTGGCGGTACAGCGTCGCCAGCGTCAGCAGCATCTCACCGCGCAGCTGCGGCTGGTCGCCGAGATCGTTGCGGATGCGCATCGCGCCGCGATCGAGCAGCTCGCGCGCGGTGACGCGGTCGCCGGCCGCGCTGTCCGGTGCCGAGGCGTCGAACACGCCGGCCAGGAACGACTGCGCGGCGCGCGCCAGACGCGCCTCGCCTTCGGCGCGATGGGCCTGCCAGACCGCCAGCGCGGTGCCGCCGAGCAGGCCGGCGATCGCGAGCAGGCCGAGCGCGACCGCGGCGCGATGGCGGCCGATGAAGCGGCGTGCGCGGTAGGCCGCGCTGTCGGGCCGGGCCAGGATCGGCTGCCCGTCCTGCCAGCGCGCCAGGTCGTCGGCGAGCGCCTCGACGCTGGCGTAGCGGCGCGCCGGTTCCGGATCGGTCGCGCGCGCGACGATGATGCCCAGATCGCCGCGCAGCGCGCGCGGCGCGATGCCGGGCGGACCGGCGTCGCCGGCCTGCTGGCGGGCGGCCGCCAGCCGCAGCGCCGGCCGCGTCGAGGACGCGAACGCGTGATGGCGTCCGCCGGCGAGCAGCTCGAACAGCAGCACGCCGAGCTGATAGACGTCGGCCGCGGTCGTGACGAGACCGCCGGCGGCCTGCTCGGGCGCGGCGTACGCGGTCGACAGAAACCGCACGCCGGTCGCCGTGCGGTCCTCGCCGGTGTCCTCGAGCACCTTGGCGATGCCGAAATCGAGCAGCTTCGGATGGCCGTCGGCGTCGACCAGGACGTTGCCGGGCTTGATGTCGCGGTGGACGATCAGCTGACGGTGCGCGTGCGCGACCGCGGCGCAGATCGCGCGGAACAGCGCGACGTGCTCGGCGACGCCGGCGCCGGTGCGCGCGCTCCAGGCGGCCAGCGGCTCGCCGTTGACGTATTCCATGACCAGATACGGGCGGCCGTCGGCGGCCACGCCGCCGTCGAGCAGGCGCGCGATGTGCGGATGGTCCAGCCGCGACAGGATCTGCCGCTCGCGACGGAATCGCGCCAGCACCGCGGCACTGTCCATGCCGCGCCGGATCAGCTTCAGCGCGCCCTGCTGGACGTAGCCGTCGCCGTCGCGCTCGGCCAGATGCACGGTGCCCATGCCGCCGCTGCCGAGCGGGCGCACGATGCGCCAGCTGCCGATCGCGGTGCCCGGTGGCAAGGCGCCCTCGCCCTCGCCGTCGACGCCGCCGTCGGCGAGCCGTGCCGCGACGTCGGCGGCGCAGCGGTCGAGCACGCCGCCGGTCTGCTCGCCGAGCAGGGCGCGGGCCTCCCCGGCGAGGGCCGGATCCTCGGCGTCGACCGCGCCGATCAGGGCCTCGCGCTCGGCCGGACCGGCATCGAGCGCGTTGCGGACCAGGGCGTACAGGCGGCGCTTGCGGTCGAGGTCCATGGCGGTCGCGGCAGTCGGTTCGCCACAGCGTCGCATGCGCGCGAGCCGCCGCACAGGGGGTCAGTGGTCGGCGGTCACGCTGCCGAAATGGTCGGCGAAGATGCGGTCGGTCGCGACGTAGCGCGCGGCGACCATGTCGTAGTCCAGACCGCTCCACTGCCGGTTGCCGACGACCACGACGCGGTCCGATCCGTCGATCAGCAGGTCGCCGCCGGCGGTCGACAGATAGGCGCCGCCTTCGCCCGGCACGTCGAGTGCGGCCAGGGCGTGGGCGCTGTTGCCGAGGCGGCTGAACTGGACTGCGGTCGCGATCGGATGGCCGTCGCCGAACAGGTCGGCGCGGGCATTCAGACCGACGACCAGGTCGCCGGTGCGCGGCCGCTCGGCCAGCGCGAACGGACGGTTGGTGCCGCTGAGGACCAGACGATGCAGCGTGCCATTGGTGCCGAAGCGCGTATCGAAGCTGCCGAACGGCTCGAACGCGGCCAGGAACATCTGCTGCTGGGTCGGCGAGGCGCTGTCGTCGACCGCGTAGCCGGCGACGACGAAGCCGCCGTCGGCTCGGCGGATCACGCGCGTGGCATGATCGGCGCGGCTGCTGCCGAGGTCGAAGAACAGCCGCGAGAACCCGGAGCCGCCGAACTGCGAGCTTTCCTGGCCGGAAATGCCGTCGAGGCTGGCGATGAAGCCGTCGGTGTCGGACGTGCCGATCGTCAGGTCGCCGATCATGACCAGACGCACCTGGCCGGCCTGCGGCGAGTACGCCAGCAGGTCGGTGACGGTGTCGCGGCGATTGCCGCCGAAGTCGAAATTGCGGCTGTAACGGCCGGCCTCGGCGAAACCCGAATCGAGGGCGCCGGTCGCGGCGCTGAGCTTGGTCACGCAGATCGCGTCGTTGTAGCTCGTGCCCGATCCCGATCCGCAGCTGCCGCCGACGTACAGATTCGAGAACGCGTAGACGATCCGCGCCGGCACGTCGTCGTGGTGCTCGCTGCCGCTGCCGAGGTCGAACGCGACCGACTTGAAGCCGTTAGTGCCGAAGCCCTGGCACGGATCGCCGTCGACGTCGACGCAGAACACGCCGAAGTCGAGGTCGCCGGCCTGCGGATGGGTGTAGCGGCCGGTGAAGTAGAGCGTCTGGAACGGCCCTTGCGTGACGTCCTCGATCAGATCCATCGGCATCGCGACGATGCGGCCGCCGCCGTTGTAGGCGGTGTCGAGATTGCCGTTGGGCAGCAGCTTGGCGATCGCCGCGCGCGGCGGTTCGTTGATGCCGGTGCCGTGCACGCCGACGACCCAGTAGCCGCCGCCCTCGGCCGGAAACACGCGCTTGGCCACGTCGGCATTGCTGAAGCCGTCGTTGAAGTCGATCGTCTGCAGGCCGTCGCCGGAGAACGTGGCATCCGCGCTGAGGTCGTTCGGCAGCGTGCCGGCCGGCGCCATCGGCACCTCGTCGAACGGATCGGCCGGTCCGGCCGTCGCGACGGACGCGGTCAGCGCGGCGGCGCAGGCCAGGCCGGCGCGGAGCAGGGAGGTCTTCATCGTGCTTCCTCGAGCGGGGCAGGGGGATGTGAGGACGGAAGCACGCAGTCCGGCCGGCGATCGGGACATGTCGTGTCGGAACGCGCAGTGGTTCCCCGAATCCGAACGTGAGGCCCGACCTCGGAAGCGGGCAGACCGCCGTCACCGCAAGCCGCCGCAGGCCGGCAGGTCGGCAGGTCGGCAGGTCGGCAGGTCGGCAGGTCGGCCGCGGCGACTACGACGAGGAGTTCATGGCGGCCGCGTGACCGGGCGCCGCGACGCGCCTGGTCGGCCCGACTCAGCTTTCGGCGGTCAGCGTCATGCGCTCGCGCGCGTAGCTGCCGTCGGCCTGCGGCACGAAGATCGTGCAGGCCTCGGCGGCGCGCTGGTAGACGTGGACCGAGACGGCCGGATCGGTCTCCGAGCGGTTCTCGATGACGTGGTACTCGGCCGGCGGCACGACGCCGCCGACCGCCCCCGGCGTGCCGGTCAGCACCGGCGACGGCGCGAACCAGACGCGTTCGCCGTCGCTGCGGATCGGCGTGTAGTCGGTGATCGCCAGTCGGCCGCGCCAGACCGCGACGACGCCCCACAGGCCGTCGTGATCGTGCAGCGGCGTGCCCTGGCCGGGCGCCCAGGTCATCGCGACGACGCAATAGCCGCGCGCCGCGCTGCGATACAACTCGCGGCGCGCGTAGTGGTCCGGATGCAGCTCGGCGACGACGGCGGGCAACCTCAGGCCGTCCGCGGCCTGCAGCGCGCTCATGACCTCGCCGATCGCCGCGACGGTGCGCGCGGCATCGCCGGCAGCCGCGTCGATCGCCGCGTCGATGCGGTCGGTCAGACGGGCGCGGCCGGAAAAGTCGCCGTGCGGCAGGGAGGCGGTGTCCACGGCGGCAGTGTAGGTCCGGCCCGGCGTCGCCGCGCTGCGTCGTGGCGTCGCACGTGACGCAATGTCCGTCGCGACGGCGTTCTCTCGTACACCTGCCAAGACCCTCGCACTCCGGAGCCGTCCCATGACCTTCCGTCCGCCGTACGCCGCGCTCGCGCTCGCCCTGTCCTTCGCCGCCCACGCCGCCGCCGCCGATCTCGTGATCTACGACGATGCGCTGCGCAACGGCTTCGTCGATCTGTCCTGGCCGGGTCCGCTGCCGAATCCGGACATGAACTATTGCGCGACCTTCCACGTGCATCAGGGCGCCTGCACGATCTTCTACAAGGCGCACGACTGGAACGGCCTCTCGTTCGGCCGGCCCGGACAGCCGCTGACGACGGCCGACTATCCGCAGCTGACGTTCTGGATCCGCGGCGACGTCGGCGGCGAACGCCTGACCGTACACCTGCAGTCGGGCGGCAGCGTCGTCGCGTCGGCGCCATTGGAGGCCTTCGTCGCCGGCGGCGCGATCGACAACGGCGCGTATCAGGCCGTCGTCATTCCGTTCGCGGCGCCGCCGCTCGGCTATGCCGGCGCATTCGACCGCATCGATCTGCAGGACGCGAGCGGCATCGGCGGCGGCGATGCGCAATGGGTCTTCATCGACGAGATCCGGCTGGCCGCCGCCGGCGACGCGATCTTCGCGAGCGGCTTCGAGCCGTAGGCGCCCGAGCGGACGCTGCGTGCCGCTGCAGCGCCATCGATCGCGCATTGGGCCCGGCTCGGCACGATCGGCATTCCAGGCCCGGCGCGTGTGAGAACGCGCCGGCGCAGATACGAAGCCGATACGCGATGGCGCCGAAGCCGAAGTCGCCCTGGGCGCCGCCCCCGGCAGGTCGCGGCGGGCGTGCCGCGGCTCAGAGCCCGCCGAGCTGACGCGCCAGTTTTTCGGCCGGTATGCGGTTGATCGCCTCGGGCAGCAGGCTCGCGCGCAGCACCGGCAGAGCCTGCGCCAGCAGCTGGCGCGCCTGGTCCGGCCGGCCCTGCCGCACGCGCAGCTGCGCCATCTCGGCGCGTGCGACCGCCAGATCGATCGGCAGCGTCTGGCCGTCGGAGAACGCGGCGATCGCGGTGTCGAGATCGCGCTCGGCCTGCGCGTAGTCGCCGCGCTGGAGCGCGAACGCGGCGCTGGCGCGATGCAGATGCGCGAACACCGGATGGGTCGGCGGCACCAGCGCGCCGAAGCGCTGGCGAGCCTCGTCGAGCCAGGCCAGACCCTCCTCGGGCGTGCGCATGCGCGTGGCGAGCATCGCCAGCTGCAGCGTCAGCAGCGCGTACTCGGCCGAGTCCACGCCGTCCAGGCGCGCCGCGCGGGCGCGCAGGTCCTCCAGGCGCTGCCGCGCCTCGGCGTGGCGGCCGGCGATGCCGATCGCGCGCGCCTCGGAACGCTCGATGCGGCGCCGCACGTCGGAGTCGGCCTCGACGCCGCCGGCGTCGAGTTTTTCGCGCGCGGCCGCGAACGCGGCCAGCGCGCCCGGATAGTCGCCGGCATTCTCGAGCAGGCCGCCGCGGTTGCCGAAGCCGATCGCGGCGTCGGCCGGACCGAGGTCGATCTCGGCGGTCAGCGCCTCTGAGCGTGCCAGCATCTGCACGGCCTCCTGATAGCGGCCGAGGTCGTTGAGCACCAGGGCCAGGTCGTTGGCGAGCAGCATCATGCGTGCGCCGCCCGGGCCGATCACGCGTTCCTGCACCGCCATCGCCTCGCGCAGCCGGCTCTCGGCCTCGTCGAGCCGGCCGCAGGCGCTCAGCGCCGAGGCCTCGGCACGCATCAGCAGTACGCGGTCGGGCGAGTCGGCGGCGCGCTCGGCGCCCTGCCGCCAGCCCTCGGCGGTCACCTCGAGCGCTTCATCGCACTCGCTGCGAGCGCCGAGCAGCGAGGCCAGCGTCGCGCTGGACTGGATCAGCGCGTCGGCATCGTGTACGTCGCGCGCCTTGGCCAGCGCCAGCGCCTCGCGCAGCAGCGCGACGGCCCGGTCGTTGTCGCCGCTGCGGTGATGCGCCATCGCCAGCGTGTGCAGGCTGCGCATGCGCTGCAGCGGATCGTCCGGTGCGTACTGCGCGCGCCAGGCGGCCGCGCGCTCGGCCGCGACCAGCGCGCCGGCTCCGTCGAAACGCTGGCCGAGCAGGCTGGCCAGCTCGTCGTAGTCCTCGGCCAGACGCAGCGCCTCGACGCCGTCGCGCGGCACCACGCCCTCGACACCGTGCCGCATCAGGTCGAGCGCGGTCGGGACCTCGCCGAGCTGGTTGTAGAGCCCCGACAACAGCCGCTGCATCGACTGGCGCAGCTCGGTGGAGGCGCCTTCGCGATCGAGCTGGGCACGCGCCGCGTCGAGCAGGTCGCGCACGCTGACCTGCTGGCTCAGCGCCTGGTCGGGCGAGGCCGCCGTGAACGCGGCGGTCAGAAACTCCAGCGACGCGCGTGCGGTCGCGGCATCGCGCTCGGATGCGGCCAAAGCGCGCTGCGCGCCGGCCTCGGCCTCGCGGGCGCGCTGGCGCTCGCGCTCGAGGCCGACCACGAACGCGGCCAGCGTGACCAGCGCGGCCAGCGCCAGCGTCACCGCGAGCCGATGCCGCGCGACGAACTTCGCGAACCGGCGCCGCCGCGTCAGTGCCGCCGCGAGCACCGGACGGCCCTCGCGGTAGCGGTCGATGTCCTCGCGCAGCTGGGCGGCGCCGGCGTAGCGGTCCTCGGGGCGCTCGGCGCAGGCCTTGGCGATCACGCCGGCCAGCTCGACGTCGAGCGGCAGCGGCGGCACGCTCGGCTCGCCGTCGCCGCGCGCCTCGCGCTGGCCGGTCAGCATCTCGCGCAGCAGCACGCCGAGACTGTAGAGGTCGCTGGCCGTGGTGATCGGCGCGCCGGCGCGCTGCTCGGGACTGGCATAGCCCTGACTGAACACGCGCGTGGACGTCTCGCGCCGCGCCGAGTCGCCGGTCTCGACCAGTCGCGCGATGCCGAAATCGAGCAGCTTGACCACGCCCTGATGGGTCACGGCGACATTGGCTGGCTTCAGGTCGCGGTGGATCACCAGGCGCTGATGCGCGTGCTCGACCGCGTCGAGCATCGCGCGGAACAGCAGCAGGCGCGCATCCAGCGTCGGCGCCGCGCGGCGCACGTACTCGAGCAGGCCGACGCCGTCGACGTACTCGATCGCCAGCCACGGCTGGCCGTCGGCGCTCTCGCCGCCGTCGAGCAGGCGCGCGATGTGCGGATGGTCGAGCGTGGCCAGGATGCGCCGCTCCTGGCGCAGGCGGCGCATGCCGTCCTCGGTCGGAAAGCCGCGCAGCAGCTTGATCGCGACCTGCTGGCTGAAGCTGCCGTCGTCGCGCTCGGCCAAGAACACCGTGCCCATGCCGCCGGCGCCGATCTCGCGCAGCAGGCGCCACGCGCCGAGCCGGCCGTCGCCGACGCGGCGCAGGCGCACCGCACCGGCCGCGATCGTCGCCTCGATCGCGTCGTCCTCGGCGTCGGCGGCGAGCAAGCGGCGCAGCTGTTCGCGCTCCTCGGCGTTCAGCGACAACTCGTCCATCGCCGCGTCGCGCGCCTCGGGCGCGAGCAGGCGCAGCCGCTCGAAATGCGCTGCGTAGCGGTCGAGCGGCGACTCGGTCATGCGTCCAGCGCCGTGCGCAGCCAGGCCCGTGCCAGCCGCAGGTCGCGGTCGACGGTGCCTTCGGAAACCTCCAGTGCGGCGGCGACCTCGGCGCGGCTGAGTCCGCCGAAATAGACCAGCTCGACGATCTGCGCGCGGCGCGGATCGGTCTCGGACAGCTTGCGCAGCGCGGCGTCGATGCGCATCAGCTCGGCGTCGTTCTCAGGCTGGGCGACGTCGCGGGCCGCGTCGAGCTCGACGCGTTCGGCATCGCCGCCGCGCTTGTCGGCCTGGCGCCGTCGTGCCGCGTCGACCAGCACCTGGCGCGTGGCCTGGGCCGCGACGTGAAAGAAGTGGCGCCGGTTCTCCCAGTCCGCGTCGGCGCCGAGCAGACGGATCAGCGCCTCGTGGGCGATGTCGGTCGCGCTCAGCGTCGCCTGCGGCATGCGCCGCATCGACTGCGCGGCGATCGCGCGCACGTTGGCGTAGACGCGCTGCATCAGCAGCTCGCGGGCGCCGTCGTCGCCGCCGCGCCACGCCGCGATCAGCCGGGTGACGTCGTGTTCGCCGGGGTCGGCCATCAGCGCTCCGGGATCGCGAGAGTCGGAAGCGGCGCAGTCTAGCAGGCACCTGTGCGGCCGAATCGTGCGTCGATCGAGCGCGACGCTGTGCGCCGGATCACGCCGGCGGTGTCGGCCGCGTCACGCAAGACGGCTGCGCGTCGCGCTCAGCGGGACGGCGCGGGCGCCTGCACGATCGCATCGAGCCGTGCGTCCAGGCGCCGGCGCTGGTCGCTGTCGAGCACGGCCGCCAGCGCGTCGAGCCGATCGACGGCGCGTTCGAGTGCGTCGGCGCGCTCGCGCGCCTGCGTGGCCCGATCGCGAAGGCTTCGACGCGGATCGGCGCGATCGGTACTCGAAGCGACCGGCGCGGCGGTCGCATCGCCGTAGGCGCGCAAGGCGTCGCGAAGCGCAGTCCACGTATCGGCCTGGTCCTCGCGGATCAGCAGATCGCTGCGCAGCTCGCGCAGCTGCGCGAACAAACGGACCAGCGGATCGGGTGTGGCGGTCTCGCGCGGGATCGCGACGGCCGGCGCTGCACCGCGGCGCGGCATGCCGCCTGCGCGCGGCGGGCCATTGCCGCCGCCGCCCGGAAATCCCTGCGCACAGGCCGGGCCGGCAGCCGCGGCGGCGAGGACGAGGGCGAGCAGACGATGGCGAAACGGGAGCGGATTGGACATGGGTTCTGGCGATGCGGCGTCGAACGCGCCCGGCGGGCGCAACGGCACCACCCTAGCGGGCGAATGTGCAGAACCCGGGCAGCGGAAGGCGAATCGGCTCGACCTCGGCTGCGCCATCGGCGAGGATGCCGCATCGCATCGCCGCGATCGTGCGACCAGTGCCCGGCCAAGGCCGGTCGCTTCGGACATCGCGATCGGACCAGCCCGCCGCCGTGCCGCCGCCGAGTGCACGCGGTGGCTTCGGACGCCTGCCGAGCAACGCAGCGATGATCCATGCGCCGACACGTCGGCTCCGTGCGACGGTCCGGCACGTTCGGGCATCCATCACCGGTTTCATTCCGATCGACCAGGGGAACATCGATGTGTCGTCTTTCGCTGCTGCTCGTATCCGGCCTGTCCGCCGTCATCGCCGCTGCGCCGGCCTTCGCGGCCTCGTCGTGGCAACTGGCCGAGGCGGTCGACGCGCGGGCCGTGCAGCCGGCGGCGCGCGTGGCGCGCCGTGTATCGATGGCGGCCGACTGGGACGTCCAGGCGCAGACCTCGCTGACGATCGACCTGGGCGCCCGCACGGTCAGCGCGACGCGTTCGGCGTATCAGCGCCGCCGCGACGGCTGGACCTGGCAGGGCTGGCTCGACGCGGCGCCGGACCACACGCTGTCGCTGACGATGCATCGCGGCGTGCTGGCCGGCCTGATCGATGCGCCCGAGGGCCGCTACGAGATCGTGCCGCTGCCGGCCGGCGGGTCGGCCCTGGTCGACCTCGATGGCACTGCGTTCCCGGACTGCGGCGGCGGTCTCGCGCGCGATGCGCTGGCGCGCCATCCGGCACGGCCGGCCGCTTCGCTGCCGCCGCTCGCGGTGCCGGCGCGGCCGGCCGCCGCCGGTCAGCCGATCGACGTGCTGATCGTCTACTCGCCGCAGGTGCTCGAGGCGATGGGGTCGGTCGCGAACGTCGAGGCGCAGGCCCAGGCCGCGGTCGATCTGGCCAATCTCACGTTCGCCAACAGCGACATGGGTGCGCGCTTCGAGCTGGCCGCCGTGCGCGCATTCCCGCGCGACGAGCTGGACGTGTTCGATCTGGAATGGCTGCGCATCGATCCGGTCGCGATCGCGATGCGCGATGAGGTCGGCGCCGACCTCGCCTCGCTCTGGGTCGAGCGCAGCCTCGGCAACTGCGGCGCGGGCTTCATCATGGATCGTCTCGACGCCGGTTTCGCCGGCGATGCCGTGCAGATCACGCTGCGCATGTGTGCGATCGGCAATCTCGTCTACGTGCACGAGCACGGCCACAACATGGGCATGCAGCACGATCCGCTGTACGGCGTGCCGCCGGCGCAGGCGCTGTTTCCGTGGGCGTTCGGGCACTACGTCGACCACGCGTTCACGACGGTCATGTCGTACCCGTACGCGTGTGCCGGCGACTGCTTCCGCGTGCCGCACTTCTCGAATCCCGACGTCGCCTATCTCGGTGTGCCGACCGGTCTGGCCGACAGCCGCGACAACCATCGCGTCGGCGACCTCACCGCACCGATCGTCGCCGGCTTCCGCCCGCGGCAGGGCCCGATCTTCGCCGATGGCTTCGATTGAGCGATTGCGGGGGCTGCGAATCCGGGCGCATACGCCGGATCGTGCTGCCGCGAGCGGGTCGGGCGACGGTATCCGGATCGCGTTCGCGACGCGCTCGCGCAAGCGCGGTTCCGCGTGCGCTCAGGCGCCCGCCGGCACCTCGCTCAGATGATCGAGCAGCAGCACCAGGCTGCGCAGATCCTGCGCGTTGTGGTCGAGCACGCGGCCGAGCGGTGTCGCGCTGACGCCGCGCAGATAGCTCAGCCAGGCCGCCGGCGCTTCGGCGCCGGGCAGGTCGTCCTCGCGCACGACGCCGAGCGCCTGGCGCTCGATCGTCGCCAGCCGGCAGTTCACCCAGCGGCCGCGGTAGCGCCGCCGCGTCGGATACAGCAGGTCGCAATGGCCGCGTCCCTCGATCGGACACGGCAGCCGGTTGAGCCGGAAGCGCCCTTTCAGCAGCGGCGCGTCGTAGGAGCGGCCGTTGTAGGAGACCAGGATCGCCGCAGGCGGCAGCCAGTCGGCGAACGCGGCCAGCATCGCCGGCTCGCCGGCCAGCGCGGTCAGGTAGAACTGACGCATCCGCAGCACGCCGCCGTGCCAGCGCGCCGCGCCGATCATGAACGCGCGCGTGCCGACGCCACCGGCCAGACCGGTGGTCTCGGTGTCGAACCAGACCAGGCGCTCGCGCGCGACCTCGCCGTCCTCGCCCCACGGCAGCCGCACGGTCGGCGTGGCCGGCCAGGCATGGTCCGCCGCGACGTCCTGCACACCCGGTGCGAGCGTCCGCCCGGCCGGCGGCGCGAGGCTGGCGCGGCTGCGCCGCTGACGGCCGGCGATCAATGCGCGCAGACGGTCCGCGGTCGCCGTCGGCACAGCAGCGGTCGCGGAGCGTGCCGGCGCAGCCGCGCCGGCCTGCGCGGCCAATGCGCGCAGGCGATCGGCCAGCGCGCTCACGGCGCCAGCAGCCGCAGCACGGTCGCCGCCAGCATGCGCGGGGTGGGACCGGCGTCCGGCAGCGCCAGCACCGGACCGACGCAGGCCGGGCAGCCGGCCGTGCAGGCGCAGTCGGCGACCAGCGCCTGCGCATCGGTCAGGATCGCCGCGGCCTGGCCGAACAGCGGCTCGCTGAGGCCGATGCCGCCGGGATGGTTGTCGTAGAGGTAGACCGTCGGATTGAACGCGGCTTCGGACGGGTCGCTGCCGGCCGCGGCGCGCCACTGTGCGCGGCCGCCGGCGTCGCGGCCGGCGAACCAGGCCGCGTCGCCCGAACCGACCGCCTGGCGCAGATCGCGCGCCTCGGCCATCACGCGCAGCGAGGCCACCGTGTGCAGCGCGTACGCGGCGCCGAGAAAGCCGTCCAGCGCCTGCTGCCGCGACGGCAGCACCGCGGCCAGCGCGGCCTGCGTCAGCTGCCACCAGACCGCGGTCGTCTGCAGTTCCTGATCGGGCAGGTTGACCGGTCCGTAGCCGATGTTCTCGTGCGAGTAGAAGCGGATCTTCTTGTAGCCGGCGACGTGGCGCACGACGTGCACCTCGCCGTGATGGCAGGTGCCGGCGCCGGCGCGCCGGCCGTCGAAACGGTCGAGCACCTTGAGGTTGGTGTGGTCGATCGCGTCGGTGTAGTAGTCGACCTCGGTGCGCCGCACGAACGCCTTGCGGCCGTCCCAGTCGAGCCGCTCGACCTGATACGGCTGCGACTGGATCAGATGGATCGCGCCCTCGTACAGCGTCAGCGCGGCGGCGCTGTAGTCGACCTCGGCCAGGATCGTCTGACGGCCGTCGGTGCGGTCGACGACGACGAAATTGCCGTCGGCGACCGCGCGCAGGCTGACCGCCTGCGCCGGATAGCTGTCGGCGATCCAGTCGTAGCGGTCCGCTTCGCGATGCAGCACGCCCGATTCGGCGAGCACCTCCAGGAACGGATCGGCATCCTCGCCGCCGAAGCGCTCGCCGGCGCCGAACGGCAGCTCGAACGCTGCGCAGCGGATGTGATCGAGCAGGATCAGCAACTGGTCCGGCGCGATCCGCGCGGTCTCCGGCGGTGCCCGCTCGAAGAACTCCGGATGACGCACGACGTACTGGTCCAGCGCCTGGCTCGAGGCGACCAGCACGCCGAGCGAGGGCTGCTGGCGGCGGCCGGCCCGGCCCAGGCGCTGCCAGGTCGCCGCGATCGATCCCGGATAGCCGTTGAGGATCGCGACGTCGAGCGCGCCGATGTCGACGCCGAGCTCGAGCGCCGAGGTGCTGACGACGCCGTCGATCGCGCCGGCGCGCAATGCGCGCTCGGTCGCGCGGCGCTCGGTCGGCAGATAGCCGCCGCGGTACGCGCGGATCCGCTCGGGCTTGCGCGGGTCGTGGTCGAACACGTCCTTGAGGTACTTGGTCAGCACCTCGACCATCAGCCGCGACGACGCGAACACGATCGTCTTGAGCCGCGCGCGGATCGCGTGGCGCGCCAGGCGCGTGGACTGCGAGCGTGCCGAGGCGCGGATGCCGAGGTCCGGATTGACGACCGGCGGATTCCACAGCACGACGTGGCGCTCGCCGCAGCCGGCGCCGCTCTCGGTGATCGCGTGCACCGGCACGCCGAGCAGCGCCTCGGCGTGCTCGCGCGGATTGCCGATCGTCGCCGAGCACGCGATGAAGCGCGGCGTGACGCCGTAGAACGCGCAGATCCGGCGCAGCCGGCGCAGCACGTTGGCGACGTGCGAGCCGAACACGCCGCGATAGCTGTGCACCTCGTCGATCACGACGTAGCGCAGCGACTCGAAGAACTGTGCCCATTTGGTGTGATGCGGCAGGATCGCCTGGTGCAGCATGTCCGGATTGCTGACGACGATGTCGCCGTGCAGGCGGATCGCCTGGCGCGCGTCGCTCGGCGTGTCGCCGTCGAACGTGAACGTGCGCACGCCGAGGTCGCCGGCCCGGTTGAGCTCGAGCAGCTCGGCGACCTGGTCCTGCGCCAGCGCCTTGGTCGGGAACAGGTACAGCGCCTTGCCCTCGCGCCGGCGCACGGTCTCGAGCACCGGCAGGTGATAGCACAGCGACTTGCCCGAGGCGGTCGGCGTCACGACGACGACGTGCTCGCCGCGCGCCAGCGCATCCCAGCTCTCGCGCTGGTGGCTGTAGAGGCGCTCGATGCCGCGCGCGGCCAGGGCGCGGCGCACGCCGTCGCCGAGGTCCTCGGGAAACGCCGCGTAGCGTGCCGCGCGCGCCGGCAGCGTGAACGCGCCGGTGATGCGGTCGCCGTAGCGCTCGCGCAGCCGTTCGGCCAGGGAAGCGGCGGAGCGGACCCCCAGGTCCGCCCGCTGGGCAGTGCGCACGGCGCGTTCGGGAAGCATGCGGCGGAACCTGTCGAGGCGGAGCCGCCGCTTATCGCCGGCGCGCGTCTCACCGGATGAGACGGCCGGTGCCGTGTCCGCGCCGATGCCGCGCCGCTACAGCATCTCCGGCTTGAAGCGGCCGCGCCGACTGATCGTGCGGCGGCCGACCAGGAACTCGCCGTTGCCGCGGTAGTGCAGGGTCTCCGGCACGCGCGGCCGCGCCGCGACGTGCGCCTTGACGACCTCCCAGATGAACAGGCCGTGGCGGCGGATCTGGCTGCCGTCGGCGAGGCGGCACTCGAAGCTGGCATGGCAGTCGGCTATCAGCGGCGCGTCGACGTGGGTCGCCGGCGCGGCGGTCAGGCCGAAGCGCGCGAACTTGTCGACCTGCGCGCCGCTGCAGTTGCCGATGTCCACGACGGTGTCGACCATCGCCGCGGTCGGCAGGTTGATCACGCACTGGCGGCTGCGGCGGATCAGCTCGAAGCTGTGGTTGGCTTCCCAGATGTAGCAGCCGAACAGCGCAGGCTCGAAGCCGAGCATCAGATGCCAGCCCATCGTCATGATGTTGCGGCGGCCCTTCCACGCGGAGCTGACCAGGACGATCGGTCCGGGCTCCAGATAGCGGCGAATCTCCTCGAGCGGGAAATCGGTCCGGACCGGCAGTTTCATCGGCGGGCTCCGCGGTGATGTCGCGCTCAGCTTAGCGCCGTGCGCGACGACCGCGTCCGCGGCCAGGTTCGCCGTTCATGCGCCGGTCGTGCCTTGAATTCATCCGCGGCCCGCCCACGTCGAGGGCTCCTGTCCGGAGAAACGCTCATGTCCACGACGACCGCGGCTCGCTCGGGCCGCTACACGATCGGCGGCGATCTCGCCGTCAACCGCCTCGGCTTCGGCGCGATGCGCATCACCGGAGCGGGCATCTGGGGCGATCCGCCGGACCGCGCCGAGGCGCTGGCGACGCTGCGCCGCGTGCCCGAACTCGGCATCGATTTCATCGACACCGCCGATTCGTACGGACCGGACGTGTCCGAGCCGCTGATCCGCGAGGCGCTGCATCCATACGGCGATCTCGTCGTCGCGACCAAGGGCGGCCTCGCGCGCACCGGCCCGGACCGCTGGATTCCGCTCGGCCGTCCGGAGTACCTGATCCAGCAGGCGCACAAGAGCCGCCGCCTGCTCGGCGTCGAGCGCATCGACCTGTGGCAGCTGCACCGCATCGATCCGAAGGTGCCGCGCGACGAGCAGTTCGGCGCGGTCAAGGAGCTGATCGACACCGGCGTGATCCGCCATGCGGGCCTCAGCGAAGTATCGGTCGCCGAGATCGAGGCCGCCGCGAAGGTATTTCCGGTCGCGACCGTGCAGAACCGCTACAACTTGGTCGACCGCACCAGCGAGGCCGTGCTCGATCACTGCGAGCGGCACGGCATCGGTTTCATTCCGTGGTTTCCGCTGGCCGCCGGCGATCTGGCGCGCCCCGGTTCGCTGCTCGACCGCCTCGCGCACGAACACGGCGCGACGCCGAGCCAGATCGCGCTGGCCTGGATCCTCAAGCGCAGCCCGGTGATGCTGCCGATTCCGGGCACCGGCAAGGTCGCGCATCTGGAGCAGAACGTCGCCGCGGTCGACATCGTGCTCGACGATGCGGCGTTCGCGGCGCTCGACGCCGAGGGCCGCGCGGCGTTCGCACGCAGCTGACCGGCACCGAGGCGGTGCGCACATACGGCGCGCCGCCTCGGGCTTGCCGTACCTCAGCCCTTCACGCAGACCACCTGACGCAGCGTATGGACGACCTCGATCAGGTCGTCCTGCGCCGCGATGACCGCCTCGATCGGCTTGTAGGCCGCAGGTGATTCGTCGATGACCGCCTTGTCCTTGCGGCATTCGACGTGCGCGGTCGCCTCGCGATGCTGCGCGAGCGTGATCTGCTGACGTGCGGCGCTGCGGCTCATGACGCGGCCGGCGCCGTGACTGCAGCTGTCGAAGCTGTCGGCGCTGCCCCTGCCGCGCACGATGTAGCTCTTGGCGCCCATGCTGCCGGGAATGATGCCGAGTTCGCCGGCGCGCGCGCTGACCGCGCCCTTGCGCGTGATCAGCAGATCCTCGCCGCCGTGCGTCTCGCGCGCGACGTAGTTGTGATGGCAGTTGACCGCCAGCGTGTCGAGCCGGAACGTCGGCAGCCGCTTGCGCAGCACGCCGAGCACGCGCGTCATCATCGCCTCGCGATTGGCGCGTGCGTAGTCCTGCGCCCAGCCGACCGCCTCCACGTACTCGTCGAACAGCGGCTCGCCTTCGAGGAAGAAGGCCAGGTCCTTGTCCGGCAGATGAAAGCCGAGCACGCGGCGCGCGAGTTCCTCGCGTGCACGTTCGATGAAGTAAGTGCCGATCAGATTGCCGGTGCCGCGCGAGCCCGAGTGCAGCATCACCCAGACGCGGCCGGCTTCGTCCAGACACAGCTCGATGAAGTGATTGCCGCCGCCGAGCGTGCCGAGCTGGCTGCCGAGCTTGTCGGTCCGGATCCGGCGATGCCGCGTCTTGATCGCGTCCAGCCGCGCGGCCAGGCCCGACGCGCCGATCTGCGTGGCGATCGCGTCGGGCAGGCGTGCGTGCTCGCCGTCGCGCCCGATGCCGACCGGCACGGCCCGCTCGATGTCGCTGCGCAGTGGCGCCAGGTCGTCTGGCAGATCCTCGGCGCGCAGCGTCGTGCGCACCGCGGCCATGCCGCAGCCGATGTCGACGCCGACCGCGGCCGGAATGACCGCGCCACGCGTCGGAATCACCGAGCCCACGGTCGCGCCGATGCCCAGATGCACGTCCGGCATCACCGCCACCCACGGCCCGACGAACGGCAGCGCGGCGATGTTGTGCAGCTGACGCTGCGCCTGGTCTTCGAGCGGCACGCCGCGCACCCAGGCCTTGATCGGCGTGGTGCTGTCCTGGGCGTGCAGCAGTTCGTAGCGGGATTCGATGTTCATGGTGTCGTTCTACTCGCCTTCGTGTGGTGTCGTCCCTGCCTGCGCGGCGGATTCATCCGCCGCGCAGGGTCTTCACTTCATCGTGACCAGCTGCTTCAGCACGCCGTCCAGGCCGCCGAACACGGTCAGTCTGTCGATCTTCTCGGTGACCTTCTCAAGCGCCTCGAGCTCCTTGAGCCGCATCAGCACCGGGCTCTCCTCGATCAGCCGTGCCGTGTTGAGCAGCGATCGTGTGGCGTTCGCCTCCTCGCGACGGCGGATCACGTTGGCCTGGGCCGCCTTCTCCGCCTGCACGACACCGTTCAGGATGTCCTTCATCTCGCCCGGCAGGATCACGTCCTTGACGCCCACACCGAGGACCTCGACGCCGAACGCTGCCACCTTGCCTCGCACGTAGACGTGAATGTCGGCGTCGAGCGAGGCCTTGTCGCCGAGCAGCTCGTCGAGCGTCTTGGCCGACACCGCCTTGCGCAGACCGAACTGCAGCTCGCGGTAGACCTGCTCGCCGAACTTGGCGACCCGGGTGCGCGCCGCGACCGCATCGGTGACGCGAATGCTCGCCGCCAGGTTCACCCGCAGGCTGACCTTGTCGCGCGTCAGCAGCTCCTGTCCCGAAACCTCGATCGCCTGCACGCGCAGTTCGACCACCTCCGCGGAGACGTTCTTGCGGAAGCTCCAGAACGCGTGCGCGCCCGGCGCCAGCGTGCCGGCGAGGGTGCCGTCGACGAACAGCAGGCCGATCGATTCGGTCGGCACGTCCACTGCGACGGCCACCTTCGACAAGATGCCGAGCTGACGCAGCCGTCCGATCAGATCGGCACGCACCGCCAGATCGGCGCCGAGCGTGACACGCTCTGTCGTGATGCGGCGCGGGCCGCACCAGTACAGACGGCGCGTACCCGGCGCGAGTACGTCCTCGAGCTTGCCGTTGCGGTACACGAGGCCGACTTCGTCCGCACCGATATCGGCCAGCACGAAGTGCACGTCGAGCGCGGTACCGAGACCGGCGATCAGGTTGTCGGCGTCGCGGCCGGCGTACTCGGCCGGTTCGACTGCATGCAGCTGGACGGCCACGCGCGAACGCGCGCCGTACAGACGGTGGACGCCCGGCTCGAGCACGCGCTCGAACCGACGGTTGCGATACACCAGGCCGCGCTCGCCGTCACCGATCACGACCCGCTGGGTCCAGAACATGGCTGTCTTCTCCTGTTTGGCTCTGGTGGTCCGGTCCGTGTTCGAAGCGCCGCGCCGGACCGGTTCGCGCGGACGAGGCGGCCGCGCATCTGCGCAGCCGGTATGAGGCATCGCGGTCCGACGCGAACGCATCGGCCCGCCACGGGCGAAAGAGGTGGAAACGCCCCTGGCATCGCGGTCGCGGAGCAGTGTGCGTGCAAGCCGGCGACGGATGACCGCAGCGCATCGACCCGTCCTGCGTCGATTCGATCGCGTTCCCGAGCGCGGCACGCGGGCACGAGCCCGGGCGACCGTTCCGCTGCGAACGTTCCGTTGCGCGGTGCTTTCGCAGAGCCTGACGCAACGTCGCGCGGGGCGTTTCCGATGGAAGGGCTCGAAGGCCCCGGTGATGACGTTCACACGTCGGTTGCGTTGGAGCGGGAATCGAACCCGCGTCGTCGGTATCAAACACCGATGCTCGACCATTGAGCCATCCAATGACGTGCCGGAATCGAACCGGCTACCCGCGAGGAATACTCGCTGCTCTACCGATTGAGCTAACGTCGTTCGAAACGATTTCGATCGAATCGGGCATACGCTACGGCAACGCCGCGCGCACCGGACGGGCATGGAAACCCGCACCGCAGGATGTCGGCCGAAGATCGCTCCGTATTGGCGCCTTTACGCAGGTGCCAATGCGTCACGCACCGAGCAATCGTGCGTGAGCACGTGCCTGGGCGCTGAATGTCCACTCCGATGCGAAAGCTGGAAACAAAAAGCCCCCGGAGGATGAGTCCGAGGGCTTTCGCGTTCCTCGGAGATCGGGGTGACCGATCTCCGCGCGGGCAGGATCAGTCGTTCGTGATGATCGTGCCGTCGCACCGATAGGTGCCGCACGCGCGCACGTCGAAGCCGCGCGCATTGCACGCTGGCGGGGACGGCTTGGCGAAATGGAGCGCGGCGTTCATCGGATTTGTCTCGATGGATTCTTGGAGTGCCCGGCGCGGGCGAGGGGCGCGAACTATAGGGAAGTGAAATGCATCGCGCAAGCGAAATTTTAATGTTTTTGATGTGGCGTTCGCGTGGAGATCATCGGATCGTGTGCTTGTGTCCTGCTCTCGAGTGCAGCCGTGTTCTTCTGGCGATTGGTTGATGATGGTGTGCGCCTCAACGTCCGTATTCACGCATCGACCGGCGAGCGGCTCCGTATCCGCGAAGAACCGCCGGGTGACCCTTTTCATGTGGCGGGATGCCGTCGCCTGCGAAGCGACCTCCGACGGATCACTCGCGGGAGAATAGATCCGAACGCGTGACAGCGAGCAAAAAGAGTGGCGTCACGCGACTGCAGAGAAAGCTTCATCGATACGATTGAAAGAGCATCTGCAACATCGCGGAGAAACAGAGGGAGCTCCCTGCCTCAGATCCCCGCAGCCTCCAATCGCGCGCGCAACGCATCGAGCTCCGTGCGCAGTCCTTCCACCTCGCCCTCCAGCTGCGCGACACGTTCGGTGAGTCCTCCGCGCGCCGAACCCGACGCGTCGGCCGTCGCCGATGCCGCATAGGCGTCCACATCGACCGGTCCGCACAGCAGATGCATGTAGCGGTCCTCGCGCTGGCCCGATGCGCGGCCGAGGTTGACGACCAGCGGTGGCTCGCGCTGCGCGAGACGGTCGAGCGTGTCGCGCACGTCCTCGACGCCGGGGAACTCGGCCAGGCGCTCGCTGCGCGTCAGCAGTTCGTTGAGCGTCTGCGGGCCGCGCAGCAGCAGCAGGCACAGCACCGCGCGCTGCCGAGCGGTGACGTTGAAGCCGGCGTCGAAGCGGTGCTCGTAGCGCGATACGCGCTGCGAGGAGGGCGCGACGCGCACCAGGTCGCGCGTTTCCAGATCGCGCAGCGCATGGGCGACGGCGCCGGGATCGAGCTGCAGCACCGGCTCGCGGCTGGTCTTCTGGTTGCACGCGGCGACCAGGGCATTGAGCGTCAGCGGATAGACCTCCGGCGTGATCGCGGCCTTCTCGATCAGACAGCCGAGGATGCGCGCCTCGATCGCGTCGAGCGGCGCGGGGCCGGCGGCGGTTTCGGTAGGGGATTCGTCCACGGCACCCTCGCAACGGAAAAGGGGCCGGAGTGTACCCGAGCACGACGACGCGCCACCGCCACGACGTCGCCGCCTGTGCGGCATCCGGGCGGTTCACATGCGGCGCCGCGTTCGCCGGCGTCATCGCGGGCCGCGTTCCCTCGCCGGCGGCGCGGCGTATGATCGCGGCCACATTCGATCACGAGGAGACGCCTCATGAGCTACGTCGACGGTTTCGTGCTGCCGGTGCCGAAGGACAAGCTGGCCGAGTACCGCGCGCTGGCCCGCAAGGCCGGCAAGATCTGGAAGGAGCACGGTGCATTGGAGTACGTCGAATGCGTCGCCGACGACGTCAAGCCCGGCAAGCACACCTCGTTTCCGCAGGCGGTCAAGCTCAAGCCCGACGAGGTCGTCGTGTTCTCGTGGATCGTCTACGCATCGCGCGCGCAACGCGATCGCATCAACAAGAAAGTCATGGCCGATCCGCGCCTGGCGCATCTGACGCCGCAGACGATGCCGTTCGACGGCAAGCGCATGTTCTGGGGCGGCTTCAAGCCGATCGTGTCGCTCTGAGGCGCGCTCAGCGCGGCTCGAAGTCGTCGGCGAACAGGTTCTCGGCGCAGGCGCCGTCCGCGTCGTAACGCTGCACGACGACGGCGCCGGCGTCGCTGGTGCCGATGACGGTCCAGCCTTCGGCACCGCCGACGGCGGCGCTCAGGCTGCCGAGGTCCGGCAGTCTGCTGCGCTGTCGGCACAGCCTGCCGTCGGCGTCGAACTCGGCCATCGTCGCGTATGTGCGGCCGCCGCCGCCGGGGATGAACGCGTAGCCGACCAGCAGGCTGCGTCCGTTCGGCGCGACGGCCTGTGCCATCGGCAAGCCCGGTACCGCCGAGGCCACGTCGCCGAGCGTGGCGCCGGTCGCCGCATCGATGCGCAGCAGACGCAGCACTTCCGGAGGATGCACGGCGACGCGCAACTCGCCGTTCGGAGCGAGCACGGGCGACCAGCCCATGAACGTGGTCCCCACCTGCGACTGATTCGACAGCGTGCGCGTCCATAGCCGGGTGCCGTCGGCGCCGATCTTCCACGCCATCAGGCCGGGCGTGCCGAGATGTGTTTCCAGAGAGCCGACGAGGACGGTCGCGCCGTCCGCGGCCGTCGCCATCCAGGCGGCGCCTAGTGGGTTGCCGATCTCGCCGAGTTCGGTGTCGGTGTAGACGATGCCGCCGTCGGCGCCGAAGCGCACGGTCCGGTAGCCGCCGCCGATGTGGTTGCCGCGTCCGGCGACGACCGCGCCGCCGTCGGGCAGCGCGAGGATCGAATCGGCCGTGGCGACGTTGGCGGCAGCGGTCCAGCGCCAGGCCGGCAGCGCCTGGCCCGATGCGTCCAAGCGCGGTACGACGAAGTCGGTGCCGGCGTCGGCGCGCAGCAGCAGATCGCCGGACGGCGACTGCGCGAGCTGGCGGGTCTGGAAGAAGCTGGGTTCGACCCAGAGCACGGCGCCGGTCGCCGCGGACTCCCAGAGCAGGCTGCCATGGTCGGCGTCGATCGTACGCACGAACGGCGCGGTGAAGCCGCCGACCCCTGCGACGCGGTGATCGGCCAGCAGCACGACGTCGTCGAACCTGGCATTTCCATCGGGGCGTTCGTGGACCCAGCCGAGCGTGCCGTCGCCGGCGTACCGCAGCAGGCCGGCGCGCGTGCCGCTGCTGCGTGCCGCCTCGAAGCTGACGAACAGCGCACCGTCGTCGGCGCGGCGCAGCAGGCCCGGGAACGTGGAGAACGCGTCCTGGGCCGCCCAGGTGGTGGTCCAGGCCGGCTCCCAGGCCGGATGGGCGCCGACCGGCGCGGCCAGACAGGCCAGCCAGAGGCCGTGCGTGCGAATCGACATGCGCTGTTCTCCTCGTCGCTCGATCACCGATACGCAACACGGCCGGTCCGACCCCAAAGCGCGGTTGAGTGCGGACCGGCCGCCGCGCCGCGAACGCGCGGCGGATCGGCCATCGCTCAGCCGTCGAAGCCGTCCGCGAACAGCGCATCGCCGCAGGCGCCGTCGGCGTCGTAGCGCTGCACGGTAAGGCCGGCATCGCCGATACCGAGCACGGTCCACCCTTCCTCGGCACCGACCGCGGACAGGAAGCCGTACAGGTCTTCCACGGTGTGCTCGCGGCACAGCACGCCGTCCGCGTCGAACTCGGCGAGGATCGCGTAGGTACGGCCGCCGCCGCCGGGGACGTGCGCGGAGCCGCCGAGCAGACTGCGGCCGTTCGGCGCGACGGCCAGCGAGTCGGCATAGCTCGGCAGCGCGGATCGACTGTTCCAGCGCGTGGCGCCGGTCGCGCCGTCGACGCGGATCAGGCCGAGCGTCTTCGGCGAGGTGCTCGCGGTCGCGATCCACAGATCGCCGCCGGGCCCCTGTGCCACGGGCCCGTTCGAGAACGTCGTCGCGCCGTTGGACTGGTCCGACAGCTCGCGCGTCCACAGCCGCGCACCGTCCGCGGCGATCCTCCAGGCCATCGCGCCGGGCATGCCGAACTGCGTCTCCGGCGAGGCGACGACCCAGGCGCCGCCGTCGGGCGCGGCGGCGACCCACGACATGCCGAGCGGACTGCCATGGGTGCCGAGTTCGACGTCGGCGTAGACGACGCTGCCGTCGGCCGCGAAACGCACCGTGCGGAAGCCGCCGGTGTGGCCGAACGTACGGCCGGTGACGATCGCGCCGCCGTCGGCCAGCGCGACGATCGAATTGGCCCAGACCTCGCCGAGACCGGAGTTCCAGCGCCATGGCGGCAGCGGCTGTCCGCTCGCAGCGACGCGCAGCACGACGAATGCGTCCGCATCGTGTGCGCGCACCAGCAGATCGCCGCCTGGCGCCTGTGCGATCTGGTTCGTCGAGAACGAGCGCAGGACCATCAGCGTCGCGCCGCTCGCAGCGGCGTCCCAGGACGGATCGCCGCTGTCCGCGTCGATCGCACGCACGAACGGCGCGGAGAATCCGCCGGTCAGGGCGATGCGGCCGTCGGCCATCGGCAGCACGTCGTCGGCCGATCCGGGGCCGGGGCGTTCGTGCGCCCAGCCGATCGTGCCGTCGGCCTCGACGCGCAGCACGCCGGCGTGCTGCGCGCCGGCGCGACCGGGCTCGATGCCGACGAACAGCGCGCCGTCGTCGGCGCGGCGCAGCACGCTGGCGTATGTCGACTCCGCGCCCGCGGCGGCCCAGGTCGTGCTCCAGACCGGCTGCCACGGGGTCTGCGCCGCGGCGGGCACCGTCATCGCAGCCAGCAGCAGGCCGCACGATCGAATCGACATGTCCTGTTCCTTCGCGTTTCGTCGAACCCGTATACGCAGTAGCGCCGTTGCGATCCCAACGGTCGGCGCAGCCTGACAGCGATCGATGTCGCGCGAAAGAGCATGGACGGGCACCGATGCGGTGATCGCGTCGGGTCGATGGGCGGCGGGCGGCGCGAGGCGCGAGGCGCGAGGCCGGAGGTCGTCGGTCGATCGCCGTTCGCGGCTCATCGGCGCTGCGGCTGCGCCGTCGAACGGGCTGCCGCCGGCCGCGCGGCCGAAGTGCTGCGGATGGATACCGGCGGCGAGGATCGGTCCGCGGTGGCCTCGCCGGCCGCCGCAGGTGCCGGGTCGAGCGGTCTTAGGCCCGCAGTCGAATCGGCGCTGGCATGCGCGCGATGCCGCGCGACGAGGCGACGGGCCCTGTGCTGGGGCGGTCGTCGTCGCGCGGCGGGGGGCCGAAACGTGTGCCTCGGACCTAGGAGTCGTCGTCGCGCGGCGGGGGGCCGAAACGTGTGCCTCGGACCTAGGACTCGAAGCCGTCAGTGAAGATCGGGTCGGGCAGTGTGGCCGGCGTGCCGAGCACCTGGAAGCGGAAGTTCGGGAAGCCGCCGCCCGGGTTGAACCGCAGGCAGTCCAGCACCGGTTCCCAGACGGTGCAGCCGTAACCGAAGCCGTCGCCGGGGTTGCGCCACACCGCCGAATGCAGGAGGAAGGCCTCGCTGCCGGCATAGCCCCACATCGCCGAGGGCGGCACGATCAGGGCCACCGACAGCCCCACCCAGTAGCGTCCGGGCGGCAGCGCGCACGGCGTCGCCAGCGGCACGACGATCGTGCCGGAGTTCGACGACGGATCGAGCCGCGTGCCCGGCAGATCCGCGCCGCCGCACAGGGCGGTCGCGGCAGGCAAGCCGGCCTGGTCGGCATACACCCACACGTGGTAGCTCGAAGGCCCGGTGTAGAGATCACCGCTCGGCCACACGAAGCCGATGTCGAACGTGAAGCCGGTGACGTCCCAACCGGCCCCCGTGACCTGGAAGTCGTCGGCGCCTTCGCTGGTGTATTCGGGCAGTTCGATGTCGTACGTCGCGTTGTACGAACCCGGTGGCCCCGGCGGCGCGCTCTGGTCGTACAGCACCGGTTGGCTGCCCGATGGCAGCAGGATCGACGAGGTTCCCGGCTGGAGCGGGTTGTACCAGTGCTCGGCGGCGCCGACGCCCGAGGTCAGCAGGGCCGCCCCGCAGATGAGGCCGTGGATCGTTCGCATGAAGACTCCTGTGCGCTGGGTTCCGCCGGCACGGGATGCGCCGCGGACGGTCCGGCCAGTGTGTTGCCGGCGCCACCGCGGGGCTTGCGCTTTTCATGGGGCGCCCATGTAACGGCCGTGGAAAAGCCTGCAAAAGCGCCGGCTTGCCGGCGGCATCGCAGCGGTCGGGCCGCGCGACGGCGCCGCGGTCAGGGGCAGTGCGCGTCCGGCAGCGGCCGCTCGCCGGCCAGGCGCCGGGCCTGTTCGGTCGCAGCGGACCAGGCGTCGGCCTGGCCGAGCGCGCGGTAGGTCAGCGCCTGCGCCCAGGCGGCCCGCAGGTCGCGGTCCGCCCAGCGCGCGATGCGGCCGCTGACGGCAGCCGCCTCGTCGAGACGGCCGAGCGCAATCAGCGTGCACAGGTAGGACCGGCTCACCTCGACCTCGAGGTTCGGAACCTCCCGCTCGCCGGCCAGGCGCAGCGCCTGCGCGAAATCCGCCAGCGCCTGCGCGTGGCCGCCACTGGCGCGCGCCTGTTCGGCCCTCGCCAGCGCCACCTGGGCCTGCGGCTGCGGCGCGGTGGTATTCCGGCTCCACGCGTCGAGGTCGGCGAGCACGCGGGCCGCCTCGTCGGTGCGCCCGGTGCAGCGCAGCGCGCGCAGCCGGACCAGCGCGACCTCGGCGTAGCTCTCGTCGTCGGTCCGCAACGGCGGATTCGCCGCGGCCGCCTCGCTGCGCGCGAGCGCCTCGTGGCAATCGCCGTGTGCGAGCGCGATGCGCGCCAGCAGCCCCTGGGTCCGCCCGCGGATCTCCTCATCATCGGGTGCATCGGCACCGGCGAGCACCGCCTGGGCGAGCGCGCGGCTCTCCGCACTGCGCCCGAGATCGGCCAGCGTCTCGGCGCGCGTCAGCTGCAGCCGCCACTGCAGGCGGCGGTTGGCGATGTGGCGCTCCGGCGGCCAGAAGCGTTCGGTGACCGCCAGGGCCTCGGGAACGTCGAGCAGGGCGCGGCGCACGTCGGTCAGCACGGCGAGCGAGACGACGTACTCCTCCTGCGAGGCCAGCGTCCGGAATCGCGCGATGGCGCTTTCCAGCAGCGGCAGGGCCGCCGCCGGCTGGCCGCGCAGGACGGCGGCACCGGCGAGGTTCATGTCGACCTGGGCCAGGCCGAGCGCATTGTTGGCGGCCTGGTAGAGCAGCCGGGCGCGGCCGAGGTCGGCGGTGCCTTCGGCGAAGCGCGACTGCACCAGCGCCACCAGGCCGCGGCCGGCGTAGGCCAGTCCCTGTGCGGCCGGGTCGGCCGGCCCCTGCGCGGCCAGCGCGATCGCTTCCTCGTAGGCAGCGAGCGCGCGGTCGTACTGGGTCCGCCGGAAGTAGAGCGAACCGACGAAGTTGAGTGTGCGGATCCGCAGCGCGTCGTCGCGGTGGCCGGCCGTGCCGTCAAGTAGCCGCTCCAGGCGCTGCACGGCGGCGTCGTACAGGCCAGCCCGGCTGTCGACCAGGGCCATCATCCATTGCAGGTCCGGCGCGCGCGCTTGGGCCGGTGGCGCCTGCTCGATCAGCGTTCGCGCCAGATCGAGCTGGTCGGCCAGCGTGGCGGCTTTGGTCTGCTGCAGCCGCTGCTGCAGCGCGATGTCCGGTGCCTCGCCGGGCGGCGTCGGCGCGGCATGGCCGAGGGCGGCCAGCAGCCGGTCCGCGGCCTGTCTGCCCGCGGCGATGACCTCGTCGGCGCGACCGGTCGCTTCGAGCGGCCCCTGCGGCTGCGCCAGCGTCAGGCTGACCCGCCAGGCGCCGCCGGCGCGGTCAACGCGCGGCTGGATCGTCCAGCCGTTGGCCCCGGACTGTATCGCGGCGGGATCGGCCGCGCCCTGCAGCAGATGCACGACCATTTCGCTCGGCGCCACGCCCAGGCCGCCGGCACGCAACTGGTTGGCGATCAGGTCCATCACGCCTAGGCGCAGCCAGGCCCACTCCGGCGGCGCGTCGACCTCGGCCGGCAGCACCATCACGCGCGGCGAGGTGGCGGCCGCGTCCGCAGGTTCGCCGACCGGCACCGTGCGCGTTGCCCACCAGCCCGCCGCCGCGACCAGTCCGCCGACCAGCACCACCGCGAGGGCCGCGCCGCGCACGCGCCGCCGGGTGCGTCGGCGCGGCTCGGGCGGCGCTGTCCCGCGGACCGGGCCGGTCGGCGTCGCATCGGCAGCCGCCGGTACGGCGGCCGCGGCTGACGGGGCGGCATCGGCGTCGCCGTCGGCGGCTACCGTGACTTCGGCGACCCAGCGGTAGCCGTAACGCGCGGCCGTGCGGATCAGGCGCTGCTCGCGCGCCGAATCGCCGAGCGCCTTGCGCAGCCGGACGATCGTGTGGTTGAGCAGGGTCTCGCTGACCTCGGCGCGCCCCCAGACGGCTGCGATCAGCTCGTCGCGGCCGACCGGTCGGCTGCGCTGCTCGATCAGATGGACCAGACAGTCGAACGCGCTGGCGGGCAGCTCGACCGGCCGGTCCGCATGACGCAGCTCCCGCGCGAGCGTGTCGACCGCATGCGCCCCGAAGCGGTAGACGGCCGTTTTCATCGCAGGCGTTCGGTCGGACGGCAGGTCAACACAGCTCACTCGCGGCGCCGCGATCGGCGCTCAACCGCCGAATCCTAGCGCGTCGCGCGGCGCCCGGACCACGACGGCCGCCGACCGGAGGCCGGGTCGCGCGCGGCGCGGAGGCGTCCGGTCGCGTGCCGGTCCCGATCCGCGCCGCCGCTGCGGAGTCTGCGCGCCCCGGCGGCTTGCATGAGGTCGGGCGCGCGCCGCCGCCGATCGACACGCCCGGCGATCGCGCGGCGCCCACATCGACCGCCCGCAGCGCGGCCGCCGCATACTCGCGCGATGAATCTGCGCAGCGTCCTGCTCCTGATCGGCGCCCTCAACGGCGCGCTGCTGGCGATCCTCGTGCTGAGCGGCGCGCGCAACCGGCTGGCCGGCCGCTGCCTGGCCGCGCTGATCGGCCTGGTCTCGCTGCGGCTGCTGCCGTACGTGTTCGGCTTTGCCGGCGCCTACGACCGCTGGCCGGCGCTGACGTTCGCGCCGCTCGATCTCAGTCTGGCCTACGGACCGCTGCTGTGGGGCTACGTCGCCGCGATCGCCGACGGCCGCCTGCCGCCGCGCTGGCGCCTGCATCTGCTGCCGGCGCTGGCGCAGGGCCTGTACTTCACGGTCTGCTTCGCGCTGCCGCTGCCGGCCAAATGGGCCTGGTACAGCGGTCCGCATCTGGACTGGATCGAGCCGGCCGGCCTGGCGCTGGTGCTGCTCTCGCTCGGCGTCTATCTGGGGCTGGCGTTCGCGCGCTATCGCGCCTACCGATCCTGGCTCGAGGCGCACTACAGCCCGCGCGAGGAATGGCGCATGGACTGGCTGCGCCACCTGCTGACGGCGATCGCGCTGGCCTGGCTGGCCGCGCTGGCGTTCGCGGTCTATGCCTGGACGCTGGCGCCGCTGGACTACTTCCAGCGCTTCTCGCTGATGCTGGTGCTGTGCGCCCTGGTCTACGCGCTGGGACTGCTCGGCTGGCGCCACGGCGACCGCGTCCATCCGTGCCCGCCGCCGCGATCGGCGCAGCCCGAGCCGGAACCGGAGCGGCGCCGGGAGCCGTCCACGGCCGGACCGGCGGCACGCGTGCTGGCCGCGCAATGGGCGGCACGCGTCCAGGCCGAAGGCTGGTGGCGCGAGGACACGCTCGACCTCGCCGAGCTGGCGCGGCGGCTGCACCGTTCGACGCGGACCGTCTCGCGCGTGCTCAACGCCGGTCTCGGCGAGAACTTCAATACGTTCGTCAACCGGCTGCGTGTCGAGGCGGTCAAGGCCGCGCTCGAGGATCCGACCTGGCCCGGCGATCTGCTCGGCACCGCGTTCGCGGCAGGCTTCAGCGCCAAGGCCAGCTTCAATCGCGCGTTCAAGCTGCACACCGGGCTGACGCCGTCGGCCTACCGCGCGCAGGTCGCGGCACGTCTCGAATCGCGCCAAGATCGCGCCGCGGCGTCATCTGCGACGACGGACGGTGCGGTCTGAGCGAGGCTGGCGGCCCCTTCCTGCGGAGCCACGCCGATGTCGACGATGCGAACCTGGGCTGCGATCGGCGCGATCGGCGCGATGACCTCGATCGCGCCGCTGCGGGCCGACAGCGGCGTCGACCGCGTGCTTGCGACGATCGACAGTGCCGGTCCGGGCTGCGTGGCCGGCGTCCAGGTCGGCGATGCGGCGCCGGCGTTCGGAGCGGCCGGCCGTGCCGACCTCGAGCATGCCGTGCCGATCGGCGTGGAGTCCGTGTTCGAGGCCGGCTCGGTCTCCAAGCAGTTCACCGCGGCGGCCGTCGCCGTGCTCGCGAGCGAAGGCCGGCTGTCGCTCGACGCGGACATCCGTCGCTACCTGCCGGAGCTGCCGGCCTACGCGGTCTCGATCCGCGTGCGCCAGCTGCTGCAGCACACCGCCGGCCTGCGCGACTACGGCGACCTGGCCGATCTGGCCGGTCGGCCGCGCGGCCGCTACGCCTACACGATGACCGAGGTACTGGCCCTGCTGGCGCGCCAGCGGCGGACCAATGCGCCGCCCGGCACCGAGTATCTGTACAGCAACTCGCACTACGTGCTGACCGCGCTGATCGTCGAACGCGTCAGCGGCCGATCGCTGGCCGCATTCACGCGTTCGGCGCTGTTCGAGCCGATCGGCATGCGGCACAGCACCTGGCGCGGGGACTTCGCCGCGGTAGTGCCGGGCCGCGCGACCGCCTACACGCCCGATGCGGCCGGACGGATGCGCCAGGACATGCCGTTCGAGGACGTGGTCGGCCATGCCGGCCTGCTGACGACGGTGCCGGACCTGCTCGCGTGGAACCGCGCGCTGGCCGCGCCGACGCCGCAGCAGGCGCCGTGGGTGGCGCTGCTGCATGCGCGCGGCGCGCTGGCCGACGGCTTGCCGATCGACTACGCGCTCGGGCTCGAACTGTCCGAACCGGGTGCGCCGCCGCGCTACACGCATGCCGGCGCGACGGCCGGCTACCGAGCGTTTCTCGGCCGCGATCCGGCGACACGGACCTCGGTCGCGCTGCTGTGCAATGCCGGGGCGATCGACAGCCAGGCGCTGGGACCGCAGCTGGCCGACGCGTTCCGCGTCGAGCCGGCAGTCGCGCCGGCGATCGCGCCGGCACCGCCGGATCGGACCGGCTCGGCGCCGCCGGTCGGGCGATACCGGATCCGCGCCAGCGGCGTGCCGGTCACGATCGAGGCCGATCGCGAGGGCCTGCGCACCGGCGGCAGCGTCTACCGGCCGTACGGCCCCGATCGCTGGCTGCGCAGCGACGGGCGGCGCACGCTCGGCGTCGAGCGTGCGCAACCGGACCGTGTGCAGCTGCGCCTGACCCGCCCCGGCAATGCCGACCAGCTGCTCGATCCGGTCGCCGACTGGACGCCGTCGGCCGCGGCGCTGGCCGGCTTCGTGGGCCGCTATCGCAGCGCGGAGGTCGATGCGATGCAGACCGTCGCGGTCGACGGCCGCGGGCTGACCGTGACCGGGCCGGATCTGGCGGTGCTGCATGCGACGCCGGTCTACGCCGACACGTTCGGCACCGACGGCGGCTGGCTGATCGCATTCCGGCGCGATGCCGGCGGCCGCGTCGAGGGCTTCGAGGCGAGCCGGCCGCGCACGCGCGGTGTCGCGTTCGAGCGCGTGTCCGCGCCGCGCTGAAGCGCCGGCACGGACGTGCTCAGGCGCCGTCCGGCACCGGCAGCAATCGCGCGTCGCGGAAGTAGCGCACGCGCAGCTCCAGGCCGCGCGGGCTGCGGCCGACGTAGACGTAGCCGTTGCGCCAGACCGGTGCGCGGCCCTTGTCGCGGAAGCGCGGATTCTCCAGTTCCAGCAGCACGCCGATGCAGGCCGGATCGCGCGTCGCGGCCTCGGCCTCGAGCCGCGCGAACGAACGCTGCAGCAGCGCATAGGCCAGGCGCGTGGCGCGCCAGCGCGCACCGACGAACGTGCGCCAGTAGTACAGCGGCTGGCCGAGCTGCGGCAGCGTGACCGGTCGTGCCGTGCAGACCCCGGCGACCTCGCCGTCGGCGTCGCGCGCGTGCAGCACGACCTCGCGCACGCGGGCCTCGCGGACGGCCGCATCGCCGATCGCGCCTTCGCGCGTCCAGAACGCGAGCACGGCCGCCACGTCCTCGGCGCGCGGCGCATCGCCGTGCGCGACGAAACGGAACCGCGCGGTCGTGGCCGCGCGGGCGGCGGTCGGGTCGGTCATCGGCGCTCTCGAACAGGGGATTGATGGCATGATCGGGCATCCCGGACCGGCGCGTCGAATCGCGCGCGGCCGGCGATGCGGCGCCGCGGCGCCCTGGTAGCGGGTTGAACGATCGATGGGCGACGGGACGGACGTGACCTTGATGCTGCGGCGCTGGCGCGACGGCGACGCCTACGCGCTCGACGCGCTGCTGCCGGCGATCTACGGCGATCTGCGCGCGCTCGCGGCACGCCGTCTGGCCGATCATCCGGACCAGCGCACGCTGCAGCCGACCGCGCTGCTCAACGAGATGTTCCTGCGCCTGTTCGACGCCGACCGCCTCGCGATCGTCGATCGCGAGCACCTGTTCCGCCTGGCCGGCCGCACGATGCGGCAGATCCTGGTCGACCGCGCGCGCCGTGCCGCCGCCGACAAGCACGGCGGCGACTGGCAGCGCGAGGACATCACGGCGGCGTTGAACCTGCCGCTGCCCGATCGCACCGATCTGGGCCATCTCGACGAGGCGATCGGCCTGCTCGAGCGGATCGACGAGCGCCTCGCGCGGATCGTCGAGCTGCGCTACTTCGTCGGGCTCAGCGTGCCCGAGGTCGCCGGCGTGCTCGGCGTCGACGAACGCACCGTCTACCGCGACTGGGCGCTCGCGCGCAGCTGGCTGCGCACGCGCCTGGAAGCATGAGCGAGGATCTGTTCCGGACGCGCTACGCCGAGGTGCGCGCGCTGTTCCATGCCTTGATCGACGCATCGGCCGAGCAGCGCCGCGAGCGCCTCGCCGAGGCCGACCCGGCGCTCGCCGCGGCGGTCCGGCGCCTGCTCGACGCCACCGTGGAAGGCGACGACGACTCCGCCGTGCCGCTCGCGGCCGGACTCGCGCCGGGCGCCGTCGTCGGCGGCCGCTATCGCATCGTGCGCCTGATCGGCGAGGGCGGCATGGGCGAGGTCTACCTCGCCGACCGCATCGACGGCATCGAGCAGCGCGTCGCGCTGAAATCGATGCGCGGCTCCAGCGCCGCGCTGGCGACGCGCTTCGTCCGCGAGCGGCAGATCCTGGCGCGGCTCGGCCATCCGCACATCGCGCATCTGACCGACGGCGGCCTCGACGCCGGCGGCACGCCGTGGTTCGCGATGGAGTACGTCGACGGGGTCGCGATCACGCGCGCCTGCGACCGGCGCCGGCTCGATCTGCGCGCGCGCGTGCGCCTGCTCGTGCAGGTGTGCCGCGCGGTGCAGTTCGCGCATCGCAACCTGGTGCTGCATCGCGATCTGAAGCCGTCCAACATCCTGGTCGACGCCGACGGCGCGCCGAAGCTGCTCGACTTCGGCATCGCCAAGCTGCTCGACGACACTGCGCCGGACAGCACGCAGACGGTCACGATGACGCCGGCCTACGCGGCGCCGGAGCAGCTGCGCGGCGAGCCGCTGACGATCGCCAGCGACGTCTATCAGCTCGGCCTGGTGCTCTACGAACTGCTCGCCGGCGTGCCGGCGCATGCGCTGCGCCGCCACGGCGCGCTCACGCGCGAGGCCGGTCTGCCGCGGCTGGAGACCGCCTATGCGCAGTCGGCGCCGGATGCGGCGGCGCGCGTCGCGGCCGACCGCGGCCTGGCGGCGCCGGCGCTGCGCCGCGCGTTGCGCGGCGATCTGGAGCGGATCGTCGCCAGGGCCACCGCGGCCGATCCGCGCGAGCGCTACGAGACCGCGCAGGCGCTCGGCGAAGATCTGGAGCGCTGGCTCGACGGCCTGCCGGTGCTCGCGCAGCGCGGCTCGTTCGGCTATCGCTTCGGCAAGCTGCTGCGCCGTCATGCCGCTGCGGCGGCGGCGATCGCGGTGCTCGCGATCGGTCTGCTGGTCGCCAGCGGCTATGCGCTCGATCGCGCCTATCAGGAGCGGCGCCAGCGCGAGCGCGCCGAGACCGTGCTGTCGTTCGTCCGCGACGTGTTCCGGCAGGGCGATCCGCAGAACGCCGACGCCGCCGGCGCCGGCACGGTCGAGCTGTTCGAGCGCGCCGCGCGCACGCTCGACGGGCGCACCGACGTCGACGACCTGACGCGCGCCGCGCTGCTGCGCGAGATCGCCGGCGTGATGGCCGCGCTCGGCCGCGAGGACCGCATGCTGCCGCTGGCCGAACGCGCGGTCGCGCTGCTCGAGCCGGTCCGCGACCGGCAGCGCCGCGATTATCTGGAAAGCGTCGACGCGCTGATCGGTGCGCTGCGCGAGCAGGGCCGCGTCGAGGACCAGTTCGCGCTGATCACTCGCGCGCTGCCGGTCGCGCATGCCGAGGGCGACGCCGAGCGGCCGTGGACCGGTGTGCTGCTGATGCACCGCGGCTATGCGCAGCTGCAGCGCGACGATGCGGCGGCCGCCGAGGCCGACCTCGACGCCGCGCTGGCCGCGTTCGCGCGTCACGGCGGCGCTCCTGGCGCCGATACCGCGTTCGCGCTGTTCTACCGCGCGCTGGCAGCCAGCCAGCGCGGCGAGTACCGGCGTGCATTGGGCCTGTTCGAGCAGTCCGCGGCGATCCAGGCGCAGACGCCGGACGCGACGCGCAAGGACCGCATGGTCACGCGCGAGATCATCGCGCGGCAGACCTGCCAGCTCGGTCGCGCCGCGGACGGCGCGGTCGCGCTGGAAGCGGTGCTGGCCGATTTCCGCCAGCACCTGGGCGCCGCCAACAACCGCACCGTGATGACCCAGGTCTCGCTCGCGCTGTGTCGCGCCGGGCGCGGCGATCTGGCGGCGGCCGAGGCCGAGCTCGACGCGGCCGCGACCGCGCTGGCCGGCGGCGGCGTGCTGACGCCGGTGCAACGCGTGCATTTCCAGGACACGCGCAACCGGCTCGATCTGTACGCACTGCGGCTCACGCGCGCGCTGCCGGCCGCGCGCGAGAACTTCGCCGCGGCGCAGGCGCTCGGCACGCCGTGGCCGTACGTGCCGCGCGCCGGCTGGGTGCTGGCCGAGGCGCTGCTGCAGGCCGATCGCTGCGAGGAGGCGATGGAGCTGATCGAGCGCGGCCTGGCCGACGTGCAGGCGATGTTCGGCGCGACGCCGAGCGCGTTGCGCGGCGATCTGGAGGACACGCTCGGCCGCTGCCTGATCCGGCAGGGCCGCGCGCAGGACGCGATCGCGCACCTGGACCGCGCGGTCGCCGAACTGGAGGCCGCACAGGATCCGGCGGCGCCGGCGATCGTGCGCAGCCGCATCCACCGCGACTGGGCCGCCGCGCTGGCGAGCGGCGATCGCGGCCGGCTCGCCGAACTCGCGGCGCAGCGCGCGGCCCTGGTCGCCGCGCTCGGCAGCGAGGACGTCGTCCAGGTCTGGCAGTTCGACCTGCTGCTCGACGCGCTCGACCGCCAACTCGGCGGTGCCGGCATCGACGCCGAGCGCCGCGGCCGCGCCGAGGCCGGGCTGCGCGCGCTGGCGCGCGAGCTGCAGCTTCCGGCGTTCTTCGGTCTCAGCGGACTGGCCTGAGCCGGATCGCGCGGCCTGTCACGATCGTGTCAGGGTTCGGCGCACGATCTCGTTGATGAAGATGCCGGGCGCCGCAGCGCGCCGGCGGCCCGCCGCGGCGGGCGATCATCGCTTCCACTTCGAGTCCGCCATCGCCATGAATCCGAAACGTTTTCTGATCGCCGCCGTCCTGATCGCCCCTGCAGTCGCGGCCGCCGCGCCGGTCGCGACCGTGCTGCCGGGCCTGCCGCCGCAGGTCCAGCCGGCGCTGGCCGGCGCGCTGCCTTCCGGTGCCGCCGAGGCGACGCTGGCGACCGCCCGCTACGGCCATGCCACGGCGGTCCTGCCGGGCGGCCGCGTGCTGGTCGCCGGCGGCAACGACGGCAGCCAGATCCTGCGCAACGCCGAGATCTACGATCCGGCGAGCGGCGCGTTCACCGCGACCGGCCAGATGCTGTACCGGCGCATGTACGACGCCGCCGGCACCGTGGCGCTGGCCGACGGTCGCGTCCTGGTCAGCGGCGGCTGCGTCGATCTGGGCGGCAGCTCGGGCGGCTTCCAGGTCTGCCAGGGCGTGCCGCATTCGGAGATCTACGATCCGGCGACCGGCCAGTTCGCGGCGACCGGTCCGCTGGCCGGCCCGCGCAATCTGCACATCGCCACGCGCCTGGCCGACGGCCGCGTGCTGGTCGCGACCGGTTCGGACTCCGATCCGGACGGGCCGCAGTGGACGCTCGACGGCGAGATCTACGACCCGGCGACCGGCCAGTTCACGACGACCGGCAGCGCCGCGATCGGCCGCGCCTACGCGACCGCGGCCCTGCTCGCCGACGGCCGCGTGCTGATCGCCGGCGGCCAGACCGACGGCGGCACCGCACTGACCCATGCCGAGCTCTACGATCCGGCGACCGGGCAGTTCAGCGTGACCGGCGCGATGACGGCGGCGCGGATCGGACCGACCGCGACGCGTCTTCCGGACGGTCGCGTGCTGATCGTCGGCGGCACCAATGAGAACGTGGCCCAGATCGAACACGCCGAGGTCTACGATCCGGCGACCGGCCAGTTCACCGCGCTGGCCGCACAGCCGCTGTTCTCGCGCTACTACCACAGCGCGATCACGCTGCCGGACGGCCGCATCGTGTTCGCCGGCGGCAACCGCAACTACGTGCCGATCGCGCCGGTCGAGCTCTACGACCCGGCGCTCGGCACGTTCGAGGTGATCGCCGAGCTCGACCGCGCCGTGGTCTTCCATACCGCGGCGCTGACCGCCGGCGGCGACGTGCTGATCGCCGGCGGGCTCGACGCCGGCGTGGTCGTGCGCAGCGAGGCGCAGCGCATTGCGGTCGGCCGCGCCGATGCGGTGTTCGCCGACGGGTTCGAGCCGTGATGACGCCCGGAGCCTGCGCGATGACCTCAGCATCTTTCGATCCTCGTCTGCGGCGACTGCGCCGCCGTCCGCTGGCCGCGGTCTGCTGCGCGCTGGCCCTGGCCGCGGCGGTCCCGGCCGGCGCCGCCGATCTGCCGGTCGCCAACTGCGACGACGCCGGTCCCGGCAGCCTGCGCGAGGTCGCGCTCGGCGCCGGACCCGGCGACACGATCGACCTGTCCGCGCTGAGCTGCAGCACGATCACGCTGAGCTCCGGCGCGATCGCGCTGAGCGGCGATGTCACGCTGAAAGGCCCCGGCGCCGCCGCGCTCGCGATCGATGCGGGCTTCACCAGCCGCATCCTCGCGCACAGCGGCGGCGGCACGCTGACGGTCGCCGATCTCAGCCTGCTGCAGGGCAAGTACACGAACGAGGGCGATGCGGCCGGCGGCTGCATCGTGTCGGCCGGCAACGTCGTGCTCGACCATGCGGTCGTCGCCGGCTGCGGCGTCGTCGCCGGCGAAGGCGGCACGGCCAACGGCGGCGGGCTCGCGGTCGACGGCGACCTGACGCTGCTGTGGAGCACGATCAGCGGCAATACCGCGCTCGCCGACGGGCTCGCCGAAGGCGGCGGTGCCCATGCCGGCAGCCTGCAGACGTTCTACAGCCAGATCCGCGGCAACGAGGCGACGTCCAACTACGCGGTCTCCAGCGCCGGCGGCGCGTCGATCGTCGGGTCGACGGTGATCCTGTCCAGCGCGATCACGGCCAATCGCGCCGGCGAGGCGGCGGGCCTCGGCGCCGGTTCGGGCGCCGAGGACAGCGTCGTGATCCTCAACAGCACGATCTCCGGCAACGAGGCCGCGCTGCGCATCGGCGGCGCGCGGATCGGCGCGCCGCTGATGCTGGTCAGCAGCACGATCGCGTTCAATCCCGACAACGAGGCGGCCGGCGGGCTGCATCTGACGGCCGGCGCCGACATCCAGAGCACGATCCTCGCCGGCAACGGCGACAACGATCTGGGCGGTACGGCCGGCGTCGTGGTGACCGGTTCGAACAGTTTGATCCGGCAGTCCACGCTGGCGCTGCCGGCCGGTACGCTGCAGTCCGATCCGCTGCTGCTGCCGCTGGCCGACAACGGCGGCTACTCGCCGACCCATGCGCTGGCCGCCGGCAGTCCGGCGATCGACGGCGGCAGCAATACGGCCAGCCTGATCGGCGACCAGCGCGGCGGCGAGTTCGCGCGCGAGGTCGGCGCGGCGGCCGACATCGGCGCATTCGAGGTACAGGCCGACGGCGACGTCGTGTTCCGCGACGGCTTCGACCCGTGACGAGGTGACGCGCGGGACGGGGCGTCGTGCCCGGTCCGGCCATGTCGTTCTTGGCGCGTTGCCGGCGCCGGAGGTCCGCGCGGTGGCGGCCTCCGGCGCCGGACGACGTTGAGTCGACCGTGAGCGCCGTATCGGACGGCGCCGGAACGGTTCCATGTTCTCGATCCCTCGTCTCGCCGGTCTGCTCGTCGCGGCCGCGCTCGTCGCGACACGCGCGGCGGGCGCAGGGCCGGCGGACCGCCTGGACGTGGGGCCGTTCCAGGTACGCGCCGAACCGTGGCGGATCTCGGCCGGCGGCTTTCCGAACACGACCGCCAACCCGTTCCGCAAGACCGAGGTCACCGCGTTCGAGCTGCGCTACCGCGGCGTGCCGGTCGGCGTGCCGGCCTCCGACCCCGCAGCGCCGCCGGTCACGCGTCATGCGCATCTGCTGCATCTGGTCGACGCGCCCGGACCCGCCTTCCTGCTCGCGACGCAGGGTTTCCATCGGGTCGACGAACGCGACGGCCGCCTGCACGTCGAGGCACTCGGCGAAGCGACGACCGACCTTGCGGAGCTGCAGTGGCTCGACGCCGAACACGGACAGCCGGCCGCGCCACGCCGGCTCGTGCTGGGGCGGCAGTCGGTGGCCGACATCGCGCTGCGCGACGGCCGCTGGCTGCTGCTCGGCACGCGGACCGTGCTCGACGTCGCGACGCTGCGCGCCTATCCGGTGCGGCCGTGGATCGCGAGCGGCAGCGGCCGCGCGATGGCCGGGCTGAGCGCGGCCGGCGCGCCGGCGCGGTTCTTCTCGCCCGATCGCGGCCGCTACGTCGCGTACGCCAGCGACACCGACCTTGCCGCCGGCGACGGCCGCACCTATCCGGCGCTGCTGGTCGTCGAGATCGCCAGCGGCGAGGCCGAAGCGCTGCGCATCGATCCGCGCCGCCTGCGCGTGATCGACGGCGACGATGTGACGGCGGACTGGTTCGCGCACCATTTCGAGTGGCGCCGCGGCGACGACGGACCCGACCGGCTGCACGAGCGCGCCGGCGCGTCGCCGTGGCCGCGTCTCAGCCGGTCGATCGAGGCCGGCGGACTGCCGGCCTATCGCTGGCGGCCGGCGACGCCGCGGCTCGCCGCGCGGCTGCGCGCGCTGCTGGACGATCGCTTCGGCGCGCGCCCGCTGCCGCGCGATGCGTCGAGCCATGCCGGCGAGGACGCGCTGAGCCTGTCCGGCTGCGCCGCCGGCATCGCGCTGCGTCCTCCCGCCGCCGGCGATCGGACCGCGACCTTCGTCCTCGAAGCGCGCCGCAGCGCCGCCGATCCGGCGCCGTGCGCCGCGCGGCTCGCGCAGGTCGCCGCGGCGTTCGATGCCGAGCTGATCGCCGGCACGGCCGAGGAGCTGTTCGGCGACGAAGCGCGAGCGTTCGCGCCGGACTGAGCGCCGATCGAGAGCCGGCCGCGCGCAGCTGTGCCTCAGCGTCGCCGGGTGCGCACCGCCGCGGACCCGCGCGCCGGCGCCGCCCGATCCGGTGGGCACGCGCATGCCGGTGCCACGCGCCCGGCGAGCCGGCGTGCATTCGTCGACGGCGCCCGATTTCGATTCCCCCAACGTCAAGGAGTATCCGATGCGTCACGACTTCATCGTTTCGTTCCCGCGGCGCCTGGCCGGCGCTCTCGTGCTGGCGGCGCTCGCGATGGTCGTGCCGGCCTACGCGACGACCGCCGAGCAGGCGATCGAGCAGGCCCTGGCCGCCGCCAAGCAGAGCCAGCGCGGCATCATCGTGCACCTCGGCGGTCAGAGCGTCTCCGGCGCGGTCGTCGCGATCGAGCCGGGCCAGTGGGTCGAGCTGCGCAGCCAGTCGTTCGATCGCATCGTGCTGCGCATCGCGCGGATCGACGCGGTCGCGCTGCCGTGAGGGCGGCGCGACGCGCATGAAGGCGATCGGCACGCTGGCCCTGCTCGCCGCCGCGGTGCTCGCGGTCGCGATGGCCGGCGTCGCCGGCGCTCCGGTCGCCGGCGGCGGCAGACTGGTCGTGGTCGTGCTGTTCGGCGCCTCGATCTGGCTGGCGCTGTCGATCGGATACGGCATCGCCGTCGCGACCGGCGGTTTCGACGGCGCGATCCGCAGCCGCGTCGCTGCGGCCCTCGGCACCCATGTGCTGGTCGGTGCCGTCGTCGGCATCAGCGGCCTGAGTGCGGCGCTCGCGACCGGGCCTTTGGACCCGCTGCCGTGGGCGCTGCGTCCGCTGCGCGGCTGGGCACCGTGGGTGCTGCCGCAGCTCGCGGTCCTCGCCGGCCTCCTCGCGCTGCATCCGCCGCTGCGGTGCCGCCTGCCTCGCGCGATCGCGCTGCTGCCGCTGCTCGGTGCCGCCGCGATCGTCGGCTTCGCCTGCATCGGCCTGGCATGGGAGGCCGCGTCCGCGGCGCGCGACCGCGCCGTGCTGCGGCAGGCGCAGCGCGCGCAGGCCGCCGCGCGCCGCGACGCCCTGGTCCTGCTCGAGATCGAAGGTCTCGATGTGCGCACCGATCTGGGCCGGCTGCTCGAGTGGACCGCGGCCGGCGAGGCGCCGGCGATCCGCGCCGCGGCGCTCGCCAAGATCCGCGCGCATCCGCAGCTGACCGCGCGGCTGGCCGCGATGCTGCGCGGCGAATGGCGCGGCGAGGCGCTGACGTTCCTGGCCGACAACGAGCCGCCGGACGGCGCCGCGCTGGCACGGCCGGTCGCCGACGCGATCCTCGCGCTGGCGGCCGACATCGGAGACGAGATCGGCGATGCGCATGCGCTGCGCGCCGATCACTTCGATGTGCGCATCGCGCGTGCGCTGGCGGTCGTCGAGCGCTTCGAGGCGAGCGGCGTCGACTACGTGCCGGCGATCGGTGCGCTGCGTGCCGCGCTCGACGCGCCGCGCGCCGCGGCTTTCGAGCCGTCGTGCCGGCACCTGCTCGACCGCTGGCTCGCCAATCGCCCACCGCCGCCGGCGATCGCGACGGCGCGAAAGCCGGCCGATGCCGCGATCGAGTAGACTTGTCGGCGGAGTCGGCCAGACAGTCGCGTCACGCCTCGCGTGCCGAGGAAAGTCCGGGCTCCACAGGGCAGGGTGCCAGGTAACGCCTGGGCGGCGCGAGCCGACGGACAGTGCAACAGAGAACAGACAGCCGAACGGCGTCGCAAGACGCGCGTGGTGATGGTGAAACGGTGCGGTAAGAGCGCACCGCCTGCGGGGCCAACGCCGCAGGGCACGGCAAACCCCACCCGGAGCAAGACCAAATAGGGGGACCATGGCGCGGCCCGCGTCGTCCCCGGGTTGGTCGCTCGAGCCTTGCGGCGACGCAAGGCCCAGAGGAATGACTGTCCACGACAGAACCCGGCTTACCGGCCGGCTCCGCTTTCCGGTACCGCCCGGCGGCTACGGCCGCCGGGTCCCGGGCGTGCCGGTCGCGAAAGCGGACGGAGGCTTGTGACACACTTGCCGGCCTCACCGGCCCGCCGTCTCTCGCCATGGATCGCTACGAACGCATCCTGACCCTGCACCGCATCCTCAAGTCCGCGCGCTACCCGGTTCCGATGGCGCGGCTCAAGGACGAGCTGGCCTGCTCGCGCGCGACGCTGTATCGCGACGTCGCGTTCCTGCGCGACGCGCTCGGCGCGCCGATCGAGAGCGACGCCGAGCAGGCCGCGATCCGCTACGCCGCCGACGAGGGCGAGCGCTTCGAACTGCCGGGCCTGTGGCTGACCAGCGAGGAACTGGCCGCGCTGCTGGCGCTGAACGAGCTGCTCGGACGCTCCGATCCGGGCGTGCTGGCCGGCGCGCTGGCGCCGTTCCGCGCGCGCATCGAGCGCCTGCTGTCGGACCAGCACAGCGGCCGCACGCTGCCGATCGAGCGCATCCGCGTGATCGCCAGCGGCGCGCGCCGGCTCGACCAGGGCGTGTTCCGCGTATTGGCCGGCGCGCTGCTGAACCGTCGGCGCCTGGGCTTTCGCTATCGTGCGCGCTCCACCGACGCGCTGACCGACCGCCAGGTCTCGCCGCAGCGCCTGGCCCACTACCGCGACAACTGGTATCTGGACGCCTGGGATCACGGCCGCGACGGTCTGCGCAGCTTCGCGCTGGACCGCATCCGCGAGCCGGTCGTGCTCGAGGAGGCCGCGCTCGACCGCCCGGCCGAGGAGCTCGACGCGCATCTGGCCTCCAGCTACGGCATCTTCTCCGGGCCGCCCAAGGCCTGGGCGACGCTGCGCTTCTCGCCGCACGCGGCGCGCTGGGTCGCCGACGAGCACTGGCATTCGCAGCAGCAGGGCCAGTGGCTGTCGGACGGCCGCTACGAGCTCAAGCTGCCGTACTCGAACTCGCGCGAGCTGCTGATGGACGTGCTCAAGTACGGGCCGGACGCCGAGGTCGTCGCGCCGGTCTCGCTGCGTGAGGAAATGAAGATCCTGCTGCAGCTCTCGCTCGGCGCGTACCAGGCCGGCGCATGAACGCGCTGGAGGCCACCGGCGCGGCGACGGCCGGCCGCTCGGTCTCGCTGGTGCTCGGCTCCGGCGGCGCGCGCGGCTATGCGCACATCGGCGCGATCGAGGAGCTGACCGCGCAGGGCTTCACGATCGCCTCGATCGCCGGCAGCTCGATGGGTGCGCTGGTCGGTGGCATCCACGCCGCCGGCAAGCTGCCGGTCTACCGCGACTTCGTGCTGCCGCTGCAGCGCATCGGCATGTGGCGGCTGCTCGACTGGACCCTGAGCGGCGGCGGCTTCATCAAGGGCGACCGCATCATCGGCGTGCTCAGCGAGCTGATCGGCGACGTCGCGATCGAGGACCTGCCGATCGCCTACACGGCCGTCGCGGTCGACCTCGACACGCAGCGCGAGGTCTGGTTCTCGCGCGGCTCGCTGTTCGACGCGATCCGCGCCTCGATCGCGATCCCGACGATCTTCCGTCCGCACCACTACCAGGGCCGGCTGCTGGTCGACGGCGGCCTGCTCAATCCGCTGCCGGTCTCGGCGACGCTGCGCGACCTGACCGATCTGACGATCGCCGTCGATGTCGACGCGCCCGACGACATGCCGCTCGAACCGGTCGCGCCGTCGCAGCCGGCGCCGCCGCGCAGTCTCGCCGCGCGCCTGGGCAGCCTGTTCGGCCTGCTCGAACGCGAGGTCACGGTGCCGGCCCGGCGCGAGCGCGAGCTCGGCATGATCGAGCTGTTCGCGCGCTCGCTCGAGACCGTGCAGGGCACGATCAGCCGCCTCAAGCTGGCCGCGCAGCCGCCGGACCTGCTGATCTCGATCCCGCGCAGCGCGGCGACGTTCTACGCGTTCGACCGCGCCGCCGACCTGATCGAACTCGGCCGCCAGCGCACGCGCGAGGCGCTCGCCAACTGGCGCCCGCCGGAGCGGCGCTGGCCGCCGCATCTGTAGCGTCGCCGCGCGGAGGATGCGCAGGCCGTGGCTGCGACGTCACGGATGGCCGGTGCTCGCACTCGCGCGCAACGCGAGCCGGTGTGATTCGCGGTGATCCGGCGTGATCCGGCGGTTCGGCGCGGTGGCCGCGCCGCGGCGATCGGCGCCGCGCCGCGCGGTCTGCCGATGCCGGACCTCCGACGGCGGGCGCGTGTCCGCGCCGCCGTCGCGCTCAGTGCGCCTTGCCGTTGGCCGGCTTGGCCGCCTGCATGAGCTTGTCGGTATAGGCGATGCCGATCGCCGACAGGATGAAGACGCAGTGGATCACCGTCTGCCAGAGCACGCCGATCGGCGTCAGCGTGCTGCAGCCGCGGCTGTTGGACGCGCTCAATGCCGCTTCCTTCAGCGCGGCGAGCACCTCGGGCGTGCAGAACGGCAGGCCCTCGAGCGTGCCGGCGGCGATGAAGGTCTTGAGCAGGTGGATCGAGGAGATGCCGATGATCGCCATCGCCAGCTTGACCTTGAGCACCGAGGCGTTGACGTGGCTCAGCCACTCCGGCTGGTCCGGATGGCCTTCCAGACGCAGCCGCGAGACGAAGGTCTCGTAGCCGCCGACGATCACCATGACCAGCAGGTTCGAGATCATCACGACGTCGATCAGGCCGAGCACGATCAGCATGATCTCCTGCTCGCCCAGGCTCGCCGCGCCGTGGATCAGATGCCACAGCTCCTTGACGAACAGCACGACGTAGACGCCCTGCGCGACGATCAGGCCGAGATACAGCGGCAGCTGCAGCCAGCGCGAGAAGAAGATCAGGCGCGGCAGGGGACGCATCGGGGGCGGCGGGGCGGGAAGCGACATGAACGGACTCGGCTCGCTGGCGGGGCGGGAAAGGGCGCGCGATTCTAGCAAGCCCGATCGCGCTCTCCGCCAGCACCTCGCGCCGCGAAACCTTCACCGACGCCGGGCCTCGCCGCGCGAAACGGGAATGCTATGCTCGGCGGATTCGCCGCCCGGCGAAAAAGCCCGCGTCATCGTTCAGCAAGCGCTGCAGGGCTCCGGGCGGTCCATTTTTCCACTGGAGCCTGCATGCCCTGGTCGAAACTGACCACTCAAGCGGATTTTCCGCTGCGAGCCGTCCTGCTCGCGGTGGCGGTCGCGGCCAGCCTGACCCTGCCGTATCTGATCCTGCGCCGCAATGCCGAGGCGACGACCGAGGCCTCGGCCTGGGTCGTGCACAGCGCCGGCATCAAGGAGGCGATCTACGACCTGATGTCGACGATGGGCGAACTGGAGGGATCGGCGCTCGCACGCTACGGCGATCTCACCCCGCCCGACGGTGCAGGCGACTACGCCGCGCGCCGCTCGCGACTGGTGCCGCTGCTCGACCGCCTCGCCGAATCCACGCGCGACAACGCCGGCCAGCAGAACCGGATCGGCAATCTGGAGACGCTGATCCAGGGCCGCGCCAAGCTGATCGACGATGCGATGCGCCATCTCGACGAGGGCGACCGCGACGCCGCCGGCGCCGCCCTGCGGCAGGCGATGGACCTGTTCCCGTTCCGCGGTTCGGCGATGCAGGTGCTGTCGGCCGAGGAAGATCTCTACCTCGAGCGCAGCGCGCAGACCGAGGCCAGCCAGCGCTACTCGACCTGGGCCGCGCTCGGCATGCTGCTGGTGCAGCTGGTGCTGCTCGGCGCGGTGATCTACGCCTCCGAACGCCAGGTGCGCCAGCGCCTGGAAGCCGAGTCGCGCGCGCGCCAGGCGATCGTGCGTTCGCGCACGATCGTGCAGAGCCTGCGCGAGCCGATCCTCGTGCTCGACAACGGTCTGCGCGTGCTGATGATGAACAAGTCGTTCCGCGAGGTCTACGGCGTCCAGAGCGAGGACCCGGCCGGCGCGGCGCTCGACGAGATCGGCAACGGCGCCTGGTCCGACGCGGCGCTGCACCAGCGCCTGGTCGACGTCGCGGTGCGCGACCGCGAGCTGTGGGACTACGAGCTGACCCAGCGCACCGGCGAGGACGTCGTGCGCGTGGTCTTCGTCAATGCGCGGCGCATGCTGCTGTCCGAGCAGGAGCCGGCGATCCTGGTGACCGTCAACGACGTCAGCGCGGTCAAGCGCGCCGAAACGCAGATCCGCGACCTCAACCGCGAGCTCGAGCAGCAGATCGAGCAGGTCTCGGACGTCAACCGCGAGCTGGAGGCCTTCAGCTACTCGGTCTCGCACGACCTGCGCGCGCCGCTGCGCCACATCGCCGGCTTCGCCGGCAAGCTCGAGCGCCATCTCGGCGAGCGCGGCGACGACACGACGCGGCACTATCTGTCGATCATCGTCGAGTCGGCGCAGCGCATGTCCTCGCTGATCGAGGATCTGCTGCTGTACTCGCGGCTGGGCCGCAACGCGCTGCGGATGCAGACGGTCGACATGCAGGCCCTGGTCGCCGAGATGCGCACGATGCTGTCCACCGAGGCGGCCGGCCGCGACATCGAATGGCGCATCGGCGTGCTGCCGATCGTCGTCGGCGACGAGAGCATGCTGCGCCAGGTCTGGCAGAACCTGCTCGGCAACGCGGTCAAGTACACCGCGCGCCGCGAACATGCGCTGATCGAGGTCGGCGTGCAGACGTCCACCGACGGTCCGACGTTCTTCGTCAAGGACAACGGCACCGGTTTCGACATGGAGTACGCCGGCAAGCTGTTCGGCGTGTTCCAGCGCCTGCACAAGGCGACCGATTTCCCCGGCACCGGCATCGGGCTGGCCAACGTGCGCCGCATCATCGGGCGTCACGGCGGCCGGACCTGGGCCGAGGCCACGCCCGACCAGGGCGCCACGTTCTACTTTTCGCTGCCCGCACCGACCGGTGCGGTCATGCCATCCGGGAGTGTCGTCGTATGAATCGTGAGATCCGCACCATCCTGCTGGCCGAGGACAGCGCCGCCGACGCCGAAATGGCGCTCGACGCGCTGCGCGAGGCCAAGCTCGCCAATCCGGTGATCCACGTCGAGGACGGCGTGGAGGCACTGGACTATCTGTTCGCGCGCGGCGCCTACGAGGGCCGTCCGCCCGGCAATCCGGCGGTGGTCCTGCTCGACATCAAGATGCCGCGTCTGGACGGCCTGGAGGTGTTGAAGCGCATGCGCGAGGACGAGCGCTTCCGGCGCGTGCCGGTCGTGATCCTGTCGTCCTCGCGCGAGGAGAGCGATCTGGCCCACAGCTGGAACCTCGGCGTCAACGCCTACGTCGTCAAGCCGGTCGACGTGCCGCAGTTCTTCGCGGCCGTGCAGACGCTCGGCCAGTTCTGGGCCGTGCTCAACGAGTTTCCCGAGAGGGTCTGAGGAACATCCCATGGGCACCGATCCCGGCCTGAAGCTACGCGTCCTCGTCGTCGAGGACGATCCGCTCGACGCGGAACTGGTCCTGGACCAGTTGCGCGCCGACGGACTGGTGTTCGCGTCGCGCGTGGTCGACGACGAGGCGGGTTTCCGCGACGCGCTGACCACGTTCGAGCCGGACGTGGTGCTGTCCGATCTGAGCATGCCCGGCTTCAGCGGCTATCGCGCGCTGGAGATCCTGCGCGAGCAGTCGCCGGGCACGCCCTTCATCTTCGTGTCCGGCACGATCGGCGAGGACGCCGCCGTCGAGGCGGTGCGCCGCGGCGCGACCGACTACATCCTCAAGGGGCGCCTGGCACGCATGGCCACGGCGGTGCGCCGTGCGCTGCGCGAGGCGGCCGATGCGCAGGCGCGCGACCGTGCCGAGTCCGAGCTGCTGCGTGCGCAGCGCTTCGAGAGCCTGGCCATGCTCGCCGGCGGCCTCAGCCACGATCTGCGCAACATCCTGCAGCCGCTGCTGCTGACTTCCTCGATGATCGCCTCCAGCGACGACCCGGAGCTGCGCAAGCACGGCGAGCTGGTCGGCGACTGTGCGCGGCGCGGCCTGGAGATGGTCGCCTCGATGCTCTCGTTCGCACGCGGTGCGCGCGTGGAGATCGAGCGCGTGCGGCTGGCCGCGCTGTTCGACGCGCTGGCGATGCTGCTGCGCGGCAGCGTGCCGCGCACGGTGACGCTGAATTTCGAGCGGCCCGACGAGGACCTGGTCCTGGAGGGCAACCAGACCGAACTGCAGCAGTGCCTGCTGAACCTGTGCCTCAACGCGCTGCAGGCGATGCCCGACGGCGGCACGCTGACGCTGTCGGCGGTGTCCTCGCAGCTGGAGGCCACGTTCTTCGGCGAGGACGAGTCGCCGGCGCCCGGTACGTATCTGAAGCTCGAGGTCCGCGATACCGGCATCGGCATGACCGAGCAGGTGCGCAGCAATCTGTTCCGGCCGTTCTTCACGACCAAGAGCGACGGTACCGGCCTGGGCCTGCTGTCGTGCAAGCGCATCCTGACCAACCACCGCGGCTACCTGCGTGTGACGAGCGCGCTCGGCCAGGGCACCACGTTCACGCTGTATCTGCCGCTGTCGACGGCGCAGAGCGAGCCGGAGACGACCGTGCTGTCGCGCGGCCGCGGCGAGCGGATCATGGTCGTCGCCGAGCGCGCCGGCAAGCTGACGATGCTGTACGACTGCCTGGACCTCAACGGCTACGCGGTCACCACCGCGCAGAGCGGCACCGAGGCGCTGCAGAAGATCGATGCGATCGGCGTGCCGCAGCTGCTGGTCATGGACTCCGATCTCAGTCAGATGACTGGTGTGCGCACGATGGCGGCCCTGCTCGACCGCGGCTTCACCGGGCCACTGGTGCTGCTCGAGCGGCCCGAGCGTCCGATCGACCGCGACGGCCTGCCGCCGGTCGACCGCATCCGCTTCGTCGAGAAGCCGGTGTCGGTGCCGATCCTGCTGCGCACGGTACGCGAGGAACTGGACATCGCCGTGGGCATCGAGCCGGCCCGGGCCGACGCCGACTGAGGCGTGCCGGCGCGATCCGCGGCGCCGGCATCCATCGTCATCGGCCCGGATGCAGGCAGTCTTCCGGTGCGCGGCAGGCCGCGCATCGCGGCATGTGACCGGTGTGGCTTCGCGTCAGCCCGACGCCGGCGCCGCGGGTGCGCCGAACAGCACCTCGGCGCGCTGGAACAGCACCCAGGACGTGGCGATGTACTTGTCGCCGCCGCGCGGCCGGTTGCCGCGATGGGTGTGCGTATAGGCCGCCGGCGCGATCAGCATCGCGCCGGTGCGCGGCGTGATCTTGCGGCCCTGGTGGAAGAACTCGGTCTCGCCTTCGCCGAATCCGTCGTTGAGATAGACCGTCCACAACACGGTGCGGTGCAACGTCTCGCCGCCGGGATCGCCGACCTTCGGATACAGCTCGCAGTGCCAGTACGGGTAGCCGCCCTGGCCGGCGAGATACTTCTGGACGTTGATCGTGCCGGGCCGGAACACCTTGACCGCCAGCTGCTGCAGCAGCGTGTCGGGCAGCGCGCGCAGGTCGTCCGCGCTCAGCATGCGCAGGCCGCCCTTGCCGTCGGGCATGCGCAGCGACAGCGGCGCCAGCGCCGTGTACGGGTACTTGCGCAGGTACTGCATCAGGCAGCGCAGCATCGCGGTGTTGAGCACGTTGACCGCGTCCTGCCACTCGGCGTAGTCGTCCAGGCAGATGTCCCAGCTGTCCTTGAGCTGGGTGTCGACACCGCCGCCGGTCGCGCCGCGCACGGCCTTGCCGCTGGCATCGAAGCGCCGGATCAGCGCTTGGCAGGTCGCCGCGTCGATCGCGTTCTCGTAGACCTCGATGAAATCGTCCGTCATGGCTGTGCCGCCGAAAAGCCGCATCGTAGCAGTCGCGCCGCCGCGGCCGCAGCGCGGCTCCGGGCCGCGAGCCGACGCGGACCGAGGTGCCCGGGACGCGCAATCTGTCGCGGCCGCCGCCAGCGGCACCGACCGGCCGGGCGGAAAGGCGGCCTGCAGGCTAGGGGCCGCGCCATGCGCTTGCGGACCGTGCCGGCGCCGCCGCATGATCGCCGGGCGTCGCGGTCGCGGCGCACCGGCCGGGCGGCGTTCGCCCCCGGCCCGGCCGCAGCACCGCATCGCGGCGCCGGCCACGGATCCGCATCAGGGAGGACAGCGCGATGAGCACACCGTACAACCGTCTCCAGGCGTATCTCGACCAGGTCGCCGCGCGCCCCGACATCGCGCGCGCGATGGCGTTCGGCGATTCGTGGTTCCAGTATCCGCTGCGCCGCTACGGCGATCTGGAGACCAAGCTGTCGCGGCACTACGGCCGCCGGCTGCTGGTCCTGGACGACAGCTATCCGGGCCGCGACGCCAAGGAAGCCTACGCACTGCTGCCGCGCTGGAGCGGCGTCGCGCGCGATCTGGCCGGGCGCGGCACGCCGTTCGATCTGTTCCTGGTCTCGATGGGCGGCAACGACATCATCGGCCAGGACTTCGCGCTTCATCTCAAGCGCGCGGACGATCCGCCCGACGGACAGAGCTGGCCGTGGCATCCGGCGATCCCGCCGGTCGTGCAGCGGCACATCCGGCTCGACGCGCTCAAGCACGCGTTCGCGAAGGTGCAGGCGTTCTACGAGGGCATCGTCCTGCTGCGCGACACCCATGCGCCGCAGGCGACGATCCTGACGCATACCTACGGCGACGTCACGCCGATGGACGTGCCGTACACGTTCATCGGCTTCACGAGCGGCCCGTGGCTGTGGACGCCGATGCGCGAGTTCGGTCTGGTCGACGCCGGCGAGCAGCGCGCCTTGTCGCGCTGGCTGCTCGAGTCGTTCTTCCGCATGCTGACGTTCGTCGCCAAGAGCACGCGTGCGTTCGTCGTCCTCGATACGCGCGGCGAGCTGGGCGATCCGGCCGGCTGGGACAACGAGATCCACCCGAAGGGCCCGGGCTTCCAGCATCTGGTCGACGGCTTCTGGGTGCCGGCCGTCGATGCGGTGCTGGCCGGGGCCGACAACGCGAAGAAGGCCGCCGCCCGACCGGGTCGCGCGAAGACGCGCGGTGCGCGGCGGCCGGTCGCGAAGTCCGTCGTCAAGAAGGCGGCCGCGAAGAAGGCGACGAAGCGCACCGGTACGGCGCGCGGGCGTACGCGCGCCAAGCCGCGCTAGATCGCCGTGGCATCCGGGCGCACTTGTGCCGCGCGTCCGTCATCGGATGCCGCGGATCGGACCTCACCGGCCGCGGTGCCGGCGCGGTGACCTCGAGTGCCGGTGCTGCGGACGGTGCGCAGCGGCACCATCCGCGAGCGCCGGCACCGACTCAGGACGCGTCGGCCTCGAGGTGGTAGCGCGTCGCGCGCTCGACCTCGTGGCGCGAGCCGAGGAACACCGGCACACGCTGATGCAGCTGGGTCGGCTTCACGTCGAGGATGCGCTCGCGCCCGGTCGTCGCGGCGCCGCCGGCCTGCTCGACGACGAACGCCATCGGGTTGGCCTCGTACATCAGGCGCAGCTTGCCGGGCTTGGAGGTGTCCTTGAGGTCGCGCGGATAGATGAAGATGCCGCCGCGGGTCAGGATGCGGTGCACGTCGGCGACCATCGAGGCGACCCAGCGCATGTTGAAGTCGCGGCCGCGCGGTCCGGTCTTGCCGGCCAGCAGCTCGTCGATGTAGCGCCGCATCGGCGGCTCCCAGTGCCGCAGGTTGGACATGTTGATCGCGAACTCGCCGGTGTCGGCCGGGATCGTCAGCCTGGACTGCGTCAGCACGAAGCCGCCCTGCTCGCGGTCCAGCGTGAACGCGTAGACGCCGTCGCCGAGGGTCAGCACCAGCACCGTGCTCGATCCGTAGACCGCGTAGCCCGCCGCGACCTGGCGCGTGCCCGGCTGCAGGAACGCGCGCTCGTCCGGATCGGTGACGCCTTCCGGGCAGCGCAGCACCGAGAAGATCGTGCCGACCGAGATGTTGACGTCGATGTTCGACGAGCCATCGAGCGGATCGAACACCAGCAGGTACTCGCCCTTCGGATAGCGGTTAGGGATCGGATGCGGATCGTCCATCTCCTCCGACGCCAGGGCGGCCAGGTGGCCGCCCCATTCGTTGGCTTCGAGCAGGATCTCGTTGGACAGCACGTCGAGCTTCTTCTGCGTCTCGCCCTGCACGTTCTCGGTGCCGGCCGAGCCGAGCACGCCGCCGAGCGCGCCCTTGCCGACCGCGATCGAGATCCGCTTGCAGGCGCGCGCGACGACCTCGATCAGCAGCCGCAGGTCGGCATTGATCTGGCCCTTGTCGCGCTGCTCCTCGATCAGGAAGCGGCTCAGCGAGATCGGCTTGACCGAAGCGTCGGCCGGGACGGAAGCGGGAGCGTCGCTCATGGGACACCTGCGGGGTCGAAAAAGAGGCGCATTGTCGCGGCTCGCCCGGAGCGAAGCCAGTGCGCATGCGCGGCGGCGCGCCGGCCCGCGTAGCGGCGCGACCGATCGGCACCGCGACGGCGGATGCGGGGACCGGCCGACGCGCGACGCGGCCGCGGCGACCTCACCGGTAGCCGAGGCGCGGCGCCGGCAGCGCGAGGCGGCGCCCGGTCCGTGTCCGGGCACGGGCGCTACCGGGCGTGTCGCGCTGCGGATTCGCGACTCATCGTTCCTGACGGCGTGCGCGCACAGCAGCGCATAGCGAGTCGTGGGCGCTGCGCGCGACCGGACGTATACGGCCGCGGCGCGGCAGGTTCGGACCGCATGCGGGCAGCCGATCACGCTAGCGTGTCGCCGCGATCGCGTCCGCGACGCGGTCGGCGTCTCCTGCCGATGCGGAAAAAGCCTTGACCGTCCCGGTCCAGTCGCTACCGTGCGTGGACAGGGGTGACTCGCAGAGGATCATCGCGCCGTCCGTCCGGGCGGCGTTTTCGTTGCTCACGCAACAAGGACAAGGAGATCATGATGATGTCGAACACGATCGGCCTGGCGCTCGCCGGGCTCTGCATGGCGGCATGGACGTCGACGGCGGCTGCGCAGCCTGCCGCGGCACAGACCTACCTCGACGGCAGCGCCACCTCACCGCCCTCAGGCGGCACGATGCTGTCGGAGACCTGGCTCGAGCAGGTCGTCGGCCTGAGCGGTACCGGCGTCGGCAGTGCGGTCGCGATCAAGGACGATACGGCGTTCTTCGCCGCGCCCAATACCGACACCTTCCGGGGCGCCGTCCACGTGATCGCGCCGTACGTGTGCGACACGCTGTGCATGCCGTCGGTCTACGACACGCTGGTCGCATCGGACGGCGCGGCCTACGACCGGTTCGGCGCGTCGCTCGCGTTCGACGGCACGACGTTGCTGGTCGGCGCCACCGGCGCGGCGATCGGCGGACGGACCGCGCAGGGTGCGGTCTACGTCTTCACCTGGAACGACGGCGTCTGGACGCAGACGCAGAAGCTGACCGCGTTCGACGGCGCGGCCGAAGACCGCTTCGGCGTCTCGGTCGCGGTGTCCGGCGGCGACGCGCTGGTCGGTGCGTATACCGCCGGTGTCGACGGCGACGAAGGCCGCGGCGCGGCGTATCGGTTCACGCGCGGCGTCGATGGCGTCTGGACGTTCGCGCAGAAGCTGACCGCCAGCGACGGCGGCCGCTTCGAGCAGTACGGCGTCTCGGTCGGCATCAGCGGCGACACCGCCCTGGTCGGCAGCCGCTGGGCGTACCAGTTCGGCTACTACAGCGTAGGCGCCGTCTACGTCTACTCGCGCGAGTGCCATGCCGGGCGTTGCAATCCGCGCTGGCGCGAGACGCAGAAGCTGGTCGGCACGCCGACCTCGACCGACATGGATTTCGGCGCCGCGCTGGCGTTCGACGGCACGACGGCCGTGATCGGTGCGCCATGGGCGTTGACCGGCCCGGAGTTCGATCCGATCCAGCGCACGTCCGGCGCGGCCTACGTCTTCACGCGCGTCAACGGCCTGTGGACGCAGCGCCAGCAGCTGGTCGCGAGCGATTCGACGCGCAACTGGCGTTTCGGCTCGTCGGTCGGTATCGACGGCGCGAGTCTGATCGTCGGCGCGGTCGGCGTCGGCTGGCCGACCACGATCACCGGCGCGGCCTACGTGTTCGATCGCGACGGCAGCGGCGTCTGGAACGAGGTCAAGAAGCTCGCGGCCAGCGGCGGTACCCACAACGACTACTTCGGCAACGCCGTCGGCCTGTCGGGCCTGTTCGCGATCATCGGCGCGCCGCAGGGCCCGAACAACTCGGGCGTCGGAACCGGCTACTTCTTCCATCGCGGCTGCGGTCCCAGCTGCATGTGATCGAGCGGGCGTGAATGCGGCCGAGGCGGGCGCAGGCGCCCGCCTCGGTCATGCGCCACGCGGTCCGAGGCGAGCCTGCATGCCGGCAGCCACGCATGCTTCGAGCGGCATGCGATCGAACGGCGGAGCGCGGCGCGATGCCGACACGCTGCTCGCGGAGTCTCGGCCGGCCGTCGATCGGCCACTCGCTTCTGCGCCATGACGGACCGATCGTGCGCGGCGCCGCCGAATGCCGGCCGTTTGCCGGCCGTCCGGCGTCGATCGCGAGCTGCGCGGTCGTCAGCGGCCGCGCGCGCGGCGGATCAGCGCATCGAGATCGGGTGGCACCGGCATGCGCCGGAACGGGCTGACGTCGGCGCCGCCGGTATTGCCGTGCGGCACCCAGCCGAGCGCGGTCTTGGTCGCCGCGCCGACGATCCGCAGCAGCTGGCCGGCGATCTCGCGCAGATTCCGCTGCGCGATGCCCCAGCGCAGCATGCGCACGTGGACGCGGACGTGTTCGATCGTCGAAGCCTGACCGAGCACGTGGGCGCGTTGCAGATGCACGAACGCATGATCGGGCCGGCCGTTCGCGAGCGCGCTGTCGGCGGCGTGAAGTTCGGCGTCGACGTGGGGTCGGATCGCACGCGTGAAGGACGGCATGGCGGCGCTCGTTTCGGATCGGATCGAATCGGTACCGGCCGCCGCGTGCGGCGGCCGGCGATGGTGCTTACTCGCTGGCGGCCTGGCAGGCCAGCAGGTCGTCGTCGCGGATGACCCACTTGTCGGTGTCGCCGCACAGCGCGACGTTCTCGATGATGCACTCGTCGCCGTCCTCGTCGACGACGCGCACGTCCCAAGTGCCGCAGGCCACGTCGGTCAGCGTCAGCTGATCGCCGTGGTCGAGCGTGTGCTTGCCCAGATGATCCTCGCCCCAGTCCGCATCGCGGCTCGGCGCGAAGTACAGCTCGTTGATCGACCAGCTGGACTTGTTGACGAAGATGACCTTCGAGTCGCCCTTGGCGGCCAGTGCCGCGCCGGCGGACGAGGCGAGAACGAGCGCGAGCATCGCCGCGCTGCGGATCGGACCTGACATCGAGATTCCCCCTGTTGGCGGACGGGCACCGACGGGCGGATGCGCGGCGGCGGGCCGTCCGGCCGCGAGTATACGGCGCGTGCCGCCGCAAGATCGGCACCACGCGAGCGCTGCAGGCCTGTGTGCCGTTACATCCGCGCAGGCCGTGAGCGGCGCGCCGAACGGCACCGGTACCGGCCCGACACGGCCGCCGAAGGACTTCGTGCCGTGATCGACTCCGGCCGCCGCACCACACCGGCAACGACCGGTGCGGCTCGCAAACGGAGCGTGTCGGCCGCCCTGGCGGTTACGGCATCGCCTTCGGCTGGTCCAGCGCCAGTCCGTATCGCGTCAGCACCGCATCGATCTCGGCGCGACCGATCGTCTCGCCGTTGCCGGCGCGCTCGGCCTGGGCGAAGAACTCGCCGATGCGCGCCTCGCCGTTCGGCTCCGGGCTCAGCACGAAGCTCGGGTGCAGTGCGAAACCGCGCGCCCATTCGGCGCGCACGTCGGCCCAGTAGGCCTGGGTCTTGCGCCAGTACTCGCGGCCGGGGCCGAAGTCGTGATCGGTGATGCGCGTGTAGCTGTTGACGCCGTGCTCGCGCGCGAGTGCCTGCTCGCTGCCGTCGGCGTGCAGCACGAGCTTGGTGTTGTCCTGTTCGTGCACCCAGCCGGCCGGCGTCAGCGTGTGGCGGTTGACGACGTCGAGCGCCTGGTAGTCGCTGCGCTTGGTGAATTCGCGGCGCGGCAGCGGCCGGCGCGTCAGGTCCGACTCCCAGGCGTCGACGCCGGCCTCGTGGCGCCAGCGGCCGATGCCGGCGTAGCGCGGCGCGTCGTCGACCTCGTAGACGACCTGCGACCACGCGCCCGCGGCGGTCGCCGGATCGAGCGCCTCGGTCTCGAAACGGCCGTTGCCGCGATAGCGCAGCAGGCTCGCCGGCTGGTAGTGCCAATCCTGGCGCCAGTGTTTGATGACGTGCACGTCCTCGCCCATCTTCATGACCAGGATGTGCTGCAGCACGATCGTGTCGCCGTCGTCGCGGACCACCTCGACCAGCTCGGTGCCGCCCGAGCGCTGCGGCGCCTTGGGCTGGTAGCCCGGCGCCAGCGCGGCGGTCTCGTCGAACACGAAGCGCACGCGGAACTCGCCGGCCATCGCCAGGATGCTGCGGCGATCGCACTCGTAGCCGCTGCGCTCGGCCGGCGGCAGAGCCGCGCACGGCGGTGTGTACTGCGCCGGTGCGGCCGGCAGCGTGGTGGCGGCGGACGCGGGCTTCTTCGGCGGCGTACCGGCGCAGGCGGTCAGCAGCACGACCGATGCGGCGATGGCGGACAGGCGCATGGGAGGATCCTCAGAATGGAAAGGTGGACGCATGCGGCTTCGGGCGACACCGCATGCAGGGTAACGTGCGCGGCCGCGAACGCGCGCGATCGGGCGCTCGAGCATCGCTCAGATCGCCGCGGCGCCGAGGCCGTCGGCGCGCTCGTCGGCGGCGATCGCCTCGGCGAGGCCGCGGCCGAGCGCCGACAGCGAGGCCGGCCGCTGTGCGCCGAGCGCCTGCACCCACGGCAGGCGCTGCACCGAGAACGTCAGCAGGTGCGCGCGCCACGGCGCGCCGAGCCGGGTCAGTGCGCCGCGCAGATAGCTGATCGGCGCCTGCCAGCGGCTGCAGGCGGCCACCGGTTCCTCGCGCTGCAGGCGCTCGCCGAAATCGGCCAGCATCCGGTCCCAGGCGAGATAGTCGGTATCGGGCAGCAGGAACAGCTTGGCCTGCACGCGGCCGTGCGCGTCGCGCAGCGCCAGCCATTCGCGCGGACCGTGCGGGGTCACCGTCGAGCCGGCGACCAGATCGACGGCGCGGCCGAGCGCGAGCAGGGCCGGGTGGTCGATCAGCATGACGCCGCGCGCGGTCACGCAGGCGCGCTCGTGCGGCGGATGGCGCGGATCGCGGTGGACCCACAGCACCGGTCCCAACCGCGGCAGCCAGTCGGCCAGGCGCAGCAGGTCGTCGTCGCGGACGCGTGGCGGCGCGTCGTTGGCGGCCGGAGCCGGTTCGAACCCGGTGGTGGCCGGCTCCCAGGACAGGGCCGGTTCGTGTAGCGGATAGCCGTCACTCATGCGCGTTTCCTCGCCGCGTCCCGAACGGGGTCGTCACCTGCGTCGGCGCGGGCACCGGCCTGCCGCGCGGCGACGGGCCGCGCGATCGACGGCGCGCGAACGAACGCTGGCTGGCATGGCAACCGTGGATGGCGGGACGGTTTCCGGCTGGCTGGGCGACGTTGGAGCGCATTGCGGACGCGCCAGGCGCCTCCGCCGGTCCGGTACGGCGGCCGTTGCGGGCCGATCGCGGTTACTTGGTGAGGATCAGCTTGTCGTTGCGCGTCAGGCGCAGGCGGTATTCCTGGCCGGCGTGTTCGATGACCAGTTCGCGGCCGCCCGAGAGCAGGCGCTGACTGTCGATGCGCGGCGCACGCGCTTCGCTGCGCGCCGGGCGCGGCGCGTCGGCAGTGGCGATACGGACCGGTGCGGCATCGTGCGCCGATCCCGTGGAGAGGCTGGACGTCGTGAGCATGGAACCGTTCCTGTTGCGATAAGTGGCGTGAATGATAACGATTCTCATTTGTGTGTCAACAGGCGACGATGCGCGGGCTATCGCCGAGACGCGAGGGGGCTTGTGCGGTAGCTCAGGCGTCGGGTGCAGCGCGAGCCGCTGCAGCCTCGCGGTCCGCTGCGGCGGGTTCGTGTGTTTCCGGTCGGTCCGGTCGGTCGGTCCGGCGCGCCGTCAGCGCGCCAGCGCCTCGCGATAGACCGCGACGGTGTCCTCGACGCAGCGCGACCATGGAAACGCCTGCGCGCGGATCAGGCCGGTCTCGATCGCGCCGGTGCGCCAGGGCATGTCCTCGAGCAGACGGATCAGGCCGTCGCGGATCGCGGTCTCGTCGAGCGGGTCGACCGTGAGGGCGGCATCGCCGGCGACTTCGGGCATCGACGACACGTTCGAGGTCAGCACCGGCACGCCGCTGGCGAGCGCTTCGAGCACCGGCAGCCCGAAGCCTTCGTACAGCGACGGAAACGCGAATGCGCCGGCGCCGGCGTAGATCAGCGGCAGGTCGGCCTCGTCGACGTAACCGAGCCGGCGCGCCGCGCCGGCCGCTTCGAGCGGACCGAGCGCGCGCTCGAGCTCGCGGTTGAGCCAGCCGCGCGCGCCGACGATGACCAGCGGATGCGCCGCGCGCAGCGGCGCCGGCAGCTGCGCGTACGCGCGTACCAGGCGCACCAGGTTCTTGCGCGGTTCCAGCGTCGCGACGACCAGCAGATAGCGGCCGGCGTCGAGCTGGTGTCGCGCCAGCGCCTCGGCCAGTTCCTCGGGCCGGCGCGGGCGATAGACCGGATCGACGCCGAGCGGCACCACACGCAGCTTTTCGCGCGGCACCTGCAGGCGCTGCACGGCCTCCTCGGCGATGAACTGCGAGTCGGTCAGGATGAAACGCGCGCGCTCGAGCGACGGCGGCAGGTGGCGGTCCATGAAGCGCACGCGCTCGACCGGATGGGTCTCCGGGTAGTTCATCCACGACAGGTCGTGCACGGTCGTCAGCGTCGGCCCGTCGAACGGCATCAGCACGTAGTTGGGCGTGTGCAGCAGGAAGCCGCGCATGCGCCGCGTGTGCGCGCGAAACAGCGCACTGCGCATCTGCGTGTAGACCTCGAGCGCTGCAGTCTTGAACGGCAGGCGCTTGCGCAGCGTCGCGATCGTGCGGTTGGCGCGCAACGCGTGCTCGGGATCGTCGACCCAGTGATAGGCCGAGAACAGCTTGAGCGTCTCGATCTCGCGGTGGCGCGCGAGTCCGCGCGCGAGTTCGAGCGCGTAGCGGCCGATGCCGGTCAGCGGCGCGGTGATCGCGTCGACGTTGAAGATCACCTTCATGCGCGCTGCTCGCGTTCGAGATCGGCGGCGACCATGCGTCGCGCCAGATCGGGGAGTTCCACCTGCGGCGCGAAGCCGAGCAGGCGGCGAGCCTTGGCCGCGTCGCCGACCAGGACCGGCGCGTCGACCGGCCGCAGCAATGCCGGATCGATGCCGACACGCACGCGTCCGGCGGCATCGACCGCCGTCTCGTCCGCGCCGTGGCCGTGCCAGGTGAGCGCGATGTCCGCGGCCGCGAAGGCGGCGCTCGCGAAGTCGCGGATCGTCGCGGCGCGGCCGGTCGCCAGCACCACGTCCTCGCCGGCCGGCAGCGCGGCCAGGCGCGCCAGCGCGGCGACGTACTCGGGCGCGTAGCCGAAATCGCGCGCGGCATCGAGGTTGCCGAGCAGTACGCGATCCTGCCGGCCGAGCGCGATGCGCGCGACCGCGCGCGTGATCTTGCGCGTCACGAACGCCTCGTCGCGCCATTCCGATTCGTGGTTGAACAGGATCGCGCTGCTCGCACGCAGGCCGTAGCTCGCGCGCCAGGCGCCGATGGCGGCATGGGCGAGCAGCTTGGAGACGCCGTACGGCGTCGCCGGTGCCGGCGGCGTCGTCTCGTCGAGCAGCGAAGCGGTCGGCCGGCCGAAGATCTCGGCGCTGGCGGCCAGCACGAAGTGCGCGTCGGCGGCTTCCGTGCGCATCGCCTCGAGCAGATGCACGGTCGAGCCGCCGTTGGCGGCGATGCTCGCCAGCGGATCGGCGAACGACTCGGCCACGCGCGACTGCCCGGCCAGATGGAAGATCGCCTGCGGGCGCGTCGCGGCGACGAGGCCGCGCACCGCGGCTGCATCGGCGAGGTCGAGCGCATGCAGATGCAGGCCCGGTTCGGCGCCGATGCGAAGCTCCGCGAGTCGCCAGGCCGGCGTCGCGCCGCCGGGCCGATAGGTGCCGTCGACCTCGACGCCGGCCGCGAGCAGGTGCCGCGCCAGCAAGGCGCCGTCCTGGCCGCTGATGCCGGTGATCAAGGCGCGGGCATACGGCAGCGGCGCGGCCGGTTCAGTCATGCGGGGGGTCTCCGAAGGAGCGCGGATTGTCGGCGATGCGGCCCGGTTCCGACCAGTCGAGGCCGAGCCGCGCGGCCGCCTCGCGCGCGATCTGCGCCAATGCCGCATCGGCATCGCCGGGCGTCACCGCTTCGATCGCATGACGCTGCAGCCAGTCCCAGAGCGGTCGCTCGACCGGACCGGCGGCCTCGGCGATCGTGTCGCGCACGCCGTCTTCGCCGATGCGCAGCAGCCGCCAGCCGTCATCGCCGGCCTGCAGCGACCAGGGCTCGAACGCGGTGTCGAGATCGGTCGCGCCGTCTAGCCGGAGCCGGCGCGGCCGCGGCGCGTTCGCGGCGGTCGCCGCGGCATAGACGCGCCGCACGCGCCAGTCGAGCACGCGCCGCTCGTACGAATACAGGCTGGCGCCGACGTCGGCCTCGTAGCGCGGCCAGCGCGCGCGCAGTACGGCCATGCCGGCCGTGCCGAGCGCGATCCGGCGTGCATGGCCGAAGCTGCGGCTGCGCGCATGGCGCACCAGCACGGTGCCGGCGATCGCGTGGCGCCAGCCGGCCGCGGCCGCGCGCTGGCACCAGTCGTTCTCCTCGCCGTAGCCCTGTGGAAACGCCTCGGCATCGAGCGCACCGACCGCGTCGAGCGCGGCGCGGCGCAGGTACAGGCAGAAGCCGTTGCCGGTCGGCAGCATCGGATAGGCCAGCCCGGCGTGCTGCCACAGCGCGCGTGCGGTCTGATCGAACGACCACGCCGCCGGCAGCGCGTTCTCGGATTCGAGTTCGGGCACCGAGAACGCGCCGGCGTTGTCGGAGACCGCGGTCGCGCTGGCGATGTCGGGACCGCTCGCGACCGCGCGGCGCAGACCGGTCAGCCAGTGCGGCCCGACCTCGGTATCGGCGTTGAGCAGTACCACGTCGGCCGTGCCGGCCGCCTCGATACCGCGGTTGGCGGTCGCGGTGAAGCCGCGGTTGACCGGATTGCGCAGCACCTCGACGCCGGGCAGGCCGACGTAGCGATCGAGCAGCGGCGCGATCCGCGGATCGGGACTGGCATCGTCGATCACGATCAGCCGCGCGCGGCCGGTCGTGTGGCGCAATACCGAGGCCAGGCAGCGCGCGACGTCGTCGGGCGCGTCATAGACCGGTACGACGATCGCGACCGGCGGCGCCATCGCGTCGGTGCCGTGGGGCAGCAGCCGCGCGCCGTCGCCGGCATCGTCGAGGTCGAGCTGCAGCGGCGCCGGCAGCAGGCGCGCGCCGTCGCGCCGCTGCCGCGGCAGCACGGCGAGGCGGCGCCGGCCGGCCGGTGCGAACGCGAACGCGATCGACGCGACGCCGCGCGCATCGAGCGGCAGGTCGCCGAAGTAGTGGCCGTCGAGGTCGAGCGCGATGCGCCGTTCCGGCCGCGATGCGGTATCGGCCGCGACGCGCAGGTCCAGACGCCGGCCGTCCCAGCCGGCATCGAGCAGCAGCGGCAGGCGCGGCGGCGCCATCGTCAGCCGGCGCGGCGCGTGGACCGGCCGTCGCGGGCGATCGGAAGCGGGCGCGCGTCGCGCTCGGTCAGGATGCTGCGATCGGCGATCGCCGCGTGCAGTGCGCGCTGGCTCGGCGTCAGCACGTCGAGCGCGGCCGGATGCGAGCGGCCGTGGCGCAGGCCTGGCTCGATCCAGTCGGCGACGCGATCGGCCTGCGGTGCGGTCAGTCCGGTCACGCCGAGCGCGACCAGGTCCTCGTACAGGCGCCTGGCGGTGTCGAACGGCGCCTCGACCAGCGCCGCGTAGTCGACCAGCACGCGCGGCTGGCCGAGGCTCGCGTTGAACGCCTCGACCGTGTAGCGCTCCCACAGCGCCAGCGCCTGATGGCGCGGCATGCCGTCGCGACGCGCCAGCGATTCGGCGACCTCGACCGGATCGCGCACCACGTGCACGAATACCGGTCGCGTCAGCAGCGGCAGCAGCTCGCGCACCAGCAGGCACAGGCGCGGCTCCTTGACGAACCACGGCCGGCGCGGCTCGAGCGTGTCGAGCACGGCCGCGGCCTCGCGGCGGAACGCGTCGACCGCGGCGGCCGGTGCGGCATCGGGCGGATGCTTCCAGTCGCCGCCGGCCGCGGCGAGGCGGCGCACGCAGGCCATGTGCAGCTCGCCGTGTTCGTAGTGACCCTTCGGATTGTCCGGACCGCGCAGCAGCCGGTCCTCGGGACCCGGCCAGGCGCCGAGCGTCGCGAGCAGGCCGCCGACGCTGGACGTGCCCGAACGGTGCATGCCGAGCACGACGATCTGATCGCCGGCCGGACGGGCCAGATCGACCGGCCGGAACGGTGCCGGCACGGCCTGCGGCGCGGCGACCGTACCGCCGTCGACCAGCCGATCGAGCAGGCGGTCGGCGCTGGTATCCAGATCGTGCGCGGCCGCGAACGGCTCGGCCTGTGCGAGCGCCTGCGCGGCCCATTCCTCGCGCCGGTCGAGCGCTTCGCGCAGCCGCGCGGCGAGCGCCTCGACGTCGACCTCGGCCCACAGCGCGCCGCGCTGCCCCGGATCGGCCACCATGCGGTAGTCGACCGCATGGCCGTAGCGTTCGACCAGGTCCTGCTGGCTGCCGTAGGCCGGCGCGATCAGCGGGCGGCCGCAGGCGATCGCCTCGAACGCCAGGGGCTGCCAGCCGGCGCCGCGCTGCGCGCTGACGACGACGTCGGCCGCCGCGATCAGCGCCGCGCGCTGCTGCGCCGGGAACGCCCAGCCGAACACCGCGGTGATGCGCGGCGCGCCGGGCGCGGCGGCGGCGCGCTCGATCGTCGCGCGGATCGCCGGCTCGTCGTCGCCGGGGCGCACGTGGATCAGCAGCTCGACCGGGTCGTCGGCGCCGAACGCCGCCGCGAACGCGGCGACGAGCAGGCCCGGCGCGTCGCGCTGCAGGTGTTCGACGATGCTCAGGAACACGGTCCGGCCGGCCGGCCGGCGCGGCGGCCGCACGCCGGTATGGAAATAGTCGCGATCGACGCCGAGCGGCACGATGTCGATCGGTCGCGCGTAGCCGGCGCTCGCGAACGCCTGCGCCTGGAACCGGTCCGGCACGATCAGCCGGTCGCATCGTGCGTAGTGCTCGGCCCAGGTCGCCGGCACGCGGTCCCAGTCGCCGAACGCGAGCGCGTAGCGGCGACGGCCGACGATCGCCTGCTGCGGCGGCTCGGCCGCGCAGTACAGCGCCGCGTCGGGACTCGCCGGCAGTGTGCGCCGCGCCGCCAGTTCGAGCCGGAAGTCCTGCGCGTCGAGCACCTCGCGCCGCACCGGTGCATAGGCCATGCGCAGGCCGCGCGCGTCGAGGCGGCCGACCAGCTTGCGCGCCAGCTGTGCATGCGCGGCCGGCGCGGCGGTCGTGCCCTGCCACAGGACGGTGCCGCGATAGTGCGCACCGAGCCGTTCCTGCCAGCGCGCCGCGAACGCGCGGCGGCTGTCCTGCCACAGGCGCGCGCGGAAGCCGCCGTCGTCCTGGGTCGAGCCGTGCTGGACGTGGCGCAGCGTCACCGCACCGGCGACGACGCTGGCGATGCCGGCCTCGGCCGCGCGCAGGCAGTAGTCGGTGTCCTCGTAATAGCTGTGGAACGCCTCGTCGAGCACGCCGATGCGATCGATGCAGTCGCGCCGGATGTAGGCCAGCGCGAACGCGACCGCCTGCACGCGGCGCGTGCGACCGTACTGGCCGATGTCGAGCTCCTGCAGGCCCGATTCGCTCTGCTGGCCCCACAGCTGCTCGGGCTCGATGAAGCCGCCGGTGTGGAACAGCCGGTCCTCGTCGCCGCCGCCGAGCAGACGGCAGCCGACGATGCCGTGTTCGGGCGCCGCATAGGCCGCATCGCGCAGGCGGTCGAGCCAGTCGGCCTGCGTGAAGACCAGATCGTTGTTGAGCAGGACGACGTCGTCGTCGGACGGTGCGGCCGCGATGCCGGCGTTCATGCCGCGCACGAAGCCCAGATTCTCGGGCAGGCGCAGATAGCGCACGCGGTCGGCGTAGGCGCCGATCGCCTGCGGGGTCTGGTCGGTCGAGCCGTTGTCGACGACCAGGATCGAGGCCTCGGCCGGCGCGCCGTCGAGCAGCGAGTCCAGGCAGCGCTGCGTCAGCGGCCACTGGTTCCAGGCCAGCACGATCAGCGTCGCGCCGCGCACCTCAGGGCTCCCGGGGCGCGTCCGGCCAGAGCCGGTCGAGCAGGCGCGGCAGGTCGTCGCGCGCATAGCGCGCCGGCGGCGTCAGCAACAGGTCGGCGGCCGCCTCGGCGCCGGGTCGCGGCAGCGCCGCGCCGCCTTCGCAGCGTTGCATCGCCAGCACCAGCAGCTGGCGCGGCGTCAGCTCGCGCCGGCGCGCGGCGGCGGCCAGACGCCGGGCCGCCTCGCGGCTCATGCGCCGGCCTCGCTCAGATGCAGCTGGCGGTGGTAGGCCTCGTAGACGCTGTCGCGGTCGCCTTCCATGACGCTGCGGCCGTGCTCGATCCACAGCAGGCGGTCGCACAGCGCGGTGACCTCCTTCTCGGAGTGGCTGACCAGGACCACGGTGTAGCCCTGGCGCATGCGCTCGCGCAGCGCGGCACCGGACTTCTGGTGAAACTCGGCGTCGCCGACCGCGAGCACCTCGTCGATCAGCATGACGTCCGGCTCGACCTGGATCGCGACCGAGAACGCCAGGCGCATGACCATGCCGCTGGAGTAGCTCTGGATCGGCTCGTCGAAGAAATCGCCGAGCTCGGAGAACTCGCGGATCGCCGGCAGGCGCCGCACGATCTCGCGCTGGCGAAGGCCGAGCATCAGGCCCGACAGCACCGCATTGTCGCGGCCGGTCAGGTACGGCATGAAGCCGAGCGCCAGCGACAGCAGCTGGCACGACACCGGCCCGCGCCGCACGCGGCCGCGGTCCGGTTCGAGGATGCCGGCCAGCACGCGCAGCAGCGTGCTCTTGCCGGCGCCGTTGCGGCCGATCACGCCGAGGCGCTCGCCGCGCTTCAGGCGCAGGCTGACGTCCTCCAGCGCCCAGTAGCGGCCGCCGCCGACGCTGCGCGTCGCACTGAACGCGACGCCGACGTGTTCCAGTTCGATCAGGATTTCGCCGCTCATCTCAGGCCGCCAGCTTCGGGTAGCGCGGGGTCAGGCGCACGATCATCGTGACGCCAAGCGCCAGGACCAGGGCCGACACGCCGGCCACCTTGGCCAGCGCGGTCCAGTCCGGCCAGCGCCCGTACATGACGACGCCGCGCGTCGCGTCGACCAGACCGGCCACCGGGTTCCACTGCATGACCGCATGCACGTGCTCGGGCATGTTGGTCAGCGCGAACACGACGCCGGACAGGAACATCACGACGGTCAGCACCTGCTCGATCACGAAGCGCACGTCCGGCACGAACGGCACGATCGCGGCGAGGATGAAGCCGCCGCCGGCCGCGAACAGGAAGATCGCGACGAAGATCACCGGCAGCGCGGCCCAGGCCTTGTTCGGCGGATGGCCGAGCAGCCACAGGATCACCACCAGCAGCAGGAAGATGAAGAAGAACTTGACCGTGTCGGCCAGCATCTGCACCAGCGGAAACACGATCAGTGGCAGCCGCGCCTGACGGATCAGGTTGAGGTTGGACCAGATCGCGTAGCCGCCGTGCGTGATGCACGACTTCATCCACTGCCACATCGTCAGACCGGTCAGCAGGAACGCGAGGTTGTCCGGGCCGCCGGTCTTCAGGATCACGTCGAAGACCAGCCAGAACGCGCCCATCATCATCGCCGGCTCGAGCACCCACCAGATGATGCCGAGATAGTTGCGCGCGCGCTCGGCGCGCAGTTCGGCGTAGGTGCTGAACAGGATCAGCTCGATGACGTGTTGTCGCATGCCGGGGTTCGGTCGGATCAGGCCGCGCAGGATACCGAAAAAATCACGGCGGGCATGTTCCGTCGAGGACCGGGCCGAGCCAGGCCAGCGCGAGCGCCAGCGCCGCCAGCGCCGCGCCGGCGCCCAGACGCAGCGGCGTCAGCGCGATCTGTCCCGTCGCGGTATCGGCCGCGTGCCGCCGCGCCAGCGAGGCCAGCCAGCTTGCGGCCAGGCCGCACAGCAGCGGCAGCAGCGGAAACAGGAAGCGCGCCTTGACGTGCAGCGGCAACATCAGCGCCAGCTGATACGCGGCGAACAGCGCCAGCAGCCAGCCGATCCGGTCCGGCCGCCGCCGCCATGCGATCAGGCCGAACGCGGCCGCGGCCAGGATCAGGCTGTGCAACAGGCCGTTGGCGGCGGTCAGCGTCGCGGTCAGCCACGGCGCCGTGCGATACGCCGACAGATGTCCCGCGCAGGCCGGGCCCGGCAGCTGCGAGACCAGCGGGGTCTTCGCGTTGAAAAGACGGAAGTACTGGCGGCCGAGCTGGTCGAGCACGATCGGCAGCAGGCCGCGCTCGGCGATCAGCGCGTCGATCTTCGCCCAGGTCGCCGCATTGCGCGCCGCCGGCGTGTCGCCCGAGGCCATGAACGCCGGCAGCGTGACGCCGCCCATGTCCTGCACGTAATCGCTGCGCCAGCGGTCGGTCAGGCCGATCCACAGGTTGTAGACCGAGCTGTCGGCGATCATCGGCTTGCCGTAGTCGCGCCAGCCCTGGATCCAGGCCGGTGCGGTCACGCAGCCGGCCGCGAGCAGGAACGCAGCCGCCGCGAGCAGGCGCGCGCGCCGGCGGTCGCGTCCCGCGAACGCGAGCAGCAGCACCGGCCAGAAGCCGGCCAGCAGACTCTTGGCGAGCAGTGCCAGGCCCAGACAGGCGCCGGCCAGCGCGGCCCGCGCCGGCTGCAATGCGTCGCTCGCCAGCAGGCGCAGCAGTGTGAGGATCAGCAGCAGGTGCACGACTTCCGGCCACAGCCAGTGCGCATAGGCCGCCGTGCCGGGATTGATCAGGAACAGCGCCGCGGCGAGATTGGCCGCCGCGACGCGGCCGTCGATGCGGCGCCACAGGCTGCGCAGCAGCGCGGCGCAGCCGATCAGCATCGCGGTCTGCAGAAGCTGCACCGCGATCAGGTGCGGGCCGGCCAGTGCCAGCACCGCCGCGATCAGCAGCGGCTGCAGCGGCGGCCAGATCGTGCTGGCATGCCAGGGGCCGCCGGCGAGGATCGTCTGCGCGGCCGCGAGGTAGGCGCCCTCGTCGCCGATCAGCTGCTTGGGGCCCTGGCCGTACCAGGCCCACCACAGCAGCGCCTGCGAGGCCGCCAGCAGCGCGAGCGCGGCGAGCGTCCAGACGCGTCGACGCCCGGCCCGGCGTGCCGCGGCCGGTCCGGGCGGCGCGCTCACGGCTGCGTCACGGCGTCGACTTGGGGACGCGCTTGGCCGGGGCCTTGAACGTCGGCGTGAACTTCTCGCGGACGCCGGCGGTGGAGATCGACTCCACGTAGTACCAGTACTCCTTGCACGGGTCGATCGTGTCGTCGCGATAGGAATACTTGTGCGACTCGTCGGTGGTGCCGGCGCCGAGGATCGGCGAGGCGGTCAGCTTGACGAACTCGCCGTTCTCGCTGTCGCTGCGGAACACCTCGAAACCGAAGTTGTCCTGCTCGCTGGCGGTGCTCCAGCGCGGCGTGTTGGCGACGCGCTCCTCGGCCGGCAGTGCGCTCTGGTCGCCGCAGTCGCCTTCGGGGATCGCGGCGGGCGTCGCCGGTGCGGCCGGGGCGGCGGCGGTTTCGGGGGCGGCGGCCGGCGCGGCGGGGGCCGCTGCGGCCGGCGGCTCGGCCGGCTTCTGTTCGCAGCCGGTCAGGGCCAGTGCGACGGCGAGGGACAAGGGGGCCAGCAGGGACAGGGCAGGACGTTGCATCGGATGTCTCCGGGACGGTCGGGACGGGGCTCGCCGCGCGGAGGCGGCGGGCATGCTGGACAAGACGTGATCGCGGCAACGATAGTCGCCCGATGGTCCGGCTGGCAACTCGGCGGCATGTGCTGTCGCTGTTCGTGTGGGCGTCGTTCGCATCGATCGCGCCGTTCGCGGCCGCGGCGGGTGCCGCCGCGCCCGCGATCGTGCTCGAGGTCGCGCTGACGCCGCCGGGCGAGCTGTACCCCGCGCTCGATCTGTCGCAGGCGCCGCGTGGCGATCCGGCGCTCGGCGGCGGCACCGGCCTGCTGCGCGTGATGGTGCGCAACCGTGGCGACGCGGCCGCGCTGCGCCTGCGCGTCGACAGCGACGGCCTGCGCGCGCCGGCCGAGTTCGAGCTGACGCTCGGCCCCGGCGAGCGGCGCAGCTGGTGGCCGCGCCTGGACTGGGACGCCGCCGCGCTGCGCGGCCTGGCCGCGCCGCGGCGGCAGGATCTGCGCGTCAGCGCCGAAGCCGGCGGCGTCGCGATCGCGGCCGAGCGTCTGGACGTGCGCCTGCACGGCCTCGACGAGGCGCTCTACTACGTACGCAGCGACGGCCAGTCGGTCGATCTGGCCGGCATCTTCGCGGCCTACGTCGATCCGCACAGCCCGGCGGTCGATGCGATCCTCGCGCGCGCCGGACTCGATGCGGCGCCGCAGCACCCGCTGCCGGCGGCCGCCGAGCGCGCGCGCCGGCTGGCGCTGGCCGAGGCGGTCTGGACCGAGCTGGTCCGGCGCGGCCTGCGCTACTCGGCCGACGTGCTCGCGCTGGAGACCGGTCCGCGGCTGTACAGCCAGCGCGTCCAGCTGCCCGAGCAGACCTGGCAGCTCGGCAGCGCGCACTGCCTGGACGCCAGCGTCCTGATCGCCTCGGTGCTCGAGCGGCTCGGCGTGCCGACGTTCCTGGTGCTGGTGCCCGGACATGCGCTGGTCGGCTTCTACGTCGACGCGGCGCGCCGCGAGGCCGAGGTGATCGAGACCACGCTGCTGGCCGGCCGCGACGCCTCGGCCGGCTCGTTCGCGGCCGCGCTTGCGGCCGGCCGCGCGCGCTACCGGCTGGCGCTGCCGCATCTGGCGGCCGGCGCGCGGCCCGGCCACATGGTCATCGATGTATCCGCGGCGCGGGCCTATGGCATCATGCCGCTCGCCGTGGGGGCCGGCAGCCGCGACGATCGCCCGCCCGACGACTGATCCGCGCGCAGGGCCCGGCCCGCGCCCCATCCGCCGCTACTTCCCGATTCCACGCCCGCTCGAGACCCGTGCACACCGACGACACCTATCTGGCGCGCATCAAGGACGAGATCCGCGCCGAAGCCGAAGCCGCGCGCGGGCGCTCGCCGCTGCCGCGCCGCGAGGCGCCGCCGGCCGCGCCCGATCCGGCCGTTGCTGCCGACGCACCGCGCGTGCGCACGATTCCGGAGCTGTCGGCCGCGCACCACCTCGATTTCCTGCACGGCGCGTTCCGCGCGATCCTCAAGCGTCCGCCCGACGGGCCCGGCGAGCTGGTCCAGCTGCGCCTGCTCGCGGCCGGCGCCAGCAAGGTCGAGATCCTCGGCAATCTGCGCTACTCGCCGGAGGGCCGCGAGGTCGGCGTCGAGATTCCGGGCCTGCGTCCGCGCTATCTGCTGACCAAGCTGTTCCGCGTACCGGTGATCGGCTATCTGGCCGAGTGGCTGTTCGCACTCGGCGGCCTGCCGAAGCTGATGCACCATCTGCGCGCCTCGGACACCTACAACGCCGCGCGCGCGCGCGACACCGCAGCTGCGATCGATGCGCGCTTCGCCGATCACACGCGCGACATCGCCGAGCACCAGAAGCTGATCGAGGAGCAGCTCGACCGCCTCAACCGCGGCAGCGACGACCTGCGCCGCGTGCAGACCGAGCTGGCCGGCTTCGTCGACGTGGCCCAGCAGCGCTTCGCGGCGTTCGACGGCGCGCTCGACGCGGTGCGCGACCTGTCCGGCTCGCGCATCCAGACCCAGATCGACGAGCTGCGCCACCACGTGCTCAGCATGAACCACTGGTTGACCTCGCTGCGGCGGACCGTCGCCGCGCTCGAGGACGCCGACGCGCAGCAGCCGGCGCGCACGCTGGCCGCCGCGGTCGCCGAGCGCCGGCTCGGCGGCGACCCGCTGCGTCCGCTGCGGCTGGCCGCCTGGCGCGATGCGCTGGCCGCCGAAATCCCCGCCGACGGGCGCGTGCTCGACCTCGGCAGCGGCGCCGACTGGCAGGCCGCGCTGGCGGCGCGGAACCTTGCGGTCGACGGCGCCGATGCCGGCGGTCTGCCCTCGTTCCTCGACGATCCGGCCACCGCGCTGGCACGCACCGGCGACGGCGAACTGGCCGCGCTCAGCGTGCTCGACGGCGCCGCCGTGCTGCGCCGGTTGCCGGCTGCCGAGCTGTTCGCGGCCGCGCAGCGCGTCGTGCGCGGCGGCGGCGTGCTGCTGATCGCGTTCACCGAAGGTCCGGTCTCGATCGCCGACCGGCTCGACGGCCGCGGCGGCTTCGACGCCGATCCGGCTCTGTTCGCGCAGGCGCTCGAGGCGGCCGGTTTCGCCGACGTGCGCCGCTGCGACGCCGCCGACGGCACGCCGGCGCTGCTCGCGCGCCGGCGATGAGCGCGCGCGGCGCATGAGAGACGCGGCATGAGAATCGCGGTGCTGGTGCCGGGCCTGCGCGCCTACGACGCGGTCAGCAACGACGCGCGGCAGATGGCGGCCGCGCTGCGCGGACAGGGCCACGAGGTCGCGCTGTTCGCGATGGAGGCGCACGGCATCGACGAGCCGGTGCTCTCGCACGAGGCGCTCGCCGACTGGATCAGCTCGCCGCGCGACGTCGTGATCTACCACTTCTGCACGGCCTGGGATTTTCCGCTCGAGCTGTTCCGGCGCATCCGCGCGCGCCGCGTCGTGCGTTATCACAACGTCACGCCGCCGGGCTTCTTCCGCGGCTGGTCCGACGGCTACGTGTCGGCCTGCGGCAACGGCCGCAAGCAGATCGCCGCGTTCGCGCGGCTCGGCTGCGAGCTGTATCTGGGCTGCTCGCCGTTCAACCTCGAGGACTTCGCGGCCGAAGGCGTCGATCCGGCGCGCATGGCCGTGCTCGCGCCGTTCCATCCGGTCGAGGACCTCGCCGCGACCGCGCCCGACGCGCGGCGCATCCCCGACAACGGCGGCGCGCCGCTGCTGCTGATGGTCGGGCGCATCGTGCCGAACAAGAGCTATCTGGAACTGGCCGAGGCGCTGGCCGCCTGCGTGCGCGAGGTCGACGGGCAGTCGCATCTGCTGCTGGTCGGCAAGCTCGCGCCGGCGCTGGCCAGCTACGGCGAGGCGTTCTGGCATCGCGTCGACCAGCTCGGCCTGCGCGAGCGCGTGACGCTGATCGACGACGCCGACGGCCCGACGCTGCGCGCCGCCTACGCGGCCGCGACGGCCCTGGTCATGCTGAGCGCGCACGAGGGCTTCTGCGTGCCGGTGATCGAGGCGCTCGCGCTCGGCACGCCGGTGGTCGCCTACGGATCGAGCGCGATCCCGTGGACGCTCGGCGACGCCGGCCTGATCTGGGACGACCGCGACGCGCATCTGATCGCCGCCTCGGTCGGCCGCATCTACGCCGACCCGGCCCTGCGCGAGCATCTGATCGCGCAGGGCCGGTCACGCTACCGCGACACGTTCGCGCCGGCCGTGCTCGAGCGCGAGCTGGCCGACGTCATGCGCCGGTTCGACTGACGGCGATGCGGCGCGATCCGACCACGGCCGGCCCCGGCGCCCCGCGCGGACGCGACGGCCGTTCTTCCCGATTCTCGCGCCCCGCGCGGAGCCTGCGCCGATGAAAGCCGCGATCCTGATTCCGAACATCGCCAGCCGCGACGCGGTCGGCGCCGACGCGATGGCGATGTTCCGCATCCTCGTCGCCGCCGGCATCGAGACGCGCATCTTCTGCGACGCGGCCGGCGACATCGGCGAGCGCACCTATCCGGCCGAGCGGCTGCCCTCGTTCGCCGGCGGCAGCGGCGATCTGGTGATCTACCACTACTCGATGGGCTGGAAGAAGGGCATCGACCTGCTCGGCCGCTGCCGCGGCTTCCGCGTCGTCAAGTACCACAACGTGACGCCGCCCGAGTTCTTCGAGGGCATCGCCGCCGACTACGTCGCGGCCTGCCGCGGCGGCCGCGACGAGATCGCCGCGATCGCGACGCTCGGCTGCGAGCTGTATCTGGGCGCGTCGGCCTACAACCTCGGCGAGCTGGTCGAGGCCGGCCTGCCGGCCGAGCGCGGCGGCGTGCTGGCGCCGTTCCACCGCATCGACGAGCTGGCCGAAGCCGATGCCGACCTCGACCTGATCGACGAGCTCGACGACGGCGCGAAGAACTTCCTGATGGTCGGCCGCATCGCGCCGAATAAGGGACACGTCGCGCTGGTCGACGCGTTCGCCGCCTACGTCGACGCGTATGGCGATCCGGCGCGGCTGGTGATCCTCGGCAAGATCGATCCGCGCCTGGCGACCTACACCGACCGCATCCGCGCACGCATCGACCAGCACCGCCTCGGCGGCCGCGTGCGCTGGATCAACGGCGCCAGCGAGGGCCAGCTCAAGGCCGCCTATCTGGCCAGCCACGTCTTCATGCTGCTCAGCGAGCACGAAGGTTTCTGCGTGCCGCTGGCCGAGTCGATGGCGCTCGGCACGCCGATCGTCGCGCGCGCGACCAGCGCGATCCCCGAGACGCTGGCCGATGCCGGCCTGTCCTGGGACGGCGCCGATCCGTATCTGTACGCCGCCAGCGCCGCGCGCGTGTTCGGCGACGGCGACCTGCGCGCGACGCTGCGCGAGGCCGCGTCGCGACGCTATCAGTCCACCTATGCGAGCCGCGTCCTGCGCGAGCGGTTCCTGCGCTACCTGGAGCCGGTGCTGTGAAACGCCGCGTCGCGATCGTCGTCCAGCGCTGCCACGAGAAGCTCGTCGGCGGCGCCGAAGCCCATGCCTGGCAGTACGCCACGCTGCTCGCCGACGCCTACGACGTCGACGTGCTGACCTCCACCGCGCTGGACTACATCCGCTGGGACAACGACCTGCCGGCCGGCGTCGAGCGCCGCGACGGCGTGACGATCCGGCGCTTCCGCGTCGAGCGTGGCCGCACGTCGTATTTCAGCCGCCTGCACCGGCGCGTGCTCGACCGCTTCGAGGCCACCGCCGGCGCACCCGACGAGGACCGCTATGGCTGGCCCGAGGCGCTCGAGGAGGAATTCATCCGCTCGCAGGGTCCGGTCTGTCCGGGCCTGTACGAGCATCTGCGCACGCACGGCGAGGACTACGCCGCCGTGATCTTCCTGACCTATCTGTATCCGACCACGTTCGACGGCGTGCGCGCGATGCCGCATCGGCGCTTCGGCCTGGTGCCGACGCTGCACGACGAGCCGCCGGCGTACCTGCGCGTGATCGGCCAGATGGCGCGCGGCATTCCGCGCATCCTGTGGAACACGCAGGCCGAGCGCCGCCTCGGCGGACGGCTGTGGAACCGCGACTCGGGCAACCTCGTCGCGATGACGGTCGCGACCGAAGCCGCGGCGCCGGCGCACGAAGGCTTTCCGTACCTGCTCTATTGCGGCCGCATCGACGTCAACAAGGGCTGCGACCACCTGCTGGCCTGGTTCGCCGCGTACAAGGCGGCGCGGCCGGAGTCGCCGCTGCGGCTGCTGATGACCGGCCACAACATCATGCAGGTCGCCGACGACGCGAACGTCAGCGTGCTCGGCTTCGTCGAGGAAGACCGCAAGTTCGCGCTGATGGCCGGCGCGGTCGCGTTCGTGCAGCCCTCGCCGTACGAGAGTCTCAGCATCGTCGCGCTGGAGGCGATGGCGCAGGGCACGCCGAACATCGTCAACGGCCGCAGCGAGATCCTCGCCGACCACGTCGCGCAGAGCGGTGCCGGCTTCGTCTACCACGACCAGGCCGCGTTCGACGCCGCACTCGACGCCGCGACCGCGCTCGACGCCGCCGCGCGCACGAGCCAGGGCGATCGCGCGCGCCGCTACGTGCTCGATCACTACAGTCTCGATCAGGTGCGCGCGCGCCTGATCGCCGAGGTCGAGGCGCTGGCGGCGGGCTAGCTGTCGGACTGGGCGCGCCCACCCGTTGGCGCATCGATCTATCCCAGGACGCGAACTGTCAGTTTGATCCAGATGCGGGCGCCATGGTCAGGCGGTCGGCGTAGACCGCGCGAAACCGGCAGATGTTCTCGACGTGCTGTCGGGCTTCCTGCGATAACCAGCCGAGCAGTTCGATCAAGCCGCGATATCGGCCTGGCAGGTCCGCCGCGTGTCCGATGGATTCGTGATGAAACACGCGGTTGCGCAGGTGTCTGGCTTCTTCCACCCGTGTTTGGATTTTCGCTCGCGTTCTCCACGACTTCGGAACCCGCGGAAGGACGGCCTTCAGCAGTCGCGGCCAAGGGCCCGTCGCGCTTTCGTAACCGGCATGAAACATGCCGCACCAGAATCCGAAGCCCAGTGCGGCGATGGTGTGATCAGGGTCGAGCGGCTTTCCGCGCTTGCCCAGATCGTCATGTGCTTTCGCGACCAGGTGACGATGTCCCTGGAGCAGCCATTCTTGCGAATACCAGTCGTCGGCGCCGTAGTGACTTCGAAAGGCGTCATGAATGCGGTTTCTCATGACGACCTCCAGAACATGTAGGACGGGGTACACCGCTTCGCACAGGGTGATGTTGCGGCAATGCCTCGCGATGGCGCCCACCGCATCCGTTCCTTCGGGCGTTATGAGTCCATAAGCGGCGAGTCTGGGATGAGACATCACCTCCAACATGCTTTGAGCTGTATTCAGGTCGATGAGCGATGCCCAGCCTGGTCTGTTGAACACGTAAGATCCTCCTTGTAAAATGCGCTCCGCATACCCCGGTTAGCTCCTCTCCTCACACGCAGTACGTGAGTGATGGGCCCGGGGTTTTTTATTGTCGCTGCACCCTGAAGCGGTTGCCAGGGACAGGGTCGAAAGCTTCCCGATCCACACGACCGTTCATCGGCGTCGACACCAGCACTGTGTGCTTCCACAGGCGCCGGCGCGTATCTATGTCATTTCTACGACGGCCACGGACGCGCTAAGGTGCGCGCGTGAGCCGCGTCGCCTATCGCTTTCCTCCGTTTCGCCTGCATCCGGCCGCGCGCGAGCTGTGGAAGGGCGATGCGCTGTGCACGCCGACGCGGCCGGTGTTCGACTGCATCGCGTATCTGCTCGAGCACCGCGACCGCGCGGTCGGCCGCGACGAGCTGGTCGCGGCGGTGTGGGGCCGCGTCGACGTCTCGGACGGCCATCTGAATCAGACGATCGTGCGCGCGCGCCGCATGCTCGACGACGATGCGCAGACCCAGCGCGCGATCCGCACGGTATCCGGCTTCGGCTATCGCTGGATCATGCCGGTCACGGTCGTCGAGACCGACGAGACCCCGATCGCGGCGCCGCCCGCGCCGGTCGAGGAGGCCGCCCCGGCCGCGCCGCGTCCGCAACCGATGCCCGCGCCGCCGCTTGCGTCCACGGCGGCGCGCGGCGGCTCGCGCGTGCCGCGTCGCAGCCTCTGGCTTCTGGCCGCATTGGCGCTGCTGGTCGTGCTCGCCGCGGTGCTGCATCGCTTGACGGCGCCGCCGCCCGCGCCCGCGGTCGATACGGTCGTCGCGGTGCTGCCGGTCGCGGTCGCGGCCGGACCGTCCGAGGACTGGGTCCGGCTCGGCGTGATGGATCTGGTCGCCGGACGGCTGCGCGAGGCGGCACTGCCTGTCGCGCCGAGCGAGGCCGTGGTCGCCGCGTTGCACCGGCAGGCCGGACCCACGCCCGACCGCGCCGAGCTGATGCGCCTGCTCGGCGCCGGCACCCTGGTCGAAGGCAGCGCACGGCTGACCGACGGCGCCTGGACCGTCACGCTGACGACGCTGCCGTCGGCCGGCGTGCCGCAGCGCGCCGAGGCGCGTGCGGCCGAGGTCGTCGAGGCTGCGCGCCAGGCCGGCGATCGCCTGCTCGCCGCGCTCGGCCGCACGCCGCCCGGCGAACTGCCCGGCGACGATGCCTTGCGCGAGCAGCTGGCCCAGGTGCAGGCCGCCGTGCTCGCCAACGCGCTCGATACCGCGCGCTCGATCGTGCAGCAGCTCGACCCGGCCACCGCCGAGCGGCCCGAGGTGCGCCAGCGCCTGGCCGACGTCGACTACCGCGCCGGCCGCCTCGATGCGGCCGAGGCCGGCCTGGCCGATCTGCTCGCGCTGCCCGAGGTGAGGGCCGATCCGCTGCTGCAGGCGCGCGCGGACGCGCTGCGCGCCAAGATCCAGTTCCGGCGCGGCCGGTTCGAGGCGGCCGAGCACGCGTTCGACGCGGCGATTCCGGCACTCGCGACCGGTCCCTCGTCGCAGGAGTTCGGCGACGCGCTGGCGACGCGCGGCGCCGCCCGTGCCGCGCTCGGCCGCTACGAGGCCGCATCGGCCGATCTCGGCCAGGCCCGGCTGGCGATGCGCCAGGCGGCCGATCCACTCGGCGCGGCCCAGGTCGAGGCCAACTTCGGCGTGCTCGAAAGCCTGCGCGACCGCCCCGAGCGCGCGTTGCCGTATCTGGCGATCGCGGCCGAGCGCTTCGAGGCGTTCGGCGCGGCCGAGCGGCTGCTGTTCGTGCTGACCGCGACCTACGACGCGCAGGCCGCCCTGCTGCGCTGGCCCGGCGCGCTGGCGACCAGCGACCGGCTCTGGAACCTGCGCGAGCGCATCGCCGATCCGGCGTTCTCGCTGGTCGTGGCCTGCCGGCGCGGCCGCGTGCTGCTCGCGCTCGGCCGCTACGGCGAGGCCGAGGCGCTGTTCGCCGAGACCGCCGCGCACCGCGATGCCGTGCGGCCCGAGGTGTTGCGCTATCTGCATGACTTCGAGGCCGATCTCGCCGCGCGGCGCGGCCGCTGGGCCGACGCCCTGGCCGCGGCCGACCGCGCGCTGGCGACCTGGCCGAGCGGCCCCGGCAACGACCGCTACGCGCGTCTGCTGCGGCTGCGCCAGCAGGCGCGCATCGCGCTCGGCGATGCGGCGCCGCCGGAGGAGCCGGCCTACGCCGCGGCCGGGAGTGCCGATGCCTCGCCGCTGCTGACGCTGGCCGCCGCCGAATGGCACGACCACGCGCAGCGGCCCGCGCGCGCCTCCGAGTTGTTCGAGGCGGCCTGGCATCGCGTCGATGCGGCCGGCACGCCGGCCCAGATCGGCGCGGTCGCTGCCGCCTGGGTGCCGTGGCTGCTCGCGCACGGACGCCCGGACGAGGCCGCCGCGGTCGCTGGCCGCGCCGCGACCTGGGCCGGCGAGGACTACGACTGCGCGCTGCTGCAGGTTGCGCTGTTGCATGCGCGCGGTCCGCGCGAAGCCTGGCGCGATGCGCTCGCGGCGGCCCAGGCGTTGGCCGGCGAGCGCACCGTGCCGGCCGCCTGGGCGACCTGGCCGGCCGACGGCGCGCCGGCGCCGGCGCACTGACCCGACGCCCCGGCCCAACGCAGAGCCGATGGGTTTCTGCAGCCCCGCAGCCTGCTGACGACGGCCGTCGGTACGGCATCGAGGTCCGCGAGGTCGCCGCGACGTGCGGTGGATGAGACGACCCGCTCGAAGTCGGCATGCGATGCGCCGGTCGCTGCCGAGGCCTCTGCGATGCCGTGAGTGGACGCACCCGGACCGCGCCTGGTCGGCCCGGGAAGCGGGCAACGCGGCGGCGCGCGGACCGGTGCCGCTGCACCCATCACGCGGCGACGGACGCACGGCCCTCGTCGCATGCGCGGGCCGAGGATCGATAGCCGATCCCGTCCCATGACACGCGCAGACGGCGCCGCGGTAGCCGCTTGCGCCGCCGTGTCACCGCACCGTCACTGGTTTGTCGCCGTCACCGAATGACTGTCACACGGCCCCGCCCCAGGCTGACGCGTGGCCACGGCAGGCCGCGCCGCACCGACGTGCGGCCGCAGGCCGGGCAGCCGGCGCAGCTTCCAAAACGACATCCACGACCGACATCTACTGGGGAGTGCAATGAACAAGGCCATCATCATGCTGCTGGCGGGTCTGACCGCCGGCTCATCGGCCGTCTGTACCGCCGCCGGGCCCCGGCTCGGCACACCGCCGGTGCTGCGCGCCTACGCCGGCATCGACGACGACCGCAACGCCGCGTTCGACGACGCCTACGCCTCGTTCGATCTGCGCTCGCTGTCGGAATGGCCGACCGGGTTCACGGTGATCGAGTCGCTGCCGATCGCGCTGGCCGCCGAGCGCTTCCAGGCCTACGGCATGGGTGCCTTCGTCGACGACCAGTTCGGCACGCAGTTCCTGCTCGGCCCGGGTGGTCGCCTCGCCTCGCTCGACACCGGCAGCGGCGCACTGACCGCGCTCTCCGACCGCCTGCAGCCGGCCGACCAGCCGTGGCTGTGGTGCTATCAGACGATGGCGACGCCGTGCTGGTCGTCGCTGTCCTGGGACGCGACCACACGCACGCTGTTCGCGATCGCGATCGATCCGTGGACCGCGCCGTACTCGAGCCGGATCTACACGATCGACCCGGTCGCCGGCGACGCGCGCCCGGTCGGCGAACCGCTGCCGGGCACGATCGTGCGTCCGATGGCGATCGACCCGCACGGCCGCATGGTCGGCTACGACGAACTCAGCGGCCGCCTGCTCGAGATCGACAAGCGCAGCGGCGCCTACCAGGTCATCGGCGAGCTCGACCTCGCACCGAGCATCCTGCCCGGCGGCCTGCTGCCGGGCGCCGACCTCGGCTTCTCGGCCGACGGCACGCTGTGGCTGGTCGCCACGAAATGGGACACCTAGGCCGACCCGACCGCGACCCGCTTCCACAGCTACGCGTTCACGCTGGACCGGCAGACCGCACGCGGCACGCTGGCCGGCGACGCCGGCTTCGTTAACGTGCACGCCTTGTCGATCGCTGAGGCCAATCGCGGCCCCGACGTGCTGTTCGCCGAAGGCTTCAACGGCGCCGACGCCTACGATGTCCGGCTCGGCGTCGACATCGGCGAACCCGCGCCGACGCCGGCCGGTCAGGCCACGCCGCTGCAACTGCGCCTGAGCAACTTCGGCAGCGGCGAGATCGTGCTGACCGAGCCGTGGACGATCACGCTGCCGGCCTCGGTCCGGGTCGCCGACGTGCCGGCCGTGCACAGCGACTGTCCGGACGCGTTCGTGCGCGCCGATGCCGGCTCCGGCCAGATCGAGGTCCGCGCCGGCGTGCGCGTGCGCGGCGAGCTGACCTGCACGATCGAGTTCGCGATCGTCGCGACCGAGGCCGGCCAGCACACGATCGCGGTGCCCGAAGGCAGCGTGCGCACGCAGAACGGCGGCAACGGCAGCACGGCGACGATCGTATTCGTGGCCGGCCCCGCGCTGGTCTCGCCGGTGCTCTACGACCAGATCCGCTACATCGGCGAAGGCGGCGGCGCCTATGCGGTGCGCTGGGATGCCGGCGTCGGTCCGGGACCGGACTGGTCGTCCGAAGGCGCCGACGACTTCAGCGTCGACGGTGCCGGCTGGACGATCACCGAGGTCCAGCTGATCGGCGGCGCCGCCAGCCAGTTGGTCGACATGGCGATCTATCCGGACGTCGGCGGCCTGCCCGGCGACACGCCGGCCTGCGCATTGCCGGCGACGCCGTTCACGTATCCGCCGGACGGTCCGCGTGCGCTGGTCTCGGCACCGCTGTCCACGCCGTGCACGCTCGCGCCGGGCGACTACTGGCTCGGCGTCTCGTTCGTCAACGACTACTCATTCTGGCAGCCGAACCTGCCGATCAGCGGGCGTCAGGCGGTCTGGCGCAACCCGGGCGGCGCGGTGCTGGCGCAGGTCGCGCCGTGTCCGACCTGGAACACGCTGTTCCATTGCCTCGGTGCGATCCAGCAAGGCAAGGACTTCTCGTTCCGCCTGCTCGGCACGCGTTCCTGAGCCGGTGCGCGTCCGCAGGCGATCCATCGACGGATCGCCTGCGGACCGGCGGGTGGCGCGTATCCGCGCCGGCCCAGCGATCGCCCGATTGCCGAAGCATGCGAGCGACTGTTGGCGCGACGATCGTCCCTCCCGATCGAGCGGCCTTCGATGCGCGGTGCCGGTCGAAGCACGCTCCAGACCGATCCGCGTATCGCCGGTGCCGACCAACGATCGGCGTTACGTCAGCAACGACCGCCGCACGCGGCCTCGATCAGTGCAGCACCTCGTCGAAGAACGCCAGCGCGCGCGGCGAGTCGGACTGGCCGAGCCAGAACAACGCGCGCTGCTTGACCTCGCGCGGCTGCTCGCTGCGCAGCACGGCGATCAGCGCGTCCTCGCCGCGTCCGTCGTCGAGCTGCGACAGCGCGAACACGGCCTCCTCGCGGACCGACCCGGACGTCTCGCGCGACAGCGCGGCGAGGATGTCGCGATCCACGCCCGGCGCGTCCATCTGCGCCATCCAGAACAGCGCACGGCCGCGTACCGAGGCAGCCGTGTCCTCGCGCGCGATCGCGTGCACGGCCGCGTAGGCGCCGTCGGCCCGCGACTGCGAGGCCGCGAACACCGCGTGCTCGCGCAGCTTCGGGTCCGGGTCGCTCCTGGCCTGGCGCAGGATCGTCGCCAGTCCTTCCGCTCCGCGCATCTGGCCGAGCCAGAACAGTGCCTGCTCGCGCCGCTCGCGCGGGCGCCCCGGCGCGGCATTGCGCTCCAGCGCCGCCGTCGCGCTCGCGTCGGCGTGCTGGGCGATCGCGACCAGGGCCTGCTCGCCGGCGTCGCCGTCGCGATCGGTCGCGCGGTCGAGCACGGCGACGCTCTGTGCCGGCTCGACCGGCTCGATCCAGCGCACGCTGTCGGCATCCTCGATCGGGCAGCTCGCCGACCACGCGCGCACGCGGTCGATCTCGCCGCCGCGCACGTGCAGATAGACCGCCAGCGTCTCGCTGCCCGGCGATCGCGCCGAGGTATCGATCGTGCTGCCGTGCGCGGCCTTGCCGTCGAGCCGGCAGCCGGCCGTGCGTTTGCCGCCCCGAGCAATCGTGTAGCAGCACGATTCGCCGGCATCGGCCACCGCCGCAACGCGGTAGCCGACCCAGCCGTCGGCGGCGGCGAGCTCGGCGCTCAGATTGGAAGCGGCCGCGACACTGCCGCTCGCGCAGGCAGCGGCGACCAGCCAGAAACCGGCTTTGAAGAGGTTCATCGTATTCTCCAGGGTCAATGGAACGGGCCGCCGCGTGGCGGCCGGGAAAGGGCACGCGCGCTCAGTCGCCGAGTGCGCGTTCGATCAGGTCCAGCGTGGCGTCGCTGTCGAGCATGCCGAGCACGCGCAGCACGGCCTTCTTCTCCTCGGGCGTCCTGACCTCGCCGTAGAGCCGGCGCAGGCCGGCGCTGTCGCCGGCGATCAGCATCGCGCGCAGCGTCGCGTCGCGCAGGCCTTCGGTATCGGCCTTGGCGTAGAGGCCGCCGAGCAGTTCGCCGCCCTTGCCGGACAGGCCGACCGCCTCGAGCGCGGCCGCGCGAACCGACTCGGGCTGTTTCGTATCGACGGCGATCGCGGCGACGCGGGTGCCCTCGCCGGCGATGCCGAGCGCGCGCACGATCGCGATGCGCGAATCGGCATCGGCCGTCGCGTCGAACAGCTGCCCGAGTTCGGCCGTCGCGCCGAGCGCGCCGAGCATCTGCACCGCATGCGCGCGCAGCTTCGGATCGGACTCGGTCCGCGCGGCGGCCAGGATCAGGTCCTTGCGATCGGCGATCAGCCAGGCGTCGATCACCTGGCGCTTCTCGGCGGCATCTTTGCTGCTCGCGTAGATCTCGCGCAGGCGCTCGGCGCCGCGCGCGTCGCCGCCGATGCCGAGGATACGGATCGCCTCGGCGCGCAGCGCCGGATCGGTGTTGCCGCGCGTGAGCTCGATCACGCGATCGAGCGCGCGCGGATCGCCGATCTGGCTCAGCACGAACAAGGCGCGCTGCTTCGTGCGCAGCGGCCGCTGGCTCTTGAGCACCTTGTCGAGCAGCGGAATCGCGCGTTCCGGCGAAGCCGTCAGCAGCGCCTCGACCGCCGCATCGGCCAGATCGTCCTCGCCGCTCGCGGGCGACGTGCCGGCGGCGGCCGCGGCCGGCTTGCCGGGCGTCAGCAGCGCGTCGGCGTCCTTGCCCCAGCGGCTGGACGGAAATTCGCGGTGCAGGCGCTCGATCAGCGTGCGCGCCTCGGTCGTGCGGCGCAGCTGCACCAGCACGTAGGCGCGCCAGTACAGCGCCGCGTCCGCGCTTTGCGGCTCGCGCTCGCGCAGCTGCTGTTCGAGCTGTTCGAAGCGCTGCAGCGCGGTCGACCAGTCGGCCGCGCGCAGCGCCGACTGCGCCTGCCAGTACAGGCGGTTGGCGGCCTGGTCGGACGGCGCCATCGCGCCGTCGTCGAGTACCGCAAAGGCCGGCGCGGCGGCGAACGCCAGCGCCAGAGCAAGCAGGGAAGAGCGGATGACGGTCATGCCGGATGTCCTCGGTAAAGCGTTCAAAGGCGCTGCACGCGCGTGTGGTCCAGACGGGTCTGCAAGGCGCGGACCTGGAACAGCAGGTCGGTCTCGCGCAGGTAGTCACGCAGGCCCTCGTCGCTTTCGACGGTGGCCGCCGGCGTCTGGTTAGCCAGCGACAGCAGCACCGGCTCCAGCCGCTGCAGGAAATCGGCGAGCGCCGCATCGCCGGCACGCTCGGCCGCGCGCGCGTACAGCCGGTTCGACTCGACCAGCGACGCGGCCAGCGCGCGATTGCCGTCGAGCATGCCGGCCTCGCCGCCGTTGCCGGCCGTCAGCAGCACGCCCTCGGTGCTGCGCAGATGCGCGGCGACGTAGGCCTCGAGCACGCGCAGTGCCGCCGCATCGGCGCGCGCCTGCGCCTGCGCATCGACCTCCGGTGCGCTGTGGCGCCCGGCGACGAAGCCGACGCCGACCGCCAGTGCGAGCAGGGCCGCCGCGCTCCACGCGGCCAGCCGGCGCGGCCGCGCCGCCGCGTGCGTGCGCCGCGCGGTGCGTGGCGGATGAGGTGCCGCCGCCGCACGCAGCTGCGGCTCCAGCCGGCTCCAGAGCCGATCGCGCAAGCCCGGGTCCGGCTGCGGCGCCGGCACCGCATCGGCCGCGGCCAGCACTGCTTCGAGCGCGGCCAGCCGCGCGCGCAGCTCGGGCGAGCCCGACAGCGCGCCGGCGATCGCCGCACGCTCCGCCGGTTCGAGCCCGTCGTCGTAGTAGTAGAGGATCAGGTCTTCGTCGCTGATCGGCGGCATCGCGTTCACCCCGCGGGTTCGATCGCCGCGCGCAGCTTGCGCACGGCACGGAAGATCGCCTGCTTGCAGGCGTTGACGTTGAGCGAGAGCGTCGCGCTGATGTCCTCCAGCGACTGGCCCTCGTGGTGGCGCAGCACGAAGGCCGTACGCTCGGTCGCGCTCATGCGCGCCAGCACGGCCTGGATGCCGCGGCCGATCTGCGCGCTCGCCGCATGGCGCTCCGGGCCCGGTGCGGCCTCGGTCACCGCGAACACGTCGTCCTCGTCGGCGTCGGTCTGCAGCACCTCGTGCCGGCTGCGCCGGCGCAGCTGCTCCAGCGCGGCATTGACCGCGATCCGGTGCAGCCAGGTCGAGAACGCCGAGCGCCCGTCGAACGTGCCCAGGTGCCGGTACGCGTTCAAGCACGCCTCCTGCAGCGCGTCCTCGGCCAGCCCCGCATCGCCGGCGACGCGCACGCAGACGCGATACAGCCGGTCGACATGCGCGTCGATCAGCTGCCGGAATGCCTGCGTGTCTCCCTGGACGGCCCGTTCGAGTCGGGCGGCTTCGTCGTCTGCCATGCCCCCTAGGATGCACCTCGGAGCGATTCGGTTAGCCGGTGCTCGATCACCGTCCGGCGCAGTAGACTCCACAGCTTCGCCAGGCCGGCCCTGCCGGCCGCCGGAATGCCCGATGAGCGACCCATCGCCCGATGCCGCGATCCTCTCCGCCTGGCTGCGCAACGCCGCGCCCTGGGAAGCGGCCGTGCGCGAGCGGCGCATCGAAAGCCGCCGCCTCGTCACCGACCAGGCGATCGTCGCGGCCGTCAAGGACGCCGCTCCAAGTCGTGTGCTCGACCTCGGCTGCGGCGAAGGCTGGCTCGCCCGCGCGCTGGCCGCCGAGGAGATCGCCGTCACCGGCATCGACGCCGTGCCCGAGCTGATCGAGGCCGCCCGCCGCCACGGCGGTGGCGCGTTCCACGTCGTCGCCTACGAACAGCTCGCCGCCGGCGTGCCCGATGCGCCGTTCGACGCGGTGGTCTGCAACTTCTCGCTGCTCGGCGAGCAGTCGATCAAACAGGTGTTCGCGGCGCTGCCGCAACTGCTTACGCCGGAAGGCCACTTCGTCGTGCAGACCCTGCATCCGCTGGTCGCCTGCGGCGAGGTGCCGTACCGCGACGGCTGGCGCGAAGGTTCCTGGGCCGGTATCGATGGCGACTTCAAGGAAGCGGCGCCGTGGTTCTTCCGGACGCTGGAGAGCTGGGTAGGGTTGTTCGTGCGCTACGGGCTGACGCTGGAGGCGCTGCGCGAGCCGGTGCATCCGGCGACCGGGCGGCCGGCATCGGTGATCCTGGTCGGGCGCTGGACTGGCTAGTTGCCGGATCGCGCTGGCACGCCTGTCGATTTCGTCCATGCTGGATCGTCGTCTGCGCATCACCGACGATTCTGCGTCCTGCGCTCACCTGCGCCGGCGCGACCGTAGCCCCAGGAGCCTGCCATGACGTCCGATGCGACCGAGTCCGCCGCGGCCCACCCGCCACAATCGCTGTGGCGCGAGCTGCGCGATGCGGTCCGCGGTACCGACGCCGACTACACGCGGATTCCGCTGCGCCGCGCGGTGCTGCTGCTGGCAGTGCCGATGGTGCTGGAGCTGGTGCTCGAGTCGACGTTCGCGGTGGTCGACATCTTCTTCGTCTCCAAGCTCGGTCCTTCGGCCGTCGCCACGGTCGGCCTGACCGAGAGCTACCTGTTCCTGCTCTACGCGGTCGCGATGGGACTGTCGATGGCGGTGACCGCCGTGGTCGCGCGCCGCATCGGCGAGGGCAGGCGCGAGGAGGCCGCGATCACCGCGGTGCAGGCGATCTTCGTCGCGCTGCTGGTCTCGGTAGTGCCGGCGCTGATCGGCATCTTCTACGCGCAGGATCTGCTGCGGCTGATGGGTGCCGATGCCTGGGCGATCGAGCACGGCTACCGCTACACGCAGTGGATGCTCGGCGGCAATGCGGTGATCGTGCTGCTGTTCGTGATCAACGCGATCTTCCGCGGAGCCGGCGACGCGGCGATCGCGATGCGCGTGCTGTGGCTGTCCAACGGCCTCAACATCGTGCTGTGTCCGCTGCTGATCTTCGGCTTCGGGCCGGTGCCGGCGCTCGGGATCGAGGGTGCGGCGATCGCGACCAACATCGGACGCGGCTGCGGCGTGCTGTATCAGCTGTGGATGCTGTTCCACAGCGGCAAGCACATCCGCATCAGCCTCGCGCAGCTGCGCTGGCACGGCGCGATGCTGTGGAGCATCGTGCGCACCTCGCTCGGCGGCATCGGCCAGATGATCGTCGCGATGACGGCCTGGATCTTCCTGATGCGCATCCTCGCCGAGATCGGCAGCGCGGCCGTGGCCGGCGCGACGATCGCGATCCGCCTGATGATGTTCACGATGATGCCGGCCTGGGGCATGTCCAACGCCGCCGCGACCCTGGTCGGCCAGAACCTCGGTGCCGGCCATGCCGATCGCGCCGAGGCCGCCGTGTGGCGCATCGGCTGGTACAACATGGCCTATCTGGTCGGCGTGTCGGTCTTGTTCTTCGCGTTCCCGCAGCAGCTGGTCGGGTTCTTCAGCGGCGACGCGGAGGTCATCAAGGTCGGCGCCGAATGGCTGCAGATTCTGTCTTACGCGCTATGGGTCTACGGCTGGTGGATGGTGACCGTGCAGGCGTTCAACGGCGCCGGCGACACGATCACGCCGACCAAGATCAACCTGGTGTTCTTCTGGCTGATCCAGATTCCGCTGTGCTACGTGCTGGCGATCCACTTCGGCTGGCAGGAGCTCGGCGTGTTCTGGGGCGTGTTCGTGTCCGAGACCTCGGTCGGCCTGTTCACGCTGTGGCTGTTCACGCGGGGGAGGTGGAAGTTGGCGACGGTGTAGTGGGGAATACGTACATCTCCCGGCAAGGATGTGGCGCTGTCCGGATGCGTTGCGGCCATAGCGACACCCCAGCGCCATCGACATAGAAGCGCAGCCGCCGCAATCACCCTTCAGAGCACAGAACGGCCGGAGCAGCCATTGATCACGATCCGCTGCTTATGTGCAGCGGGGAAGCGAGGTAAGCAACCCAGCATACAGCTGCGAGTGCGCACAGACCGACACACGCAACAGCGACGCACGCCGCGAACCTGCGCCGGCTTCGAAACAAGACAAAGAGTCGATACAGCCGTTCAACGATTGCGAAGTAACCAAGCCCGCCAACGACGGCGGCAAGTTGCGGCAGGCCTGCTGCGATCAACGCGAGTGCGAGTATGGCGCAGGCCGCGTAAGCGTGAACTTGCCGGTGTCGCCGGGCCCCTCACCGTAGCCGTAGGCGCCGATGATGTAGCCGATCATGTCGCCGGCCGAGAACGCCAGCGCGCGCAGCCGAAGCGGTGCGCCGCCCTGGCCCTCGTAGGCGGCGCGAATCGCAGCGCGTCCGCGCGTCGGCGGGCGGTTGCTTTGCAGGATGAAGCCGTCCTCGGCGAACAGCGCGGCGAGGGCCGCGGCGTCGCCCGCACGCCAGGCGCGCTCGTAGTCGCGCAGCACGCGGTCCAGATCGGGCGGCAAGGCGATATCGGGCAGCGGCTGAGGCGCGACCGGTACCGGATCGTCTTGTGCGAGGGCGGGTGCAGCGCCCAGCACGAAGCCGAGGACGACGCCGAATAAGATGAAGCGATTCGTAGCCATTTCAGCGATCCTTCTCCCGGTTGGAGATTGCCGAGCGGGCGCTCGTCGCACGGGATCATATCGCCGGTGAGGTCGGGCGAGGCGGGCTGGAACGGCCGCGGAGGTCTGCCCGGCGGTTCCGGTGAAACGGTGCGCGGCGGACGACGAGCCAAAGCGCGCCCACTCAGCCCAGCAGCATCCACACCGCCGCATTGATCGCTAGTCCACCGCCGATCAGCCACACGAACAGCAATCCGGCAAGCAGGAGCGGCCGCAGTCCCGCACGGCGGATCGCGTCGAGGCGCGTGCCGGCGCCGAGGGCGGCCATTGCGGTCGCGAGGACGAGGCCGTCGAGCTCGATGCCGACGCGGACGGCGCGCGCGGGCAGCACACCGGCCGAGTGGATCGCGGTGACCGCGATGAAGCCGAGCGCGAACCACGGGACGTGCAGGCGCGCGGGTCTTGCATCCAGCCCGGGCTGCGCCGAGCGGCGCGGGAGCCAGGCCGAGAGCAGCAGCAGGAACGGCGCCAGCATCATCACGCGGACCATCTTGGTGACGACCGCGATGTCGGCGGCCTGCTCGCCGACCGCGCGGCCGGCGACGACGACCTGGGCGACCTCGTGCACGGTGGAGCCGGCGTAGACGCCGTAGTGCAGCGGCGAAATGCCGAGGCCGAGCGCGCCGGCCAGCGTGTGCAGCGCCGGATACAGGAACATCGCCGCGGTGCCGAACACGACGACGGTCGCGACCGCGACGGCGACCTGCTCGTCGCGCGCGCGAACGACCGGTGCGGTCGCCATGACCGCGGCGGCGCCGCAGATCGCGCCGCCGGCGCCGACCAGCATCGAGGTGGCCCGGTCCAGGCCGAACAGCCGCGGACCGAGTCGGGCGGCCAGCGCAAACGTGCCGACCAGCACCAGCGCATCGATCAGCACGCCGGCGATGCCGATCGCGGCGACGTCGTGCAAGCCGATGCGCAGGCCGTACAGCACGATGCCGAGCCGCAGCAGCGTTTGCTTGGCGAAGGTCAGTCCCGGGGCGGCCGCGTCGAGCCAGCGCGCCGGCGCGAGATTGCCGAGCGCCATGCCGATCACGATCGCCAGCGTCAGCGCGCCGATGCCGTGGGTCTGCAAGGCCGGATGAGCGGCTGCGGCGATGCCGGCGGCGGCGATTGCGGCCGCCAGCAGCAGGCCCGGCAGGCGGGCGGGAATCGAAGGGCGGCCGAAAGCCTGGACGAGCGAGCGCACGACGGACACGCATAGGGCGGACAGGGCGCGCACTCTGCCAGCACGCGACATATCCATGAAACGCATTATTCCAATAGAATCGACCCGTAAATCCGATCGATAACGCGACGGCGGCGCACAGCGCGATGCCGGTCCGCGCCATCAGGCGCCGATCGTCCGAGCGGCCGAGCATGCGTGAAGTGCCGGAGCGGGCCGATCGCCGCATCGATCGACCCGCCCACGCGATCCGCCGTGATCGGGTAGCGGGGGTGCGATTCGAACCTGCGATCCAGGAGACGTGAGCTCGACGAACGGCCGGACCGCTCTTTTACGACTCCTCGACCCTCGATGCGCCTGACCCTGCGCCAGCTCCAGATCTTCCGCGCGATCGCCGAGACCGGCAGTACGGTCGCGGCGGCCGAGCGCGTCGCGCTGTCGCAGTCGGCGACCAGCGTCGCGCTGACCGAGCTGGAGCGCGTGCTCGACGCGCGGCTGTTCGACCGCATCGGCCGCCGGCTGGTGCTCAACGATCGCGGCCGCGCGCTGCTGCCGGCCGCGATCGCGCTGCTCGACGATGCGCGCGACATCGAGGCGGCATTCGGCGCCGGCGCGGCGCGTGCCGATCTGCGCCTGGCCGCGAGCACGACGATCGGCCATTACGTGCTGCCGGGCCTGCTCGCCGGCTTCCGTGCGGCGCATCCGGACGCGCGGCTGGATCTTCGCGTCGGCAATACGCGCGAGGTCGTCGAAGCCGTGACCGCGTTCGAGGCCGATCTCGGCTTCATCGAAGGGCCGTGCCATGCCGAGGCGATCCGCGTGACGCCGTGGCGCGAGGACGAGCTGGTGATCGTCGCGGCGCCGGACCATCCGCTCGCACGCGGCGGCGAGCGCCTGCCGCTGCGTCGCCTGCGCGAGCTGCGCTGGCTGCTGCGCGAACCGGGATCGGGCACGCGCGAGGCGGTCGAGCAGGCGCTGCTGCCGCATCTGAACCACCTGCCGGTCGACATGACGCTCGGCAGCTCCGAGGCGATCAAGAATGCGGTCGCGGCCGGACTCGGCGTCAGTTGCCTGTCGCGCAGCGTCGTGGGCGATCTACTCGAGCTCGGCCGCCTGGTCGTGCTGCCGACGACGCTGCCGCGGCTCGGCCGCCAGCTGTCTTGGATCCGGCACGAGAAGAAGCGCCTGTCCGAGGCGCTGCAGGCGTTTCTGGCGCATTGCGGGGCGTAGCGCGTCGACGGGCGCCGACGGATCGCCGCACCGCCGCATGACGGTCGGCGCGCCGCGTGTCGTGGCGGCTGCATCGCAGCGCGCGATGACGCGCTCGCTCGGCGTGATCGCCGATCGCCTGAGCCGATCCGACGCCGCCTTGCGCATTGAGACCGACCGCGCCATCGACGGCGCGCCGTATCCGGAGGATCGGTCCGATGAAGACCTCATGCTCGCCCGTATCCATCGGCCGCGCCGAAGCGGCTGCCTGCGCCTCGGCGTCGGCCGATGTCGTGTCGAGCGCTGCGTGCGCGCAGCGCCGCCGCCGGCGACGTCCGCTCGCCGTTCTGGCCGCGCTGGTCACGGTCGCCGCCAGCGGCGCCGCAGCGGCTGCCGGTCCGCCCGAAGTGTCGTACAGCTGGACGCTGGCGGTGCCGCTCGGCGGCGTGCCGCTGATGCTCGGGTCCGAGTGTCCTTCTTTCGTGTTCCGCGACGCGTTCGAGCGCGGCACGCTGACGCAAGCAGGCGGTGCCGGGTCGCCGATCAGGTACGTCACGCATGACGGCTACACGATCCAGATCGACCTGCACACAATCACCGTGACCGATCCGCAAGGGCGCAACACCGTGCAGCACTGGGGCGACCCGCACGAGAACCTCAACGGCAAGCACATCAAGGACTGGGGCGGCGAGCCCGAATGGGACGGCTCGCGGCGCTCGATCCTGGTCGGCGGCGCCAAGATCACGATGCACGCGGCCGGCCCGCAAGGCGTTGTACTCGAGACCGCGATCTACGACGGCGACCGCAACCTGCGCTTTACCAATACGAGCAACACGCTGGTCCACTTCATCCACGACGCGGCCGACACTGCCGCGCGCGATGCCGCCGAGTACGACGGCGAGACCGCCGCGTTCGATACCGATCCACAGGCCCTGACCGCACGCTATCGCAACGTCTACAACGAGGACCCCGCATTCCAGCGCGTCGAGGACGAGCGCATGCTCGGCAGCACCGGCGGCTGCGCGAACCCGAACCAGGTCAACGACTTCTACGACGATCCGCGTCTGGGTCATACCTGACCCCGTCGTGACATCGCATGCCTCGCGATGCCGTGACGGTCAGGGATTCTCGAAAGAATCTGAAAACAGGTTCTCGTCCAGAACCAGGCGTAGCCGATAGATTCCATTCTCGGTCGACAGTCCGATCATCCAGGCATCGCGACCCATCGGAATGGCCGCAAGTCCGAACCCCTCCTCCGGTACCGGCCCCAGGTCCGGAGCGGTCGCCAAGGTTTGTCCGGTCGATCCGTCGACCAGTGCCAGCGTCTCCTGAGTGGTGATGAGCATACGATGCACGTCACCGTCCAGCGCCAAGGCCAGCCGGTCGGATGCATGGCCGGGGTAGCTGCGCAGGACCGCGCGCGTCGATGCGTCGAAGTAGGTCAGGCCGCTGTCGTGCGTGAAGACGGCCAACTCCGGACGCCCGTCCGCTCCGTGCGGCACATAGGACGCGCCGCGATTGTTCTGAAGCATCGTCCACAGCTCCGCGCCGGTGGCGACGTCATAGGCTCTCAAGGCCTGTCGCGTGACGACCACGGCTGCCCGTCCGGACGGCGCCAGGTCGGTGTCCACCAGCAGCAGTCCGTGGATCATGTTGAAAGGACTTCCCGGCGCGTCCGTCATCCACAATAGGTGCCCGTCGATGCCGGATACGGCAGTCAGCTTGGCTGACGATCCTCCCAGCACGTTGGACTGGGATACGAACAGATAGTCTTCCAGGCCGTCTGCGTCGACGTCCGAAATCACCAGCCCGCGCGTCGAGTAGCCGAAAGGGCCCTTTCCGGTGAACGGATCGGCTACACGGAAAATCCGCTCGCGTGTCGAGCCATCGAGCACGATCAGCACGCCGGCAGGACCATTGCCAGCCAAGGCGATGCGGCGAGCATTGCCTGCCGTCGCCGATGTCACGGCGATCTGAAACGGCGTGAGAGTCTCGCTCTCCTCCGCCGTCCACTCGATTCGCCCGTTCGACGCATCACGCAGTGTCGTGATCGCGGAGCCGCCGGTGAGTAGTTCAGGAAGCGAGTCACCGTCGACGTCGCCCATGGCCAGGGTGCGGTCGGCGCCACGCAATCCACGTAGGCCCCACAGCGGACTTCCGTCCAGGCTGCTCGCTAGCAGCAAGGCAGCGTTCGGATAGGCGGGCTGAGAAGCGATGGCCAAGTCGATCGTGTCGGCTTCGATCATGGAGACGCTACTGACGGCCGTCGGCCTGGGCGACGCGATACGGGTCAGCTCGGCGCCGGTGGCCGCATCATGAACCCCGACGCTGGACCAGACCGTGTCGCCAACGAAGACCGACCCTTGGCCCTGCGCGCCGAACGGCGCGATCGCCAGCAGTGATACCTCGAATGGAGTCTGAGCCGTCCACAACGGCGACCAGGGGCCTGAGCGAAAAGCCGAAAAGGCACTGCCGGTATCGGCGGACACCCAACGATCGGTCGATGTCGCGCCGAGCGGTCCGGCCGCTAGTCTGGATCCGAATCCGTCGATGTATTCCCACTCCAGCGCTTGCGTCGCCCCGTCGATCACGCGACCTGCCGAACCGGCCAGCACGATCTCCAGACTCGGATCGGCGTCGAGTTGAGCCAAAGCCAGATCTCGTGTTCCTTTGAACGCATACGAACGCGACAATGCGCCATCGGATAGGCGATACGTGAAGACGCCGGTTTCGGTCGATACGACGAGGTCCTCGACGCCGTCACCATCGACGTCTCCGGCCCCGGCGGCTGTCGCTCCGGCGACGATGGTCAGATGACGCCGTTCGATGAGGGGCTCGCCGCCGTACTCGCGAACCCCCCCGTCTTTGCCGACCGTCAAGACGGTGCGATGGCCCAGGCCAGGGGCCGCCAGTACGCGTACCAATCCACCGTCGTCGGGCAACCGCAACTGCTGCTTCAGGACGGGCGTTTCGCTCTGGCGTCCCACCACGAAAAGAAACGTATCGTGGGCGAGCACGCTGAACGCCAAGTCCTGCAGGCCGGCCTGCGAGCTCTCGATCCGCGCGAACCCACTCGACGCGGTGTCGCTGAAACTATGGGTATCCAGGTCCGCGACGTTGAAGTAGGGGGCGGACTGGGTGGCCGCTGCGCCTGAATCAGCGAAGGGCGCGCCAAAGAGTACACAAGCGAACAACGCGCGCGCATGTCCCACGATTGGTTCTCCTCGAATCGTAAGGGTCAGACTGGCCGAACGTACCGGCCAGTTGGGACGGGTCAATCATCGAAGCCGTCGTCGAACAACGCTTCCGAGAGTCTCAGGCGGTGCCGGTAAAGTGCCAGCTCAGTTGCGCTGGCGACCTCCCAGGCGTCGCCGCCGAGCGGAACGACCGACAAGTAGGCACCGGTCTCCGGAAAATCATCGAGTGCCTGCGACAACGCCGAGGTGACACCGGTCAAGCCATCGATCAGCATCAGCTGATCTGCGGTCGCGACCAGCAGCCGACGCAGATCCCCGTTCACCGCATGGAGCGTGCGCAGGGGACCCGGTAGCGTGAACTGACGCAGTTGGGCAAGCGTGTTCAGATCGAAGAAGCGCACTTCGCCGGAGGAAGAGAACACGGCCAGTTCGCCATCCGATTCTCCCGAGACAATGTGAGCGATGCCGGCGTTCGCCAGCGGAATGACCCAGCTCAGAAGTCCGGTCGTTCGGTCGTACGCGCGCACGCTGTCGCTGAGCGCGGCTACCAGCAGACCCCGCCCGGGAGTGATGGGATCTTCTATCGGCACGACCTGGTGAATGGTGGTAGTGCCGTCGCCCATCGAAACAGAACGCCATAACAGCGCTCCATCCGCCCCTGAGATGACCTGGAGAGCGACTTTCGAAAGCGAGGTGTCGTAGACGGCGAGCACGAGATCCTCGACGCCGTCGCCGTCGTAGTGCATCAGGGCGATATCCTTGATCGTCATATTCCTCAAGGCAGGCGTCGAGAATGAGAAGAGATTGAGCTTGATCTGCTTGGTGACGCCGTCGAACACGATAAGGCGACCCTCTCCCAAGTATTCTCCACCCAACACGATGTCCATGCCGTCGCCATCCGTTTGCTTGCGCAATACGGCCTTGCTGCGCGACATGCGCCAGATGCTCAGAGCGATGATCGGATCGGACCAGCGGCTGTCCCACGTGCGTTGTCCGCTGGTCAGATCGAACGTCGCCAGCGTGGCGACTTCCGTCGCCGTGACTGTGACCAATTCCAAACGGCCGTCGCCGTCGACATCTCCGTAGCCCGCCCCTTGGAAAGGACTTCGCGACATCGGAATGCGTGCAAGCCGTTGTCCATCTACGCCCGATGCAATGGTGATCACCGACGTTCCGCCGTTGAAGGCCAGTTCGGCCGCCTGATCCCCATCGAGATCCGCCGTGACGATCGACCTGACGCCGTTTTCACTGTTCTGTACGGCGAATCGTTCTTCACCCGATGCGCCGTCAACCACGTGCACCGCACCCCATTGCGCGTCGCCGATCAGGGCCATGTCGCGAGTCGAGCCCGCCAACCGGCCCGCCGCCACCGCACTGATGTCGAGTCTGGCCTTGCCGCTCCACAGCGGAGACCAGGGTGCGCCGCGGAATACCGTGTAGGAGTACCACCGCTCGGCTCCGAGCCACTGATGGGAGGTGGCGTCACCGAACCGGCCTACGGCCACTCGGACTCCGAAACCGTCGATGTAGCTCCAGTCAGTGGCATGGGTGGCGCCGTCGAGCACGAGTCCCGGCACGCATCCTGCCAGAATGATCTCCAGCGCAGGATCGGCGTCGAGCGGCGCGAGTGCGAGATCGTAGCAACCGGACACGGCATACGACCTCACCGGCCTGCCGTCGGACAACACGTAGGTATGCAATTCCGTCGCGGTCAGAACGACAAGGTCATCGTGTCCGTCCGCGTCGACATCGCCGACCGCCGCCGACTGCGCGCCGGTGGCGATCGGAAAAGCACTGACCTGCTCGAGATCCAGTCCCCGATACTCGCGCACCATGCCTTCCTGGTCGACCACTACGACCTGATCGACACCGCCGACGCGATGCCTGAGCAGGCGAGCAGTCGGTGCGGAAACGGGGAGTACGCGGGCCGGCGCGACGTCGTAGCCAGCAGGCGTATGTCTGAGCACGGCGAGGACCGCCGGAAATGGCGGTGGAGACCCCGTCGCCCAGGGCGAACCATCCAGGACCAGCTCGGCGACACCGTCGCCGTCCAGATCGGCTGCCAATAACTGCCCGTTTCCAGGATGCGGCATGAAATCCATGCGCCGGTCGACCGGATCGAGGCTGGGAAACGAAGCTCCCGCGCTCCCGGCCACCAACGCTACGAACCACGGAAGATAGCGTCGTACACACAGGCGTTTCATCGGTATGCGCTCCGAAAGCGGGAGCGAACGCGACATGCCTGGCCCCCTTCTGGCGGCGGTCATTCTACTCGACGCGGCTCCGATGCCCTTGAGGCCTCCCGGAAATCGTATCGTCGCGTTGTCCGATCGATCGATCGAGCGCGCCGCGATCCGCGGCGCGCTCAGTGACTGGCCGCGGCCTCAGCGCGCGCGGCCGACGATCAGGTTGTCGAACACGCCCCAGGCATGATCGCCGTCGGGCAAGGAGACCGGTGCGGCGATCGTCAGCCGGCGGATCGGCCGCGTCGCGACGAATCCGCGGAAGTCGCGCTGGCTCGTCGCGGTGAACGTCTCGACGCTGCCGTCGTCGAGCGTCAGCACGATCGGCGTCGGCAGTTGCAGGTTCTCCTCGATGCTGGTCGAGACGAAGAACAGCTGGCCCCAGAAGTTTCCGCCGAGCGCGGTCACCGGTGCGCCGGTGAAGTCGATCGTCAGCCGGCTGTCGGGACCGGGCCCCATCGGCGCGAGCATGCCGGCGCCGGCGAACAGGGCCAGATTGCCGAAGAAGCCGGCCGGCGAGCCGGTGACCTGATACGTGTAGGCGCCGTCGCCGAACGCGAGCGGTCCGTGCACGTAGCCGCTGCGCAGGCCGGTGAACGTATTGCGATCGGCGCCGGGCGCGACCGCGGCGAGGAACGCCTCGGCATCGTCGAACGTGCGCAGCGCACCCGCGCAGAGGCCGTCGTTCGCATCGTCGAAGCCGTTCGCGAACAGGCGGTCGGCCGCGACGCACGGCTCGGCGCCGACGCGCAGCTGCAGCGGGATCGTGCGGATCGTATCGGTGTCGTTGCCGGACACGCACAGCTGCGCCGTGTAATCGCCGGCAGAGAGGCCGGCCGCGTCGATCGTCAGCGCGACCGCTGCGCGCGCGCCGCCGGCGATCTGGCCGGTGGCGTCGCCGAGCTGCAGCCACGACGGCCCGCCCGGCAGCGCGCAATCGTCGGTGGCGGCCGTCACCGCATAACCGAGCAGGCCGCCGCCGGCATTGCCGATGTCGAGCGTCTCGACGTGCCTGGCCTCGGCGCCGACCGAGATCGCGAGCCGAGCCGGCACGGCCAGGCGCGGCATCGTATCGCTCATGCTCACGTCGTCGATCCACCAGCCGTTGGCGCCGTCGACCGTGCCGGCGCAGTCGGTCGCCAGACGCCAGCGCAGCTGCACGCTGCGGCCGGCTGCGGCCGTCGGCAACGCGACGGCAACCGGCGCGAACGCGGCCTGCGAACCGCTCCAGGCCATCCGGCCGGCCAGCGGGTGCGTGCCGGCACCGCAGGCCGGTGCGGCCGCGAGCGCGCCGGTGTAGCCGCCGGTCGTGAAATGGCCGCCGGCCGCGATCACGTCGGCGAACGCACCGCCGTCGATCGCGATCTCGAGCACGCCGCCGTCGGCGCCGGCCTCGGTCGCCAGGCGCTGACGAAACTCCACCTCGCCGCCGCCGGACGGCACCGTGATCGGTACGCTGGTCAGGATCGCCTCGCCGCTCGCGGCCGGAGCCGGCGCATGGACGGAATTGGGCGCGCTGTCGGCGAGGCCGGTCTGCGTGACCCAGGCCGTGGCGGCGCCGCTCGCGCTCGTCGTCCAGCCGGCCGGCAGCGCCGGTGCGCTCGACGCGTCGAAGTGCCAGACCTGCGCGGCGCTGCCGTCGTCGGTGAGGTTCAACGTGACGCTCGCCTCGTTCGGAGGCTCGCCGTTGCCGTCGCCGATCAGATGGATCTCCAGCGGCAGGGAGCCTGCGTAATCGGCCGACACGTCGAGGTCGACGATGACGACCTGCAGCTCGCCCGGCGCCGGCGATCCGGACAGGCTGCCGCAGCCGGCCGGCTGCGGGTAGCCGCGCTGGTACCAGCCGCCTTCGCGCGTACCCATGCCGAGCACGAGCACGTCGACGTCGCTGCACCAGGTGAACGTGTTGCGCTCGCGGATCGCCGACAGCGTGACGCCCTCGGGCACGCGGAAGATCGTCGTATCGGCGCCGCCGTAAGCGTCGGAGATCAGGCGCAGGTCGATCACGTAGCTGTTGATCTGGCCGCGCGTGTAGGTCGTCGAGCTGGCGGTCGCGGTCAGCGCGATGTCGGCCTGTGCGGCCGGCGCGGCGACCAGTGCCACGAGCAGGGCCATCGGCGCGAAAGCGCGCACGCTCGAGGGGCCGCGGCGGCCGTGGACGGAGGACCGGCTCACTGCACACCTCCGACGACCAGGTTGTCCAGCGTCGGCCAGCGGTCCGGCGTGGTACCGGCCGGCGGATCGACGATGTCGGGTGCCTCGATCAGCAGATAGGCGATCGGCTCGCCGTGGCTGATGAAGCCGACGAAGCTGTCCGGCACGGCCGCGTCGAGGATCGCGGTGGCGCCGAGCGTGCCGTCCTGCAGGATCACGTCGGCACCGATCGTGCCGTCGGTTGGCCGCAGCGAGAAATCGGACGGCCAGACATTGCCGCCGAGCGCGCCGATCGGCCGGTCGTCGAGCGTGGTCCAGACCATCAGCGGCTCGTCGACCTGGTCGGTCGAGACGAAGCCGGGACCGTTGTAGAGACCGTGATGCGTGCCGGGCGGCGTGAACACCCAGAGGCTGAAGCCCTGGTCGGTGTAGTGCAGCGGCGGGCTGTGGCCGGGGATCACCTCGTCGAACGCCAGTTCGACCCGGCCGGGCGCGAGCGCGGCGAGAAAAGCGGCGCGGTCGGTGTAGACGGTCACACTGTCGCCGCGGCGGTCGAACGCATCGGCGAAGACCGGGTCGGCGCTGGCCGCGCGCGTCGCGCTGCCGCTGCCGGCAGCGCCCGAGCGCGTCGTAGGGGCGGCCAAGGCCGGCACCGCGGCAATCGCGAGCGCGAGCAGAGCGGCGCTCGATGGAAGGAAGGCGGATCGTCTCGTCATGGGACTCGTCTTGGCACGATAGGAAAGGCCGGCGTTGCGGACGCTGGAGGCGGCGGCCGGCCGGATGCGGCGCAGACTGTGATGACGGCCGCTCGCGTCCGCCATGCCAGCGGCCTTACGACCGCCTTACGAACGTCTTCACGCCTTTGCGATCAAGGACGTAAAGCGACCGGCGGCCCCGTCAGCGCGGCCGGCAGGCGGCGCTCGCCGGCGCTGCGGCGGGCCGCATCGAGCGCCGCCTGCCAGGCCGGCAGCGCGCCGAGCGCATGCGCGACGCGCAGCCGGACCACCGCGCTGTCGTAGTCCTCCTCGGCCCAGGTGCCGACGCGGCCAGCCAGTTCGGCGGCCTCGGCGACGCGCCCGGCCTCGAGCAGGAACGGCACGTACGAGGCGACGACCTCGGCGATCGTCGACGGCAGCCCGATCGCGTCGGCCTCGGCCAGCGCGTGCCGGTAGGCGGCGTCGGCCGCGCCGGCATCGCCGCGATGCGCGGCACGTTCGGCGTCGGCCAGCCGGCGGTACGGCGAGGCATGGCGGCTGCCGGGGCTGTCGTCGTCGGATCCGGGGATCGCCGCGCCGTCGCCGCCGAGCGCGCGCTGGCGCGTCAGCGCAGCACGCGCACGCAGCACGTCGTCGCCGCCACCGGCCAGCGGCTCGGTCGGTAGGCCGAGCGCGGCATGGCGCGCCTCGTCGCTGCGGCCTTCGGCCAGCGCCAGCTCGACCTCGAGCAGGCGCAGCCGCTCCTCGTCGCGCGAGGCGGCCAGGTAATCGAGATTGCCGGCGGCCAGCGTCTGCAGCAGTGCGTGCAGCTCGCGCAGGCGGCCGACCGCGAACAGACTGCGCGCGCGCTGCAGGCCGAGCACGCGGCGCAGCAGCGGATCGTTGCCGGCGGTCGTGATCGCCCAGGCGCGTTCGTTGGTCGCCATCGCCGCGCGCAGCTCGAGCAGATCGAGCTGCACGTCCTGCAGGCCGATCAGCGCGCTCTTCAGCGGGCGCTGCGCGCCGAGCATCTCGAACGCGCGCGCGGCCCGTTCGAAACGCGGGCCGGCCTCGGCGAATGCGCCGCGGCCGGCATCGAGCACGGCCCAGCTGAGGTCGACGCGCGCGACGCCGAGCGCGTCGCCGCTCTGGTCGAGCAGCACGCGCGCGCGGCCCAGATCGGCCAGCGCCGCGGCCGTGTCGGCGCGCATCGACGCGGTGATGCCGCGGCCGAGATACGCCTCGCCGAGCGTATGCGGAAACGTCGCAGCGCCCGGCACCGCCAGCGCGGCGTCGAAATCGGCGCGCGCCGGCTCGGCCTGGTCGAGCGGAATGCGCGCGGCGCCGCGCGTGATCAGCAGGCGCATGCGCAGGTAAGGGTCGTCCGCGCCGGATGCCCGATCGAGCAGCTGCGTCGCGCGCTCGATCGCGGACTCGAACCGGCCCAGGCGCGCTTCGACGCGCGCGGCCAGCAGGCCGATCTCCGGGTCGTCGCGCAGCGCCGGCGGCGCGGCCTCGAGCAGCGCCTGGGCGCGCGGCGCATCGTCCTCGAGCAGGGCCGCGCGCGCCTGCTGCAGCAGGCCGGCCAGATCGGCGCCGAGGCCGCGGTCCGGCGGCGCGCGGCCGAGCGCGGTCAGCAGCCGGTCGCCGGCCTGCTGCAGGGCGGTCATGACGTCGGCATCGGTCGCGACGACGCGGATCGGCGCCGCCGCCGACGGTGTCGCGGTCAGCGTGACCGCCCAGGCCGAACCCTGCCGCGCGACGGTGCCGTCGACGACGGTGTCGACGCCGTCGGCGCGCAGGCGCTGCGCTGCATCGGCGCTGGCGGCGATCAGGCTGAGCGTGACCTCGGCCGGCTGCACGCCGAGCCCGGCGCGAACCAGGCGGTCGCCGAGCAGATCCATGCCGCCGAGCCGCACCCAGGCCAGTCCGTCGGCCGGCTCGACCGCGAACGGCAGCACCGCGTAGCGGCGCTGGCCGCTCGTGTGGACCGAAGCATCGTGCGCAGATGGCGATACTTCGGGCGCACGCAGATACCCGACGAGGCCGGCCGCCAGTACGCAGGCGACCAGAGCGCCGAGCATGGCGATCGGCAGCAGCGACCGGCGTTTCGGGATAGGGCCTGCGACGGATAGGGTGCCGCCGGCCGTCGTCCGCTCCCCGAGCGCTGCGTCGGTCCGGTCCGAGCCGTCCATCGCGGCCGGCACAGCCGGCGCGATCGGCTGTGGCGTCGCCGTCGGCTGCGCTGCGTCGTCGACGTCGACCTCGGTCGCTGCGACCCAGCGGTAGCCGAAGCCGACGATCGTGCGGATGCAGCGCTGCTGCTCGGCGTCGTCGTCGATCGAGCGGCGTGCGCGCAGGATCAACTGGAACAGCTGCGTCTCCGAGACGTTGTCGCGGCGCCAGGCCGCCGTGATCAGCTCGGCGCGCGTCACCGCGCGCTCACGCTGCTCGACCAGATGAACCAGCCCGGCGAACACGCGCGGCGGCACCTCGACGAGCGCACCGTCGCGCCGCAGCTCGCGGCGCGCGGGATCGAGTCGGAACGCGCCGAAGCGGTAGACGGAGCCGGTCATCCGCGCACTATGGGTGATCGCGCGGGGGAGTCAACGGCTCTGGGTCAGGCGAGCGATCGTTTCACGCAGCACAGGACCCATGCGAACGCGTGTCTTCGGCCGGCGAACTCGGAGTGGTACCTGCTGGCTCTCCGGCTCCGGCGATCAGTGTGTGTCGAAACCATCGGCCAACATCGCGTCGGTCAGCTCCAGGCGATGACGGTACAGCGCCACTCCGGTGCCGCTGGCCAATTGCCAAACGTCCTGTGACAAACGGCGACTGGCGATGTGACCGCCGCGAAAGGGGAAGCCCGCAATGGGTGCCGATTGGGCCAGCGTCTGTCCGGAGATGCCGTCGAACAGGATCAGTCTGCCGCCGGTGGCCGCGATCGAGCGGCGGACATCGCCATCGGGTGTGGTGACGACCTCGACGAGATCCGAGCGCTGGAACTCACGCAGCAGCACCTGCGTCGACGCATCGTAAAAGGCGATCTGGCCGTATCTCGAATAGATCACGAACTCGGCACCGCTCGCGCCCCTTGGAATATGGGCCGCGCCCACGTTCGAAGAAGTCGGCAACGACCATCTGGGGTCTCCAGTAATCGCATCGTAGGCGTGTAGAGCATCGTCCATGACCGCGATCAGTTCGCCCGCGCTCGCCTGTGTCGGTGGAACGTACAGGACCTGATGGATGTATCCATGCATGGACTGTGATTCCCACAGCAGCGCGCCGTCCGTGCCGGACCTGCGCTGCAGCACCGACGCGTAAGGGGTACTCCTGCGGACCGCCAAACCGAAATCGTCAAGGGTGGCGCCCGTATTCGCCAACAGCGCCAGATCGACGAAGCTCTCACCAGCTTTTCCGGAAAGCTCAAGCGAGACAGTGCGTGTCATTCCATCCAGAACGATCAGGCGACTGCTGGCTTCGGAACCCGTCTGTCCGGCCAGGACGATGTCACGTCCCAGGCCGCCGGCTCTGCGGCGCAGCTGCACGCGGTTCACGCTGAGCTGAAGGAAATCAGCCGTGTACGGGTCCATTGGGCTGCGCCACTTCGACTGGTCCGAATCGGCGTCGAAGATTTCCAGATTGCCTCCTGGGGCCGACGAGACGAGACGCGCGGCCGTCACGAGTTCGTCGTGCCCGTCTCCGTCGACGTCGCCCCAGGCAGCGCTCGCGTACGGACCGCGAGCGGGCAGCCACTGCCATCGAGCGGTACCATCGATGGTATCTGAAAACGTAATCATCCCCACTTCGACCGAGCTGCTGGCTCTGCCGGCGCCGATTGCGATCTCGGACAGGCCGTCGCCGTCGATGTCGAAGCCGGCCGTCGCGTTGACGACGAGTCCGGGCATCTGCTCGGGTATTCGAAACAGCAGCTGGCGCGTCGTGCTGTCGTACAAGTGGATGGTATTGCGTGAGTCGACAGCGCTCAGCAGGTCGTGACCGCCGGAATCCTCGATGGCTGCGATATGTTTGAAGTCTCCTACGCCGCTCCAGAGCGGAGACCAGGGGTCGGCCTGGAACACCGAGAAGCGACCCAAGGCGCTTCCGGTCCATCGAGGCTTGCCCTGGCCGCCGAGACGGCCGGTCACGATCGATGTCCCGAATCCGTCCACGTACTGCCACTCGGTCGCGAACGTGGCGCCGTCGAGAACCTGGCCCGGCGATACGCCGCCGAAAATGATCTCCAGGGCGGGATCCGCATCGAGTTGCGCCAGCGCGATATCGGTGACGCCCTCGACCGGATGGCTACGCAGCCATTGTCCGGATGCCAGCGAGTAGATGTCGAGGCTGCCGACGAAGCTGGTGACCAGTTCGTCGGCTCCGTCGCCGTCGATATCGCCGATCGCGGCCGACGTCACCGGCATCAGACAGTCGAATCGTCTCTCTTCGCGCAACGGAAAGCCGGCGTGGATGGTGACGGTTCCGGTGCGCTCGATCGCCACAATCCTGTCGCCGCCCGATGCGCGCCAAGCCAGTATATGCCCGAGCAAATGTGTGCGCTCTCCGGCCAGAAAGTTCACGATCGACGTCGCGCGCCGAACTCCGCCATCGCCACTCGCATCCAAAGCGATCAGTGCCAGATAATCACTGTTGCGCAGGCTGGCGACCGTCGCGTCGGCGACGAGCTCGGGTACGCCGTCTCCGGTCAGATCGGCCCGCACCCAGTCTCTCCTGCCGAACGCATTGGCGCTCTCGACACGATAGCTCTGCTCGACGAAACGGGGCTCCGCATGCACCTGCTGTGTGCCTACAAAAGTCAGCGCGAGCATGCAGAGCCGACGAGGTCCGCACGTCGGCAGGTTCGTGCGTTCCGTTCGAGCCTTCGGCAGGGATGGGGACTTGGGTCTACTCGAATCCATGCGCGAAGATCTGATCCGGTGTCTCGATGCGAAGGCGATGCAGCGCGACCGACGTCGGGCTGGCCACGATCCAGTCGTGGTCGCCGCTCCGGCTCGCAGAGATCGCTTGGCGCGCTGGCCAGAAAGGCGTCAGCACCTCGGACTCCGATCGCACCTCGCCGGTTCTGCCGTCGACCAGCACGAGGCGGTCGTGCACCGCGGCGAGCAGGGAATGCACCTTGCCGTCCAGAGCCTGCAGGGAGCGCAGCGGCGCAGGAAACTGACGGTGCCGCAGCAGCTCGCGGGTCGTCGCGTCATAGAACCGGACGCTTCCATCGTTGAGATACACAGCCACTTCCGGTCCGGACGGTCCCGCGGAAATGAGCGTTGCACCATCGCCGGGCGCCGACAGCTGCCAACTCTCCTGTCCATTCGTAGCGTCGAATGCGCGGATCCCGTCCGCGAGTATCGCCAACAGCTGCGGATTGGCATCCGTCCCTCCAGGGGCGGCCAACAACGAGTGTGCAACCGTCTCGAAACCTTCAAAGGGTGCTGATCGCCACAGGAGCTGACCCTGTGCGTTCCATAGAACAATCGAAAGGGCTCCATCAGCCCCTCTGTCGCGCATCAGCATCGCGATGTCCTTTGCACCGTCGCCCTCGCGATCGACCAGAACCATGTCGATCGGAGACACTTGCGCAAGTGGGCCGCTTCCCAAGCCGTGCATGTCGAGCATGACGTTCTTGGTGATGCCGTCGAGCACGTAGATTCGCCACGTCGGGCCCCACTCACCGGCGACGACGATGTCCATGCCGACGCTGCCGGTTCGGTCGCGCAGCGCGATTGCGAGGATCTGCGTCTGCCACACCTCGCCATGCGCGCTTTCCGCCGGGCTGCGCCAGAGCAGCGCATCGCTGGCGGCATCGAGAATCGCCACCGTGGACGTGTAGGAGGCGCGATTGGCCGCGACCAGCTCGACTTGACCGTCACCGTCCACGTCGCCGAGCGCGGCAGCCGAATAAGGCTTCGTGGTCGTGTGGAACTGCCATCGGATCGAGCCGTCAGTGCCGTCGGCGACGGTCAGCGCGGTCGCCCGGCTGGAGGCCGTTTCGCTGGCGAACACCCATTCGTCGATCCCGTCGCCGTCGATGTCTTCTCCGGTCGTGGCGAGAACGTAGTCGCCGTCGTTCCTTGCCGAGAACAAGGTCTGCCCCGAGATGCCGTCGACGACGTTCAAGTAGCCCCAAAGACCAGGGCCGATGAGCAACACGTCGCGGGAACTCGATGCGGAGCGCGCTGTTCCGATCGCTCTGACTTCGCCGTCGGACGGGACGTGCCATACCGCGCCCCAGGGCGCGCTGCCGAACACCGCGTAGTCGTGCCGATAAAGGACACCGGCCCACTGCTCGGTTTCATTGCCGAGGAAATTGCCCGTCGTCAGCAAGTGGCCGAATCCCGTGGCGTACGTCCATTCCGTGCTCAGCGTGGCGCCGTCGACCACCTTTGCACCGAGTAGTGCGCCGCTGAGCACGATCTCCAATGCCGGATCGGCGTCCAACTGAGCGACTGCGATGTCGGCGTGGCCTGGCGCCAGGTAGGTCTCGGAGAGCCGGCCGGACGGCAGTTCGTAGGTGTAGAAGCCATTGCGGTCCAGCACCAGGAGATCCTGCCGACCATCGGCATCGACGTCGCCGATGGCGGCGGCCCGGGCGTCGTTGACGATCGGAAACCGAAACGACTCCGCGAGTGGTACGCCGCTGAAGATGCTCGCCATTCCCCGATGGTCCACCAGGACGATCCGATCGGTGCCCGCGTCGGACCATCCCAAGGATGTGACGGGCTGCGCATCCGAAGGAAGCAGGAGTCTATGCGACAGCCGGTACTCGCCATGCTCGTGATCGAGAATGGCGAGTACCGGTCGCCTCTCCACGAAGGGAATAGACCAGCTCGACCATCCTGTGAGCGCGAGTTCGGCCTTGCCGTCGGCGTCGAAATCGCCTTCGGCGATAAGCCCGGCGTTCTCGAACACCAGACTGTCGAGACGATAGCCGTCCTGCACGAAACGAGGCGGGCCCGCGTGAAGTGTCCCGGCGGCGGCGACTGCCAGTGCCAACAGCAGCAGGCGAGCCGATGTGCCGACCGCGCCGATCCGCGCAGGCGATCCGGCGGTGCGGGCTGGAACGATCCGTTCTTGCGTACTGCGAAGCATCGGCGATTCCAGTCGGGCGCTGTTGCGGGCATCGAGCGCCCGGTAGACCTGCATGATTGAGCTCAGTCGAGGCCGTCGGAGAAAATCGACTCGCTCAGCACCAGGCGAAACCGATACATGCCTGCGTCGCTCCCAATGATGATCTGCCAACTGCCGGGCGAATGTCGAAAGACGCTCGGTGCGCCACGTGTCGCTGTCGGAAACGTCGAGACGGGCGATGAGACGGCTCTGCTCTCGCCGGTGCTGCCGTCGATCAGCGCGAGTCCGTCGTGCGTCGTGGCGAGCAGCAGATGCACATCGTCGTCGAGTGCAGTCACCGTATTCAGCGGTTCCGGTAGCGTGAACTGACGCAGCAGCTCGGGCGCGACACCGGCCTGGCCGACGTCGTAGAACTGCAGACGTCCGTCGGACGTGCCGACGATCAGCTCGGGCCCCGACACACCTTCGCTCACATGACCGACGATCGCCTCGCCGATGTCCAGCGTCCAGTTGAGAAGTCCGGTATCGGCGTCGAAGGCGCGCAGGTCGTAGCCCAGGAGCGCGATTATCTGGCGAGGTCCGCCTTGCGCGGATGCGTCGGATACCACCACCTGGGTCACGTTGGTGAACATGCCGCCCATCAGAACCGACTGCCACAACAGCGTACCGTCACGTCCCGACAGCACGCGAAGCTGTCCACCTGCCGAAGTGCCCACCCTGATGCCGGCGACGAAATCCTGGATGCCGTCTCGGTCGTAGTCGATCAGTGCGAGCGCAGTCCCGCTGTCGAGGGGCGCGCTCGCAGTCCGCCACTTCTGTTCCAGCGTCACTCCGTCGATGAATCTCAAACTGCCCTGCTGTTCCAGCAGCGCCAGGTCGCTGCCACCACCGTTCGTCCTGGGCACGGCGATGAGTTCGACGATCGGCAGGAAAAGCGACTCGGAACTGGGCCAGGGGTAAGGACTACTCCAGCGCGGCAGGCCGGTCGCCAAGTCGAACAGCACCAGCGTGCCCCGGCTGCCATGCTGATAGGTGACGGCCGCAACCTCTTGACGGTCATCGCCGTTGATATCTCCGACGGCCGTCTCGAGATAGGGGCCTCTATCGGTGAAGACCTCACCGAGCAGTTGTCCGGTGCCGATGTCCAGAACGCCGATTGACCGGTACGACGTCCAGGACAGGCTCGATGCGAACACGATGGCGTTCTGCCCGTCTCCGTCGACGTCGGCTCCGACCATGCTGCTGAGCTCGGTGCCTTCGTGCAGGAAGCGAAAACGAAGCGTCTCTCCGTCCTCGTAGACGCTCAGCGCATCGTACTCGTCCAGTACCAGAACGTCGGAGTCGGCACGATCGGCGACGCCCGCGACTTGCCGAACGAATCCAGTCGGCGCGATCGACCACGCCGGTCTCCAGGGTTGGTAGAGATCGACCTGTTTCCATTTCGCCCCAGCCCAGAGCTCGGTACCGTCGGAACCGAATCGACCAGCGGCCAGCGAATCACCGAATCCTCCTGGCTGTTCCCACTCCAGCGCAGACGTCGCGCCGTCCAGCACACGCCCCGTGGTGTTGCCGGTCAGCACAATTTCAAGCGCGGAATCGGCATCGAGCTGCGCCAGCACCATGTCGGTAAAACCGGTGGCCTCGTGACTGCGAGACAGATGATCGTCGCTCAGCGCATAAGCTAGAACAGCCGTCGAGGTCAGCACGACCAGATCCTGCTGGCCGTCACCGTCGAGATCACCTATTGCGGCGGTGAGGGCATTCGGCTGTATCTGAAAGCGACGCAACTCGGCGAACGGCGCACCGCCGTATTCACGAACGATCCCGTTACGACCGACCGTCAGAACGCGCGGCTGATCCGCCTCCACTCTGCCGAGAACGCGGACGATGTCGTCGGGGAAGACGACATGCTCGTGCTTGATTCGGAACGAGCCGTCGGCTTGCCGATCCAGTGCCGCGATCAGGTGTGCGTTGCCCGCCAGCGCGCTGAACACTACTTCCTGTGCGCCGTCTCCGTCGATGTCGAGTGGCGCAAGACCGCTGGCGCCGATGCCGACCATGTAATCGACGCGGTAACCCTGCTCGATGAACTGTGGGTACTGATCGCCGGCCATCGCGGCATGCGAGGCGGCCAGCGTCGCCAGGAGCGTCGCAAGGACTTCGCCGGTCCGGCTCATTAGATGTGTCCTCCCGTCTCCCCCGGGCAGTCATGCTCGCACTGGTTCTAACGAAAGGTCAAACTTCCTGAACGAACCTTTGGGGGCGTGCAGACAAGCCGAACGCGCGCGCCCCGTTATCGATGCTGTGCAGTAGAGGGAACTTGGGTCTCCACATCGCCAGGTTTGGTCGCGATGCCGAGAAGCTCGGTGCGACTGCGACTGCGGCTTCACGTGTGATCAGCCATCCCGGGCATTCCATGACTGCGGCTGAATCCCCGATCTAGAGGTCGTCGAAGCCGTCGCCGAAGATCGCTTCCCGCATTTCCAGGCGATGCCGATAAAGGGCGATCTGGGTGCCACTGGCAATCTGCCACAGCCCATCTCCCTGTGCATGCACTGCAAGCCGTCCGTCAGTTTCGGGGAAAGGAGTCAGCGATTCGGACAGCACGCGCGTCAGGCCGGTCGTGCCGTCGACGACCCTCAATACGCCCCCCGAGGCTGCGAGCATCGAACGGACGTCGCCGTCGAGCACAGTGATCGCGCGCAGCGGTGAGGGCAGCATGAACTGACGCACGGGCGCGAGTGTCGCTGCGTCGAAGAACTGCAGGTATCCGCCGCTCGTGAAAGTGGCGATTTCGGGTCCGTCGATCCCCGTTGGAACGTATACGGCGCCATGGGTGGAGACGGGGAGGATCCAGTTCAACAGGCCAGTGGATGCGCTGAAGCTGCGCAGACTATCCGTGGTGACGGCGACCAACTGCGTATCCGTTCCGGCCGATGAGCCAACGATCGAAAAGACGCTGATCAGCGAAGTGGTGCCGCCGCTACCTATAGCGGGGGACCTCCACAACGTACGTCCGTCGACGCCGGACAGGACCGCCAGGGCGCCCGTATTGCCGCCTAGTGCCAGCAGAAAATCGACCGTGCCGTCCCGATCGTAGTCGACCAGAGCCATGTCGCGAATCTTGCGGGACTGCAACATACCGCCCAAATAGCCGGAGACGTCCAGGCGGACCTCCTTCGTCCTGCCGTCGACGACCAGGAGCTTGCCGCTATGGTATTGCGACCCGGCCAGTACGATGTCCATACCACCCGTCGAAGGGCGAGGGATCAACTCGATTCGCGATGTCGATATCGCGAGCGGGTAGGTGGGTGGAAGCTGGCCTTGTGCCGTACGCCACTTTCGCTGCCCCGTCTCGGCGTCGAAGATCGAGATCGCTCCCGTCCCACCACCGTCGTGTCGCGCTGCGGCGACCACCTCGATGCGACCGTCGCCGTCGACGTCGCCCAGTGCGGTTGACGTGTAGGGGGTCTCATTCGGATAGAACGCCCAGCGAAGACTGCCGGTCTGGCCGTCGGCGACCGCCAATCCGTGACCGGGCCCGAAGACGTAGTCCGCCGCGAAGACGATATCGTCGAGGCCGTCATGGTCGAAGTCGACGCCCGTGACCGCAGAGGCTCCGCCGCCGCTGTTGGGGATCTGAAATCGCTCCTGTTGGGTAATGCTGTCGAAGACATGGATCGCGCCCCAACTCTCGTCGGCGATCAATATCGAGTCGCGACCACCGGCATCGAGAGTGGCGGCGCCTACCGCATCGATGTTAGTCGTCATGGTCTTGCTCCACAGCGCAGACCAAGGCGATGAGCCGTACAGCGTAAAACCGGGCGGGGCCTGAGCAGCGACCCAATGATCGGCGGGACCTGCGCCAAAGCGACCCACTGCCAGGCGATAGCCGAAGCTGCTGGCGTACTGCCAGTCGGTCGCAAGAGTGGCTCCATCCAGGACCAGCCCCGGCGATGCCCCACCCAGGATGATTTCGAGTGCGGGATCCGCATCCAGCTGGGCCAGAGCCACCGCCTCGTTGCCAGGCGTAGCGAGGCTGCGCAACATCTGGCCGTTGGCCAGCGCGTACACATAGATGCCTGTCTGGGTCACCACGACCAGCTCGTCGTTGCCGTCTGCATCGACATCGCCGATGGCAGCGGAGAACGCACTGACGGCGATCGCAAATGTCCTTCGCTCACGCAGCGGAAGGCCAGTGTACTCGCGAGCGACGCCTTCCATACCAACCGCGATGATTCGCGGTTCGCCGGCGTGTGACCATGCCAGCATTCGCGCCGCCAGAGTCGTTGGCTCGACGATCGTTTCGTTGTCCAGAATGTCGAATGAGCCATCCGGCTGGCGCTTGAGAATCCCGATGATCGACTTTTCACTCGGGAACGGCGAAAAGCCGACATAGCCCTGAAATACCACTTCCGGAACGCCGTCTCCGTCCAAATCCGTGACGGCGAACTGTCCTCTGCCGAGCCCAGCGATCGTGTCGATCCGGTGCCCCTGCGCGATGAAGCGCGGCTGCTCGGCAGTGCCGACGATCGCCGCCGTCCCGTACATCGTGCTCAAGAGTGCGGCGGTGCCGAGCAGCCCTGTTGCAAACATGTGGATGACCCGAGATTTCCCGGACGGGATTATGCCGTAGTGGTGCCAGCCGATGCGGTGAGTCGCTGCATCGAGCAGGAACCAACCGACGGAGACGAGCGCGAGCGACGAACTCGCTTGTGCGCATCGACTCGTCAGCATGCCGGGCGAGAGGACGGTGCACGAGGCACCGCCCCCTCACGTTCACTGCGCTCGCTCGCTGGGCACCGCCTGCGCTTGCCCGTTCTCCGTGTCCGCCTCGAACCCATCCGCAAACACCCGCTCGCCCTCCGCGTAGTCGAGCATCAGCCGCAACGTCGCGCGGTCGTTGGCGGGATTCGGATCGTCCTGCGCGGACGTCACCTCTACCTGCGTCTCGACCGGGCCCGGCCGCGCGTCGCTGCGGACGCGGACGTCGACTTCGAGCATCGCCGCGAACGCATGCAGCGGCAGCGTCGCGCCGCTGAGCGTGCAGCGGACCGTGGCGCCGGTCGACGTACACGACCAGTCGCCGGCGCCGCGCGGCACGCCGTCGATCCAGCGGCCGGCGACGAAGCCGAGCTCCGGCGGCAGCGCGAACGTGACCGCGACGGACTCGGCCGCATCAGGCCCGAAGTTGCCGACGGTCGCGAGCAGATGCGCGGTGCCGTCGATGTCCGCTCGCGGCGGCAGTGCCAGACCGCTGACGCCGAGATCGGCGCTGCCGCCGCCGCAGCCGGCGCAGCGCAGATCGAGCGTCAGCGGCAGGGCCGGCAGCGTCAGTGGCCCGGCCAATCGCACCGAGGCGGTGTAGCGTCCCGGCTCGGCGAGTTCGGCGGTGTCGATCCGCACCGTGAACGCGGCGCTGGCGCCGGCCGGCACGGTCAGCTGCGCCGGCGATACGCTGGCCCAGCCGGCGCCGTAGCCGTTGGCGCTGCCGGCGATCAGGTTGACCCACAGCTCGACCGCGTCGGGCACGCCGTCGCCGTCGAGATCGGCGCTGTGGCTGCCGTCGTTGAAGCCCTTGAGCACGCTGCGTCCATCGTTGCCGATCAGCAGCGCGGCCTCGCCGGCGACGGCGCCGGACGGCGTGTAGCCGGCGATCGCGGCGGCACCGGCTGCCGCGGTGAAGCGGTAGCCGTTGATCGCGTAGATGCCGCTGGCCGGCGCGAGCAGGGCCGGCACGCTGTGCGGCCGGTTGAACACGCCATGGGTCGGCTCCCACCAGTGCACGGCGGCCGGCGGGCTGTAGATCGTCGTGAAGTCGGCGACGCCGAGCGTGGCCCACAGCGGCGCGGCGTCGATGCCGTTGGAGTGGATCACCAGCCGTCCGCCGCCGCGCACGTAGGTATCGAGCGCGAACGACACGTTCGGCGCCAGCGGCATCGTCTCGTGCCCGACCAGGACCAGGTCCCAGGACTGGCCGGTCAGCGCGGCGACGAAGCCGGGGAAGTCGCCGTCGTAATGCGCGGTGTAGCCCCAGCCGAGCAGGCGCAGCGCGCGATCGAGGTAGGTGTCGGGCGCACGATGGACGACGTCGTCGGCATAGATCAGCACGCGCGGCGCGCCATCCGGCGACGCGTCCGGCGCCCAGCGGTACGCGCCCGGGTACACCGTCGTGCCGTCGGGTGCCGCGATTCCGTGCGCGTCGCGGTACTGCCATTCGCCGCTGCCGGCCGTAGCCGCCGTCGCGGTGCCCGCGAGCGGACCGGCGTGACCGCCGACCGAGAGCGCGAGCGTCAGCGGCTCGGTGCCGGTATTGGTCACGGTGACCGTGCGCACGTCGACGGCGCCGGCCGGCAGCGACACGTCGATCGCCGTCGGCGTGTAGCTGGCGGTGCTGCTCCGGCGCAGCAGCGCGAAGTCGGTCACCACCTCGGCACCGGCCGCGAGCGTGACCGCGGCCGTCGCATCGACGTAGCCGGGTGCGACGACGTCGAGCGTGTACGCGCCGGCCGGCAGATCGAGGTCGTAGTCGCTGCCTGTGGTCGCGGTCGCGCTGCCCGCGGCCGGCGTCGCGCGGATGCTCGCGACGATCGGACCGCCGCTCTCGGCGTCGCGGATCGTGCCGCTCAGCCGGCCGCAGCTCGGACAGGCCAGCAGCATCGTCACCGGCAGCGGCGCCGGCGGCTCGGCCGCGTTGCCGCTGAAGCGCAGCTCGGCCGTATAGGTGCCGGGGCGCTGCAGATGGCGCGCGTCGAACGCGAGCGTCAGCGGCATCGACTCGCCGGCGCCGAGCACGTGCTCGCGGTCGTCGACGCGCAGCCACGGCGTCTCGGCGAAGCAGGCCTCGGCCGGCCGGTAGCGGTTGGCATTGAGGAACGCCAGGCCGGCGTCGACACCGCCGACGGCCCAGACCTCGCCGCCGGTCAGGGCCTGCGTGCAGTAGCCGCCGCCGAACGCGGTCAGCGGGCTCAGCGGCGTGCCGAGATCGCGCCACTCGGCGGCCGGCCAGGCGAGGTGATCGAGCGATTCGACGCGGCCGCTCGGCTCGTACAGATCGCCGCCGCTGCCGTCGCCGCCGATCGCGTAGAGCCGCGTCGCGGTCGCGGCCAGCGCGAAGTCGGCGCGTGCCGACGCGAACGCCGGACCGATCTCCCAAGTGCCGGTCACCAGGTCGTAGCGCTGCGTGCGGTCGATGTTGGCGGCCGGCGAGCCGACGCCCCAGCCGCCGACGACGTACAGATGGCGACCGACCTGCGCATAGCCGGCGGCCGCCGTGCCGACCGGCATCGGCGTGCCGCTGCTCCAGGTGCCCGATACGATGTCGAAGACGTCGACGTCGCGGCTGACGTCGCCGAACGCGAAGCCCGGCGCACCGCCGGCGACGTGGACGCGTCCGTCGTAGGCGCCGATCGCCGCGCCCCACAGGCCGCGCGGCAGGGCGGGGCCGGCGCTCCAGGCATCGGCGGCGATGTCGTAGATCAGGAATCGGTTCGTGCCGTCGCCGCCGGCCGCGTACAGATAGCCGTCGTGGCAGGTCACCGCGATGCCCTCGCCGCCGCCGACCTGCGGCGGCAATGGCGCCAGCGTGGTCCAGGCATCGGCGGCCGCGTCGTAGCGGCGTACCGCGCGGCTGTACTCGCCGTTCTGCAGTCCGCCGACGACGTAATAGCGATCCGGATCGCCGGGGCACTGCGCATGGCCGTAGCGCGCGAGGCCGGCCGGCAGCGCGGCGGCGGCGAGCCAGCCGCCGGCGACCGCGGACGGCGTGCCGGCACCGCGCAGCGATGCCGGTCCGGGCGTGGCCGGCGCGCCGAACGTGGCGGTCTCGACCGGCTGCGTGCGCGGCACGCGACGCGGTCCCTCGAGCGCACCGACGCGCGCGCGAAACTGCAGCGGCACCGTGCCGGCGTTGCGGACCTCGACGATCGCCTCGCCCTGCGCGCCGAGGTCGAGCGCGTGCACGATCTCGGCCGGGTCGTAGGCGAGCAGCGCTTCCTCGCGCAGCAGCGCGAAGTCGGCGACGACCGAACCGCCGTCGGCGACCGCGATCGTGCGCGTCTGCGTGAAATAGCCCGGCGCGGCGACCGTCGCGGTGTAGCTGCCGGCCGGCAGATCGGCCGCGAACGTGCTGCCGGTGCTCTCGAACACGGTCCGGCCGTCGTCGAGCCGGACCGATGCACTGACCGCGAAGCCTTGGCGCGCGTCGGTGATCTGGCCGCCGACGTGGCCGCAGTCCTCGCATCCGATCCGCATCGTCAGCGGCAGCGGCGCCGGTCCGTCGGCGAACGCGCCGCCGATCTCGAGCAGGGCCGTATACGGGCCGGGCGGATCGACCCGGTGCGCGTCGAAGCGCAGCTCGACCGTGGTGCTGCCGCCGGCCGACACCTGGCCGATCGGCGGATGCGCCGATATCCACGGACCGGGGCCGTCGTTCTCGAACGCGAGCACGCCGACCAGCACGTCGTCCGGGAACGCGCCGATCGATGCGCTGGCGCCGGTCGTCGTGTCGATCACGCGCAGCTGGCCGCCGCCGCCGACGTAGGCCGCCCAGTACAGCACGCCGCTGTCGTGGTGGAACGCGATGCCCTGCGCGAAGTTGGCGTCGACGCCGAGCGCGCCGACGCGGGTCGCCTCGGCGGTCGCCGGATCGAGCGTGAACAGTGAATCGCTCGCGATGTCGAGCGCATACAGCGTGCCGTCCGGCGCGAACGCGATGTCGATGATCGCCGCTGCGGTGCGCGTGCTGCCGATTCGCGTCGCCGCGGCGGTCGTCGGGTCGATCGTGTACAGCGTCGATTCCATGCCGTGCGTGCCGGTGCCGCTCGACACCGCATAGAGCCGTCCGTCCGGCGTGCTCGACAGGCCGTTCCAGTTGCCGAGCGGCGTCGCGAAGCCGATCGTCGTGCGCGCGCCGGTCGTCACGTCGATCGTGCGCAGCGCATTGTCGTTGTAGTCGAGCGTGTACAGGCGCGAGAAGTCGCGGCCGCGGAAATCGCCCGCGTACGGCGTGCCGGACAGGTTCGCGACGACGTTCCACCGGCCTGGACGGTCGATGTCGGGAATCTCGACCAGGCGCTGCTGCGGATAGACGTTGAGGCCGATCGCACGCGCGCCGGTCGGCGGCCAGTCGAAGCGGGCCTCGCCGAGGCCGCCGTCAGGGCGCGTACCGGGCGGCGGCGCGGCGGTCGAAAGCGCCTGGGTCGACGGCGCGAGCGAGCCGGTGAAGCGCGGAATCGACACGCCGGCCGTGCGCGGCGCGTCGTGTCCGCCGATGCGGATCGCGAACTCGGCCGCGGCCGGTCCGGTGTTGGTCAGCGTCAGCGGATACGTGGCGATCGTGCCGGGCGCGACGGTCGCATCGACCGCCGCGGGACTCGCGGTCAGGCGTGCGCCGTCGAGTGCGAAGTCCAGCGTCGTCGTCGCGTCGGCCGCCACGTTCGCGTTCGCGACGGTCTGCGCCGCGTAGCCGGGCCGCGTCGCCGTGGCGGCATGGACGCCGGCATTCGGCGTCAGCCGATAGGTGCCGCTGTCGTCGGTGCGCACGACGAACGGCCCGAGCGCGATCGATGCCTGCGCCAGCGGTGCGCCGGAGGCGGCATCGCGCACCGTGCCCTGCAGCGTGCCGGTCGGGCCGCCGATCGCGATCGCGGCGCGCACCGCGGCCGACGCGTCGAGCGTGCCGTGGCCCCAGTCGTTGTTCGGTCCGGTCGTGTAGTCGCCCCCGCAGCTCGAGCCGGTCTGGCCGGTCAGCGGCACCGCGGTCGCGTAGATCAGCTGCTCGGTCCGCGCGACGTCGCCGCGCAGTGCCGGCTGCGCCTGCCACATCAGGCCGGCCGCGGCGCTGACGTGCGGCCCGGCCATGCTGGTGCCGCTCATGCGTGCGTAGCTGCCGCCCGGAATCGCCGAGCGGATCGCCTCGCCGGGCGCCATCACGCCGGGCCGGTAGACGCCGGCGGCCAGCGCCGACGGCCCGCGGCTGCTGCCGCGCGTCAGCAGGCCCGGCAGGCCGGCGCCGAGCCCGACCGAGCCGGTCGTCAGCACGTCCGGATAGTCGCCGGGCGATCCGAGCGTGCCGCAGTTGGGACCGTCGTTGCCGGCCGAGACCTCGACCAGGATGCCGGCCGCGCGCAGGGCGCTGACCGCCTGCCGGAACAGCGGCTGGTTGCCGCCCGGATAACCCCAGGAATTGTTGAGGATGTCCGGCGCCAGATCCGGCCGCGGATCGGCGCCGGCGAGATTCCACGGCGCCAGCATGAACTCGAAACAGGTCAGGAACGTCAGGTCGCTGCCGGTGCCGGCGTCGCTCATGCCCTTGCAATGGATCGTGCGTGCCTGCGGCGCGACGCCGACGCGGTCGCCGCGGCCGTCGTCGCCGACCAGCGTGCCGGTGGTATGCGTGCCGTGACCGTGGCCGTCGCCCGGTGCGGCCGGATAGGTGCCGGTCGCATCCCACCAGTGGTGTGCGTGATCGGCACCGGCGCCGTTCCAGCCGCGATACTGGCGGCGGATCGCCGGATGCTGCCAGTCCAGGCCGGTGTCGATGCCGCCGATCACGATGCCGTCGCCCTCGACGCCGAGCGCCCAAGCCTGATCGGCGCGCACGAACGCCAGACTCGAGGCGACGCCGCGCGGCGCCTCGGCGGCGTCGGCCGCATCGACCGGCGCTGCGTCCAGCTGCATCGTGGCGTTCGGCAGCAGCGCGGCCACGCCGGCGTCGGCGGCCAGCCGTTCGGCCAGCGCGCGATCGCCGCGTGCGACGTAGATCGCGTTGGCGATGTGGAACGGCCGGTACCCGACGCCGGCGGCCGAGAGCTGCGTACGCAGCGCCTGCTGGCTCGTCTCGGCGTGTCGTTGCAGCGCATCGAGCACCGCGCGGCCCTTGGCGGTCTTGCCGGTCTGCCGCGCGGCCGATGCCAGATCGGCCTGCTCGGCCAGCACGACGAAGAAGTCGGCGCTGCCGTCGCGGTCGAGCCGCTCGGCCAGCGCCGGATCGATCGAGGCGGCGCCGGCGCCGCCGGCCGCGATCGCGAGCACGGCCAGCCAGCGCGCCGCGCGGCCCGTGCACCGGCGCAGTGCCGGTGCCTTGTACTGAAGGTCGTTCATACGGATTCCGGACTGAGGAAACGGGTGCTGCGCCGCGAGGCACCGCGCGCGGCGGGGCAGGCGTGCACGACGGGTCGCGGCGCAGCAGACGTCTTGATGCCGCCTGCCGGCAGCGGCCTCATGTCCGATCGCTTATCGGGGGCTTTGGACGGCCTGAACGCGCGATCTGAACGTGCGATGTGCGCGCAGGTCGGCCCTCCGCATGCGGCAGCAGCGCTCGCCGGCGGACTGCCTCGCGACCGAGCCCATCGCGCGTCCGGCGCGAGCAATCGTGTGGCACCGCGCCCGGCGACGGCTGCTAGGGCCCATGTGCAAGGTCGACGCGTCGAGTCGTCAGCTCGGTCGATGCGCGGGTTCCGATCGAGCGGATGCCGGAGCGGCGTTGCGAGCGGACCGGTGCACGACGTCGGCAGAATCGGCGCTCGTTCCGCGACCGGAGCGCGGCCGCTCGCCACCGGGTCGAGCCGGTGCATCGCGACCGCTCCGAGCGCGCACCGCGATCGCACGGCCGCTGCGGGTCGGCCGGCTGCCGCATCGACTCGGCACGAGACGCGCGTGCTTGCGCAGGGCTCGTCCGCACGAACCGATCGCGCGCGGCTCGCGGCGAACGCGATCGCGCGACACCGACCTCGGCTCGCTGCCGACCGCAGATCATGCCGCCGTATCGGACCTGCTTCGCGTCAGGCGCGATGCGGATCTGCACCGCTTCGGCGACGCCGCCGGGATCGTGCGTCCCGCACGCGCAAGGCTGCGCGTGTCGGCCGACGCTCAGCGGCGCGCCAGCGCCTCGCCCGGCGTCGCCAGCAGCTCCGGCGGGATCGTGCGCTCGCCGGCCAGTGCGAGCGCGCGCGTCCGCGCGAGCCGCCAGGCACCGGCGTCGGCCAGCGCGTGATAGAGGCGCAGCTGCAGCAGCGAGGCCTCGTAGGACTGCAGCGCCCAGCCGGCGCTGCGGCCGGCGACGGCGACCGCGCGATCGAGGTCGCCGCGCGCGATCAGATGGTCGGCGTGCGCGGCCGACGCGCGCAGGATCAGCGCCGGCACGCGGCAGCGCTCGGCGCGCGCGAGCGCCTGCCCGAACGCGGCATCGGCGCGCGCGTCCTCGCCGTCGAGCGCAGCCTGCCCGGCAGCGATCAGCAGCGGCAGCACGGCGACCTCGGGCACGGCGTCGGCATCGGCCGGCCATTGCGCGGCGGCGGCGGCGATCGCGGCGGCCGCGGCGCGATCGCCGAGGCGACGCGCGGCCGTGAACGCCACGTACTGGCCCCAGGCGTACTGGTTCGGCGCGGTATCGCGCAGCGTGCCGGTCAGCGCCGGCGCCGCGAGCGCGGCGGCCTGGGCCGGCCGGTCGGCTTCGAGCGCGTGCGCGGCCGCGACGATGCGCATCCATGCGTCCATCGCCGCGCTGCGTCCTTCGGCCGGCCGCTGGCGCAGCGCATCGAGCAGCGCGCCGGCCTCGCGCAGGCGGCCGTTGGCGGTCAGCACCTGCACGCGATTGGCATTGACGAGCTCGCGCGTGCCGGCATGGCCGACGCGTTCGAGCAGGGTCGCGATGCGCGGCTCCTGCGCCAGCGCGGCGGCCGGTTCGAGCAGGCCGAGCAGGCTGCCGGCGAGATTGATCCGCGCGCCGAGCTCGGGCTGCAGCGCATGGAATGCCGCTGCACGCTCGGCGGCGCGGCGGAAGTACGGCAGCGCCTCGGCCGGGCGGCCGCGCAGCTCGTCGAGCACGCCGAGGTTGTTGTCGAGCTGGGCCAGCGCGAGCTGGTCGCCGCTGCTCTCGAGCGCGATGCGGGCGCGCACGTAGTCGGCCTCGGCCTCGCCGTAGCGGCGCAGCCACGCGCGTGCCTGGCCGCGTCCGCTCAGCGCGACGCCGAGCTGGTTGCGCGCCTCGCCGCCGACGACGCCGTCGAGGCCGCGTACGGCCGCGTCGAAGTGGCGCTCGGCGGCCTCGAAATCGGCCAGCCGCACGCAGGTATAGCCGAGGCCGTGGCGGACCTTGGCGTGCAGCACCGGATCGAGCGCGAGCCGCGGCTCGGCCAGCAGCGCTTCGAACGCCGCCTGCGCGCGATGCGCATGGCCGGCCAGATGATCGATCTCGGCATGCCAGTAGCGCACCTCGAGCGCCGCGCCGTGGCGCGCCGCGGCGGCCTGCAGCAGCGTGCGCGCCTGATCGTGCTGCTCGGCCCAGGCCGCCGCCTTGACCTGCTGCAGCAGCCGCGCGCGGTCGTGCGCGTCGCTGCCGGCCGCGGCCGCCGGCGGCGTCAGCGCGAGCCGGCGCGCCAGATCGTCGGCGGCCAGATACGCCGCCGCGAGCGGGTCGGCGGCGCTGCCGCGGCCGGCCGGACGCGGCTCGGGGCCGTGCAGGCCGAGCACGCGGACCGTCCAGCCCTGGTCGGCAGGTTCGGCGCGCACGCCGAAGATCCACGACGGCGCGACCGCGGCCGCCAGCGCGTCGGCGACCGCCGTCTCGGCGATGTCGTCCGGATCGTAGCGGCGCGCCAGCGCGACGACGTTGTCGCTCGGCAGCACCGGCAGACCGGCCGCGCGCAGCCGTTCGGCGATCGCATCCATCAGGCCCAGCCGCATCCAGGCCTGGCCGTGGCCGGGCGGAAGCTGCACCGGCAGCACGATCGCCTTCGGCTCGACGGTCGGGCGCGGCAGCGACGGCAGCGGCGTGGCGCCGCCGACCAGCAGGCCCAGGCCCGCCAGCAGCGCGGCCGGCCAGCGGTGCGTCCGGCCCGGCGCGGCGATCCGGCGCAGCGCGTGCAGGACCGGTGCGGCCAGCGCGGCATGCGGCCGCGGCGATGCGGCGCCGGCCGACACGCGCGCGGCCGACTGCGCCGCTGCGCCGGCCGCGGCGATGCCGGGCGCGGTCGCGTTCGACGGCGTCGCGCTGACCTCGGCGATCCAGGCATAGCCGAAGCGCGGCACGGTGCGGATCGCGTAGCGTTGCGGACCGGTGTCGCCGATCGCGCGGCGGCAGCGCAGGATGATCTGGTCGACCAGGTTGTCGGTCGCGTCGACGCGGCCCCAGACCGCGGCGATCAGCTCGTCGCGGCCGATCGCGCGGCCGCGCTGCTCGATCAGGTAGGCCAGGCAGTCGAACGCGCGCGGCGGCAGCGCCACGCGCTCGTCGCGATGCCACAGTTCGCGCAGCGCGGGGTCGAGCTGGTAGTCGCCGAAGCGGATCGTCTCCATGGCCCTTCGATACCTGTGTCGCGGCGAGGCCGCGGTCCGGCAGGCCTCCGCATCACTGTGCCGTCAGTGGCGTGACGATGCAAGTATCGGTTTCATGAAAGTGAAAATAAAGGTTTCATCGAGCGTTCCGCGCGCGATTCCCGGTCGCGGGTCTTGGCTCGCCGCTGCGGCGCGCAGCGCGACGCGTTCGACGCAGCCGATCGCGACGGATTGGTATGCTGCCGGCCGGCACACGCGCGTCCGATCGATGTCACAGCCCCTCTCGGAAGACAGCATTCGCGATCTGCTCGCCCGCGGCGGCGATGCCGACACGGCCGAGCGCATCACCCCGCTGATCTACGCCGAGCTCAAGACGCTGGCCGCGCGCGCGCTGCGCGGCGAGCGCGCCGACCATACGCTGCAGACCACGGCCCTGGTCAACGAGGCCTGCCTGCGCCTGCTCGGCCAGCGCAACGTCGATCCGGGCAACCGCGCGCAGCTGGCCGCGCTGGCGGCGCAGGCGATGCGGCGCGTGCTGGTCGACTATGCGCGGATGCGCCAGGCCGGCAAGCGACCGCCGGCCGAGCAGCGGCTGCAGATCGAGGAGATCGACCTGCCGGCCGCGGAGGCGGACCTGATCGGTCTGGACGCGGCGCTGGAACGGCTGGCCGCGCTGAGCCCGCGTCAGGCACGCGTGGTCGATCTCAAGTTCTTCGCCGGGCTCGAGCTCGACGAGATCGCCCAGGTGCTGGCGGTCGCGCGACCCACGGTCGTGCGCGACTGGCGCATGGCGCGCGCGTGGCTGCAGCGCGAGCTCGGCTGAGCGCGCGGCGGCCGCCCGCGGGCAGGGCGCTCACTCGAAGTCGTCGGCGAACAGGCGGTCGTCGCCGATCACCGTGAACGTCACGCGCTGCGCGTGGTAGCCGACGATGCCGACCGACGGCGTCGCGATGACCTTCGCGAAGCGGCCGGTCACGCTCGCGGCCGTCGCGATCGTGCAACTGGCGCCGAGCATCGGCTTGCCGTCGAAGCGCAGCTGGAGCGTGCCGCCGAGTGCGAGCGTGCCCGAGGCCGCCACGGCCGCGCAGGCGCCGCCGCCGTCGCTGCGGATCGCCAGCACCGCGCCCGGCGGCTGCGCGACGTCGCCGCGCACGTCCAGCGTACCGAGCGGCGCCGCGTCGTCGCCGGGCGCCAGCGTGGCGCCGGCCTCGAGCGCGACCGTGCCGACCGTACCGGTGCCGGCCAGCGTCGCGCCGCCGAGCACCGCGACCGAACCACCGGCGCCGGGTCCGCTCGCGGCCGGCTGTGCATCGGCCACCAGCTCGCCGTCCTCGACGGTCCAGTGCTGCGCGACGCCCCAGGCCGTGCCGAGCGCCGTGCCGGTCAGCGTCCAGCGGCCGGCGCCCTGCTTGGCGAAAGCGCCAAAGCCGCGGAACGGCGCCGTGCTGCGCGGATCGAGCGCGCTGAGCTGGCCGACGTCGAACGTCGCCGCGCCGTCGCCGCCGAGCGCGAGCACGTCCGGACGCGTCGCGGCGACCGCGATCACGGCGCCGTCGAAGCGCGCGCCCGGTTCGATCACGAGCCGGTTGCCGCCGCCGAAGAACTCCACGGCCGCCGATACCAGCGGCGCGCCGCTGGCCGGCGCCTGCACGCCCGGCGCGATGCCGCCGGACGTGACGAGGGTGGCGTCGCCGATCGCGACCACGCCGGCGCCGCCGGTGCCGGCCAGCTCGGGCCGGCGGCCGCCGGTGCCGTCGCCGCCGGCGATCTCGCCGCGATTGATCAGCGTCGCGCCGGCGACCAGCGCGCCGGCACCGCCGCCGCCGCCGCCGCCGTCGGAGAGGCGGAACATCGAGGTGTCGAGGCCGGGCAGGCCGCCGGCGCCGCCGCTCAGCGCGCCGGTCAGCGTCAGCGTCGCGCCGCCGTGCAGCACGAGACCGGCACCGCCGCCGCCGCCGCCACCGCCGCCGGTGATGTACGGACCGGTCGCGCCGCCGTGGCCGCCGCGGCCGCCGACCAGCGGCGTGTCGAGCACGCCGTCGACGTCGATCACGGCGCCCGGCGCACCGCCGCCGCCGCCGCCTCCGCCCCCGCCGCCGGCATCGAGTCCGCCACCCCCGCCGCTGCCGCCGCCACCGCCCCCGCCGCCGATGCCGTCGTTGTAGGCGCCGCCACCGGCCCCGCCGCCGCCGCCGGCCCCGCCGAAGAAGCCGCTGTTGCCGATGTCCGGTCCCGCGCCGCCGCGCCCCGCGTACTCGCCCGGTGCCGGCGCGTTGACGCCGCCGGCGCCGCCGCGCGCGAGCGTGCCGGGGATCGTGGTCGTGCTGGTATTGACGCCGCCGGCACCGCCGGCGCTGATGACGGTCGTGCCCGGATTCTCGCCGGCATGACCGGGATGGCCCGGCGTGTTCGGCACCGTGCCGGCGCTGCCGCCGGCACCGCCGCCGTTCGGCCGCGTCGCGCTGCCGGCCATGCCGCCGTCGCCGCCGCTGTGGCGATCGCTCGACGGCGCGCCGCCGTCGCCGCCATCGGTGCCGCAGACGCTGCCGACCTCGCAGGAATGGGCCGGCGCCAGCGCAGCCAACGTCAGCATCAGCAGCAGCGCACCGCTCAGCGCGGTCGCCCCTCGATCGGTATGCAGTCCGCTCATGTCCACCTCGTCGTTCGTATCGCCCAGCGGCGTGTGTCCCTTACGCGGCAAACCGCTGCGGCGCGGATCGTCGGTGCGCGTCCGCGGATCGAGGGGGATCGGCGGTTTCGATGGGCGTTCTCACAGCCGCATCGACAGGACGCCGCCGTGTGCGCACGGCCGCCGATGGGCCGCTGCTATGCTCGCCGCGTGCGATCCGATCCGCGTTCCCGACCGTCCGCCGCGCCTGTGCGGCCTGCGCCGCCGCGCTGTCGCCGTGCCTCGGAGGCCGCGCGGTGAGCGAGCCGGAGGCCGAGCGCTACCGGCAAGCGCAGGCGATCGCGCACGATCTGCTCGACCGCCCGCCGGCCGAGCGCGCCGGGCGCCTGGCCGCGGCCTGCGGCGACGATGCGGCGTTGCGCCGCGAGGTCGACTGGCTGATCGCGGCGGCCGAGGACGAGGGCGCCGACGATGCGTTGGCCGGCCTGGTCGATCCGGAGCGCGCATTGTTCGCGCAGGCCCGCATCGAGTCGGCCGCGCCGCACCGCTACCGGCTGATCGAGCGGCTCGGCGCCGGCGGCATGGGCCAGGTCTGGCTGGCCGAGCGCGACGACGGCGGTCCGCCGCAGCGCGTCGCGCTGAAGCGTCTGCGCGGACTGGACGCGCCGAGCCGGGACGAGCTCGCGCGCTTCCTCGCCGAGGGCCGCATCCTGGCCTCGCTGCAGCATCCGAACATCGCGCATCTGATCGATGCCGGCGTCGACGCCGACGGCCACCCGTTCCTGGCGATGGAGGTCGTCGACGGCCAGCCGCTGGACCGCTGGAACGCCGCGCGCGAGCGCCCGATGCGTGAGCGCATCGAGTTGTTCGTGCGGATCTGCGGCGCGGTCGAGTACGCCCATGCGCAGCTGGTGATCCATCGCGATCTGAAGCCCGCCAACGTGCTGGTCGGCGCCGACGGCGTGCCGAAGCTGCTCGATTTCGGCATCGCGCGCCTGCTCGAGCGCGACGCGGCCCTCGCACCGGCCACGACCGTGCAGCGCGCGATGACGCCGGCCTACGCGAGTCCCGAGCAGATCCAGGGCCAGCCGCTCGGCACCGCGACCGACGTCTACTCGCTCGGCGTCGTGCTGTACGAGCTGATCGCCGGCGTGCGCCCGTTCGATCATCTGGACACCGAGCTCTCGCGCGCCAACGCGATCGTCGCCGGCACGTTCCCGCCGCCTTCGCGTGCGCCCGGCGCGCGGCCGCGGCTGCCGGCCGATCTGGAGGCGATCGTGCTCAAGGCGATGCGGCGCGAGCCGGCGCAGCGCTACGCCTCGGTCGCCGAACTGGCCGAGGACCTGCGCCGCTATCTGGCCGCGCGGCCGGTGCTCGCGCGGCGCGGTCAATGGGGGTATCGCGCGCAGCGCTATCTGACACGCAACCGCTGGGCGATCGCGGCCGGAACGATCGCGATCGCGGCCGCGGTCGGCTTCACCGCGCGCACGCTGCAGGCCGAGCACGAGGCGCGCCTGCAGGCGCAGATCTCCGATCGCGTCGCCGAATTCCTGGTCTCGGTGTTCGCCGCGTCCGATTCGAATCTCCACGTCGGCCTGCGCGCGGACCTCAGCGCGCGCGACGTGCTCGACGCCGGCACCGCACGCATCACGACCGAGCTGGCCGACCAGCCGCGGATCCGGGCGCGCCTGCTCGAGGCGGTCGGCAACGCGTATCGCCACATGAACGCCAACGTCAAGGCCGCCGCGCTGATGCGCGAGGCGGCCGACCTCAACCTCGACCCCGCGGTCGATCAGCCGCTGGCGGCCGCGCGCGCGCTGTCGGCGCTCGCCAACATCATGGCCAATGGCGAGTTCCCGGCGCGCGAAGCCGAGCGTGCGGCGCGCGATTCGCTGGCCCTGGCCGAGCGCCTGACGCCGGCCGGTTCGCAGGAGATCGCCAATGCGTGGATGGTGCTGTCGCTGGCGCTGAACCGCGGCGGCCAGCTCGCCGCCGCGCAGCACGCCGCGCAGACCTCGCTGACGATGAACCGGGCGCTGCCGCGCGGCGGCGACAACCGGATCGGCGCGGCGTTCCACAATCTGTGCTTCATCCGTGCCGCGCGCGGCGAAGCGGCGGCCGCGCTGGCCGACTGCGAGGCCGGCATCGCCGAGCTGCCGCCGGGCGATTCGCTGTCGCGCACGCAGCGCATGAGCCGCTACGCGCAGGTGCTCGGCCAGGCCGGTCAGCACGCGCGCGCGATCGAGGTCGCCGAAGCGGGCCTGGCGATGGCCGAGCGGCTCGAAGGCGGGCAGGGCCCGTTCGCGGCGCTGTATCTGCTGCGCCTCGCGCCGATCCTCGACGCCGCCGGCCGCCATGCCGAGGCGCGGCAGCGGCTGGATGCCGCGCGCGAGGCGCAGGCACGCCTCAACGGCACCGACAGCGGCGAGTACGTGGCGGTCCTGCTCGCGATCGGCGAGCACGCGGCGCGCCTCGGCGATCACCAGGCCGCGCAGGCGCCGCTGCGCGAGGCCCATGCCGCGATGGCGGCGCGCTACCAGCCGGACGATCCGCGCGTGCTGCAGGCCGCGACCGTGCTCGCGCAGAATCTGATCGATCTCGGCCAGGCCGGTGCCGAGGCGCGCGCCCTGCTCGACGCGGCCGCGGCCGGCTGGGCCGCCAAGGACGATCCGGGCCTGCTGCAGGCGCCGTACACGGCGCTGGCGCTGGCCGACTGGCATCGCCGCAACGGCGATCGCACCACCGCGACCGCCTGGCTCGACCGCGTCGACGGACCCGATGCGCGCGCCGATGCCGACCAGAGCCGCCGTGCCGCGGCGCTGCGCGCGGCGCTCGCCGAGGAGCCCGGTGCTGCGGCCGCGCTCAGCCGGTCAGCAATGCCGCTTCCTGCTCGGCACTGAGACCGATGCCGGCCGCGGCGAAGTCGAACGCGTCGCCGCGCTGCGCGCGATGGTCCAGCCAGTTGCTGCGCAACGTCTCCTCGAGCGGACGGAAGCGCAGGCCTGCCGCGCGCGCCCTGGCGTTGCTCATCGTCGCGAAGCCCGGCACGGCCGAGTACGGCGGTACCAGCGGCAGGCCGAACATCTCGCGCGGGAAGTCGCCCTTCCAGATCACCTCGGCGCGGCTGCCGACGACACGGCCGGCCGCGGCGACGTACTCGCGCGCGGTCAGCCGCTCGGCCGGGCCGACCACGTTGTAGACGCCGCTCAGGCCGCGCTCGCCGGCCAGCACCGCGAAGTCGGCCAGATCGTGCACGTCGATCAGCTGGGTCGGATCGCTGCCGTCGCCGGGCAGCAGGACGCGGCCGCCGCGATGCAGGCGCGCCGGCCAGTACGCGCCGCTGCCGTCGTTGTTGCCGCCGCCGCAGATCGAGCACGGCCGCAGGATCGTCGCGCGCTCGCCGAACACGCGCTGCACGATCGCCTCGTTGGCGGCCTTGCGTCCGCCGTAGGTCTTCCAGTCGTTCTCGTAGAGGTCCGGCAGCTCCTCGAACGTCTCGGCCAGCGGCAGCACCGGCGCGGACTCGTCCGACTGCTCGCGCTGGAGGTCGCGATAGACGCTGATGCTCGAGACCATCAGATAGCGGCCGGTACGCCCGGCGAGCAGCCGCGTCGAGGCCTCGACCAGGCGCGGGTAGTACGCGCACAGATCGATCACCAGATCCCAGCGGCCGCCTTCGAGCGCCGACAGGCCGCCGTCTCGATCCGGATAGCGGTTGCCGCGCAGGCGCGTCACGCCGGGGAAACGCTGCGGCGCGGTCTTGCCGCGGTTGAACAGCGTGACCGCATGGCCGCGTGCCAGCGCGGCCTCGACGACCGCCGGGCCGACATAGCGCGTGCCGCCGAGCACGAGGATCCGCAGCGGGCGGCCGACCGGCAGCGCCAGCGTCGGACCGGCCGCGCGGGCCGGCGCCAGCACCGGCGCGAGCGCGGCGGCGCCGAACAGCGCGGCACCGCGTTGAAGGAAACGACGTCGATCCAGCGGCATGGGCGATCTCCTGAGGCGAACGGGCGAGGCCGGCGCGAGAAGGCGCCATGGCGGGCCCGATGCTGCGCAGCCGCCGCCGATGCCGACAAGCGCAACGGGACGAGCCGAGCCCGTGCTGCGACGGGCAGTTGACAGCGCCCGCCGTATTAGCTGTACCATTTCAATTAGTACAGTTGACCGAGCGAGGCGAGACGATGGCCCGGACCCGCGCATTGATGATCCAGATCGCCACCGGCGATCCGCGCCCGATCGGCCGCCAGATCGTCGAGGCCGTGCGCATGAAGATCGCGACCGGCGAGCTCGAGCCCGGCGACCAGCTGCCGAGCGTGCGCGGCCTGGCCCAGCAGCTGACGATCAATCCGAACACGGTCGCCAAGGCCTATGCCGAGCTGACCGCCGAGGGCTGGCTCGAGTCGCGGCAGGGACTGGGCCTGTACGTCGCGCCGCCGCGCCAGCGCCTCAGCGACGCCGAGCGTGCGCGGCGCCTCGACGAGGCGGTCGACCGCTTCGTGCACGAGGTGGTCCCGCTCGACTATCCGCCCGAGACGATCCAGGCGCGCCTGCTGCGCGCGCTCGGCGCACTGGTGCCGCGCAAGCGCGCCTGATCCTCAGCCTTCCGACGGAGCGATCGGCATGTCCGAATCCGAATACGTGATCGAAACGGTCGCGCTCAGCAAGCGCTACGGGCGCAAATGGGCGCTCGACGGCCTGAACCTCCAGATTCCGCGCGGCCGCATCCACGCGATCGTCGGCGCCAACGGCGCCGGCAAGTCGACGCTGTTCCGCGTGCTGCTCGGCTTCACGCCGCCGACCGCCGGCAGCGCGCGCATCCTCGGCCGCGACAGCCGGCATCTGACGCCGGCCGACCGCGGCCGCATCGGCTTCGTCAACGAGGAGCACACGCTGCCGGCCTGGGTGCGCGTCGAGGCGGTCGTGCGCATGCAGCGCAGGCTCTACGCGCGCTGGAACGAGGGCGCCTTCGCCGAGGTGATCGGCCACTATCACGTGCTGCCCGAGCAGCGGATCGGCCAGCTCTCGCGCGGCGAGCGCGCCGGCCTCAACCTGGCGCTCGCGCTGGCGCAGTCGCCGCAACTGCTGGTGCTCGACGAGCCGACGCTCGGCCTCGACGTGGTCGCCAAGCGCGCCTTTCTCGAGTCGCTGATGTACTCCAGCGCGGCCGCGCGCTGCACGGTGATCTACTGCTCGCACCAGATGGAGGAGATCGAGCGCGTCGCCGACAACCTCGTGATCCTCGAGCGCGGCCGCCTCGCCCACATGTCCGCGCCGGAGGACTTCTGCGCGCGCGTCAGCCACTGGGTCGCCGACGTGCCGTTCAAGGGACCGCAGCCGGCCAGCGTGCCGGGCCTGCTTCAGCTGCAGCGGCTCGACGGCCTGCATCACTACCTGGTGCTCGACCAGGACGAACGCTTCGGCGACTTCCTGCGCGGCTGCGGCGCGCGTTCGGTGCAGTGCATGCCGGTCAGCCTCGACCGCGCCGTCAACGGCTTCCTCGCCAAGAACCATGCCGCGCCGGCCGCCGCCTGAGCGGTCCGCGCAACGGAGATCAGCGATCATGTGGGACCTGTTCAAAGCCGAACTGCTGCGCCTGCGCCTGTGGACCGCGGCGTACGCGCTGGCGCATCTGGGCGTGCTGACGTTTCTCGCGCGCCTGGTCGACCTGGCGCAGCAGCCGCTGATCGTCTATCGCGCGTTCGGCTGCGTCTACGCGCTCAGCGGCCTGCTGCTCGGCCTCTATCAGATCGCGACGTACCGGCGGCCGGCGACCTGGCTGCAGCTGCTGCACCGGCCGCTGGCGCCGTGGCGGATCGCGCTCGCGCTGCACGGCGCCGGCGCGGTGCTGCTGCTGGCCGGCATCGGCCTGCCGACGCTGCTGACCGTGGCCGGGCAGGCGCTGCTGACCGCGCGCGTCGTCGACGTCCGCCACTGGCTGCTGCCGGTCGCCGCCTGGCTGATCGCGTCCGGTCTGTATCTGGCCGGCTCGTACGCGATGCTGGGGCTGCGCCGCGCCGCGCTGGCCGGTCTCGTGCTGCCGCTGATCTGGCTGGTCGGCCAGGCCAGCGGCGCGGCGGCGATCGCGATGCAGGTCCTGGTCGTCGCGTGGCTGGCGGCGATGGTGCTGATCGCGTTCAAGCCGGACCTCGAGGCGCCGCCGCGCCGGCCGCTGGCGGTCGTCGCGCTCGCGCTGCCGCTGCAGCTCGGCGTCTACGTGGCGTTCCTGGTGCTGTGCTTCGCGCTGGAGATGCTGTGGATCGTGCAGGGCTCGCACCCGCTCAATGCGCCGAGCGCGCCGGCCGGCGGCGCGATCGAGACCGACCGCATGGACGGCCGTCAGCGCCTGCTGGCCGGCCTGGCCGCCAGCGACGATCCGCAGGCCGCGCTGTGGCGCGAACAGGTCGCGCTCGCCGACGTGCTGTCGGTCGGCGGCCAGATCGACCGCGCGCTGCCGCGGCAGGCGCTGACCAATCGCGCGCCGATGGAATTCGACGACGCCGAACGCCGCGTGCGCTGGGTCTTCAGCCACGACCGCATGCGTCTGGAAGGCTATCGGCTGACCGACGGTAGCGGTGTCGGCGAGCTCGGTGTCGGTGCCGACGCCGCCGCGTTCGCGGCGCCGGCGCTGCCGGCCGGCGCGCTGCCGGGCCTGCCGCGCGGCGACGCGCTGCTGATCGCCGGCGACACGCTGTACCAGTACGGCAGCGAGACCGGCCGCGTGACGCCGCGGCTGCGCCTGGACGCGGGCGAGCCGCTGGCCGGCGTGCAGCCGCTCGGCGACGCGGTGGCCGCGCTCGGCGCACGCCATCTCTACCTCTACGACGGGCGCGATGCCGCCGACGCCACGGTCGTGCTGACGCCGCGTCTGCGCATCGCGCTGCCGGGCGCGTACGGCGATCTCGGTGCGATCGACCTGGTCGAGCGCGTCGACGGCTATCTGGTCTCGTTCGCGTTCACGGCACAGCAGAGCCGTCCGCACGGCGCGCTGCCGTACCAGGTCGTGCTGGCCGTCGACGACGACGGCGGCGTCCGCACGGTCGCGCAGCGCGCGATCGCGGCGGACTTCCCGGCGCTGTATCGCTATCGCAGCTGGTGGATCTCGCCGGCGCTGTATGCGCTGCGCACCGCCGCGGCCGAGCGCCTGGCTGCGCCCGATCCGCTGCGGGCGACCGAGCCCGCGCCGATTCCGCGATCGATCCTCGCGCTGGCCGCCGCGCTCGCCGTGCTGTCCGTGCTCGGCGGCGCGCTGCTGATGCGCGATCGCGCGCCGTCGCCGGCGGCGCGCGTCGGCTGGCTGCTCGCCTGCGCGGTCGTCGGCCTGCCGGCACTGGTCGCGTTCTGGCTGCTGTACCGGCCGCAGGAGCGGCCCGACGCGGCTGCGGCGCTGCGCGTCGCGCCGGCCTGATCGCGGCCTGCGCGTCGCCGCGTCCGCAGGGTCGATGCGCCGTACCACCCCCTCGCCTTCGGAGGTTTCATGCATCGTGTCCGTCCGATCCTGGCCGCGGTCCTGGCGCTGGTGCCGATCGGCGCGCCGTCGGTCGCCGCCGAACCGCCCGATGCCGCGCTGCAGGCCGCCGTCGCGGCGGCCCGGCAGCGCGCGCCGGCCGCACCGCGACCGCGCGGGGACTTCCTGCTGCGCTCGCGCCTGCGCAGCGTCGCGCTGGCGCCGGACGGCCGCCACGTCGCCTGGCTGCTCGACGAAGGCCGCACGCGCAGCTTGTGGACGATGCCGACCGATGCCGGCGCGCCGCAGCGTCTGCTGCCGGCGACCGACGCCGGGCAGCTGCGCTGGACGCGCGACGGTCACCTGTTGCTGGAGTCCGAGCGCGCGCTGTTCGCGCTGTCGATCGACGGCGCCGGTCGCGTGCTGACGCCGCTCGGCGGCGCCGACGAACGCAGACTGCTCGCAGTCGATCCGGTTCACCCGGCTGCCGTGATCGTGGTCGAGCGCACGCAGCCGGTCGCCGATGCGCCGCGCGGCTGGCGCCTGCTGCGCGTGGACGGGCAGGGCGCGCGCACCGTCCTGCATGAGGATGCGCGGCAGGTCACCGACGCCGCGTTCGCGGCCGACGGCGCGCTGGCGTATCTGCAGCGTGTCGACGGCGAGCGCCTGGCGATCCTGCGCGCCGGCGCCGGCGGCTGGCACGAGATCGCGCGCTGCGATCCGCTGCAGCGCTGCACGCTGCTGCCGCGCGCCGGCGCCGACGGCACGCTGTGGATTCGCGGCGATCTCGGCATCGATCGGGTCGGCCTGCTCGCGCTGTCGCCGGACGGTGCGCGCCGCGTGATCCACGAGGATCCGCTCGGCCAGGCCGACCTCGACGCGGTGGTGCTCGACCCGCTCGACGGCCGTCCGCTGATCGCGGGCTATCGCAGCGTCGCGCCGGCCGACTACGCGGTCGCCGATGCCGCCGCGGCTCCGCTCGCGACCCTGCAAGCGCGGCTGCCGCAGCGCGAGCTCGCGGTCACGATCGGAGCGGCGCGTTGGCTGGTCGGCGAGCGCGCGAGCACGCTGCCCGACACGCGCTGGCATCTGTACGACCCGGCGACCGGTGCGCTGCGGCGCATCCTCGACGAGGCGCCGCGTCCGGCCCGCGGCGGCGCGGCGATCGGTGCCGCCGTATCGTGGCCGGCTGAAGAAACGCTGGCGCCGAAGATCCCGGTTGCGTGGACCGCATCGGACGGCCTGCGCCTGCACGGCTTCCTGACACTGCCGGCCGGCGTCGACGCGGCGCGCGCCCCGCTGCTGGTGCATCCGCACGGCGGCCCGTGGGCGCGCAGCGGACCCGACTACAGCGGCTTCGTCCAGTTCCTCGCCGATCGCGGCTATGCGGTGTTCGAGCCGAACTTCCGCGGCTCGACCGGCCACGGACGCGGCTACCTGCTCGCGGCGCGCGGCGACTTCGGCGACGGACGCGTCCAGCAGGACGTCGTCGAGGGCACGCACGAACTGCTCGCGCGCGGCGTCGGCGACCCGGCCCGCGTCGGCATCGTCGGCGCGTCGTTCGGTGGCTATACGGCCCTGCTCGGCGTGACCGGCACGCCGGAGCTGTTTCGCGTCGCGATCGCCGGCGTGCCGCCGCCGGACTTCGGCTGGACGCTGCGCTGGGTCGCGCGCAGCCGTGAGGCGCACGTGCTGGCCCAGTCGATCGGCTTCGAGGCTTGGCTGCGCCAGGTCGATCTGGATCTCGGCAACGAGGCGCTGCTGGGGCGTCTCTCGGATCAGTCGCCGCTCGCGCACGCGCCGCGGCTGACGCGGCCGGTGCTGCTGTTCGCCGGCGGCGAGGATCGCCGAGTGGCGTTGCGCGGCGTCGTCGAGTACGCCGCGCAGCTGAAGCGGCTCGGCAAAGACGTCACGCTCTACGTCGATCCCGATGCCGGTCATGCGCTCGAGGATCCGGTTGCGCGCGAGGCCTGGCTGTACCTCGTCGAGCAGATGCTGCATCGGCATCTCGGCGGGCCCGCGCCGGTGCCGCCCGACGCCGAAGTCGCGCGCTATCTGGCACGCAGCGCGCGGATCGGCATCGCCGATACCCCGTGACCTGGAGCGGCCGGTCGAGCGCGATTGGCGCCGCCGGCGGCCTTGGCTGCACTGCCCGAATCACTCGTCATGGAGGATGCCGATGCCTGCACCTTCGTTGTTCGCGCTCGGACTCGCTGCCGCGCCGGCCGCCGACGCACCCTTCGCCGAGCCCGCGGCCACCTGCCTCGCGGCGACCGTGCGCGCGGACGGCCGGTTCGCCAAGCGCCGCGTCGAAGTCGGCTCCGGCGACAAGGCGGCCGATCGGCGTGCATTGGCGTATCTGGGCATGCTCGATCTGTCGCGCACGGTCCCGGACTTCGAGCCGGTGCGCCACAGCGGCTACATCGTCGTCAGGCAGAAGGCGTCCAATGCGTTCTCGCTGGCCTTGAGCGATCGGCGCGGGCTGCACGCATCGTGCGAGGCTGCATTCGCGGCGGCTGTCGACCAGGACTGAGAGGACACGCGGGCACGCTCAGCCGCTCGCGCCTGCCGCGGGGATCCCGTCAGGGCTCGCGCTCGTCCGCGGCCGCGAACACCGCCGCGAGGTCCGCAGTCGCCGCATGCTGATGATCGCAGCCGCCATGGCCGCAGCCGCAGCGGTCGTCGACCGCTGCGAGCGGCGCGTTCGCGGTGGCGTTCGCGCAGTGCGGGCTGCAGTAGGTCTGCCCGTCGTCGACCAGACAGCCGCAACCGTTGCGGCCGCAGCGGCTCGTCGCCATCGTCTCCGCCATCGTTCGCTCCCGCCGTGGCCGAACCGCGAAGATCGCCCATCGAATCCTGCTCGTGCGTGACCCATATCGCACAACGTGACCGGGTTCACGCACCGGACCGGCGCTTGTAACGGAAATTTACGCCCTCGGGGCGCATGGTGGACCCTCGCCTGTCTCGCGCGTTACGAGCAAGCCTCCCCCACGATCAGGAGGATTGCCCGCTTCGGGGCTTCTCCATCGCCTACTCGTACGCGGCAGCCGTGGTCTCTCCCGAATGTGATCCTTCGGGCCAATTGGAACCCAAGGCGATGACTCATCAAACAACGCCAATCTGGCGCTGTATGGCCGTCGTCGAGGTCGGCGACGAAGTCGACGGTCTCGACGAGCTGATTCAGGAAGACGGACCGCTCTACCAGTGGAAGGCGGTCGATTCTCCGAAAGGCTACTTCTGGTACGAGCTTCACGTCGACAGTGTCGGCACCGAGTATCGCGCCGCGCGCACGGCCTGGGCGGTACTCAGCGCAATGAAGCGCATGGCCGAGCAGGGCAAGCTGCCCGACTTTCGTATCGTCTCCGGCGGCGAATTGTTGAACATGCCGCCGCTCGATGCGCCATTCGCCGACGAGAGCTCCCGCCACTCGAGCGAATGAGCCACCGACGGCGCACACCTCGCCGTCGGCCGGCGCAGTCGGGTTTGCGCCGATCGCAATGACGCGCCGTCTCACTCGACGTCGTCCGCGAAGATCCGGTCCGTGCATTCGAACACCTGGGCCGGATCGACGACGACGTTGAATGCGGTATCGGCCGGCCACGGCGTCGTCGAGAAGATGCCCCAGCGGCTGTCGACCAGGCCGTAGTCCAGGTCGAAACCGCCGGACGGCCCCGGGTTGGCCGCCGAGGTGACGCGCGTCACCTGCGCGTTGGCGCAGCGGACGCCGTTGAGCAGCGGGTGATCGAGCACGACGAGCTGCCGTCCCGGTATCGCGGCGACGCGGAACGCGTTCGGACTCGGCGGCTGCGCATAGACGTTGAACGCCGAGTTCAGCGGCAGCGCGACCTGGTCGAGATTGGCGATGTGCCAGCGCCCCGCGGCGCCGGAACCGTCGTAGTAGACGCCGAGCGGATGGTCGATGTAGTTCGGCACCGGCGAGGCCGTCCAGTTGTGCGCGACCAGCACGATCCGCGCCGGCTGGCCGTTGGTCGCGGCATCGTCGATCCGCGTGCGCCAGGCCGTGGTGTTGGCGGACGTGGTCGTGTGGACGAATCGTCCCGCGCCGCTCGCCGGTGACCAGACGCTCCAGAGCAGGCCCGGCAGGACCGGTCCGACCGACTCGTTGTAGAGCGCCCAGGTTCCGGCCGTGTAGTACAGGCCGAACGCCGCGCCGGTGCGCCCGCCGTAGTTGTAGACGCGCGTGGCCTGCAGCTCGGACGTGAACGGCGTGCCGAGCGGGCTGCCGAGCAGGGTCCAGTTGCTTTCGATGTTGTCGAGCGTCGCGACGTGGCGCCCGCCGAGGTCGCCCCGCTCGTACGCGCCGACGTCGACGCGACTGCCCTTGACGCGGCGCAGGCCGTCGGCGTCGAGCGCCGGCAGGCCGGCCTCGACGATCGCGTTGGCCAGTCCGGTGCCGTCGCCGGCATCGATCGCCGGTGAGCCCGGTCGCAGCCGCGGCGCGTGCCGGGCGACCAGCCGCGCCGGCCCGGTCAGCGTGTTCGGGCCGGGCGTCGCCACATTCAGCGGCGCCTCGATCAGGTTGTAATCGTTGTCGAGCGACGGCGTCAGCGCGGCGGTCGTGACCAGACCGCGCGCGGACGCCTGGATCAGATTGTTGCGGATCGATCCGTTGATGCGCGCCGCGGCGGTGCCCCACTCCCAGTTGAGCGCCAGGATGCCGTCGCTCACGCCGACCAGCGTGTTGTTGAACAGCTGCGCATCGATCGTGCCGCTGCCGGCGATCAGGCTGATGCCGGCGCCGGTCGCCGGCGCGCTGCCGGTGGCGACGTTGCTGAGCGCGAACACGCGCAGCGTCGAGGCCGCGTCGCCTGCCAGGCCCTCGCTGAACGTGTAGGCCGCGAGTCCGAACGGGCCTTCGGCGCTATTGCCCTGCATCCATACCGTGGCCTCGCCGGACTGGCTGCCGATCGCATGGACGTCGACGAACACGGCCGCGCCCTGCGCGAGCGGGTCTGCATTGCGTGTCAGCGTGTTGTCGGTCACCACGGCGCTGAGCGAAGCGCCGCTGGAGGTCAGCTGCAGCAGGCCGCCGATCATCGACGGGGGCAGGCCGCGTACCCGATTGCGACTGAGCGTGGCACCGACGCTGCCGCCGCTGTCGGCGGCCACGGCGATCCGTCCGGTACCGCCGGTCGGGCTGCGCTCGACGTGCACGTCCTCGACGATGAAGATCGCCAGTCCCGCGCCGCTCTTGCGCAAGCTGAGCTGCCCATCGGTGAGATCGATGCGGCTGACCGCCACCGTGCCGCTGACACCGCTGTCGAGCACGCCGGTCACCGAGCGCCCGGCGGCGAAGCGGACGCGCTGACCGGCCGCCGTCAGCGTCACGCCGCGGCTGATCGCGATGTCTTCCTCGATCGGCGCCAGCCAGTCGACCTCGATCCGGTCGCCCACGGCGGCCCCGTCGATGCAGGCCTGCAGGGTGGTGTTGCAGACGGCCGAGGGCCAGACGCGCGTGGCCGCCTCGGCAGGCGGAACGAGCAGCACGGCGAGCCAGGACAGATGTCGCCAGGAACGGCGGGAAGCAGGGCGGTGCGGCACGGCGGACGTCCTCGAATGGGGGTGGCGAGGACGACAAGCGCAAAAGAACGTCGACGGGAGACACCATCAGCGTGAATCGTGACGCGAGGGCCGCGGCCGCTGCACGAGAAGGCAGCCGCGGGGGCGGTTTTGCGGCGGGGGGCGCGCCCAGCCGAAAACGAAACCGCTCCGGGCCGGATCACGCGCCGCTGCACCGCCCGCACCAGCCGTGCGTGTGTCCGCTTCAGAGTCCGCCGCCATCCAGCAGTGTCGACAGTGCCTGCGGCATCTGCGCGACCGGTCGCGCCGGCGGCGCCGTCTGGCGCAGCCGCAGATACAGCGCAGCCGAAGCCGCCAGGGCGGCCCGGATCGCGGCTTGGTCGTGTCCGGCCAGTGTCGCGCCCAGAGCGGCCGTGGCCTCATGCGACTCGATGCGGCGCACACCGCGCTGCCGGCGGCCGGCGTTCCGATGCAGCATCGGTCCGAGGATCTGCTCGCGAAAGAACGCGAGCATGCCGATCGCCTCGAACAGCTCGCCGCGTGCGGCCTTGGTCGCGCCGTAGTGCAGCCAGATCCACGCGCGCTCCTCGAACCATTGCGGATCGCGATCGGGCCATGCGACCTGCGCGGCATCGAGCCGTGCGGTGATGGCGTCCGCGTCGCGTGCCCACAGCAGGCGCGGGCGCTCGACCATTGCGTCGAGCGCATCGACCGTCACGAACTTCAGGTCGACGTGTACCAGCGGCGGACCGTACAGACAGATCAGCAGGCGCGGTTCGCCGACGTGCTCGCCGGTGAATGCGGCGAGCAGCGGCCCGGCCTCCGCCGCGATCGCGCGACGTGCCGCCAGCACGTCGGTGTACGCATCGGCACGGACCACGACGACGAGGTCGAGATCCGAGTGCGCATCGAATGCACCATCGAGCAGTGAGCCCGCGCCGAGAATCGCCTCGATGCGGGCGTCGGCGCGCAAGGTGCCGCTCACGGCGGCCAGCATGTCGGACTGGGGCGGCGGAAGCTCGAGATCCATGGGGCACCGGCGGGTCGAGGCATGAACGGAGACTGCCGATTCGACCACCGATGCGCGGCCGGCGGGAAGGGGGCGCCGACGCCCGCGCTGGATGCCGCGTCACCTTGACTGATGTGGAGCGTCACTCGGGGCAAGAGGTGGGGTCAAGTGCGATTCGAAAAGAAACGGTGTATGGAAGATCGTCGATTCTCATTCAGTGTGCGACGCCTACTCGGCAACTGAGACACGATCGTGCGGTGATGCTAGCGTCGGAAGGAGCCTCGGCGATTGTGCGCGCTCGCGACCACGATCGCTTCTGATGCCCAAGCGCTCGGCATCTTCCTTGGACATGCTCGGATGGAGGAGCCGGTTATGACCTTCATGAGAGCGGCCGCACGGGAGACAGTCCGCCGGTGGGCTCTGCCGGCTCACGGCGGGTCATGTCACTCCGTGGCGAGCTCCGTAAGCGCGGAGGCAAGGCTTCTACTGCACCCCGACCCAAATTTCTGCAGCACTGACCAGCCCGTTGTACCCGTCGGACGCTTCAAGTCGAACGTAGCGTGCCGGGGTGTCGCTGATGATGATCGTCTTCTGCGCCATATCGACCGGCCAGCTGCCGGAAGCTGCGGAGGTATAGGTCACTCCGTCCGAGCTCAGCCGGAGGCTGTAGGACTTGATCACGCCGTTCCGGCCCGCCAGATCCGTAATCTGGTCCTTGCGAGGCACATAGGTCAGCGATTTCACCGTCTTGATCGATCCGAGGTCGAGCGTGACGTGCTGTGGATACGTCCATTGCTGCGTAACCGAGGAGTGCCACATCGTCGTAAGGTTTCCATCGATCGCCTTCGACGCTTCGAAGCCTGTCGCGTATACCGAACTTGCGGAAGCGGATACGGGCGCGGTCAACGTGCCGGTCGGGGGGCCGAGATGGTCGGCCGAGAACTCGGCGGCCGATGCGAATCCGTTGAATCCGGAAAGTGCGACGAGCCGGATGAACCGCGCTTGGCGCGGGAGAAAGAATGCGTGCTTCTCGGTCATATCGATCGGCCACGAGCCACTTGCTACACCGACCCAATCGCCGCCCGCTACCCGTGTCTCGATCCGGTAGTCGGTGATGACGCCATTCTTGCCGCCGATGGGATCCGAGAGCTGATCTTGACGAGGCAGGTACTTGACCTGGTTCACGATGCGATTCGCGCCGAGATCGATGTGCACATACTGGGGAAAGTAGTATCGATCGTCCCAGGACGAATGCCAGATCGTCGAAGGGGTGCCGTCCATCGCTTTCGATGCCTCGAATCCAGCGGCGACGACTGATGTCGCGGCGTAGAGAGGGGTCGAAGCGCTACCGCTCACCTTGATCATCATGCTGCCATGCGCCGGAATCGACGGCGAGGTGTAGCTGTTGAAGAATGAGCCGAGATTCGTGTGAGCGTACAGATCGCGCACTGTTGCCGATCCGGCGGAAACGCCGATATCGGACCAGTTCGCGGTGATCGTCGCGGCCGTGGCGCCGCGATTGAGCAACAGAACGGCGCGTTCGCCAGTCGCGGCCAGCGGCTTGGAATAGACTTCCCGATCGCCGATCTTCGACACCAGGACGCCTTGCATGTAGGCGGTGTCCTGGTTGACCGCGATGACCTCCGGGTTGCCGACGATCGCCATCGTTGCCGGACTGATGCTTCTGATATCCGCGGTCAGAATCAAAGGGGCAGCGGAGATGGCCCACATGCCGAAGTAGGACTGCTCCTCGGTGGAGGACAGACCGCCGCCGAACTGTGGGCCGATGATGAGGAAGTCCGGATCATTGAAGGCGCCGGGGCCTGATGAGCCGGGATGGTAGTTGGCGTCGAAGTTGACCACGACATCGTTCCAGGCGAAGGGATTGCTGACCCATATGTCGTGGCCCGAGCGCCAGGATTGGCCAAGATCCGGACCCCAGGTCCACGGTGACTCCTCTCCCCAATTGCAGATGTTCAGCGTGATCGCGCGCCCGCTGAGGCTGATCGCATCGCGCCAGGCCCGATAGGACTGCTCGGTGGTTCGGCCGCCGATGTTCGATCCACAATGGTCGACCTTCACATGATCGATGCCCCAGCTCGCAAACAGGGCCGCATCCTGCACCTCGTAGCCGCCGCTTCCGTTGCTGCTGCCCACACATCCGTAAGGACCTGTGTCGGTGTAGATGCCCAGGGTGAGGCCCTTGCTGTGCACATAGTCGGCCAGGCCTTTCATCGTCGTGAAACTCGTTCCGGCGAAGAAGCTCGGGCTGACGAGGATGTTGCCGTTGACGTCTCGGGACGGGCCGCTATCGCCCATCCACCAGCCGGCGTCGATGCCCACCTGCGTGTAGCCGAGATCTCTCAGTCCGCTCGTAACCATTGCGTCAGCCATGTCGGCGATGAGTTGCGCATCGATGTGTACATTGACGCTGTACCAAGTATTCCATCCCATTGGCGGTGCCAAAGAGCGCGACGGCGGGACATACGCCTCGGCCGTATCGGCGACGGAACCAGCCATCGAGCATACGAGCGCGATGAGGATTCTTGATCCTAGAGTGGCCGAACAGGTACGGGATGGGTGTCGATTCGAGGCGTTCGATCTCATGGCTACTCCCTTCCATCATCGTGATGTGCGGTGATCGCATGGAAAGTGCGTTCAGCCGTATCGGTCGTGTTTCGACGAAGCGTATACCTACTTTGGTGCTCCCGTGACCGGCCGCTGCCATTCGGAGACGGGCTTGTGATGGCACGTCGGCGATCACCGGCTGTGTTGAAACGGTGGCTCGTGTTCTGTCCGCCCATCAGTCGACAATCTCGCCATGACCAGCGTATTAAATCGGACCGACCACAGCTGCCGAGTGGTCGAGGGTCGCATCGACGTTCGGCCGCGCTTTCATCGTTCAACGATACGATGATCGACGCAACCGAGGCGCAACCTACGTAAGGTGAGAATCCGCTCTGGACGGGCCGGCAACCAACCTTGTACGACATGCTTGCGGAGTAGGCATATGACTATCCTCGCTGTCCTGATGCTTTCATACTTCGGTGTGGCTGGCGGTTCGGGCGCCGAAATCGATGTTTCGACGCGGCCGCATGCAGCTCCGGCTGCCGCCGTGCATGGGCATGCCGGCGGCATCTGGAAGGCGGCCGTGCCGGCGAAGACGATGGAGGCGGAGTTCGACCGGTACGATGTCTACGGCCTCGCGGTCGGCGCACGCATCCAGGCCGACTGCTCGCTCAACTGGGTCGATCCGGACGATGGCCGGCGCTACTGCTTCGCGAGCGGTACATCGCTGGTCTACTTCCTCGACAGTCCGAAGACCCATCTCGCGCAGGCGCGAGGCTACTGGCGGCGCCTGCAGGCATCGGGGCAATAGGCATGTGCCGGGGCGCAGGGTGTAGAGGCACGCTCGCCTTCGCAGGTGCGGCCCCTTTCCCACGCAAACGAAGCCTGCGGAATCCACCAGGGTCCCGCAGACGTGGGATAAAGGCGCACCAAGTGCGCCCGATCGGCGGACGGCGACTATTGCCTCGAAGCGGTGCGGCTACGGTGCGGCAATTGACAGCGAGCGCGATGTCTTAGCATCGCCACGCGCCGACTACCACACCCTTGCGGACTTGCGGCAGGTGAGTCGCCGAACCGTTGGACCTCGGATCTGATCGCGGTGCAATGGCGCCGTTCATGTGCACGCCATCGGCCTGCGCCCTCGCCGACTCAGACGGCTGCCGCCGGCGACGGGCTGCAATTGGGATGGCCGCAGCCGCAGCTTTCGCCGACTTCGTGCTCGTGTTCGCGACAATGATCGGAGCAGTACTCGGTATCGGTCGGGACCTGGCAACGGCACGGCGCATGGGCGCATTTCTGATGCTGCTCGATCTGCATGGCGGTTCTCCGGACGGGTGTGATCCGGTTATGCGCCCGCCGGGCTGAATCGCGCCGGCCCGCAGCGGCCATGCGGCAAGCGGCGTGCAGCGCGCAGTCACGCAAGAGATCCTGGGCAGTCGCGGAAAGGGTGCGGCGGTCTGCACGCCGAGGTGTCGCGCTCCGGTCCGCCGCTCAAGCGGCCACGTCGGCTCCGGTCGCGAAGATCACGTCGGAGACCGAGTCGAACTCGGCCGCGCCGCTGTCGCAGCCCGATCCGGCCGGCCGCACGAAGCGACGCTGGTCGACGCGCGAGAAGATCGCGCCGGCGACGTTGCACCAGGTCGCCGCCGCGTGGTCGACCGCCGGGCTGTAGCGCGTCGGCAGGAATGTCCGCGTGAAGCCGCCGTTGTCGGCCAGTGGGCCGAGGAACAGATCCATCGCCGCGACCGATACGCTGTTGGTGGCGGCCGGCAGCTGGCAGCTGTTGCCGGGCGACTCGATGTCGCCCTCGGCCTGGAACATCACGGCACCGCTCGCGAATGCGCAATTGCCATGCAGGATGCTGTTGAAGACGCGCACGTTGGCGGTACCGCCGCGTGCCGCGATCAGCGAGGCGAGCGCAGTGGACGGCACGGCAGGGCCGATGCGCAGCGTCGCGTTGAACAGCCAGAGGATCGCAGCCTCGCCGGTCGTGTCGACGCCGATCGCGTGACCGACGCCGTTGACGACGCCGCTGCGGAAGGTCTCGTCGTAGAACGTGACGTCGCTCATCGTGACGTTGCCGCCGGCGAGCACGCGGACCGTCGCGCCGATCCGGCCGGCAGCCGAGCCGCCGCCGCCGCGATTGCCGGTGAACAGCGCGCGCGAGATGCGCCAGGCCGTCTCGTCCTGTGCCAGCAGCACGGACGGCAGGCCGGCGGCGAGGGCGTCGTCGTCGACCACGTTGTCGCGGAACTCGACATCCTCCATCCAGACCATGCCGTCGCGGCTGCCGTAGAGCGGACCGGTATTGCCTATGAAGCGCGTGCGGCGAATCCGCACCTCGCCGCCGGCGCCGTCGAGCACCAGCGGCGCGGCCTGATCGCGGATCGTGCTGTCGCGGATCGTCGCGGTGCCGCTGGTCGTGAATGCGATGCCGTACGGCACGGCTGCCGGACCGGCCACCTCGACGCGATCGAGCACGAGATCGGTGCTGCCGTTGAAGACCAGCACGCTGTCGAGCGTGCTGTCGCTGGCGCGGACCGACCCGGCGCCGCACTCGCAGGCGACCGGATCGCCGAGCACCGCATGTTCGATGCGTACCGAGGCCGGGCCACTGCCGGACGCGCCGGAAATCCCGCCGCCGCCGGCCGGCACCTCGACGAAGCGCAGCACGATCGATCCGCTGTCGAACGTGACCGCCTGCCGCTGTGACGACAGCGTCGTCGCCTCGAGTGTCAGTGTGCCGAACGGCGTGACCGCGAGCAGATCGAAATCGCCGTTGCCGACGATGCGCGTCGCGGCGGCACCCTGGCCCTGGATCGACACCGTGCCGTAGACCGGCAGCGCACCGCGCGTCACCGTGTACTGGCCGGCGCCGAGCACGATCGTGTCCTCGCCCGGCGTCGCGACGGCCGCGTCGAGCGCCTCGCGCAACGAGCAGTCGCCGCTCGCACAGGCGCCGGGTACGGGATCGTCGCCGCGGGTGACGAGGTAGGTCGCGGCGGGTGCATCGGCCATCGACGCGAGCAGCAGGCACAGCGCGGGAACACGCAACGGGACGGACATGACGATCTCCAGGGCTCGTCCGTACACGGACGACGCCGTCGTCAGGTGCCATCGTGTGCGCCGATCGGAACATCGCGCAAAAAAGAAGCGACCGTGGAGGTCGCTTCGAAAAGTCCCGAGGGAGGGGAACGGGATCTGAATCAGTGCTCGAATCGGACTGGCTCGAATCGCGCTCGCAAACGCGGACTCAGTCGTCCTTGGTCGGCTTGCCGGCGTCGACCCAGTCGGCGTATTCGGCCTGCGAGATCTTGCCGTCGCGGTCGGTGTCGATGACCTCGAACTGCTTCAGCACGCTCGGAAACGGCACCAGCTCTTCCTTGGTCAGGAAGCCGTCGCGGTCGGTGTCGGTGCGGGTCCATTCGGGAGCGAGCTCGCCGGAATTCGGACGCGGCGTCTGCGCGAAGGCGGCGATCGAGACGGCGGCGAGCGAAACGGCGAACAGCGGATTGCGGATACGCGGCAACTTCATCATCGCGGGGTCCTCTGGTCTGGACTCGCATGCAGCGAGCCGGTGAGGACGCAGCCTAGGCAGCCGGCGCCGACCACAGGATGAATCGCGCGCGTATCGCATCGCGGCGTTCAGGTCGCGGATAGCGGCGCTGCCCGCGCATGCCCGCATCTGAACGCAGCGTCGTGTGGAATCACCGGACAGTGACCGATACAGGACCGATTCACTGCTGCGCCGCTACTTGTCGCATCCGGGAATCCCCGGTGCACGTTGTGGACTTTGCGCACGCTCGTCGCGACCACGCACTCGTACCGCGGGCCGGTTTCCGCTCCTCCGGGAGCCTTCGCAGGTAAGGAGAGAACGCGTGGCTTTGTCGACCATTCTGCTGATCGTGCTGGTCCTGCTGCTCATCGGTGCCCTGCCGTCCTGGCCCTACAGCCGTGGCTGGGGCTATGGCCCCAGTGGCGGCCTCGGCCTCGTCGTCGTGATCCTGATCATTCTGTTGCTGATGGGACGAATCTGACGGCGCCGCGCGGCGGCCGTACGCGTGCCGGCCGGCCGCCGCGCCCCTGAATCCCGAGGACTTTGCGTGAAGACGTCGGCGTCGTAGCATCGGCGCGGGGGGCCGAACATCGGCCGGGCTTCGGGGGCCCACGAATGAATTCGCCGGCAATACTGGGGCTGATCGGCCTCGCCTTGAGTGCGTTGATCATCGGCGTGTCGATACCGATGATTCGCGGTCGCGTGCCGATGAACCACAGTTTCGGCGTGCGCTACGCGGCGGCATTCCGCTCCGATCGCAACTGGTACGAACTCAATACCTACGGCGGCTGGGTGCTGTGCGCCTGGACCGTTCCGCTGATCGTGACCTCGCTGTACGGGTTCTTCGTCATGCCGGTCGACGCCGAGGGCTACGAGCATGTCTGGCTCGCGGTCACGCTGCTGTTCGGTCCGCTGGCCTGCCTGCAGAACTGGCTGAAAGCCCGCGCAATGGATCTGCGCGACCGGGGCTGAGGGCGCATCACCCCCGACGCTCGTACGCCGCGACGCCGACCGGGCAAGCCGCTACCCTTGCCGGACGATGTCGCGTCCCGTCTACCGTTTCGGTCCCTACCGCCTCGATCCCGCCGCGCGCGAGCTGCGCCGCGACGGCGAGCGCGTGGCGGCGACACAGAAGGTCATCGACGCTCTGGTCTGGCTGATCGAACACCGCGATCGCGCGGTCGGCCGCGACGAGCTGATCGCGGCGGTGTGGGATCGGATCGACGTCAGCGACACGCATCTGGGCAAGACGATGTTCCAGGTCCGCCGCGCGGTCGGCGACAGCGGCGACGATCAAGGCATGATCCTGACGGTCCCACGGTTCGGCTATCGCTGGATCGCACCGGTGATCGTCGAAGACGCGTCCGCGACGTCGACGGCGGAGCCGCGCGCATCACCTTCGGAGCAGCGCTCAGTCACGGCGACGCAGCCGGCCGAATCGGCACGGCCCGCACGGCTCGCGAAGTCGGAGTCCTCTTCGGCGGTCCGCGTCGACGCCGCGAGGACCGGCACAGCCGGGCGCGCCGTCGCGGTTGCCGTCACGGTCGCCGTCGCGGCGCTGCTGACCTGGGCCGTGTGGCGCGACCGGGATCCGCCGGCGGTCGCAGCGCCGCCGTCCGATGCACTCGCCGCGCTGCCGGGCGGCGCGTTCGCGGTGCTGCCGGTCGACATCCATGCCGAAGGCGAGTGGGCCTGGCTGCGCCTGGGGCTGATGGATCTGATCGCGCAGCGTCTGCGCGGCGCGGACCTGGTCGTCGTGCCGAGCGAGTCGATCGTCGCGCTGACGCGCGATGCGCCGATCGGCGTACGCTCCGACGCCGCCGCCGAGATCGTCGGGCGCGTCACCGGTGCCGATCGCCTGCTGCGCGCGAGCGCGACGCTGGCTGGCACGCAATGGACCGTGCGCCTCGGCGTGGACGGTCGCGACGGGCTCGTGCAGTCGGCATCGGCCGACGCCGAAGACGTGATCGCGGCGGCCCGGCTCGCCGCGGACCGCCTGCTGGCGACGTTCGGGCGTGCCGCCGCGATCGAGCCGGGCGCAGTGCCGTCGCTGGAAACGCTGCGGCACCAGGTGCAGGCCGCCCTGCTGGCCGGCACGCCGGCGATCGCGCGCGAGGCCTGGGAGCGGCTGCCGCCCGCGCTGCGCGACACGTCCGAGGCCCGCCTGCAGCGCGCGCGCATCGACATCGCGGAGGGCCGGCCCGATGCGGCGCGCGAGGCGCTGGCCGATCTGCTCGCGCAGGTATCGGCCGAGGACGATCCGCGGCTGCGCGTGCGCGTGTTGTTCGAGGCCGGGCACGCCGAGTTCTTCCGCGCCGGCGCACCGGCACCGGTGGCGATCTACGACGAGGCGCTGGCCCTGCTCGGCGATCGGCCGCTGCCGGCGCTGCGCGCGGCTGCGCATGCCTGGCGCGGCATCGCCTATGCCAAGGCCGGCGCGACCGCGGCCGCGCGCGGCGACTTCGCGCTGGCGCGCGTCGTGCTTCAGCAGACCGGCGATGCGCTCGGCTTGGCACGGATCGACGTCAATGAAGGGCTGCTCGATCTCGACGACGGCCGCTACGCCGATGCGCTGCCGCTGCTGCAGCGCGCGGCGGCGACGTTCGAGCGCTACGGCCAGTCCGACAACCTCGCGCGCGCCTGGGTCGCCGAGGCGGGCGCGGAGCTCGCGCAGGCGCGGCCGGACCGCGCGCTCGCGGTCGGCATGCGCGCCGGCGCACTCGCCGAGCGCGTCGCCACGCCGCTGGCGCGCAGCCAGCTGCTCGGCGCCCAGGCCGCGGCGCTCGCCGCCAGTGGCCGGATCGCCGAGGCCCGCCGCACGCTCGCGACCGCGCGCGCCATGGCGGTCGGGGCCGGCGAGCACTCGCTGGAGCGCGTGCTCGGCGCGGCGGCGGCCGAGCTCGATCTGGCCGATGGCGCCAACGAGGACGCGCGCGCGGCGGCCGCGGCCGCCGTGGCCGACCTGCAGAGCCCCGACCAGGCCGCGGAGCGCGCGCGGGCCTGGCTGACGCTGACGCGTGCGCTGCGCCGGCTCGGCCGGCCGGATGAGGCGACCGCGTCGACCCGGGCGTTCGTGACCTGGGCCGCGGCCCGCGAGCGGCCGCCGGTGCAGTTATCGGCCGCGCTGGCGGAGGCCGAACAGGCCGGCGCCGACGGCGACCCGGCGCGTGCGATCGATCGCTACGAGGCCGCGCTCCAGGCGGCGCGCCGCAGCGGTTCACCGGCGCGGATCATCGAAGTCGCCGAGGCCTATGGCGGCCTGCTGCTGGCCGGCGGCGACCCGGCGCGCGCCGCGGCCGTGGTCGCCCAGGTCGAGCGCTGGGCGGCATGGGATTTCACGGCGGCCGCGCTGCAGGCGCGGCTGCAGCAGGCACTGGGGCAGGGCGCCGCGGCACGCCGCGCCTGGGCACATGCGCAGACGCTGGCTGGTGAAAGGTCGCTCGAAACCGCATCGCCTTGACGTCATTCGGCGTCCGGTAATGAAACGGTAAGACCCGCGGAAACCGGCGGTAACGCCGGTCCATTGGATCGGGCGCACGGTAGCGGCGCCATTCGTGCGCCGGATCGATCGGAGCCCGCGACCGCCGGGCCGCGAGAAGCCGCCCGGCGGTGCGCTCCGGAGCGGGTCGCTCGAGGACCGGTCGCCCGCGATCGGCGCTCGAAGAACGCGCGCAGGTTTCGTCTGCGCCATCGGGTCGAGGAACGACGGGAACCCGCTTTTCGACCTGCCCTGTTTTTTCGACTTTCTGTTGGGGAGCCATGCCGTGAAGTCGTACGTGTACCGATGTATCCAGGCCGGCCTGTGGCTGGCACTCGTCCTCGCATCCGGCGCGAGCGTCGGCAGCGAGCTGCGCGCCGGCGATCTGACCGGGCGCGGCGCGCCGGAGGCGGCATGTGCCGAGCCGTTCGAGGACATCACCTCGCTGTACGCCGAGAACGGCTGGCTGCGCTTCAATACCAGCGGCGGCAGCGCGATGCCGGCCGCTGCGCCGCAGCTCCTGTGGTGGGCGCTCGGCGCGAGCGACCTGCCCGACGGCAGCTGGTCCAACGTCACGTTCGGCGCGCAGTCCGGCTCGCCGCTGTCGCGCGCGATGTCGGCCGGCTTCACGAACGCGGCCTTCGGCGAGTTCACGAGCACCTGGCTGGTCACGCCGCCGATCGACTTCGCGCCCGGCGCGACGCTCGCCTTCTGGACACGCGCGACCACCGACAACGTCGGCAGCGGACCGGAGCGCCTGATCGTGCGCGCGTGCACCGACGGCGACTGCGCCGACGTCGGCGCGACTGCGCAGGACCTCGGCGCGTTCACCACGCCGCTGCTGACGATCAACGAGGCACTCGCGCCGACCCAGCCGTGCCACCAGGCCGATCCGTCCGATTGCACGGGCTATCCGTACAACTGGCGCCGCTACACCGTGCAGCTGCCCGAAAGCGGCCGTGGCCGCGTCGCGTTCCACAACCACTATCCGGATACCGCGCTGCCATGGATCGGCAACGGCCTGGCCGTCGCGATCGACACGGTCGAGATCACCGGCTCGCCCTCGTGCCCGCTGCGCCACAACCGACTGTTCGACGAGGGTTTCGATGCGCGGCCCGGCGGCGGCTACGTCACGCAGAGCCGCGACACGACCTCGGTGCTGTGGGGGCGCGCGGTGGCCTGCCACTACACCGACGGCGAGCATCCGTTCTATCGCCGCAACGCCTGGCTGCGGCGCTTCGATCTCGCCACCGATCACGGCCTGTCCGGCCGCGTCGCGATCGAGAGCCTGGACGTGGGCATCGACGCCGCGCTCGGCAGCCAGTACGTGCCGGTGCGCCTCTATGCGATCGAGCGCGCCGCGCCGCTCGCCTACGCGAACATGACCCTGATCGGCCAGGCCGAGCTGCCGGTCTACAGCACCGATCAGGCGACGATCCGCAACCTGCCGATCACCGGCACGATCGCCGATGCCGGCAGCCACGACCTGGTCGTGGAGATCAGCTCGGAGTACGGCGAGGCGTTCACCGGTTTCCTGCCGGGCCTCAACCGTGCCGGGCAGACCGCACCGACCTACTACTCCGGCGCGTGCAGCTCGCCGGCGACCGGCGGCGCGGTGCTCGACGCGATCGTCGACCAGACCGCGCTGATCTCGACGGTCGACAACCAGCCGTTCTACGACGCCGCCGACGCGCTGGTCCTGGTCGTCCATGCCGCCGAGCGCCCGAGCGGCGGAGGGACGCCGGCGCCGGCCGAGTGACCGGTCCCCGCCGCGCCTCCGACGGGCGCGGCGGATCCTGCGCGGCTGGCCGCAAGCGTCGCGGTCCGCGCGTCCCCATCGCGGGCCGGCGCCCGTTCGGGGTACCGCTGGATTCGGCGTCGGCGCGCCGCCTTCGTGGCCCGATCGGGATTCCTGCGTCAGGTCGCGCGCGCTGCGGCCCACCGCCGCCTGCACCGACGTCGCCGCCGCGGAGTATCCACGCGGCTTTACCTGCCATCCGGGGCTGCGCGGCATCGGCTTCCGAACCGGTGTTCGACGGGCGTGACGCCGCCAGGGCGGCCCGGCCGCGAAAGCCGTGGCAGCGCCATCGCTCCCAGGCATGCGATCGCCGGCCGAGCGGACCGCGATAGGCGTCGGATCTCACGCAATCTTGTGGACGCTTTCACAAAATTGGGCGTATCGTGCGCCTGCGGTGGGGGGGACCGACGGCACAGGGCCGGCGGCCGCTGCGGGGAACGAAGCCGGACGGACACCGCACCGTCCCGGTGGGGATCCGAAGATGAAGATGCAGAGCCGGGCCATGCGCGTGGCCGTCTCGCTGTGCGTGATGGGTATCGCCTCGCTGGCCGGCGCGCTGGGTGCGCAGCCGGCGAGCAGTGAACTGCAGTTCTCGCCGCTGCCCGCGTCGACGCCGTTCGTCGAGAGCAAGGCACTGCCCGCGCGACCGCGCGGCACGACGCCGGTGTCGACGCGCGTGTTCTCGAGCGAGTTCCCGAGCGAGGTCGAGCCGAACGGCACCGCGGCCAGCGCCACGCCGCTCGGCGGTCCCGGCTACGTGCGCATGCAGGGCACGGTCTTCCCGGCCGCCGACGTCGATTTCTACAGCTTCGCCGCGCTGGCCGGCGACCGCGTCTACGCGGCCGTCGTCACCTCGGCCAACACCAGCACCTCGGCCGACAGCCAGTTGCGCCTGATCGGCAGCGACGGCACCACGGTGCTGGAGTTCGACGAGGACGACGGCTCGCTCGCGGCCACCTCCTCGAGCATCGCCGGCACCGTGATCCCGGCCGACGGTACCTACTACCTGCGCGTCAATCATTTCAACGCTGCGCAGACGCTGCGCCCGTACGAACTGCACTTCCGCATCCAGCGCGGCGCGCCGACGCCGGAGGTCGAATCCAACGATACGCCGGCTACCGCCAATCCGCTGCCGGCCAACGGCTGGGTCAGCGGCGCGCGCAGCCCGGCCGCGGCGACCGAGCAGGACTGGTACAGCTTCACCGCCAACGCCGGCGACACGGTGTTCCTGAGCCTGGACGCCGATCCGGAGCGCGACGCCGTGCAATGGAACGCACGTCTGGGCATCGCGCTGTTCGGCGACGCCGGCAACCAGATCCTGGTGATCGACGACAACAGCACCGGCTCGGCCGCCAACCCGCTGTCCGAGGCGCTGGTCTTCACGATCAAGACGGCCGGCACCTATTTCGCGTTCGTCGACTCGGCCAGCGCGGCCACCGGCGGACCGACCGCGACCTATCACCTCAGCGTCAGCGTGGCGCCGCCGCCGATGCCGCTGGCGGCCTGCACCGTCTACACCAGCACCGACGTGCCGAAGACGATCGGCCCGGCCAATGGCCTGGTCAGCTCGACGATCACGGTGCCCGGCAATCCGCGCATCGGCGATCTCGACGTCGAGATCATGCTGAACCACGCGCTGATGGCCGACGTCGATGCGCATCTGCGCTCGCCGGGCGGCAACGACATCGGCCTGTTCACCGACATCGGCGCGGCCGCGACCGGCGGCCAGCAGCAGCTGGACCTGGTCTTCGACGACGAGGCGGCGATCCCGCCGACGTTCACGGTGCTGCGCAGCATGCGGCTCAAGCCCGAGCTCGCCTACCGGCTGTCGTGGTTCGACGGCGAGAACGCCGGCGGCACCTGGACGCTGGACCTGCGCGACGACCTCAACAACGCCAGCGGCGGCACGCTGACCAGCTGGAGCCTGCGCATCTGCGAGCCGCCGCCGCCGCCGACCTGCGGCCCGGGCCTGGTGCCGACGACGGTCTATTCGACCGACTTCGAGAGCGGCGCGGCCGGCTTCACGCACGGCGGCACGCAGGACGAGTGGGAGCTCGGCCTGCCGGCGACCGCAGCGACGACGACGACCAATCCGGTCGCGGCGTTCAACAGCTGCGCCAGCGGCGTCAGTTGCTGGAAGACCGATCTGGACAATACCTACAACGTGTCGAGCAACCAGAACCTGGTCTCGCCGGCGATCAATCTGGCCGGCCTGTCGCCGCCGATCGTCGTGCGCTGGTCGCACCAGTACCAGATGGAGTCCGCGAGCTTCGACCTCTACAACGTCGATCTGCGTCAGGTCGGCGGCGGCAGTCCGGTGCGCCTGTTCGAGTGGCTCGACGCGACGATGGTCGACTCGGTCGGCAGTCCGGCCGTCAACATTCCGGCGCGCGCCGGCTGGAGCCAGGTCGTCGCACGCGCCGACGCGCTGGCCGGCCAGAACGTCGAGCTCAATTTCAATCTGACCAGCGACGACTCGGTCAACTTCGCCGGCGTCGCAGTCGACGACATCAGCGTCACCGCCTGCCGCGCCGCGACGGCGGACCTGTCGATCACCAAGACCGACGGCGTCACCACCGCGACGCCGGGCGGCAGCGTGACCTACACGATCACCGCGAGCAATGCCGGGCCGGATGCCGATCCGGCCGCGACCGTCACCGACACGTTCCCGGCCGCGCAGACCTGTACCTGGACCTGCGTCGGCGCCGGCGGCGGCACCTGCACGGCTGCCGGCAGCGGCAACATCGCCGACACCGTGAACCTGCCGGTCGCCGGCAGCGTGACCTATACCGCCAGCTGCGCGATCAGCGCGGCCGCGACCGGCACGCTGGCCAACACCGCGACGGTCGCCGCCAGCGTGACCGACCCGAACCCGGCCAACAACAGCGCGACCGATACCGACACGCTGACGCCGCAGGCCGATCTGTCGATCACCAAGACCGACGGCGTGACCAGCGTGACGCCGGGCGGATCGGTGACCTACACGATCGTCGCCAGCAATGCCGGGCCGAGCAACGCATCCGGCGCGACGGTCGCCGATACGTTCCCGGCGGGGCTGGCCTGCACCTGGACCTGCGTCGGCGCCGGCGGCGGCACCTGCACGGCCAGCGGCAGCGGCAACATCGCCGACACGGTCAACCTGCCGGCCGGCGGCAGCACCGCGTACACGGCCGCCTGCACGCTGAGTGCCTTGGCGACCGGCACGCTCAGCAATACCGCGACGGTCGCCGCACCGGCCGGCGTGACCGATCCGACGCCCGGCAACAATAGCGCGACCGACACCGACACGATCCTGCCGCTCGGCGCCGAGGTCAGTGCGACCAAGACCGTCAGCGGCAGCTTCGTGCCCGGTACCCAGGTGACCTACACGGTGGTCATGTCCAATGCGCTCGGTGCGCAGGCCGACAATCCCGGTGACGAGTTCACCGACGTGCTGCCGCCGCAGCTGACACTGGTCTCGGCCGCCGCGACCAGCGGCACTGCGGTCGCCAATGTCGGCACCAATACGGTGACCTGGAACGGTCCGATCCCCGGCAGCGGCGGCAGCGTGACGATCACGATCATCGCGACGATCGCACCCGGTGCGACCGGCAAGATCGCCAACCAGGGCAGCTTCGTCTACGACGGCGACGCCAACGGCAGCAACGAAACCACCGGCGTCACCGACGACCCGGGCCAGCCCGGTGCAGCCGATCCGACCGTGTTCACGGTCGGCGTCCCCACGGCGGACCTGTCGATCACCAAGACCGACGGGACGACGACCGCGGTGCCCGGCGGCAGCACGATCTACACGATCACCGCGCTCAATGTCGGACCGAACGCGATCGCCGGTGCCGTGGTCGCCGACACGTTCGCGCCGTCGCTGACCTGCACCTGGACCTGCGTCGGCGCGGCCGGCGGCAGCTGTGCGGCGAGCGGCAGCGGCGACATCGCCGATCCGGTCGGACTGCCGATCGGCGCCAGCGTGACCTACACCGCGACCTGTGCGATCGCGGCCGGCGCGACCGGCAGCCTCGTCAACACCGCGACGGTCTCGCCGCCGGCCGGTGCCAACGATCCGAATCCGGCCAACAACAGCGCGACCGACACCGACACGCTGCAGGCCACGGCCGACCTGTCGATCACGAAGACCGACGGGGTCGCCAGCGCGACGCCGGGCGGTTCGACGACCTATACGATCGTCGCCGCCAATGCCGGACCGAGCGTGGTGACCGGTGCGCTCGTGACCGATACGTTCGCCTCGACGCTGAGCTGCACCTGGACCTGCGCCGGCAGCGGCGGCGGCACCTGCACGGCGGGCGGCAGCGGCAACATCGCCGACTCGGCGAACCTGCCGGCCGGCGGCGGCGTGACCTACACGGCGGTCTGCGCGATCGACGCCGGTGCCAGCGGCAGCCTCGTCAACACCGCGACGATCGCCGCGCCGGCCGGCGTGACCGATCCGACGCCCGGCAACAACAGCGCGACCGACACCGACACACTCGGTGCCTCGGCGGACGTGTCGATTACCAAGACCGACGGCGTGACGAGCGCGACGCCGGGCGGCTCGACGACCTACACGATCGTCGCCGCCAATGCCGGACCGAGCGCGGTGACCGGCGCGGTCGTGACCGACACGTTCGCCTCGACGCTGAGCTGCACCTGGACCTGCGCCGGGACCGGTGGCGGCACCTGCACGGCGAGCGGCAGCGGCAACATCGCCGATCCGGCGAACCTGCCGTCGGGCGCCAGCGTGACCTACACGGCGGTCTGCGCGATCGACGCCGGTGCCAGCGGCAGCCTCGTCAACACGGCGACGATCGCCGCGCCGGGCGGCGTGACCGATCCGACGCCCGGCAACAACAGCGCGACCGATACCGACACGCTGAGTGCCAGCGCGGACCTGTCGATCACCAAGACCGACGGTGTCGCGACGGTCGCCGCCGGCGGCACGCTGACCTATACGATCGTCGCGTCCAACGCCGGTCCGCAGGCGGTCACCGGTGCGAGCGTCGCCGACCCGTTCCCGGCCGCATGCGTCGCGCCGACCTGGACCTGTGCCGGTGGCGGCGGGGCGAGCTGTCCGGCCTCGGGCAGCGGTGCCATCGCCGCGAGCGTAGACCTGCCGTCCGGAACCAGCGTCACGTTCACGGCGACCTGTCCGGTCGACCCGGCCGTGGCGGCAGGCACCACGATCAGCAATACCGCGACGATCGCGGCGCCGGCCGGCACGACCGACCCGGATCCGTCCAACGACAGCGCCACCGACACGACGACGGTACAGGTGCCGGTCGCCGGCGCCGAGGTATCGGTGCGCAAGAGCGTCAGCGGCAGCTTCGTGCCGGGCGGTGCGATCCGCTACACGATCGTGCTCGCCAATGCCGGCGGCGCCCAGGCCGACAATCCCGGCGACGAGCTGGTCGACGTGCTGCCGCCGCAGCTGGCGCTGATCGCGGCCAGCGCGAGCAGCGGGACGGCGACCGCGAACGTCGGCGCCAATACGGTGACCTGGAACGGGCCGATCGCGGCCGGCGGCAGCGTGACGATCCTGATCGACGCGACGATCCGCGCCGGCGCGACCGGCACCGTCAGCAACCAGGCCCAGGCCGCCTACGACGGCGACGGCGACGGCAGCAACGAAGCGATCGCGCTCAGCGACGACCCGGGCGCGCCCGGCGCGACCGATCCGACCGTGTTCATGGTCGGCACGCCGGTCGAGGCGGTCGCGGTGCCGACGCTCGGCGGGCTGGCCGCGCTGCTGCTGGCGCTCGGCCTGGCCGGGCTGGCGTTCGCGGCACCGCGGCGCCGCCTGCGCTGACCGCTGCGGGCCGCCCGCGACCGGCGGGCGGCCCTGATCCGGCGTCCGGCGGCTGCGGCCGCCGTTGCCGCGCGCCCGTCGTCGATGCCGGCGACGGCGCGATCCGGCGACGTCGCCAACAGCGCCTGCCGCGCGTCGCCGGGCGAACCGGCATGGCCGCGTCGACGCGACCGAGGGCGCCGTGCCCGAGCGCCATTCCCGCAGCCGAACGCGCAGTGCTATACCTGCGCGCCGTTTTTCGCCGCGCGAGCCGACGATGACCGATGCCGCCCACCGTGCCCTGACGCGCCGTGACCTGCGCACGCTGAGCCTGGCCGCGCTCGGCGGCGCACTGGAGTTCTACGACTTCATCATCTTCGTGTTCTTCACGGCGGTGCTCGCGCAGCTGTTCTTTCCGCCGGACCTGCCGGAGTGGATGCGCCAGCTGCAGGCGCTGGGCATCTTCGCGGCCGGCTATCTGGCGCGGCCGCTCGGCGGCGTCGTGATGGCGCATTTCGGCGATCGCGTCGGCCGCAAGCGCATCTTCGTGCTGAGCGTGCTGCTGATGGCGGTGCCGACGCTGCTGATGGGCCTGCTGCCGACCTACGCCGACATCGGCCTGGCCGCACCGCTGCTGCTGCTGCTGGCGCTGCGCCTGGTGCAGGGCGCGGCGGTCGGCGGCGAGGTGCCCGGCGCCTGGGTGTTCGTGTCCGAGCACGTCCCGCCGAACCGGATCGGCCTGGCCTGCGGCACGCTGACCGCCGGACTCACGCTCGGCATCCTGCTCGGATCGCTGGTCGCCAGTGCGGTCAATGCATGGTGGAGTCCGCAGGCCGTGCTCGCCGGCGCGTGGCGCTGGCCGTTCGTGCTCGGCGGCGTGTTCGGCCTGTGCGCGATGTGGCTGCGCCGCTTCCTGCACGAGACGCCGGTGTTCGAGTCGCTGCGCGCACGCCGTGCGCTCAGCGAGGGCCTGCCGCTGCGCGAGGTGCTGCGCGGTCACGGCCGCGCCGTGCTGGTGTCGATGCTGCTGACCTGGATGCTGACCGCCGGCATCGTCGTGGTGATCCTGATGACGCCGACGCTGCTGCAGACGCTGCTGGCGATTCCGGCCGCCGAGGCGGCGCGTGCCAACAGTGCGGCCACGCTGGCCTTGTGTGTCGGCTGCGTCGTCTACGGTCTGGCCGCCGACCGCTACGGCGTGCGCGTGGTGCTGATCGTCGGTGCGCTGGTGCTGATCGCGGCGACCGCGGCGCTGTATGCCGGTGCGCGCGTCGCGCCGCAGCACCTGATCGCGCTGTACGCGGCGACCGGCCTGTGCGTCGGCGTGGTCGGCGTCGTGCCGAGCGCGATGGTGCAGGCGTTTCCGGCGCCGATCCGCTACTCGGGCATCTCGTTCGCGTACAACGGCGCCTATGCGATCGCCGGCGGACTGACGCCGCTCGCGGTCGCGTTCTGGCTGCGCAGCGAGCCGCAGGCCGCGGTCTACTACGTCGCCGCCGCGGCGCTGGCCGGCCTGGCTGCGGCTGCCTGGGGCGTACGCGACCCGCGCGGTATCGCAGCGCCGGTGTGACGGCCGGAGGGCCGACTGCGCACTGCGTCGCATCGGAGGACAATGGCGGCCGATCCGACTCGACGAGGCCGCCGATGCATCCCGACCTGTTCGCCGCCAAGCCGGCCGGCGCCGCCGACATCCGCGTCGGCATCGGCGGCTGGACGTTCGCGCCGTGGCGCGAGACGTTCTATCCGGCCAAGCTCGCGCACAAGCGCGAGCTGACGTACGCGGCGAGCCAGCTGCGCACGATCGAGGTCAACGGCACGTTCTACGGCGCGCAGAAGCCGGCCACCTATGCGCGCTGGGCCGCCGAGACGCCGGCGGGGTTCCGGTTCTCGCTGAAGGCGCCGCGCTACTGCACCGAGGCGCGCCAGCTGGCCGGCGTGGGCAAGACCGTGGACGGCTTCGTGTTCGGCGGGCTGTCCGAACTCGGCGACCGCCTCGGTCCGATCCTCTGGCAGTTCCGCCCGCAACGCCGGTTCGACCGCGACGATTTCGCGGCCTTCCTCGATCTGCTGCCGCGCGATCTCGACGGCGTGCCGCTGCAGCACGTGCTGGAGGTGCGTCATCCGAGCTTCGCCTGCGCCGACTATCTGGCGCTGACGCGTGCGCACGGCCTGCCGAGCGTGTTCACCGACTCGCCGGATTACCCCTCGTTCGCCGATCTGACCGGCGAGATCGTCTATGCGCGGCTGATGCGCAGCCGCGAGGACGAGCCGACCGGCTACACCGCGGCCGAGCTCGACGCCTGGGCCGATCGCGCGCTGATCTGGGCCGCCGGACGCGCGCCGGCCGATCTGCCTTACGTCGAAGCGGCCGATGCCGCGCCGGCCCGCCCGCGTTCGGTGCACATCTACTTCATCAGCGCGGCCAAGGTCCGCAATCCGGCGGCCGCGATCGCGCTGCAGACGCGCCTGGCACGCTGAGTGCCGCGGACACGCGCCGCCACGCGGCGCGTCCGTCGCGGCTCTTGAGACGCACGCGCCGCAGACTGGTCTCACCGCACCGCGTCGAGCGCCACGATGCTCGTAGCGGCCGCGCCGCGCCGGCGCGGCACGACGCTGCGGTGTTTCCTTCCCCGTCCAAAGGACCGTGACCATGACGCCTCCGCATCTCTCCATCCAACCGACCGGGCCGCAGAGGGCCTTCAAGCCGAGCCAGGTGACGATCGGCTACGACCACTACCGCCCGCTGCAGGGCCAGTGGCTGACCCGCGTGGTCCCGGCGCTCAAGATCGGCGGCCAATGGCTGGCCGAGGCCGGTTTCGCGATCGGTGCCAAGGCCGAAGTCATCGCCGCCAACGGCGAGCTGGTGATCCGCGTGATCCCGCCGTCGCCGGAGCCGGAGCCGGAGCCGGCCGCGCCGCCGCCTCGGCGTTCACGCAAGGCCGGTTGAGACCGACCGATGCGCTGCCCGGGCGATCGCCATTCGTCGATCGCCCGGGTCGGACATCGGCTGCCTCCGCCGTAGGAGATACGCTCGGGTTCCGGTCGGGATTCGTGCCGTCAGGCCGGCCATGACGCGAGCGGGGCGCAGTCGAGAGCGCCGGCCGGCATGCGCCGGCCTCGGCGATCGTGCCGCGGTGGCGTCGGCCATGGGCTGATCGTCGTATGTAGGAGATTTCCTACGCGGCTGTAGGAGATCGACCCGGATGCGCGTACGACCGGATAGCGGCGCATGCCGGCAGCCGCCGCGCCGAATGCCTTGCGCGGCATCGTTCGCGTGTCGTCTGCATGGGCAGTGGCGCGGCAATCGCTCGGCCGCTTCGAGCCAGCCGTCGGGTCGACGCAAGGCGATCGCATCGCCGATCGATGTAGGAAATTTCCTACGGAGGCGTCAGCAATCGGCCCGGCCGGTGACGGCGAGCCGAAGCAGAGGACGCTCGCGACGGCCTCGGCCGCGGTGTCGTTCAGGCTCGCTGCGGCCTCCGGCGGAAAGCGATGCAGCGGCCGCCGTCACGCCGGCCGGTCGCGGAACGCCGTCTCACCCGACTCGATCTGCGCTCGTTGAGGAAACCTTCGGAAAAGCTGAGGGATGGCCTTTGGCAGACCCCAGATCGGTCCACGCGGGTCCGCGACACGGCAAGATCGGAACGGCGCCGGTGGTCGTCGGCTGCCGTCTCGGGCCGTGGCATGGGTGCGGTCCTGCCTGCCGGCGCGGTGGGACATCGCTGCGTTCGGCCGATCTTTGCGGCACGTGGGGTGGTGCGAATGCAAGCCGGGACGCGACAACACGGCCGACCCGGCGCGCCGCCGACACGGACGGACGCGCGGAGCGGAGCCAGACGCTCCGGACCCCCGCCGTCGTGTCGCGGCGACGTGCCGCTCGATTCTCGATACCTGTCGACTGGGGAGTACACCGATGACGCTTCGATCCGGGTTCCTATCGCTGCTGGTCCTGCTGCTGGCCGGCTGCAATGCGCCGCAGGATGCGGCCGGCAACGCCGCGCCCGCGGCGGTACCGCTGTTCGACACGTTCGGCGATCTGCATCGCGACGTCGCCACGCGCGTGCCGGCGGCGCAGCGCTACTTCGACCAGGGCCTGCGCCTGACCTACGGCTTCAATCACGAAGCCGCCGCGCGCGCGTTCGCCGAGGCCGCGCGGCTCGATCCGCGCTGCGCGATGTGCGTCTGGGGCCAGGCGCTCGTGCTCGGGCCCAACATCAATCTGGCGATGGACCCGGCCGCGGCGAAGGACGCGGCCGCGCTGGCCGCACAGGCGCTGCTTCTCGCCGCCGCTGCGCGGCCGGCCGACCGTGCGCTGATCGAGGCGCTGCAGGTCCGTTATGCCGACCCGGCGCCGGACGATCGCAAGCCGCTGGATCGCGCCTACGCCGAGGCGATGGCGCGCGTCGTCGCGCAGTTCCCCGACGACGACGACGCGGCCACGCTCTACGCCGAAGCACTGATGGACCTCTCGCCGTGGACGTACTGGGGAGCGGACGGCGCGCCGGCCGAGTTCACGCCGCGCATCATCGGCGAGCTCGAGCGCGTGCTGAAGCGCAATCCGCGCCACATCGGCGCGATGCACTACTACATCCACGCCACCGAAGCCTCGCCCGATCCGAAACGCGCCGAACCCTATGCCGACGCGCTGGCCGCGCTGGCGCCGGGCTCGGGCCATCTCGTGCACATGCCGGCGCATACCTACGTGCGGATCGGCCGCTATCACGACGCGACCCTAACCAATTTCGCCGCGACCACCGCCGACCAGGCGTTCCTGGCGGTCTGCCGCGGCAGCAACGGCGTCTATCCGCTCGGCTACGTGCCGCACAACTGGCACTTCGTGACGATGACGACCGGCCTGACCGGCTCGCGCACGATGGCGCTGCAGGCCGCGGGGCAGACCGCGCAGCGTGCTGACCGTGCCGCGATGGATCAGCCGTCGATGGCGTTCATGCAGCAGTTCGTCGTCGCACCGCTGCTGACCCAGGTCCGCTTCGGCGACTGGGATGCGATCCTGGCCGACGCCGACACGCCGGCGCTGCCGTATCCGGTCGCGATCGGTCACTTCGCGCGCGGCATGGCGCATGCGCGCAAAGGCGCGTTCGTCGATGCCGAGCGCGAGTCCGAGGCGCTGCAGGCGATCGCGCGCGATCCGGCACTGGCGCAGGTGAGCTTCTTCGACATCAACCGCGCCGACGCCGTGCTGCGCGTCGCCGAGGCCATGCTGCGCGGCGAGCGGCTGCGCGCGCAGGGCCGGCACACGCAGGCGATCGCCGCGCTGCGCGAGGCGGTCGCGGCCGAGGACGCGCTCGCCTACAACGAACCGCCCGACTGGCCGCTGCCGGTGCGGCCGTATCTGGGCGCCGCGCTGCTCGAAGCCGGCGATGCACAAGGCGCCGCGGACGCGTTCGCCGAAGACCTCAGGACCTATCCCGACAACGGCTGGTCGCTGTTCGGCCTGGCGCAGGCGCAGCGCGCGCTTGGCCAGGCCGCCGCCGCGGACGAGACGCTGCGCCGGCAGACGCTGGCCTGGCAGTGGGCCGATGCGCCGCTGACGGCGGCGCGGTACTGAGCTACGAGGCGATCGCTCGGGCGGCGAGGGCTTCCTCGATCGCCGGCGCCTGCGGTCCACCCACGCTGCCGGTGTTGCTGGCCTGTACCTGCAGCCAGTCGTCGAGGCTCGGACAGTCTGCGTGCGTCGAGTCGGGCGCGATGCCCGGCCCGATCGGCAGCAGCCGCGCGCCGGGCGGGTCGGCCGCCAGCACGAACAGGGCGGTCAGGACGATCAGGACACGTCGACGGCGATCCATCGGAGGCGAGCCGGTTGGTCAGGGTTGCCATCGGATACGAACGAGCCGGGTCGATCCCGCCACGGCCGCGAGGCGCGTGAGCGCAAGCCTGCCTGCGCACGTCGCCGCGCGCGCCTCCGATGCGTCACACCGCCTCCACGCGCGGCTTCGGCGCAGGCGGCGGCGGTGCGGCGGGTCCACGGACGGCGCAGCCGCGAAAGCCAGAGCGGCAGGTCGCGCCGGCGCTGCCCGAGCGGTGTCGCGACCTTCGCGCGTCCCCGGCGTGTGCAGCGGCGCCGCGGCCGGATCCGGGCGTCGACGCTCAGCCTGAGGAGGGCCGGGCCGCCAGCTCGCGGCGCAGCCGCTCGAACAGGCGCGTATGCCGCCCGTGCAGCGGCTGGCCGGCCGCGACGATGGTCGCCTCGGCCGGCCCGAACACCGCGACCGCCTCGGCGATGCGGCCCTGCGCGCGCAGGCAATCGGCCCAGAACAGGTCGGCGATCGCGATGTCGCCGGACGCCGCCTTGGAGCCTTCGGCGCGCAGCGCGGCCTGTACCGCCGCGAATGCGGCATTGGCGGCCGCGACGTCGCCGTGCACGCATTCGAGGCTGGCCAGTTCCATGCGCTGCTGCTCGACCAGCACGTTGTCGGCGCCGAGCACCTCGGCATGCGCCTGGATCGATTCGCGATAGGCCGCCATCGCCTCGAGCGGGCGGCCGGCGGCGTCCAGATCGAGCGCGTAGGACTGGATCTGCATCGCCAGCGTGAACGTGCCGGGCCGATGCACGCGCAACAGGTCGACGACTTCGCGGCGGTACGCCAACGCGTCCTCGGCGCGTCCTTCGGCGCCGGCCAGGAACGCTTCGAGGTCGAGCAGCGACATGTGCTCGGACAGATTGCCGGCGTCGACCGCGCCGAGCGCGCCGCGTTGGTGCGCGGCGATCGCGCGTGCTTCCTCGCGCAGCGACGGATCGCGCGTGCGGATCATCATCGAGGCCAGCCGCCGCTGCTCGGCCCAGGCGGCCCAGGACTGGCGGCCGTACAGGCCCTCGGCCAGACGCACGACGCGCCGCTGCGTCCGCACCGCATCCTGAGGGCGCAGCGCGATGTCGGCCTGCGCGGCATCCCATGCGAGCAGGCGGATCAGCGTATGCGTGTCGAGCTCGTCGGCGTGGGCGAGTTCGGCCAGCGCCTCCTGCCGCAGCGCATCGGCACGCGTCGTGCCGTCCTGCGAGTGCTGCAGCAGGTCCACGCGCTCGAGCTTGATCTGCGCGCGCAGCGACGCGCTGGCGGCGCCTGCGCTCAGCGCCTCGGCGCGGTCGAGCGCGGCATGCGCGGCCGGGTAGTCGCGCGCCAGCCTGTGCGTGGCGGCCTTGACCACGAGCACGCCGGCGCGCTCGATCGGCCAGTCCTCGCCCTCGACATAGCGCGTGTCGAGGAACTGCAGCGCCGCCTGGGTCTGGCGCAGGTCCAGCAGCAGCCGCGCGGCGGCGGCCATCGCGATCAGCTGCTGGCGCGGCGAACCTTCGTAGCGGCCGACCGCGCGCTGCAGCAGGTCGCCGACCGCGGCGACCTCGTCGGCGCGCGGCTGGCCGCCGTAGAGGTACGCGAAAAGATCCGCGCCGATCCGCGCCTGGATCGCCTCGCTGCGCGCGAGATCGCGCTCGGCCGCGACGCGGCGCGTCCAGTGCACGCTGACCGCGACCAGCACCGCCAGCGCGAGTCCGCCGACCGCGACCAGCGCGGCATGGCGGCGCAGGAACAGCGCGCTGCGCAGCGGCAGGCTCGCGTGCTGTGCGCGTGGCGCGCGGCCGTCGAGCACGCGGCCGATCTCGAGCGCGACCTCGTCGCCGAACCCGTAGCGCCGCTCCGGATCGATCCGGCAGGCCTGCTGCACGATCGCATCGATCGCGCGCCGGACCCGGCGCGGCATCGGCGGCGCATCGGCGCCGGTCAGCAGCAGGTCCTCGAGCAGGCGGCCGAGCTGGAACACGTCCGAGGCCGGTCCGACGCGCGCGCCGTCGCGCTGCTCGGGGCTGGCGTATTCGGGCGTCAGCGCGTGGCGCGCCTCGTCGCCGCCGGCGATCGTCTCGCTGCCGGCGATGCCGAAATCGACCAGGCGCGGTCGGCCGTCGGCGCCGACCAGGACGTTGGCCGGCTTGACGTCGCGATGCACGACCAGCTGGCGATGCGCGAAGCCGATCGCCGCGGCGACCTGGCGCAGCATGCCGAGCGCGCTGCGCCAGTCCGGGCGCTGCGCCGCGAACCAGGCGTCGATGCGCGCGCCCTCGATCAGCTCCATCGCGAACCACGGCGTGCCGTCCGCGCCGGCGCCGCCGTCGAGGATCATCGCGATGTTCGGGTGGCGCAGGCTCGCCAGCACCTTGCGCTCGCGCTCCATCGCGGCCGAGGACAGGCCGCCGCCGCGCAGCACCTTCAGTGCGACGGCCTGATCGAAATGGCCGTCGGCGCGATCGGCGCGGTAGACCCAGCCCGAGCCGCCGCGGCCGAGCGTGTCGCGCAGCACGAACGGGCCGACGCGGCTGCCGAGCGGCAGTGGCGGCTCGGCAGCCGGTGCCTCGCCGCTCAGCAGACGCTGCGCGAGCGGACCGGACAGCGCGCCGCCGGGCACGAGGAAGTCGACGTCGGCCATCGTCAGTCCTCGCGCATGTGGGTCGCCAGCCACGCGCGCGCGCCGTTCCACTCGCGCTGCACGGTGCGCACCGAGGTCTCGAGCGCCTGCGCGGTCTCCTCCTCGGTCAGGCCGCCGAAGAAGCGGCACTCCACGACCTTGGCCGCGCGCGGGTTCTCGGCCGCCAGCGCGTCGAGCGCCTCGTCCAGTCGCACCCACTGGTCGGCCTGGACGATCTCGGCCGCCCCGATGTCCTCCAGCGCGCGTCCGTCGAAGCGCTCGCGCGTGCGCAGCCGGCGCCGCGCGTAGTCGCACAGGATCTGGCGCATCGCGCGAGCGGCCAGATTCAGAAAATGCGCACGCGTCTCGACGTGGCTCGCGGCCGGGCCGATCAGGCGCAGGTACGAGTCGTGGACCAGGCTGGTCGTGTCGATCGTCGCGCCGCGCGACAGTCCGGCCAGCTGGCGCCGGGCGATCCGGCGCAGCTCGCCGTAGATCATGCGGAACATGACCGCGTGCGCGTCCGCGTCGCCGCGGCGCGAGCGCTCGATCAACGCGGTGAACTCGCCAGCCTCCATCCTCGCCCCTTGTTGGCGCGGCGCAGGCGCGCGGGCCGGCGCCGCCGCGCGAGGCGCGGACGCCGATCCGCGCCTCGCAGCCGGCGCCGCTCGCGTACCCGGATCGCGGCGCCGGCCCGGGTCCGGGCCGATGCGTCGCAGCGGCGACGATAGCATTGCGCGACTGCGCCGCGCCGGTCGCCCGGCGCGGCGGACCGGCACGGCACGGGTGGGCGATCAGTCCCCGAAGCCGTCGGCGAAGATCGTCTCGGCGGCCGGCACGAACAGCTCCGAATCGCCGGTCGGGTTCTGGCCGTCGCCGAACCAGCCGCCCATGTACAGCACGCGGCCGTCGCCGAGGCGCTCGGCACGGCCGCCCGAACGCGCGGTGATCATCGCGCCGGTCTCGGCGAAGGTCTCGGTCGCCGGGTCCCAGAGCTCGGCGCGCGGTTCGTAGAGGTCCGAGCCGCCGGTCGTGCTGCCGCCGGCGACCAGCACGCGGCCGTCGGCGAGCAGCGTCGCGTGCGCGTTCGCGCGCGCGTGGATCATGCGGCCGGCCGTGCGGAACTGGCCGGTCGCCGGGTCCCACAGGAACGCGTCCATCGCGTACTGCCAGTCGCTGCCGAACCCGCCGAGCACCAGCACGCGGCCGTCGGCCAGCACCAGCGCGCAGTGATCGCCGCGCGCGTCGGGCATGTCGCCGGTCAGCGCGAACGCAGCGGCCGCCGGATCGTAGATCTCGACCGTCGCCAGCGGGCCGTCGTCGTCGTAGCCGCCGACGATCATGATCCGCCCGTCGGCCAGCGTCAGCGCATGGCCATAGGTGTCGCGCGGATCGACCAGGCTGCCGGTCGGCGCGGCGGTCTGCGTCGCCGGGTCGTAGATCTCGGAGCTGCCGAGCGTGCCGTCGGTGAAGTTGAAGCCGCCGGTCAGCAGCACCTTGCCGTCCGGCAGGCGCGCGACGATGCCGACGTAGCGGCGCGTCGCGACCGAGCCGGCCGGCGCGAACGTGCCGGTCGCCGGATCGTAGATCTCGACCGTGTCGAAGATCACCGAGCCCTCGTGCCCGCCGCGCCCGCCGGTGACCAGCACGCGGCCGTCGGCGAGGCCGACCGTGGTCGGGCGCATGCGCGCGTCGGCGGCGGCGCCGGTCACGGTGTAGGTCCCGGTCGCCGGGTCGTAGAGCTCGGCGCTGCCGAGGATGTCGCCCATCGCCGAGATGCCGCCGTACTGGAACACGCGTCCGTCCGCGAGCACGACCGATCCCTGGTGCGCGCGCGGCGTCGTCATCGCCGCGGTCGGCACGAACGAACCCTGGGCGCCGGCCGCGCCGGCGCCGCCGGCACAGGCCGCCGCGACCAGGGCGGCCATGCATTGCTTGAACACGTTCATCGAATCGAATCCTCCGGCCTGTCGGCGCGAGCTGCGCCGGATCTGGCGGTCGACGGTGCGCCGGCGCTCCCCGATGCGCATGCCGATTGCATGAGCGATTCGTTTGCGCGCGATGAGCGCGGCGTCCCTGGCGTGCCGATCGCCGCGTCGCGCGATGCCTGGCATGCCGGGGCCGGGCCGGACGGCACCGATCGCCGCTGCGCCGTTCGCCGCGACCGGCCGCGCTGCGGACAGCGCCGGCAGATGCCCGGCGCTCACCGCGCGGCCATCGTCCTCGGCCGGACCGCGTCGGCGCCGACCACGCGGCCGGCAGCGCCGTCCGGTGCGGACCGGCTCGGCGGCGCTACCAGCAGATCGGCCGGGATCGCGCGCTCGCCGGCCAGCGCGCGGCTGGCCGCCAGCGCGGCGCGCCAGGCGCCGGTCTGGCCGACCGCGCGGTACAGCGCGACCTGCAGCAGCGCGGCCTCGAAGTCGGACCCGGCCCAGGCCGCGATGCGGCCGGCGACGACGCTGGCGCGCGCCAGATCGCCGCGCGCGATCAGGTGGTCGGTATAGGCGCGCGCCACCTGCAGCAGGTCGGCCGGGACGCGCCAGGCATCGGCCTCGGCGAGCGCGCGGTCGTAGGCGGCCTGGGCGGCCGCCTCGTCGCCGCGTCCGTCGGCCGCGCCGGCCTCGATCAGCGCCAGACGGATCCGCGCGCCGGCGTGATCGTGCGCGCCGTTCCAGGCCGCCGCGTCGCGCGCCAGGTCGGTCGCTGCGCCGGTCCGCCCGGCGCGCTGCAGGGCGCGCCAGCCGAGCCAGTACGCGGTCGAGCGGTCGTGCGCGTCGCCGGCATCGGTGACCGTGATCGCGGCGGCCGCCTCGTCGACCGCATCGGCCGGATCGTCGCGCATCAGCGCGAGCTGGCCGGCGACCAGCGGCAGCCAGCTGCGCGTCTGCGCGAGCAGCTCGGCCGGATGCGCGGTAGCCGTGGCGCCGAGCGCGTCGACGATCGCCTGCGCCTCGGCGAGGCCGCCGGTCGCGGCCAGGCTGCGTGCGCGGGCCAGATCGGCGTAGTGGCGCCGGCGCGGATCGCCGACGCGCTCGCCGAGCTCGAGCAGGCGCGCGTTCTGCGCGAGCGCCTGCGCCGGCTGCAACAGGGCCAGCTGCGCATAGACCAGGCCGACGCGCGTGTGCAGCTCCTCGATCAGTGCGCCGAACGCCTGCAGCCGGTCGGCCGCGTCGGCCAGCACCGGCAGCGCATCGCCCGGACGGCCGCGCGCGAAGTCGAGCAGGCCCTGATAGGCATCCACGCGCGCCAGCGCGAGCCGGTCGCCGGCGGCCGCGAACGCGACGCGCGCCTGCGCGTAGTCGGCCAGCGCCTCCTCGTAGCGGCGCTGCGCGCCGTGGCCGCTGGCCAGGCCGATCAAGGCGCGACCGAGCTCGTACGGCGCGTGCTGGCCGTCGAGCGCGCGCACCGCGGCCTCGGCCTGCGCGATCACCGCCGGCAGGTCCTCGCGGACGTAGGCCAGATTGGCCAGGCCGTTGTGGATGCGCGCGCGCAGCACCGGCGCGTCGGCGCTCGACACGCGCGTCAGCAGATCGGTCCAGGCGGTCTCGGCCGCGCCGAGCCGGCCCTGCAGGAAATCGATCTGCGCGCGCTGATGGGCGAGCTCGGCGCGCCCCTGCTGGTCCGGCGCGGCCGCATCCAGCCGCTGCCGCGCGGCGTCGAGGCGGCCGGCCAGCAGCTCCGCGTCGACCTGCTGGATCAGCGTCGCGAACGCCTTCTCGGCATCGCCGACCGCGCTCGGTGCCGGCGTGAACCCGGTGACGCGCGCGAACTGGTCGGCCGCCTGGCGCGCCGCGTCGAGCACGTCCGGCGCCTGACCGACCGCCGCGGCCGGTACGCCCTCGGCGCTGGCGAGGCTGACGACCCAGCCCTCGGCGCCGGCCTCTGCGGTGACCGCGACCGCGCGCGTCGCGCCGGTGACGCGCAGCAGATCGGCGACGAAGTCCGCGTCGGTCTCGCCGCCGCGCCGCTGCGCGAGTGCGACGACGTTGTCGCTCGGCACCACGGTCTGGCCGGACGCGCGCAGCCGGCCGGCGACCAGATCCATCACGCCGAGGCGCATCCAGCCATGCTCGGGATCGGCATCGACGCGCGCCGGCAGCACCAGCACGTCGCGCGCGGCCCGTGTCGGCTGCGCGTGCGCGCGATCGGGTGCGTCGACCGGCCGCCGATCGAGCGTGGTCAGCGTGAGCGCGACCAGCACGAGTGCGATCGGCACGGCCGCGGCGATCGCCCAGCGCCGTCGCCGAATCGGCTCGTGCGACGCAGGCGCCGTCGCGGCCGGCTGCGCGGCGCCGGAAGCGGTGCTCGGAGCGGCGGTCGGCACGACCGGCGGCGTCTCGATCGCCGCGGACGCTGCCTCGCCGGGCTCGGGCAACAGCGGCAGCTGCCAGTGGTAGCCGTAGCGCGGCACGGTGCGGATCGCCTCGCCGTGCGCGCCGAGCGCGCGGCGTGCCTGCAGGATCGCCTGGCCGAGCGCGTTGTCGCTGATGTCGACCTTGCCCCAGACCGCGGCGATCAGTTCGTCGCGGCCGACCGCGCGCTCGCGGTGCTCGATCAGATAGCCGATGCAGTCCAGCGCCTTGGGCGGCACCGGCACCGGCGCATCGCCGCGCCACAGCGTGCGCGTCGCCGGGTCCAGGCGCAGATCGGCGAATCGGTGGACGGGCGCGGCCATGACCGGCCGGTTTATGCGGCCGGCGTGAAGCGCCTGTCAACTCGGTTCACGGTGCGGACGGCGCGTGCCGCGCATGTCATGCGCCCGGCGGATAGGCCGGCGCGAGCCAGTCCAGCCAGTCGCGTTCGAGTGAAGGCAGCGTCACCGGCAGGCCGTAGTCCGCGCCGTCGCGGCCGAGCCAGCTCGCGAAATCCCGTCCCTCGGCCGCCGCATCGGCGATCGCGGCGAACACGTTGGGACGGCCGCTGCGCGCGATCAGATAGTCCGCGAACACGCGCGCCTGTGCGTAGAAGGCCCGCGAACCGGCCGCGAGCCGGCGCGCCTCCTCGCCGCTGAGGATCGTGATGCTGGCGCCGGATTTCGCATCGGGCCGCGCGCGCACCTGGGCCGCCAGCGGATGGTCCATCGTGACGAAGTCGGCCAGCGCGACGATGCGCTCGCCAGGCTCGCCGCCGCGGCGGATCGTGCCGAACAGTTCGCGCCGCCGCGCGGTCATCGCCGCGTCCTCCATCAGCACGGCGGCGGTCTCGTCGAGCCAGTCCGGCGCCGGTCCGCCGTAATGCGAGTCGGTGCGATTCGCCGCTTCTTCTTCGGTGCGGCGCGGCCAGCGATCGGCGATCAGCCACATATGGCCGAGTTCGTGCCGTAGCGCCGACCGGATCGAGGTGTCGGCGCCCTGCTCGCCGCCGGCGGCCGACGCGAGCGCGCGCGCGACTGCCGCGTCGACCGCCTGCTCGGACATGCCCGGCATCTTCTGCGTGATCGCGGCACGGATCTTCGGCTCCAGCGCGCGATCGCGATCGGCCGCGTCGATCCACGGCAACACCCAACGTGCGCCGGCCGCGCGCAGGCTGCGGTCCTCCTCGGCACCGACCGACTGCTGCGTGCCGGCACTGACGATCGCGCCACGTGGCGGCAGCCGGCCGAAATGCGTGCGGTAGATCTCGCGCGCCACGCCGACGTCCTCGGTCATCGCGCGTACCGCCGCCGCATCGCGGCCGTACGTGAAGCCGGCGGCGTCGGCCGTGCAGACCAGCGCGCCGAGTGTCGGCAGCGGCGGGCAGGTGGACGGAACGACGGCGATCAGCAGACCGAGCAGGGCAGCGGGATGGGGTGTCATGGTGCGAACGCTTCGTGGATGTCGCCGTCAGGATGCGCAGCCGTCGCGAATGGTCGCATCGCGCGCTGCTTCATCGGTGTCTTGCGCCATGTGGCGTGGTCTTGCCACGCTGCGTTGCTCGATCAAGCGCAGACGGTATGCGGACGACGTGCGGCGGAGAGGCATACGTTGGCTTCGCCGAGCGAGCGCGGATCAGGTCTGGACTGCATCGTCTTCCGTGGGCATGCCAGTGAAGCGCCATGCAACGACGGCACCGCGCACGCGGTGGACATCGTCGACCCTCGCCGATATACCGAGGCCCCATGAAAACCATTCCCAATATCCATCCTGGCGAAGTCCTGCTCGAAGAGTTTCTCAAGCCACTGGGCATCAGCCAGAACGCGCTCGCACGCGCCGCCGATGTTCCGCCGCGCCGCGTCAACGAGATCGTGCTCGGCAAGCGCGGTGTCACCGCTGATACCGCCGCTCGCCTCGCGGTCGCCCTCGGCACCAGCGAACGGTTCTGGCTCGGCTCGCAGGCCGACTACGACCTGGAAGAAGCGCACCGCACGCTCGGAAAGGCAATGATCCGAAACCCGACAGCTAGGCTTCACTCGCGGCGATTGTTCACGCTGATGAATTGCTGATGCGAGCCAAGATGCAGTTGGCGTCACCCAAGGTCGATCTCAATACGCCGTTCCATAACGATTAGCTAAGGAAAAGACATTTCGAGCCCGTGTAGTAGTAGTCTTAAACAAGAGGACGCAAGGCGCAGTGCTTAATTGTCATGTAGGATTGCGGGAAAGGGGCGATAAAAAGGGGGCGAGGAGATGCTTGACACGCGACGACTCCTGCGGATCGGGGGCGCAGAATCGAAGGTTCAGTCAGGATGGGCTGAGGGTGTAAGTATCGAGCGGGACGCAGGGACCACTATAGCGAGCCTGCGTCTAAGACTGGCGGCGGCTCGTTTCAAGCTCGCGCAAGATATCTCGAGGCAGTCCATATATTCCCCATCATCGGCGGCTCACGTTTGTCGGCTCGTGGTGAGTAGGTTCTACTATGCTATGTATCATTCGGTTCGAGCGGCGGCGTACTTGCATTATGGCGGAGACGATCATCAGAGCCATTCGGATCTTCCGCAAAGAGTTCCCCGTGACTTCCCCGACTATAATTACTGGGGCAATCAGCTAAAAAGCGCGCGAGAGTACAGGAATCAGGCTGATTATGATCCATACCCGAAAGCCGCAAAATATTGGAGGGGTGTTGCCTGTACTGTAAGTGGCGATGCGTCACGGTTAATGCCTGTGGTGCGCATGTACTTGCGAAATATGGGGTGTAAAATATGAAGCGGTTAACAAGTGCGTCAGCCAGGGATCTGGTTGTGGATTATCTTTCGAGGACTGAAATATCTGCTCTGCAGCTTGAAATTCGGCAGTATCCCGAGGAAACAATATTTGTTGTATATGTTTCGGATAGCCAATTTCGTGCCGCCTTGAATGTTGCTCCCGAAATCGATAAGAGTTTCAGGGCTGTAGGTTTCCCGGGTTTTGTAACTTTTAGAAAAGCAAGCGATGCGGAAGAAAAAAAATCGGAGACAAAAGGTCTTCGGGGGGTCGCGCATCCTAGAGCAGACGACCTCGCGAACTTACTGACGGCCAGATCTCGGACGTCAGAAGTCCAGCCATCGCTTGAGTATGTAAGGGATGCGTCAAATAAACTTGATGTAATTATTACTGCGCGAAATCATCTTATATTCGGCCGCCGTGGCGCCGGAAAAACTACTCTGATGGTGGAGGCGAAGCGTCGTTTAGACGAAGCTAGTCACGCGACTGTCTGGGTTAACATGCAAACCCATAGACACTCCAGTCCAGAGGTTGTTTTTCTATGGGTTCTATCTGGAATAATTGAGAGGTTGCAAACATACTTTGGCGAACGTCAGCCTCGTGTTCTGGCAGAACTCTCTGAGCTGAAGCAATCTGTAGATGGTCTCTTGGCGCAACAAAGCGTGGCGAGGAAGGACGCGACTCGCCTCGTCCCCCATGCGCAGAGAATTGTTAAAAGATTTATTTCAACTGGCGGTTGTCGTTTGTATATATTTCTCGATGACCTCCATTACATATCTCGCGACCATCAACCAATTCTACTCGATATGGTGCATGGTGTAACCAGGGATATAGATGCATGGATAAAAGTTGCTTGTATCAAACACCTAAGTCGCTGGTTCGAGCATAATCCACCGACTGGTTTGCAGACGGGTCACGATGCTGACCATGTTGAGCTAGATTTAACTCTAGAGGCTCCGGCTGAGGCGAAGGCATTCTTGGATCAGGTCCTCAACGTTTATTCATCACATGTGGGACTAAACTCTGCGAAGAGCATATTTTCCGATGAGGCTATGAATAGACTGTTTTTGGCTTCTGGCGCTGTCCCTCGCGACTACTTGGTGCTCGCTGCGGCGACGATAAGAATCGCTAAAGCAAGGCCCAATGCCCGATTAGTAGGAGTTCAAGATGTTAATCGGGCGGCCGGTGAGCAGAGTAAGGTTAAGATTGCGGAGCTTGAAGATGATGCGGCCTCGCAGGCTGATGGAGGGGCTCGCGCGATTATTCGAGCTTTAAGTCGAGTCAGAGCATTTTGTTTGGATGAGACTAGATATACCTTCTTTAAGGTGGACTTTCGAGACAAAGAGCAGCGACAGGCCGAATATGGCTTAATTCAAGGTTTACTCGATGTCCGAATCGTGCATTTGATTGCATCGAGCCTATCTGACAAGCGCGAGGCGGGTAGGCGCGGCGAAGTTTTCATGCTCGATCTTAGCCAGTTCACAGGTGAAAGATTCAAGAAAAAAATTCATGTCCTGGATTTCGTGGGTTCTCATCTTGTTCTGAAAGAGACTAGCTCGAGTAAGCCAGATAAGAAAGGCGACACATCGAGCCGCTTGTTAGAACTGCTGCGTCTAGGCCCAACACTGGGTTTGGATACCTTGCCTACCGATGACACTCACACGAGAGCAGTTGGGGTTGTAAAAAAGAAGTAAGAGAATAACTCGATCACCGATCAGAAAGGCCTCTTTGTGAGCATGAATAAAAATTAATTAGAAGAAGAATTTTTGAAGGTATTTAATGGCTGAAAGGCCTGCGAGGCGGGTGCGTTGTATCAGGCCCGAATTCGCGCACAACTTAGCTTGGGTGCGCCGTGTTCCGGGGAGCATATACTTGCCCGGATCACAGGTGTCTTCCTCTTCTTCTGTAAATTTGACGAGTGGCGCGTCAGCTTTTTTATAGCGTGCTGCGAGTGTTGAGCCTCATCAGAGCATCCCTTCTTCGCCCGCCGGTAGCTCAACACTTCGGGTGGGATTGGCGGTCTAGCTATCCCTGCGCCCACTTGCGGATCGGTATGATGTGGAACTCCGTTTGAGCGTCCCTCTTCATGTCCCGTTATTTCTCGCCGGCCACGTTCCGTTTCTTCCGCGATCTGGCCGCTAACAATTCGCGTCCGTGGTTCGCCGAGCACAAGGCCGAGTACGAGGCGCACGTGCGCGAACCGTTCCTGCAGCTGATCGCCGATCTGCAGGCGCCGATGGCGAAGATCAGCGCGCACTTCGTCGCCGATCCGCGCAAGCAGGGCGGCTCGCTGTTCCGCATCCATCGCGACACGCGCTTCGCCAACGACAAGACGCCGTACAAGACCTGGTCCGGCGCGCGCATCGCGCACGAGCGCGCGCGCCAGGTGCCGGCGCCGTCGTTCTATCTGCACATCCAGCCCGGCGACTGCTTCGCCGGCGGCGGCATCTGGCATCCGGAGCCGCCGACGCTGAAGAAGCTGCGCGAGTTCCTCGCCGACAATCCGGCGGCGTGGAAGAAGGCGACGCGCTCGCGCGCGTTCGCCGAGCGCTTCACGTTCTGGGGCGAGAGCCTGACGCGGCCGCCGCGCGGCTACGATCCCGCGCACGAGCTGATCGAGGACCTGAAGCGCAAGAACTTCGCCGCCGGCACCGGCTTCACGCAGGCGGTGGCCTGCTCGGACGAGCTGCTGCCGACGCTGGTCGACATCTTCCGCCGCATCGCGCCGATGAACGACTACCTCTGCGCGGCGCTCGATCTGGAATTCTGAGGCGACAGTCGGGCAGCGCCGGTCGACGGGCAGGTCGTGAGTATCGTCGGGCGCGTCAGTCGAACGACCTGCGCGCGATCACGTCCGGCTGCATCAGCGCATAGGTGCCGCCCTGGACGATCGTCGCGGTCAGGTAGCCGGTCGCGTGGTCGATCGTGGCCGGATATTCCTGCCAGCCGATGCCGGACGGGCTGCCGCACTGGGCGGTCGCGCGATAGAAGCGGTAGTTGGCGGGGTTGATGCCGGGGTTCGGCACGCGGTCGCCGAACTTGTAGATCAGCGTCAATGCGCCGCCGAACGCCGGCGCGGGCAGCGGCGCATAGTCGCGGTGACCGGGCTGCACCAGATCGAACGCGAGGCGGAAATCGACGAACGGCGCGCTCGGCACGCAGCCGGGCTCCGCGAGCTGGATCGTCGCCGAGAGCAGACCCGAGCCGTACAGCCCGAACGTATCGTTGGGCATGCGCATGTCGTAGATGTACAGCGGCGGACTGGTGCCGGCCGGCAGCGGCGTGTACGTCATGCCGACCGTCTGGGCCCGATAGCCCAGTTCGAGAAACAGCGCGCGCGTATCGGCGCCCAGACGCTGGTCGAACGCCTCGCGCAGCTGCGCGACGCTGGTCGCCGGATGGTGGTAGCCCAGCCCGTTCTGATAGAGCGTGTCGATGCGCTGCATCACGGCACGGAAGTCGGCGTCGCCGGCGCCGAACTGCCGGCACAGCGCCGGGATCATCGGCGCCATGTAGGTGATCAGCGATTCGCTGCAGGCGCCCTGCGGCAGCGGCACGGCGCCGCTGATCACGTAGGACCAGTAGCGCACGAAGTCCTCGTACGAGTAGCGATGGCGCGTGAAGAACAGGCTGTGTGCGTATTCGTGGACGATCAGCGTCTGCGAGCTCGGCAGGCCGGCCGCTGCGGGCGTGAAGTAGTCGATCTCGCCGGCCTGTTGGCGGTCCCAGAGGAACAGGCAAGCGTAGGCGCGGATCGGCTGGCCGGTGCCACTGCCGTACGGCTGATAGGTCGAGGCGTAGCCCGATGCGCCCGGCAACGCCGGACAGATCGAATTGCCCTCGAAGAAGATGTCGACCGGCGCCAGCGACGGCACGGTGTCGATGCCGGCCAGATCGATCAGTTGCGCCTTGGCCGCGATGAAGCCGTTGGCGGCCGCCTGCATCGTCGCCAGCGGGATCGGGCAGGGGCTCTGGCACGCGAAGCGCCAGCCGTCGTGACCGGGCTCGCGATAGGTCGTATACGGCGTGCCGCGCAGCGTGTCGCTGCCGACGACCAGGGTGGCGCCGGCCGGCATCGCGCAGACGATCGAGACGAGCAGCACGATCGCGCGGATCAGCCGGTCGATGCGGCCAGGACGGCGGGCAGGGTAGCGGCGCATGGCGGGTCCTCACGGCGCGTGTAGGGCGCCTCTACCGGGATACGCCAAAGCTGGCGCCGATCGGACATTGCGCGATGCGCCGGGTCGGATCGGGACGGTTGCGGCCCGGGCGGCGGCTGCGCTCGCCCGGGCCGATCGTGCTACGGATCGAAATCGTCGGCGAACAGCGTATCGGCGACCTCGGCCAGCCGCACGAGGCCGAAGCGCTGGCCGCCCTGGCCCTGTCCGTTCCAGGTCCAGCCGGCGACGAGCAGGCGGCCGGACGGGTCGCGCGCCAGTGCCGCGGCTTCGTCCTGGCGGCCGTCGAAATCGACCGTCAGACGCGCGCCTGCCGCGCCGAACGTGGCGTCGGGCTGGCCGTCCGGACGCAGCGCCAGCAGCTGGAAATCGCTGCCGTCGCCCTGCGGGCCGTAGCCGGCCAGGATCAGTCGCTGCGTGTCGGCGATCAGCGCGGTCGCCGCGTGCGTGCCGGGTCCGAACGCGAACGTGGCCTTGCCGCCGCTGCCGAAGCCGGGCACGAGCGCGCCGCTCGCATCGAGCGTCGCGACCGCGAAACGTGTCGCGCTGGAGACCACCGCCGATCCGGCCAGATGGATTCGCTGGCCTGCGCCGCTGCCGAACACCGTCATCGCATAGGCGACGTCGGCGCCGCCTTCGAAATCGACCGCGACGCTGCCTCCGCTGCCGAACCCGGCGAGCGGGCTGCCGTCGCCGTTCAGTCCGGCCAGCTGGAACTGCAGGTTGGTGCCGGTGCCGCCGCTGCCGGCGACCAGGATCGAGCCGTCGCCGCGCACCTGCAGCGCGGTCGCGAAATCGCGCCCGCCGGAAGGATTGACCAGCACGCGGCCGCCGTTGCCGAAACCGGTGTCGAGCTGGCCGGCGGCGGTCAGGCGCAGCACCAGGAAATCGGTCGAACCGCCGCTGCCGTAGGCGGTGGCCGCGACGACGATGCGGCCGTCGGCCTGCAGCGCGAGCGCCGGCGGCTCGGACCCGAGGATGCCGCCGTCGACGATCGCGATGCCGCCGCTGCCGAAGCCCGGATCGGCGCTGCCGTCGGCGAGGTAGCGCATTACGCCGACGCGTCGATTGCCCGCGCTCGTCACCAGGCCGGCGACGACCAGGCGCTGGTCGGCCTGCAGCGCGATCGCGGCGGCCGCGTCTTCGCCACCGGCGATGTCGGTCGTGACGCGACCGCCGGTGCCGAACGAGGGGTCGAGGCGGCCGTCGGCGAGATGGCGCGTGATCGCGACGTTGCGGCCGGTGAAGCCCGCGCCGGCGTGGCCGGCGATGACGACGCGGCCGTCCGGCAGGGCCGCGACCGCGGTGGCCCGGCTCGGCACCGGCGCTCCGAAGCCCGCCTCGGCGCGCCCGCCGCTGCCGAACGCCGGATCGAGCGTGGCGTCGCTGCGCAGCCGCACGAAACCGTACTCGGTCAACGCCGGTCCGCCCGAGCTGGCCGAGCCGGCGACCAGCACGCCGTCGCCGTGCGCCGCGATCGCCAGCGCATGATCGATGCCGCCGTGGAAATCGACGCGGACCACGCCGCCGTCGCCGTAGCCGGCATCGAGCGCGCCGGCCATCGTGAAGCCGACGATCGCGAAATCGTCGAGCGCGTTCGGGCGCGCGGTCGCGATGATGCGGCCGCCGGCCTGGACCAGGCCCGTCAGGTAGGCCTCGGTCTGGCCTGGAAACGCGGCCTCGCGCCAGCCGCCGTCGCCGAAGCTGGTGTCGATCGCGCCGCTCGGCAGCAGCCGCGCCAGCAGCATGCGGTCGCGATTGCCGATCGTCACCAGGCCGCCGATCACGATGCGGCCGTCGGCACCGACGCTGCCGGCGTACGCCTCGTGCGGCACGCCGATCGGCAGCAGCGCGACGCCGGCGCTGCCGAACGCCGGATCGGGCGCGAGGTCGGCGCCGACGCGCACGACGATCGAGCCGGCCGCAGTGAACGTGCGCCACAGCCCGATCCCGTACAGCTGTCCGTCCGGGCCGAACGCCAGCGACTCGACGATGTCGGCGCTGTCGTCGTAGAGCTTGGTCGCGCGCGAGGCGAGCAGATTGCCCTGCGCGTCGTATCGCGCGAGCGCGAGCCCGGAGCTGCCGAATGCCGGCATCACCGCGCGGCCGGCCAGGACGATCGTGCCGCTGGCGACCGCGATCGCCAGCGGCACGTCGGTGCGCTGCAGGAAATCGGTCGTGCGCAGGCCGCCCTGGCCGAACGTCGTGTCGCGCGTCCCGTCCGGCAGGTAGCGCGCGAGCGCGAAGTCCTCCTGCGTCGTGGCGCCCTGGGCGACGCCGGCGACCAGGATGCGGCCGTCGGCCAGCGTGGCGACCCGGTTGCCGAAGAAGCCGGCGATCGCCACGGCGCCGCCGGACCCGAATGCGGGATCGAGCCGGCCATCGGCCAGGTGGCGCGACAGATAGCTGATGTCGCTGCTGCCGCCGACCGTGTAGTAGCGGCCGTCGGGCAGGACGGCCAGCGCCTGGGGCTCGTCGTGGCCGGGCCCGTCGAAGCCGGCGCGCACGCGGCCGCCGTCGCCGAACGTGGCGTCGGGCCGCCACAGCGCGGCGGCCGGCGTCGAGAGCATCAGGGCGAGCAGTGCCAGCAGCAGGCAGCGGCGATCCATCATGGGTCCGGTCCTCGTCGTGGTGAGCCGGTACAGGCGCGAAACGGCGCGGCGTTGGCTCATCCCGGCCACTGAACGCTTTCGTCGCCGGTGCCGTCCGCTGGCGGACACCGCTCGCCGGTCTGGGCGGACACCGCCTTTCCGATCAATACCTTGTACCGGTTTCGGCGACTGGCACGGGTCCTGCTGTAATCCGTGCATGGACATCGCACGCCCCGAACTCAAACTCAAGAAGCGCCGCCGTCAGATCATGATCGGCGGCATCGTCCTCGTGCTCGTGACCGCGGCCGGCGTCGGCATCGCCAGCCTCGGGCCCGCCGTCGCCGGCGTCGAGCGCTCCAGCGTCCTGGTCGACACCGTCAAGCGCGGCGAGCTGCTGCGCGAGGTGCGCGGCCCCGGCACGCTGGTGCCGAAGGAGATCCGCTGGATCGCCGCGGAGACCTCGGCGCGCGTCGAGCGCATCGTCGTCAAGCCGGGCGCCGCCGTGCAGCCGGACACCGTGATCCTCGAACTCAACAACCCCGAGGTCGACGATCAGCTGCTGGCCGCCCGGTCGGCGGTGACCGCGGCCGAGGCCGATCTGGCGGTGCGCCGCGCGACGCTGCAGTCGACCCTGCTCGACCAGAAGGCCAGCCTGGCCCAGGTCGAGGCCGAATACGAGTCGGCACGTCTGCTGGCCGAGGCCGAGGCGACGCTGACCGGCAAGGGCATCATTCCGGGCATCCAGTCCAAGCGCAGTGCGCTGTCGGCCGGCCAGCTCAAGACGCGGCTGGGGATCGAGCACGAGCGCATCGAGCAGTTCAGCCAGAACATGCGCGCGCAGATCGCCGCCGACCAGGCGCGCCTGGACCAGCTGGCCGCCACGCGCGACCTGCGCCAGCGCCAGGCCGATGCGCTCAAGGTGCGCGCCGGCATCTCCGGCGTGCTGCAGCAGGTGCCGGTCGAGGAGGGCCAGCAGGTCGCGGCCGGCGCGAACCTGGCGCGCGTCGCGCGGCCGGGCGAGCTGATGGCCGAACTGCGCATCGCCGAGACCCAGGCCAAGGACATCGTGCTGAACCAGCCGGTGCGCGTGGACACGCGCAACGGCATCGTGCCGGGCAAGGTGCTGCGCGTCGATCCGGCCGTGCAGAACGGCACGGTCCAGGTCGACGTCGAGCTGACCGGCGATCTGCCGCCGGGCGCGCGTCCGGACCTGTCGGTCGACGGCACGATCGAGATCGAGCGCCTGCCCGACGTGCTCTACGTTGGCCGGCCGGCCTACGGCCAGCCCGATTCGGAAGTGCGCCTGTTCCGCATCGATCCGGCCTCGGGCATCGCCGAGCGCGTGCCGGTGCGGCTCGGCAAGGCCTCGGTCAACCTGATCGAGGTGCAGCAGGGCCTGGCCGTCGGCGACCGCGTCGTACTCTCGGACACCAGCGCCTACGACCAGCACGACCGCATCCGCCTGAAGTGACGCCCGTCCCCGCATTCCTCCTATCGCCGCCGGTCGCCGCGCCGGCTCCCAACCCGAGACCGGAAACATGAGCAACGATCCGCTGATCCGCCTGGAAGGCATCAAGAAGGTGTTCTTCACCGACGAAGTCGAGACGCATGCGCTGTCGGGCGTGCACTTCGACATCGGCCGCGGCGAGTACGTGTCCATCTCCGGCCCGTCGGGCTGCGGCAAGTCGACCCTGCTGGCGATCCTCGGCCTGCTCGACACGCCGAGCGAGGGCACCTACACGCTCAACGGTCGCCAGGTCGCCGACATCGGCCCGAGCGAGCGCGCGCACATCCGCAACAAGGAGATCGGCTTCGTCTTCCAGGCGTTCAACCTGATCGGCGACCTTTCGGTGTTCGAGAACGTCGAGCTGCCGCTGACCTATCGCGACGGCGTGTCCAAGGCCGAGCGTCGCGACCGCGCGATCGCCGCGCTCGAGCGCGTCGGCATGGCCCATCGCGTCAAGCACTACCCGGCCCAGCTCTCGGGCGGTCAGCAGCAGCGCGTCGCGGTCGCGCGCGCGCTGGTCGGCCAGCCCTCGATCCTGCTCGCCGACGAGCCGACCGGCAACCTCGACTCGAAGAACGGCGAGGCCGTGATGGAACTGCTCGACGAGCTGCACAAGGCCGGCTCGACGATCTGCATGGTCACGCACGATCCGCGCTATGCCGACTTCGCCGACCGCAAGATCTTCATGTTCGACGGCCGCGTCGTCGACGAGGCGACGATGCACCGCCTGCGCCACGAGGAAGACCAGCGCCTGATGCGTCCGGCGCGCGCGGCCGCCGCGGCTGCCGCCGCCGCGACCGGCAGCGGCGCGGCCTGAGCCGTCCGTCTCCGAGCGCCCCGTCATGAACACCTTGCGATTCGCGATCCGCCAGTTGGCCCGCACGCCCGGCTTCACGGTCGTGGCGGTGCTGACGCTCGCGCTCGGCATCGGCGCCTGCGCGGCGATGTTCGGCATCCTCGACGCGGTGCTGCTCAAGCCGCTGCCGGTGCACTCGCCCGAGCGCCTGGTCTTCGTCGAGGGCGGCGGCGCCGGCTCGGGCCTGTCGGCGCGCACGATGCAGGTGGAGACACTGCGCGCGTGGCAGCGCGACAGCCGCGCATTGGAGACGGTCGGCGGCTACTTCGGCTTCTTCGACTACCAGCAGTACACGCTGGCCGGGCCGGACGGCCCCGAGCGCGTGCGCGCGGTGCCGGTCACGCAGAACTTCCTCGACGTGCTCGGCGTGCGGCCGCAGCTGGGCCGCAACTTCGTCGAGGCCGAAGCGAACGGGGACGCGCCGACCGCGCTGGTCAGCGACCGCTTCTGGCGGCAGCGCTACGGCGCCGATCCGGCGATCGTCGGCCGCACGCTCGACATCAACGGCAAGCCGGCGACGATCGTCGGCGTGCTGCCGGCCAGTTTCGATTTCGGCTCGGTGTTCGCGCCGGGCAGCCAGATCGATCTGCTGACGCCGTTTCCGCTGACCGAGGAGACGCAGCGCTGGGGCAATACGCTGTTCGCGGTCGGCCGCCTGGCCGCCGGCGCGACGCCGGCCTCGGCCCAGACCGACCTGGACACGATCAATGCACGGCTGCGCGCCGAGCATCCCGATCGCGGCCGCATCGGCGCGGCCGTGAAGAGCCTGGAAACCTACGTGCGCGGTCCGTTCCGCGCCGCGTTCCTGATCCTGTTCGGTGCGGTGGTCTGTCTGCTGCTGATCGCCTGCGCCAATCTCTCGAACCTGCTGCTGACGCGCGCGCAGGCACGCCGCAAGGAGACCGCGGTGCGCGTCGCGCTCGGTGCGCGGCCGCTGCATCTGATCGGCCAGACGCTGACCGAGAGCCTGCTGCTGGCGTTCGCCGGCGGCACGCTCGGCGTCGCCGTGGCGGCGTTCGCGACGCAGGCGCTGTCGGGCCTGCGCACGTTCTCGATTCCGCTGCTGGACACCGCGCGCATCGACCTGCCGGCGCTCGGCTTCGCATTCGCGGCGGCCTGCTTCGCCGGCGTGCTGTGCGGCGCCTGGCCGGCACTGGCGCTGTGGCGCGGCGATACGCAGACCGCGCTGCGCGCCGGCGGCGGCTCCGGCGACCTCGGTCCGGCCGCCGCGCGCACGCGGCGCGGCCTGGTCGTCGCGCAGGTCGCGCTGGCCTGTCTGCTGCTGACCGGTGCGAGCCTGCTGATCCGCAGCTTCGTCGCGGTCATGAACGTCGAGCTCGGCTTCCGGCCGCAGCACGCGATCGCCTGGCGCGTCGATGCGGTGCGCAGCTTCGAGACCGACGCCGAGCGCGTCGCCTACTACGAGCGCCTGGTCGAGCGCGTGCTGGCCGTGCCGGGCGTCGCCGCGGCCGGTCTGTCCGACACGCTGCCGCTCGGCCGCAACCGCAGCTGGGGTGCCGGCGCCGAAGGCGTGACCTACGAGCGCGGCAGCTACCCGAACGCCTCGCCGCGCCTGGTCGACCGCCGCTATCTGGAGACGCTCGGCGTGCCGCTGCGCGCCGGCCGCTACTTCGATGCGCGCGACGGCGCCGACGCCGCCAAGTCGGTCATCGTCAGCGAGACGATGGCGCGCCAGCTCTGGCCGGATCGCGATCCGCTCGGCCAGCGCCTGATGGGCGCGCGCGACGGCGGCAGCTACGGCACCGTGATCGGCGTCGTCGGCGACGTGCCGCGTGCGATCGAGGAGGCGCCGACGCCGGAGATGTACTTCGATCTGCGCCAGAACAATGACTGGGGTTCGGTCGAGCTGCTGGTACGCAGCAGCAGCGGCGCGACCGACACGCTGGTGCCGGCGGTGCGCGCGGCGCTGCGCGAGTTCGATCCGACGCTCGCCAGCGGCGACTACACGACGCTCGACGCGGTCGTCGGCCATGCCGCCGCGCCGCGCCGGCTGACCAGCTCGATGCTCGGCGGCTTCTCGTCGCTGGCGCTGCTGCTGGCCGGTCTGGGTGTCTACGGCGTGATCGCCTACTCGGTCGGCCAGCGCTCGCGCGAGATCGCGGTGCGCCTGGCGGTCGGCAGCCGGCCGCGCGGCGTGGTCGGCCTGATCGTCGGCGAAGGTCTGCGCATCGCGCTGCTCGGTGCCGCGATCGGCCTGATCGCGGCGCTGGCCGGCGCGCGCCTGCTGCAGAGTCTGCTGTTCGGCGTCAGCGCGTTCGATCCGCTGGTCTTCGTGACCAATGCGGCGATCGTGCTCGGCGTCGCCGTGCTGGCCGCGCTGCTGCCGGCGCTGCGCGCGGCCGCAACCCATCCGGGCACGGCGCTGCGATGAGCGGCGCCGCGATCCGTCCCGTCCGTTGCGACCGGAGCGACCGATGTTCGGCGGCGTGATGCGCGACCTGCGCCAGGCGCTGCGCAGCCTGCGTGCGACGCCGGGCTTCGTGGCGGTCGCGGTGCTGACGCTGGCGATCGGCATCGGCAGCGTCGGTGCGGTCTACAGCGTCGTCGCCGGCACCCTGCTCGAGCCGCTGCCGTATCCGCAGGCCGAGCGCATCGTGCGCATCCACCGCGAGAACCGCGACACGCCGGCGTTCGGCGGCCCGGTGTCCAAGCCGCTGCTCGAGGCCTGGCGCGAGGGCACGCGCGGGACCTTCAGCGCGCTCGGCGCATTCGCCGGCACCACCGCCAACTTCCGCGCCGGCGACGCGCCGGCCGAGCGCCTGGCCGCCTACCGCGTGACGCCGGACTTCTGGAACGTCATGGCGCTGGCACCGCAGGCCGGCCGCACGTTCGGCGAGGCCGAGGAGACCTCCGGCGAGGCCGTCGTCGTGCTCGGCCACGATTTCTGGCAGACCCGCTTCGGCGGCCGCGACGACATCGTCGGCCGCGACGTGCTGCTGAACGGCGTCGCGCATCGCGTCGTCGGCGTGGCCGCGGCGGCGTTCCGCTATCCGGGTCAGGCCGACGTCTTCGTGCCGACGCATCTGCCGATCGCCGGCGCCGATGCCGACAGCAGTTACCTGTCGGTGATCGCGCGGCTCGCGCCCGGCGTCGACGCGGCACAGGCGCATGCCGCACTCGACCTCGTCGATGCGCGCCTGCGCGCGGCCGATGCCGGGCGCTACGGCGGCCTCGACGCCCGGCTGACGCCGCTCGGCGGCCTGCTGGTCGGCGACGTGCGGCAGCCGCTGCTGGTCCTGCTCGGCGCATCGGCCCTGGTGCTGCTGATCGCCTGCGTCAATCTCGCCAATCTGCTGCTCGCGCGCGGCGCGGCACGGCGCCGCGAACTCGCGGTCCGCGCCGCGCTCGGTGCCGGCAAGACGCGTCTGCTGCGCCTGGTCCTGGCCGAGTCCGTGCTGATCGGCCTGGTCGGCGGCGGGCTCGGCCTGCTCGGCGCGGCGGTCGCGGTCCCGCTGCTGCTGGCCGGCGCGCCGGATCTGCTGCCGAGCCACGCCAGGGTCGGCGTCGATGCCGGCGTCGTCACCGTCAGCCTCGCCGTCGCGTTGACGACGCTGCTGCTGTTCTCGCTGGCGCCGGCACTGCGCGCGGCCGGCGTCGCGCCGGCCGGCGCGATGAACGCCGAAGGCCGCGACGGCAGCGGCGGGCGCGAGCGCAGCCGGCTGCGCGGGCTGCTGGTCGTCGCCGAGATCGCGCTCGCATTGGTGCTGCTGGCCGGTGCCGGCCTGCTGATCGAGAGCCTGCGCCAGGTCGGCCGCGCCGAGACCGGCGTCGACGCCGACGGCGTGCTGACCGCCTCGTTCGTGATTCCGACCGCGCACGATCCGTTCGCCGGCGATTTCACCGAAGGCTACAAGCGCCACTCGACCCTGCTCGCGACGCGTCTGGACGCGGTGATCGAGCGCGTCGCGGCGATACCGGGTGTCGAGGCGGTGGCCCTGTCCGATGCGCTGCCGCTGTCGGGCATCGACAACGTCAGCTCGGCGATCCAGATCGCCGGCGCATCCGGTCCGGCCGCCGAGGCCGGCGCCAACTGGCGCTTCGTCAATCCCGATTTCGCGCGCGCGCTCGGCATCGGCGTCGTCGCCGGCCGTCATCTCGAGGCGGCCGATGCGCGCCCCGGCGAGTTCCCGACCGCGGTGCTGGTCAACCAGACCTTCGCCCGACGCTTCCTGCCCGAGGGCGATCCGGTCGGGCGCCAGATCACGTTCCTCGGCGGCGCCAAGACGATCGTCGGCGTGCTCGCCGACACGCGCACGCTCGGCTACGAGCACGCGCCGGTGCCGGAGGTCTACATGCATCACGCCCAGGCGATCCAGACCCAGTTCTCGCTGGCGCTCCGGACCGCCGGCGATCCGCGCGCACTGGCCGAGCCGCTGCGCCGCGCGCTGGCCGAGGTCGATCCGGCGATGCCGGTGTTCGGCCTGCGCACGCTGGCCGAGATGGGCGCGGCGGGCCTGGCGATGCGCGCGTTCAATCTGCGCCTGATGGTCGCCTTCAGCGCGATCGCGCTGCTGCTCGCGGCGATCGGCATCTACGGCGTGATCGCCGGTGCGGTCGGCCAGCGCCGCCGCGAGTTCGGCCTGCGCCAGGCGGTCGGCGCGCGCCGCGGCGACATCCATCGCCTCGTGCTCGGCTCGGGTCTGCGCCTGATCGTGCCGGGCGTGCTGGCCGGCGTGCTCGGCGCGCTCGCGCTCGGCCGCCTGCTCGCCTCGCAGCTCTACGGCATCGGCAGCGCCGATCCGGCCGTGCTCGCCGCGGTCGTCGCGGTGCTGAGCGCGGTCGCGCTGGCGGCGTGCCTGATTCCGGCGCACCGCGCCGCCCGCATCGCGCCGATGGAGGCCCTGCGCCATGACTGATCCCCGCCTCGTGTCGAACCGCCGTGCCGCGGCCGCGACGCGCTCGGCACGATCGCGCCGCGTCGCCGGCGCGCACAGCGGAGTCCGCCTGCCATGACCGCTTTCGACGACCTGCGCCAGGCGCTGCGCAGTCTGCTGAGCCGGCCGCTGTTCGCGCTGGTCGCCGTCGCGACGCTCGCGCTCGGCATCGGCGCCAACACCGCGATCTACTCGCTCGCGCAGCGATGGCTGCTCGAGCCGCTGCCGGTGACCGCGCCGGAACAGCTGGTCAACCTGTCGTGGGCGCGCGAGCGTGCCGGCTGGACCAGCAGCAATACCGCCGGCTCCGGTGACGCGGTCTTCAGCTATCCGACGTTCCGCGACCTCGAGCAGCGCCAGGCCGGCTTCGGCCGCATCGCCGCGCACCGTTCGATCGACGTCAACCTCGCGCTCGACGGCGACACCGCGAGCGCCAGCGGTCTGCTGATCTCGGGCAGCTACTTCGGCGTGCTCGGCGTACAGCCGGCGCTCGGCCGCCTGCTCGACGCGCGCGACGACGCGGCGCCCGGCGTCGCCGAATCGGTCGTGCTCGGCTACGGCTACTGGCAGAACCGCCTCGGCGGCAAGGCCGACGTGATCGGCCGCACGCTGCGCGTCAACGGCGTGCCGCTGACGATCGTCGGCGTGGCACCGCCCGGCTTCACCGGCACCACACTCGGTGCGCGGCCGGACGTGTTCGTGCCGATCACGCTGAGCTGGTCGCGCGATCCGGACACGCTGCCCGAGCACGAGAGCCGCAAGGCCTACTGGGTCTACCTGTTCGCACGGATGGCGCCGGGCCTGTCGATCGAGCAGGCGCAGGAGCGCATCAACGGGCCGTTCCACGCGCTGGTCGAGGAGGTCGAGGCCCCGCTGCAGTCGCTGAGCGGTGCCGAGCTCGAGCAGTTCCGCGCCTCGCGCCTGACGCTCAGTCCCGGCGCACGCGGGCAGAGCCTGGCGCCGGAGCAGGCGCGGCTCGGCCTCGGCCTGCTGTTCGGCGTGACCGCGCTGGTGCTGCTGATCGCCTGCGTCAATCTCGCCAACCTGATGCTCGCGCGCGGCGCGGCACGCGGCGCCGAGATGGCCGTGCGTGCGGCGATCGGCGCCAGCCGCGGCCGTCTGCTGCGCCAGCTGCTGGTCGAGTCCGGCCTGATCGCGCTGGCCGGTGCGCTGGTCGCGCTGCCGGTCGCGCTGGCGGTGCTGAGGTTGCTCGGCACGCTGTTCGCCGAACGCTTCGGCACGATCGACACGACCGGCCTCGCGCCGAACGCGGTGCTCTTCACGTTCGCGGCGGCCGCGGCGACCGCGCTGCTGTTCGGTCTGTATCCGGCGCTGGAGCTGGCGCGCACCGCACCGATCGCGGCGATCCGCGGCCACGGCCCGACCGGTGCCGGACGCGCCTCGACGCGGCTGCGCGGCCAGCTCGCGGTCGCCCAGATCGCGCTGTCGATGGCGCTGCTGGTGCTGGCCGGCCTGTTCAGCCGCAGCCTGTCGAATCTCGCCGACGTCGATCTGGGCCTGCGCACCGAGGGCGTGCTGGTCTTCACGGTAGCGCCGCCGCGCAACGGCTACGACGCCGAGCGCTCGCGCCAGGTGCTCACGCGCATCGAGGACGCGATCGCCGGCGCGCCGGGTGTGAGCTCGGTCGCCCAGTCGCGCGTGCGCCTGCTGTCCGACGACGAGCTCGGCGGCAACGTCAGCGTCGAAGGCTTCGAAGCCGCGCCGGGCGTGGACACCCACGTGCTGCGCAACGAGGTCTCGCCGGGCTTCTTCGCGACGCTCGGCATTCCGTTGCTGGCCGGCCGTGACTTCACGGCCGGCGACGACGCGGCCGCCGCCAAGGTGGCGGTCGTCAACCGGCGCTTCGTCGAGCGGTTCGGGCTCGGCGAGGCGCCGGTCGGCAAGCGCGTCTCGCTCGGCGCGCGCGCGCCGGACGTCATGATCATCGGCCTGGTCGAGACCGCCGCCTACGCCGGCGTCAAGGACGAGGCGACGCCGCAGCTGTTCATGCCGGTCGCGCAGCGGCCGGTCGCACGTGCCAGCCATTTCTACGTGCGCACCTCGCTGGCGCCCGAATCGATGATGCGCACGGTCGAGCAGGCGGTCGCGCGGGTCGATCCGAACCTGCCGGTCGAGGCGATGCAGACGCTGCAGGCGCAGCGCGTCGAGAGCATCGCCGAGGACCGGCTGCTCGGCCATCTGTCGGCGGCGTTCGCGCTGCTGGCGACCGTGCTCGCCGCGACCGGCCTGTACGGCCTGCTCGCGTACACGATCGCGCAGCGCACGCGCGAGCTCGGCCTGCGCCAGGCGCTCGGCGCGGCGCCGCAGCGGCTGCGCGCGATGGTGCTGGGCCAGGTCGCGCGCATGGGTCTGCTCGGCGGCGCGATCGGCCTGATCGTCGCGCTCGGCGCCGGCCATGCGGCACAGTCGCTGCTGTTCGGCATGAGTGCGAACGATCCTGCCGTCTATCTGGCCGCGATCGCGTTGATGGCCGTGGTCGTGCTGGCGGCCGCCGGCGTGCCGGCCTGGCGCGCCTCGCGCGTCGCGCCAATGGAGGCGCTGCGCCATGACTGACGCGATGCCGAGGCGCGCGACGGCGTGCCGGCGCACACAACGCAGCGGCGCCTTCGTGCATCCGATGCACGACGTCCATTTTTCCGGAGACCTGCCGTGACCCTGATCGACGACTTCCGCCACGCGCTGCACGGCCTGCGCGCGCATCCGGGCATGATGACGTTCGCGACGATCACGCTGGCCTGTGGCCTGGCCGCGGCGCTGGCGATCCTCGCCGTGGTCGACGCGGTGCTGCTGCGCGCGCTGCCGTATCCGAATGCCGACCGCATCGTCCAGATCAACGAGCTGGCCGATGACGGCCGCACGATGAATCTGGCCAAGCCCAACTACGACGACCTGGCCGCGAGCGTGCCGGCGATGCCGCGGACCTCGTTCTATCAGGCGTTCCCGGCGACGATCGGCGTCGACCGCGAGGCCGTGCGCGCGCCGGTCGCGATCGCCGGCGGCGACTTCTTCTCGATCTTCGGCACCGCGCCGCTGACCGGTCGCACGTTCGGCGCCGACGAGCGCGCGCCGGTCGCGGTGATCGGCGAGGCGTTCTGGCGCAGCCGGCTCGACGCACGCGCCGACGTGCTCGGCAGCGTCGTCGAGGTCGACGGCTCGCGCTACACCGTGGTCGGCGTGATGCCCGAGCGCTTCGCGTTTCCGGCCGACACCGCGCTCTGGCTGCCGACGACCGAGACCGACTTCGGCACCTCGCGCACCGCGCACAACTGGCGCGGCATCGGCCTGCTGACCGCGCCCGGCGCGCTGGCCGAGGCCCGGCTGTCGGCCAATGCGCTGGCGACGCGGCTGCACGACCAGTATCGCGACGAGGTCAACCTGCGCGCGTTCTCGCTGATGCCGCTCGGCGATGCGATCGCCGCGCCGGTGCGCAGCGCGCTGCTGGTGCTGGCCGGCGGCACCGCGTTCCTGCTGCTGATCGCGGTCAGCAACGCGGTCAACCTGCTGCTCGCGCTCGGCGCGTCGCGCGCGCGCGAGTTCGCGGTGCGCCGCGCGCTCGGCGCCAGCCGCTGGCGCCTGGCGCGCCAGCATTTCATCGAGGCCCTGCTGATCGCCGCGGCCGCCGCATGCGCCGGTCTGGTGCTGGCGGCGTTCGCGATCGACGTGCTGGTGCACCTGGCCGGCCGTACGCTGCCGCGCGCGGCCGAGATCGGCATCGCGCCGTCGACGATCGGATTCGCCGCGCTCGGCGCGCTGGCGATCGCGCTGGCGCTGACCGCCGCGCAATCGATCGGCGGCGAGCGCGCGCCGCTGACCGCGCTGCGCGAGGCCGGCCGCGGCACGACCGGCGGCCGCGGCCATCTGCGCGCGCGCACTTCGCTGCTGATCGCGCAGACCGCGCTGACGACCGTGCTGCTGGTCGGTGCCGGCCTGCTCGGGCGCAGCTTCCTCGCGCTGCTCGCGATCGATCCGGGCTTCTCGACCGAAGGCGCGGTGTCGGTGCGCCTGTCGTATCCGGCCAGCCGCGATGCGGACGCGCTGCGCACGATGGCGCAGCGCTACGCCGCGATCACCGACGCGCTGGCCGCGCTGCCCGGCGTGGCCCGGGTCGGCGGCGTCAATGCGCTGCCGCTGACCGGCGGCGGCGCCAACGGCGCGTTCTGGGACGGGGCGATGACCGATTTCTCCGGACCGATTCCGCCGCAGCTCGGCTACGCCGAGTTCCGCGCCGCGAGCGCCGGCTACTTCGAGGCCGCCGGCATTCCGGTGCTGGCCGGCCGCACGTTCGGCGCCGGCGAGCGCGCCGACGGCGCGCACGTCGCGGTCATCAGCGCGACGGTCGCCAAGGAGACCTGGCCGGGCCGCGACCCGATCGGCCAGCGCATCCAGGTCGGCAACATGGACGGCGACATGACGCCGGTCACCGTGATCGGCGTGGTCGGCGACGTCCACGAGCAGCGTCTGGAGCGCGCGCCGATGGGCGCCGTCTACGTCGACGTCGCGCAGCGGCCGATGGTGGCGACCGAGTTCAACCTGATCGTGCGCACGACGCTGCCGCTGGCCGCGATCGTGCCGACGCTGCGCGAGGCCGTCGACCGCCTCGCGCCGGACCTGCCGCACAGCCTGCAGCCGCTGGCCGAGCTGCGCGTGCAGGCGATGGCGCAGCGGCGCTTCAACCTGGTCCTGCTCGGCAGCTTCGGCGTCGTCGCGCTGCTGCTGGCCGGCACCGGCCTGTACGGCCTGATGGCGTTCGCGGTCGCGCAGCGGCGCGGCGAGTTCGCGCTGCGCCAGGCGCTCGGTGCGTCCAGCAACGGGATCCTGCGCCTGGTGCTGCGCAGCGGCTTCGTGGTCGCGGCGATCGGCATCGCGCTCGGCATCGCCGCCGCGGTGGCCGGCTCGCGCCTCGTCGCCAGTCTGGTCTACGGCGTGCCGGCGACCGATCCGGTCACGCTGGCCGCGGTCGGCGTCGGCTTGCTCGCGGTGCTGCTGCTGGCCGGCCTGATCCCGGCGCGGCGCGCCTGCCGCGTCCTGCCGCGCGAGGCGCTGGCATGAGCGCGCGTTCCGTCTTTTCGAGTCTGAGAGGCCTGTCCCGATGAACCTGACCGACGACCTGCGCATCGCCTGGCGCGCGATGCGCGCACAGCCGACCTTCTTCGCCGCGGCCGTGCTGACGCTGATGCTCGGTATCGGCGCGGTGACCGCGATCTTCACGGTCTACGACGCGGTGCTGCTCAAGCCGCTGCCGTTCAACGACCCCGAGCGCATCGTGCGCGTGATGCGCTCGCAGCCGCCGGTGGCCTACAGCCCGGTCTCGGCGCCGACGCTGCGCGACTGGATCGAACGCAGCGGCCCGGCGTTCTCGGCGCTCGGCGCCTACGTGCCGCAGACGCTGAACCTGACCGGCGACGGCGACGCCGAGCGCCTGTCCGGCTATCGCATCACGCCCGGCTACTGGGACGTGTTCGGCCAGCCGATCGCGCTCGGCCGCGCGTTCGGCGCGGCCGAGGACACCGCCAACGAGCGTGTCGTGGTGATCGGCGACACGCTCTGGCGCGACCGCTTCGGCGCCTCGCCCGACGTGGTCGGCCGCGACGTCGACCTCAACGGCGAGCGCTGGCGCGTGATCGGCGTCGCCAAGCCGGGCTTCCGCTACCCGGCCGACGCGCAGCTGTGGCTGCCGGCATTCCTGCCGGCCGATCAGGCCGAGCGCGGCAGCAATTCGTACGCGCCGGTCGCGCGGCTCGCCGACGGCGTCAGTCTCGACCAGGCGCGCAAGGTCATGGACGGCATCACGTCCTGGCAGGCCGAGACGTTTCCCGAGTCGAGCGCCGGCCTGGTCGCGCAGGTGATGCCGCTGCGCGAGCTGATCGGCTCGCGGCTGCGCACGCCGCTGGCGGTGCTGCTGGCGGCGGCCGGCCTGGTCCTGCTGATCGCCTGCGCGAATCTGGCCAGCCTGATGCTGGCGCGCGGCCAAGCGCGTGCGCAGGAGCTCGCGCTGCGCAGCGCGCTCGGCGCCGGCCGCGGCCGTCTGCTGCGCCAGGTGCTGGCCGAGTCGCTGCTGATCGCGGCCGCCGGCGCCGCCGCGGCGCTGCTGGTCGCGCCGCCGGCGGTGCGCGCGCTGCTCGCGCTCGCGCCCGGCGTCGTGCCGGCCTACCACGCGCCGTCGGTCGATCTGCGCGTCGTCGCGGTCACCGCATTGATCGCGCTGTCGACGCTGCTGCTGTTCGGTCTGGTGCCGGCCTGGCGCTCGGCCGCGGCCGATCCGGTCGGCGCATTGGCCGGCGCCACGCGCAGCCAGACCGGCACGCGCCGCCAGACGCGTGCGCGCGCGGCCCTGGTCGCCGCCGAGATCGCGCTGGCGACGACGCTGCTGGCCGGCGCGGGCCTGCTGATCGACTCGCTGCGCCGGCTCGACGCGGTCGACACCGGCATCGCCGATGCCGCGCAGATCCTCGGCGCCGGGCTGTCGCTGCCGGTGCCGTCGATGCAGCCCGGCGAGGACTTCGCGGCCTGGTATCCGAAGGCCAAGGCCGCGGTGTCCTCGCGCCTGACCGCGATCGACGAGCGCCTGCGCGCGCTGCCCGGCGTGCAGTCGGTCGCGCTGACCAACGTGCTGCCGGTCTCCGGCGAGATCGGCTGGAACGGCGGCTTCGAGATCGCCGGCCGCGAGCTGCCCGAGAACCGCCTGGTCCAGTTCCGCTTCGTCAGCACCGACTACTTCGAGACCTTCGGCATACCGCTGCGTGCCGGCCGCGTGTTCGACGCGGCCGACGGCACGCGCGCCGCGTTCCCGATCGAGGCGATCGTCAACCAGACCTTCGTGGACCGCTACCTCGGCGGCGGCGACGCGCTGGGCCTGACGGTCTCGACGTTCGACGGCGGCGAGAAGACGATCGTCGGCGTCGTCGCCGACGTGCGCCAGGGCGGCCCCGACGAGGCCGCCGACGCCGAGATCTACTTCCCGATCTCGACGATCCCGGTCGGCGACCTGACGGTCGCGATCAAGGGCAGCGGCGACGTGCTGGCGCTGGCGCCGGCATTGCGCGGCGCGCTGCGCGAGGTCGTGCCGGAGGCGCCGCTGTTCGCGCTGCGCACGATGGACGAGGTCACGCGCGAGACGACGCGGCTGCGCCGCTTCAACATGAGCCTGATGAGCACGTTCGCCGGTCTGGCCGTGCTGCTCGCCTCGATCGGCCTGTACGGTGTGATCGCCTACACGGTCGGCCAGCGCCGCCGCGAGATCGGCGTGCGCCAGTCGCTCGGCGCGACGCCGCTGGACATCCACCGCCTCACGCTCGGCGCCGGACTGCGCATGATCGTGCCGGGCCTGGTGCTCGGCCTGCTCGGCGCGCTTGCGCTCGGCCGCGTGCTGTCGGCGCAGCTCTACGGCATCGGCGCGGCCGATCCGACGGTGCTGGGTGCGACGCTGGCCCTGCTCGCGCTGGTCGGCCTCGCCGCCTGCGCGGTGCCCTCGCTGCGCGCCGCGCGCGTCTCGCCGATGGAAGCGCTGCGCGATGAGTGATCGATCCGTCCGCATCCACGACCGCCGGAGCCCGCGATGAACCTGCTCGCTGATCTTCGCCACGCCTGGCGCGCACTGCGCGCCAAGCCGGCCTTCTTCGCGACGACGGTGCTGACGCTGACGCTCGGCATCGGCGCGCTGACGGCGATCCTGACCGTCTACGACGCGGTGCTGCTCAAGCCGCTGCCGTTCGCCGACGCCGATCGCATCGTGCGCATCACGCGCGAGCAGCCGCCCGCGTTCGGCAGCACGATCTCGCTGCAGGCGTTCCAGGAGTGGCGCGACCGCAGCGGCGCGGCGTTCGAGGCGATCGGCGCGTTCAGCGAGGACTCGCGCAATCTCGGCGACGGCGGCGAGGCGCAGCGCCTGATCGTCTATCGCGTGACGCCGGGTTTCTGGACCGTGTTCGGCCAGCCGCTCGCGCTCGGACGCGCGTTCGGCGACGAGGAGGAGAACCGCAACGAGCGCGTGATCGTGCTCAGCGACGCGCTCTGGCGCTCGCGCTACGGCGCCGATCCGGGCGTGCTCGGACGCGAGGTCACGCTCAACGGCGATGTGTTCCGCGTGATCGGCGTGGCCCGTCCTTCGTTCCGTTATCCGGCCGGCGCCCAGGTCTGGATCCCGACCTTCCTGCCCGGCGACACCACGTTCCATCGCGGCATGAACTTCCTGCGCCCGGTCGCGATGCTGCGGCCGGGCGTCTCGATCGCGCAGGCGCGCGAGGTCATGGACGGCATTACGTCCTGGCAGGCGCAGACCTATCCGGACCACCACACGAAGCTCAGCGCCGGCGTCACCGAGCTGCAGACGCTGGTCAGCGGCAACGTGCGCCAGCCGCTGCGCATGCTGCTGATCGCGGCGGCGCTGGTGCTGCTGATCGCCTGCGCGAACCTGGCCGGGCTGATGCTCGCGCGCGGCCAGGAGCGCGCGCAGGAGCTCGCGCTGCGCAGCGCGCTCGGCGCCGCGCGCGGCCGCCTGCTGCGCCAGGTCATGACCGAGGCGCTGCTGATCGGCGCGATCGGCACCGTCGCCGGCGTACTGCTGGCCGGCCCGGCGCTCGCGGCGCTCAGCGCGCTCGCGCCGTCCCTGCTGCCGCCGTACAACGCGCCGACGATCGACCTGCGCGTCGTCGCCGGCATCGCCACCGTCTCGGTCGTGACGCTGCTGCTGTTCGGGCTGCTGCCGGCCTGGCGCATGGCCGCGGCCGATCCGCTGCGCTCGCTCGGCAATCTGCGCAGCCAGCTCGGCTCGCGCGCGCAGGTACGCGGCCGCCGGCTGCTGGTCTGCGCCGAGATCGCGCTGGCGATGGCCGTGCTGGCCGGCGCCGGTCTGCTGATCGGCAGCCTGCGCCAGCTCGCCGCGGTCGATTCGGGGGTCGCCTCGCCGCAGGTGCTGACCGCGTCGATCTCGATCACGCTGCCGATCCGCCAGCCCGGCGACGAGAACGATGCCTGGGCCGCACGCGCGACGGGCCAGCTCAAGACGCGCCTGGACGCGATCGAGGCGCGGCTGCGCGAGCTGCCGGGCGTGGAATCGGTCGCGATCACGAACCGGCTGCCGGCTTCCGGCGACTGGGGCTGGAACAGCCGCTTCTCGATCCCGGGCCGCACGCTCGACGACCAGGCGCTGGCCGAGTACCGCTTCGTCAGCCCGGACTATTTCACGACGTTCGGCATTCCGGTCGAGGCCGGGCGCGCGTTCGACGCCAGCGACGGCACGCGCGCGCTGATGCCGACCGAGGTGCTGGTCAACCGTGCGTTCGTCACGCGCTATCTCGGCGGCGCCGATCCGCTCGACGAGAGCCTGGTGATCTTCGGCGATCAGCCCAAGCGCATCGTCGGCGTCGTCGCCGACGTGCGCCAGGCCGGCCTGGACCAGCCGGCCAACACCGAGGTGTACTTCCCGGTCAGCAAGGCGGCGGTCGGCGATCTGGCCGTCGCGATCAAGGTCGCCGGCGATACGGCCGCGTTCGCCGAGCCGCTGCGGCGCGCTTTGCGCGAGGTCGCACCGGACGTGCCGGTCTACGCGATCCGCACGATGGACCAGGTGACCGGCGCGACGCTGGCGATGCGCCGCTTCAACATGACGCTGATGAGTGTGTTCGCGGCACTGGCGCTCGCGCTCGCGGCGATCGGCCTGTACGGCGTGATCGCCTACACGGTCGGCCAGCGCCGCCGCGAGATCGGCCTGCGCCAGGCGGTCGGTGCGCGCGTGCTCGACATCCATCGCCTCGTGCTCGCCGACGGGTTGCGCATGATCGTGCCGGGCCTGCTGCTCGGCCTGGCCGGGGCGTTCGCGATCGGACGGCTGATCCAGACCCAGCTCTACGGCGTCGGCGCGGCCGATCCGCGCGTGCTCGGCGCGGTCGCGGCCGTCCTGGTCGCGGTCGCGCTGGCCGCCTGCGCGATCCCGATGCGGCGCGCCGCGCGCGTGCCGCCGATGGAAGCGCTGCGCGACGGTTGAACGAGAGGCCGCTGCGGCCCGGGAGAGAATGACGATGCGCTGGACCGAACCGATGATCCGCACGCTGCGCCGGCTGGCCGCGTCTCCTGGTTTCACGCTGGCCTCGCTGGCGATGCTCGCGCTCGGCATCGGTCTCAGCGTCGCGATGTATTCGACCGTGCAGGGCGTCCTGCTGCGCGGCCTGCCGTTTCCGGACGGCGAACGCGTGGTGACGATCTCGGCGCGGCAGCCGGCTCAGCATGTCGACGGCGCGCAGCTCAGCCTCGACGAGGCCGAGCGCATCGCGGCCGGCACGCCCGGCTTTGCCGCGCTCGGCTACTACTGGTGGAGCGGCGTGACGCTGTTCGACGGCGAGCACGCGCGCGAGATCACCACCCATGTGGTCGGCGACGGCTACTTCGCCGCGCTCGGGGTCGAGGCGCTGCTCGGCCGCCGTCTCGACGCCGCCGACATTCGCGAAGACCGCCGCGTGGCGGTGCTCTCCTACGAGGAGTGGCAGCATGGTTTCGGCGGCGATCCGGGCGTGATCGGCCGCCGTCTGGAACTGGTCGACGAGGAACCGCTCGAAGTGATCGGCGTGATGCCGCCCGCGTTGGCGCTGTTCGCCGGCGAGACCGGACTGTGGCGGCCGTTGAGCCCGGTTCATTTCCCGACCGAAGGCCCGCGACGGGCGCAGCGCATGCTGCTGGCGATCGGGCGTCTCGCGCCCGGCATCTCGCTCGCCCAGGCCGACGCCGCGCTGACCGCGCGGCTGGCCGATCCGCAGACGTCCGTGGCCGATCCCACGCAAGCATGGCAGGGCGTCACGCGGCGCCTGCTCGACGAGCTGATCGGCGACGCGCGCGGCGCGCTGTGGGGCGCGTTCGCGCTGGCCGTGCTGGTGCTGCTGATCGCGGCGGTCAACGTCGCGATCCTGCTCGATGCGCGTCAGGCCGCGCGCCGTCGCGAGCTCGCGGTGCGCCAGGCGCTCGGCGCTTCACGCAGGACGCTCGCTGTCGCGCTGCTGCTCGAGCTGGCCGTGCTCGCCGGGACCGGCGTCGTGCTCGGCCTGGCGATCGCCGCCGGCACGATCGGACTGCTGCGCGATCTCGCCGCCGACAGCCTGCCGCGCGTCGACGGCATCGTCATCGACGGCGGCGTCGCCGCGTTTGCGGTGCTGCTCGGCGTGCTGGTGCCGTTGCTGGCGGCGCTGGCCGGTGCCTTGCGGATCGGCGCGGCGCCGGCCGAGGCGATCCGCGGCGGCGCCAGGGGCGTGCTCGGCGGCGCCGGCGGACGCCGCGCGCTGCCGGTGCTGGCGATGGCGCTGTCGACCGCCAGCCTGATCGCCGCGCTGACGCTGGCGGCCGGCCTGTGGCGCCTGCAGCGCGTCGATCCCGGATTCGATGCCTCCGATGTGCGTGTCATGCAGTTCTTCCGTGTCGGCGCGGAGGCGTTCGTGCCGTTCACCGAGCGCCTGCTCGAACGGCTCCAAGCGCTGCCCGGCGTCGAGGCGGCCGCGCTGACCAGCGCACCGCCGCGCTCGGGCATCGGCAGCGCCAGCGTCGAGCTCGACGTCGCCGCGCGTCCGGACGCCGCCGGCGTGCAGGCCGCCTTGCGGCGTGTCTCGCCCGGTTATCGCCGCCTGCTCGACGTGCCGCTGGTCGCCGGGCGCGACTTCGACGGCGGCGATCGCCGCGGTACCGAGCCGGTCGCCGTGCTCAACCGTACCGCCGCGCACCGGCTGTTCGGCGACGGCGAGGCCGTCGGCCAGATGGTCGGCGTGCCGATCCGCGGCACGCGTGTCGAGTCGCGCGTGGTCGGCATCGTCGAGGATATCCGCAACGACGGCCTGCGCAGCGCGCCGGCGCCGGAGATCCTGGTGCCGTTCGCGCAGCAGCCGATCAACGCAATGGCGTTCCTGGTGCGCTCGCACGTCGCCGGCACCGATGCGGCGATGGTCGACGCCTTGGCCGCGCTCGATCCGCGTCAGGCGATCACGCGCCGCTACGCGCTGGCCGCTCCGATCGACGAGGAACTCGCGCCGGCGCGCTTCTTCGCGCGCACGGTCGGCGCGTTCGCCGGCGCCGCGCTGCTGCTGGCCGTGCTCGGCACCTATGCCGTGGCCGCGCTGCGCCAGCGCCGCCGCGTCGGCGAGTTCGGTCTGCGTCTGGCGATCGGTGCACGGCCGCGCGACGTGGCCGGCGACGTACTGCGCGATGGTCTGCTGCTGAGCGCGATCGGCGTCCTCGCCGGTCTCGCGCTCGCGCTCGGCGGCCTGCGCCTGCTCGATCTCTCGGCGGTCGGCGTCGCCGGCGGCGCATCGCCGGCGGTACTCGCGGCCGGCGTCGCGGCGATGGTGCTGGCCGCGCTCGCGGCCCTCGGCCTGCCGGCCTGGCGTGCCGCCCGCGTGCCGCCGATGGAAGCCTTGCGCAACGAATGAACCGGTACGGCGCAAGCCGCGCTTTTCCCTTCCCGTCACGGAGCCGATCCATGCGCGTTTCCGACTCTCTCCGCATCGTTCCGGGCCGCTTGCGCCATGCCGTGCGCGGGCTCGCGGCACGCCCGCTGTTCGCGTTCGTCGCGATCGCGACGCTGGCGCTCGGCATCGGCGCGAACCTGGCGGTGTTCTCGCTGGTCGAGCGCCTGCTGCTGGCGCCGCTGCCGGTCGCCGAGCCCGATCGCCTGGTCAACCTCGGCGTGCCGGGCCAGACCGACATCCGCATGAGCTCGAGCCTGGCCGGCGACGAGACCGCGATCTTCAGCTATCCGATGTTCCGCGACCTCGAGCGCGCGCAGGACGGCGTCGCGACGCTGGCCGCGCACCGGCCGCAGCCGGTCAATCTCGCCTATGCCGGCCATACCGACCGCGTGCAGGCGCTGCTGGTGTCGGGCCGCTACTTCGACGTGCTCGGCCTCAAGCCCGCGCTCGGCCGCCTGCTCGGTGCCGGCGACGACGCGGTCGACGGACAGGCCCAGGCCGCCGTGCTCGGTCACGCGTACTGGCGCGACCGGCTCGGCGCGGACCCGGGCGTGATCGGCCGCAGCCTGGTCGCGAACGGCCAGGTGCTCGAGATCGTCGGCGTCGCGCCGCCCGGCTTCGACGGCACGACGATCGGTCTCGCCCCGCAGGTCTATCTGCCGATCTCGCTGCGCGGTCCCGACGGCAGCGTGTCGATTCCCGATCACGTCAGCCGCGAGCTGCACTGGGTCTACGCGTTCGCACGGCTGGCGCCCGGCGTGACGATGGCCCAGGCCGAGTCGCGGCTCGACGGCGCCTATCGCGCCGCGATCGAGGCGTTCGAGCCGGTCTCGGCGCTGACCGGCAAGCCGGTCACGCGTCATCTCGCACTGACGTCCGGCGCGCGCGGCCAGAGCATGCAGCCCGATCACTCGCGCAATTCGCTGCTGCTGGCGCAGGGCGCGGCGCTGCTGGTGCTGCTGATCGCCTGCGTCAATCTCGCCAACCTGCAGCTCGCGCGCGGCAGCGGCCGCACCGGCGAGATGGGCGTGCGCTCGGCGCTCGGCGCCAGCCGCCGCCAGCTGATCGGCGAGGCGCTGGCCGAGCCGCTCGTGATCGCGCTGGCCGGTGCCGCCGCGGCCGTGCCGATCGGCCTGGCCGGCCGGCAGCTGCTCGGCCAGCTGCTGCTGTCCGACCGCGCCGCGGCCCTGGCCGGCAGCGGCGTCGATCTGGCCAGCGCGGCCGCCGCGCTCGCGATCGCGCTGGTCGCGCTGCTCGGCTTCGCGCTGGTACCGGCACGCCGGCTCGCCGACGCCGCGCCGGCACGCGCGCTGGCCGGCCATGCCGGCGGCGTCGGCCGCCGCGGCACCGGCCGTCTGCGCGCGGTGCTGGTCACCGTGCAGATCGGCTTCTCGATGGCGCTGCTGGTGCTGGCCGGCCTGTTCGCGCAGAGCCTGGCCAACATCGCGCGTGCCGATCTCGGCATGAACCTCGACGCGCTGGTTTCCTTCACGATCGAGCCGGAACTCAACGGCTACGACCTCGCGCACAATGCCGCGCTGTACGACCGCATCGACGCGGCGCTGGCCGCGCTGCCGGGCGTGACCGGCGTTGCGCGCGCGCAGAACCGTCTGCTCGCGCGCGGCTACAGCGGTGGCGGCGCGTCGATCGAAGGCAAGGACGGCGGCGGCTTCTCGACGTTCAACCAGGTCGGCCCCGGCTACTTCCAGACGCTCGGCATCGCCCAGCTCGCCGGACGCGGCTTCGCGCCGAGCGACAGCGCCGACGCGCCGCTGGTCGCGGTCGTCAACCGCCGCTTCGTCGACGCGTTCGGACTCGATCCGGCCACCACGGTCGGCCAGACGCTGCGCTTGAACGGCCAGCGCATGCAGATCGTCGGCCTGGTCGCCGATGCCGCCTACGCCAACGTCAAGGACGCCCCGCCGCCGCAGATCTACCTGCCCGACGCGCAGAGCGAGGCCAGCGGCACGATGAGCTTCTACGTGCGCAGCGCGATCGACCCCGCGCAGCAGCAGGCCGCGATCGCGGCCGCCGTCGCCGCGATCGACCCGAACCTGCCGCTGCGCAGCCTGTCGACGCTGCGCGAACAGGCCCGCGTCAACGTCGCCGCCGACCGCACGGTCGGCCTGCTCGCGACCGCGCTCGCGCTGCTGGCGACGCTGCTCGCCGCCGGCGGCCTCTACGGCGTGCTGTCGTATCTCGTCGCCGAGCGCCGCCGCGAGATCGGCCTGCGCCTCGCGCTCGGCGCGACCCCAGGCCGCCTGCGCGGCCTGATCGCCGGCCAGGTCGGCCGCATGGCGCTGGTCGGCGGCGCGCTCGGCCTCATCGCCGCACTCGCCGGCGGCCGCCTCGCCGCGGCCAACCTGTACGGCCTGTCCGCGCACGACCCGACCGTCCTTGCCGGCGCTGCCCTCGTGCTCGCGTTCGTCGTCGCGCTGGCCGCCTGGCTGCCGGCCCGCCGTGCCGCGCACACCGATCCGGTGGTGGGGTTGCGGCATGATTGAGGCGAGGGGCGAAACGGATCGGTTTGCCTAGAGTTGCAGCTGTCCCGCCTGCGTATGGAAATGTGCCCCTGCTGTTGTCCGAGTCACCCCGTGCTTCCAACCGGGGCCGACGTGGGGGCTCGCCATCTCAGCGGTCGTCAACGACGTGTCCGGTTTGAGTCGTTCGCGACAGCAGAACAAAATGTCAGAATTTCATGGAAAGAGCATTCTAAGAATCTAGGAAGACATCATTAATCATATGTTTGCGGATGGTTGACGCGGCTAGCTCCAGACATCGACGTAAATGTCGCCCCTGAACGATGATATCCAATCAATAATCTCATTGCTCAGCACGAACGAGCCGTTGATTCCGCCGTTGTATCCCCCGTAGCCAAAATATATCCAGATCCTGACTTGCATTCCGTCATCTACCAATCTGGCCAGATCTTGGGTCTGACTAAGAAAGGTTGATTTTAAGTGAAGTAAATGCCATTCGATGTTGTCTGCGGGAAAAATGTCTTGGGTGGAGTAAATCCAAAAAAGTAATCATTTTTCTTGCCGCTTCTGGACGGCTTTACACCAAGGCTTTTAGACACTTCGCCTATAAGGTCGCTTTTGGAGTAAACGGCGAGACTTGCATGAAATCTATTCTGCTTCTCGTCTTCTGCGTTCATTTGTGACCACACACTGATTGCTCAATACATTCCGCGCAGTAGTGCGGCCGCGGAAAGTAGCTCAATTGCTTTTTCGGCGCCGCTGCCATTTTTTCCTAATCGCCGAAAGCACCATAGGCTGTGAAGCCCTGAGTCCACCGTGAAGCGCATTGCGGCGCTCGCCACAGCCGCCCAGCAGTATCCAAAGTCAGCATCTTTGCCTGACATTTAGCGGTCGCTCCCGCGTGAGGCTTGCTCAATACTCTCCACATATATGATGCTTGAACCGCACCCGCCCGACTCTACTCGGCGATCTCGGATTTGGTACCAAGCGATACCGTCACCGGCAGGTCGCGAAATCAGTGCTCCAGTTAATCGTACCGTTTTTCGGTTCCAATGGCTGGGCGCGTCTAGTACGCTCTTCGGCAGCGCCAAATCGTAGCAGCCTGTCGACGTCTCGATAGATCCGGCCCCATACCCCCCCCGGGCAAAACTTCCAGAAGGCCAATTAGCTGGCACTTCTTGCCGTCGCAGCCAGTACTTTCCACTCGAAAGCCGGTCGCGCTAGAACATGAAAGGATCCCCAGAATCGTCAACCAAACCAGCGGCCGTTCGTACTGCATGTTGTTTCGATCGAGCTCGGAAGGAATCACTTCGCGCAATAGTACGGCCACGGGAAGTAATTCAAATGTTTGTTTGGCGACGCCGCAATTTTATCCTCATCGCCAAAAGCGCTATAGGCGATGAAGCCCCTAAGTTCACCGCGAGGCGCGATTCGGTGTTCGCCACAGCCGCCTGGGCAATAGCCGAAGTTCGCGTCGCGCGCTGGAATATCTCCGCTCTCAGTCTGTAAGGTGGCTATATCTGAGCCCATGTGTAGTTGCCCAAGACTACTTGGCCAATTCTCCAATACGATACAGATGCTCCTTTCATCGAAAGACTTTAGCTCGATATCGAAGCGTCTCGCACCTGCGTTATCCGTAATCTGCAGATGATAGTTATCCAGAGACGGGCGTTCGTCAGTGGATGCGCATCCAGCAGCCTGCGACAGGACAGCCGCATAAACGAGCGCCTTCAAGATTGTCGAGTTCATCATCGGAAATCCATCAGATGGTCCGGGTTTATCAACCTCAGCTCGGAAGGAAGATTTCTGTAGGCGTCCTGCTCTTTGGGGATACCGTCGATGTAGGCGGGGAATCCGTTGTGTCGCCTATCGCGCAGTCCGAAGTTGTGCGCAGACTCATGGCCCGTGGCTCGTCCTAGCTCACGGCTGTTGCCGAACAGAGGGTGATCTCGATTCACGTACATCGCCTTTCCGTTGACCTGTCCAGCCGCGAGAGCGCCTCTAACATCTCGCCCAAGCATTGCGGACATCTCGGATGAAGAAGAAAGGTTGGCGGTAAATCCTGCTGAGCCATCGTCCCTCAATGCAGAGGCCATATCGCCCAAGGTCGCCGCGACTGCGCTCATGTTTGCGGCCGTCGCCGACCCCTCTCCGAATGTTCGCTCAAATGATTGAGTTGTGGCCTCCATCCCCTCGCCTGTCTCTAGCGCCTTATTGATCTTCGCCGCTGCCTTCTCAAGTTTTGACGCCGCGTCCTTCTGAGCTCGATTGAACCTGTTCCAATCCTCGTTTCTCCATCCCGTGCCGCGCCCGTAGCGCCCATCCGGATCAATATACTTGTACGGATTACCGTTGGCGTACCAGTACCGATTGAGATTACTCGGGCTCGCCGCCACCGGATCCACCGCCAAGAACCGCCCCGCATACGGATCGTAGTAACGCTGCTGCATGTAGCTCAGGCCGGTCGCGCGGTCCGTGTAGTGGCCCGCAAAACGCACGCCTCCCACCGAGCTGTAACCACTGACCGGCGCACCCCAGGCCTCCCAGATCGGTGCGCCTTCCAGCAGACTGCCTGCCGTATCGGTCCGTGCCAGCAGGCTACCGATGTGATCTGTGTGGATGTAGGACCGCCCGTCGATCTCCTGCTGCGCGACCCGGCGGTCGCCGAGGTAGATGTGGTACTGCCGGCTCTTGATCAGCGTCGTCGGTGTGGCCGGATTCTCGGAGAGCAGCAGCTGCCCCGCCTGCGTGTAGAAGTGCACCAGCGTGCCCGATGTCGTCGTCGACCGAGTACGCCGGCCGTGGCCGTCGTAGGTGAAGGTCTCGAGCGAGCCGCCGGTCGTCATCGACTGCACCCGGTTCGCCGTGTCCGGGACGATCAAGGTCGTGTTCGGTATGAATCCAGTCGCGCTGGTGCGGGACTTGGCGTTGCCGCGATCGTCGTAGGTGTAGGCGATGACGTCGAGCGAGGGGTTGGCCGGATCGAACAGCCGCGTCAGCTGCCCGAAGGCGCCGTAGGCATGGCGAAGGTTGCGCCCGCCTGCGTTCGCGCTGGTCGTGCGCAGGTTGTCGAGCGGGTCGTAGGTGTAACTGAACGTCCGGCTGTTGTAGGCGGTCGTCATCGACGTGAGGCGATCGCGCGCGTCGTAGGCCATGCTGCGCGTACGCGTCTGCAGCACCGCAGCGCGCGTATCGGTCAGCCCGGTCAGGTTGCCGTTCTTGTCCCAGACGTAGGCGTCGCGCACGATCGACCCATCGTTCCACCGCTCGGGCAGGCCGCGTGCATTGGGCGTCATCGCGTGCACGATGCCATTGCCGTAGCTGAAGCCGGCGATCGCGCCGGTCGGGTGGTACGTCGCAGTGGTCGCGTAGTTGATGCCAGCGGCGATGTTCCGGACGTTCCGAGGCTGGCCCAGGCCATTCGGGTCATAGTCGACGGTTGAGCCGTCCGGATACTGGAGGCTTTGCCGATGTCCGTGCACGTTCCAGTTGTGCGTGATCGACCAGGTGCCGGCCGCCAGTCCGGTCAGTGTCAGCATCTCGGTCGTCGGCAGACGGCGGCGGTTGTATCCGTAGGACCAGGATGAGCCATCCGAGTCGACCGTGCTCAGCAGTCCGTCGTTGGTGTAGGTCCGGTGGATGTTCGGCGTGGCCGGATCGGTAAAGAGCGAGTTCTTCAGGCGGTTGCGCGAGTCGTAGGTCAACTCTGCGACCTGCGGCAGCGAGCTGACGTTGTCGCACGACGTCCCATAGGGCTGGCCGGTCGCCCGCCAGTTGACGTTGTTCGCCGCGTCGTACGCGATCACGGTGGCGCGCGACTCGGGTTCAGAGATCCTGCACAACCGCTGATAGTCGTCGTACTTGTATTCGGTCGCGCGGCTGACACTGATGTCGGTTGTGGTGCCCGGATAGGTGTAGATGCCACTGCGCGACAGCGTCATGGGCTTGCCGAGCGCGTCACGCGTGATGTTGGTGGTTCCGATGTCGTCGGTGATCTGAACCGGCGCATCCTCGCTCGGCACATCGAACGCTTGGTATTTTGTCGTGGTGCTGAATCCGCCCGGATTGGTGACCGTCTTCTGTCCTGCGCCATAGACGATCGTGGTCTTCAGCATCGGGCTGAGCTCGCTGTCCTCCTCGATCTTCGTCGGTCGCCCGAGCCCATCGTATTCGTTCCAGGTGCCCGTGACGCTCGTGGCCCAGTCCGAACTGGGATACGACACGAAGGTCTCGCGGCCGGCATGGTCGAAACGGCGTGCCACGTAGCGCCGTGTCGTCGCCGCGGCCGTGTCCTCTTCGCGCGTCACGATCGGTCGCCACAAGGCGTCGAGCTCGACGATCTTGCGGCCGGTTCCGGTCGTGACGGTCTGGCGCCAGTGCGAGCCACTGACGCCGAGCGTGCTGTCGGTCGTCGGCACGAACGAGACATCCGTGGAGGTCCACGCTACCGTGTCGCCTGTCGGATAGTCGATGCGGTTGAGGCGACCGTCGGCAGTGTAGATGTAGTTGGTCGTGTAGCCCACTTCGTTGGTCACAGAGGTGATCTGGCCGAACGCATTGATGCCGGCTTGCTGGAACGTGGCATCGGCGTAAGTGATCCGACCCGGCACGCCGTGGTAGTAGTTCGACAACTTGGTTTCCTGACTGGCGCCGTCCCGCACCCATTCCAGTGCGCCGTTGGCATACCAGCTGAAACTGCGGACCTGCTTGCCGAAGCGCGTCTCGGTTGAGCGGTCCAGTGTCGCCGCATGAAAGGTATAGGCCTCCGCTGCAGGCGAGAAGCCGCCTACGGTCACGCTTTCGATGCGGCCCAGGATCCAGACATTGCTCGCTCCTCCAGTCGGCGATGTCTTGTCCCTGTAGACCGTCGTCTCGGTCCGGCTAGCGCCGCTGGGCGAGCTCGCGCGTGTGACGACCAGCGGCCGGGCGAAGCGGTCGAACTGGGTGGGCAGTGTCGAAGCCGTATACGTCATGCCAGAGCGCGTTTCGGACTGCGACGTCACTGGTCGAATCAGATGGTGGACATCGTCGTCGACACCATTGCGCGTGCCATAGCGATCCTTGAAAGGGCTTGGTGTCCCGTTGAAGTAGACCGTGCTGGTTGTAGCCAGCACGGACTCCGGGACGGGCGTGCGCGTTTCGGTTCCGAGCAGTCGTCCAAAGTTTTCCCGATACTTGATGCCGAACCGATACGTTTTGCGCGAAGCATCCGGCTCCGTCACGCGCACTTGTCGTTCCGACGTCTGAGATGCACAACTGGGGCCACCGCTGCCGCCGCAAAGCGGCTGCGGACCTCCACCGGAGAACTCGTAGTTGTACGTCCACACCAACGATGACAGCCCCGTGCCGGTGATGGTCTTCGACTGCAGGGCGAAGTTGTCGGCAAAGTTGGGTATCAGCAGCTTGTAGTTCGGGATACTACTGACCCAATAGGTCTCGCATGCCGAACTCAACGGCACACCGGATCGCGCCAGCCGGTGGTACTCGAACACGAACACGCCCCTTGCACCACCCGGATGATCTATTGTCACCGTGTAGTTGCCTGAATCCTCGGGCGGGTTCGTGCAGTTGACGTTGGTGCCGTCCCAAACCGCGGGGACTATCAGCCGGCTACCGTCGTATGCATAGCTCCAGCGTGGCTTGGGCGTCGGCAGATCCGCGTCGTAGGGCGGCGTCACGTACTGCAGCAGGGTGCCCGAGTAGGCGTAGCCCCATGATCGCCCATGAGCCGTCGCGGTCTGCACCTGCTCGGTCACACCCATGCCTGTATAAGTGATCACGATCTCGCGGTCGACACCGGTCTCTCCGGATAGGTAGCCGCGAATCAGATACGGATGCCCATTCTCGTTGTAGCTGTACTCGACCCGGTTCCCGTAGCGGTCCTCGACTCGCGAGGCCAACATGAAGACGCGACGGCGGGTCTGCTGGACAAAGCCCGGTGGCGAAGGCGACGTGGCCCGCAGCGTGCTCAGATCGCGCTGCGTGAAGACGTTGAACGTGTACTTGGTACCCTCTGGCGTCGTGAGAACGAAAGCTTCATCGGTGCTGGCGCCCTCGCAGCGAATGACGCTGTAGTCGTTCGTCGTCCAACGGTAGGTGTAACCGTCACCGGTCGGATACTCGGTGGACGTGCTGCCGGGCAGATAGTAGAGCTCGCTGCTCACGCCGCCCGGAATGTTGACCGTCAAGCCCGACCAGATGTCTTGAAGCCAGAAGCCGGGACTCGGTGAAGGCAGAAAAGGCGTGCTGCAGCGGCTCGTCCATGTCGTGGAGCCGGAGACCGTCGCCGTGATGTGCGGCACCTCGATATCCCAGTTGCCGAAACCGCCGTAGATCCTCTCGAAGGAGTCCATGCGAGTGATCGCGAGCCGGCGCCTCAGCTGGACGGCCGGCCCCGTGCCCGGGACGTCGATGTCGACATTGGCGAATCTGGTCTGGCCATCGTGCAGGTTGACCTGCTCCCCGAACACGTCCGACGACAGCGGCGATACCTCCTGCGCGCTGCGCAGTCGCTGGCTGTACTCCTGGTAAGGCTCGGTCTCGCCTGCGAGGCGGACGGGCGGCTTTTCGGGCGGGGGTTCCTCGGGCTGAGGCGGCTCGTCGCCGCCCAGCGTCTGCGCCCATGACGGGGAAGGCGCCATCACGAGAAGCGCCGTCAGTGCAACCACACTCGGCAGAATCGACGCGGGCTTCGAGCCCGATCGATCCGACACCCAACGCAAGACGAACATGCACGGCTCCTTCGCAAGTCGGCTCCGGCGCTCGGCGACCGGCGCCGCATGGCGCGGCGTCCGACTACCCGATGGATGCTCGACCTTACCCTTCGACGATGACGTGGCGGCCGGCCCGTCGGGCCGCTCCAACGTCGGTGAGCGTACGCCCGCCATCGGGCGCTCGGATAGCGCAGCGGTGTGTGAGGCGCGGTGAGATTCTGGCGGAATACGGCGCGAACCTGCCGTAAGGCGACGCGACTGCGGCTCTACAAGAATGCGCATCGCAGCTGGACTGAAGCCGACAAGTACAATCAATCCAGCCACTTGCGACGACATTCAAGGGGGCGATTGTTCTCGCCCCGACTCGTCCGGAATGCCGAACGATAAGAATATCGACGCCGCATGTAGGAAATTTCCTACGCAAGTTTGAGAAATTTCCTACACGTTCAACCGCCCGGACGCGGCTGCGGGAACGACCGATCAGAAATGCCCCGGATCTGGCGCTCATGAAGAGCAGCTACGGCGAGTGGTGGCATTTCTCGACCGGAACGACTTCGAGCGGCGAAGTCGGTGACCGAACGAGCCGTCTCAAACGGAACGCGGTCTGCATTGCGGTTCGATCCAGGCGGCCAGAAGATCGGTGATGCGAGGTGCCGGCGACCCGCGGTCGGCAATCCCTCCCACGAGAACGACTGCCGCTGTCTTTACGCGTGCACTCACATCGCCGGACGCGCAGATGGCATCTACCGTAACCGGACACTTTCCGTCCGCTTCCGAACGCCCGAACTCTAAGGACGCGTGTGCCCGCGCCTCTCACGCCTTGGCGCGGAACTTGCGTCACGCAGGTTATGTACCGACCGACCGGTCGCTGGCGCCGCGCCACGCGAGAGGGGAGCCCCGCATGATCCGTGACATCCGTTTCGCCCTGCGCGCGCTGCTGCGCAGTCCGGCCTTCACCGCGGTCGCCGTGCTGATGCTGGCAGTCGGCATCGGGCTGGCGATCTTCATGTTCGGCAGCCTCAATGCGATGGTGCTCAAGCCGCTGCCGTTCGCGCAGGCCGACCGGCTCGTCGCGTTCAGCTATACCGACAGCCGCAACACGCAGCGCAACCTCGCATTGCCGACCGTGGACTGGCTCGATCTGCGCGCGCGCCAGAAGACGCTGGCGTCGCTGGAGGCCTATTGGGTCGGCACCGCCAACATCGGTGGGCTGGCCGGTCCGGCCGAGCGGCTGTCCGGCGCCTGGCTCAGCGTCGACGCGCTCGGCACGCTCGGCGTGCGGCCGGTCCTGGGCCGCGACTTCGCGGCGGCCGATGCGGCGGCCGGCGCCGAGCCGGTCGCGCTGATCGCGTATCGCACCTGGGAGCTGCAGTTCAACGCCGACCCGGCCGTGATCGGCCGCAGCCTGCGCGTCAACGGCGTGCCGACGCGGATCGTCGGCGTGATGCCGCGCGACTTCGCGTTCCCGTCGGCCGAGCGGATCTGGCTGCCGATCGTGACCGAGCGCGCCGCCGCCACCGCTTCGTATGCGCGCCTGCAGACCTTCGGCCGGCTCGCCGAGGGCGTCTCGGTCGCGCAGGCGACCGCGGACTTCGATACCGCGATGACCGCGCTGGCTGCCGAGCGCGGCGAACCGCTGCGCGGCGACAAGGCGCGCATGCGGTCGTTCTCCGAACAGTTCGTGCCCGGCCAGATCGTCGAGGCGACCAAGACGATGTTCATCGCGGTGCTGCTGGTGCTGCTGATCGCCTGCGCGAACGTGGCGAGCCTCGTGATCGCGCGCTTCGCCGCGCGCACGCGCGAGCTGGCCGTGCGCGCGGCGCTCGGCGCCGGCCGCGGCCGGCTGATCGTGCAGGTGCTGGCCGAGACGTTCGCGATCGCGCTGGCGGCGACCGCGCTCGGCTATGCCGGCGCGGACTTCGCGAGCTGGTTCATGCGCGACATGATGGACGCCTCGCCGAGCGGCACGCAGCTGCCGTACTGGATCGACTACCGCGTCGACCCGCGCGATCTGATCTTCACGGCCGGCATCGCATTGCTCGCAACCGTGCTGGCCGGCCTGGCGCCGGCACTGCGGGCCGGCCGCGTCGACGTGCAGACCTGCCTGCGCCAGGGCGGCGCCGGCGCGATCGGCGGCCGCGGTCGGCTCGGCCGCTGGCTGGTCGCCGGCGAGGTCGCGCTGTGCGTGATCCTGCTGGTCTGCGCCGGCGTGTCGATCCGCAGCGCGCTCGATGCGCAGCGCACGCCGCTCGGCATCGAGACCGACGGCGTGCTGACCGGCCGCATCGCGATGTTCGACGCGGACTATCCGGACGAGGCCGCACGACTGCGCCTGACCGACGCGCTGCAGCCGCGCCTGGCCGAGTTGCCGGGCGTCGGCGCGGTCGGCTTCGGCACGTCGCTGCCGTTGATGGGCTACGGCCGCGAGCGTTACGAGCGCCCCGGCGATGCCTATGCCGAGGACAACCAGCGTCCGCAGATTTGGGCGTCCAGCGTGACCGCGGGCTACTTCGACGCGTTCGGCATCGCGCTGCGCGAGGGCCGCCTGTTCGACGCGCGCGACGGCGCCGACGCGCCGGACGTGGCGATCGTCAGCGCCAGCCTCGCCGCGACCGCGTTCCCGGATCGCAGCGCGATCGGCGAGCGCCTGCGCGTCAATCCGAAGGACCCCGAATCGCCGTGGCTGACGATCGTCGGCGTGGTCGCCGACAGCGTGCAGGCCGACTACATCGAGACCAGCGTGACGCCGGCCGGCAGCCGCAGCGACGGCAACGTGTTCCGGCCGCTCGCGCAGGCGCCGAGCAACATCGTCAGCTTCGCGCTGCGAGCCGACGGCGATCCGCAGGCGCTCGGCGAAGCGGTGCGCGCGGCGGTGACCTCGGTGGATGCCAACCTGCCGGTGTACTGGCTGCGCCCGATGGAGGCCTGGCGTGCCAGCCTGATGTGGGGGCCGGACATCCTCGCCAACCTGTTCGGCGCGTTCGCGCTGTTCGCGCTGCTGCTGACCGCGGCCGGCGTCTATGCGGTGCTCGCGTTCGAGACCACGCAGCGCACGCGCGAGATCGGCGTGCGCCGAGCGCTCGGCGCGCCGGCACGGACGATCGTCGCGATGACGCTGCGGCGCGGCGGCCGCCAGGTAATGGTCGGCCTGCTGATCGGCGTGCCGCTGGCGCTGGCGTTCGCGCAGTTGCTCGGCGGCGTCATGATGCCGGGCGCGCAGACCGATCCGGGCGTCTACGTCGCGGTCGTCCTCGTACTCGCCGCGGTGCTGGTGCTGGCCGCCGTGCTGCCGACGCGGCGCGCGCTGCGTGTCGATCCGCTGGTCGCGCTGCGTGATGAGTGAAGCGGTAGCCGGCGGCCGCTGCAGCAGCCGCAGGAGCCGCTCGCGGGGCTGTGCATCGCGCGACTGCCAGGCGCGCCGGCGTGTTCGCGGCGCAGACCGCCATCGCGGCGGAGATCCGGCGGCGTTTGCTCGCGCTGCCCACGGTGCCCGCCGCGCAAGCGTCGCCGGCGTGCCGTGTATCACGCCGGGCGTTTAGGATAGAGCGCCGGTCGCGCCGCGACCGCGTGCCCTCCACCGCCGGAAAGCCGCATGCGCCATACCCTGGTCCGACTGTCGCCGATCGCCTGGCGTCTCGTGTTCTCGATCGGCCTGCTCGCAGCGGCGCTGTCCGCAGCGGCGCTCTCCGCAGCGGCGCAACCGGCCGACGCGCCGTCGCCGCCGGCCACGCCGCCCGAGCAGGCGCCGCCGGGCGAGCCGGTCGCGCCGGACATCGCCAGTCTCGACACGATCGTCGTCACCGGCGTGCAGCCGGGTCCGGGCCTGTGGCGCGTCTCGCGCGGCAGCCACGTGCTGTGGATCCTCGGCACGCTCTCGCCGCTGCCGCGCGACATGACCTGGCTCGCCGACGACGTCGACCGGACGATCGCCGGCTCGCAGGTCGTGCTGTCCTCGCCGGGCGTCGATCTCGACGCCGACGTCGGCTTCTTCGGCAAGCTCGCGCTGCTGCCGTCGCTGGCCAAGATCCGCAACAACCCCGACGGCCGCACGCTCGAGGAGATCCTGCCGCCGGACCTCTACGCGCGCTGGTCGGTGCTCAAGGCCAAGTACATCGGCCGCAGCGGCAAGGTCGAGAAATGGCGCCCGCTGTTCGCGGCCGGCGAGCTGTACCGCGAGGCGCTCGACAAGCGCAAGCTCAGCGACTCGGGCCAGATCGGCAAGGTGGTGTCCAAGTCGATCAAGCGGCACGGCATCACCAAGGTCGACACCCACGTCAAGGTCAAGATCCAGGAGCCGCGCGCGGCGATCAAGGCGTTCAAGGCCGAGGAACTCGACGACGTCGAATGCCTGCGCCAGGTGCTCGACCGGCTCGAGGCCGACCTCGGCACGATGGCCGCGCGCGCCAACGCCTGGGCCGTCGGCGATGTCGAGACGCTGCGCGCGATGCCGCAGGACACGCCGGTGCGCACCTGCTTCGACGCAGTCGCGCAGACGCGCTTCGCGCGCGATCGCGGCATCGACGACCTGCCGGCACGCGTCGAGGCGGCCTGGCTCGAGGCCGCCGAGCAGGCGCTGCGCGATCACGAGACCAGCTTCGGCACGCTGTCGATCGGCGACGTGCTCAAGCCCGACGGCCTGCTCGCCAAGCTCGCGGCGCGCGGCTACGAGGTCGAGGCGCCGTAGCGGATCGTCGCGGGCGACTGCTGCCGGCCGACGTCACGACCCAGCCGTCGGGTAGCGCTGCCGTCGCCGGTGCGGCCGATCGCGGTTCGTCGGCATCGGTCGCGCGCATCGCATCGGGTCTCCCGGCGATCAGCGCATCGGCCCTCGGGGCTTCGGCGGCCGGATGCGTCGACGATCAGGTCCCTTCGGCGAAGGCGCGTCAGACGATCAGCCCCATGACCCAGCGATCGAGCGCGCTGCCGGGCACGGCGAACGCCGGCGCCAGATGCACCACGAGGAAGAACGGCACGCCCCAGGCCGTCTCGCGGTGGACGCGGCGCAGCGTGAGGAGGTCGTAGACGATCAGCGTCAGGCCCAGCGCGAGCAGGCCGAGCATCGTCAGCAGCACGCCGTCGAAGCCGGCGAACGGCGGCAGCGCCGCGACGCGGATCAGCGCCGGCGACAGGATCGAGTACATCGCCAGCAGCATCAGCCGCTTGTGCGCATCGGGCCGGCGGCGCACGAGGACGGCCCGCGTCAGCAGCGTCGCGAACGCGACCAGCGCGCCGAAATTGCCCCACAGCACCAGCCCGATCAGGCCGCGCCGCGCGTCGAGGTCGATGCCCTGCAGGCGCCAGTTGGCCGGCAGGTTCGCCATCGTGTACAGCGAACTGGCGATCACCGCGACAGCCAGGCACACGCCGGCCACGCCGAGGCGGCGGTGCAGGGCCGTGCGTCCCGCGGCGACCAGCCACGTCTGCAGCGCGAACAGCCCGAACCAGGCGGCGACGGTCGCGCCGTGCACGGCCAGATACGGCCGCAGCGGTTCGGACGGCCGGAACAGCGTGCTCCAGAAGCCGGCGACGACGGCCGCCAGCATCAGCAGCGCGATCGCCGGGAAGAACAGGCGACGGCGCGGCGCCACCCGCATCGGTGCGGCGGGGATCGTGGTCGGGGCGAAAGCGGACATGCGGGCGTCTCGCGCGGCGGGAGTGTCTGAGCGGTGATACGCGAAGGCGCGCCGATCCCGGACATCGGCGCACTGCGGGACGGGCGGCATGCGCGAGGGCGGCGTCCGTCCGCCCGGCGTGGCGGTGTACGCATTCAAGGCCGGGGCTGTCCGGATCTGGACGACCCGGCCGCGACCGTGCGGCGAACCTGCCGCAAGGCCTTGCCGGACAAGGCGGTAGGCGATCGCCGGCGGCTGGCACGGTCCCTGCTGACTCCGTCACCATCCCGACTTCCGAGCGCGGTGCCGCCGATGTCCCTCCGATTCCCGCTGCCGCTGCGCCGCGCGTTCCGCTCGCCGGGCTTCGCGCTGATGGTCGCCGTGCTGGTCGCGATCGTCGTCGCCGTCAACGCGACCGCGTTCACCGCGATCCACGCGCTGCGCTGGAAGGCGCTGCCGTACGCCGACGGCGAATCGCTGGTCGAGCTGCGCGCGGATCTGGTCAGGTTCGGCTTCGAGGTCGGTCTGACCGAGCGTCTGCGCGTGCACCTGGCCGAGGACGGCGCGCATTTCGCCGGCGCGCTCGGCTATCGCGTCGCGCAGCAGCTGCGCGTCGACGAGGGCGGCCAGCGCTGGCGCATCGCGCGGACCACGCCGGATCTGTCCGGCGTGCTCGGCGTCCAGCCGGCGCTCGGCCGCCTCTACGCGAATACGGAGCTCGCGCCTGGCGCCGACGCGGTGCTGGTGCTGTCCGACGCGGCCTGGCGCGTCCGGTTCGGCGCCGATCCGGACGTGGTCGGCCGTACGGTCCGTTTCGAGGATCGCCTCTACACGGTGATCGGCGTGATGCCGGCCGGCTTCGTCTTTCCGGACGCGTCGGTCGACGCCTGGCGGCCGTACCTGATGAGCGCCGAGGAGCAGGCGCAGTCCGACGGCGGCAACGTCGGCGATCTGGACGTCGTCGCGCGGCTCGCGCCCGGTGTCGGTGTCGCGCAGGCCGCCGAGCGGCTGCAGGCGATCTTCGCGGCCGATCCGAGCGTGGCCGGTCTGCTGCAGAACGCCGGCCTGCGCGCCGATGCGCGTGCCTGGCGCGAGCGCTACGCGGCCGGACACTGGCGCGCGCTGGCGCTGCTGCAGCTGGCCGCGCTGCTGCTGATGGCGGTGGTCGTCGCCAATCTGGTCAATCTCAATCTGGACCGGCTGCTCGGCCGCGCGCGCGAGTTCGAGATCCGCCGCGCGATCGGCGCCGCCGAGCGTGCGATCGTCGGCGGCATCGTCGCGGACCTCGCGCCGCCGGTGCTGCTCGGCCTGATCGCGGGCCTGGCGCTGACGCCGGCCGGTCTGGCGCTGGCGCGCCATTACGAGATGCTGCCGGGCGCGCTGCCGCAGGGCTCGGGTTTCGGCCTCGCGGCGCTGGTCGCCGGCGGCATCGTCGCCGCCGCGGCGCTCGGCAGCGGTCTGGTCGCAGCCGCGGTCTCGCGCCGCGCGACCGGGCTGTCGACGCGCGCGGCCGTCGCCGGTCTGGGCCGCGTGCGGCCGGCGATGATCGTCGCCCAGGTCATGCTGACGACGATCCTGCTCGGCGGCGCCGGCCTGCTGCTGCGCAGCGCGGTCAATCTGATGCAGGTGGATCGCGGCTTCGACGCCAACGGCGTGCTGCTGACCGCAGTCGACCCGGCCGGCGTCAGCATCAGCGGCCGTCGTTACGATCCGGCCACCGACGAGGCGCGCTACAGGCCGCTGGTCGAGGCGCTGCGCAGCGAGGTCGCGAGCCTGCCGGGCGTGCGCCGCGTCGCGATCGCGACGGCACCGCCTTTCAGTCAATGGGAGACCGTGTCGGGCTTTCGCACGCGCGGCCAGCCCGATCCGGTGCAGGCGCGGGCGCGGCAGGTCGGGCCGGGCTATTTCGAGACGCTCGGCATCGGCCTGGTCGCCGGCCGCGGCTTCGAGGCGTTCGATCTCGGCGAGGCCAGCCCGGTCGTCGTCGACGAGCTCTGGGTCGATCGCTATCTGCGCGGCGTCGATCCGCTCGGCGCCACGGTCGACGTGCCGCTCGACGCTCAGGGCGCGACGCGACCGGCGCGCATCGTCGGCGTCGCACGCACGGTCAAGCACGAGCGCCTCGACGAGGAAAGCAACCTGCCGACGGTGTACCGGATCGCCGATGCGCCGCTGCCGATCTTCTGGCTGGTCACGCGCACCGACGGCGACGTCGGCGCGCTGGCCGAGGCGGTGCGTCAGCGCGTGCGCGCGCTTGCGCCGGACGCCGACATCGGCGTCAACCGGCCGCTGGCCGCCCTGGTCGGCGAGACGCTGGCCACGCAGCGTTCGCTGCTCGCGGCGCTCGGCACGTTCGCGGTACTGACGCTGCTGCTGGCCGCGCTCGGCCTGACCGCGGTGCTGAGCTTCGCGGTGCGCCGGCGCACCGCCGAGCTCGGCGTGCGCATGGCGCTCGGCGCGTCGCCCTCGCGCGTCGGCCGTCTGGTCATGGGGCAGGGCGCGCGTCTGATCGCGCTCGGCACGCTGCTCGGCGTGGCGGCCGGGCTGCCGCTGGCGCGGCTGCTCGCCGATCGCCTGCACGGCCTGGCCTTCACCGATCCGACGAGCTGGGCCGCGGCCACGCTGCTGGTCGCCGCGATCGCGGCCTGGGCCTGCTACCTGCCGGCACGCCGCGCGGCCGGCACCGCGCCGGTCGAGGCGCTGCGCCATGACTGAACGCGGTCCGCACGGCGTTCGCGCGGCACGCGGCCGTGACTGCCGCGCGCCGCGCGCGGATCGATGGCGGTTTCCGGACCGGTTTGCCGTTGGCTGTGACGACTGCACGCTTCCGCCGGGACCGGCCGTACGGCATCGAGCCGCAATCCGGCCGCCTTCGCTCGGCGCGGCGGCTTCGCGGCCGGGGCCGGGCGTCGCCCGCGCAGGATCCGCGCGCCGTGCCGCCGGTGTCGAGACGGCCGGGGCGCCGCGTCAGGACCGACACCACCGTTCGACCGAATCATCGATGACAGGGAGATGCCCGTGATCACGCCGTCCGAACTGCGCTTCTCGGCGCGCCGCCTGCTGCGCTCGCCCGGTTACGCGCTGACCGTCGTGCTGCTGCTCGGCCTCGCGCTCGCCGCCAACGGCGGCGTCTTCAGCGTGCTCTACGGCCTGCTGTACAAGCCGCTGCCGTTCGCCGGCGCCGACCGGCTGGTCACGGTCGGCGCGCGCTTCCTCGGCATCGACGGCGGCCTGTCGGTGCCGATGATCGAGCCGATCGCGCGCGACAGTCGCTCGGTGACCGAGCTGACCGCGTTCGAGGAGGCCCACCTCTCGCTCGAGGACGAGACCGGTGCGCGCCAGGCGACGCTGCAGGCCGCGCGCGTGGAGCCGGCGCTGTTCGGCCTGCTCGGCACGACGCCGGCGCTCGGCCGGCTGTTCGTCGCCGACGACGCGCGCGAGGGCGCGGCGCCGGTCGTCGTGCTCGGCTGGGACATCTGGCAGCAGCGCTACGCCGGCGCCGAGGATGCGATCGGCAAGACCGTGCGCCTGGACGGGCAGGACCGCCGCATCATCGGCGTGCTGCCGCGCGGCTATGCGTTCCCGGAGCGCGCGACGCGGCTGTGGCTGCCGCTCGGCTTCACCGCCGCGCAGCGCGCGCCCGAGCGCAGCGGCAATTTCGGCACGACCTACGCGATCGCGCGGCTGGCCGCCGATGCGACGCCCGAGACCGCGACCGCGGAGGTCACGACGCTGGCGCGCGCGATGCCGGGGCTGGCCGAGGCGTTCGGTCAGGGCGACACGTTCGCGATGGAGGTCAAGCCGCTGCGCTCGATGTGGGTCGGCGACAGCGCGCCGGCGCTGCGCCTGATGCTGCTCGCGGTCGCGCTGGTGCTGCTGGTCACCGCGGCCAACCTGTGCAATCTGGCGATCGCGCGCGCGCTGGCGCGCCGCCAGGCGCTGGCCGTGCAGGCCGCGCTCGGCGCGGGCGCGGGCCGGCAGGCCGGTCAGGCCTTCGTCGAGGCGCTGCTGTCTTGCGCGGCCGCCGCCGCGCTCGGCATCGGCCTGCAGCCGGTCGTGCTCGGCCTGCTGCGCCGCTTCGACCTGGTGCCCGACGGCACGCCGCAGACGATCGGACTGGATGCCGCGACGCTCGCATTGACCATCGCGCTGGCGCTGCTGGTCGCGCTGGCGATGACGCTGGCGAGCCTGTGGCTGCGCCGCGGCGACCTGCACGCGGCGATCCGCAGCAGCAGTACGCGCCAGACCGGCAGTCGCGCGGCACAACGCGCGCGGCAGGCGCTGATCGTCGGCCAGATCGCGCTGACCGCGGCGCTGCTGGTCGGCGTCGGTCTGCTCGTGCGCAGCTCGCAGCGTCTGCTCGCCCAGGACGTCGGCTTCGACCGCACGAACCTGCTCTACGCCGGACTCGGCCGCCCGGCGCCGGCCGGGTCCGATCCGGCGCTGACGCGCGCACGGCTGGATACGCTGATCGCGCGCACGCGCGGCCTGCCCGGCGTGGTCGCGGTCGGCGCCGGCAGCCAGGTGCCGTTCGGCGAGAACATGAATCTGGCCAATTTCGCGCCGCCCGGCTACGACGGCGCCGAGGACCGGCAGCCGGCCGCGTATCAGTCCTACGTCGACGAGGGCTACTTCGCGGCGCTCGGCGTCACGCCGCGGCAGGGCCGCACGTTCACCGAGGAGGAAGTCCGCAACCGGCTGCCGGTCGCGATCGTCGACGAGCGCTTCGTCGCGCGCTACCTGTCCGGTGCCGATCCGATCGGCGCGCGGCTGAAGATCGGCCAGCCGCCGCGCGACGGCGTCGAGCAGCCGATGCTGGAGCTGACGATCGTCGGCGTCGTGCCGACCGCCAAGCAGCGCGCGCTCGACGAGAACACCGACTATCCGGCGATCCACCAGCCGCGTCCCGCCGCGGCCGGCTCCGGCATGGTCGTGCGCACCGACGTCCCGCCGCAGACGCTGGCGGCGCCGCTGCGCGCGCTCTATGACGAGATCGCGCCCGACGGCGCGCGCGGCCAGATCATCGCGATGGACGGACGGATCGCCGATTCGCTGGTCGAGCGCACGCGCCTGAACACGCTGCTGAAGCTGCTCGGCGTCGGCGCGCTGGTGCTGGCCTGCGTCGGCCTGTACGCGGTGCTGGCCTATGCGGTGCGGATGCGCCAGGGCGAGTTCGGCGTGCGCATGGCGCTCGGCGCCGACAGCGCTCGCATCGTGCGCGGCGTGCTCGGCCAGGGTCTGGCCCTGGTCGGCGCCGGTCTGTTGGTCGGCGGGCCGCTGGCCTATGCCGCGACGCATCTGATCGCCGGGCAGCTGTTCGGCGTCGGCCCGTTCGATCCGGTCACGCTGGTCGGCGTCGCCGCGCTGCTCGCGGTCACCGGCGTCGCGGCGTGCTACCTGCCGGCACGCCGTGCGGCCGGCACCGATCCGCTGGTCGCGCTGCGTCAGGAATGAGCCGGCCGCCTGCGCGCCGTCCCGGCGCGCAGGCGGTACGGCGGGTGGCCGGTAGATCCGGCCGGCCGCGCGGGACGTCGCCGCCGCTCGCCGTCATCGGGCCGCGCGTCCGCGCCGCGGCGGTCTGCGCATCCAGGAACCGGTGGAATCGCGACGCGGCGACAGCGCTGGAGCACGATCTGCGCGGTGTCCGCATCCGGGCCGCGAGCTGACCGAAAGCGGACAGGCCGCTCCGGCGCGTGGCATGAAAGCCTTGCTCGAACAAGCAGATGGCGGTTCATCGGGGCTGGCATGCTCCGTGCCAGACATCAAGCGTCTTCCTCCGTCTGCGCGCCGACCCGATGATCCGATCCCGTGCCACGTTCCGGTCCTGCCGGCTTCCGCTACCGCCGTCCGAGGCGCGTGCGCTGCCTGCCGTGGCCGTGCGCGCGGCGATGCGGAACGCCGGTCGTGACGCCGCGCGCGGCAGGACCGGTGTGCCGCTCTCCGCGCCGCTCGCTTCGATCTCCCCTGTCCGTCCGGATATGCCATGACTCCGTCCGATCTTCGTCAGACCATCCGCCGCCTGTGGCGCGCACCGGGCTTCAGCGCCGTGTCGATCCTGCTGCTCGGCCTCGCGTTCGGTGCGCTGGCCTGCGTCTTCAGCGTCGTCTACGGCCTGCTGTTCAAGCCGCTGCCGTATCCGCAGGCCGATCGCCTCGTGGTCGTCGAATCGCGCATCCTCGGCATTCCGTTCGACGTCGGCCTGTCGACGCCGCTGCGCGAGGAGATCGCCCATACCGCGCGCGGGCTCGACGGCATCGCCGCGTGGCGCGAGAAGAACGTGGTGCTGCGCGACGAGACCGGACGCCGCACCGGTTCGCTCGATGCGGCCGTGGTCGAGCCGCAGGTATTCGGCCTGCTCGGCGTGCAGCCGGCGCTCGGCCGCCTGTTCGCCGGCGAGGATGTCGCCGAGGGCGCCGCGCGCAGCGTCGTGCTGTCCTGGGACGAGTGGCAGACGCGCTACGCCGGCGCCGAGGACGCGGTCGGCCGCGTGCTGCGACTCGAGGATCAGGACTACCGCGTGGTCGGCGTGCTGCCGAAGGGCTTCGTGTTCCCGACCAGCGACATCCGCGTCTGGATGCCGCTCGCGTTCAGTGCCGAGGACCGCGCGCGTTCGCGTATCGGCAGTTTCGACGGCACGCGCGCGCTGGCGCGGATGCGCGCCGGCGAAGAGGCCGGACCAATCGGCGAGGAGCTCAACGGTATCGCCAAGGCACTGCCCGAACTCGACGGCGCGTTCGGCGACAGCCTCAAGCTGCTGGCCAAGCCGATCCGTTCGCTGTGGACCGGCGAGCGGCGCGAGGCGCTGCTGCTGATGCTGCTGGCGGTCTCGATGGTCTGGCTGGTCACCGGCGCCAACGTCGTCAACCTGTTCCTGGCGCGCGCGCTCGGCCGCCGTCAGGAATCGGCCGTGACCGCCGCGCTCGGCGCGACGCCGTGGCAGCGCGTGCGCACCGCGCTGATCGAGGCGGCGCTGCTGTGCACGGCCGGTGTCGCGCTCGGCTGCGCCCTGCTGCCGGCCGGCCTGGCGCTGCTGCGCCACTACGATCTGCTGCCGACCGGCACGCCGCAGGCGATCGGCATCGACGCGCCGACGCTGCTGCTGCTCGCCGCGCTCGCGGTCGCGCTGTGCATCGTGCTGGCGCTGGCCGGCCTGGCGGTGCAGCGCGGCAATCTCAACGACATGATCCGCCGCGGCGGCTCGCGCCAGACCGCCGGCGGCGCGGCGCAGACCGCACGCAAGTCGCTGGTCGTCGCGCAGGTCGCGCTGACCGTCGCCCTGCTGTTCGGCATCGGCGTGCTGCTGCGCAGTACGCAGAACCTGCTGGCCGAGGACGTCGGTTTCCGCCGCGATCATCTGCTCTACGTCGGCCTGTTCGACCTGGTGCCGGCCGGCGCGACGCCGGAGCTGCGCGCGGCACGCCTGACCGAGCTGGTCGAGCGCACGCGTGCGTTGCCGGGCGTCGCCGCGGCCGGCCTCGGCAGCATGATTCCGTTCGGCCACAGCATCGCGACGACCAGCTACACCGCGCCGGGCCAGGACGACGCCAAGGACCGTCCGATCGCCTACGACCAGAAGGTCGACGAGGGCTACTTCGCCGCACTCGGCATGCCGATCCTGCGCGGCCGCGGCTTCAGCGCCGAGGACGTGCGCAGCGGCGCCCCGGTCGCGGTCGTCGACGAGCAGTTCGTCAAGCGGCATTTCGGCGACGCCGACCCGATCGGCCAGCGCTTCAAGATCGGCACCGGCGCGGACAGCGCCGACCGCGAGGTCACGATCGTCGGCGTCGCGCCGACGCTCAAGCAGCGCTCGCTCGACGAGGTCGCCGATCGCGTCGCGGTCTATCAGCCGTTCGCCGCGCCGCCGTACGCGGCACTGGCGGTGCGCACGACGGTCGATCCGGCCGCGCTGGTCGCGCCGCTGAAGACGCTCGGCGAGGAGGTCGCGCCGAAGGACGCGCTCGGCCCGATCATCACGATCGACGAGCGCGTCGCCGCTACGCTCAAGGACCGTACGCGCCTCAATGCGCTGCTCGGCCTGCTCGGCGGGACCGCGCTGCTGCTGGCGGCGGTCGGCCTCTACGCGGTGCTGGCCTACACGGTGCGCCAGCGCGTGCCGGAGTTCGGCGTGCGCCTCGCGCTCGGCGCGCGCGCCGGCCACGTGCTGCGCCAGGTGCTCGCGCAGGGCCTGGCGCTGGTCGGCGCCGGCGTGCTGCTCGGCCTGCCGCTGTCGTGGCTGTTCGCGCGGCTGCTGTCGGCGCGGCTGTACCGGGTCGGCACGTTCGATCTGCCGACGCTGGCCGCGGTCGCGCTGGTGCTCGGCACGATCGGCCTGTTCGCCTGTCTATGGCCGGCGCGGCGCGCGGCCGGCACCGATCCCGTCGTCGCGCTGCGCCAGGAATGATCCGACTCTCCCTCCCTTTCCGACCCGGTAACCGACCATGATCCATCTCGACAACGTCGAAAAATCCTTCCCGCTCGCCGGTGGCCGCAGCTGGGTGCTGCGCAACATCCGCCTGGACATCGCGCCCGGCGAGTTCGTCAGCGTGATGGGCCCGTCCGGCGCCGGCAAGAGCTCGCTGCTGAACGTGCTCGGCCTGATGGACCACGACTGGCAGGGCGGCTATACGCTCGACGGCGTCGCGGTCGAGAAGCTCAACCCGAAACAGCGCCAGGCGCTGCAGCGCGAGAAGATCGGCTTCATCTTCCAGCACTACCACCTGATCGACGATCTCAAGGTCTGGGAGAACCTGGACCTGCCGCTGCAGTACCGCGACATCCCGGCCAAGGAGCGTGCCGCGCAGGTGGCCGACCTGCTCGACCGGTTCCAGATCGTCGGCAAGAAGGACCTCTATCCGAGCCAGCTCTCCGGCGGTCAGCAGCAACTGGTCGCGGTCGCGCGCGCGGTCATCACCAAGCCCAAGCTGCTGCTCGCCGACGAGCCGACCGGCGCGCTGCACTCGAGCCAGGCGCGCATGATCATGGACCTGCTGCACGAGCTGCACCGCCAGGGCCACACGATCATCCAGGTGACCCACAACGAGGACTACGCCAAGGAAGCCCAGCGCATCGTGCGCCTGCGCGACGGCTGGATCGACGGCGCCGCGGCCGAGGGCAAGGCTGCATGAGCCCTGCGCATCTGCTGCGCAGTGCCTGGAAGCACCGCGCGGCCAACGCGGTCACCGTCGCGACGCTGGCCGCGACGGTCGCCGTGCTGCTCGCGGCGATCGCCGTCGCGCACAACTTCTTCGTCTCGCCGTGGACCTACGACACGACGCGGCTCGGCGTGCTGACGCATCGCGCGGCGGCCGACACGCGCAGCCTGTACGGGTTCAGCGCCGAGGAGTACCGCACATTGCGCGACAGCGGCCTGTTCGACCAGATGGCCGCCAGCCGCGGCCGGCCGGTCGCGCTCGAAGGGCCCGACGGCTACCCGACGCGCATGCTGATGGTGCAGACCCAGCCCTCGGCGCGCGAGGTGACCGGCGTCGCGCCGACGCTCGGTCGTTTCCTGTCCGCCGAGGATGGGGCCGGCACGACCGCGGTCGTGATCTCGCACGCGCTGTGGCAGTCGCATTTCGGCGGCGCGGCCGACGTGCTCGGACGTGCGCTACGCGTCGAGGACACGCTCTACACGGTGGTCGGCGTGATGCCGGACCGCTTCCATTTCATGGGCGGCGACCTGTGGTCGGCGCACGCGCGCAACCTCGACACTGACCTCGACGAGGCACGGCCCTACGTGCTCAACGTGCGCTTCAAGCCCGGCACCGATCTGGCCGACCTGCGCGGCGCACTGGCGACGCTCGCCCAGCGCCTGGTGGCCGCTGCGCCGGCCTCGCGCTATCTGCCGGGCTGGACGATCGCCGGAGAACGCGTGATCGATTCGGTCATGGGGCCGATGCGGCCGGCGGTCGGCCTGCTGTTCGTCGCCTCGCTGCTGATGCTGCTGGTCGTGCTCGCCAACGTCGCGACGCTGATCAACATCCGCCAGGTCGCGGCCGAGCCGCAGCTGGCGGTACGGCTCGCGCTCGGCGCGACCGCGCGGCGCCTGCACGTCGAGGCGTTCGCGACGAATCTGCTGCTGGCCACGTTCGGCGTCGGCCTCGGCTGGCTGCTCGGCGGCAGTGTGTTCGACCGCGTCGTCGGCATGATCTCGGCCGACTGGATTCCGCGCGAGCTCGAGGGCCGCTTCGTCTACGCCGGCGCCTCGCTGCGCTGGATGCCGCCGATCGTGCTCGGCTGCGCGGCGCTGATGACGCTGTCGCAGTGGCCGCGCCTGCGCCGCGTCGACGCGCAGGCCGCCACGCGCGGCGGTGCGCGCACCGGCGCGAGCGGCGGCGTGCTGCGCGCGATCCGCGGCCTGGCCGCGCTGCAGATCGCCGCCGCCACGGTGGTCGGCGCGCTCGCCGTCTGCGTCGGCGCCGGCACCGCCGACATCCGTGCGCGCGCGCTCGGTCTGCGCGTCGACGAGGTCGCCTCGACGCGGCTGACGCTGCCGCAGGCCGCCTATCCCGATCCGGCCGCGCGCCGCGCGTTCGCCGAGCGGCTGCGCGAAGCGCTGCGCAGCGAGCCCGGCGTCGCCGAGGTCGCGTTCGTCGACGCCGCGCCGTTCCAGCGCTACCGGCGCCAGACCGCGCTGCGCGCGGATCGACCGGGCGGTCCGTTCGAGATCAGCGTCGCGCTGAGCAGCAGTCTCGGGCCGGTGCCCGACGTGCTCGGATTGAGCCTGCTGCACGGCCGCTATCTCGACGACGCGCGCGATGCCGCCGACCAGCCGCCGGTCGCGGTGATCAGCCGCGCGCTGGCGCTGCAGGTCTGGGGCAGCGAGGACGTGCTCGGCCGCATGCTGAGTCTCGGCAGCGACGGCGAGGCCGCGCCGCGCCGCATCGTCGGCGTGCTCGACGACGTCCGCTACGGCGGCGCGCTGGCCGAGCCGGAGCGTCTGGTGCTGATTCCGCATGCGCAGGACGCCGCATTGCCGGCGACCCTGGTCGTGCTCGCGCGCGGCCGCGACGGCGTGCCGGCGGCCGAGCCGCTCGCGCGCGCCGCGGCCGGCGTCGATCCGCGCGTGCCGCTGTTCGATACGGTCCGACTGGCCGATCGCGCGCAGGCCTCGCTGGCCGGCCTCACGCTGGCCGAGGCCGCGTTCCGCGTGTTCGCGGCGCTGGCGGTCGTGCTGGCGCTGATGGGCACCGTCGTCGTGCTGTCGTTCCTGCTGGCGGTGCGTCGCCGCGAATACGCCGTGCGCAGCGCGATCGGCGCCGCGCCGGCGCGTCTGGCGCGCGGCGTCGTCGGCGAGGGCGCCCGGATCGGCCTGGCCGGCGCGCTGGCCGGACTCGCCGCGGCCTGGGCCGTGGCCGGTCTGGTCGACGCCAGCCTCTACGGCGCGACACCGTGGCGCTGGCCGGCCGTGGCCGGCGTCGTCGCCGGTCTGCTGGTCGCGGTCACGCTGGCGACGCTGTCGCCGGCTCGGCGCGCCGCCGCGTCCGATCCGATGCTGGCCTTGCGCAGCGAATGAACGCCGCCGCCGCGCGGGCTTGCCGCCCGCGCGGCGGCGGGCGATCCTCGCGCAGCGCGCACCTTCCGGTGCGTCTGCGCGCCACCGATTCTGGAGCCTCCCGTGTCCCGTGAACGACTGCCGATCCTGATCGCCGACGACCAAGCCGACGTGCTCGAGTCGCTGCGCCTGCTGCTCAAGGGCGAGGGCATCCCGACCGTGCGCGCCGGCAGCCCGGCCGAGGTGCTCGACCTGCTCGGCAAGGAGACGCCGGCGCTGGTATTGATGGATCTCAACTACACGCGCGACACGACCTCCGGCCAGGAAGGCCTGGAGCTGATCGGCGCGATCCGCAAGCTCGACGCGGCGATCCCGATCGTCGCGATGACCGCCTGGGGCAGCATCGATCTGGTCGTGCAGGCGATGCGTGCCGGCGCCAACGACTTCATCGAGAAGCCCTGGGATAACCAGCGCCTGCTGACCGTGCTGCGCAACCAGCTCGCGCTGGCGCAGTCACGCGGCGAGACCGCGCGCCTCAAGCGCGAGAACGAGATCCTGCGCGGCGACGAGGACGGCGGCTTCATCGCCGAGTCGCTGCCGATGCGCCATCTGCTCGACCAGCTCGACCGCGTCGCGCCGACCGACGCCAACGTGCTGATCCTCGGCGAGAACGGCACCGGCAAGGGCGTGATCGCGCGGCGCCTGCACGCGCGCTCGCGGCGCGCGGCCCGGCCGCTGGTCAAGGTCAACATGGGCGGCATTCCCGAGTCGGTGTTCGAGGCCGAGATGTTCGGCCACGTGCGCGGCGCGTTCACCGACGCCAAGAGCGACCGCATCGGCCGCTTCGAGCTGGCCGACGGCGGCACGCTGTTCCTCGACGAGATCGCCAACATCCCGCCGGCGCAGCAGCCCAAGCTGCTGCGCGTGCTCGAGGACGGCGAGCTCGAGCGGGTCGGCTCCTCGCGCACGCTCAAAGTCGACGTGCGGCTGATCTCGGCGACCAATGCCGATCTCGCCGACGACGTCGCGCGCGGCGTGTTCCGCAAGGACCTCTTGTTCCGCCTCAACACGGTCGAGCTGCGCCTGCCGCCGCTGCGCGAGCGCGGCGAAGACGTGCCGCTGCTGGCCGAATCGTTCCTCGAGCGCTTCTCGCGCCGCTATCACCGCGACGGCCTGCGCTTCGCGCCGTCGGCGTCCTCGGCGCTGTCGGCCTACGCCTGGCCCGGCAACGTGCGCGAGCTCTCGCACGCGATCGAGCGTGCCGTGCTGATGAGCGCCGGCAGCACGATCGACGCCGACGCACTCGGTCTGGCCGCCGGCCAGCACTCCGGCGCGACGCTGGCCGCCGCGGCGCCTCCGCTCGCCGCCGCGAGCAACGGCGGCACGATCGAACAGGCCGAGGAACAGATGGTGCGCGACGCACTGCAGTCCACCGGCGGCAACATCCAGCGCGCCGCCGCGATGCTCGGCCTGAGCCGGCCGGCGCTGTACCGGCGCATGGAAAAGTACGGTATCCAGTGAAACCGGCGGTGCGCCGCAGGCGGCACCGGGTCGGCGCCCGACCGAGCGCCGTCGCCGGCCGTGGGAGTGCGCGGTGAAACCCGCACCGGCCCCGTCACGCTGGCGCTACGAGACGCGCACGCTGGCCGCGACGCTGCTGGCGACGCTGCCGGCGTCGATCGCATTGGCGGTCGCACTGGCCTATCTGCTGTCGCCGTGGCTGGCCGCGCTGGCCTGGGGCGGCGTCACGCTGCTGACGCTGGCGCTGGCAGTCGAGGTCCGGCGCCGCGCGATCTATCCGCTGCAGACGCTGTCGAACCTGCTCGAGGCGCTGCGCGAGGGCGACTACAGCCTGCGCGGCGCACGCGCACGCCGTGGCGACGCGGTCGGCGAGGTGGTCTGGGAGATTAATGCGCTGGCCGACACGCTGCGCAGCCAGCGCCTGGCGGTCGAGGAGAAGAGCGCGCTGCTCGGCAAGGTCATCGAGACGCTGGACGTCGCGGTGTTCGCGTTCGACGGCGAGGGCTTCCTCAAGCTCGCCAACGCGGCCGGCGAGCGTCTGCTCGGCGCCGAGTTCAGCCGGCTCGACGGCCGCCCGGCCAGCTCGCTCGGCCTGGCCGAGTACTTCGACATGCCGACCGTGAGCCTGGTCGAGCGCAGCTTCCCGGGCGCGAGCGGCCGCTGGGAGGTGCGCCATGCGCGCTTCCGCGACGACGGCCGGCCGCACGATCTGATAGTGATCAGCGATCTCAGCCGCGCGCTGCGCGAGGAGGAGCGCCTGGCCTGGCAGCGCCTGCTGCGCGTGCTCGGCCACGAGCTCAACAATTCGCTGACGCCGATCCGGTCGATGACCGCGACGCTGGCCAAGATCCTCGCGCACGATCCGCTGCCGGAGGACTGGCGCGAGGACGCCGCCAGCGGCCTGGCGATCGTCAGCGACCGCGCCGAATCGCTGTCGCGCTTCATCGGCCGCTATACCGCGCTGGCGCGGCTGCCGCCGCCGAGTCCGCGGCCGGTCGCGTTCGACGAGCTGCTGCAGCGCGTCGCGCGGCTCGAGCAGCGCATCGCGGTCGACGTCGACGCCGGCCCCGCGTTGCGGCTGACGATCGACCCGGACCAGATCGAGCAGGCGCTGATCAACCTGGTCCAGAACGCCGTCGACGCGACGCTCGGCATCGGCCGTGCGGTCGCGCTGCGCTGGCGCGTCGAAGGCGATCACGCCCTGGTCGAGATCCGCGACGAAGGGCCCGGCCTGCCGCCGAGCCGCAATCTGTTCGTGCCGTTCTTCACGACCAAGCCGGGCGGCTCGGGCATCGGCCTGGTGCTGGCCCGGCAGATCGTCGAGGCGCACGGCGGCACGCTGAGCCTCGAGAACCGCAGCGACGCGCGCGGCTGCGTCGCGCGGCTGCGCCTGCCGCTGGAGCGGACCGGCCATGCGGCGTGAATCGCGACGCGTCGGGTTGATCCTGGCCGGCTGCCTGCTCGCCGCCGGCGTCGCGGCCGCACCGCGTTCGGCGGCATTGCAGGCCGGCGGCCGCGCCGCGTGCCGCGCGATCGCCGCGCAGGTCGACGCGGTGCCCGGCGGCGGACCGCTGCTGCTGCGCAGCTACGACGCGCCGGCGGCCGGCGATCCGTCGGCCGACGAGGCCGCGCTCGCGACCGCGGCCTTCAGCTACGACAACGCATTGGCGGTGATCGCGCTGACCGCCTGCGACCGGCCCGCGCAGGCGCGCCGCATCGCGCTGGCACTGCGCGCGGCCGCGCTCGGCGAGGCGCGCCTGCGCAACGCGTATCGGGCCGGTCCGCTCGGCGAGAGCGGCGTGCCGTTGCCGAACGGCTGGTGGGATGCCGCCGAGGGGCGCTGGGTCGAGGACGCCTACCAGATGGGGACCGCGACCGGCAATGTCGCCTGGACCGCGCTGGCGATGCTCGCGATCGCGGCGCGCGACGACGATCCGGCCTGGCGCGCGGCCGCCGTGCGCCTGGCCGAGTGGGCGCTCGCGCATACCGCCGATGCGCGCGGCGACGGCGGTTTCGACGGCGGGCTGCACGGTTTCGACGCCGCGCCGCAGCGGCTGAGCTGGAAGTCGACCGAACACAATGCCGATCTCGCCGCCGTGTTCGGCCTGCTCGCGCGCGGAGCCGATGCCGGGCGCTGGCGTGTCCACGCGGCCCGGGCGCGCGATTTCGTCGCCGCGCAGTGGGATGCCGCGCAGGGCCGCTTCCGTGTCGGCACGCAGAGCGACGGCGTCACGCCGAACGAGAGCACCTCCGGTCTCGACGCGCAGCTGTGGCCGCTGCTGCTGCCGGACGCGCCGGCCGAGTGGTGGCGCGCGCTGGCCTGGGCCGAGCGCATGCACGGCGTGCGCGGCGGCTTCGACTTCAACGCCGATCGCGACGGCATCTGGAGCGAGGGCACCGCGCAGGCGATCCTGATCTACCGGCGCGCCGGCCGCAGCAGCGAGGCGCGCGCCGCCTATGCCGAGCTGCCGCCGGTCCGCAGTGCCTCGGGCTACCTCGACGCGACCGACCGCCCGTCGATCACGACGGGCCTGGCGATCGGTCCGGACAGCACGACCGACGATTTCCGCTACTACCGCCGACCGCACCTGGGGGCGACCGCTTGGCTCGTGCTCGGCGCATATCGCTTCAATCCGTTCACGCTGCGCGAGCGCTGAGCCGAGACGCCGACGCGGACACTGATGCGGCGCCGCGGACACCGGGCGAGCCGATCAGCACCTGTGGCTCGCAGACGTTGGATCGCGCATCACCGTGCCATCGGCTCGAACCGCGGATCGAGTCCGGCGATCGCGCCGCGCCTGAGGCATCATCGCTGCCGGCGTCGCCACGACGCCGGACCGGCAGGGGGAGAGACGATGGCCGACCACGATCCCGCGCAGGCGACCGACGCACGGCCTAAACTGATCCTGCTCGCGCTGTTCGCGGCGGCGTTCGTCGCGCTCGGCATCGCGCCGGTCTCGCGCGAGGACTGGCTGCTCGAGAACGCACTGGTCGCCGCCGCGCTGGCCTGGCTGATCTGGGACGCGCGGCACGGCCGGCCCTTGTCGAACGCGGCCTATACGCTGCTGTTCGCGTTCGGCCTGTTCCACGAGCTCGGTGCGCACTATACGTATTCGCAGGTGCCGTACGAGGCCTGGTTCGGCGCGCTCAGCGGCGGGCGCTCGCTCGATGCGCTGCTCGGCTTCGAGCGCAATCAGTACGACCGGCTCGTGCATTTCCTGTACGGCCTGCTGATCACGCCGGTCGCGGCCGAGGTGCTGGTCGAACGCGTGCCGCTGCGCGGTGCCTGGCGCATCGTGCTGCCGGCAACCTTCATGTTCTCGCACGCCTTGATCTACGAACTGATCGAATGGGGCGCCGCCAGCGCGTTCGGCGGCGAGCTCGGCGAGGCCTATCTCGGCACCCAGGGCGACGTCTGGGATGCGCAGAAGGACATGGCGCTGGCCGTGCTCGGCACGCTGATCGCGCTGCCGGTGTGGCTGTGGCGGATGCGCCGCCGCGATCGCCGGCGTATGAACTAGCTGGGGCGATTCACGGACCGCGGCGACGACAGTCCCTGCCGCCGCCAAGCGAGCCAGCTCAGGCCGATCAGCAGTCCGGCCATGCCCGGCCAGTCCGTCGCGGGGACCGGTATCGGCGCGACGTAAGGCGTGCCGGCGACGAAGCGGTAGTCCGCTCGGTCGTTGGAGGGGTTGGGATCCTCCGTGTACAAGGAGGCCCGCCAGAACGTATCGAAGCTTTCGAAAGGCCGCGGATAGAACTCGATCGCGAACGTACAGGTACGCGACTCCCCGGCTGGAATGACGCCGAAGTAGTACGCCCAGACAAGGCCGAAACTGAAGTCGGGGAACGGGCCGACGAGCTCGCTCGCGATGAAACAACCCGTCACAGGCTCGCGAATCTCGTACGGTGGACGATCGGATGGGACCTCGAGTCGAAATCCGCGCTGATAGACCAGAGTGTCGAACGCGCCGGTTCCGGCCGCGTCGGGGCCATGGTTGTGCAGCGTCAACGCAACGGTGCCGCGGCTTCCGGGACTGAACACCGATGGTGTCACCGACACGCTCAGCTCAAGATCAGCCTGCACCGGGGACGTGCCGGCCATCGCTTCTGCTCGCATCAGCATCATGGCGAAGCACAGCATCAGAATGAATTTCATGTCATCCCTCACGCGTCTGGACCGCCCTCTGTCAGAAACTCAACGACGGGCAGGCAGCTGCGGCCTCGAAACCGTTGGCGAAGACAATCTGAGGTCGAGTGCGGAACGTGGATACCCCGGTAACCAGATTGCCGATCGCGAGAGCATTGTTCGCTGTAATCGCATTGCCGGTCGGCCATCCTGCGTAATTCACCGATGGATTGGAGAACTGCAGGATGCGCTTAGGTGCCGACGCGCCAAACTGCTGCGACATGACCGTTTGAAACACGCCGCTGCGGTAGTATCCATACGCATAGGGGAATGATGCGTAGCTCGGCGGTGCGCCCCATGCCGGATCATGTTCGGCACCCAGCAAATGCCCGAGCTCATGGGTGAAAACATCGGCACTAGACGAGCACTGGACGGTGTTCAGATATGTCGAGTGTTGAGCTAGGGCCGCACCGATGCACGGGCTAGGTAGTGTCGTGTCACCTTGTCCGGTGCAGTCCGTACGCTGCACGTAGGTCACGCCGCATGGACCTAGATTGGTGCTGGTGTCGAAAAGTACTTGCACCACGTCTGCGCCAACCGCGTTGCGGAATGCTTTGATATTGGCGTTCGCATTCAGTACGTTCCGGTTGTCGAGCGATGGCATGAAGGTGCCATCATCGGGAATCAACGTATAGCCGCTCAGCTTGGCGATGGCCACGACGCCCAGCTGTGCATCGATCTCACTGCGCCGAAACGCGGTATTGACGTCGTTGATGCCTTGCTGGATATAAGCAATGACGCCTGCCGTGTCGCTGCATATGGCCGGATTGCCGCCGGCCTGTCGCCGCGCCTCTTCGGTGAACAGCACGAGCATGTCGACATGAGCCGCTGACGCGGCGCTGCTGAGTCTTTCGGAAATGTCAGGTTGCTTGGGTTCGATGCGCTGGACCGTCAGGCTTTCGGCCTCGGCCGCTGACATCGCACGTGATGACGCCTGCTGCGGGAGAGGTCGACCGAGACGGCCTGCGTCGTTCGGCACGACCGGAACGTCATCGAGCCGGAAGAAATCGCGATTCAATTCCTTGACCATGCCTCGGGAGATGGAGAATCGGCCGGCTGCTCCGACCAGGATGCCGACTGCGTGCCCCGCGTGTACCGTCAAGCGCAGGTCATAGCCCTGGCCTTGTCCCACCCATGTATAGGAAAACTGATCGTCAGGCAGGTTGGGAGCGGGAATGATCTCGCAGCCGGTCGGGTCGCCATGATCGCAGGCCCAGCCGTCACGCTGTACGAATCCGCTGCGCCTGTCCATCGACTCCAGAGTCACGACGACATTGACCGGCTCGCCTCTGACACGTGGAATGCCGACTGCGATCTGCTCTGGCATCGTGGCCAACCCCTGGATGTCGAGCGTCGACCAGAATGTGTCGATCGCATCCGGCAATGGTGGGGAGAACGGTGCGGCGTTCCAGACGATACGACTGAACAGACTTACCGGTTCCGCGCTGGCGGCGGAAGATAAAGACAGCGCAAAAGAGAAGGCGAGAAAAGCACGTTGACGTCCCTTCACAGTTTGCCCCCTGACTCGCGTCTTCCTTGGTGAGCCGAAGGTAACACAGACCGTCAGCGATGATCCTCCAGGTACACGCTGCGCAACAGCGGTAACAAGCGCCCGCGGCGCGTGCTGCAGTCTGGACGACTTTGCATCGGCGGCCGCAGTTGAAAGTGATCGGGCCTTGCGGCACCTGGCCTCACTCCCCGCGCAGCGCCTGCATCGGCGACTCGCGCGCGGCGCGCAGCGCCGGCAGTGCGGTCGCGAGCAGGCCGGCCAGCAGCAGCGCGGCGACCGTGATCGCGAGCGATGCCGGATCGACCGGTCCGATCTCGAACACGAAGCGCTCGAGCAGGCGGCTCGCGCCGAGCGCGGCGAGCAGGCCGATGCCGAGCCCGATCGCGACGTCGCGCAGCGCGCCGTCGACGACGCCGCGCATCAGCCGTACCGGCGCGGCGCCGAGCGCGGCGCGAACGCCGTACTCGCGACGGCGCGTCGCGACCGCGACCGCGGTCACCGAGTACAGGCCGACGCCGGCCAGCAGCAGCGCCAGGCCCGCGAACAGACCGATCAGCACGGCGTTCATGCGCTGGCCGGCGGTCGCGTCGGCGACGTCGCGCTCGAGCAGGCGCAGCGCGGCCAGGCCCTGTTGCGGCGCAATTTCACGCAGCGCCGCGCGCGCGCGATCGGCGAACGGCGCCGCATCGCCGTCGACGCGGATCGCGGCATTGAGCGGGATGAACTGGCGCAGCAGCGCGAGGGCCGGATCGGGCAGCTGCGCCAGCGCGACGTGGACGATCGGAGGCGCCTCCTCCTGCGGTCCGAACTGGCGCACGTCGCCGACGACGCCGACCACGCGCAGCGGCGGCGCATCGGGCTCGAGCGCGATACGCAGCGTCTTGCCGAGCGCGTCGTCGCCGAAGTACTGCCGTGCGAACGCGGCGTTGACGATCGCGACCGGTTCGGCGCCGGCGCGGTCGGACTCGGCGAAGTCGCGTCCGGCCAGCACCGGCATGCCGAACGTCGCGAACGAGCCCGGACTGACCGCGCGGAACTGCATCGCCGAAACCTCGGTATCGGCGCCGATGCTGACCGGCAGGTTGAGCTGCGAGGCGATCGGCAGGTTCGTCGTCAAGGCGGCCCCGCGCACGCCGGGCTCGGCACGCAGCCGGCCGATCAGGCGTCGCGAGAAGTCCTCGATCGCGGCGGCGTCCGGATAGAGGCCCGGCGACGGATTGAGCCGGAACACCAGTACGCCACTCGCATCGAAGCCGAGGTCGACGCGGTTCAGGCGCAGCAGCGAATGCGCGAGCAGCGCCGCGGAGGCCAGCAGCACGGTCGCCAGCGCGGCCTGCGCGACGACCAGCGAGCGGCCGAGCCGGCCCGATCCGCGGCTGAGCCCGGTGCGCGCGCCGGCGACCAGTTCGCGCACCGCGGTGTCGGCGCGCGCGCGCGAGGCGCCGAACGCGGCCGACAAGGCGGCGACGCCGATGCCGGCGCCGAACGCGAGCAACCACACGCGCGGACCGAACAGCGTCGCATCGGCCGGCAGCCAGGCCGGCGGCAGCCAGGCGCGGCCGAGCGCGAGGGCCGAGGCGCCCAGCGCGAGACCGAGCGCACTGCCGGCCAGGCCGATCAGCAGGCCCTCGGCGAGCGCCGGCAGGCTGGCCTGGCGTCCGCTCGCGCCGAGCGCGGCGCGCACGGCGCCGTCGTGGCTGCGCGCGACCGCGCGCAGCAGCATCAGGTTCGACAGATTGACCGCGACCAGCATCAGTACGCACAGCGCGCACGCGAAGAACAGCGACAGCACCGGCCAGGCCGCGGCGCCGAAGTTCTCGGCCAGCGAGGTCGCCGTGAAATGCGTGCGGCGTCCCTCGCCGAAACCGAGTTCGGCGCCGTGCGCGGCCAGGCGCGCGTCGAGCGCACCGGCGGCCGCGGCGATCGTCGTGCCGGGCGCCAGCCGCGCGATCACGCGCAGATTGGTGCCGTTGTCGCGCGTCGTCGCCGGCAGCGCCAGCGGCAGCAGCAGGTCCGGCGTGGCGTCGAGCCGGAACGAGGCCGGCAGCACGCCGACCACCGGCGTCGCGACGCCGTCGACGAGCAGCGTGCGGCCGATCACCGCCGGATCGCCGTTGAAATGGCGCTGCCAGAACGCATGGCCGAGGATCACCGCCGGTGCGCCGCCGGGGCGGTCCTCCTCGGCGCTGAAGTTGCGGCCCTGGACCAGGCCGACGCCGAGCGTCGTCAGCAGACCGGCGTCGGCCGGCCAGGCCGTGACCAGCGCCGGCTCGCCTTCGCCGGCGACGTTGACGTCCTTCGGCGCGAACGTGCTGCCGATCCGCTCGACGCCGGGCAGGTCCGCGAGCAGGCGGTACTGCTGCGGCGACAATGCCGCCCAGTCGCCGGCGCCATAGGTCTGGCTGAGCACCGCGAGCCGGTCCGGCTGCGGATACGGCGGCGCCTTCAGCACGATCGCGTCGATCAGCGCGAATACCGCCGCGCAGGCGCCGATGCCGAGCGCCAGCGTCAGTGTGGCGAGGCCGACGAAGCCGGGACGGTGCGCGGCGGCACGGGCGCTGCGGCGCAGTTCGGTCAGCAGGATCGAAACACTCATGACGGCTCCGGAGGATACGGGTCGCCGCGTGCGGCGGACACACGGCGTCCCCGAGGCCGTTCCAAATGCCGTGCCAGATCGCCGGCACGACCGATCAACGACTTGCGTCGCCTGTGCGCGCGCAAGCGTCCGCGCGCGAACAGGCCGCGTCCGCCTGTGGACGCCGTGAGCGGAGATACGCGCAGGCGGCGTCCGCAGCGGCGGGCGATCACAGGCACCGACGGGCGGCGCGCGGACCGGCAGCAGGCGCGCACCGGGCGCGTGCCCCGGCAGCGGCGGCACGATGCCGCGCAGCGGTCCGCCGCCCGCGCTGAGCGCCTACACTGCGCGCATGTCGTCCGTTCCCGCCGCGCCGATTCCGGCGCTCCGCCTGTCGAGCTTCTACTTCGCCTATTACGCCGCGCTCGGCGCGTTCAATCCGTACTGGGGCCTGTTCCTGAAGGCGCGCGGCATGGACGTGGCCGCGATCAGCGTGCTGATGAGCCTGTGGTACGCCACGCGCATGGTCGCGCCGACCGCCTGGAGCCTGCTCGCGGCGCGCGCACGTCGGCCGGTGCGATGGCTGCGCCTGGGCTGCGCGCTGACACTGGCGAGCTTCGCGGCGTTCGTGCTGCCGCTCGGCTTCGCGGCGCTGTTCGCGACGATGGTCGTGTTCTGTTTCGCCTACAACGCGGTGATGCCGCAGTTCGAGGCGCTGACGCTGTCGCACCTGGACGGACGTGCCGAGCGCTACGGACGCATCCGCGTCTGGGGATCGATCGGCTTCATCGCGGTGGTCGGCCTGCTCGGCGTCGTGTTCGACCACGTCGCGGTCGACTGGCTGCCGTGGCTGATGCTGCCGCTGTTCGTCGGCCTGCTCGCGGCCGCCTGCGTCAACGACTACGGCCGCGCGCACGTCGAGCGAGCGGCCGGCACCGACGAGGACGGCTTCTGGCGCCGATTGCGCCGGCCGCAGGTGATCGCGTTCTTCGTCGTCGCGCTGCTGGTGCAGCTCTCGTTCGGGCCGTACAACACGTTCTACTCGATCTACCTCGACGCGCACGGCTACCGGCCCTCGGCACTGGGCCTGTTCTGGATGATCGGCGTGCTGCTCGAGATCGTGGTGTTCTTCTCGTCGGCGCGGATCTTCGCGCGCTGGTCGGCCGCCAGCCTGCTGATGGCCTCGCTGATCGCCTCGGCGCTGCGCTGGACCGCGACCGCGCTGTGGCCCGAGAGCGCGCTGCTGATGGCCTGCGCACAGGCCCTGCACGCGCTGAGCTTCGCCGGCTTCTTCGCGGCCGCGATGCATTTTCTCGCGGCGTTCTTCCCGGGCGCGATGAACGGCCACGGCCAGGGCGTGTTCTACGGCTTCTCGTCCGGCGTCGGCGGCGTGCTCGGCGCACTCGCGGCCGGCCAGATTTGGCGCCTGTCCGGCGGCGAGACCGCGTTCGCACTGGCCGGCGGCGTCGCGCTGGTCGCGGTCGCGATCGCCGCGGTGTGGCTGCGGCCGGGGCGCGTCGGCGTGTAGCGCCATCCGTCGATCGTCTACACTGCTGCGCTTTGCCCCGGGCCGGCGAGTGCCGAACCGGACCGGGATGTCAGGGGAGCGGGTCCAACGATGCAGACTCGTCGTGATCGTCCGCCGCGGTGCGGGCCGTCCCGCCGCCGCGACGACTGAACGAGCGGCACGGCATGCTGTTCAACTCGTTCGACTTCGTCGTCTTCTTCATCGTCGTGCTGGCGCTGAACCAGGCGCTCGTGCGCTGGCCGACTGCGCAGAAGCTCATGCTGCTCGCGGCCAGCTACTGGTTCTACGGGCAGTGGAACTGGGCCTATCTCGGACTGATTCTGTTCTCGACGGCGACCGACTACGCGATCGGTCTCGGCCTGGTGCGCGTGCGCTCGCCGCGCCGCCTGCTGGTGCTGAGCCTGGTGCTCAATCTCGGCGTGCTGGCGTTCTTCAAGTACGCCGGCTGGCTGGTCGGCAACTGGAACGCCACCGCGGGCCTGCTCGCCCCGGAGCTGATCCTGACGCCGCTGGACGTGCTGCTGCCGGTTGGAATCTCGTTCTATACGTTCCAGAGCCTGTCCTATGTCATCGACGTCTACCGCGGCGACAGTCCGCCGCGGCGCAACCTGCTCGACTACGCGCTGTTCATCGCATTCTTCCCGCAGCTGGTCGCCGGGCCGATCGTGCGCGACGGCGAGTTCTTTCGCGAGCTCGACGGCTATCGCGGACCGGACTTCCGCGAAGTGCGCTGGGCGCTGGTGCTGATCGCGCTCGGCTACGTCAAGAAGACCGTGCTCGCCGACAACCTCGCGCTGATCGTCGATCCGGTGTTCGATGCGCCGGCCGGCCAGGGCTTCTGGGACACGCTGCTGGCGATCTACGCATTCGCCTGGCAGATCTACTGCGACTTCTCCGGCTACACCGACATCGCGATCGGCTGCGCGCTGCTGCTGGGCTTTCGCTTCCCGAAGAACTTCGACTATCCCTACGTCGCCGCCAGCGTGCAGGACTTCTGGCGGCGCTGGCACATGACGCTGTCGCGCTGGCTGCGCGACTACCTCTACATCGCGCTCGGCGGCAACCGCAAGGGACCGGGCCGCACCCAGGTCAACCTGATGCTGACGATGCTGCTCGGCGGCCTCTGGCATGGCGCGAGCTGGAACTTCGTGATCTGGGGTGGGCTGCACGGTGCGTATCTGGCGGTCGAGCGCGTCGTGACCGGGCGCCGTGCGGCGGCACCGGCGCCGCGCCTGTGGCGCACCGCGCTGCGCGTGCTGCTGACGTTTCATCTGGTGTGCTTCGCATGGATATTCTTTCGCGCGCGTGACCTGCCCACGGTCGGGCGCGTCATCGCCAACCTGCTCGAAGCGCCTTTCGCGGGCTTCGACGCCGCGCGTCACGGTGGACTGGTCGTGCTGCTCGCGGCGCTGACGGCGATCCAGTTCGCCGGCGCGTACGGACGCGTCAAGCAGCGCATCGCCGACAGCGAAGGCGTCCTGTTCGCCGGCACCCTCGCCGCGGCGATCCTCGCGATGATCTGGTTCACGCCGACCACGGCGGCGCCGTTCCTGTACTTCCAGTTCTGACCGGCCGGCTCGATGGACGATCGCATGCACACCTCGACGCGCGCCCCCGCATCGCCTCGGTGCTGGCCACGGCGTTTGGGGCTGCTGCTGGCACCGCTGCTGCTGGTCGGCCTGGCCGAGACCGCGTTCCGCTGCGGCGTCTGGGAGCCGCTGGCCGCGCGCGACAGTCATGCCGGCATCAGCGTCGGCGTCAAACGCGCCGCACGGGCGTTGCCGCGCATCGACCTCGTCACGCTCGGCAGTTCGCGTCCGGTCTACGGCATCGATCATGCGCGCCTCGCCGAAGCCGCGGCGGCGCATGGCCTAGTGCATGCCAACCTCAGCATGCCCGGCTCGCACTGGATGACCGTCGGCATCCTCGGCCGCTGGCTCGCGCGTGAGCGCCCGCCGCTGCGCGGCGGCGTGATCGCGTTGTCGGTGCAGGATCTGGCCTTCGCCGGCAACGGCAGCTACGAGCTCGACATCGTGCGGCCGTTCGCGACGCTGGCCGATACGGAATGGATCGCGGCGCACGTGCCGCTGCGCGTCGATCAGGTCGCCACCTACGGCACCTACTCGGCGCTGTTCGGCTGGCGCGAGGACGTGCGCGACTGGGTGCGCGATCCGGGCGGCCGCCGGCGCGCGGCCCGGGACATCCCCGACGACCTGCTCAGGCGCAGTCCCTCAGCGCCGGAGAACCTGTGCCGCTACGATCTGGACCTCGCGCGCGCCTGCGCGGCGATCGCCGAGACCTCAGCAGCCGACGACGAGCTGCGCCGGCAGTGCACGTTTCTGACCGACACGCTGGCCGGCTATCCCGACTATGCCGCGCTGGCCGAGCGGACCGAGCTGCCGGCGTTCATGGCGCTCACACGCGATCTGGTGCGGGGCCAGCTGCGCGCTCTGGACTGGGCGCGAGCGCCGGTCGTCGTGCTGATGCCGATGCCGCCGATGTGGCGTTCGCAGCCGAGTGGTCGCGGGCTGCATCAATGGGCACGCACCGTGCTGGCGCCGCTCGACGCCGCCGGCGAGATTCGCCTGATCGACGCGACCGCGTTCTTCGACGACGCCGAGCGCGGCGGCTGCGGCCAGTTCCGCGACTTCTATCACCAGAACGACGACGGCCGGCGCCGCCTGACCGACTGGCTGCTGCCGCAGATCGAAGCGCATCTGTACGCGCCGCTCGCGCCCGCGCACGGCTGAGACCGGCGGACGCAGCGATCGCACGCGCTCGCGGTCCGCTCGGCAGTGTCGCGGCTATTGCGTAGTGCGAGCCGGGACGATGCGCCCGGCGTCGAGCCGATCCGCTCGATCCGGCACCGGCTACGCGTCCGCGAACGCGAACGCCAGCACGCGGCGGATGTCGTCGGTGCCGGCCAGCTGCATCAGCAGGCGCTCGATGCCGAGCGCGACGCCGGCGCAGGCCGGCAGGCCGTCGGCGAGCGCGGCCAGCAGGCGCTCGTCGATCGGCGGCTCGACCTGGCCGCGCTCGCGGCGGCGCACCCGGTCGTGCTCGAAGCGGGCGCGCTGCTCGGTCGCGTCGGTCAGCTCGTGATAGCCGTTGGCGAGTTCGTAGGTGCCGAGGTACAGCTCGAAGCGCTCGGCGACCGGCGGCGTGCCGGGACGGATCCGCGCCAGCGCGCACTGGCTGGCCGGCCAGTCGCTTACGACGGTGATCTGGTCGGCCGGAAACGCCGGCTGGATCCGGTGCGTGATCAGCAGATCGAGCCAGTCATCGCGCGTCAGTCCCTCGCCGCGGATGCCGAAGCCGGCCAGCGGCACGCCGAGGTCCTCGACCGGCGCTTCGAACGGGTCCAGCGCCAGCGCCTGGACGAACAGCTCGCGATAGGTCAGCGAACGCAGCCTCGCGGTCCGCCCGACCATCGCCAGGGCGGCCTGCACCAGGGCCACGGTCTCGTCGATCAGCCCCAGATGGTCCCAGCCGATGCGGTACCACTCCAGCATCGTGAACTCGGGGTTGTGGCGGCGGCCGGCCTCGCCGTTGCGGAACACGCGACCGAGCTCGTAGCAGTCGCCGACGCCGGCCGCGAGCAGCCGCTTGAGCGGGTGTTCCGGCGAGGTGCGCAGCCAGCGCGGGCCCGGCCGTGCGGCCGCCGGGCCATTGAAAGCGGCCGTGAAGCTCTCGATGTTGGGTTCGGTGTTGCCGGCCTCGGAGAGGATCGGCGTCTCGACCTCGAGCACGCCGCGCTCGGCGAAGAAATCGCGGATCAGCCGATACAGCGCGGCGCGCAGGATCAGCGCCTCGCGCAGGGTCGGCCCGCTCATCGCGAGCCTCCGGGAGACCGCGTCGCGGCCTTGTCATAGGCAACATCAATCATCGCAATCCCATCAATCAATTTTCCTATGCCGTGGCACTGCACTACCATGCACGGCGTTTTCACCCCAACCGAAGGAATCCACCATGTCCTTGATCAATACCGTCATCAAGCCGTTCAAGGCCCAGGCCTACCACAACGGCAAGTTCGTCGAAGTCAGCGATGCCACCCTGAAGGGCAAGTGGTCCGTCGTGGTGTTCTACCCGGCCGACTTCACGTTCGTCTGCCCGACCGAGCTGGAGGACCTGGCCGACCATTACGCCGAGTTCCAGAAGCTGGGCGTGGAGGTCTACGGCGTCTCGACCGACACCCACTTCGCGCACAAGGCCTGGCACGACACCTCCGAGGCGATCAAGAAGGTCCAGTATCCGCTGGTCGGCGACCCGACCGCCACGCTGTCGCGCAACTTCGAGGTGCTGATCGAGGAAGAGGGCCTGGCCCTGCGCGGTACCTTCGTGATCAACCCCGAAGGCGTCATCAAGGTGCTGGAGATCCACGACAACGGCATCGGCCGCGACGCCTCGGAACTGCTGCGCAAGGTCAAGGCCGCGCAGTACGTCGCCTCCCACCCGGGTGAGGTCTGCCCGGCCAAGTGGCAGGAAGGCGCGCAGACGCTGAAGCCGTCGCTGGACCTGGTCGGCAAGATCTAAACCGTTTCCTCTCCCCCGACAGCCAGCCGACGCCAGCCAGGGGAGTTTTTCGCAGGACCCGCCGCCGCTCCGCCACGCCGGAGCGGCGGCCACCGATTCCCACGACTTGAGGCGATCCCGCCTGCGGCCCCGCCGCCGCGGATCGGCCGTCACCGATCGCGCCGCGAGCGCGCACGCAACCGGAGTACCGCCATGTTGGATGCCGATCTCAAAACCCAGTTGAAGGCCTACCTCGAGCGGGTCACGCAGCCGATCGAGATCACGGCCTCCCTCGACGACAGCGACAAGTCCCGCGAGATGCAGGGGCTGCTGCAGGACATCGTCGCGCTGTCGGACAAGATCACGCTGATCGAGCACCGCGGCGGCGGCGAGCGCACGCCTTCGTTCTCGATCAACCGGCCCGGCGGCGAAATCGCGCTGCGCTTCGCCGGCATCCCGATGGGCCACGAATTCACCTCCCTGGTGCTGGCCCTGCTGCAGGTGGGCGGCCATCCGTCCAAGCTCGCGCAGGACGTCATCGAGCAGGTCCGGCACCTCGACGGCGACTACCGCTTCGAGACGTATTTCTCGCTGAGCTGCCAGAACTGCCCGGACGTGGTGCAGGCGCTGAACCTGATGGCCGTGCTGAATCCGAGGATCCGGCACGTCGCGATCGACGGCGCCTTGTTCCAGGACGAGGTCGACCGCCGCCAGGTGATGTCGGTGCCGACCGTGTTCCTCAACGGCGAGACCTTCGCGCAGGGCCGCATGGGCGTCGAGGAGATCCTCGCGCGGCTGGATACCGGCGCGGTCGAGCGCGAGGCGCGCAAGATCGACGCCAAGCCGGCGTTCGACGTGCTGGTCGTCGGCGGCGGTCCGGCCGGCGCGGCCGCGGCGATCTACGCCGCGCGCAAGGGCATCATCACCGGCGTCGCGGCCGAACGCTTCGGCGGCCAGGTGCTCGACACGATGGGTATCGAGAACTTCATCTCGGTCCAGGAGACCGAGGGCCCGAAGCTCGCCGCGCAGCTCGAGCAGCACGTGCGTCAGTACGAGGTCGACGTCATGAACCTGCAGCGCGCCGAGCAGCTGATCCCCGGCGAGCTGATCGAGGTCAAGCTGGCCAGCGGCGCGTCGCTGAAGTCGCGCACGGTGATCCTCTCGACCGGCGCGCGCTGGCGCCAGATGAACGTGCCCGGCGAGAACGAGTACCGCAACAAGGGCGTGGCCTACTGTCCGCACTGCGACGGCCCGCTGTTCAAGGGCAAGCGTGTCGCGGTGATCGGCGGCGGCAACTCCGGCGTCGAGGCCGCAATTGATCTGGCCGGCATCGTCGCGCACGTGACGCTGATCGAGTTCGACAGCCAGCTGCGCGCCGACGAGGTGCTGCAGCGCAAGCTGCGCAGCCTGCCCAACGTGACCGTGATCGTCTCGGCGCAGACCACCGAGGTCCTCGGCGACGGCCAGAGGGTCACCGGCCTCGTCTACAAGGACCGTCCGAGCGGTGACGCGCACACGGTGCCGCTCGAAGGCATCTTCGTGCAGATCGGCCTGCTGCCGAACACCGAGTGGCTCAAGGGCATGGTCGAGCTGTCGCCGCGCGGCGAGATCGTCGTCGACGACCGCGGCCAGACCTCGGTCCCCGGCGTCTTCGCGGCCGGCGACTGTACGACCGTACCGTACAAGCAGATCGTCATCGCGATGGGCGAAGGCTCCAAGGCCGCGCTGAGCGCGTTCGACTATTTGATCCGCAGCAGCGCGCCGGTGACCGATCAGGCCAAGGCGGCTTGATCCGAATGGCATGTCGAAGCTGGGCAGACTGAAGACGTTGCAAGAACGCGCCCTATCGGGCGCGTTTTTCTTTACGGTTAGGACGATTCGATGATCGGTCGTCGAGACTTGCCATTGCTCATGGAGCCATCGATGGGAAAATCCAAGCTGACCATTGTCTTGCTGTCGATCGCGTTGCTCGCGTCGAACCTGTGGTGGCTGTACAGCATGATCGACTTCGGAATCTTGCATACGCACTCGATGCAGAGCTGTGAGGAAAAGTCGAAGGCCCTTGACCAGATGCTCTCGATAGTCGCCGTCGTGGCCGAGCGACATTACGTTCCGGAGAGCGTCATCGCGGCAGCACGCGTTAGTGGCGATGAATCTGTGTTCGAGAAGGAGGGATACACCTGGGTAGACGGATTGGGCCTGCGCTCGATGCGGGGGGCGATTCGCCCAGATCAAGCAAAGCCCATAAGCGATGCCATGCATAACGCATCCAGAATGGCCGCAACTTGTTCGCGAGCGGCGCTGGATCGAGGAGATGTCGTGCCGTGAGGTTCGTCCATGCATGGAAGCAGTCCGGCTGCGTCTCGATGTGGCGCTACACGGAGCACGCGCGCCACTTTCCCGGCTGGCATTTCAATGCCGACGAACTTGGCTGCCTTTCGATGCTCGCGTTGATCGATGCCTTGAACGTGGATGGCTCAGGCGAACGAACGGTCGTACTCACGGCGCCGACCCTTTCACAGCTGCGTGTGCCCGCCAATAAATCCGGTCAAGCGCCTTGGGAAGGCGCAGAGCGTCTGCGGTTAAGGCTGAGCTCAGATCCCAAGGTCTGGTCCTTGACCCTTTCCGGTACGCTGCTGCTTATGGAGGCGGGGAGCGACTGGATGCCGGAGCTGAGAGCGGGAATCGCCGGTACGCGGACGGGCCGGGGCGACTATTCGATCGGTGATCGCAAAAGCGGCGATCCACTATGGTTCTGGTGGTGAGAAGGCGTGTGCCTTCGCGTCGGGCCGCAAGCGCCTGACTCCCTGGTGTCGCCCCAGCGAACGAGCGAAAGGAGACGAGAGTGAGATCGTGTGTCGCTTTGCTGCTGCTCGCGCAAGTAAGCGCTTCGTGTGCGGGCGAGCTGTGCGCGAATGTCGAACGGAAGACCGAACCCGACATGCGAATCGAAGAGTCCGATCTCACGCGGGACGCGGCCTCTTCTGCAGCCTTGGAGCTCCACCGTGTGATCGAGCGAAGCGAGCTAGGGGACGAAGTTCAGATGGGGGTTGGGAACCGACTGAAGATCATCAAGGGATATGTGCTTCTGCAGCAGGCTCGCGCTGACGAAGCAAACACGCTTGCCGATCCGACAGGCGCGGCAGAATCCAGGGCCATATTCTGCAACTGGCTTGTCAAGGACGGGGCTTGGTACGACTAAGGTGCGCTCTCCGACATGACGATACCCTCCCCGTCACGGGCAATGAGGCGGATTTCAGGCGGCATATCGTCTTTGGCTAAAGTGCCCGATCGCCGACTCTGATTGGATGATGTCATGCGAACGCTGCTGTATCTGTGTCTGCTGATTCCGTTCGGCGTTCACGCCGATGAGGACTCGCCAGAGGCTGCCGTGTCCGCGCTGTGGCGGGCGCTTTCGCACGATCCCGGACGCAGCGCGGATGTCGTGACGCTGCGGCGGCTCTTCCATGCCGATGCCGTGATCTTCGGTGGTCGCTACAAGGACGGCCAGCCGGTCTTCGCGCGTACCGCCATTGCCGATTTCCTGGAATCGAGCGGGCAGCTCGGAGAGAAGGGCTTCTACGAATGCGAGGTGCAGCGATCGATCCAGGCCTACGACCGCTTCGCGGTCGCCTACAGCGTCGTCGAATCGAGGCGTGATCGTTCCGCTGCGCGAGCCGACTTCGTCGGCGTCAACAGCGTGCAGCTGTACAAGGACGGTGCGCAATGGAAGATTCTGTCGCTGTACTACCACGTCGAGAAGTCGGAGCTTCCGATTCCACTCGGGGACAGAATCGCGGGTCGATGCATCGACTAACGGGTCGTCCGTCGCCCGGCCGCGTTGCTCTACGTGCGGCGACGGCGCGCCAGTCTCATCGAGCCCTGCATCTCTCGCATGACCGTGCTCCCTTCGCCGAAACATCTGAGATGAGGCATCTCCATCACATCGGACTGCGCGCGCGAGTCCATTGGTGCGGGCAGTGGCTGGACTTGCATCATCGCGTGTGATGTCGAGCTTGAATCCGCTCCTGCCATCTGCGGACTCGCAACCAGATGTGCGCTGCACGTATCCGATGGGCACCTGACCTCGGACCTCTTCGATGTACGCACACGCCGTCTACAGCTTCCTCTTCGCCTTCGCCGCGACGCTTCCGGCGACGCTGCTCGCCACGCCGCCGGACTTCGCGCCGCTGAAGCGCCGCGTCGAGCACGTGAAGGACGTCACCGCACATCCGTTCGGCACGGCGATCGCGGTCGTCAAGGACGGGCAGATCGTCTACGAGGCCTATCTGGGCTACGCCGACATCGGCAAGCGCCTGCCGGTCACGCGCGATACGTCGTTCTACATCGCCTCGGCGACCAAGCCGTTCTTCGCGCTCAATGCGTTGTTGAAGGAGGCGGCCGGAGAGCTCGACATGTCGAGGTCGCTGCAGCAGCTGTTTCCGGACCTACGCTTCGCCGGATTCGATGCCGCTGCGGTCACGGTGCGCGATTTGCTGACGCATACCTCGGGCATCGACGATGCGCCGCTGGTCTGGGCGACGGCGTTCAGCGGCGTGCACGATGCACACTCGCGACGGGCCCTGGTCGCGCTGGCGACGCCGGACGCCGAGGTGGCGCACGGCACGTTCGAGTACACGAACGTTGGCTACAACATCCTCAGCGTCTGGATGGACCAGCGCTACGCGACGCCATGGCAGCGTCAGCTCGAACGGGCGATCTTCGAGCCGCTCGGCATGCGCCACACGACCGCTTCGGTCAGTCGGGCCGAAGCGGCCGGCTGGGTGCTCGCCAGGCCGTACTCGTTCGCGAACGCGCGGCCTGCCGAACCGCTGTACCTGACCAAGTCCGACCCGACGATGCATGCGGCCGGCGGGCTGCTGTCGACGGCACCGGATTTGGCGCGATTCCTGATCGCGCAGCTGGCCGACGAGGGCGGCCCGATCGCACGAGCCGTGATCGCGCGCTCGCAGCAGCCGCAGGCGACGGTATCGTCGCAGTATCTGGATTTCGAGCGCTCGGGCTATGCCTGGGGCTGGTACACCGGCACCTACAAGGGCCGGCCGATGCTGCATCACTTCGGCGGTTTCGCGGGGTTCCATGCGCATCTGTCGTTCATGCCGCAAGACGGACTCGGGCTGGTCGTGCTCAACAACGACGACGTGATCGGTGCGCAGCTGACGAACCTGATCGCCGACTACGTCTACGGCGCGCTGCTGTCCGACCCGGACGTCGAAGCCCGCTCGGCACGCCGCTTCGCCGAGCTCGAAGACAAGGCGGCCGCGCTTCGCGCGAAGGTCGCCGAGCAGCGCAGGAGCGTCGCATCGCGCGCCTGGAACCTCTCGCTGCCGCGCGAACGCTACGTCGGTACGTATGCGCATGCGACGCTCGGAGACATCACCTTGACGCTGGACCAGGCGCAACGGCCGGTGCTGCGCTGGGGTCGGCTCGTGGCGACCGCGACCGGTGCCGAACAGCGCGATCACCTGCGCATCGAGTGGGTGCCGAACAGCGGCGAGTTCGTCGCATTCGAGGTCGCCGATGGCGAGGTCAAGGCGCTGGTCTTCGATCGAATCGTCTTCGACAAATCCCGCTAGCAGGCGACCGACTGTCCCGAGGCGGCTGAGCGTGGAAAGTCCGCCGTTCGGGGCCGGAGCGTTTCGTGCTCGAACGCCGCGGCGCCTGTCCGCCGATGGCGCCTGTGCCCGACCGGCACTCGACGGCGCCGTCCGGCCGGTGTACTCAGACCTCCCGGCTTCACCGCCGTCACACTGCGCGACCGATGCCGCCTGCCGCCATCAATCTCAAGGACAAGTTCGCCCGCTTCGGCGAGCACTGGTCGCCGCGCGTGATCGCCGAGATGAACGACTACCAGTTCAAGCTCGTCAAGATCCACGGGGAGTTCGTCTGGCACGCGCATGCCGACACCGACGAGGTCTTCATCGTGATCGACGGCGAGATGGCGATCGAGTTCCGCGACGGCGTCGTACCGCTGAAGGCCGGCGAGCTGTGCGTCGTCGGCAAGGGCATCGAGCATCGGCCGGTCGCCATTCGCGAGTGCTCGGTCATGCTGGTCGAGCCGCGCGGCGTCATCAACACCGGCGAGGCCGGCGGGGCCTACACGGCACCGAACGACGTATGGGTGTAGGCGTGCCGCAAAGCCGATGGCCACGGTCCGGTGCCATCGCTAGACTGTCGACCGGCAATCCGCACACCGAGGTGACGCATGTCAGGTCCCGCTCGCGAAGGCGTGTTCGTCTACGCCAAGGATCTCCAGCGGCTGGCGGCGTTCTACGCTTCGCTGCTCGGGCTCAGGCGTGTCCATGGCGATGCCGAGTTCGCGGTGCTCGACGGCACGTCGATCCAGCTGATCGTGCACGCGATACCGCCGGCGATCGCCGCCTCGATCCAGGTCACGTCTCCGCCGAGGCGGCGCGAAGACACCGCGCTAAAGTTCTTCTTCACGGTGCCGAGCATCGCCGACGCGCGCGAGCGCGCGGCGGCGTTGGGCGGCGAAGTGCTGGCGGAGGTATGGAAAGGTCCGGGATTCCGCGTCTGCAACGCGGTCGATCCGGAAGGGAATGTGTTTCAGGTGCGTGAGTTTCTGCAGCAGGGGCTACAGACCGACGAGCGGTCAGGAGCTCCCGCGTGACGATGGATCTCGCAGGCGATCTGGCGGCTTGCGCTTCGTAGGCGGCCGATCAGGTCTTCGATGATGCCGGGGCCACCGCCGCCGCGGTCTCGACGAACGGGTGACGCATGCACAAGAGCCGGCTCGGAAACCTCGTCATCGACTGCCCGACCGGCGACCTGTGGGCGGCCGCGCGCTTCTGGAGCGCGGCGCTCGGCTATCCGCTGCCATCCGCGACCGACGCGAGCGGACGCTTCATCCAGCTGGTGACGCCGCCGGGCGAGGTGCAGGTCATCGTCCAGCACGTCGATCATGCGGCGCGCATCCATCTGGACATCGAGACCGACGCGATCGTGGCCGAGGTCGCCCGCATGGAGGCGCTCGGCGCGCGCGTCGTCGCCGAGCATGCGGACTGGGTCGTCTTGGAGGCGCCGAGCGGCCAGCGCTTCTGTGTCGGCAGTCCGTATCGCGACGGTTTCGATCGGCACGCGAACGCGTGGCCGTAACCGCGTCCATCGCATCGCGATGAAGGACGCGCCGCCGACGATGCCGGTGCGCCGCCTCGACGACGTTCAAGCCGCACGCGAGCTCGACGGCCCCTGGCCGCCGCCGCCGCGGACGAGCGCGCGGCCGGCGCACGCGACGTCTCCTCGTTGCGCCGCGCGCCGCCGAGCGCGAGGTCGTAGCTGCGCGATCGCGCCCGCGGCGCCGTCGAGAACGGTGCGCCGACGCGTGCGGCGACGCATACGGCGACGGTCCTGGCGGCCGGCGGCCGGCACGTTCGGTCGTTCGTCGCCGCGATCGCGAGAGACGCCGCGGCCGTGATGCTGCCGCCGCTCAATCGGCCGGGCTGTGCGGACGCGGCGTTCCCTGGAAGCGCCGTCGGTACTCGCCCGGTGACAGGCCGACCAGACGCTTGAAGCTGCGACGGAAACCGCCGCTGTCCTCGTAGCCGGCGGCCGCGGCGACGCGATCGACCGGATCCTGCGTGCGTTCGAGCAGTTCGCGGCCGCGCGCGATGCGCAGCTGCTGGTGGTATTCGCTCGGCGTCAGTCCGGTGGCCTTGACGAAGCGGCGCAGGAACGTCCGCGTGCCGAGCCCGGCGCGTCCGGCCAGTGCGGCGATCGAGAACGGTGCCGGCGCATGGGCCTGCAGCCAGTGCTGCGCGACGAGGATCGCCTTGTCGCCGTGCCGCAGATGCGGCGTGAAGTGGCTGTAGTAGCGTTGCTCGCGGCCGGGCGGATCGATCAGCATGAAACGCGCGGTCGCCCGCATCACCGCCGTGCCGAGCAGGCGCTCGACCAGACTCAGGCCCATGTCGGCCCAGGCCAGCACGCCGCCGGCGGTGACGATGTCGCCGTCGTCGATGACGAGGCGGTCGGCCTCGACCGTCAGTTCCGGATGGCGCCGCTGCAACTCGTCGGCGAACATCCAGTGCGTCGTCGCGCGGCGGCCGGCGAGCAGGCCGGAGTCGGCGAGCACGAACACGCCGCCGCACACGGCCGCGACGATCGCGCCCTCGCCATGCCGCGAGGCCAGCCAGGCGGCGCTCTCGGGCGAATGGCCGCGTGCGATCGGCGCCAGCTGGCTGGCCGGCACGACGACCACGGTCGGCTGGCCGATCGGTCCGGGCCGGCTGTCGAAGCTGCATTCGAGCCGGCCGTCGGCCGAGGGCCGCCAGTGCGTGATGCGCACGAACGTCCTCGACGCGGCCGCCTGCTCGCGCGCGAAATGCTCGGCGTAGGTGAACAGGTCGGTGACGCCGTGGATGCACGTGGCCTGCGATCCGGGATAGCAGACCACCGCGATGTCGATCGGCGCGGGTTCTGTCAGTTCCGGCCCGCTCTTTGTCATTTGCGTCCCTCCCCGGCCGAGCACTCGATCGCTATCTTGCGGCGTACTTCTGCAAAAGGGGAAGCGACATGACCACGACATCCTGGCGAGACGACCCGGCGCATCGCATGCGCATCGCGACGGCCGACGGCGAGTTCGACGCGTATCTGGCACGTCCGGATTCGGCGCCGCGGCCGGCGGTGGTCGTGCTGCACGAGGTGTTCGGCGTCAATGCCGATCTGCGCGCGACCTGCGACGAGCTGGCCGAGGCCGGCTACCTCGCGCTGTGCCCGGAGCTGTTCTGGCGGCAGGCGCGCGGCGTGGATCTGTCGGTGCGCTCGAAGGCGGACTGGGAGCAGGGCCTGGCCTACTACCGCGCGTTCGATCTGGACCTCGGCGTGCGCGACGTCGCCGCGACCGTCGCGGCGGCCCGCACGCTGCCGGGCAGCACCGGCAAGGTCGGCGTGATGGGTTTCTGCCTGGGCGGCCTGCTGACGTTCCTGGCCGCGGCGCGCACGCTGGTCGATGCCGCGGTGGCGTTCCACGGCGCGCGTACCGACGAGTTCCTGGCCGAGGCGGACGGCGTCCGGGCGCCGCTGCAGATGCATCTGGCCGACGAGGACGAGTTCATCCCGAAGGACGCGCAGCGGCGGATCGAGGATGCGCTGCGCGGTCGGCCGGGCTTCGAGGTCCACGGCTATCCGGGCTGCCGGCACGCGTTCTCGCGCCACGGCGGCATGCATTACGACGCCGACGCGGCCGAGCGGTCGCGCAGCCGCACGCTGGATTTCCTGCGCCGCCACCTCGGCTGAGACCGACGTCCGCGTCCGCGAACCGAACCCTCCCGAACCGCCGATTGACAGACCGAGGCGCATCACGATGAAAGAAGAGAGCTTCGCCGGACGCGGCGGCACCCGCATCTTCATGCGCTCGTGGCGCCCGGCCGCGCCGCGCGCGGTCGTCGTGATCTGCCACGGCGTCAATTCGCACGGCGGCCAGTACCGATGGGCCGCCGAACGCTTCGAGGCGGCCGGCTTCGCGGTGTACGCGCTGGATCTGCGCGGCCGCGGCCGCTCGGAAGGACCGCGCTTCTACGTCGAGGATATCGCCGACTACGTCGAGGATCTCGGCACGCTGATCGAGACGGCGCATGCGCGCGAGCAGGGCCTGCCGCTGTTCCTGCTCGGCCACAGTGCCGGCGGTGTCGTCTCGTGCACGTATGCGCTCGATCACCAGGACCGGCTGTCCGGACTGATCTGCGAGAGCTTCGCGTTCCAGGTGCCCGCGCCGGCGTTCGCGCTCGCACTGATCAAGGGACTGGCGCGCATCGCGCCGCGTCTGCCGGTGCTCAAACTCAGGAATGCCGATTTCTCGCGCGATCCGGCGGCCGTGGCCGCGCTCGACGCCGATCCGCTGACGCGCGGCGAAGTGCAGCCGGCCGCGACCGTGGCCGCCCTGGTGCGCGCGACCGAACGGCTGCGCCGCGAGTTTCCGCGGATCACGCTGCCGGTGCTGATCCTGCACGGCACCGCCGACAAGGCGACCGTGCCGGCCGGCAGCCGCTACTTCCACGAGACCGCCGGTTCGGCCGACAAGACGCTGCGACTCTACGAGGGCCATGCCCACGATCTGCTCAACGATCTCGGCAAGGACGCCGTGATGGCCGAGATTCTGGGCTGGATCGACGCACGGCTGCCTTGAGTCCGCGCGGGCGGTCGCGAAGGCGCCGCTCGTCGATCGGTCCGACGCCGTGGATCGTGATGCCGGCGCGCCCGGCGGCGCCGGCCGCCTCGCAGCGATCGAACCGCGGCCAGGCGGGCGCGTCGATGCCGATGCCGGCGAGGCCGCCACTGCGCGTCACCAGCCGAGTGCGCGCGCGGATCCTGTCGCCGCCGGCGACGGTCGGCTCGGATCCGCGCGCCTGACCGGCCGACAGTGGCAGCTCGCGACCGGCGAGCGATGCCGGCCGTCGGCCGTCGCCTCAGTCGACCTCGAACTGCTGCAGCGAGACCGGCAGGCCGCTGCCCTCGATGACCATGATCAGCGACGATGCGAAGCCGATGCTCGCGAACGTCACGGGTGTGGCCGCGCCGCATGCGGGTGCGCGGATGAACGAGGGGTGCGTCTCGGCGGCGGTGTTGTTGGCCGGGTAGAAGCCCGGCAGCGTCTGCGCGCCGGCGCCGTTGGTCCACTCGACGACGAGGTTGTTCGCGGCGGTATCGGCGATCGTGCCGGTGACCGGAATCGTGAAGCTGGTCGGTTCGTTGCCCGCAGGCACGGAGAGGTTCTGGGTCGCGCTGCCGATCGGCGTCAGCGCCGCGAGCGGGATCGTGTCCACCGGCGTCGCCGCCGGGATCGTGTAGAGATTGACCGTGATCGGCAAGGGGGCGTTGGCGCCGCTGCCGCCGTCGCGCAGCGCGATCGTCACCGCGCTGACGGTCGCGCTCGATGCCGCGCCGTGCTCGGACAGATAGAAGCGGCGATAGAACGCGCTCTCGGTCGTCGCATCGGCATCGTTGCCGCAGGAGACGCCATCGGTGCCCGGCGTGTTGTCGGTCTGCTGCGAGATCGACGTGGCGCCGAGCGCGATCGCGGTGCCGCTGACGCGGCCGCTGCCGCTCTCGCCGCGCGACCAGCTGGCGGCATGCGCCGCGCCGGCCGACGCCAGTACCAGGGCCGCCGCGAGGACGGAGATCGAAGCATCGCGCATGGGGTCGCACTCCCGAACGAAAGGAGCGCCATTGTTCGCGGCCGATGCGGCGCTGCCCACTTCACGGACGCTTGGCCGATGACAGCGAGCTGGACGGTGTCGTGGCGCCGTGCAGCCGGCGAGTCGTCCGCGTGCGGATCGCCGAGCCGCGCGGCACGGGTTGCCGGTCGCGAGGTCTGCGCACGCGGCCGGCGAGGCGGTGCGCCGCAAACGGGCGGCAGGGCGCGAAGGCCCATCCGGGCCGCCGCCGTCGGCGCTGCCGCGCGGTGCGGCCCGGCGTCGCCGCACCGCGAGCGGCGGCATTGCGCGATGCTTGCGCGTACGATGGCACGCAGGACGCGGCGGAAGACCCGCGACGCGGTCGCGGTGCACGCAGCACTGGTTTTCTCGAAGAGGGCTCGGCGATGTCGACGTACGGCAAGCGTGTCGCGATGGCGATCGTGTTCCTCGCATGCGGCGGCACCGCCGCTGCCGATCCGCCGCCGGTGCCGGCCGCACCGGCGCACGACGCGGCACTCGCACGCGCGCTCGGCGCCGACGAGCTCGGCATGCGCCACTACGTGCTGGTCGTGCTGAAGACCGGACCGCATACGATGCCGGCCGGACCCGAACGCGACGCGATGTTCAAGGGACACTTCGCGAACATGAGCCGCCTCGCGGCCGAGGGCAAGCTGGCGGTGGCCGGTCCGCTCGACGGCGTCGACGGCTGGCGCGGCCTGTTCATCCTGGCGACCGCCGATCTGGCCGAGGCCCGGCGTCTCGTCGAGACCGATCCGGTCGTCGCGCACGGCGAGATGGTCGCCGAGTACCACGCGCTGTACAGCTCGGCCGCGCTGATGCAGGTCAACGAGACGCACGGCCGCATCGCCGCGAAGAAGCGGCCGTGACCGGTCTGCGAGGCGGCGCGGACCGGCCGCCGCCGACGAGCCGCGTTGCGGTGCGGCAGCGGCTGGTGCGCCGGATCGTGTCGGCGATGCTGATCGTGGTCGCCCTCATCCATCTGCTGCCGTTGTCCGGCGTGCTCGGCGCCGATCGGCTCCAGGCGCTCTACGGCGTGACGCTGAGCGATCCGAATCTGATCATCCTGATGCGCCATCGCGCGGTGCTGTTCGGTCTGCTCGGCGCAGGTCTGCTGATCGCCGCGGTGCGTCCGGCACTGCACGGCGCCGCCCTGATCGCGGCCGCGGTCAGCGTCGCCTCGTTCCTCGCGCTGGCCGCGCTGGCCGAGCGCTACGATGCCGCGATCGCCCGTGTCGTCGCCGCCGATGTCGTTGCCGCCGTGGCGATCGCGATCGGTATCGTCGCGCATGTGCTGGCCCGGCATCGCGCGAGTCGGGATCGCGATTGACGATCGCATCGATCGCGCGGCCGACCTGCGGCGTGGATCGTGTGGCCAGTCGCGATCATGCGGGCGGCACCCGGGTCTGATCCGGCGGCGCCGACGCCGCGGAGAGGCGGCATTCGCTCTGTCGCGATCGCGTGCCCGGCCTGCGCCGCGCTCAGCCCAGCCCCGGCTCGAATGCCGGCACCGCCGGCCCGAGCAGCGGTGCCGGCCCGGGCCGCAGGCCGTGCACGGACCAGGTCGAGCGGCTGCGCCGCGTCTGCACCCGGATCGCGCGGTTGCGCGCGATCGACTCGGCGGTCGCGTAGCCGCGCGGATGATCCAGATGCACGACGATCGCGCGATGGCGGATGCGCAGACCGCGCACGCCGAGGTGGGCGAGGCGTTCGCCGAATTCGCGATCCTGGCCGCCGTAGCCCATGCGCTCGTCGAAACCGTTGACGGCGAGGATGTCGTGGCGCCAGCCCGACGCGTTGTGGCCGTTCCAGCTCGCGCGCGCGGTGCTCAGGCGGTCCCACAGCGCGGCGCGATGGCCGTGCACGCGCAGCTTGCGCGAGATCGCGGTGTCGGTGCAGCCGTGGACGCGCAGCCAGGCCGGATCGACGAAGCGGCCCTGCGCGATGTCGTCGGCGTCGATGCGCTGCGAGGTGCCGAGCGGCAGCTTGCAGTATCCGCCCGACAGGAAGCGGCCCGGCTGGCGCAGGGTCGCGTGCGTCGCGACGAAGTCGGCGCGCGGGATGCAGTCGCCATCGGAGAACACCAGATAGTCGGTCTGCGCCGCCTCCACCGCGCGATTGAGGATCGCACTCTTGCGAAAGCCCTGATCCGGGTGCCACACGTGCGTCAGCGCCAGGCCGAGCCGCGGTGCGACGCGCTCGAGCACGTCGCGCGTGCGCGCGTCGCTGCCGTCGTCGGCGATCACCAGCTCGAATCCGCGCATGCCCTGCGCGGCGTAGCCGGCCAGCGCCTTCTCGAGCCACAGCGGCTGGTTGTAGGTGGACAGGATGATGCTGAGCTCGGGCCGCGCGGCCTGCACGCGCCAGCGGCGGATCGTCGTCGACATCGGCGTGTCTCGCGGGAAGGCGGGCCGGCAGACTAGGCAGGCCGCGCGTCAGTGCGATGACGCGCGGACGGCAGGTCGATGACGCCGCCTCGCACGAAGCCGCGGCGCGCCGGCGCCGCAGCCGGGCGCTACGCCGGGATCGCGCCCTCGTGCTCGGCCAGAAACGCCAGCAGCCGGTCCTCGTCCCAGATCTCGATGCCGAGCTCGGTGGCCTTGTCGAGCTTGGAGCCGGCCTCGCTGCCGGCGACGACGAAGGCGGTCTTCTTCGACACGCTGCCGGCCACCTTGGCGCCGAGCGCCTCGAGCCGCGCGCGCGCCTGGTCGCGCGTCAGTGTCGTCAGCGTGCCGGTCAGCACGACGCTCTGGCCTTCGAGCGGCGCGGCCGGCGCGTCGACGCCGCCGGCCGAGGCGAGATCGGCCAGCACGCGCTCGCGCGCGGCGAACGTGTCGCCGAGCAGACGCGCCTGGTCCGGGTCGGCGAGCCAGGCGACGAATGCCGCGGCGGTCTCGGCCGGCAGGCCGGCTGCGACCAGATGATGCTCGGGCGCGCCGAGGATCGCCGCGGCGCCGTCGAACGCGGCCGCGAGCTGGGCGGCGCGCTTGGGCGTCAGCTTCGGGATCTCCAGCGCGGCCAGCACGGCATCGGGCGCCAGCGCCTTGCGCAGCTTCGGCGACGGCGCGTGCTCGTCGCCGATCGTGACGCCGCGCGCGAGCAGGTCGTCGATGACCTGCTGGTTACCGGACTGCTCGAAGAAGTGGCCGATCGCGCGCGCGACCTCGCTGCCGATGTCCGGCACGCGCGTGAGCAGCGGCCAGGGCAGGCGGCGGATCGTCTCGAGCCGGCCGAACCAGGCCGCCAGCGTCTTGGCGGTGCTCTCGCCGACGTGCTCGATGCCGAGCGCGTAGAGGAACCGTTCCAGCGTGGTCGCGCGGCTGTGCTCGATCGCCTCGATCAGGTTCTCGGCCCATTTGGTCGCGATCTTGCCGGCCTTGACCGTCTCGGGCGTGGTGCCGTCGCGCTCGTCGGCCTGGCGCTTCATCTCGATCAGGTCGTCGAGCGTCAGCCGGTACAGATCGGCGACCGAGCCGACGAAGCCGAGCGTGGTCAGGTCCTCGATCAGCCGTTCGCCGAGGCCCTCGATGTCCATCGCGCGGCGCGCCGCGAAATGGAACACCGCCTCCTTGCGCTGCGCCGGACAGACCAGCTCGCCCGAGCAGCGCGCGACGACCTCGCCTTCCTCGCGCACGATGTCCGAGCCGCAGACCGGGCAGTGCGCCGGCATCGCCCACGGCACGGTGCCGGGCGGGCGCTGGTCCGGCACGACGCGCACGACCTCGGGAATCACGTCGCCGGCGCGGCGCACGATCACCGTATCGCCGACGCGCACGTCGAGCCGCGCGACCTGGTCGGCGTTGTGCAGCGTCGCGTTGGTCACGGTCACGCCGCCGACCTGGACCGGCTCGAGCTTGGCGGCCGGCGTCGCCGCGCCGGTGCGGCCGATGTTGATGTCGATCGAGACGACGCGCGTGGCCTGTTCCTGCGCCGGAAACTTGTGCGCGATCGCCCAGCGCGGCGTGCGGCCGACGAAGCCGAGCTCGCGCTGGCCGGCCAGGTCGTCGAGCTTGTAGACGACGCCGTCGATGTCGAACGGCAGCGCGTCGCGGCGCTCGCCGATGCGCCGGTAGTAGGCCAGGCAGCCCTCGGCGCCGCGCGCGGTCTCGACCAGCGTGCTGACCGGGAATCCCCATTCGCGCAGACGCATCAGCACGGCCGAGTGCGTCTCGGGCAGCTCGCCGCCTTCGACGACGCCGAGCGCGTACGCATAGAACGACAGCGGCCGCGACGCGGTGATGCGCGGATCGAGCTGGCGCAGCGAGCCGGCCGCACCGTTGCGCGGATTGGCCAGTACCTTGCCGCCGTCGCGGCGCGCGCGTTCGTTGTAGGCCTCGAATGCGGCGCGCGGCATGTAGACCTCGCCGCGCACCTCGAGCACGCGCGGCCAGCCGCGGCCGCGCAGGCGCAGCGGCACGGCCCTGACCGCGCGCAGGTTCGCGGTGACGTCCTCGCCGGTCTCGCCGTCGCCGCGCGTCGCGCCGCGCACGAAGACGCCGTCCTCGTAGCGCAGGCTGATCGCCAGGCCGTCGAACTTCGGCTCGACCGAGAACAGCGGGTCGGCCTCCTCGGTGCGCTCGACGACGCGCCGCACGAAGTCGTGGATCTCCTCGTCGCTGAACGCATTGGCCAGCGACAGCATGCGGATCTCGTGATGCACCTCGTCGAACGCGCGCGACGGCGCCGCGCCGACGCGGCGCGTCGGCGAGTCGGGCGTCGCCAGTTCCGGATGCTCGGTCTCGAGCGCCTCGAGCTCGCGCATCAGCCGGTCGTACTCGGCGTCCGGGATGTCCGGATCGTCGAGCACGTGGTAGCGGTGGTTGGCGTCGTCGATGCGCTCGCGCAGCTCGGCGGCGCGGCGGGCGGGGGAGGGGGCGGGACCGGTCATGGCGCGGAGTGTAGAGCCTGCGACGGACTCGCAGCTGAGCGTGCCGCCGGCCGCACTGCGGCGGCGACCGTGCATGCGGGATCGGGTACGGCGACGCCCGCCGCGCCGCTCGGCGTCGCTCGCGCCCGAGTATCGGATCGCCGTGCAGCGGGCGGTACGGCGGATCGTCGACGTCGGTCCGCGCCCGGGCCGGATCGATCGGGCCGAACACCGCGAGGTCCTCGCGTGCGCGATTGCGCCCCTCATCGTGATCGCCAGGCGCGCGCCGCGTCACGACAGCCCGACCGGCGCCGCCAATGCGCCGGCACAACTTAGTTTGAAATGCAAACTAGTTTATGTATGATCCGCTCCCGACTGCCGGAGCCCTGCGATGTCGACCTATCCCACCGATGCTTCCGAGCGCCTGCACGGGCTCGACGCGCTGCGCGGCGGCGCCCTGCTGCTGGGCGTGGTGCTGCACGCCGCGCTGGCGTACTTTCCGGCGCCGGTCTGGCTGGTGACCGATACGGCCACCTCGCCGATCGCGGCGGTGCTGTTCTTCGCGATCCACGTGTTCCGGATGGCGACATTCTTTCTGCTCGCCGGTCTGTTCGCGCAGCTGATGCTGCAGCGGCGCGGCACGGCCGGCTTCGTTCGCGACCGCCTGCTGCGGATCGCCGGACCCCTGCTCGCGTTCTGGTGGCCGGTGCTGGCCGCGATCGTCGCCGTGATCGTCTGGAACGCCTGGATCCAGACCGGCGGCCAGCTGCCGGCCGAGGCACCGCCGGGTCCGTCGTTCACGCCCGACGATTTTCCGCTGACCCATCTGTGGTTCCTGTGGGTGCTGCTGCTGTTCTACGCCGTGCTGCTGCTGGTCCGCCTGCCGCTGTCACGATGGGATCGCGGCGGCGCGTGGACGCGCCTGGGCGGGCGGCTGGTCGGCGCGCTGATCGGGCCGTGGGGGCCGGTCGTGCTGGCCGTGCCGCTGGCCGTCGCGCTGTACACCACGCCGAACTGGATCGCGTTCTTCGGCATACCGACGCCGGATCAGGCGCTGATTCCGAATCGCGCCGCGCTGACCGGTTTCGGCGTGGCGTTCGGCTTCGGCTTCCTGCTGGCGCGTCGCCGCGAAGCGCTCGCGGCGATCGCGGCACGCTGGCCGCTGTATCTGGCCGTCGCGCTGACGGCGACCGCCACCGCGCTGCTGCTGGCCGGCGGCCCCGGACCGAGCCTGGTGCCGCTGACCGCGCCCGGCGCCAAGGCGACCGCCGCAGCGGTCTATGCGCTGGCGGTCTACGCGTCCACGTTCGCGGCCGTGGCGCTGGCGCTGCGTTTCGCGGCCGGTCACAGCGCGCTGCGGCGCTACCTGGCCGATGCCGCGTACTGGATCTACATCGTCCATCTGCCGCTGGTCATGGCCGGCCAGGTGCTCGTGCAGGGGCTGGCCTGGCCGTGGTGGCTCAAGCTCGGCGCGGTCGTCGCCGGTGCAAGCGCCATCGCACTGGCGAGCTACGCACTGCTGATCCGACACCGCGTCATCGGGCGCTGGCTCGACGGACGCCGCGTGCCGCGCCGGGATGCGGCGTCCGATGCGCCGGCCGCCCCGGCCGTCGATCCCGTACGCGACCGGTCCGCGGCGCCGGCCGCACCGTTGCCCGGCGGGCGCTGAAGCCGGCTACCATCCGGCGCGACGCCGCGCCTGATGGACCTTGCGGTCGCCGCAGCGATCGAGCCGGTCCCGTGCGGGCGGTGCGTCTCTGCGGAGATTCCCGGCCGGCGGCGAAGCGGCCGTCTCGGACACTCGAACAGGAATGCCCATGTCCCTCCCACCGCGCACGCATTCGCCCGAAGACGATCTGGCCTTCCTGCGTTCGATCGCCGAAGGCGCCGGCCGCACGCGCATGGCCGGCGGCATCGCCTACCTGGCCGGTGGTCTGCTCTACGGCCTGCAGTGCCTGTTCCACTGGGGGCAGACGATCGGCCTGATCCGCTGGCCGGCCGGGGCGACGCTGAGTTTCGTCGTCGCCGTGACCGTGGTCTTCCTGATCGTGCTGATCGCCGCGATCCGGCGCGACCGCGGCGCCAGCCGTCAGGGATCCTCCGCCAACCGCGCGCTCGGGGCCACGTTCGCCGGTGCGGGTCTGGCCAACCTGGCGATGGTCGCGGTGTTCGGTGCCAATGCGCTGCGTCTGGGCAGCCTGGAGGTCTGGCTGCTGTATCCGGCCGTGGTGTTCGCGCTGCAGGGCGCGGTCTGGTACGTCATGCACGCGCTGCAGCGGCGCACCTGGATGCTGGCGACGGCGATCGGCTGGCTGGTCGCGGCGGTCGCGCTCGGCCTCGCCAATGGGTCGGCGCACTATCTCGCGGTCTGCACCGTCTCGCTGTTCGGGCTGATGGCGCTGCCGGGCTGGATCATGCTGCGCGAAGCGCGCGTGGCGCAGGCCGGGATCTGAGGCACCGATGGGTCTGGCCGACCTCGGCGGTATCGACGAGATCATCCACGGCCGTCTGCGGCTGGGCGTGATGGTCTACCTGGCCGACGCGGAGGTCGCCGACTTCACCGAGCTGAAGACCGCGCTCGACGCCACGCAGGGCAATCTGTCGGTGCACCTGAAGAAGCTCGAGGAGGCCGGCTACGTCGCGATCGAGAAGACGTTCGTCGAGCGCAAGCCGCTGACGCGCATCCGCATCACGCCGGCCGGCCGGCGCGCGTTCACGGCCTATCTCGCGGCGATGGGCCGGCTGATCGGATCGCGCGGCTGATACGCCGCCGGCTTTCGGTGCGCATAGGCCATCGTCGCTGGCGACCTCGTCGGCAGTGTGTCGGCGAACGCGGTGCCATCGTCCCCAGGGGATCCGGCGGACCGGCCGCCGATGCGCATGCGAGCACGCACCGCAGGCGATGTCGCTCAGCTCGCCGACCAGACCGCCAGCTCGTAGCCGTCGGGATCGACGAAATGGAACCGCCGCCCGCCCGGGAACGCGAAGATCGGCCGGCTGATCCGCGCGCCGGCCCGTTCGAGCCGGTGCTGCGCGGCTTCGAGATCGTCGGCGTAGACGATCACCAGCGGACCGCCCGGGCGCGGCTGGCCGACCGCGAAGCCACCGCTGAGGCGGCCGTCGCGGAACTCGCAGTAGGCCGGTCCGTAGTCGGTGAACGTCCAGCCGAATGCCGCTCCGTAGAAGGCCTTGGCGCGCTCGATGTCGGTGACGTCGAACTCGACGTAGTCGATGCGCCGGTCCTGGCCATGTGAAGTCATCGCGTGGGTTTCCGGTCGGCAGGGGCGGCCATCATCGCCGAGCCGCGGCGCGCCGTCTGCCGCGCACCGCGTCCGAACCCCGCGATGCGCTCGCGCGCGTTGCAGCAGCCCATGTCGATGACGTCTCCGGCCGATTGTCATAACCTCGCCGGCATGGGGGTCGAACGAACGGACGAGGAACTGATGTCGGCTTACGCCGGGGGCGATACCGTCGCCTTCGAAATCCTCTATCGGCGCCACCGCGGCACGGTCTATCGCTTCGCGCTGCGCGGCCTGCACAACCGCGCCGATGCCGACGAGGTGTTCCAGGAGACCTGGAGCCGGCTGATCGCCGCGCGCGAGCGCTACCGGCCCGAGGCCAAGTTCACGACCTGGCTGCTGCAGATCGCGCACAACCTGATCGTCGACCGTTTCCGCCGCCAGCGGCCGGCCGTCTCCGACGAGGAGGCCGACGCGGTGTTCCGCCAGCTCGACGCGCCCGAAGCCGAACGGCCCGATCGCGTGCTCAGCGAGTTCGAGCAGCGCCGCAAGCTGCAGCTCGCGCTCGAGGACATGCCCGAGGATCAGCGCCTGGCGTTCCTGCTGCGCATCGAGGGCGGACTCGGGCTTGCTGAGATCGGCGAGCTGACCGGTGCCGGCCGCGAGACCGTCAAATCGCGGCTGCGCTACGCGCTGGCGCGCATCCGGGCGAGGTTCCAGTCGTGAGCGGCGACCGGCACGAGCGCGACCTCGAGGCATTCCTCGCCGAGGACGGCGGCGAACTCGGCCGGCTCTACCGCAAGCTGCCGCGGACCGAGCCGCCACGCCGGCTCGATCGCGCGGTGCTGGCCGAAGCGGCCCGCGCGGTGCGCGGTGCCGACGCGCGGAGCCGGCCGCGCCAACGCTGGCTGCTGGGCCTGGGGTCGGTCGCCGGCGTCGTGCTCGCAGCCGGTATCGCCTGGCAGGTACAGCGCGAGAGCGCGTCCGGCACGGTGCCGGTCGCGCCGCCGACCGCGCCGCCCGGCGTGATCACGGTCGAGCCGATCGTGCCGCCGCCGGCCGAGCCGGTGCCCTCGCCGGTGCCGCCCGCGCCGGCCGTGCCCTCGGCGCAGTCCGCGGCGGCGCCGCCGAAGCCGCCTGCGCCCGCACGCGAGGGACCGCCGCGCCGCGCGGCGGCCGAACCGGTGACGGCGCACGCCGAACGCAAGATCGCACCCGAGCCGGCTGCGGCACCGCCGCCGCCGGCCGACATGTCGAAGGCCGAGCCTGCCGATGCCGCCGCCGATGCGAAACCGCTCACCGAGCGCGCCGCGGCACCGGCCGCTCGCGAGGAGGCGCCGGCCGAGAGCGCGGCGCGCGCGCGCGCCGGCACGGTCGCCAGTCCGGCACCGATCACCTCGACCGAACTGCGCCGCAACATGCGCCTGCCGCCGGACCGCTGGCTCGACGAGATCCGCCGCCTGCAGCGCGAGGGCCAGCACCACTGGGCCCGCGAGAATCTGCGGCTGTTCCGACGCGTGCATCCGCGCCGCGCGATCCCGGCCGATCTGCAGCCGCTGCTCGACGACTGAGATCGGCTGCGACGCGGCCGACGCGATCGCACCGCGATCGGCCCGGCGGCGTTCCCGCGCTCGCTTCGCCGGCGGCAGGATCGTTCGCGCGCATGCGCGGTCCGCAGCAGGAAACGGCAAGCCGTTCGCTCGCGTCATTCGTTTCGAGCCGCCGATCGGCACAGGCTCTGCGGTGGTGCCGCCGGACCGCGAAGCGCGCCGCCGCGCCGCCTACAATGCGGCGATGGCGAGCAGCGAAACCCTGGCCGGCGAGTGCCGCCTGCAGCAGGACATCAAGAAGAGCCGCTTTCTGGCGCTGGCCGCACCGCTCGACGCGGCCGAGGGCGCGCTGCGCTTCGTCGCGCGCGTGTCCGATCCGGCCGCCACGCACAACTGCTGGGCCTACCGGCACGGCCAGCAGTACCGCTTCTCCGACGACGGCGAGCCCGGCGGCACCGCCGGCCGGCCGATCCTGCAGGCGATCGAAGGGCAGGGCCTCGATCGCGTCGTCGTCGTCGTCACGCGCTGGTACGGCGGCATCAAGCTCGGCGCCGGTGGTCTCGCACGCGCCTACGGCGGCTGCGCGGCCGAGTGCCTGCGGCTCGCCGCGCGGCTGCCGATCATCGAGCGCATCACGCTGGAGGTGCGCTGCGATTTTCCGACGCTGCCGATCCTGCATGCGCGGCTGCCCGAATTCGCGGCCGAACGAATCGACGAAATGTTCGACGCGGACGGCGCGGTGCTGCGCGTTGCGCTGCCGCGCGCACGGGCCGCAGCGTTCGCCGACTGGCTGCGCGACCTGACCCGCGGTCGCGGCAGCGTGCGGGACGCCGCGTCTTCCGCGCAATGATCGCCGCGCCGCCGGCGCCTCAGTCGAGAAAGATGAAGAACGACGCCAGCGCGATCAGTGCGAATCCGACCAGATGGTTCCACTTGATCGCGGCGCCGAGGTAGGTGACCGAGAACACCACGAACACGACCAGGGTGATGATCTCCTGGATCGTCTTGAGCTGCGCCGGATTGTAGACCTGGTAGCCCATCCGGTTGGCCGGCACCTGCAGGCAGTACTCGAAGAACGCGATGCCCCAGGCGACCAGGATCACCGCGAACAGCGGTCGGTCGGTGAACTTCAGATGCCCGTACCAGGCGAACGTCATGAACACGTTCGAGGCGATCAGCAGCAGGATCGGGGCGGTATAGGTCCACATGGGCGGCACTCCGGCGCGGGGCACAGGCGGGATGAAGGGCGCGAGCCTAGCCCAATCGCCGAGCCCCGGGGTGTGCCTGCGCCGCGCATCGGCGAGAATGGGCGCCGGTGCCGCCGGGCGCCGCCGCTTCCCGCCGTGCCGGCGCGGACCGTCCCCCCGACCCGAACCGACATGGCCAAGAATCCGTTCCGCACCGCCCAGTACCTGATCAGCGCGCATCACCTGCGCGACCTGCCGCCCGACGACGGCGCCGAGGCGGCGTTCGCGGGCCGCTCCAACGCCGGCAAGTCCAGCGCGCTCAATGCGATCTGCGACCAGCAGGGCCTGGCGCGCACCAGCAAGACGCCGGGGCGCACGCAGCAGCTGGTGGTGTTCCCGATCGACGCGGCGCACCGGCTGATCGACCTGCCCGGTTACGGCTACGCCAAGGTGCCGGCCAATCTGCGCCTGCACTGGCGCGGCCTGATCGATACCTACCTGCGCACGCGCGGCGCGCTCAAGGGCCTGGTGCTGATCATGGACGTGCGCCATCCGCTGCGCGATTTCGACCAGCAGATGCTCGAGTACGCGGTCGCGACCGGCCGCGCCGTGCACTGCCTGCTGACCAAGGCCGACAAGCTCTCGCGCAGCGAGGGCATGCGCACGCTGATGGCGGTGCGCAAGGAACTGCAGACGTTGGCGCCGCAGGCGACCGCGCAGCTGTTCTCGTCGCTGTCCAAGACCGGCGTGGACGAGGCGCGCGCGGTGCTGTCGCAATGGCTCGGACTCGGCGGCGCTGACTGAGCGCTAAATCGGCGCCGAGCTCGTTCAGGTCGGCGCGCGGCGCGCTCTGGCACGCTTCGGGCTCGATCGCGGGGGCTTACGTTGCGCGATCGTCCCCGCCCCTTCAAGAACCCAGGAGAGTCGCCATGCTCAAGTTGGCCATTTTCTTCGCCGTGGTCGCGCTGATCGCCGGCGCGCTCGGCTTCACCGGCATCGCCGGTGCCTCGGCCGGTATCGCCAAGATCATCTTCTTCATCTTCCTCGTCCTGGTCGCGCTGGCGATCCTCGGCATCGTGCTCGGCATCAACCTGTTCACATAGCCGCGAAGCTTCGGTGCGTCGCGGCGGCCCCGTCGCGACGCGCCGCCGCGGGCCCGGCGGCCGGGCCGCGTGGCATATCCTATGCGCCTCATGCGCGGCCGCATCCCCGACACCTTCATCGATGACCTGCTGACCCGCGTCGACATCGTCGACGTGATCGAGCAGCGCGTGCCGCTGCGTAAGGCCGGTCGCGACTGGACCGCGCGCTGCCCGTTCCACGACGAGCGCTCGCCGTCGTTCACGGTGTCGCCGGCCAAGCAGTTCTATCACTGCTTCGGCTGCGGCGCGCACGGCAGCGCGATCAAGTTCCTCATGGACTACGACCGGCTCGAGTTCGTCGACGCGGTCGAGGAGCTGGCCACGCGCGTCGGCCTCAAGGTGCCGTACGAGGGCGGCGGCCGGCGCGAGGTCCGCGAGGACAGCGCCGAGCTGTTCGAGCTGCTCGAGGGCGCGGCGGCGTTCTACCGGCGCGCGCTGGCGAGCAGTCCCAGGGCCCAGGCGTATTTCGACGGCCGCGGCGTCGACGAGGCCACGCGCACGCGCTTCGGTCTGGGCTATGCACCGGACAGCTGGGACGGCGTGCTGCAGGCGCTCGGGCGTACGCCGCAGCGGATCGCGCTGCTCGACAAGGCCGGCATGCTGGCCGGCGGCGAGGGCGGCAAGCGCTACGACCGCTTCCGCGACCGCGTGATGTTCCCGATCCTCGACCGGCGCGGCCGCACGATCGCGTTCGGCGGCCGCGTCATGGGCAAGGACGACGGCCCCAAGTACCTCAACTCGCCCGAGACGCCGCTGTTCCACAAGGGCCACGAGCTGTTCGGCCTGTGGCAGGTGCGCGAGGCCAACCAGAAGATCGCGCGCCTGCTCGTCGTCGAAGGCTACATGGACGTGATCGCGCTGCATCAGGCCGGCATCACGCAGGCGGTCGCGACGCTCGGCACCGCGACGACGCGCGAGCATGCCGAACTGCTGTTCCGCAACGCGGCCGACGTCTATTTCTGCTTCGACGGCGACCGCGCCGGCCGCCAGGCCGCCTGGCGCGCCGTCGAGTCGGTGCTGCCGCGCATGCGCGACGGGCGCCAGGCCTGGTTCCTGTTCCTGCCCGAGGGCGAGGATCCCGATTCGCTGGTGCGCCAGGAAGGCGCGGCCGGTTTCGAGCAGCGCCTGAAGGCCGCCACGCCGCTCAGCGCGTTCTTCTTCGCCGAGGTCGGCAAGGAGTCGGACCTCGGCAGCCTCGAGGGCAAGGCGCGGCTGGCCGCGCGGGCGCGGCCGCTGATCGCGCAGATCCCCGAGGGCGCGTTTCGCGACCTCATGGAAGGCGAGCTCGAGCGCGCCAGCGGCACGCGCATGCCGGGCGCGGCGAGTCCGGCCAGTGCGCCGCTGATCGCGCGCGCCTCGGCCGAGGCGCGGGCCTCACGGCCGCCGCAGCGCTCGCTGGTGCGCACCGCGGTCGCGCTGCTGGTGCAGAACCCGGCGCTCGGCGCGACGGTCGAGCCGCCGTGGACGTTCGCCGAGCTGCGCCAGCCCGGCGTCGCGCTGCTGATCGAGCTGATCGCGCTGACGCGCAGCCGGCCGAGCCTGACCACCGGCGCCCTGCTCGAGCATTTCGGCGAGCGCGAGGAGGCCGCCGCGCTGCAGAAGCTCGCGGTGATGGCGTTTCCCGGCGACGGCGAGGCCCTGCAGGCCGAGTTCGCCGGCGCGCTGGCGCAACTGGAGCGTCAGGCGCGCCTGCAGCGCCGCGACGATCTGCAGCGCAAGCTGCACGAAACCGCGCTCAGTCCGGCCGAAAACGACGAGCTGCGCAGCCTGCTGGCGGCCGGCGGCCGCTGAGCGGCGCGGGCGCGCGGCGAAAGTTCGGCAAACGTCGCCGAACTGGACAGCATTGCCGACTTCGAGGACACTTGCGCGCCTGTTCGATCGGCTAAGGCCCCCGTGGCGAAGATCCTGGTCCTGCACGGCCCCAACCTCAACCTGCTCGGCACGCGCGAGCCCGAGGTCTACGGCTCGACGACGCTGGCCGCGATCGACGCGGAACTGGCGGCCGCCGCGGCGGCGGCCGGGCACGCGCTGGCGAGCTTCCAGAGCAATGCCGAGCACGAACTGATCGACCGGGTCCATGCGGCGCGCGAGGACGGCGTGGCCTGGATCCTGATCAATCCGGCCGCCTTCACGCATACCAGCATCGCACTGCGCGACGCGCTGGCCGCGGTGGCGATCCCGTTCATCGAGGTACACCTGTCCAACGTCCACGCACGCGAGGCGTTCCGCCATCACTCGGTCCTGTCGGCGCTCGCCGTCGGCGTGATCGGCGGCCTCGGCGTGGACAGCTACCGGTTCGGGCTCCAGGCGATTCTCGCCCGGCTCGCGGCCGTCCCATCCTGACCGGCCGCGGCATCCGCCGGGCCCCACCCAGACGAGTTCCCATCATGGATCTGCGCAAGATCAAGAAGCTGATCGATCTGCTCGAAGAGTCGAACCTGGCCGAGCTGGAGATCAAGGAGGGCGAGGAGATCGTCCGCCTGTCGCGATTCCCCAAGGGCATCCAGACCGTGTCCGCGCCGCTGCAGGCCGTCGCGGTCGAGCAGCCGGCCGCCGCACCGGCCGCGCCCGCCGCTGCCGCGAGCGCCGCGCCGGCCGTCAAGCCGGGCCTGCCGGAAGGCCACGTCGTGCATTCGCCGATGGTCGGCACCTACTACGCCTCGGCCAGCCCGGGCGCGCCGGCGTTCGTCACGGTCGGCCAGAAGGTCAAGGCCGGCGACACGCTCGGCATCATCGAGGCGATGAAGATGTTCAACCAGATCGAGGCCGACGTCGCCGGCACGGTCACCGCGATCCTCGTCGAGAACGGCAAGCCGGTCGAGTTCGACGAGCCGCTGTTCGTGATCGGCTGAGACGGAGCCCACGATGCTCGAGAAAGTCCTGATCGCCAATCGCGGCGAGATCGCGCTGCGCGTGCTGCGGGCCTGCCACGCGCTGGGCATCCGCACCGTCGCCGTGCACTCGACGGTCGACCGCAACCTCAAGCACGTCGGCATGGCCGACGAGTCGATCTGCATCGGGCCGGGGCCCGCGGCCGAGAGTTATCTGAACGTGCCGGCGCTGATCGCGGCGGCCGAGGTCACCGACGCGCAGGCGATCCATCCCGGCTACGGCTTCCTGTCCGAGAACGCCGACTTCGCCGAGCGCGTCGAGCAGTCCGGCTTCATCTTCATCGGTCCGACCGCCGGCGTGATCCGTCTGATGGGCGACAAGGTCGAGGCGATCAAGGCGATGAAGGCGGCCGGCGTGCCGTGCGTGCCGGGCTCGGGCGGGCCGCTCGGCGAGGACACCGCCGAGAACCTGCGCATCGCGCGCGAGATCGGCTACCCGGTCATCATCAAGGCTGCCGGCGGCGGCGGCGGACGCGGCATGCGCGTGGTGTTCACCGAGGCCCACCTCGGCAACGCGATCGCGATGACCAAGACCGAGGCGCGTGCCGCGTTCGGCAACGACCAGGTCTACATGGAGAAATTCCTCGAGAACCCGCGCCACGTCGAGATCCAGGTGCTGGCCGACGGGCAGGGCCATGCGATCCATCTGGGCGAGCGCGACTGCTCGATGCAGCGTCGCCACCAGAAGGTCGTCGAGGAGGCGCCGGCGCCCGGCATCACGCCCGAGCAGCGCGCCGAGATCGGCAAGGTCTGCGTCGACGCCTGCCTGCGCATCGGCTATCGCGGCGCCGGCACGTTCGAGTTCCTGTACGAGAACGGCCGCTTCTACTTCATCGAGATGAACACGCGCATCCAGGTCGAGCATCCGGTCACCGAGATGATCACCGGCATCGACCTGGTCCGCGAGCAACTGCTGATCGCGGCCGGCCACCCGCTGTCGATCCGCCAGGAGGACGTGCGGTTCACCGGCCACGCGATCGAATGCCGCATCAACGCCGAGGATCCCGACACGTTCATGCCGAGCCCCGGCACGATCAAGACCTTCGAGGCGCCCGGCGGTCCCGGCATCCGCGTCGATACGCATCTGTACGACGGCTACCGCATCCCGCCGAACTACGACTCGATGATCGGCAAGCTGATCGCGCACGGCGCCGACCGCGACACCGCGATCGCACGCATGCGCATCGCGCTGTCGGAGCTGGTCGTCGACGGCATCAAGACCAACGTGCCGCTGCAGCAGCGCATCATGGCCGACGGCGGCTTCCGCAGCGGCGGCCAGAACATCCACTACCTCGAGAAGCGCATCGCCGAGGCCAAGGACAAGGCGATCGGCATCGGCTGAGGCCGAGGCGAGACTCATGGCCTGGCTCGAACTCAATCTGACCGTGCGCCTGGACGACCAGCCGGCCGTCGAGGCCGCGCTCGAGGACGTCGGCGCGCTCGCGATCACGCTGCGCGACGCCGACGCCGAGACGCCCGACGAGCAGGCGATCTTCGAGCCGGGCGTCGGCGAGACGCCGCTGTGGGAGACGATCGAACTGTCGGCGCTGTTCGACGCCGGCGTCGACCGCAACGGCCTCATCCACGTGCTCGGCGAGCTGCTGCCGGCGCTCGCGCCGGACCAGATCGCGTTCCGCGAGGTCGCCGACCAGGACTGGACGCGCGCCTGGATGGACCAGTTCAAGCCGATGCGCTTCGGGCGGCGGCTGTGGATCTATCCGTGGAACGTCGAGCCGCCGGCCGATCCGGCACTGGCGATCGTGCGGCTCGATCCGGGCATGGCGTTCGGCACCGGCACGCATCCGACGACCGCGCTGTGCCTGGAATGGCTCGACGCGGCCGATCTGGCCGGCCGCCGCGTGATCGACTTCGGCTGCGGCTCGGGCGTGCTCGCGATCGCCGCGCTCAAGCTCGGTGCCGCCGAGGTCGCCGGCATCGACAACGATCCGCAGGCGATCACGGCCAGCCGCGACAATGCCGAGCGCAACGGCGTCGCCGACCGGCTCGCGCTGAGCCTGCCCGAGGCCTTCGACGATCGTCCGGCCGAGGTCTTCGTCGCCAATATCCTGGCCGGTCCGCTGGCCGAGCTCGCGCCGCGCTTCGCGGCCTGCGTCGTGCCGGGCGGCCTGCTCGCGCTGTCGGGCATCCTGCACGGCCAGCACGAGGACCTGCTCGTGCGCTACGGCGAGTGGTTCGACGATCTGAGCGTCGCGGTGCGCGAGGACTGGGTCCGCATCAGCGGACGGCGCCGCTAGCCGAGCGCGGCGCGCTGGCGTTCATCGCGTAAGGCTAGCATCGGGTGCCCCTGCGGCCGCTGCCGCGCAGAGCCGCCCGCGATGCCGATACTCTGGACCATCGGTCACTCGACCGACACGATCGATGCGTTCGTGCAGCGCCTGCACGCGCATGCGATCGAGGTCGTCGCCGACGTGCGCCGCTTTCCGGGCTCGCGCCGCCATCCGCAGTTCGGACCGACGCTGCCGGGCGCACTCGCCGAGGCCGGCATCGACTACCGGCACTTCGAGGCGCTCGGCGGCCGGCGCCGGCCGCTGCCCGATTCGCGCAACGGCGTCTGGCGCAGCGAGGCGTTCCGCGGCTACGCCGACCACATGGCGAGTGCGGCCTATCGCGACGCGTTCGCGCAGCTCGCGGCGCTGGCCACGGAACGGCGCTGCGCGGTGATGTGCGCGGAGCGGCTGTGGTGGCAATGCCACCGCTCGATGCTCGCCGACGACCTCACGCTGCACGGCTGGCAGGTCGAGCACATCCTCGGCGCCGATGCGACCGCGCCGCATGCGTTCCGCGAGCCGGCCTGGCTCGACGGCGACGTGCCGGTCTACGGCGAGGCGCAGGCCAGTCTGTTCTGAGGCCGATCGTCGCGGTCTTTCGCTCAGCCCGGCAGCGGATCGGCGCGACCGGTCAGCCGCGCGGCGATCGCGCGCCTGAGCGGCGGCAGCCGCGCCGCCGCTCCGAGTGCGGCTTCGCGCAGCCAGCGTGCCGGCGTGCGCTCGTCGGTGTAGAGCGAGACGATCAGGTTGGTCGCGCGATACAGCGGCTCGGTCTCGCGGCGGTGCTCGCGTGCGTAGCGCGCCAGCCGTGACGGATCGGCCAGGTCGCCGCCGGGCGCTGTCGCGCCGGCGCGGATCGCGGCGGCCAGCCGCGCCTGGCCGAGCAGGCCGAAGTTGAAGCCGTGCGCGGTCACCGGATGCATGCCGACCGCGGCGTCGCCGACCAGGGCGCAGCGCGGACCGGCGAAGCGATCGGCGAAGCTCGCGACCAGCGGATAGGCGTGGCGGCTGCCGGCCGGTCGCATCGCGCCGAGCCGGCCGTCGAGGCGGCGCGTGATCTCGACGCCGAACGCCGCATCGTCGAGCGCGATCAGCCGCTCGATCTCGAGCGGCGGCAGCGTCAGCACCAGCGACGAGCACGCACCGGCCAGCGGCAGCAATGCGACGGTCTGGCCGTGGTGGAACCATTCCAGCGCGACCGCGTCGTGCGGATGCTCGTGCGTCATCCGGCAGACCAGCATCGTCTTGCCGAAATCGCGCTGCCGCGCGCCGATGCCGAGCAGGCGCCGCGTCGTCGAGAACCGGCCGTCGGCCGCGACGACCAGCCGCGCCGCCAGCGTGCGGCCGTCCGACAGCTGCAGCACGGTCCGGTCTTGTCGTGAGGTGTCGAGCGCGCCGACGCGGCAGCCGTCGAGCAAGGTCACGCCGTCGCTGCCGATCGCCGCGTCGAACGCCGCGCGACGGATCGCCTGGTTCGCGACGAGGAAGCCGAGCGGTCCGCCGCCGCCGGCGCCGATCGTCAGCGGCGTCGCGCCGCGGCCGTTGACGATGCGTGCCTCGCGCAGCGGCGCGATCGCGTCCGCGTCGAGCCGCGCCCAAATGCCGGCCGCCTCGAGCAGACGGCGCGAGGGATGCGTCAGCGCGATCTCGCGTCCGTCGAACGCGGGCTCGGCGAGCGCCTCGCGCGATTGCGGATCGATCAGCGCAATGTGGAGGCCGCTGCCGCGCAGGCTGCGTGCCAGCGTGAGGCCGGCCGGTCCCGCGCCGACGATGGCGATGTCGATCTGCATGGCGACTCCTGCGATGGCCGGCACACGCCGGCACGGAGCGCGCAGTGTCGCGCCGGACGCGCGGCGCGGTGTTGACCGGCGTCAGGCGCGGCGCAGGTCGCGCGTGCCGGTGCTGCGGCGCGCGGTCGCAGCGCGCTCGGCCGAACGCCGCCGAGGCACGCGGCTGGGGCACCGAATGCGCCGGGACGGCCTCGCGCGTCGAACGGTCCCACTGGTCGTGGCGCGACCGGCGTCTCGTGTCCGGCCGGCGCCGCGCACGTACAATCGGCCGGCTCGCTCGCCGCTGCCTGAAGCCCATGTACGCCCAGTGCCCGGAATGCCGGACCATCTTCCGTTTCGCCGCCGCCGAGCTCGCGGCCGCGAACGCGAGCGTGCGCTGCGGACACTGCAATGCGGTCTTCGACGCATTGCGCACGGTCGCCGAGAGTCTGCCGCCCGAGCCGATCGACAGTCTGCCGGCGCATCCGGTCGCGGCCGCGCCGCCGCAGCTCGGCGTGCCGGTGTACCGGCCGCAGAGCCGCCAGGCCAGCCTGTTCTTCGATCCGGACGACCGACCGCGCGCGGCCGAACGGCCCGGCAAGCCGGCATTCGCGCGCACGCGCCGGCCGCAACGCCGCCATCGCACCTGGCCGTGGGTCGTCGCCAGCGCAGTGCTGGCGATCGCGCTGGCCGTGCAGGCGGCCTGGGTCGAGCGCGCGCGCTGGCTCGAGAGCGACACCTGGCGGCCACGTATCGATGCGGTCTGCGCGAAGCTGCAGGCGCTCGGCTGCCAGCTGCCGCCGCGGCGCGATCTGTCGCGCCTGGCGTTGAGTTCGCGCGACATCCGCCCGCATCCATCGGTCGCCGGTGCGCTGATCATCTCGGCGACCGTGCGCAACGACGCGCCGTTCGCGCAGGCGTTTCCGGTCGTCGAGATCGTGCTGTCGGACCTCGACGAGCGGCGCGTCGCGATGCGCCGCTTCCAGCCGTCCGAGTACCTGACCGATCCGCAGCTGCTCGCGGCCGGACTCGCCGCCGGTGCCAGCGCGGCTTTGGTGTTCGAGGTGGTCGACCCCGGACGCGACGCGGTCGCGTTCGAATTCCGCTTCGATTGAAGGCTGCTGCACGGTGAGCGACGCGGCCGCACCGGGCGGCTTTCCGATCGACGCGCTGCTGCCGCAGATCCTCGGCCAGCTCGCCGCGCATCCGCGCCTCGTGCTCGAGGCGCCGCCCGGCGCCGGCAAGACCACCCAGGTGCCGCCGGCCCTGCTCGGCGCCGCCTGGCTCGGCGAGCGCAGGATCCTGATGCTCGAGCCGCGCCGCATCGCCGCGCGCGCCGCCGCCGGCTTCATGGCCGCGCGCTACGGCGAGCCGGTCGGCGCGACGGTCGGCTACCGGATCCGCTTCGAGTCGCGCGTCTCGGCGGCGACGCGGATCGAGGTCGTGACCGAGGGCATCCTGACGCGCCTGATCCAGGACGATCCGGAGCTCACCGGCATCGGTGCGGTCATCTTCGACGAATTCCACGAGCGCCATCTGCAGGGCGACCTCGGTCTCGCGCTCGCGCTCGACGCGCAGGCCCATCTGCGTCCCGATCTGCGTCTGGTCGTGATGTCGGCGACGCTCGACGGCGAGCGCATCGCGCGCTGGCTCGACGCGCCGCGGCTGACCAGCGCCGGCCGCAGCTTTCCGGTGCGCATCGCGCATCCGCCGGCGCGCGCCGGCGAAGCGTTCGGCGAGCCGGGCTGGCCGTTCCAGGTGCGCCGCGCGATCGCGCAGGCGCTCGCCGAGAGCGACGGCGACGTGCTGGTGTTCGTGCCCGGCAAGCGCGAGATCGACCGCGTCGCGCAGGCGCTTGCGGCCGACGGCGCCGCGACGGCCGGCGTCGAGGTCGTGCCGCTGCACGGCGAGCTCGGCCTCGCCGCGCAGCAGGCCGCGCTGCAGCCGGCCGCCGGCGGTGGTCGCCGCATCGTGCTCGCGACCAACGTCGCCGAATCGAGCGTGACGCTGCCGGGCATCCGCGCGGTCGTCGACAGCGGCCTCGCGCGCGAGCCGCGCTTCGACCCGAACTCCGGCTTCACGCGGCTGGAGACCGTGACGATCGCGCAGGCATCGGCCGACCAGCGTGCCGGCCGCGCCGGCCGCCTCGGGCCGGGCCTGTGCCTGCGGCTGTGGCCGGAGAGCCGCCGGCTGGAACCGGCGCGCACGCCGGAGATCGCGCAGGTGGAGCTGTCCGGCCTGGCACTCGAGCTGGCCGCCTGGGGATCGGATGCGCTGGACTGGCTGGATCGTCCGCCGGCCGGCGCGCTCGCGCAGGCGCGCGACCTGCTGACCGCGCTGGGCGCGCTCGATGGCGATGGCCGTCTGGCGCCGCTCGGCCGCGATCTGCTGCGGCTCGGCGCCTCGCCGCGGCTCGGTGCCGCGGTGATGCGCGCGGCCGGTGCCGAGCGCGCGCTGGCCTGCGATATCGCGGCCTTGATCGAGGCGCGCAATCCGCTGCGCGGCGAGGCCGGGCGCAGCGACGATCTGCGGCCGCGCCAGGCCGCGCTGTCGGCCTGGCGCGCGCGCGATCACGGCGCCGTGCGTGCCGCCGGCGCCGATGCGACCGCGCTCGGCGCGATCGCGCAAGCCGCCGACGCCTGGCGCCGCCGCGCCGGCGCCGCCGACACCCACGCACCGCGCGACCTCGGCCCGACCGCGGTCGGCGACGTGCTGATCCATGCGTTCCCGGACCGCATCGCGCGGCAGGATCCGGCGCAGCCGCTGCGCTACCAGCTCGCCAACGGCCGCGGCGCGCGCCTGCACGAGAACAGCGCGCTCTACGGCGAGCCCTGGCTGGTCGTCGCCGATCTGCGCCGCGATGCGCGCGACAGTCTGGTCCTGGCCGCGGCGCCGTTCGACCCGGACCGTCTCGTGCGCGACTTTCCGCGCAGTTTCGGCCAGCGCCGCGTCGTCGAATGGAACGAGGAGAGCGCGGCCGTCGCGGCGTTCGAGGAGCGCCACTTCGGCGCGATCGTGCTCGAGCGGCGCAGCGTGCCGGCGACCGCCGCCGACAGCGTGCCGGCCCTGCTCGCCGCGATCCGCTCACGCGGCCTCGACGCCTTGCCGTGGAGCGCGGCCGCACAGTCGCTTCGTCTGCGCGTGGAGGCGCTGCGTGCGTGGCGGCCCGAGCTCGATCTGCCGGACTTCTCGGAACCGGCACTGCTCGCGACGCTGGAGACCTGGCTGGCGCCGTATCTGACCGGCGTGCGTCGGCTCGACGCGATCGCCGCCGCGACGCTGTCCGACGCACTGGCCGCGCGGCTGGACCATCGCCTGCGCCGCACGCTCGACGAGGAGGCGCCGGCGTCGATCCGCGTGCCGAGCGGCATGGAGCGCACGATCGTCTACGCGGCCGACGCGCCGCCGGTGCTCGCGGTCAAGCTGCAGGAGCTGTTCGGCCTGGCCGAGACGCCGCGCATCGCCGGCGGTCGCGTGCCGCTGCTGCTGCACCTGCTGTCGCCGGCCGGCCGGCCGATCCAGGTCACCGGCGATCTCAGGGGCTTTTGGGAACGCACCTATCCGGACGTGCGCAAGGAGCTCAAGGGCCGCTACCCGAAGCATCCCTGGCCCGACGATCCGTGGAGCGCCCGGCCGACCCACCGCGCCAAGCCGCGCGGCACCTGAATCGTCCGCCGCCGGGCGGAGTTGCCTTTGCGCACAAGTGAACGCGCGAACACCGCTCCGGTGTCTCCCAGGCGCGATCGGCGCCCTGTATGATCGCCCGGCCATGAGCGAGCGCAAGGCAGCGACCATTCTGTTCGCGGACGTGTCCGGCAGCACCAAGCTGTTCGAGACGCGCGGGGACGTCACCGCACGCGCGATCATCGCCGGCGTGCTGCGCGCCCTGCTCGAGATCGCCCAGCGCCACGGCGGCAGCCTGGTCAAGACGATCGGCGACGAGATCATGTGCACGTTCCCGGGCGCCGTGCAGGGCCTGTTCGCGGCCAGCGACATGCAGAGACGCATCAAGTCCGACGCGCAGTTCGTGCGCGACAGCCTCGGCATCCGCATCGGCCTGCATCACGGCGAGGCGCTGTTCGAGGACGGCGACGTCTTCGGCGACGCGGTCAACGTCGCCGCGCGCATGGCCTCGATCGCGCGCCGCGACCAGATCGTCGCCAGCGCCGCGATGACCAGCGGCGTCACCCAGGCGGCCGGCCTGCGCATTCGTTCGCTCGGCAGTGCGCGCGTCGCCGGCAAGGCGCAGCCGGTCGACATCGCCGAGGTGGTCTGGCACGACGACCTCGGCAACGTGACCACGGTCCAGCGCACGGTGCAGTCGCCCGACCCGGTCGCGCGCGCGCGGCTGCTGCTGCGCCACCGCAGCCAGGTCTTCGAGATCGACGAGGCTTCCGAGGCCTTCACGATCGGCCGCGATCCGACCAACGTCCTCGTCATCGAGGCCGACTGGGTCTCGCGCATGCACGCGGTCATCGAATGGAAGCGCGGCCACTTCGTGCTGACCGACCGTTCGACCAACGGCAGCTGGCTGCGCGTCGGCGACGACGACGAACAGCACGTCCACCGCGAAGACGTCCACCTGCGCCGCAGCGGCCTGGTCAGCCTGGGCCAGGCGCACGATCCGACCTGGGCCGATACGCTGTATTTTCAGTGTGGTGGGTGAAAGGTGGGGTCGACCTGACTTGCTGCGCTCATGAGCAGCCGGGCATGTGGATTTGCCGTAGGAAGTCGCTGGATCGAAGTGATGAGACCGCTTCGGATGTCTTCTGCCTGACCTAACTCGTCAGTTCGGGATCAGTCGGCGACAGGGCTCGGCGGCTGGAATATTAAAAGGCTAGGGCGGATTTGAAATGAGAAATGCGGCTGCGTTTCCTGTCTGCATCTTGATGGGCCTAGTCGGCGCCCCTGTTTATGCTAAAGAAGATATCCAATTCAGATTGGAAAAAAAATATGACGGGCTGGAGCTGAGTGTCGAGAGTAATTCAATATACAATTCGACAATTAGCCTTCCGATCGTCATTGCGCCAGATGAAAATTCTCCTGGCGTGCATTTTAGAATATTCGACTCAAAAGGCCATGAATATTCTTTTTGCGCGCAAATTAACTATGCGAGCATGCCGAGAGAGTCTACGCTATTCTATTCTCATAGAATAAGCGTCATGGAGCAGTATGAAAACATAAAAAGAATATACTGCTTGCTTCCCGGCAAATATAGAGTGGGGGCTGTCTATAACTGGTTGTATCGGGATAGCAAGATGGAAGGGATTGCCTCAAATGTATTGGACGTCACATTTCAGTGAGCTTCTCGAATTATTCTTCCCAATTGATGGCTGATTCCTCGATGCATTCCTGAGGGATTCGTTTGGGCGCGTGCCGGGTCGCAGCATCAGCTTCAATCGGTACTGGTACGAAAGGCTTCGCGAGCGGGAGATACGTTCGGAGCCATTGAGGCCTGTCGGGTTTGGGTGGTCAATCTTCGGACTTACAGGTCCAGTCGGAGCCGTCGATGCCACTGCTTACGGTGGAACATCAGCAGTTAAAGCGCCCGTCGTCGAGAGATGGGCGGTGAAGCCCTTGACTGACCTTATGTGCTACGCCAGCGAAAACTGTTAATGAAGCTTCATGGCTTGTATGAGCAAACATTGAGATCCTTCCTTTATTGGAGCGGGAAGTTCTCAATTGATCGGGCCGAGCAGCCTTTCAATGCACTGCTCATGATGTCGGCATCTCAGATGTTGATGCTTGTTGCCTCGATCTTGTTGTATGAATCCGCATCAGGTCATGCGTTTCCATTGAGCGGCGTGTTCCTGACTCTGGCATCATTGGTTATTCTTTTTATTAATTATTTATTATTCAAGAGAATTGCGCTCGAGAAAGTGGCTGCTGCTCCGAATGTGAGGGTCCGGCTTTGTGCTCCGCTCTTCGCGGGATTCTGCATTGCGGTCATTTTCCTTGCGGTGATCTTTCGTCTGTTTTTGCGTTGATCACCTTCAGGACTTCGATGTCCAGCGCGGCCTCGGCCAGCAACTTCTTGAGCCACGCGTCTTCCTGCTCCAGCGTTCCCAGTCGCTTGACGTCCCCAGCCTCAAGCTGGCCGAAATGCTTGCGCCAAGCCTAAATCGTCGGTTCGCTGATCTGGTGCTTCTTGGCTGCATCGGCGACCGAGGTGCAGTCGGCTTCTCGCAGGATCTTTACCATCTGCTCCTCGGTGAATCGGCTCTTTCTCATGCACTCCTCGCTGTTTGCGGGAACTATCTTCCAGGAGTGGATGGACCGAAGAAACCGGGCAGGTCACTAGGACTGGATCGACATATGCGATCGACCAGTCCTATTCCTCCGGCTTGCGCCCGATCGCCCGATGCGCGATGTCGCGACGATAGAAGCCGCCGTCGAAGCCGATCTTCTCGATCGCCGCATAGGCGCGGGCGCGGGCGGCGGCGATGTCCTGGCCGATCGCGCAGATCGTCAGCACGCGGCCGCCGGCGGTGACGACGCGGCCGGCGTCCTCGCGCGTGCCGGCGTGGAACACCTTCACGTCGGGTCCGAGGTCGCCGTCGAGGCCTTCGATCGGATCGCCGCTGCGCACCTTGCCGGGATAGCCGTGCGCGGCGTAGACGACGCCGATCGCCGGGCGCGGGTCCCAGTCGGCCTGGGTCCGGTCGAGCCGGCCGTCGAGCGCGGCCTCGATCAGCTCGGCGAGGTCGGACTTCAGGCGCAGCATGATCGGCTGGGTTTCCGGATCGCCGAAGCGGACGTTGAACTCGATGACCTTCGGCGCGCCGCTGCGGTCGATCATCAGGCCGGCATAGAGGAAGCCGGTGAACGGGGCGCCTTCGGCCGCCATGCCGGCCAGCGTCGGGCCGATCACTTCGTCCAGGATGCGCTGCTCGACCTCCGGCGTGACGACCGGTGCCGGCGAATACGCGCCCATGCCGCCGGTGTTCGGGCCGGTGTCGGCCTCGCCGACGCGCTTGTGGTCCTGGCTGGTCGCCATCGGCAGGGCATGCCGGCCGTCGGCGATCACGATGTAGCTGGCTTCCTCGCCGTCGAGAAATTCCTCGATCACGACGCGTGCGGAGGCCTCGCCGAGCGCATGCGCGCCGAGCATGTCGTGCAGCGCCTGCTCGGCATCGCCGAGCGTCAGCGCGACGACGACGCCCTTGCCGGCGGCCAGGCCGTCGGCCTTGATGACGATCGGTGCGCCGTGCTGGCGCACGTAGGCCAGTGCCGGGTTGAGCTCGGTGAAGACCGCGTAGCGCGCGGTCGGGATGTTGTGGCGGTACAGGAAATCCTTCGTGAACGCCTTGGAGCCCTCGAGCTGGGCGGCGATGCGGCCAGGGCCGAAACAGCGCAGGCCGGCCTTCGCGAAGCGGTCGACGATGCCGGCGACCAGCGGCGCCTCGGGGCCGACCACGGTCAAGGCGACGGCCTCGTCCTGGGCGAGCCGCAGCAGGCCGTCCAGATCGGTCGCGGCGACCGCGGCATTGCGGATGCCGGGCTCGCGCGCGGTGCCGGGATTGCCGGGCGCGACGATCACCTCGCTGACGCGCGGCGACTGCCTGAGGCGCCAGGCCAGCGCGTGCTCACGGCCGCCCGAACCGATCACCAGTACCTTCATGGTCGCCGTCCCGCCGGGAAAAGGGCGTGCATGGTACCAATCGCGGCGTCGCGCTTTCAGCCCCCGCTGCGGCCGATCGGCAGCGTGCGCAGGCCCTCGCGGAACTGGCGCGGACTGATACCGGCCTGACGCTTGAACGCGGCGCTGAGATGGCTGTGGCTTGCGAAGCCGGTCGCCAGCGCGATCTCGCCGATCTCCTGAGCGGTATTCAGCAGCAGCCAGCGCGCGCGGCGCAAGCGTTGCGCGAGCACGTACTGCGCCGGCGTGAGGCCGAAATGCGCGCGGAACGCGATCAGCAGCTGATGCACGCTGAACTGCGCGATCGCGGCCAGCTCGGCCAGCGTGATGCGCCGGTCGAGCATGCCGTCGATGTGCTCGGCGATGCGCTGCGCGGTGCGCGCATCGAGCGCGGCGCGCCGCGCCGGCTCGCGCGCCTCGCCACCGAGCCGATAGTCGCGAAACAGATGCTGGCGCAGCACCCACTGCAGCCGCTCGGCCATCATCGCGGCGAGGTCGTCCTCGGCGGTGGCCAGGCGCGCCATCTGCGCGACCGTGTAGTAGAGAAACTCGTCGCGATGCGCCATGCACGGCCGCAGCGCATCGAGCGTGGCGGTGCGCTCGCCCGGCAGCTCGGCGACGGCGTCCGGCTCGATACGCAGCTCCGCATAGCGGATGACCTGGCCGCGCGCCTGGCCGACGTAGCGGCCGCCGGCCGGCACCAGCCAGATGTCGCCGGGCGAGGGCGGTTCGCGCGTGGCGCCGATGCCTTCGATCCGCGTGTCCAGCGTGCGCATCGCGCCGCCGAGGTGGACGATCAGCGTATGCCGCGGCTGGCCGATCGACCAGGTCGTCGGCTGGCGGATGTCCTCGCAGCAGACCAGGAAGCCGATGCCGGGCCAGTGGCGTTCGGCCAGCACGCGGAAGGCCGGGGCCGCGTCCGGCATCGGGTCGGGTGCTCGTGCGGTGAGCCAGCCGTCCTGGTCCGGTTGCGGAGAATTTGACAGTCGTGCGGACACGATGAAAGCAGGCCGGGCCGGGTTGGCGGCATCTTAGCGACGATCTGCCGCGCCCCGCGGGCGTGTTGCCAAATGACACATTCGGCGTGCCGGCAGCCCTTCCCCTGCAAGGAGTCACCCATGTCCGACCACAGTCTCCACGGCAAGATCGCCCTCATCGCCGGCGGCGCCAAAAATCTCGGCGCGCTGATCGCGCGACAGTTCGTCGAAGGCGGTGCGCGCGGCATCGCCGTCCACTATCACAGCGACGCCTCGCGCGGCGACGCCGAGCGCACCGTCGCCGAACTCCAGCAGCTCGGCGCCGAGGCGTTCGCGATCCAGGGCGACCTGTCGGTCGTCGAGAACTGCGTGCGCCTGTTCGACGAGACGCGCGCGCGCTTCGGCCGCATCGACATCGCGATCAATACGGTGGGCGTGGTCATCAAGAAGCCGATCCTCGAGGTCACCGAGGACGACTACGAGCGCAGCTTCGCGGCCAACTCCAAGGCGGCGTTCTTCTTCATCCAGCAGGCCGGCCGCACGCTCGCCGACGGCGGCAACATCGTGACCCTGGTCAGCTCGCTGCTGGCGGCATATACGCCGTACTATGCGGTCTATCCGGGCAGCAAGGCGCCGGTCGAGCATTACACGCGCGCGGCGTCCAAGGAATTCGGCGAGCGCGGCATCTCGGTCAACGCGATCGGCCCGGGACCGATGGACACGCCGTTCTTCTACGGACAGGAAAGCGCCGAGGCGGTGGCCTATCACAGCTCGGCCGCGGCGCTCAGCAAGCACTCGAAGAAGGGCCTGACCGACATCGAGGACATCGCGCCGATCGTGCGCTTCCTGGTGACCGACGGCTGGTGGATCACCGGCCAGACGATCTTCGCGAACGGCGGCTACACGACGCGCTGACGCAAGGGCATCGGCGTCGCGGTGCGGCCCGGTCCCGCGCCGCGCCGCTGGTGCACTGGAGTCGCGGGGCCGGTCCGGCAGATCGTGCCGGCCTCGACGATCGCACGCCCGTGCCTCGTGGATCGCATCGGCCATCGACGGCGGGTGCCGGCACGCGCCGCTCGGCTGCATTCAATGTTCCACGACGGAGGCATCGCCATGCGTACGCTGGTACTGATCCTGATCGGCCTGGCCGTGCTCGCAACGATGACCGGACTCAGTGGCCCGGCCCGGCGACCGCTGGCCGCGCTCATCTTCATCGGCCTATGGCTGGCGGCCTGCGCGATCAATCTCGCCATCGGCCTCTCGCACGGCTATTCGCTCGGCGAGGAGCTCGGCATCCATCTGGTGCTGTTCGGCGTACCGGCCGCGGCGGCTTGGTTCGTTCGCAGGCGGGCGATGCGTGCGACGGGCCGGGTCGATACGCCGAGCCGGCTCTCCGGCTCGTGACGGCGCGGGTCGGGTTCGGCTGCTGCGCCGGTGTCGACCCGAACCGCCGCGACGTGTCGGACACCTCGCCGAGGCGGACAGTCTCGCCGTGAAATTCGTAGCGACCGTGATCGTCGGCATGCTCGGCATCACCGTTCCCATCGGAGTCTGAAAAGCGGCGTCGTGCACTGGGTGCGCGGGCGCGAGGCCTTTAAGGTGCGCGTCGAGGAGACGGTGTCCCATCGGCTGTCGATCGTGTTTCAGCTCGTGCTTGTCGGCCTCATGGCGATCTGCGCGATCGCGCTTCCGGGTCTGACGCTGCCGGCGTAGATCGATAGCCCGGCAACGCGTGGGCGCAGCGGTGCACCATGGGAGCCGCGAGCAGGCGATTGCGCCTAATCGGACGTCGCGGGCGCCTCGAGCGACGCCGCCCACTCGCGCGCCTGGACCGTGCGCCGGTGCTCGGGTCCGACCGTGGCCTCGAAAGCCGCGACGGCCGCGCGTGCGTCATCGAGCGCCGCGTCGCGGCGGCCGAGCGCGGCCAGCGTACGGCTGCGGTAGACCTGCGCGATCGCGCGTTCGGGTCGGCCGGCGAGGGCGGCCGAATCCTCGAGCAGCGCATCGAGCAGGCCGAGCGCTTCGGCGGGACGGTCCTGCCGGCCGATCGCATTGGCCAGACTCATCTGCGTGATCCAGGCGCCGGGATCGCCGGGGCCGCGCGCCGCGCGCTCGGCTTCGAGCAGGGCACGGAACGCGGCCTCGGCGTCGGCGTAGCGGCGGCTCGCGAGCAGCTCGTTGGCGAGGTTGTAGCGTGTGCTCAGCGTGCTGGCGTGCCCGGGCCCGAGCCGGCGCTGCTTGATCGCCAGATCGCCGGTCCAGATCGCGATCGCCGAGGCGCGGTCGCCGCTCTGGCTCAGTGCGACCGCAAGCTCGTTGTGGTTGCGCAGCGTCTCCGGGTGCTCGGGGCCGAACACGGCCAGGCGCCGCGTGTGCAGGTCGCGCAGCACGGCGATCGCCTCGGCCTGGCGGCCGCCGTCGCGCAGTGCGCGCGCCTGGCCTTCGAGGCTGCGCAGGCGGCGGTAGTCGTCGTCGCCGTCGCGCGCGGCACGCTGCGCGGCGGTGGCCTCGAACAGCGCGGCGGCGCGCTCGGCATGCCCCTGCAGCAGCCACAGGTGGCCGCGCACGTCGGCGTGGTCCAGCTTCAGGGCGTCGTCGTCGCGGCGTGTCTGCAGCGCCGCCGCCAGCGCGGCGTCTAGTTCGTCGGCCTCGTCGAGCCGGCCGGCCTGGCTGAGCGTGTCGAGCAGCGCGATGCGCGCGGCGATCGCCGCATCGCCACCGCCGTCGCTGCGCGCCGCGAGCACACCGATCAGCGCCTCCAGGCGCTGCTGCGCGGCCGCGTAGTCGCTGGCGGCCAGATCGCGGCGTGCCTGCTGCAGCACGATGCCGACCGCGTCGGGATCGTCGGCCGGCGCGAGCCGGCGGCGCAGCGCGTACGCGCGGTCGAGCTGATCGGCCGCGATCGCCAGTTCGCCGATGCCGGCATAGGTCGTGCCGAGCGTGCGCCGCAGTTCGGACTCGATCGCCGGCTGGCCGGCGAAACGCGTGCCGACGCGCGCCAGTGCGCGGTCGAGCGCCTCGCGCACGCGCAGGTCCGGCTGGCTGGCCGTGAACGGATCGGCGGTGGCGAGCAGGTCGTCGCTGACGAAGGCATTGATCGCGCGGACCTTGGCCGTCTCGGCGCGCGCGAGGTCGCGCTCGTGCGCGAGCCGTGCGTTGAACGCGAGCACCAGCGCGATCGCGGCGATGCTGGCCAGCGTCACGGCTGCCGCGGTGACCGGCCGTCGCCGCCAGGCGCAGGCCAGCGCATAAGGCCAGCGGCCGCGCAGCGCCTCGACCGGGCGGCGCTCGAGCAGACGCTCGACGTCGGCACGCAGCTGCGCGACCGAGCCGTAGCGCGCGGCCGGATCTTCCGCGCAGGCGCGGTCGAGCACGGCGGCCAGCTCGCGCCGGCGCACCGCCGGCATCGCGATCCAGCGCTCGCGCCGCGGCATCGCCGGCGACCGGTCCGTCCGTGCGGATGCGCGGGCGCCACCGCTGCGCATCATGTCCTCGTCACCATCGCCATCGCCATCGCCATCGCCATCGCCATCGCCATCGCGCGTGAGCAGGCCGGCCAGCAGCAGACCGAGCTGATACTGATCCGATGCGGTGCCGACGTCCGCGCCGGCCAGCTGCTCCGGGCTGGCATGGCCGGGCGAGTACGCGCGCGGGCTGTCGCCGTCGCCGAGCAGGGCGGCGATGCCGAAGTCGAGCAGGCGCGGCCGGCCGTCGGCGTCGACCAGCACGTTGCCTGGCTTGATGTCGCGATGGATCAGCAGCCGCGCGTGCGCGAACTGCACGGCCTCGGCGACGCCGAGCCACAGCCGCAGCCGCGCATCGAGCGGCAAGACGTGGCGGCGGCAATGACGGTCGATGCGTTCGCCCTCGACCCATTCCATCGCGAACCAGAGCAGGCCGTCGGCTTCGCTGCCGCCGTCGAGCAGGCGCGCGATGTTCGGATGGCGCAGGCCGGCCAGGATCTGCCGCTCGCGCCGGAACAGCTCGCTCGCGCTGCCGCGCTCGGCCAGGCATTTGAGCGCGACCTGCTGCGTGAACTCGCCGTCGGCGCGTTCGGCCAGATACACCACGCCCATGCCGCCGCGGCCGAGCTCACGCACGATCCGATACGCGCCGAGCCGCGTGCCGGCCGGTGCCGCGGCGATGCCGCCGCGTTCGAGCAGGTCGCGCGCGAGCGCACCGCCGAGCAGCGCGCCGGGTTCGAGCAGGTCGCGAGCGCGGCGCGTCATCGCGGCGCGGACCGTCGCCGTGCAGGCGATCGACGGATGCCGCGCTGACCTGACGGCGGTGTGCCGCGTACCCGCGCCGGCACTGCGGAATCGTCGCGGCGCGCATATCGAGCGATGCCGTGCGACCGGCAGGATTCGAGGGGCGGGCGTGCAGTCGGATCGGCGGTCATGACACGCTGCAACCCGGAACGATGGCGAGGTCCGCCAGCGCACTCGCGATCGGTGCCGGCGATGCCGCCGTCATCTCTCGGCCGTCATGTGCCGCGGGGTGACAGGTCGAGCGCGTTCCCGCTGCGATGCCGATATGCGCGGAAGCGGCGTCGACCTCGCATTTTTCAAGCCATCGAGGGCCGCTCCTCGCCGCCGGCCGGACCGAGCGCATCGCGGCACCACGGCAGCGACGCTGCGTGCGACAGACCGCGCCAGCGCGATCGCGGACGCACTCCGGCCGGCGCTCAGCCCTCATCGAGCAGGATCGCCAATCGCCGCCGCGCGTCCAGCCACAGCCGCTGACTGGTGCGCAGCGGCAGGTCGAGCGCGTCGGCGGTCTCCTGCTCGGTCATGCCGGCGAAGATCCGGCATTCGACGACGCGCACGCAGCGCGGGTCCTCGCCCTCCAGGCGTGTCAGCGCGGAGTCGAGCTCGATCAGGCCGCGCGCCTCCTCGGCGATCGTATCGGCATGCGCGTCGGCGTCGACGTGCGAAGCGCCGCCGCCGCGCTTGAGCGCGAGGCGGTCGCGCGCGTGGTTGAGCATCAGCTGGCGCATCGCACGCGCGGCCAGTGCGAGGAAATGCACGCGGTCGACGATGCCATCGGCGCCGCCGCGCGCGAGCCGCAGGTAGCCCTCGTGCACGAGCTGGGTCGCATCGAGCGTCGCGCTGCCGCGGCCGCCGAGCAGGCCGCGCGCGATGCGCTTGAGGTCCTCGTAGACCAGGCCGACCGCGCGATCCCAGGCCTGGGCGTCGCCGGCGCGGGCCTGGGCGAGCAGCAGCGTGATGTCGGACATCGGCGGGCCTCCGGGGCAGCGCCTGATTGTAGGCGGGCCGTGTCGATTTGCGCGTGATGGCGGGACTGCGCGCGATTGCGGGTTTCCGATGATGAGCAGGCGATCACGGGTTCACGCCGGATCCGGACGGCCGCCGCTTCGCCTGATCTGCCGGGAGTCCGCATGACCGTTCGAATCTCGTCCCGCCTGATCGTGCTGCTCGGCGCGTGCCTGTTCGCGTCGATCGCGGCACCGGCGCTCGCGCAGCTGCGCGAGAACCGCTTCATTCCCGCTCCGAACGGTCCGGTGCGCGCCGTGGCCGTACAGGCCGACGGCACGCTGCTGATCGGCGGCGACTTCACCGAGATCGGCGGCGTCGCGCGTACCGCGCTGGCACGCCTGCACGTCGACGGACGCGTCGATACCGGCTTCGATGCGCGAATCGCGGCCGGCGCGGTGTCGGCGATCCTGGTCGAGCCGGGCGGTCGCATCGTGATCGGCGGTACGTTCACGCAGATCGCGGCCAGTGCGCGACAGCGTCTGGCGCGGCTCGGCGCCGACGGCGCGCTCGACGCGGCGTTCGACCCCGGTGCCGACGGCGCGGTCGAGGCCTTGCTGCGCCAGGCCAACGGCCGCGTGCTGGTCGGCGGCAGTTTCTCCAACGTCGGCGGCCGGCCGCAGGCGCGCCTGGCGCGGCTCGACGCGGACGGACGCGTCGATACCTCGTTTGCGACCGCGGTCAGCGGCGTCCATGTCGACACGCTCGCCGCACAGCCCGACGGCAAGATCCTGATCGCCGGCCTGTTCAGCACGGTCGCCGGCCAGCCGCGCGAACACGTCGCGCGGCTCGAAGCCAGCGGGCGGCTCGATGCGGGGTTTCGCGCCGACATCGACGGCGCCGTCTCGGCATTCGCGCCGCTGCCGGGCGGCCTGGTCTATGTCGGCGGCACGTTCTCGCGCGTCAACGGCGTGAACCGCGCGCGCCTGGCGCGGCTGCGCGCCGACGGCGCAGTCGATACCAGCTTCACGATCGGCGCCAACGACACGGTCAGCGCACTGGCGCTGTCACCGGACGGGCGACTGTGGATCGGCGGCATGTTCACGTTGCTCGGCGACCAACTGCGCACGCGGCTGGCGCGCCTGGACGTCGGCGGCAGCCTCGATCCGGATTTCCTGCCGGCGGCCGATGCGATGGTCGGGCAGGTGCTGGTCCAGCCCGACGGCCGCGCGGTGCTCGGCGGCGCGTTCACGAAGATCAACGGCAAGTTGCGCGCGCGGCTGGCGCGGATCGACCCGGAAGGCACCACCGACGACGACTTCGTCGTCGCCCTCGGTACCGGCGGTGTCATCAATACGCTGGCCGTGCACGCCGACGGCCGCTCGGCGGTCGGCGGCAGCTTCCAGTCGATCGGCAACGAGATGCGCATGAACCTGGCGTGGCTGAGCCCGACCGGCCTGGTCAGCTACCGCGTGAATCCCGGCGCCGATCAGGTCGTGACGAGTCTGGTGCTGGACGGCGGCGATCGTGCGCTGGTCGGCGGCGCGTACGCACGGATCGCCGGTGGCCCCTGCGACGGTCTGACCCGGCTCGATGCCGCCGGCGAGCCGGATGCCGGCTTCGGCGGCTGCCAGGTGCGCGCGGGCACGGTGACCGGCCAGATCCCGCTGACCGGCGGCGACTGGCTGATCGTCGGCGATTTCCGCTCGGTCGGCGGCCAGCCGCGTGCCGGGATCGCGCGGCTGAGTCCGTCCGGTGCGCTCATCGCCGGCTTCGCGCCGGCTGCCGACGGCTGGATCGCGCGTGCGGTCGAGCAGGCCGACGGCCGCCTCGTCGTCGCCGGCGATTTCACGACGCTGGCCGGCCAGCCGCGCCGCTTCATCGGCCGGCTGCTCCCGAACGGGCAGCTCGACGGCAGCTTCGAGGTCGACGTCGACGGCGCGGTCCAGGCGCTGGTCCAGCAGCCCGACGGCAAGCTGCTGATCGGCGGCGGCTTCACGACGGTCGACGGTGCGCCCGCTGCGGGCATCGCGCGTCTGCACGCCGACGGCACGCGCGATGCGACGTTCGATGCCGCGCTGAGCTTCGGCGCCGCCGCGAGCATCGAGCTGCAGACCGACGGCGGCATGATCCTCGGCGGCCTGTTCGTGGTCGACGACGCGCTGCGCGGCATCGTGCGCCTGCATGCCGACGGTACGCGCGATGCGACATTCTCGATTCCGATCGCGGCGCCGACGACGGCGCTCGCGCTGCAGGGCGACGGGCGGCTGCTGGTCGCCGGCCTGCTCGCCGATGGCGGCGGCGCGGCCCACGGCATCGTCCGCTACAGCCTGGCCGAGGCGGCCGTGCAGCGGATGGAAGTACACGGCCGCACGGTGCGCTGGCGCCGGTCCGGCGGCAGTCCGGAACTGTCCTCGCCGCCGTCGCTGTTCGTGTCGGCCAACGGCTTCACCTACGTGCCGGCCGGCACGATGCGGCGCGTCGGCGACGCCTGGGAAGCGACCGGTCTGCAAGCCGCGCCGGGCCAGGCGTTCTGGCTGCGCGCCGAGGGCCGCGTCAGCGCCGCCGGCGGCTCCTCGTCGAGCGTGGTCCGCTCGACGCTGCGCGCGGTGCTGATCGACCGGATCTTCGAGGACCGCTTCGAGTAGCCCCCTACACGCGCGGCGGATTCGAGTCTGTCCGGCTCGGCCGCTGCGCCCGACCGTGCCGCGGCCTCGCAGGACGCGGCCCGCACCGCTCCCGACATCCGCTGAGAGGTCTTTCGCATGAATGTTCCGTGCCTGCTGGCCCGCCTGTTCGCGATCCTGATCGTGGCGGCCGCACTGACTGCGCCCGCCGCCGCACAGGTCGTCGGCTTCAAGCCCGATCCCAATGGCGAGGTCCGTACTGCGGTACAGCTGGCCGACGGCCGCGTGCTGATCGGCGGCGACTTCACGGTCGTCGACGGCATCGCCGCGGTCGGCCTCGCGCGGCTGCACGCCGACGGCCGCATCGACACGACGTTTTCGGCCGGCATCGATTCGGGTCGTGTCTACGCGATCGCGGTCGAGCCGGACGGCCATCTCGTGATCGGCGGCAGCTTCACCTCGATCGGCGGTGTCGCGCGCGGCCGCATCGCACGGCTCGGCGCCGACGGTGCGCTCGATCCGGCTTTCGCGCCGCAGGCCGACGACACAGTCCGATTGATCCATCGCCAGGCCGACGGCCGACTGCTGATCGGCGGCCATTTCACGCGCATCGACGGCGTGCCGCAGGGCCGCCTGGCGCGGCTGACCGCGACCGGCATGCGCGACGCGACGTTCACGACGGCGGCCGACGGCTTCGTGTTCGCAGCGGTGCCGCAGTCCGACGGCGCGCTGGTGATCGGCGGCGCGTTCACGACCGTCGACGGCCAGCCGCATCGCGCCTTGGCGCGGCTGCGCGCCGACGGGCGCCGCGATGCGGCGTTCGACGCGCAGGCCGACGGCACCGTACAGGCGCTGGCGAGCACCGCCGAGGGCTTGATCTATGCCGGCGGTGCATTCACGACGATCGACGGCGTCGCGCGGCGTCACCTGGCGCGGCTGCGGACCGACGGTTCGGTCGATCCGGCGTTTCGTCGCGACACCGACAGCGCCGTGCTCGCACTGGCGCTGCAGGCCGACGGCCGGCTGCTGGTCGGCGGCAGCTTCGGCCACGTCGACGGCCAGGCGCGCACGCGTCTGGCGCGGCTCGCGGTCGACGGCAGCGTCGATGCCGAGTTCCGGCCGCAGCCCGGCAACAACGTGACGCTGCTGCGCGAGCTCGCCGACGGCCAGCTGCTGGTCGGCGGGCCGTTCGGCCAGTTCGGCGTCTGGACGCGCCTGCGGCTGGCGCGCCTGTATCCAGCCGGCGTGCTCGACGACGACATCGCGATCGCGATCGACGACGGGGTGCGCGCGATCGCGCCGATGCCGGACCGTCGCCTGCTGGTCAGCGGACCACGCCGCTACGCCGGCCAGCTGACCGGCTCGCCGGCGCGGCTCGGCGTCGACGGCGCGCCGGACCTGGCCTATGCGCCGAATATCGAGAACGCCGTGGTCAGCCTCGTCGTCGACGCCGCGGCGACGCGCATCCTCGGTAGCTTCGAGGTCATCGCCGGACAGGACTGCCGGCGTCTGGCGCGGCTGCGTGACGACGGCACGCTCGACACCGCCTTCAGCGGCTGCGCGCTCGGCGGCGACGTCTCGATCGGCATTCCACTGGCCGATGGCGGCCTGCTCGCCGGCGGTACGTTCACCGAGGTCTCGGGCCACACGCGCCGCGGCCTGGCGCGGTTCGCGGCCAACGGCGGCCTGATCGCCGGGTTCGCGCCGCAGGCCGACGGCGCGGTGGTCGCAGCGGCCGAACAACCCGACGGCCGGATCGTCGTCGCCGGCTTCTTCGACGCGATCGACGGCCAGCCGCGCGACGGACTGGCGCGCGTGCATGCCGACGGTACGCTCGATGCCGCGTTCGCGCCGCAGGTCGGCGAAGGCGCGGTGACCGCCGTCGTCGCCACGCCCGACGGTGCGCTGATCGTGGCCGGCGACTTCGCGCGCATCGACGGCCAGCCGCGTGCCCTCGTCGCGCGGCTGCGCGCCGACGGCAGCCTCGATGCCGGTTTCGTACCGGCGATCGTCGCAGACGGGGTCGGCTACGTCTCCTCGATCGCACTGCAGGCCGACGGACGGATCGCGATCGGCGGACGCTTCCGGCTGGCCGGGCAGAGCGGCGCGGTCGACGTCGCGATGCTGCGCGCCGACGGCAGCGTCGATCCGGGCTTCGGCGCTGGCACGCCGTCGGCCGAGTCCGGTGCGCTGACGATCCAGGCCGACGGCAAGCTCGCGTTCGATGTGTTCACGGCGAGCGGTGCGCGGCGGATCGCGCGCGCCGGCCAGCGTACGGCGGCGCTGCAGCGGCTCGCCGTCGAGGACGGGACCGTGCGCTGGATGCGCGGCGGCGCCAGTCCGGAACTCGGCGGGCCGCCGCTGTTGTCGGTCTCGACCGGCGGCACCAGCTTCAGCGCGATCGGCCCGATGCAGCGTATCGCCGGCGGATGGGCGCTGCCGGGCTTCCGCGCGCCGGTCGGCCAGCCGTACTTCCTGCGCGTGCAGGGTCGCACCCGCGGCGGCGTCGGCAACGGCGCGGCCGGCCTGGTCGAGACGACGGTGCGGCTGTTCCGGCCGGACCGGATATTCCGCCACGACTTCGATTGAGCGGCCCCGCTCAGCGGCACAGGCCGAAGCGGCCGCGATCCAGGTGCAGGTGGTCGGCGTGGGCGGCGTTGTAGTCGGGCCCGAGCACGGTATCGAACCAGCGGCAGGCACCGCGATGGACTGCGTGCAGGAACTGCGCCTCGGCCGACTCGCCGTCCCAGCCGCCGCGCACGCGGATGCGGCGGCCGTCGGCGAGCACGAAGCCGGCGACGTCGAACGCATCGGCGGTCGCGTGGCGGCTGCGCCGTGCGTCGGGCCGGCCGTAGACGTTGCGGCAGGCGTAGCTGCCGAAGTGCTCGAGGCGGCTGACCGGCTGGCCGAGCCGTGCACGCGCCTCGGGCTGCAGGCTGTGCCGCTCCCACAGCGCCAGCGAGACCGCGGCGCGGCAGCTCAGCGAGAACGGCGCGCCGACGGCGACGCCGGTCGCGCGGATCCGCACCGCGTTCTCGAAGCCGCAGCCCGGTCCGGTCACGCGGTCGGGCAGCGCGTCGTAGCGGAAGCCGGTGGTCGCGAGCACCGCGCGGCACAGCGGCGCGTCCTGCGACAGCCGGCGCAGCTTGAGCGGCGTCAGCAGGTTCGGCGGATCGTCCACGCGCAACGGCGCCCACGGCTTCCAGCGATCCTCGATCACCACGTGACCACGCTGCAGCGCCCAGGCCAGTGCGACCAGTGCGAGCGCGAACAGCCACGCCAGGACGCGCCGGACCGGTGAGGCCGGCCGCGGCGGTGGATCGGGCATGGCGCTCACGCGCGGACCGCCGCGGACTCAGGGCTCGTCGACGATCTCGAGTGCGGCGCCGAGTTCGCGCGCGAGCGCCTCGGCGGTCTCGCGCACGCGCCGTGCCGTGTTGTCGTTGGGCGCCAGCACCTCGATCGCGTGGAAGCCCGGCCCCATGTCGTCGGTCAGGCCGGCCGAGCTGGAATCGTCGTCGTCCATGTGCGGCATCAGGTCGTCGGTCTCCTCGACGTGCTCGATGCCGTCGAGAGACGAGATCAGATTGATCAGGGTGCGGGCGGCGTCGTCGCTGCCGGTCAGGCGCAGGTACACGGTCGGCATGGCGGGCATTCCTCGTCGGGGCGGGCCGCCAGTAGATACCGGCCTGCCCGAATCGCGGCCGAATCGCCGGGCCGTCCGTCGAACGCGCGGCGGCAACCGCGGATGAATCGCGCGCGCGGAGCGGCGTCGCGGCGCGCCGGCGGCAGCGCACAATGGCGCGTCCTATACCGGGGAAGACGCCATGGATCCGATCAGCGAGCGCGCGCCCGATGCCGCGCCGGCCACGCTCGGCGATCTGCGCCGCGCGCAGGTGGCGCTCAACGTGCGCATCCATCGCCTGCTCGGCATCGTCGTCGCCGGCGGCGTGCTCTACACCTGCTATTTCGCGGCCGAGCTGATCCTGCCGATCCTGCTGGCGGCGTTCTTCGCGCTGCTGCTCAATCCGCTGATGCGCCGGCTCGCGCAGCGCTGGCTGCCGCGCTGGCTGGCCGCACTGGTCATGATCACGCTGTTCCTCGGCCTGCTCGGCGGCATCGCCAATGCGCTGTATCCGGCCGCGGCCGAATGGGTCGGCCGCGCGCCGACCGTGCTGCGCGAGGCGACGCCGCGCCTGAAGGCGCTGACGCGGCCGTTCCAGGAGGCGAGCAAGGTCACCGCCTCGCTCGGTGAGATTGCCGTCGACGAGGAAGCGCGCCGCGCACGCGTCGTGCTGCAGGCGCCGGCACGCGCGAACCTGCTCGCGGCGACGCCGCGCGCACTGGCCGGCGTGCTCGCGGTGGTGCTGCTGACGTACTTCTTCCTGCTGTACGGCGACACGCTGCTGCGGCGCATCCTGATGCTGCGGCCGACCTGGTCGGCCAAGCGGCTGACCGTCGACATCGTGCGCTCGATCCAGAATGACGTCTCGCGCTATTTCCTGACCGTGTGCTGCACCAGTTTCGGGCTCGGCGTCGCGACGGCGGCCCTGCTCTGGCTGATCGGCGTCGACACGCCGCTGCTGTGGGGCGCACTGGCGGCGCTGCTGAACCTGACGCCGTACGTCGGACCGCTGGTGATGGCCGCGCTGCTGGCACTGGTCGGTCTGGCGCAGTTTCCGACGCTCGGCTCCGCGCTGCTGCCGGCGGCCGGCTACCTGGCCCTGCACACGCTCGAGAGTCAGGTCTTCACGCCGCTGGTACTCGGCCGCACCGTCAACCTCAATCCGCTGGCGATCATCGTCTGGCTGATGATCTGGGGCTGGCTGTGGGGCATTCTCGGCCTGCTGCTGGCGGTGCCGATGCTGGTCTGCTTCAAGATCGTCTGCAGCCGCGTGGAGAGCCTGCAGGACTTCGCGATCCTGCTCGAGAAGTAGGCGCCGGCGCGAGCGGCGGCATCGCGTGCGGGATGACGTGGCGCGCGGGACCGGCCGGCGTGCCCGCAGCCGGATCGTGCACCGCGCCCCGGCGATGCTGTCGATCGAGCGCCCGACCCACGCATCGCCTGCGTCGCCGACCGGTCCGGCGCGCGCGGCCGCGCGCCCGATCCGGCCGCTGATCCCCCGATCGCGGGATCAGCGGCGCCGCGACGGCCTGCTACGATGAGCGCCGGCGATCGGCGGACACGGCGACATGGCGGCAGAGGCGGGCGGTAGCGAACTGGTCAACGTGGTGGCGCTGCTCGGCGCGGCCGTGGTCATGGTGCCGATCTTCCGGCGCCTGGGCCTGGGATCGGTGCTCGGCTATCTCGCCGCCGGCCTGCTGATCGGCCCGTTCGGACTGGGCTGGTTCTCCGATCCGCAGGCGATCCTGCACGTCGCCGAGCTCGGCGTCGTGATGTTCCTGTTCGTGATCGGCCTGGAGATGCGGCCCTCGCATCTGTGGAGCCTGCGCCATGAGATCTTCGGCCTGGGCAGTCTGCAGATCGCGGTGTGCACGGCGGCGCTGACCGGCGTCGGCCTCGCGTTCGGATTCACGCTGCCGGTGGCCTTCATCGGCGCGGCCGGCTTCGTGCTGACCTCGACCGCGATCGTGATGCAGCTGCTCGGCGAGCGCGGCGACATCGCGCTGCCGCGCGGGCAGAAGATCGTCTCGATCCTCTTGTTCGAGGATCTGCTGATCGTGCCGCTGCTGGCACTGGTCGCCTTCATCTCGCCGGCGATGACCGATCACGGCGCCGAGTCGCGCTGGCTCAGCGTCGGCATCGGCATCGCCGCGCTGGCCGGCCTGATCGCGGCCGGCATCTGGCTGCTCAATCCGCTGTTCCGGATCCTCGCGGCGGCCAAGGCGCGCGAGGTCATGACCGCGGCGGCGCTGCTGGTCGTGCTCGGCGCGGCGCTGCTGATGCAGGTCGGCGGGCTGTCGATGGCGATGGGCGCGTTCCTGGCCGGCGTGCTGCTGTCCGAATCGACGTTCCGCCATCAGCTCGAGGCCGACATCGAGCCGTTCCGCGGCATTCTGCTCGGGCTGTTCTTCCTGGCCGTGGGCATGTCGCTCGATCTGGCGGTGGTCGCGCGCAACTGGCCGCTGATCGTCTCGGGCGTGCTCGCGATGATGGCGGTCAAGGCGGCCTGCATCTACGTCGTCGCGCGCCTGATGCGCAGCAGCCACGCCGAGGCGATGGACCGCGCGGTGCTGATGGCGCAGGGCGGAGAGTTCGCGTTCGTGCTGTTCGCGGCCGCGTCGGCGGCCCAGGTCATCGACGCGACCGTCAACGCCAACCTGACCGCGATCGTCGTGCTGTCGATGGCGCTGACGCCGCTGTTCGTGATCCTGATCCGGCCGCTGATTCCCAAACAGGTCGAGTCGATGGACGGCATCGACGTCGCCGCGGGCCTCTCGGGCACCGTGCTGGTCGTGGGCTTCGGCCGGTTCGGCCAGGTCATGAGCCAGTGCCTGCTCGCACGCGGCTGCGACGTCACGATCATCGACACCGACGTGGAGATGATCCGCAGCGCCGCCGATTTCGGCTTCGTCGTCTATTACGGCGACGGCACGCGGCTGGACGTGCTGCGCGCCTCGGGTGCGTCGTCGGCCTGCCTGATCGCGGTCTGCGTCGACGACCGGCAGGCCGCCAACCTGATCTGCGAGCTGGCGCACGAGGAGTTTCCGCAGGCGCAGGTCATCGCGCGCGCCTTCGATCGCGAGCACGCGGCCGAACTGGTCGCGCGCAACGTCCAGTTCCAGATCCGCGAGACCTTCGAATCGGCGCTGCGCTTCGGCGAGGCGGCTCTGCGCGTGCTCGGCTATGAGGCCGAGGAAGCGGCCGACACCGCCGACCAGGTGCGCCGCCGCGATGCCGAGCGCTTCGAACTGGAGGTCGCGGCCGGCGACGTCCGCGCCGGGCGCACGATGACGTTCGGCAATGCGCCGCGCGCGGTGCCGACGCCGTTCACGACGCCGCGCCGCGAGGCGCGCCCGCTGACCGCCGAGACCGCCGCGGTCACGCGCGAAGCGGCCGAGGAAGCCTGATGCGCGATACGCCCGCCGAGGTCGTCGCGTTCTGGCGCGAGGCCGGCCCGGAGCAGTGGTTCGACCAGGATCCGGCGTTCGACGCGCGCTTCCGCGAACGCTTCCTCGACACCCATTTCGCCGCCGCGCGCGGCGAGCTCGACGCGTGGCGCACGCAACCGGAGGGCGTGCTCGCGCTGTTGCTGCTGCTCGACCAGTTCCCGCGCAACGCGTTCCGCGGCAGTGCGCACATGTATGCGACCGATCCGCTGGCGCGGCGCATCGCATGCGACGCGCTCGCGCAGGGTCTGGACCGCGCGATCGAGCCGGAGCTTCGTCTGTTCTGCTATCTGCCGTTCGCGCATTCGGAGGATCCCGCCGATCAGGACCGCTCGGTCGCGCTGATGCGCTCGCTCGGCGAGGAGCCGCTCGCGCATGCGGAGGGGCACCGCGAGATCGTGCGTCGTTTCGGTCGCTTTCCGCATCGCAACGCGATGCTCGGACGCCGGACCAGCGCGGAAGAGGCCGCTTTCCTCGCCGACGGCGGCTTCTCCGGCTGACTGCAACCGTGCCGCCGTTGCTGAACGGACGGCATGCGCGGCACCGCGCCGATCACAGCGCGTTCATGAACGCGGCACTCCAATGCACGCCGCGGCCCGGAAGGACCCGAGAGGGGCATCCGGCGGGGGCCGTCCCATCAGGAGAACCGTCATGAAGAACACGTTGCTGGTCGCCGCGATCGCGGCCGTTCTGGGTCTGTCCGCCTGCAGCCGGCAGGATTCCGCCGCCGAAGCGGATCGCAAGGTCGAGCAGGCACGCCAGAAGGCGGCCGAGGACGTCGCCAAGGCGCAGCAGCAGGCCAACGAGAAGGCCGCCGAGGCGCAGCGCAAGCTCGACGCCGCGACCGCCGAGGCGCGCGCCGAGGTCGCCCAGGCCGAGACCAAGGCCAACGAGAAGATCAACGCCGCGCAGAGCGATGCGACCGACGTCGCGCGCGATGCCGGCAAGGACGTCGCCGACGTGCAGTCCGATACGCTCAAGACCCAGGCCAAAGCCGACTACGATCTGGCGATCGCCGAGGCCGATGCGGCGCTGAAGGTCGCCAAGGAGCGCTGCGATACGCTGGCATCGGGCCAGCAGGGCGCGTGCAAGGATCAGGCGGACGCCGCGCACGAGGCCGCCAAGGCCCGCGCGAAGCGCACGCTCGACGACGCCGAGTCGGCGGCCAAGGACGTCAAGCGCGACTGATCGCGCGCGGTCCGCGGCGAGGGCGCCCGGGCGCCGTGCCGCACGATCGAAAGGGGCCGACCGCTGGTCGGCCCCTTTTTTGTTGCGCAGCCGGCGGCGCTGCGACGCCCGTATCGTCAGTGGCGGAAGTGCCGCACGCCGGTGAACACCATCGCGATGCCGGCCTCGTCGGCCGCGGCGATCACTTCCTCGTCGCGCATCGAGCCGCCGGGCTGGATCACCGCGGCGACGCCGGCCGCCGCGGCCGCGTCGATGCCGTCGCGGAACGGGAAGAACGCATCGCTGGCCATCACGCTGCCGCGCACGGCGATGCCGGCCTCCTCGGCCTTGAGCGCGGCGATCTTCGCGCTGACGACGCGGCTCATCTGGCCGGCGCCGATGCCGACCGTGCGCAGGTCGCGCGCGTAGACGATCGCGTTGGACTTGACGAACTTGGCGACGCGCCAGGCGAACAGCAGGTCGTCGGTCTGCGCCGCGGTCGGCGCCTGCCGCGTGACGACGCGCAGCTCGTCGCGGCCCACCTCGCGCACGTCGGCGGTCTGCACGAGCAGGCCCGAGCCCACGCGCTTGAGCTCGAACGCGTTGCGGCCCGTGCCGGCCGGAATCTCGATCACGCGCACGTTGGGCTTCTTCGCACAGACCGCGCGGGCGTCGGCGTCGACCGCCGGTGCGATCAGCACCTCGACGAACTGTCGATCGAGGATCGTCTTGGCGGTGGCCGCGTCGAGCGGCCGGTTGAACGCGATGATGCCGCCGAAGGCCGAGGTCGGATCGGTCGCATAGGCCGCCTCGTAGGCCGCGCCGATCGTCTCGGCCTGCGCGACGCCGCAGGGATTGGCATGCTTGACGACGACGCAGGCCGGCGCCTCGAACTGGCGCACGCATTCCCAGGCCGCGTCGGCGTCGGCGAGGTTGTTGTAGCTGAGCTCCTTGCCCTGCAGCGCGCGCAGCGTCGCCAGCGTGCCCGGCAGCGGCTCGGCGTCGCGGTAGAACGCGGCCTGCTGATGCGGGTTCTCGCCGTAGCGCAGATCCATCAGCTTGACCGAGATGTCGTGACGCTGCGCCGGGAACGCGCTGCGGCTGCCGTCCTGGCCGATCGAGGACAGATGGTCGGCGATCGCCGCGTCGTAGCGCGCGACGCGGTTGAACGCGGCGACCGCCAGCGCGAAGCGCGTGGGCGCGGACAGCGCGCCTTCGCCGGCGTCGAGCTCGGCGAGCAGCGCGGCGTACTGCGCCGGATCGGTCGCGACCGCGACGTGCGCGAAGTTCTTCGCGGCCGCGCGCAGCATCGCCGGACCGCCGATGTCGATGTTCTCGACGACCTCGTCGAACGTGCTCGACGGATCGGCGGCGACGCGCTCGAACGGGTAGAGGTTCAGCACCAGCAGGTCGATCGGCACGATGCCGTGCTCGGCCATGACCGCATCGTCGGTGCCGCGCCGGCCGAGCAGGCCGCCGTGCACCTTCGGATGCAGCGTCTTGACGCGGCCGTCCATGATCTCGGGGAAGCCGGTGAGGTCGCCGACGTCGCGCACGGTGAGTCCGGCCTCGCGCAGTGCGCGTGCGGTGCCGCCGGTCGAGAGCAGCTCGACGCCGTGCGCGGCCAGGCCGCGGGCCAGGTCGATCAGACCGGTCTTGTCGGAGACGCTGAGCAGCGCGCGGCGGATCGCCACGGCGGAGGAATCGGACACGGCAACATCCCGGGCAGCGAAAAAGGGGCGCGCATTATAGCGGCCGCACCGCGCCGGGTCCGGGCGCTCAGGCCAGGCCGTACTGCTGCAGCTTCTTGCGCAGCGTCGCGCGGTTGATGCCGAGCGCGGCGGCGGCCTTGCTCTGGTTGCCGCCGTAGCAGTTCATGACCTCGTGCAGCAGCGGGATCTCCACTTCGCGCAGCACGAGTTCGTGCAGCCCTTCGCTGGGCTGGGCGTCGACGTCGGACAGATAACGGCGCACCGCACGCGCGACGCACTCGCGCAAGGCAGGCTGCAGGGAACCCGGCGTCGTATCGACACGCAGGACGGAAACGGCATTCAAAGCGGCAGACCCTGGAGAAGGAGAGCGAGACGTCCTAGGTACCGCCGGGGCGCGATCGGCGAAGGATCGCGAAAATCGTGCCGCGTACGGGGCGGGGATTCTAGCGCCTGGCCGTCGGCTTGGTAAGTCCCGCAAGCCGGCATGTCCTGTCATGCGCACGGACGGACCTCGCCAACCGGGCGCGCGCGTGCGAGGCTAGCGGCTCCGTCCCGAGCGCGCCGCCGATGTCCGCATCCGCACCCGAAGCCGGCGGTCCGCTGCGAGGCGAGAACGCGCTGGTCCGCGCGATCGGGCCGGTCGCGCTGACCGCGGCGATCGTCAACATCATCGTCGGCGCCGGCATCTTCATGCTGCCGGCGCTGCTCGCCTCGCGCATGGGCGGCGCGGCACCGCTGGCGTTCCTGGCCGGCGCGCTGGCGATCGTGCCGATTGCATTGTGCTTCGCGGCGGTCGGCAGTCGCGCGATCGCGACCGGCGGGCCGTACACCTACGTCGGCGCCGCGTTCGGCCCGTTCGCGGGCTTCCTGGCCGGCGCGCTCGGCTGGATCTGCAATCTGGCCTCCGCCGCCGGCGTCGCCGCGGCGCTGATGAGCCAGCTCGCGCATTTCGTGCCGGCGCTGGCCGAGCCGGTCGCGCGCGCGGCGGTGCTGATCGCGCTGCAGTCGGCGCTCATCGCGCTCAATGCGTTCGGCGTGCGCCTGGGCGCCCGCGCGATCCTCGCGTTGGCGACGCTCAAGCTCGCGCCGCTGATCGCGCTGGCCGGCATCGGCCTGCTGTTCGTCGACTGGGGGCAGATCAGCTGGACCCAGGTGCCGTCGTGGAGCGCGCTCGGCACCGCGATGGTGCTGGTGATGTTCGCGTATTCGGGCATGGAGACCGCATTGATCCCGTCCGGCGAGGTGCGCGATCCGTCGCGCCACGTGCCGCGCGCGACGCTGGCGGCGATCGTGCTGGTCGTGCTGCTGTACGTCGGCATCCAGGTGGTCTGCCAGGGCGTGCTCGGGCCGGCGCTGCCCGGCAGCGCGGCGCCGATCGCGGCGACGGCCGGTGCGCTGTGGCCGCCCGGCTACGGGTTGCTGCTGGCGACCGCCTGCGTGTCGATGACCGGCTTCCTGATGGGCAATCTGCTCGGCTCCTCGCGCCTGGTGTTCGCGCTCGGCCGCGACGGCTACCTGCCGCGTGCGTTCGGCCGCGTCAGCGTCGCGCATCACGTGCCGCTGCTGGCGATCCTCGTGCACGGCGGCCTGGCCTGCGCGCTCGCGATCGCCGGCAGCTTCGAGACGCTGGCCTTGATCTCCGGCGGCGCCAACTGCCTGCTCTACGTCGGCGTCTGCCTGGCGGCCTGGCGCGCGCAGCGCCTCGATCTGCGCGGTCGCGGCGCGCCGTTCGTGCTGCCGGGCGGGCCGGCGATCCCGCTCCTGGCGGTGCTGGCGATGGGCGCGATCGTCTCGACGCTGACGCGCGCCGAATGGCTGGCGATCGGCGTGGCACTCGCCGCGCTGGTCGCGCTGTACGGGCTGGTGCGCCGCGGCCGGTCCGGCGCGGCCTGAGCGATGCGGCCGGGGCGTCCTGTCCCGCAAGCCGAGACGAGCCAGTCGCCATGCGTTCGCGCGTCGGGCTGCGCCGCGGCGCAGCGGGGAGTTCCGGACCGGCCGGAACGGCCGCATATGCCTGAGCGGACAGGCGAAAAACGCCTCGAAAACGCGTCGTAAAGACGCTGCAAACGGCCGGCGAACCCGGCGCCGCGCAAGCCTGCCATTGTGCGGTCACGCACAGGAGGCGGCCCGTTCCGGGCGATCGGTCCGGTCGGAGCAGACGGCACGCCGATCGCACCGGGTCCGGACGTGCGACGGCCACAGGGGTTCGCGACGGCACGCGACCGGCTGCAGGGACACGATCGACGGAGACGACCTCAGGACGACGGCCGGGACGCCGCGCAGGCGAGCGGACCGACGCGGACGCGTCGGTCCGGCGCGGTCGCCGTGCGGATCGGCACGGTGGATACCACGACATACTGAAAGAAGGCGATTGACATGAGATCGATGCAACGAAGCTTCCGGCGAGCGGCCGGCGGCATGGTCCTCCTGGCCTGGTCGAGCCTGGCGCTGATCCCGGCCGCCGGCGTGCTGGCCGCGACGACGCCGTCCGGCGCATCGGTGCCGTTCGCGGTGACCCAGATCGAGGACCAGAAGATCCTCGCCAGCGACGGTACCGAGCTGCAGCGCTTCGGCGAATCGGTGGCGCTGGCCGGCGACACCGCGATGGTCGGCACCAACGACACGACGACCGGGCGCAGTGCGGTCTACGTGTTCGCGCGGTCCGGCAGCACCTGGCAGCAGGTGCAGAAGCTGCAGGCCGGCGACGGCGCGCCCGGCGACAATGCGCGCTTCGGCGCGTCGATCGCACTCGAGGGCGATACCGCCCTGATCGGTTCGGACGCGGCCCGCGTCGGCGCCAACGACGGGCAGGGCGCCGTCTACGTGTTCCGCCGCAGCGGCGGCAGCTGGAGCCAGGTCGCCAAGCTGACCGCGGCCGACGGTCAGGCCGGCGACGGCTTCGGCAATGCGCTGGCGCTGTCGGGCGGCTCGGCCCTGGTCGGCGCCTCGCAGGCCAAGGTCAACGGCAACCCGCGTGGCGCGGTGTACCTGTACACCGGATCGGGCAGCAGCTGGACGCAGACGCAGAAGATCCGCGGCGTCGACACGCGCGACGGCGACGCGTTCGGCTGGCGCGTCGCGTTCGCCGAGAACACGATCGTGGTCAGCGCGCTGCTGGCCTACCAGGACTTCCCCGGCTCGCTGTACTTCTTCAAGCCGGTCGACGGCGTCTGGACGCAGAAGCAGAAGCTGGTCGGCGAGTTCTACTCGAACCTCGGCCTATCGCTGGCCGCGCGCGGCCACCGGCTGGTCGCCGGCGCGCCGACGCTCGGCACCGAGGGCGTGATCTACGTCTACACGCAGATCGACGGCAGCTGGCGCCGCACCCACACGATCGCCTCGCCGGAGTCGGAGAAGTTCGCGAACTTCGGCTATTCGGTCGGCATGAGCGACAGCGCAATCGTCGCCGGCGCCACCGCGGCGACCGTGAACGGCGAGTCGTGGGCCGGTGCCGGCTACGTGTTCACCGAGTCGGGCAGCGGCTGGGAATACGCGCAGAAGCTGATTGCCAGCGACGCGGCCGCGAACGATTCGATCGGCACCACCGCGGCGATCGATGCGCGCACCGTGCTGCTGGCCTCCGGCGTCGCCAGCCCCGGCGGCCAGTTCCTGCAGGGTGCGGGCTACTTCTTCACGAACCTGGTCGGCACGACGCAGCCGGCCGTGGCGGTCGCGCCGAATCCGCTGACCGCGACGGTCAAGCAAGGCGATTCGCGCGTGGTCTCGCTGTCGGTCACCAACACCGGCAGTGCGACGCTCGACTACACGATAGGCGAGAGCGACTGCGATCGACCCGGCGAGACCGCCTGGCTGACGCTGGCCAGCAGCGCCGGCAGCCTGGCGCCCGGCCATGCCGATGCGGTCGGCGTGACGATGGATGCGGGCGCGCTGACGGAGGGCGTGCACACCGCGGCGCTGTGCGTGTCGAGCACCGACCCGGCCCAGCCGGCGATCGCCGTGCCGGTCGCGCTGACGGTGACGCCGCCGGATGCGCCGGCGCCGGTGATCGGCATCAGCCCGGCTCGCCTGGACTTCACGGTCGCCAGCGGCGCGTCGGCCAGCCTGACGCTGGCGATCGACAACGGCGGCGAGGCCGACCTCACCTACAGCGTGGCCGAGCATCTGGCCGAACGCCTGCCGCCGAGCTTCGCCGCGGCACGTCTCGCGGCCGCGCAGGCCGCCCCCGGCGGCGAGCGGCCGACGCTGAACCGCGGCACGCGCATCGCGCCGACCGGCTCCGCCGTGCCGGCCGCGCTCGGCGACTGGGCGATCTCGCAGATGGACGACAACAGTCCGGGCGACACCGGCCTGTCCTGCGGCGTCGTCGGCAAGAACACCGCCGACAACAGCTGGTGGCGCCGCTTCTACTTCGGCGAGCATCCGCAGGTCGGTCCGCGCGCCGGCATCAGCAGCGTCACGGTGTCCTCCGGCGGCATCGGGCCGGCCGGCATGCCGATCACGATCAATCTCTACACGATCGCCCATGACGTGGCCGTCGACACGATTCCGACCGGCGCGCTGACGCTGATCGGCAGCGCCAGCGGCACGATCGACAGCGGCCTGGTGACGATGACGATTCCGGTGACCGGCACGATCGACGACACGCGCGGCCTCGACCTGGTCGTCGAGTACCACACGCCGGGCATCGGCGACTGGCTCGGCCTGTTCTTCCCGGGCGCCAACGCCACGCCGGAAACGCATCCGACCTTCATGTCGTCGGTGGCCTGCGAGTTCGACGAGCCGATCGATGCGGCCAACCTCGGCGCGCCGGACTTCCATCTGACGATGATCGTCAATCTCGGCGACGTGCCGCCGCCGGGCTGCCAGATGCCGGCCCAGGTGTCGTGGCTGAGCCAGACGCCGGCCTCAGGCACCGTCGTGCCGGGCGCGACCGCGCAGGTCAGCGTCACCGCGAATGCGGGCGGCCTGACGCCCGGCGCGTACGCGGCCAGCATCTGCGTGTCGAGCAACGATCCGGCCAATCCGCTGGTGCCGGTGCCGGTCAGTCTGACCGTCGAGCCGGGTGCCGTCGTCGACGCGCTGTTCTGCAGCGGGTTCGAGGACGGCGAGACCGGCCAGTGCGGCGCTGCCCGCGACTGAGCGCAAGGCCGTCCGCCGCATACCGCAACCCCGGCGGAATGCGGCGGCGATCCTCGGCAGGCGTCCGGCAACGGGCGCCTGCTTTTTTTGGTTCTTCTTCAGTCCGAGGGGTCGGATTCGACTCGTGCTTCGTGGCGGCTTTTGTGTTCGAGTGATCTGAAGCGCTCGAGCTTCGATGTCGATATCGGACTTGACTTCGCCCTTCTCGAGTTGGCGATCTTCAGAGAGATCAAGCAAACAAGAGCGAGAGCTTCCGCTCGCTGCGCGAGCGGGTGACTTTTCTCTTGGGAAAAGTCACCAAAACCGCCTGCGCTGACGTGCCCTGCGCTTCTCGGTCGCCCAGGCACGCTGCCCCAACTCGCTGCGCTCAGGCACGGGGCAGCTCTTCGGCCTGTGCGACCTGCGATGCTCGGCTCGCTTTAGGCGCACCAACGGCAAAGGCGGAAAGCAACAGCAGGAGCGGAAGACACAGCAAGAGCGGAAGACACAGCAAGAGCGGAGCATTCGACGCGATCGAGATTGGCCGCAGGTCGTTTCCTGCGGATTCGGCTGCCCGCCCGGATGCGCGTTGGCCGGTTCCGATCGACGAGATCCGCGCAGTTGTCGTTCTCTGTAAGAGACCGATACGCGCATCATGAACCGGCAGGCCAGTTCGGCGCACGACATCATTCGGGTACCGGTGGTCCGTCCGAGTGCGGTCGCGGCGCGTTTCGCGCAGCCGGGCTCGGCAATCGGGCGGCCGCCGCGGATCTTCGAGACGGCTATACGTCGCTTGACGGTATCGCTCACCGATGAGCGCAATGACGGTGTGCCGTGCTCAGTACGTGGCCGGACATGTGCCGGCAACTCGTCGATCGCGACGGACGGGGCCGTCGTTCGCTCGCGACCGCTACCGGGCGCTCAGAACGTCGACAGGCCGGTCGCCTCGCCGAAACGATACAGCCAGGCGCTCCAGATCGATTCGTCGGCATAGGCCTCATACGGCAGGCTGATGCGGCGACCGTCGGCATTGCTCCAGCTGGCCTCGAAGTACGCCGCGGCCGCGGCCAGTGCCGGCTCGCCGATCGGGCCGAGCAGGCGCACGTCGGTTTCGAGATTGAAGCCGTCCAGATTGCGCCGCGTGTAGTTGGCCGAGCCGAGGATCAGCTCGGCCTCGCCGCCGGCGCCGACGTACAGCAGCAGCTTGGCGTGGCATTGCTCGCCGTGCGTGTCGCACCAGCGCACCGGTATGCCGGCGGCGTGGAGTTCGGCCGCGGCCGGCCGGTTCGGTATGCCGTTCTTCTCGCGGCCGAACGCGTCGCGGTTCGGATCGAGCAGCACGCGCAGGACGACGCCGCGCCGCTGCGCGGCCAGCAGCGCGCGCAGCAGTGGCCGGTGCGACAGATAGAACACCGCCACGTCGATGCGGTCGCCGGCCGCGGCGGCCTCAACGCGTTCGAGCAGCGCATCGCGGATGCGCCGCTCGGTCAGCACCTGCACACGCAGACTGCCGGGTACTTCGGCGGCGGCCGCAGACGGCGGCGCGGGCGGCGTCGACGACAGTCCGGCGTCCTCGATCAGCGGCCGCTCGCTCCGTAGCAGGTCCAGCGCGGCCGCGCCGCCGAAACGCAGCGCGACGTTGCCGTGCGCACTCGAGCCGTCGTGCGGATTGGCCGAGGTGACCAGCGCGATCCAGCCGGCGCCCGCGTCGGCGACCACGGTCTTGCGATGGTTGGCGCGGAAGTTCAGCAGCGCCAGATAGCTGCGCAGGCTGACGCGGCCGGCGCCGAACGGGTTCGGCAGCCAGCCCCCGTCCGGATCGTTGCCGAGCCGCGCGCAGCACAGATGCCACAGGCCGCTCCAGAGCGGATTGGACGCGCGCAGGCGGCGCAGGTCGGTCGTCACGACGTCGATGCCGGCCGCTTCGAGCGCCGCCAGATGCGGTGCGGCCAGGCCGCCATAGACCGTGTTGACCGGATCGGTGATCACGATCGCGCGCAGCGCCGGCACTTCGCGCTTGCGCCGAAGCAGCGCCTCGGTCAGCTCGGCGCTGAGCGGTCGCAGACCGGGTCCTGCGTCGCCGGTGTAGGCATTGAACAGGAACATGTCGAGGACGACCAGGCGCTCGGCCTGCGCGATCAGCGCGAACACCTCGTCGAAGATCGCCTGCTCGCTGCGGCGCACGCCGAGCGAGTCGAGATAGGTCCAGTCGGCGAGGAAGCGCACGTCGGTCGCCGCGCGCAGCGGACCGGCCGTCGAGACGCCCGGCGGCGGCGACTTGGCGATCTGATAGGTCGCCGAGACGGCCCAGGCCAGCAGCGCAGCGGCAAACACGAAGCGCAGCGGAAGACGGCGGCGGGACGCAGCGGACATCGCGGACCTTAGGATCGGTGGCGGAGCGGACGCGGTCGCAGCCGATTCTAGCTGCGCAGCGCCGGGCGGCGGGCGCCCGCCGCAGGCATCGTTGCTCAGGCCGATCCGCGTGCCGGGCCGGCGTCCGTGCGATCGTCGCCCGGCAGCGGCCGGCGTGCATAGCGCTGCGCGAGCCAGGCGCAGGCCATCAGCTGCACCTGATGGAACAGCATGATCGGCAGCACGATCATGCCGAGCGCGGGATTGCCGGCGAACAGGATCTTGGCCATCGGCACGCCGGTGGCGAGGCTCTTCTTGGTGCCGCAGAAGACGATCGTGATCTCGTCTTCCTTCGAAAAGCCGAGCGCGCGGCTGCCGAACGTGGTCAGCATCAGCATCAGCACGAGCAGCGCGAGCACGCAGGCGGCGAGAATCGCCAGCGCCGGCGGCGGCACGTGGTGCCAGAGCCCCTCGACGACCGACTCGCTGAAGGCGACGTAGACGACCAGCAGCACGGTGCCGCGATCGGTGTGGCCGAGCACGCGGCGACGCCGCTCGACGAAGCGGCCGATCCAAGGCCGCAGCAGATGGCCGGCGACGAACGGCACCAGCAGCTGCAGCACGATGTCGCCGATCGCCTCGAGCGGCGAGCCGCCGCTGCCGCCGGGCGTGCCGAGCAACAGCGCGACCAGCAGCGGCGTCGCGAACACGCCGAGCAGGTTCGACGCCGACGCGCTGCAGACCGCGGCCGGCAGGTTGCCGCGCGCGATCGCGGTGAACGCGATCGAGGACTGCACGGTCGAGGGCAGGCAGCACAGATAGATCAGGCCGAACACCAGTTCGGCCGGCAGCACGCCGCCGGCCAGCGGCCGGAACGCGAGGCCGACCAACGGAAACACGACGAAGGTCGTCGCGAGCACGACCAGATGCAGTCGCCAGTGCAGCAGGCCGGCGACGATCGCCTCGCGCGAGAGGCGTGCGCCGTGCAGGAAGAACAGCAGTGCGATGCCGGCGATCGTCAGCCGATCGAAGAACAGCGCGGCCGTGCCTTGGCACGGCCACAGCGAGGCCAAAACCACCGTGCCGATCAGCGCCAGCGTAAAGCCGTCGAACAGGTTGCGTAGGGCCTTCATGATGGCGCAGGTCCGGCGGTCCGGTCCACGGATCGGGCGCTGTGCCCGCTCGATAGCGCCGAGCGAGTCGGCAAGACGGCCGGTGTCACGAGGCGAGCCGGCACGATGGCGGTCTCGGATCGAGGCGCCGCGAAGACGGGCAAGAAACGGCAGCGGTGCATCGGCCGCACGGTACACCAGGCGTGGGTCGACGGCCTAGCCGGCGGGCATGGCGCGCCGCCATCCATTTGCTTTGGTTCTTCACCCATCTGTGGGCATCGGCCTGCGGCGATCTCATTCGTCGAACGCTCCCGCTGTAGCCGTAGCCGTAGCCGTAGCCGTGGCTGTGGCTGTGGCTGTGGCTTTCAGCCTTTGCCGTTGGAGCGCCTAAAGCGAGCCGAGCATCGCAGGTCGACCAGGCCGGAGAGCTGCCCCGTGTCTGAGCGCAGCGAGTTGGGGCAGCGTGCCTGGGCGACCGAGAAGCGCAGGGCACCGATGCGGCGCAGCCGCATCGGCTCACGTCAGCGCCGACGGTTTTGGTGACTTTTTCCAAGAAAGAATGTCCGGGAGACATTCTTGACGTCGCGATAGCGACGGCCCGGAGGGCGGACGCCAGGGATGGCGGTCCGCAAAAAAGTCACCCGCTCGCGAAGCGAGCGGAAGCTCTTGCTCTGAATCCTTGCACTTGAGTCTCCCTACGAATCGCTCACTCGAACAGGGCAAGGTCAAGGCCGCCATCGCCATCATCATCGAAGTTCAGGCGCTTCAGATCGCTCGAAGGCAAAGCCGGACAGAGCACGAGTCGAAACCAAATGCCCATACGGGAGAAGAACGATTTCTTTGTAAGCCCAGCACATCCCGTTCAAGCGCCGGCGCCACACGCCGGCGCTACGCTCAGAACGCCTCGTCGAACGCGACCTCGCCCTGCACGCCGACCTGGTAGGCCGACACGCGGCGCTCGAAGAAGTTGGTCAGCTCCTGCACGTCCTGCAGCTCCATGAACGGCAGCGGATTCTTGACGCCGTAGCGCTTGGCCATGCCGAGCTTCACGAAGTGCTGATCGGCGCAGTACTCCAGGTACTGGCGCATGTCGCGCGTGGAAATGCCGGCGACGCCGCCGGCCAGCACGTCCTCGGCGAACTGCGTCTCGCAGTCGATCGCCTCGGCGAGCATCTCGTAGACCTGGCTCTGCATCTGCGCGTCGAACAGGTCCGGCTCCTCGGCGCGCACGGTGCGGATCGCCTCGAACGCGAACGCCATGTGGCAGCTCTCGTCGCGGAACACCCAGTTGGTGCCCGACGCCAGGCCCGGCAGCAGGCCGCGCGAGCGGAAGAAGTACACGTACGCGAACGCCGCGAAGAAGAACAAGCCTTCGATGCAGGCCGCGAAGCAGATCTGGTTGAGCAGGAATTGGCGACGCTGCTCGCGCGTCTCGATGCGGTCCAGATGCTGGATCGAGTCGATCCACTTGAAGCAGAACTCGGCCTTCTTGCGGATCGAGGGAATGTTCTCGACCGCCGCGAACGCCTGCACGCGCGCGTCCGGGTCGGGCATGTAGGTATCGAGCAGGGTCAGATAGAACTGCACGTGCAGCGCTTCCTCGTAGAGCTGCCGCGACAGGTACATGCGCGCCTCGGGCGAATTGAGGTGCTTGTAGAGATTCAGCACGAGGTTGTTCGACACGATCGAATCGCCGGTCGCGAAGAACGCGACGAGGCGATGGATCAGATGACGGTCGGCGGCCGACATGCGCGAGCGCAGATCGGTCACGTCGATCGAGAAGTCGACCTCCTCGACGGTCCAGGTGTTGCGGATCGCCGCGCGATACATCTCGTAGAACTCGGGATAGCGCATCGGCCGCAGCGTCAGTTCGAAGCCGGGATCGAGCAGGTGGTGGGATTTCGGAAGCGGTGGCTGGGCGGACATTTCTTACTTATACCCTTGTGTGGGGTTGCCTTCTAGGTAGAAATCCCATTTCCCTTCCTCATCAATCCAAACGCCTTCAAATATTATTTTTTCCATTGAAAGAAGTGTGAATCGACCAGAGACCATACCGTCCTGGCTTTCCCCTTCAAGCACATAAAATCCCTGGACTTTTTGATCTTCAAGGCTTTCCTTTAGAGAAATTCTACCTTCCGATTTATCATCCCTATTCTCGTAGGTGAAATTAATCATCCCATTGGATCGATTGATCAGTACAATAGATGCCTCCCATAATTCCTCTCCTTCTTGAGACCAGCTTACATTTCCGTGCATTGGATTATCTCCTGATTCGGTAGGGAGCTATTGACACGCTTCGCAGTACTCGGGATTCTCCAGCGAGCAGAACACCGCCTGCGTCGCCGCCGCCGGATCGGCGGCCGGCTGGACCGGCGCCGCGACCGGCTCGGCCGCCGTGGCGCCGACCGTGGTCTTGGCGATCCGCGTCGCCGGGCGCGAGCGCAGGTAGTAGGTGGTCTTCACGCCGGCCTTCCACGCGTACATGTACATCGACGACAGTCGGCCGATGTTCGGGTTCTCCTGGAACAGGTTCAGCGACTGGCTCTGGTCGATGTAGGCGCCGCGCGCGGCGGCCAGGTCGATCAGCGCCTTCTGCGGCAGCTCCCAGACCGTGCGGTAGATCTGTCGCAGCGGCTCGGGAATCGCCGCGATGCCCTGGATCGAGCCTTCGGCGAGCTTGATCGCGTCGCGGATCGCATCGGTCCACAGGCCCAGCGACTTGAGCTCCTCGACCAGATAGCGGTTGACGACGAGGAAATCGCCCGACAGCGTCTCGCGCTTGAACAGGTTCGACACCTGCGGCTCGATGCACTCGTAGCAGCCGGCGATCGAGGCGATCGTCGCGGTCGGCGCGATCGCGATCAGCAGCGAGTTGCGCAGGCCCTGCCTGGCGATGCGCTCGCGCAGATCGTTCCAGCGCTCGGCCGGGATCGTCGGGCGCGCCTGCGGCCAGTAGTCGAACTGCAGCTCGCCGCGCGCCGCGCGCGTCTCGTCGAAGCCCGGATGGCGGCCGAGCTCGGCGGCCAGCTCCGAGGAACTGGCCAGCGCGTTGTAGTAGATCTCCTCGGCGATCCGCGACGACAGCGCGAGCGCCTCGGCCGAGTCGAACGGAAGGCGCAGCTGGAAGAACACGTCCTGCAGGCCCATCACGCCGAGGCCGACCGGGCGCCACTTGCGGTTGGCCGCGGCCGCGGTCTGGATCGGGTAGAAGTTGATGTCGATGACGCGGTCGAGCTGGCGCACCGCGGTGCGCACGGTCGCGGCGAGCTTGTCGAAGTCGAAGCCGCCGTCGGCGACGTGCCGCGCCAGGTTGATCGAGCCGAGATTGCACACCGCGGTCTCGTCGCCGGAGGTCACCTCGAGGATCTCCGTGCACAGGTTCGACAGGTGCACCACGTTCTGCGTCAGCGCGGTCTGGTTGCAGGTCGCGTTGCTGCGGTCCTTGAACGTCATCCAGCCGTTGCCGGTCTGCGCCAGCGTGCGCAGCATGCGCGCGTAGAGCTCGCGCGCCTTGATCGTCTTGGCCGCGAGGCCATCGGCCTCGGCCTGGCGGTAGGCCTGGTCGAACGCCTCGCCCCAGCTGTCGACGAAGTGCGGCACGATCTTCGGATCGAACAGCGACCAGTCCGCATCGCGCTCGACACGGCGCATGAACTCGTCCGGCACCCAGTTGGCGAGATTGAGATTGTGCGTGCGGCGCGCCTCGTCGCCGGTGTTGTCGCGCAGCTCGAGGAACTCCTCGATGTCGGCGTGCCAGGTCTCCAGATACACGCAGGCCGCGCCCTTGCGCTTGCCGCCCTGGTTGACCGCGGCCACCGAGGCGTCGAGCGTCTTGAGCCACGGCACCAGGCCGTTGGAATGGCCGTTGGTGCCGCGGATCAGCGAGCCGCGCGAGCGCACGCGTGAGTAAGACAGGCCGATGCCGCCGGCGAACTTGCTGAGCTTGGCGACGTCGGCGTACTTGCCGTAGATGCCCTCGAGCGAATCGTCCGGCGAGTCGAGCAGGAAACACGAGGACAGCTGCTGATGCGCGGTGCCGGCATTGAACAGCGTCGGCGAGCTCGGCACGTATTCGAGCGAGGACATCAGCCGGTACAGCTCCAGCGTCTCGCCGATGTCGCCGCCGCCGAGCGCGCAGGCGATGCGCATGAAGAAGTACTGCGGCGTCTCGAGCACCTTGCGCAGCTGCGGATGACGCAGCAGGTAGCGGTCGTAGACGGTGCGCAGGCCGAAGTACTCGAAGCGGCGCGTCGCCGCCGCGTCGATCGCGTCGTTGAGCTTGCGCGCGTTCAGCGCGACGAAATCGCGCAGGGCCGCATCGATGATGCCGACCTCGGCGCCGCGCGCGACCGACTGCGAGAACGACTGGATCTCCTGGCCGGCGACCTCCTTGTCGATGTAGCCGGCGAGCAGGCGGCCGGCGAGGAAGCCGTACTCGGGCTCCTCGGCGGTCAGCGCGGCGGCGGTGCGGATCGACAGCTCGTCGAGCTCGCGCGTGCTGGCGCCGTCGTAGAGGCCGCCGATCGTCTTGAGCGCGACGCGCATCGGATCGACCGCGTGCAGGCCTTCGGCGGTGCGCGTCACCGCGCGCACGATCTTGTTGACGTCGACCGCTTCGGACGAGCCGTTGCGCTTGGTCACGCGCATCTGCGCCGGGCTGTGCGGCGGCGTCAGCGCGAAATCCTGCCGGCTGTCGCCGGCCTTCGGGGCGAGGGCCGGCGCGGAAACGGGATCGGCATCCGCGGTCGCGGCACGCATATCGAGGGGCTGCATGGAATTCCTCCGTCATCTGTCGGACGACCTGCTCCGTCGCGCAGGCACGGTCGGTTCGACCACCGGGGAGGAACGGCGTCGACGACGACGCCGCGCCGTCAGGCGCGCCGTCTCGTGACGCATCCTCCCCGCGGAGGTGGTCACCCGCGTCGGGCATCGACGATCGGCGAACGGCGTCTCAGCGGACGCGACGGACGTCGACGGCGACCCGACGTGTCGGCAGGTCTTCGGGCTCGTGGACCGGAGCCTTGCGGCTCACCTACTTTCCGCCGCTTCCCAGTCCGACCGGACCAGTGCAGAACGCGGATTTCGTTTCCACCTACCGCTGCGGGGCAGCTCCGGCTTGGCACCGGATTCCCTATTAAGCCGGCGGAGCGCGGCGGGGGGTCGAGAACGGCTTGCGCGCGCGAGCCGCGGTTTCGATCGAGGCACCGGATCCACGCGTCCCTCGACACCCTGCCATGCCCAGCGGGCACCGACGACCACAAGCTATTGGGGTCGCCGGAGCGTGTCAACCGATTATTTTGTGTCCGGCCTCTTGCTTTTCGCGGAGGGCCAGCAGCGACGCGGCTTTGCCGCCGCGGCCGCGATTCAGCGCAGCGGCGGCTCGAAGCCGTCGTAGAAGATCGCGTCCTCGCCGATCAGGCACAGGCCGACCGCGGCCGCGCTGAGCGGCTGCGCCAGCGACTGCAGCGGATTGGCGGCCAGGTCCGGCACGGCCGCCAGCACCGGCGTCCAGCCGGCGATCTCGCCCGGCACGTCGGTGGCGGTCGCGAAGCCGGCATAGGCCGACTCGTCGCAGACCAGGCCGGTGCCGCCGGCGCCGAGGTCGACCAGGTGCGCGGTCTCGAATACGAAGACCTGATCGCCGCTGCGGTTGGCGCCGAGCGCCAGCAGCGCGCGGTCGCCGTCGAACGCGAGCGCGCCGGTCGGGAAGCTGGCGTTGTCGGTCGCGTAGCGGCGCTGGCTGCGCAGCGTCAGATCGGCGTCCAGCCGCATCAGCACGGTGCCGGTCTGCATCGCCTCGCCGTTGGCCTCGCCGTAGAGCCAGAAGCCGTCGTCGTGGGCCGCGCTGGCGATCGCGTTGAAGAACGGCACCAGCGTGCGCGTCGGCGCCGGTGCGAGATCGGCGCCGACGCGCTGCAGGTAGAAGAAGTTGGGGCCGAACGCGGTACGCCGTCCGGCGATCACCCAGCCGCCTTCCGGATGCGGCAGCAGGTTCAGCGCGCGCGCGCGGACGCCGGCGCTGGCCGGATGGCCGATCACGCGCGAGGCGAGGATCGCGCCGGAGGCGTCGATCCGCACCAGCGCATCGCCGCTCTCGACGCTGACCGGGCTGGTCCGGCGCGCGGTCTCGAGCAGCACGATCTCGCTGCCGTCCTCGGCGCGCTGCCAGTCCACCGTGCGCTCCTGGTCGGCAGTGCCGATCGTGCGGGCCGTCAGCACGCTGCCGTCGGCCGGATCGACCGTCGCGAGCAGGCCGTCGCCGTTGCCGAAACCGCCGTCGACCGCGTGCTGCACCTCGCCGAGCACGCGGATCGGGCCACCGGCGACCTCCGGTGCCTTCAACCGGGCCGACTCGAACGAGGCCTGCGGCAGGTTCAGCCGCACGTTCCAGACCGGATTCAGACTGCCGTCCAGGCGTGTCAGGAACAGGCGGTACGGGCCGGCGAAGTCGTCGAATTCCAGGCTCGCCGCGACGAGGTCGCCGCCGTCGAGCGCGATCAGCGACTGCGCGATCTGCTGGTGACCGGCATTGCTCGGCAGCGCATGCACGGCCAGGCGCGCGCCGACCGCGTCGCGCGCGACCAGGTAGAGGCTCTCGGTCAGCTGTTCGTCGGTACGCGAGCCGAACGTGACCCAGCTGCCGTCGCTGCGGTGTACGGCGCCGACGACGCGCACGTCGAAGTCGCCCGGCGCCAGCGCGGCCGAGTCGTGGAACAGCGGCGGCTGGCCGGCGAAGGTGGCGGGGGCGGACAGGCCGGCCAGCAGGCAGGCGGCGGCGATCACGGCTTTCATTCTTCGATTCCTCGACACGGATGGCGGTGCCGATGCGCGGCGCGCCTCGGCAGACGAGCAGACGGATTCGGGCACGCGATCCACTCAGCACGCAGTACGATCCGGCGCATCGGTTCCCGCCACGCGCCGCGGTCGCGGCACGGCCGGCGATGCGGCTATGCTGGCCGCCGGCGACCGTCGGCGACTCCATGCTCAACACGCTCTGGCTCGGCTTCTTCCTCGCGGCGGCGCTCTCGGCGCTGGCGCGCTGGCTGATCGGCGGCGAGGCCGACGTGTTCGCGGCGATGGTCGCCAGCCTGTTCGACATGGCGCGGCTGTCGGTCGAGGTCATGGTGCTGCTGTTCGGCACGCTGACGCTGTGGCTGGGTTTTCTGCGCATCGCCGAGCAGGCCGGCCTGGTCGCCGCGCTGGCGCGCCTGCTCGGGCCGCTGTTCGCGCGCCTGATGCCGGAGGTGCCGCGCGATCATCCGGCGGTCGGCCTGATCACGCTCAACTTCGCCGCCAATGCGCTCGGCCTCGACAATGCCGCCACGCCGATCGGCCTGCGCGCGATGCGCGAGCTGCAGTCGCTCAATCCGCATCCGGATACCGCGACCAATGCGCAAATCCTGTTCCTGGTACTGAACGCCTCGTCGCTGACGCTGCTGCCGGTGTCGATCTTCATGTACCGCGCGCAGCAGGGCGCGGCCGATCCGACCCTGGTGTTCCTGCCGATCCTGCTGGCGACGACGGCCTCGACCCTGGTCGGCCTGCTCGGCGTCGCCTGGATGCAGCGGCTCAGGCTGTGGGATCCGCTGGTGCTGGCCTGCTTCGGCGCGGGCGCGCTGCTGCTCGGCGGTTTCATCGCGACGCTCTCGACGCTGTCGGCCGCAGCGCTGGCGGCGCTGTCGTCGCTGCTCGGCAATCTCGTGCTGTTCGGCGTGATCGTCGCGTTCCTGGTCGTCGGCGCGTGGCGCCGCGTGCCGGTCTACGAGAGTTTCGTCGAGGGCGCGCGGCAGGGCTTCGAGGTCGCGCGCGACCTGCTGCCGTACCTGGTCGCGATGCTCTGCGCGGTCGGCGTGCTGCGCGCCTCGGGCGTACTGGATCTGGCGCTCGACGGAATCCGCTGGCTCGCGACGACGAGCGGCGCCGACGTGCGCTTCGTCGACGCGCTGCCGACCGCGCTGGTCAAGCCGTTCTCGGGCAGCGCGGCGCGTGCGCTGCTGATCGAGACGATGCAGCACCACGGCGTGGACAGCTTCCCGGCCCTGCTGGCGGCGACCGTGCAGGGCAGCACCGAGACCACGTTCTACGTGCTGGCGGTCTATTTCGGCGCGGTCGGCGTGCGCCGCGCGCGCCACGCGGTCGGCTGCGCGCTGCTGGCCGATCTGGCCGGCGTGCTGGCGTCGATCGCGGTGTGCTACTGGTTCTTCGGCTGAGCGCGCCGGCGCTCGCTCAGACCGGCCGGCCGCGCAGGATCCGCGCCGGCAGCAACAGCACGCCGCGCAGGAACTCGAACACGCCGTTGACCGCGAAGCCGATCAGCCGGAACGGCAACAGCAGCAGCCAGACCAGCGGATAGAGCACCAAGGCGAGCAGGGCCAGCGGCCAGCACACCACCAGCAGCAACAGCCAGACCAGGAAGCTCAGCATCGCGTGTCTCTCCAAGCGCCGGCACAACGCGCCGGCAGGGCGGAACATAAGGGTGGCGTGGTCCCGATCAACGGGTCCGCGCGGCGCGATCGCCGGCACGGACCCGTCGGCGCCCGTCACTCGGTCGGCTGGTCGCCGCTGAAGGTCTTCGGCGTCGCGCCGCTGACCGGCCCGATGCGGGCGCTGTCGCTGACGTAGAGGTCGACCTCGCGGCGGAACTCGAGCGTGCCGTCGACGACCGCGCGCGGGCCGATCACGACACGCGGCTTGCGCGAGCTGTCGGGCTTGAACCAGCTGCCGCTCGGCTTCTCGATCAGCACGCCGCCGGTGACCTGCGAGTCGGCGCCGATCACGAGGTTGCCGCTGACGGTCCTGATGCCGCTGCCGACGCGCGCGCCGTCCAGGCGGATCTCGCCGTTGACGTTGGAGACCGCACCGCCGACGTCGGCGCCGCGGTCGAGGTGGATGCGGCCGTTGACGGCCTCGACCGACTCGGTGATCCGGCTGCGCTCGCCGACCTGGATCGAGCCGTTGACCGTGCTCAGTGACTCGGCGACCGTGTCGACGGTCAGCGTGATCGAGCCGTTGACGGTCTCGGCCGATTCGATGCGGGCGCCGTCCTCGATGCGGATCGAGCCGTTGACGGTGCTGACCTCGCCGGCGGTCTTGTTCGCCTCGACGCGGACCGAGCCGTTGACCTTGCTGATGTCGCCGCCGTCGGCGGCCAGCAGTGGAGCGGACAGCAGCAGGGCGATCGTGACGGCAGTCGTGCGGAACATGGGCGTACTCCTGAGGGGGTCGAACGCATCGGATGCGGCCCGGCCGCGCCGGGTTTAACGGCGTTCCCGGGCCGGCCGGCACGCAGGGTTCGCGCTACCATACGCGATTGTCCCCGACCGATCCGCCGCGCCCGTGTCCCGACCCAAACCCGTGCTTTTGCTGATCCTCGATGGCTGGGGCCATCGCGAGGAAACCGAACACAACGCGATCGCGCAGGCGCGTCTGCCGCACTGGCGGGCGCTGCTGGCCGAGTGCCCGCACACCCTGGTCGATACGCACGGTCTGCACGTCGGCCTGCCGGACGGCCAGATGGGCAATTCCGAGGTCGGTCACATGACGATCGGATCCGGACGCGTGCTCTACCAGGACCTGACCCGCATCGACGCGGCGATCGCCGACGGCAGCTTCGGCGACAACGCCGCGCTGATCGGCGCCTGCGCGGCGGCCAGGGCCGGCGGCGGCACGCTGCACGTGTTCGGCCTGCTGTCGCCGGGCGGCGTGCACAGTCACGAGAACCACATCTTCGCGCTGCTCGAGCTGGCGCGCCGCGAGGGCGTCACGCGCGTGGCCGTGCATGCGTTCCTGGACGGCCGCGACATGCCGCCGCAGAGCGCCGAGTCGAGCCTGCGCGCACTCGAGGAGACCTGCCGCCGCGTCGGCCAGGCCCGGATCGCCACGGTCAGCGGACGCTACTACGCGATGGACCGCGACCGGCGCTGGGACCGTGTCGAACGCGCGTATGCGGCGATCGCCGACGCGCGCTCGACCGAGCATGCGCCCGATGCGCTGTCGGCGCTGCAGGCGGCCTACGCGCGCGGCGAGGGCGACGAGTTCGTGCAGCCGACCGTGATCGACGGCGGCGTGCCGATCGAGGACGGCGATGCGGTGGTCTACATGAACTTCCGCGCCGACCGCGCGCGCCAGCTGACCGAGGTCTTCGTCGCGCCGGGCTTCGACGGATTCGTCCGCGCGCGGCGGCCGGCGCTGTCGGCCTTCGTCACGCTGACCCAGTACGCGGCGGACCTGCCGGTGACCGCGGTCGCGTGGCCGCCGCAGTCGACCCAGCGCTCGCTCGGCGAGTACCTGGCCGCGCTCGGCCTGCTTCAGCTGCGCATCGCCGAGACCGAGAAGTACGCGCACGTGACGTTCTTCTTCTCGGGCGGGCGCGAGGCGCCGTTCGACGGCGAGGAGCGCATCCTGGTGCCGAGCCCGAAGGTCGCGACGTACGACCTGCTGCCGGCGATGAGCTGTCCGGCCGTCACCGACGCGCTGGTCGCGGCGATCGGCGGCGGACGGTTCGACTTCATCGTCTGCAACATCGCCAACCCGGACATGGTCGGCCACACCGGCATCGAGGCCGCCGCGATCGAGGCCGCCGAGGTCGTCGACGCGGCGATCGGCCGGATCGTCGCGGCGATCCGCGCGGCCGGCGGCGAGATGCTGATCAGCGCCGACCACGGCAACCTCGAGCAGATGGTCGACGCCGACGGCGTGCCGCACACCCAGCACACGGTCGGACCGGTGCCGCTGGTCTACGTCGGCCGGCCGGCCGCGCTCGCGCCCGGCTCGCTGGCCGACCTGGCGCCGACCGTGCTGGCGCTGATGGGACTGGCGCAGCCGGCCGAGATGACCGGCCGCAGCCTGGTCACATTCGCCGCCTGATGCGCCTGGCGCTGACGCTGTTCGCCCTGCTGGCCGGCACGCATGCGCTGGCGCAGGACGATGCAGCCTCGCGCGCGGCCGAAGAGGCCAAGGCGCGCCGCCAGCTCGAGCAGGTGCGCGCCGAGATCCGCACGCTGACCGACGCGCAGCGCTCGACCCAGGGCCAGCGCGAGGACGCCACGCGCGCGCTGCGCGAGCAGGAGCTGGCGATCGCCGCGGTCGCGCGCGAGCTGGTCGCGATCCAGGCACGCCGCGACGAGCAGCAGCGCGAGCTGGACGCATTGAACCGCCGCCGCGCCGAGCTGACCGACGCGCTCGGCCGCCAGCGCGAGGCGCTGGCCGCGCTGCTGCGCTCGGCCTATGCGCTCGGCCGCCACGAGGAGCTCAAGCTGCTGCTGCAGCAGGACGACGTCGCCGGCATCGCGCGCGTGCTGGCCTATCACCGCTACTTCCAGCGCGCGCGGCTCGGCCGGATCGACACGCTGACCGCCGATCTGGAACGGCTGGCCGAGGTGCAGCGGCAGATCGAGGTGCGCCAGGCCGAGCTCGACGCCACGCAGGCCGCGCAGGAGGCCGAGAGCCGGCGGCTGGCCGGCGAGCGCGAGACGCGCGCCGAACTGCTCGGCACGCTCGAGGCGACGCTCAGGACGCAGGCGGCGCGGCTGGCCGCGCTCGGCAAGGACGAGGGCGCGCTGCTCGGCCTGATCGAGAAGCTGCGCGACGTCTTCGCCGACATTCCGCGCCAGCTCGGCGTCGCCGACGCGTTCGCGTCGCTGCGCGGCCGTCTGCCGTGGCCGCTGCAGGGCAAGCTGCTGACCGGCTTCGGTGCGGCCGACGAGTCCGGCCGCGCCAGCGCCGGCTGGCGCATCGCGGCTGCCGCCTCGACGCCGGTGCAGGCGATCGCGCACGGACGGGTCGTCTTCGCGGACTGGTTCAAGGGTTACGGCCTGTTGCTGATCGTCGATCACGGCGAGGACTATCTGAGCCTCTACGGCTACAACGAGGCGCTGCTCAAGGACGTCGGCGACTGGGTCGCCGCCGGCGAGCCGGTCGCGCGCAGCGGCGTCAGCGGCGGCCAGTCGGTCGACAGCCTCTATTTCGAGCTGCGCCACAAGGGCAAGCCGATCGATCCGAAGGTCTGGCTCGGGCGCTGATCGCCTCGCCGGAAACTGCGGCGTCCGCACGCGGTCCATGAACCGGATGCGGGTCCCGAGGCACGCCGACACGGGGGCCGCCGAAGGACGCGCTACCATCCCCGTCCGTCACCGATTTCCAAGGATCGCCGCATGCGCCCGTCATCCCTGCTGTTCGCCGCCGGTCTGATCGCCGCCTGCTCGACCGCTCGCGCCGACGAACCGGCCCAGGCCCCGGCGACCGCGCCGCCGGCCGCGGCGGCGCCCAAGAGCACGCTGAGCCTCGAGGACGTTCGTACGTTCACGGCGGTGTTCAGCCTGGTCAAGCAGGGCTACGTCGAGGACGTATCGGACCAGCGTCTGATGCAGGCGGCGATTCGCGGCCTGCTCGCCGATCTCGATCCGCACAGCGAGTATCTGGACGGCGCGCAGATCGAGGCGCTCAACGAGGACACCACCGGCAGCTATGCGGGCCTCGGCATCGAGGTCGTGCCGATGGAAGGCGTGCTGCGCGTGATCGCGCCGATCGACGACACGCCGGCCGAGCGCGCCGGCATCAAGGCCGGCGACACGATCCTGCGCATCGACGGCAAGCCGCTGTCGCCCGACGATCTGGCCGGCGCGATCGACCGTCTGCGCGGCAAGCCCGGCAGCGAGATCACGCTGAGCATCCTGCACGAGGGCCACAGCGTGCCGGTCGACGTCACGCTCAAGCGCGAGATCATCCGCGTCGCCAGCGTGCGCGGCCGCCTGATCGAACCCGGCTACGCGTACCTGCGGATCAGCCAGTTCCAGGCCGAGACCGGCAACGACCTGCGCAAGCGCCTGACGCGCCTGCAGACCGAGAACGGCGCGCCGCTCAAGGGGGCCGTGCTCGACCTGCGCAGCAATCCCGGCGGTCTGGTCTCGGCGGCGGTCGACGTCAGCGACATCTTTCTCGACGCCGGCGTCGTGGTCACGACGCGCGGCCGCATCAAGGAGGCCGAGCTCTCGTTCAGCGCGACGCCGGGGGACCAGCTCGCCGGCGCGCCGCTGGTCGTGCTCGTCGACAACGGATCGGCTTCGGCGGCCGAGATCGTCGCCGGTGCGCTCAAGGACAACCACCGCGCGCTGCTGATGGGGCGGCGCACGTTCGGCAAGGGATCGGTGCAGACGATCCTGCCGCTCGACGCCGAACACGCGATCAAGCTGACGACCGCGCGCTACTACACGCCGAGCGGCGTCTCGATCCAGGCCCAGGGCATCGTGCCGGACATCGCGCTGTCGGACCTGGCGCTGACGCGGCGCGATGCGCCGCCGACGCCGATGCTGAGCGAGCGCGACCTGCGCAACCACCTGCAGGGCGTCGACGAGACGATCGACCTGCCGGCGGTCGAGCAGGACGAGGAGGTCCAGTCCGACTACGCACTCAACGAGGCGCTGAACGTGCTGAAGGGCCTCGCGCTGCAGCGTCGCCCGGCGCCGGTCGAGAAGAAGGGCTGAGGTTGCGGACCGGAGGGAAGAGCCGAGGAGCCGACGTGCCGAGGGGCTGACCGGCGCTGCGCTGTCGGACGTGCCGAGGTCTTTTGAAAACAGGCGCTTACGAAATCGTTCGTAGAAGTCTGAATGTTCGATAAACCGTTCCGGCGACGTTCGCAACTTTTCCGCAGCCGCCTCTGTCTTAGTTTCCGGGTGCACGCAACGGCGCCCCCGGATCCCCTCCTCCCTGGGTGGATCCTGTGAAGGTCGGATTCTCCCCAAGTCCGGTCTTCCCCCGCCCCGAGGGCTCCCCCTGGCCCTCGGGGCATTTTATTTCCGGCGCACGAAATGTCGATGACGCGTCGCCCGGGCCGACGCGACGGCGATGCGTGCGCCCGTCCGATCGCACCGCAGATCCACGCGCCTTCACTAGCCGGCTGCGATCCCCGGCATGAGGCAGGTCCCTGCCGCGGACTCGGCGAGCGCCGTTTCGCCGGGCCAGGCGAGTCGGGTTCGTTGCGCGTGCCGAGGGCCGCGGATCGATCGAAGGTGGGCTGCGGGGACGCCATCCGCTTCGAAGCTGCCGGTCGGCACGCCGATCGAGTTCACGATGGGCCGGGCCACGTCTTGTCGAAGGAGCGCAGCGCGGCCGGTTCCGGCGGCCGCCTGGCCGGCTCGCTAGTACGGCGCCGACGTATTCCGGTGCTCGCGAGGCCGCGGCGGTTCCGGCGAGGTCCGTGACAGCCGCCAGCCGATCAGACCGATCACCGCGCTGAGCGCGAGGAAGCCCCAGTCCCAGCGCGACTTGTCGAGGACGAAGTCGCGTACGTGATGCAGGCCCAGCCAGTGGTGGTCGATCAGGCCCTCCACGCCGTTGAACAGGGCCCAGCCGAGCAGCATCGCACCGCTCAGCATCCGGCCCATGCCGCGGACGTCGGCCCGGCTCGCGGTGCGCCAGAGCAGGACGATGCCGCAGACCGTCACGATCCAGACCGCCGCGTGGAACAGGCCGTCCCACAGCATGTTGACCTTGGCGGTGACGAGGTCGACCGGCGGCAGCCGCGCCGAGAGCATGTTGTGCCACTGCAGAATCTGATGCAGCACGATGCCGTCGACGAAGCCGCCGAGGCCCACGCCCAGCAGCATCCCCGCGCGCATGAGGTCAGTCCGAGTCGTCGCCATGCCGATGCTTCCAGCGGAGGAAGAAAATTCCCGCCACGGAAACGGCGAGCGGGACGAACAGCAGCGCCAGGTCCGCCAGGTAGGGCCCGGAAAGCCCGAGCCTGAAGACGGCCGGCCGGCAGACCTCGCAGGCGCAGGCCAGACCCGGCGACATCGACAGCAGCGGAGCGAGACGGCGCATGCCCGCGCGATGCAACCGGCATGCCGCGGCATCGCATGGCCGCCCTGTGCGTACGACGGCGATGGCCCGGCGCGCCCACTGGACCGATCCGAACGCGGCGGGCTGCTCCGTGTCCGGCGCCGAAAGCCGCGGACGCTCGCGCCGCCGTCGAGACGGCCCGTACATCGGCTGCACGGGCGCTGATAGGAATCGCCGCCGCTTTCCGTCACGAGATCCAGAGGACAGGGCAGGGGTGTCTGATGAAACGATGGGCGGGCGTTGCGCTCGCGATCCTGGGGCTGGCGGCAGGCCCGCTGCATGCCGGCACGGCCGACCGCCTGTTCGGCGACGGCTTCGATCCGCCCGGCGATCTGCCGACCAGCCGTGCCGACGCGGCCCGGTTCCTGGCCCAGGCCAGCTTCGGCGGTACGCCTGCGCAGGTGGACGCCTTGATGGCGAGCGGATTCAACGCCTGGTTCGACGCGCAGTTCGCGCAGACGCCCGGCTACGTGCTGCCGTACATGCGTCAGGCCGCCGGTACCGCCGATCCGTTGCAGCCGCTTCCGTTCCACCTGTATCGCCAGGCCTGGTTCGTCCGCGTGCTGTCGGCGCCGGACGATCTGCGCCAGCGCGTCGCGTTCGCGCTGAGCGAGATCTTCGTCGTCTCCGAACGCGGGGCCGGCCTCGGCAACGACGGACTCGCGCTCGGCGCCTACCACGACATCCTGCTGCGCAACGCATTCGGCACCTACCGGCAGCTGATCGAGGACGTCACGCTGAGCCCGGCGATGGGCCGCTATCTGAGCATGTACCGCAACCGCAAGCCCGATCCGGCCCACAACATCCAGGCCGACGAGAACTTCGCGCGCGAGGTCATGCAGCTGTTCTCGATCGGCCTGATCCGGCTCAACCCGGACGGCTCGCCGCTGCTGGTCGGCGGGCAGACCGTGCCGACCTACGACGTCGCGGTCGTACGCGCGATGGCACGCGTGTTCACCGGCTGGGCCTGCCACTGCGCCGCCGGCCAGGACTGCCCGCCCGATCCGTTCGTGCAGGAGAACTTCACCTGCAGCACCGAACACGCGATGGTGCCGTACGAGGCCTATCACGATCGCGACGAGAAGCGCCTGTTCGACGGCCTCGTGCTGCCGGCCGGGCGCGATGCGCGCAGCGAGCTCGGCGCGGCGCTCGACGCGCTGGCGAACCATCCGAACGTCGGTCCGTTCATCGCGCGCCAGCTGATCCAGCGCCTGGTCACCAGCAATCCGTCGCCGGCCTATGTCGGCCGCGTCGCGGCGGTGTTCGCCGACGACGGACACGGCACTCGCGGCGATCTGGGCGCCGTCGTGCGCGCGATCCTGCTCGACGCCGAGGCGCGCCAGGGACATCGGCTGGCGCCGCAGACCTTCGGCAAGCTGCGCGAGCCGCTGCTGCGCCTGAGCCAGATGTGGCGCGCGTTCGACGTGATGTGGGAAGACGACGCGCTGATGCTCGACGACCTGGACATCCACCTGCGCTACAACCAGTCGCCGCTGTTCTCGCCGTCGGTGTTCAATTTCTTCTCGCCCGGCCACGCGCCGCCCGGACCGCTCGCCGACGCCGGCCTGGTCGCGCCGGAGATGCAGATCATCACCGCCAACTTCGCGATCGCGGTGACCAACGACCTGGGCGGCCGGATCTTCTGGGCGTATCGCGGCGGCCCGATGGACGAGTTCGACGACCGCGCGCGGCTGATCCAGCTCGACCGCTGGCAGCAGCTGATCGCGCCGCCGCCGGGCGGCACGCAGGCGCCGGCCGGTGCGCTCGAGCAGCTGGTCGGACGCCTCGACGAACTGCTGCTCGGCGGCACGATGTCGGTGCCGCTGCGCGAGCGGATCCTGACGCGCCTGCGCGCGATCCCGGCCGCCGACACCTTGAAGCGCGTCCAGAACGCGATCTACCTGATCGCGACCGCGCCCGAATTCGCGGTGCAGCGCTGATGGGCCGCCGCATCGGCCCGCGCCGCCGCCGGGCGCTTCCGCTCTCGTTTGCGCCGGCCGCCGGAGTGCCGTGATGAACCTCGATCGCATCAAGCCGGGCCGCCGGCGCTTTCTCACGCGCAGTCTGGCCGCCCTGGCCGGCGGCAGCGGCTTCTTCGCGGCGCCGGCCAGTCTGGCCCTGCTCAATCACGCCTGGGCGCAGCAGAGCGACCGCGGCGGCGACTACAAGGCGCTGGTCTGCGTGTTCCTGCTCGGCGGCAACGACGGCCACAATCTGGTCGTGCCGCGCGGCGCCGCCGAGTACGCCGTCTACGCGCACCGCCGGCGCGGCCTGACGATTCCGCAGGCGCAGCTGCTGCCGATCACGCCGATCTCGGGCGCGCCGTACGCGCTCGGCCTGCATCCGGCGGTACCGGAGTTGGCGCAGCTGTTCGAGTCGGGCCAGCTTGCGCTGATCGGCAGCGTCGGCGCCCTGCTCGAACCGGTCAGCCGCGCGCAGTACGACCAGGGCAGCGCACGCCTGCCGCCGCAGCTGTTCTCGCACAACGACCAGCAGGACTTCTGGCAGAACCTCGAGGTGCGCTCGCCGGTCGATCCGACCCCGGCCAGCGGCTGGGGCGGGCGCATCGCCGATCTGGTCCACGACGGCGCCAATCCGCAGGCGACGGTCGCGATGAACCTGTCGCTGGCCGGCGCCAATCCGTTCCAGGTCGGCCGCCGCACGCAAAGCCTGACCGTCGACACCGGCACGATCCGCGCGGTCGAGAACGATCGCGATCCGGTCGCGGCGGCCGAGTTCGAAGCCTTTCTCGCGCAGTCCCAGGTCAATCTGCTCGCCGACACCTATCGCCTGTCGCTCAAAGGTGCGATCGACGACTACCGCACGCTGCAGGGCGTGCTCGCGGCGGTGCCGCCGCTGGCGACTGCGTTTCCGGCGCCGCCGGCGGCCGGTGCGCCGGCGGCCGATCGTTTCGCACACGCACTCGGCAGCCAGCTGCGCCGTGCCGCCGAACTGATCGCCGCACGCGGCGCGCTCGGCCATCGCCGCCAGATCTTCTTCTGCTCGCTCGGCGGCTTCGACACGCACGATGCGCAGATGGCCGATCAGCCCGAGTTGCTGGCCGGCCTCTCGCGTGCGCTGCACGCGTTTCACGACGCGACGATCGAGCTCGGCGTCGCGCCGCAGGTGACGACGTTCGCGGTCTCGGAATTCGGCCGCTCGCTGACCAGCAACGGCGACGGGTCCGATCACAGCTGGGGCAATCACCTGTTCGTGCTCGGCGGCGCCGTGCAGGGGCGGCGCATCTTCGGCCACGTGCCGGACCTGGCCGCCGGCAGCGCCGACTTCGCCGGCGACGGCAATCTGATCCCGCGCATCGCGGTCGATCAGTACGGCGCGACGCTGGCGCGCTGGTTCGGCGTCGATCCGGGCCAGCTGTCCTCGCTGTTCCCGAACCTGCCGGCGTTCGATCAGAGCGATCTGGGTTTCATGCGGCCGGCCTGAGCCGGCTGCATCAGCCGCGCAGCACGGCGCCGCTCAGCACGTCGCGGATCTCGGTCGGCTGGACGAGCCCGCCGAGCGGCCCGTCGACGACCGCGTCGAGCTCGGCGCCGAACGCGGCCCGCACCTCGGCCGCGCTGCGCGCCGGCGCCGCGCCGTGCCGGTTCGCGCTGGTCGACACCAGGGCCGCGCCGAACCGGCGGCACAGCTCGGCTGCGATCGGATGGGCGGTCACGCGCACCGCGATGCCGGCATGGTCGCCGCGGATCCACGCCGGCGCGGCCGGACCGGCCGGGAACACCCAGGTGTAGGGCCCCGGCCAGGTCGCGCGCACGCGCAGCAGGGCCTCCTCGGGCACCGTGGCGAGATCGACGTAGGCGAGCACCTGTTCCAGATCGGCGCCGATCAGCAGCACGCCCTGCGTACGCGGCCGCTGCTTGAGCGCGAACAGCCGTTCGCAGGCGTTCGCATCGCGCGGGTCGCAGCCGAGGCCGTAGACCGCTTCGGTCGGGTAGGCGACGACGCCGCCCGAGCGCAGGGCGGTCAGGGCCGGATCGAGCAGGTCGGACATGAGGTCGCCGCGCGCGTCGGGGCTGCCGGCCGGCCTCAGCCGGCCGGCGTCTTCGCGACGGCCTTCTTGGCGGCCTTCTTCGCTGCCGTCTTCTTCGCCGGCGCCTTCTTGGCGGCGGTCTTCTTCACGGCGGTCTTCTTCGCCGCCGTTTTGGCCGCGGTCTTGGCCGGGGCCTTGGCGGCCGTCTTCCTGGCTGCCGTCTCGGACGCCGCGCCGTCGGTCTTGCGGCCCTTGCCGAAGCGGCCGCCACGCTTGGGGCGGTCCGGCGCCGCGGCGAGCAGCTCGGTGCATTCGGCCAGCGTCAGCGAGGCCGGTTGGCGATCCTTCGGAATCCGTGCGTTCTTGTTGCCGTCGGTGATGTACGGCCCGTAGCGACCGTTCAGCACCTGAATGCCGTCGCCGAAGTCGCGGATGATGCGGTTGGCGGCCGTCTCGAGCTTCTCGCGGATCAGCGTGCGCGCGTGCTCGAGGTCGATCGTGTACGGATCGTCCTCCTTCTTGAGCGAGGCGTAGGTGCTGCCCTGCTTGACGAACGGGCCGAAGCGGCCGATGCCGACGCTGATCGTCTCGCCGTCCTCGCCGGTGCCGAGCACGCGCGGCAGCTTGAACAGCTCCAGCGCCTCGGCCAGCGTGATCGTGTGCATGCTCTGCCCGGTCCGCAGCGACGCGAACGTGGGCTTCTCCTCGTCGTCCTTGGTGCCGATCTGCGCGAACGGCCCGTAGCGGCCCAGGCGCACCTGCACCGGCTTGCCGCTGACCGGGTCGACGCCGAGCTCGCGCGCGCCGGTCGCCTCGGAACGGTCGACGCTTTCGTTCTTGTCGTCGACCTGCGCCTTGAACGGCTTCCAGAACTTCTCGAGCAGCGGGACCCAGTCCTCCTCGCCGCGGCTGACCGCGTCGAGCTCGTCCTCGAGCTTGGCGGTGAAGTCGTAGTCGACGTATTGCGTGAAGTGGCCCGACAGGAACTTGGCGACCGCGCGACCGACGTCGGTCGGCCGGAACCGGCGGTTGTCGAGGATCACGTACTCGCGGTTCTGCAGCACCTGGATGATGCTGGCGTAGGTCGACGGACGGCCGATGCCGTACTCCTCCAGCGCCTTGACCAGCGAGGCCTCCGAATAGCGCGGCGGCGGCTCGGTGAAATGCTGGTCGGCCTCGATCGCGGCCAGCGGCACGGCCTCGCCGAGCGCCATCTTCGGCAGCTTGCGGCCCTCGTCCTCGTCCTCGGCGTTCTTCTGGTCGCGGCCCTCCTCGTAGACGGCGAGGAAGCCCGGATCGACGACCGTGGTGCCGCTGGCGCGGAACATCGAATCGCCGCCGGCGTCGAGATCGACGCTGACGGTGTTCAGCGTCGCGTGCTGCATCTGGCTGGCCAGCGCGCGCTTCCAGATCAGCTCGTAGAGCTTGCGCTGCTCGTCGCTGAGGTACTGCGCGACGTCCTTCGGACGATGTGCGGCGGACGTCGGGCGGATCGCCTCGTGTGCCTCCTGGGCGTTCTTGGACTTGTTGCGGTAGACGTGCGGCTGCTCGGGCAGCGCGCGCGGCCCGAAGTCGCGGCCGATCACCTCGCGCAGCTCGGCGATCGCGTCGGCCGACAGCGATACCGCGTCGGTACGCATGTAGGTGATCAGGCCGACCACGCCCTCGTCGCCGAGCGCGACGCCTTCGTACAGCTGCTGCGCCAGGCGCATCGTGCGGCTGGTCGTGAAGCCGAGCTTGCGCGCGGCCTCCTGCTGCAGCGTGGAGGTCGTGAACGGCGGCGACGGGCGGCGCTTGCGTTCCTTCGATTCGACGTTGGCGACGACCAGGCGACCCTGCGCGGAACGCTCCAGCGCGGTGCGCGCCGCGAGCGCGTCCTCCTCGTTGGTGAGGTCGAACTGCTCGAACTTCTTGCCGCGCAGCGTCAGCAGTCGCGCCTTGAACGCCTGGTCCGGATGCGCGCAGTCCGCCTCGATCGTCCAGTACTCGCGCGCCTTGAACGCCTCGATCTCCTCCTCGCGCTCGGCGATCATGCGCAGCGCCGGCGACTGCACGCGGCCGGCCGACAGGCCGCGCTGCACCTTGCGCCACAGCACCGGCGACAGGTTGAAGCCGACCAGGTAGTCGAGCGCGCGGCGCGCCTGCTGTGCGTTGACCAGGTCCATCGAGAGCCGCCGCGGATTGGCGACGGCCTCCTTGATCGCGCGCGGCGTGATCTCGGAGAACACGACGCGGTGCAGCTTCTTGCCCTCGAGCAGGTCGCGCTGACGCAGGATCTCGGCGATGTGCCAGGAGATCGCCTCGCCTTCGCGATCCAAGTCGGTGGCCAGATACAGGGATTCGGCCTTGGCCGCCGCCTTGGCGATCGCGGCGACGTGCTTCTCGTTCTTGTCGATCAGCTCGTAGTTCATCCGGAACTGGTGTTCCGGATCGACCGCGCCCTCCTTGGGCACCAGATCGCGCACGTGGCCGTACGAGGCGAGGACCTCGAAGTCCTTGCCGAGGTATTTGTTGATCGTCTTGGCCTTGGCGGGCGATTCGACGATGAGCAGATTCTTGGCCATTTCGTTCCTGTAGCACCGCTCTGGCGCGGTGTCGCCGCGCGGTATCCGGACCGTGCGGAAATCGTTGTCGGGGGAGGTGTCCGCTGCCGGCTGGCAGCGGCGCTCTATATTCAGTGGAAACACGCCGACTCCGGGCTGTCAAGCCCGGCTGCCCGACCGCAAGGCGAATATGTGAGCTGGCTCAATAAGATGCGCGAGCGCATCTACGATGCGGCGCGGCGCGCGTAGCGGCCGCCGCTCTCGCTGTCGACCGTACCCTCCATCTCGAGCACGAGCAGCATCGAGGACAGCGACGGGACCGGCAGGCCGGTGCGCTGGGCGAGCACGTCGATCGTGACCGGGTCGTGGCCGAGCGCGTCGAGCAGCCTGGCGTAGTCGGGGTCTTCGCGGCGGCCCTGCGGCGCCGCGGACTGGGCCGTCGCCGCGGTCGCCGCGAGCGCGGCCGCGGCGAGCCGGCCGCGCAGGTGATCGCCGAGCTCGCCGGCCAGCGGCGCGAGTTCGCCGATCAGCTCCTCGACCGTCTCGGTCAGCTTGGCGCCGTCGCGGATCAGCTGGTGGCAGCCGCGCGCGAGCGGGTTGTGGATCGAACCGGGGATCGCGAAGACCTCGCGGCCCTGTTCCATCGCGTAGCGCGCCGTGATCAGCGAGCCGGACTTGATGCCGGCCTCGACGACCAGGGTGCCGAGCGAAAGTCCGGCGATGATGCGGTTGCGGCGCGGGAAGTGCTCCGGGCGACCGGTCGTGCCCGGCGGGAACTCGCTGACCAGGGCGCCGGCGGCGCCGATCCGCGCCGCCAGCTCGCGGTGCTGGCGCGGGTAGACCTGGTCCGGCCCGGTGCCGAGCACCGCGATCGTGCAGCCGCCGGCGTCGAGCGCGGCGGCATGGGCGGCGCCGTCGATGCCCTCGGCCAGGCCGCTGGTCACCGTGAAGCCCGCAGCGGCCAGCGCGCGCGCGAAACTGCGCGCGGTCGCCAGGCCGCCGGCACCGGCGTTGCGGCTGCCGACGACGGCGACCTGCGGCATCCACAGCCGCGTCGGTTCGCCGACGACGTACAGCGCGGCCGGCGCGCCCGGTATCGCGCGCAGCAGCGGCGGGAAGTCAGGATCGGTGCATGCGATCAGATGGTGCTGCGGCTCGGCCAGCCAGGCGCGGTCGGCGGCGATCGCGTCGGCATCGGGCGCGCAGGCCCAGGCGCGCGCGGCCTCGCCGGCCTCCTCGTCGCCGCGCCGGCGCAGCGCGTCGAGCACGCCGGCGGCGTCGCCGTGACGGTCCAGCAGCCGGCGCAGGCGCGCGGGCCCGAGTCCGGGCGCGCGCAGCAGGATCAGCCAGGCATCCATGGGGGTGGCGGTCGCGTCCATGCCGGCCAGTCTAGCCAGCGCCGGTCGCACGGATCGCGACGGCGCACGCGATTGCGCGATCGCGACGCCACGGCGGTCGCCCGATTCTCAGGCGCGCAGCATCGCGAGCGCCGGCGTCGGGCGCCCGCGTCCGGGCGCCGTCACGGCGCCGCGGTCAGCGTCCGGCGATCAGGGCGTCGAATCGGGATCGTGCAGCCAGTCGTCGATGCGGATCGGCTTGACCGTGTCCATCACGAGGCCGTAGCTGACCTGGTCGAACGTGCGGAAGACCAGCACGTGGCCGACGAACTCGGGCGGCAGCTCGACCTTGGAGTCCTTCGGGTTGAAGAACTTGCGCGCGCTGTTCTCGGGGTAGTCGGTGCGGTCCACGACGGTCTCGCCGCTGTGGTAGATCGAATAGACCTGGCCGTTCTCGACGCCGTTCTCGGCGCCGCGCGACAGCGCGACGACCTGCTTGGGGCCGACCGCGTTGAGCGCGTCGGTGAACGCGATTACGCGCATGCCGTCGGGCACGGACGCGGGCGGATGCGGCACGTATTCGTCGTCGTACGGGCGCTCCTCGATCGGCAGCACGAAGTCGCCGGGGCGTACCTCGAAATCGGCCTCGCCGACCAGGACCGAGGCCGGATCGCCGGCGCGCGTGACCTCGACGGTCGCGTAGTCGAGCATCTCGTAGCCGAGGAAGCGCACGCGGCCCTTCAGCGAGAACTCGTGCGGGCCGTGCCGCCACAGCAGGGCGCGGCGGCCGTCGCGCGCGTCGCGCTCCTGGCGGTGGATCTTCTGCGGATCGCCCTTCACGTCGGGCGGCGTGTCGTAGTAGCGGCCGATCGGTCGCACCAGCGCGAGCCGCTGGCCCGGCTGCGCGTCGAGGCCGCGCACGTAGACCAGCTGGCCGCTGGTGCCGCGCAGACGGTCTTCCTCGATGCCGACCACGTGCGGCGCGTTGCGCAGCTCCTCGTCGTCGAGGATGCGCGTATGGGTCAGGAACTGCTTGATGTGCGACAGCGGAATCGGCGGCACCGCCTCGTCGACCGGCGTCGCGCGTGCGCGGATCGCCGACAGGCCCGGCCCGTTCGATCCGAGGCCGAGCACGAGCTCGTCGCCGGGATAGATCAGATGGGGATTGCGCACCTGCGGGTTGACCTGCCAGATCTCCGGCCACAGCCACGGCTTCTTGAGGAACCGTGCCGAGATGTCCCAGAGCGTGTCGCCCTTCTTGACGGTGTAGCGCGCCGGGTGCTGGTCGGCCAGCTCCACCGTCGCGGCATAGGCGGCGAATGCGACCAGCAATCCAGTTGCAACTGGAAGTAGTTTTTTAAGCATGGCGGCCAATTACCTGATTCCCCAATGGCCGCGCGAGTGTAGCCCAAGTGTTCAGGGTAGAGAATGACGCCGTTCCCGAAATCGAGACGGCTTTGCGATCCCGTCCAAAGCCGGCAAAATGCGGCTTTCGGACCGGTCCGGGATCGATCTCACGCTTGTGAGTCGGTGCGTCCGCCCGCATCTGTCCTCCTCCGAGTACCTTTCAAGCCATGAGCCTGCTGACGATCCTCGAATTCCCCGATCCCCGGCTGCGCACCCGCGCCGAGCCGGTGACCGCGTTCGACCCGGCGCTCAAGCAGCTGGTCGCCGACATGTTCGAGACGATGTACCAGGCGCCCGGCATCGGCCTGGCCGCGACCCAGGTCGACGTGCACCGCCAGCTGCTGGTCATCGACATCTCCGACACCAAGGACCAGCCGCTGGTCCTGATCAATCCGAAGATCCTCGAGCGCGAAGGCAGCCAGACCTACCAGGAAGGCTGCCTGTCGGTGCCCGGCATCTATGCCGACGTCGACCGCGCCGACCGCATCCGCGTCGAGGCGCAGGGCGTGGACGGCGTGGCGTTCACGCTCGACGCCGACGGTCTGCTCGCCGTGTGCATCCAGCACGAGATGGATCATCTGGCCGGAAAGCTCTTCGTCGACTATCTGTCGCCGCTCAAGCGCGAACTGGTCCGCAAGAAGCTCGAAAAGCAGCGCCGGCACAGCCCCGCGCCTGCCGCCGTCAGCGCCTGATCCGCGTCATGTCCGAACGCCTGCGCCTGGTGTTCGCCGGGACACCGGAGTTCGCCGTCCCTTGCCTGCAGGCCTGCCTGCGCGCGCCGGTCGACGTCGTGGCCGTCTATACGCAACCGGACCGTCCAGCCGGCCGCGGCCGCCAGCTGGCCGCCTCGCCGGTCAAGCAGGCTGCGCTGGCCGCGCAGATTCGTGTCGAGCAGCCCGAGACCCTGCGCGATGCGGATGCGCAGGCCCGCCTGCGCGCACTGGCGCCGGATCTGATGATCGTCGTCGCCTACGGGCTGATCCTGCCGCGCAAGGTGCTGTCGATCCCGACGGCCGGCTGCTGGAACGTGCACGCCTCGCTGCTGCCGCGCTGGCGCGGCGCCGCGCCGATCCAGCGTGCGCTGCTGGCTGGCGACGCCGAGACCGGCGTGGATCTGATGCGCATGGAGGCCGGGCTCGACACCGGGCCGGTGCTGCTCGAGCGGCGCACGCCGATTGGTCCCGACGAGACCGGCGGCAGCCTGCACGACCGTCTGGCCGCGCTCGGCGCCGAGGTGCTGGCCGAGGGCCTGGCACGTATCGTCGCCGGCGACCCGCCGACGGCTCGCGAGCAGCCCGAGCACGGCGTGACCTATGCGCACAAGCTCGACAAGGCCGAGGCGCGCCTGGACTGGTCGTTGCCCGCGCCGGTGCTGGAGCGGACCGTGCGTGCGTTCGATCCATGGCCGGTCACCGAGGCCGACATCGGCGGCGAACGGCTGCGCATCTGGTCTGCACGTGCGGTCGACGTTCCGCATGCCGCAGTGCCGGGACAGCTGCTCGCGGCCGGGCCGGCCGGCATCGACGTCGCCTGCGGCGAAGGCGCGTTGCGCATCCTCCAAGTCCAGCGCGCCGGCGGCCGCCGCATCGCGGTCAGGGACTATCTCAACGCCCGCCCGGAGCTCAGGTCGACTGTGGGTTCGCCCTCGTGAGCGACGGCGCGCCGCTGCGGGCGCATGCGGCGCGCGCGCTGGCGCGGATCGCGCTCGACGGCGTCTCGCTGCGGACCGAGCTGGCCGCGGCCTCCGGCGGCATCCCCGATCCGCGTGATCGCGCGCTGCTCGCGGCGATGCTGTTCGAGTCGGCACGCGGCTGGCTGCGCTGGGACGCGGCCGCGTCGGCGCTGCTCGACAAGCCGCTGCCGCCGCGCGCGCGTGAGCTGCGCGCACTGCTGGTCGTCGGCTTCGTGCAGCTGGCCGTGCTCGATCTGCCGGCCTACGCGGTCGTCGCCGCCTGCGTCGAGGCGGCGCGCCTGCTCGGCCAGCCGCGCCATGCCGGCCTCGTCAACGCGATCCTGCGGCGCTTCCTGCGCGAGCGCGCCGCGCTCGAGGCACGGCTCGACCGCGATCCGGTCACGCGCCATGCGCATCCGCGCTGGCTGATCGACGCGATCGCGGCCGACTGGCCGGCACAGGCCGAGGCGATCCTCGCCGCGAACAATCGACAGGCGCCGCTGACGCTGCGCGTCAACCGGCGCCGCACCGACCGCGCTGCGCTGCTGGCCCGCTTCGAGGAGGCCGGCGTGGCGGCGCAGGCGCCCGCGGATCTGCCCGATGCGCTGGTGCTCGAACACAGCCAGGACGTGACGCGCCTGCCCGGCTATGCGCAGGGGCTGTTCTCGGTGCAGGACGGCGCCGCGCAGCGCGTGGCCGATCTGCTCGATCTGCGCGACGGCCTGCGCGTGCTCGACGCCTGCGCGGCACCCGGCGGCAAGGCCGCGCATGCGCTGGAACGGGCCGACGTCGCGCTGCTCGCGCTCGATCGCGACGCGGCGCGGCTGCCGCGCATCGACGAGAACCTGCGCCGGCTCGGCCTCGCGGCGACCGTGCGCGCCGGCGACGCGGCGCAGCCGGAGCGCTGGTGGGACGGCCAGGTGTTCGACCGCATCCTGATCGATGCGCCGTGTTCGGCGACCGGCATCGTCCGCCGCCAGCCCGACGTCAAGCTGCACCGGCGCGCCGCCGATCTCGCGCCGCTGGCCGCGACGCAGCGCCGGCTGCTCGAGGCGGCGTGGCCGCTGCTCGCGCCCGGCGGGCGGCTGGTCTACGCGACCTGCTCGCTGCTGCGCGTCGAGAACCAGGCCGTGCTGGCGCAATTCCTGGACGCCCACGACAATGCGGACGCGTCGCCGCTGCCGGACCGGTTCGGCCTGGCCGCCGGCGCGGGACGGCAGAACCTGCCGGGCGAGGGCGGCATGGACGGTTTCTACTATGCGGTCCTGGACAAGCATCGCTAGCGCCGGCGCGCTGGCGCTGCTGCTGGCCGGCTGCGCGCTCGTGCACGAGCAGGCGCCCGGCGAGCTGGTCGTGCGCGGCGCCCGCTTCATCCCGGCGATCGAGGGCGCGACGCTGGAGCTGGCGCTGGACTGCCGCCTCAGCGGCCCGATGAGCGATGCGCTGGACCGCGGCATCCCGCTGACGTTCAAGGTCGACGTGCAGGTCGGCGCGACGCCGATCCGGCGCCGCATCGAGCTGCGCTACTTTCCGCTGTCGCGCCGCTACCTGCTGCGCGATCCGGACAGCGGCCGCGTACTGCGCAGCTATGCGGCCTCGGCGGCCCTGCTCGACGGATTGCGCGTGCTGCATCTGCCGCTCGACGGCGATTCGCCGCGCCAGGCGGCCGGGCAGGCGCGCGTACGGGTCGTTCTGGAGCGCTCGGCGCTGCCGGGACCGCTGCGACTGCCGGCGCTGTTCGAGCCGGCCTGGCATCTGCGTTCGGCGGAGTACGCATGGCCTATCGGCGCTGGCTGATCGTGTTCTGGCGCCGCCTGCTGCCGGCCGTCGCGGTGCTGGCGCTGCTGCTCGCGTCGCTGAAGCTCGCCGAGGAAGCGACCGGCGGCAACGCCGCGCTGGCGCGGCAGTATCCGTGGGTGCTCGGCGGCGCGCTGCTCGCGCTGGCGACGCTCGCGGCCGCGATCGGCTACCGGCTGTGGCGCCTGCGCGCCGACCTGGCGCGCGAGGCGCCGGCCGCGCGGCTGACGCGCCGGCTGCTGATCATGCTGGTCCTGCTCGCGGTGCCGCCGGTGGTGGTCGTCTACGGATTCGCGCTGCGCTTCCTCAACGCGACCGTCGACACCTGGTTCAACCTGCCGCTGGAGCGCTCGCTCGACGACGCGCTGGAGATCGCGCGCATCGTCATCGACGAGCGCATGCAGAGCGCCGAGCTCGACACCAGCCTGGTCGCGCGCGATCTGGAGGGCGTGTCCGAAGGCGAGCTGCAGGGCCTGGTCGACACCGCGATCGACCGCCTCGACGCGCTGGAGCTGACCGTCTTCGGCAGCGATCGCCGGATCCTGGCGACCGCCAGCTCCGATCCGCGCTTCCTCGATCCGCCGCTGCCGGACGCGGCCTTGCTGCTGCGGCTGTCGGCCGACGGCCGCTACGCCGCGTCCGAGCCGCTCGGCGACCTGCTCGCGGTCCGCGTCGTGCTGCGGGTCGGCGGCACGCGGCCCGGCAACGAGCGGCTGCTGCAGGCGCTGTTCGCGCTGCCCGAACGGCTGCAGCCGCTGACGCGCAGCGTCGAGACCGCGACGTTCCAGTACCAGCAGCTGAAGTTCCTGCGCGGCTCGCTGAAGCTGACGTTCGCGCTGATCCTGAGCTTCGTGCTGCTGCTGTCGGTGCTGTTCGCGGTGCTGGCCGCGTTCGGCGTCGCGCGCCGCCTGGTCGCGCCGGTCGGCCGCCTCGTCGCGGCCACGCGCGCGGTCGGCGCCGGCCGCTACGACACGCCGCTGCCGCCGGCCAGCAACGACGAGCTCGGATTCCTGGTCCGGTCGTTCGCGCAGATGACGCGCGATCTGGAGCTGGCCGGCGCGCATGCGCGCAGCAGCGCGCAGGAGACCGAACAGCAGCGCGGCTGGCTCGAGGCGGTGCTCGAGCGCCTGTCGGCCGGCGTGCTCGGCTTCGATCGCGACGGCGCGCTGCGCATCGCCAACCACGCCGCCGAGACGATCCTCGGCGTGAACCTCTCGCGCGCGAACGGCCGCTCGCTGGCCGAGATCCGCCGCCAATGGCCGCAGCTGGCCGGCTTCATCGAGCCGCTCGCGCGGCATCTGCGCGAGCGGCTGCGCGAATGGCGTGAGGAACTGGTCATCGAGACCGAGAGCGGCCGCCGCGTGCTGATGCTGCGCGGCGCGGCGCTGCCGGGCGACGCCGGCTTCGTCGCGGTCTTCGACGACCTGACCGTGCTCAACCGCGCCGAACGCGACGCCGCCTGGGGCGAGGTCGCGCGGCGTCTCGCGCACGAGGTCAAGAATCCGCTGACGCCGATCCAGCTCGCCGCCGAGCGGCTGCGCCGCCGCTTCCTCGGCCGCATGCCGGCCGACGACGCCGAGCTGCTCGACCGCGCGACGCACACGATCGTCAGCCAGGTCGAGGCGCTCAAGACGATGGTCAACGCGTTCGGCGACTATGCGCGGCCGCCGCAGCTGTCTACGCAGCCGATCGCGCTGCATGCGCTGCTCGACGAGGTGCTCGACCTCTACGCGAACGACCAGCGCATCGCGATGACGCGCGATCTCGCCGAGGGCGAGCCGCTGGTGCGCGCCGATGCGGTGCGGCTGCGCCAGGCGCTGCACAATCTGCTCAAGAACGCGCTGGAAGCGGTCGGCGAGGAGATCAAGCCGCAGATCCAGGTCGCCACGCGCACGCTGCACGCCGACGGCGGCGACTGGGTCGACCTGATCGTCTCCGACAACGGCCCCGGCCTGCCGGCCGATTTCGGCGAGCGCTGGTTCGAGCCGTACACGACCAGCAAGGAAAAAGGCACTGGCCTGGGCCTCGCCGTCGTCAAGAAGATCGCCGAGGAGCACGGCGGCAGCGTGCGCGCGGCCAATCGCGAACGCGGCGGCGCCGAGTTCGTGCTGCGGCTGCCGCTCGAGGCGCTCTGACGCGGGCGCGCGGGCTCGTCGGGACATCGTGCCGATCCGGGTTCGATCGACGGCGACGACGACGACGGAGCGCCGGCGGCCGCGTTCCAGCGGCAGGCGGCGGACACCGCGATCGGGCGATCCGTCGGCGGACTCCCGACTGTGCCCGGACCGAGCGGACGGCGCTGCAGGCGCCTCACATCGCTGCAGCGCGTGCCGCCCCGGATGACGGCTGAGCCGACGGCGCAAGCAGCGCTCGCATGCGTTGCCGGCGCGAACCGATCACCGCAGCCGGCGGCTCCGGCTCGTGCCCTTCGCCTGCCGCTGAAGCCGGGCCTGCGGATGCAGGACAGTGCCCGACACCGTCGCCGGCGCGGCTCATCCGCCGCCTGCCGGCCCGGCGTCGCTCGATCCGACCGATCCGAAACGACGAACCCGCCGTGCCCGCAGGCACCTCGCGCAGTCACGCACCGGCACGACCGGATGCCGGGCGATCCCATTGCGGATCGCCCGGCCAGACGACTTCTCGGTGGCCGGTCTTCGCAAAACCGACGATCAGCTCGCACCGCGCAGGACCGTCACCGGCGGCGTGCGCGCGATCCGCCGCGTGCCGGCCAGACCGGCCAACATGACCAGCACGGTCGAGGCGATCGCGATCGCGCCGAGCGTCCCGAGCGGCGGCCAGTAGTCGGGCAGGCGGAACACGGTGCGTGCCAGCGCGATGCCGGTGGCCGCGGCGCCGCCGGCCGCGACGACGCCGGCGAGCAGGCCGAGCGCCGCGAACTCGCCGAGCACGGCCGCGTTGAGCTGGCCGTTGTTGGCGCCGAGCGTGCGCAGCAGCGCGATCTCGAACCGGCGCTCGTCGGCGGTCGCCGCGAGCGCGGCCAGCAGCACCAGCAAACCGGCGATCAGGCTGAAGCCGAGCACCCAGGTCACGGCCGAGGAGACCCGATCGATGATGTCGCGCACGCGGTCGAGGATCGCGTTGATGTCGACCAGCGAGACGTTCGGCAGCGCGCGCGACAGCTCGGCGAGGCCGGCCGCGCCCGGCGGCAGATGGAAGCTCGCGATGAAACTGTGCGGCAGCGCCTCGCCGTGGGCCGGATCGAGCATCATGAAGAAATTGACGCGGAACGAGTCCCAGTCGACCTCGCGCACGCTCGACACGGTCGCGGTGACCTCCTGGTCGCCGATGCGCAGCGTCATCGTGTCGCCGAGCGCGAGCCTGAACATCTCGAACCAGCTCTGGTCGACCGACAGCTGCGGCGACGCGCCGCCGGTGCCGTGCCAGCTTCCCTGCACGATGCGGTTGGACGGCGGCACCTCGGCGCTCCACGACACGCGGACCTCGCCTTCGATCCAGTTGCCGGCGCGTTCGTCGGTGTAGTCGGACGCGCGCGGCGGCTGGCCGTTGATCGCGACCAGCTTGCCGGCCGCCAGCGGCAGCAGGCTGAGGTTGCGCGCGCCGAGCGTATCCAGGCGCGCCTCGAAATCCTGGCGCTGGTCCGGCTGCACGTTCAGCACGAAGTAGTTCGGCGTATCGGTCGGCAGGTCGGCGCGCCAGCGTTCGAGCAGCGACGGGCCGATCACCGCGAGCAGGTCGAGCGCGGTCAGGCTGAGCGCGAGCGCGCCGACCTGGATCAGCGTCAGCGCGCGCCGCCGCACCAGGTTGGCCAGGCCGAAGCGCAGCGCACCGGGCAGGCGGCGGCCGCCGGCGCGCAGCAGCTTGAGCAGCAGCAGGCTGACCGCCAGCGTCGCAAGCGCGACGCCGAGCAGGCCGCCGCCGAGCACGCCGGCCAGGCGGCCCGATCCGCTCTCGATCAGGATCAGCAGCGCGCCGACCGCGAACGGCAGCAGGTACAGCGCGTCGAAGCGGCGGATCCGCGTGTCGAGATCGCGCCGGAACACGCGCATCGGCTCGACGTCGCGCAGGCGCAGCAGCGGCGGCAGCGCGAAGCCGAACAGCACGGCCAGGCCGATCAGGAACGCCGACAGCGATGGTCCCCACGGCAGCGCCGGCACGGCGCCCGGCAGCAGCTCGCGCGCGAACGCGAATGCCGCCTCCTGCAGGCCCAGGCCGAGCGCCGCGCCGATCAGGCTGGCCGGCACCGCGAGCAGGGCCAGCTCCAGCGTCAGCGCCAGCACGATCTCGCCGCGGCTGGCGCCGAGGCAGCGCAGCAGGGCGACCTCCTCGGTCTTGCGCCGCGCGAAGCGCTGCGCGGCCAGCGCGACGGCGATGCCGGCGAGCAGGGCGGCGAGCAGGGCCGCCAGCCGCAGGAAGCTCTCGCCGCGTTCGAACGCGGTGCGCAGGTTCTGCTGGGCGTCATCGACGCTGGTCAGGCGCGCGCCCGGCGGCAGGTGCTCGCGAGCCCAGCCCGCATAGCGTTCGACCGCCGGCGCGTCGCCGGCGACCAGCAACCGGTAGCTGGCGCGGCTGCCGGGTCCGAGCAGACCGGCCGCGTTGGCATCGGCCAGGCTCATCAGCACGGTCGGCGCGAACTGGAACACCGAGCCGCCCGGCGCATTGACGATCTCGCCGGCGATCGCCAGGTCGCGGCCGCCGATCTGCAGACGCTCGCCGACGCTGCGGCCGAGGCCGACCAGGACCGCGCGGTCGGCGTAGACCTCGCCCGGCGCCGGCGCCGCGGCCTCGCGCGCGCCGCCGTCGGCATTGCGCACGCTGAGCGCGCCGCGCAGCGGGAAGGCCGGATCGACCGCGCGGATCTCGGTGAACTGGCTGGCCTCGCCGGAAAAGACGACGCTCGAGAACTCGACGATGCGGTTGGTCGCCAGGCCGTTGCGGCGTGCCTCGTCGACGAAGTCCTCGGGCAGGGCACTGCGTCGTGCGCTGACGCCGAGATCGCCGCCGAGCAGCTCGGCGGCCGAGGCGACGATCGCGCGCTCGACGCGCGCCGCCAGCGTGCCGACCGCGGCCAGCGCCGCGACCGCCAGCACCAGGGCGGCGGCCAGCGTGGCCAGCTCGCCGTGGCGGAATTCGCGGCGCAGGCTGCGCGCGGCGAACGCGACCGGCTTCATGCCGCGTCCTCGATCAGGCGCCCGTCGCGCATGTGCACGGTGCGCGCGCAGCGCGCGGCCAGCTTCGGATCGTGCGTGACCAGGACCAGGGTCGTCGCGTGCTCGCGGTTCATCGCGAACAGCAGATCGGTGATCGCCGCGCCGGTGCGCTGGTCGAGGTTGCCGGTCGGCTCGTCGGCGAACAGCAGGGCCGGCCCGTGCACGAACGCGCGCGCCAGCGCGACGCGTTGCTGCTCGCCGCCGGAGAGCTGGTGCGGGTAGTGGTGCAGGCGCTGGCCGAGACCGACGTCGCCGAGCGCCTGCTGCGCGCGCTCGCGCGCGTCGTCGCGACCTTCGAGCTCCAGCGGCAGCATGACGTTCTCTTCCGCGCTCAGCGCCGGCAGCAGGTGGAACGACTGGAATACGAAGCCGACCAGCCGGCGCCGCAGCCGTGCGCGTGCCTCCTCGTCGAGCGTGTCGAGCCGCTGGCCGTCCAGCGTGACCTCACCACCGGTCGGCCGGTCCAGGCCGGCCAGCAGGCCGAGCAGGGTCGTCTTGCCGGAGCCGGACGCGCCGACGATCGCGAGGCTGGCGCCGTGTGCGACCGAGAGGCTGACCTCCTCGAGGATCGTCAGGCGCCCGTCGGGGCCGTCGACGGCTTTGCTAAGCTTCCGGGCACTCAGGACGGTTTCGGAATCGAGGGTCATGCTGCGAGGTTTCCTGTGGGTGATGCTGCTGGTGGGGGTCGTGGCGCCGCTGCCGGCGCCGGCGGCCCCGGTACGGACGGGACCGGTGCTGGTGCTCGGCGACTCGCTGTCGGCCGCGTACGGCATTCCGATCGCGGCCGGCTGGGTCAGCCTGCTCGAGGCGCGCCTGCGTGCCGCGCCGGCACCGCGCGAGGTCGTCAACGCGTCGATCAGCGGCGAAACCACCGCCGGCGGACTGGCGCGCCTGCCCAAGCTGCTGGCCGAACACGAGCCGGCGCTGGTCGTCGTCGAACTCGGTGCCAACGATGCGCTGCGCGGCCTGCCGATCGCCGCGCCGCGCGAGAACCTGCGCCGCATCGTCGAGCGGATCCACGAGTCCGGCGCGCGCGTGCTGCTGCTCGGCATCGAGATTCCGGTCAACTACGGGCCGCAGTACCGCGACAGCCTGAGAGCGATGTATCGTGACTTGGCGGCCGATTTCAACCTGCCATTGGTCCCGTTCCTGCTCGACGGGGTCGCGCTCGATCCGGATCTGATGCAGGCCGACGGTTTGCATCCGACCGCGGCCGCCCAGCCGAAGCTGCTCGACAACGTCTGGCCGGCGCTCGAGAAGGCGCTGCAGCCCTGAGCACGCGATGACCGCTACCGGCCGCGCGCTGGCCGCCGCCCTTGTCCGCTTTTCGTACGGGATGATCCTGATGACCGCTGCGACCGTGTCCTCCCCCGATGCTCACGCCGACGCTGCCGCGACCCGGCCGGTCCTGGCGATCCACGGCGGCGCCGGCGTGATCCGCTCGACGCTGACGCCCGAGATCGAGGCCTCGGTCAAGGCCGATCTGCGGCGCGCGCTCGATGCCGGCTACGGCGTGCTCGAAGCGGGCGGCAGCGCGGTCGACGCGGTCGCGCGCGCAGTCGTCGCGCTCGAGGACTCGCCGCATTTCAACGCCGGCAAGGGCGCCGTGTTCACGCACGACGGGCGCAACGAGTTGGACGCGTCGATCATGGACGGCAGCACGCGCCGCGCCGGCGCGATCGCCGGCGTGACGCGCGTGCGCAATCCGGTGCTGCTGGCGCGCGCGGTCATGGAGCGCTCGCCGCACGTGATGCTGATCGGCGAGGGCGCCGAGGCGTTCGCGCGCGGCGTCGAGGGCATCGACTTCGTCGAGCCCTCGTACTTCCACACCGACGTGCGCTGGCGCCAGCTGCGCGAGGCGATCGAGAAGGAAGCCAAGCGCGAGCCCTCGGCGCAGGGCCGCGCGATCCACTACGGCACGGTCGGCGCGGTCGCGCTCGACGCGCGCGGCCGTCTCGCCGCGGCGACCTCGACCGGCGGCATGACCAACAAGCGCTGGGGCCGCGTCGGCGACTCGCCGATCATCGGGGCGGGTACCTATGCCGATGCGCGCTGCGCGGTCTCGGCGACCGGCTGGGGCGAGTTCTTCATCCGCGCCGCGGTCGCGCACGACATCTGCGCGCGCGTCGAGTACGGGCGCCAGGCGCTGGCCGACGCCGCGCGCACGGTGATCATGGAGACGATTCCGGCGCTCGGCGGCGACGGCGGCGTGATCGCGATCGACGCGCAGGGCCAGGTGACGCTGCCGTTCAACACCGACGGCATGTACCGCGGCTGGGTCGACCGCGACGGTCGCCGCCACGTGGCGATCCTGGCCGACGAGCGCTGATCGCCGGTCGCTTCGCGCATCCGGCGCGCGGCGGGCCCGTGCGCGAGCGCGTCCGGTCCGGCGCTCAGGCGAAGACCGGATCCTCCAGCGGCAGCAGGTCCACGCCGCAGACCAGTCCCTCGACCCAGTCGATGAAGCGCTGCACGTTGTCGTGGCCGGCGATCGGCAGGCCGTGCTGCGGCACGATCATGTCGATGTCGAGCTTGCGCGCGCGCCGCGCCCACCAGCGGCAGGCCCGGTTCGACGCCATGTAGCGGCGATGGAACGCGGCCATCGCCGGCACGTGCTGCGTGAAGTCGGTGATCGGCACGTAAGGCGCGTCGACCATCGAGGCGCCGAGGTCGCCGCTGAACAGGATGCGGCTGATCGGATCGTAGAACTGGAAGTTGCCGACGCTGTGCAGGAAATGCGCCGGAATCGCCTGCAGCGCCGTATTGCCGAGCGGAATCTCGGCACCTTCGTCGGGCAGCAGCAGATAGCGGTCGGCGCCGGTGTCCTTCTGGTAGTGCGGCACGCTGTGCGGGATGAAGCGGCCCCACAGCCGCGAGCAGACCACGCGCGCCGAGGTGTACATCAGCCAGCGGTCGACCGAACCGATGATGTCCGGGTCCTGATGCGAGGCGATGATCCAGTCCAGATCGCGCGGCTGCACGTAGCGCGTCATCGCCAGGCTGAGCGGCGTATAGAGCAGCGCGCCGCCCGGATCGATCAGTGCCGAGCGCCCGCCGTGCATGACCAGGAACTGGTTCGCCTGCACGCCGTCGTCGCCGCGGACCAGGTCGTTGAAGGCCACGCAGAGGTGGTCTCCCTTGCGAAACAGTTCGGTTGCCATCGATCGGGCCTCGCAGTCGGCGGGAGGCGCATTCTCGCGGCGCCCGTACCGCCCGCATTTGACATGCATCAAGCCCGTCCGCCTGGCGGCGGGACGGCCGCGGGTCCGCGCATCGCGCGCGGACCTGCGGCCGCATGCCTCAGCCGCCGGTGGCCGGCGCGCCCTTCAGGTGCGTGTCGAGGAAGCGCAGGACCGCGCCGTAGCCCTCGATCTGGTTCTTCTTCTTCGTGAAGCCGTGGCCCTCGTCGTCGAACACGACGTACTCGACCGGCACGCCGTTCTTCTTGACCGCGGCGACGATCTCGTCGGACTCGGCCAGGATCACGCGCGGGTCGTTCTTGCCCTGCAGCACGATCAGCGGCTTGGTGATCTTGTCGGCATGGAACAGCGGCGAGGTCTCGACCAGGAAGTCGCGCTGCGTCTGCGGATTGCCGATCTCCTGGTACAGCGCCTCGCGGAAGCTCTCCCAGTACGGCGGGATGCTCTCGAGCGTGCGCAGCCAGTTGCTGACGCCGAAGATGTCGACGCCGACCTTGAACTCGTCCGGCTTGAACGCCAGCGCGGCCAGCGTCATGTAGCCGCCGTAGCTGCCGCCGGCGATGCCGATCCGGTCCGCGTCGACGTAGTCCAGGCTCTGCAGATACTTCTTGGCCTCCACGCAGTCCCACAGCGGCTCGCGGCCGTGCTTGCCGTCGTCGGCCGCGAAGAACGTCTTGCCGTAGCCGGAACTGCCGCGGTTGTTGATGCCGAGCACCACGTAGCCGTTGTTGGCCAGGTACTGCAGGAACGGGTTGTAGCCGCGCGTGGTCTGGCCGCCCGGACCGCCGTGCACCCAGACGATCGCCGGCGCCTTGCTCTGCGCGGTGGCCTGGTGCGGCTTCCAGAGGATGTTCGGAATCTCCATGCCGTCGAAGCTCTTGAAGCGCACGACGCTGGAGTCGACCAGGTCGGCCGGGTCGATCTTCGGGCTCAGCGCCGTGGTCAGCCGCTTCGGCTCGGTCTGGCCGAACTCGAAGATGTACAGGTCGTTGGGCTGGCGGTCGCCGTTGAGGAAGAACGTCGCGCGCTGCTCGGAGCGGCCGATGTTGACGCCGCGGATCTCCCCGGTCGGCAGCTTCGGCAGCGCGACGCGCTGGTTGGAAGCCGCGTCGTAGACCTCGAAGCGCGTGCTGCCGTCGTCGTTGATCGCCGCCACGCGGTACTTGCCGTTGTGCGAGTAGTACGAGAAGGCGATGTCCCAGTCCTCGCGCTGGACGTCCTCGTGCGTACCGCCGGCGATCACGTAGCGGCGCAGGCGCTGGAACTCGCTGCCGTCGTTGCTGAGGTAGAGCAGGCTGGCGCCGTCCGGCGCGAAGTCCTGCGCGGCGAAGCTCGCATCGCCCTCGTGCTTGGACAGGTGGATCAGCTTCTTCTCGCGGCGGTCGTACAGGTACAGGTCGTTGTCGTTGGTCGTGCGGCTCTTGCCGAGCGCCAGGTAGCGCTCGTCGCGCGACAGCGGTCCGATCTCGTAGCCTTCCTCGTTCTCGTAGAGCCGCTCGCGCGCGTAGGTCTTGGCGTCGTAGCGGTACAGGTCGAAGAACTTCGGGTTGCGCTCGTTGGTGGTCACGTAGAACGCGCCGCCGTCGTGGTCGAAGCCGGCGAACTGGGCCTTGAGGTTCTCGCCCGGGGTCAGGTCCTTCTCGCTGCCGTCGGCCTCGATCACGTAGAGGTGGTTGAGCTCGTTGCCGCCCTGGTCGCGCGTGATCAGCTTGCGGTCGTCGGCCGGAAACCAGGCGATCGCGTTGTTGTTGTCGGTCGTGGACTGCGTGACCGGCGTCCAGTCGCCGCCGTCGGCCGACATCGTGTAGGCGTTCCAGACACCGCTCTTGTTCGACGAGAACAGGATCCGGCGCTCGTCCGGCGAGAACGAGGCGCCACCGATCGAGACGGTGTCGACGAAGTCCTCGATCGTGTAGTGCTTGGTCGGACGCGCGACCTCGGCGACGGCGGCCGGTGCCGGCGCGGCGGTCGGTGCCGGCGGAGGCGGCTCGGGTTGCTTGCAGCCGACGAGTGCGACGGCGGTCGCCAGGGCGGAAGCGATGAGCGGAATGCGATGGGACATGGAAGGTCTCGCCGATTCGGAGCCGGGCGGATTCGTCCGTGAACCAGGCAGGCGCCCGACGCCCCCGCATGCGGACCCGCCGGCGCGACCGGCTGCGGGCCGCGCGCCCGCATCGGTGCCGGCCGCGGCAGCCGCCGCGGCGACCTGCGTGGACGGCCGGCATCGACCCTAGCACGCACCGCACGGGGGCTCATCTGGCGGAAGTCATCGCAGGCCGGCTGGTTTGCATTCGCCGGCGCGGCTTGCCAAGCTGCGGGCCCGCAGCCCCTCGCGTATCCCCATGTCGACCCGACCGCGTCTCGTCCTGATCGACGGCTCCTCGTATCTGTTCCGCGCGTTCCACGCGCTGCCGCCGCTGACCAATGCGGCCGGCGAGCCGACCGGCGCGCTGTTCGGCGTCGTCAACATGCTGCGCTCCACGCTCAAGGAGCGGCCCGAGTACGCGGCCTTCGTCGGCGACGCGCCCGGTCCGACGTTCCGCGACGCGCTCTATCCGGCCTACAAGGCCAATCGCGCGCCGACGCCGCCGGATCTGCTCGCGCAGGTGCAGCCGATGTTCGAGATCGTCGGCGCGCTCGGTTTTCCGATCCTGTGCGTGCCCGGCGTCGAGGCCGACGACGTGATCGGCACGCTGGCCGTGCAGGCCGAGCGGCTCGGCATCGACGTCGTGATCTCCACCGGCGACAAGGATTTCGCGCAGCTGGTCTCGCCGCACGTGCGCCTGGTCAACACGATGACCAACACCGTGACCGACGTCGACGGGGTGATCGCCAAGTTCGGCGTCCCGCCCGAGCGCATCGTCGACTTCCTCGCGCTGACCGGCGATGCGATCGACAACGTGCCCGGCGTCGAGAAATGCGGTCCGAAGACCGCCGCGCGCTGGCTGACCGAGTACGGCTCGCTCGACGGCGTGATCGGCCGTGCCGCCGAGGTCGGCGGCAAGATCGGCGAGAACCTGCGCAAGGCGCTGGCGCAGCTGCCGCTGTCGCGCGAACTGGTCACGATCAAGACCGACGTCGCGCTCGCGCAGGGACCGGACGCGCTGCTGCTGCGCGAGCGCGACGTCGAGGCGCTGCGCGTGCTGTACCGGCGCTACGAATTCAACGCCGCGCTCAAGGAGCTCGATGCGGCACCCGGCGCCGATGCCTCTTCCGCCGCGGCGCCGGTGCAGGTGCCGCCGGTCGTCGCCGAGGGTGCCGCCGCGCCGGGCGACTACGAGCTGGTGGTCGAGCCGGCGCGCTTGGAGCACTGGCTGCAGCAGCTGCATGCGGCGCCGCTGATCGCGTTCGACACCGAGACCACCTCGATCGATCCGATGCGCGCCGAGATCGTCGGCGTCTCGTTCGCGGTCGAGTCCGGCCGCGCGGCCTACGTGCCGCTCGGGCACGACTATCCGGGCGCGCCGGTCCAGCTCGACCGCGGCCAGGTGCTGGCCGCGCTCAAGCCGCTGCTGGAGGATCCGGACAAGCCCAAGCTCGGCCAGCACGCCAAGTACGACATCAACGTGCTGGCCGGTGCCGGCATCGCGGTGCGCGGCGTGACCGAGGACACCATGCTCGAGTCCTACGTGCTGAACTCGACCGCGTCGCGCCACGACATGGACACGCTGGCCAAGCGGCATCTGGGCTATTCGACGATCCACTACGAGGACGTCTGCGGCAAGGGCGCCAAGCAGATTCCGTTCTCGCAGGTCGATCTGGACTGCGCCACGCGCTACGCGGCGGAGGATGCCGACGTGACCCTGCGCCTGCACGAGGCGCTGCGGCCGCGCCTGGCCGCCGATGCCAAGCTCGACGCGGTCTATCGCCAGATCGAGATGCCGCTGGTGCCGGTGCTGGCGCGTATGGAGCAGCGCGGCGTCCTGGTCGACGTGCCGGCACTGCGCCTGCAGAGCCAGCAGCTCGCGCGCCGCATGCAGGAGCTGACCGGACAGGCGCACGACCTGGCCGGACACGTCTTCAGCCTGGACTCGCCCAAGCAGCTGCAGGCCGTGCTGTTCGACGAGCTCAAGCTCGCGGCGGTGCTCAAGACGCCGACCGGCCAGCCGTCGACGAACGAGGAAGCGCTCGAGGCGATCGCGCACGAGCACGCTTTGCCGCGCCTGATCCTCGAATACCGCGGTCTGGCCAAGCTGCGCTCGACCTACACCGAGAAGCTCGCCGAGATCGTCAATCCGCGCACCGGTCGCGTGCACACCAGCTACCACCAGGCCACCGCGGCGACCGGCCGGCTGTCCTCGGCCGATCCGAACCTGCAGAACATCCCGGTGCGCACCGAGGAGGGCCGGCGCATCCGCCAGGCCTTCGTCGCGCCGGAAGGCTGGCGGATCGTCGCGGCGGACTATTCGCAGATCGAGCTGCGCATCATGGCGCACCTGTCCGGCGATGCCGGCCTGCTCGCCGCGTTCCACGGCGACCAGGACATCCACCGCGCGACCGCGGCCGAGGTCTTCGCGGTGCCGCTCGCCGACGTCGATCCCAACCAGCGCCGCGCCGCCAAGGCGATCAATTTCGGTCTGATGTACGGCATGGGGCCGTTCGGCCTGGCGCGCCAGCTCGGCATCGGCCGCGGCGAGGCGCAGGACTACATCGCGCGCTACTTCCAGCGCTATCCGGGCGTGCGCGAGTTCATGGACCGCGTGCGCGAGCAGGCGCGCCGCGACGGCTACGTCGAGACCGTGTTCGGGCGCCGCCTGTATCTGGACTTCATCAACGCGCGCAACCAGGCCCAGCGCGCCGGCGCCGAGCGCGCCGCGATCAATGCGCCGATGCAGGGCACGGCCGCCGACATCATCAAGCGCGCGATGATCGCGGTCGACGGCTGGCTGATCGACCAGGACGATCGCGCGCGCATGCTGATGCAGGTGCACGACGAACTGGTCTTCGAGGTACGCGCCGACGCGGTCGAGGAGATCGCCGACGGCGTGCGCCGACGCATGGCCGCGGCCGCCGCGCTCGACGTGCCGCTGGTCGTCGACGTCGGCAGCGGCGCCAATTGGGACGAGGCGCACTGAGCCGCACGCCGCCGCGCGTGCGATTCGCCGGTGGGCGGGGCGGCGTGCGCACCGGACGGCCGCCGGAAGCCGCCCGTCGGCAAGTTCGGAACCGTCGCATCCGACGGATCGGATCGACGACCCGCGCGAGGCGGTGCGCAAGCGCTGCAGGCGTCGCCCGGGCGCGTCGCGAGCAGGTCCGGAGCCGCTGCCCGGGGCCGCGACGAGACCGCACGCATCCGCGCGGCGACGACCGCGAAGCGAACCTCAGTGCCGCAGGCGTCGCGCGATCGCCGGCCGCGACAGCAGCGCGAACACGATGCCGACCGCGAACCCGGCGATGTGCGTCCACCACGCGACCGCGCCGAACGTCGGGCCGGCATAGGTGAACAACAGCTGCAGCAGGATCCAGAAGCCGATCAGCAACGGTGCCGGAATGCGCACGAATTCCAGGAACACGCCGAGCGGCAGCACCAGGCCCAGGCGCGCGCGCGGAAACAGCGCGAAATAGGCGCCGACGACCGCCGATACCGCGCCGCTCGAGCCGATGATCGGCGAACGGATCGACGCCAGCGTCCAGGCGCCGGCGAGATTCGCCAGCGCGCCGCCGATCAGGAACAGCGCGAGGAAGCGCGTCGAGCCGAGCGCGCGCTCGGCCGGCACGCCGAACACGATCAGGAACAGCAGATTGCCGGTCAGGTGCAGCCAGTCGGCATGGATGAAGATCGCCGTGATCAGCCGAGCCGCGCGCAGTTCCAGCAGCTGCTGCAGCCACGGCGCACGGCCGTCGAGCAGGGTCGAGGGCACCGTGCCCCACTGCGCGAGCAGCTCGCCGCGCTCGTCGGGCGGCTCGGTGACCAGCCACAGGAAGACCACGACGCTGACCGCGACGATCAGCAGCGTCGCCCACGGCGGATGCGGCTTGCGGCGGCTCGGCAGCTGGACGAACACGCTCGGATTCCGGCGCCTCAGGCGCGGCCGGTCGGCCGGCGCAGGCGGCGCGCGGCCATATCAGCGGCCGCCGCGCGGGTAGAAGAACCGCGTGCCGTCCACTTCCATGATCAGGCCGTCCTGGCGGATCTCGCGCAGATACAGCCCCTTGCCGAGCTCGGCCCCCTCGGTCTGGCGCACGTCGTTGAGGATCACGAAACGCTTGGCCGGGTCGTCCGAGTAGACCTGCATCGTCAGCTGTATCGCCGGCAGCTCGCGGCGCGTCGCATACGGCAGTTCCCAGAGCCTGGGCAGGGCCGGCTGCGCCGGAACGGCCGGCGTCGCCGCGGGCGGCGCGGGCGTCACGACCGATGTCGCGGGTGCGGTACTCGCGCTGGCCGCCGGATTCGTCGCGGCCGGAGCGGCCACGACCGGAGGCGTCGGCAGCGGCTTGGTCGCGACCGCCGCGGCGGGCGGCGCCGGCGCTGCCGGGGCGGGCTGCGCGGCCGGCGCCTGCGCGTCGGCGACCGCATCGGCCGGCGTGGGCGCCGGTGCCGGCTTGACGGCATCGGAGGCGCGCGGCGTACGCGTCGGCGCGGCGGTCGGCGGCGGTCGGTTCGCATCGGCCAGCGCCGGCCGGCGTTCTGTGGCCGGCTGCGGTGCCGCCGGCGTCGCGACCGGCGACTCGGCCGGCGCGAGCGCCGGCGTGCCGTCGCGCTGCAGCCACCAGCCGGCGGCCAGCGCGATCGCGATCGCCGCGACCAGTACCGGCAGCAGGCTGCGCCGTTTGCGGGTCGCGATGACCGGCGTCGCCAGGTTCGGCATCTCGCCGAGACGGCGCTGGCTTTCGGATTTCTTGAGGGCTTCGAGGATCAGCGACATGGCGGCAGCTTACTTCACCGTGCGCGCCAGATGCGGCCCGGCGTCGTCGAGGGCGGATAGGGCGAACAGCGTTTCCGGGCCGATGATGCCGTCGGATTTGACGCCATAGGATTGCTGGAGCTTGCGGATGCGTTCCTCGAGTGCCGCATCGAAACCGCTGCCGCCGGCCGCGCCCGGGCCTTTATCGTACGCGGCCAGGCGATCCTTGACCCAGCCGACCGCGGGGCCGCTGTCGCCGCGCTTGAGCGTGGCCGGAATCGATTCGGGCAGGCGCCACAGCGCCAGGAAGTCGCCGTTCCAGTAGCGGCTCAACGAGGCGCGGCGCAGCTCGAGATTCTCGCCGGCGACGTCGAGCAGCACCTGTTCGGCGCCGACGCCGCGCAGCAGCGCATAGCCGGACGGCCGGTCGGCGCCGCCCAGGGCGAGAATCAGCGGGCGATCGAAGCGCGCCAGCTGTTCGAGCGTCGCGCGTCCGCGCAGGCAGGCCAGTCCCGGCGCGACCATCGGTGCGCAGCGCACCGCATCGCGGACCGATACTTGGCTCGAGTCGACCTGCCAGCGCGCGAGCAACTGTCCGAACGCGGTCAGCTCCGAGTCCTGCGTCGCCTCGAGCCGTGCGGCCAGCTGCGCGAGCGCCGGGTCGGCTTCGGCCGGCTGTTCGGCCGCCGGTGCGGCCGGTGCCGGCGGCGGCGCCGGCACGCGTTGCGACCACCACCACCCGGCGCCGGCGGCGCCCGCGATCGCGATGGCGGCGATGGCCCACAGGCCGAACCGGCGTGCCAGATAGCGTGCGTGCCCGGGCAGGGTCTCGTCGGCGGCGCGGTCGACCAGGCGCTCCCCGATCACGCTCTGTTCGCGCGCGTAACCGGCCATCAGCGCGCGGTCGGCGATGATGTTGATCAGGCGCGGGATGCCGCCCGAGCGCTGATACAGCGCGCGCAGGCCCAAGCGCGAGAACGGCATGCGCGAGCAGCCGGCGACCGCCATCCGGTGGCGCAGATAGGCCTCGGTCTCGTCGCGGTCGAGCGGCGTGAGGTGGTAGCGCGCGGTGATGCGCTGGGTCAGCTGGCGCAGCTCCGGCCGCGCCAGCATCTCGCGCAGCTCCGGCTGGCCGAGCAGGATGATCTGCAGCAGCTTCTGCGTCGGCGTTTCCAGATTGGTCAGCAGGCGGACCTGCTCGAGCGACTCGGGCGAGAGATTCTGCGCCTCGTCGATGATCAGCACGACGCGCAGGCCCTGCGCATAGGCGTCGAGCAGGTACGCATTGAGCGTGTCGGTCAGCGCCTTGAGGCTGCCGCGCTTGCCTTCGATGTCGCGCTTGAGCTCCTCGCAGACGGTCTCGATCAGCTCGACCGGCGACAGCTTCGGGTTGAGCACGAGGGCGACGCGCGTGTTCTCGGGCAGCTGCTCGAGCAGCAGGCGGCACAGCGTGGTCTTGCCGGTGCCGACTTCGCCGGTGAGCTGCACGAAACCGCCGCTGCCGCCCTTGCCGATGCCGTACAGCAGGTGCGCCAGCGCGTCCCGGTGCCGTTCGGACAGGAATACGTAGCGCGGATCCGGCGTTATCGAGAACGGCGGTTCGCGCAGGCCATAGAACTCGAGATACATGCGGCTACTTTACCCGAACGGCGCGTATCGACGGCGCGGCCAGGCTCGGACCGCGCCGCGGACCACCGGTTCGCGCTCCGTCCGGTTCCGCGGCGACGGCCCGGCCGCCGCCGCGCGCTGCGTCAGTCCTCGCCGCTGAAGAACGAGAACAGATTCAGCAGGTGCGAGAACAGCACGACGATGTTGCCGAACAGCGACACCGTGATGTAGACCGGATTGGCGGCGCCGTCGTGGATCATGCGTCCGGTGTCGTAGAGGATGAAGCCGCTCATCAGCAGCACGGCCAGGCCCGAGATCGCCAGCGACAGCAGCGGAATCTGCAGGAAGATCAGCGCGACGATGCCGAGCAGCACGACGATGCAGCCGGCGACGAGAAAGCTGCCGAGGAAGCTGAAGTCGCGGCGCGAGACGACCGCATAGGCCGACAGGCCGACGAACAGCGCGGCGGTACCGGCCAGCGCATTGAAGACGATGCCCGGGCCGCCCGGCAGTTTCAGATAGGCGGCGATCAGCGGGCTCAGCAGGAAGCCGACCAGACCGGCCCACGCGAACGTCAGCCAGATCGCGGTGTCGCCGTTCTTGGCGGCATTGATCGCGAACGGACCGCCGATGAAGACCACCATGAACACCAGCCACATGCCGATGCTCCAGCCGATGTCCATCTGCAGGCCGACGAACGCGCCGACCGCGGCGACCGCCATGACGATCGACAGCAGCAGATAGGTGTTGCGGACGATGCTCGGCTGGGCGGCGGCGCCGGCCGACGGAAGGATCACGGGCTGATCGGACATGACGGCTACTCGTATGGATGCTCGGGCCACCTTAGGCAAGCGGCGGCGGCAAGGCAAGCGGCCGTCCGTATTGCCGGGCGGCTTGCCGTGGCGACGCCCCGCGTCGCAGGAGCGTGCGGCGTGTCGCCATCGCGGTTCGGCCGTGACGAGACGAGCGCGCAGCCCCGATGCGGGGACTATTCCAGCGCGAGGCAGACGTTCTTCGGTTCGGTGAAGAAGCGCAGCGCCTCGCTCCCGCCCTCACGGCCGACGCCCGATTGCTTGACGCCGCCGAACGGCGTACGCAGGTCGCGCAGCAGCCAGCAGTTGACCCAGACCAGACCGAATTCGAGCCGCGCCGCGACGCGGTGCGCGCGCTTGAGGTCGGCGGTCCACAGCGAGGCCGCCAGGCCGTAGTCGGTGCCGTTGGCGAGCGCGATGGCTTCCTCCTCGTCGTCGAACGGGATCAGGCTGACGAACGGGCCGAAGATCTCGTCCTGATTGGTCGCGCTCTCGTTGGTCAGGCCTTCGACGACCGTGGGTTCGACGAACCAGCCATTCGCACAGCGGCCGCCGACCGCCGCCGGGCTGCCGCCGGTCAGCACATGCGCGCCCTCGGCTCGTGCGCGGTCGATGCAGCCGAGGACCTTGCGGTAATGCGCCTCGGACACGAGCGCACCGAGATCGCTGTCGGCCGTGCGCGGATCGCCGACGCGCAAGGCGCGTACGCGTGCGAGATAGCGCTCGCGGAACTCGTCGTAGATCGCGCGCTGAACGAGCAGGCGCGAGCCGCACAGGCAGATCTCGCCCTGGTTCGCGAAACCCGAGCGCACGATCGTGTCGAGATCGGACTCGCCGAATCCGAAATCGGCGAAGACGATCGCCGGATTCTTGCCGCCCAGTTCCAGCGACAGCTTCTTGAAGCGCGGTGCCGCGCTCGCCGCGATCGCGGCACCGGTGCGCGTGCTGCCGGTGAACGAGATCGCCTTGACGGCGCGGTGGTCGACGATCGCCTGGCCGCAGTCCGGACCGGTGCCGTGCACGATGTTGAGCACGCCCGGCGGCAGGCCGGCTTCGATCGACAGTTCGCCGAGCCGCGCCGCCGTGCACGGCGTGATCTCCGACGGTTTGGCGACGACCGCATTGCCGACGGCCAGCGCCGGCGCGATCTTCCACGTGAACAGGTACAGCGGCAGATTCCACGGGCTGATGCAGCCGACCACGCCGAGCGGCTGGCGCAGCGTGTAGTTCAGCGCGCGCGCTTCCATCGGATGCGCTTCGCTCGGCCATTGCGTGGCGGCATGCGCGAAGAAGCGCAGGTTCGCGACCGCGCGCGGAATGTCCATGCGCCGCGCCAGCGCGACCGGCTTGCCGCTGTCGCGCGATTCGAGCTCGGCCAGCGCATCGAGCTCCCGCTCGATCAGCGCCGCGAGCCGCTCGAGCGCGGCCGCGCGCTGCTCGGCCGGCGTCGCCGCCCAGGATGGAAACGCACGGCGCGCCGCCGCCGCGGCCGCCTCGACGTCGCTCGCGTCGGAGGCCGGGCAGCGCGCGAAGACCGCGCCGGTCGCCGGTTCGTGCACGTCGAGATGACGGCCGCCGAGCGGGGCGCAGAGGCGGCCGTCGATGAGGTTCTGGAGCGTGATCGGATCGGTCATCGGTCGGGGCGGTCCTCGTCCGTCGCGAGCGGCACTGCAGCGGTACGCGCGCCGTCGGCGATCGTCCGCTGCGGTCCGTCATCGGGCGCGCAGCTGGGGGCGGACATTCTAGTGCGCCGTCCCGGTTCGTGCAGGGTGCGCTACGGCGATGTGCGGACGCGGAGGTCGGCACGACGTTCGGGGATGCCTGCCGCGTGCGCGCGCCGGCCGTCCTCGCGTTCCGGAAGCAGATCACCGTCGCGGCGCTGTTGCGCCCGGAGATGTTCGTGCCGGCCTTCATCGATCGGCCCGCGACTCTCGGCGCCGGCTGGGCGGTGAGCGCTGCGTCGCAGCGGAGCCGGAGCATGGCCGTCGAGCGGAGTGGCCGGGAGGCGCGAGCGCACGCGAGCCGGTGACGGCGGATCGATCGGACGCACGGCCGCGGCACGATCGAGCTCGATAAAAAAACAGAAGCCCACGTACCCGGGAAGTACGTGGGCTTCGGACTGGCGTTACGTCACGTCGGCGCAACGCACAGACAGCGGTTTTCCTATTCGGCCTGCTCTCCTTCGGTCGGCGCCGCGGCCGTCGGTGCGGTGGTCCGGACGCAGGGTCCGTCGAAGCCGTAGCTGAAGGTCGGATCGCCGGCAGCCAGGTTGTTGAAGTTGAACAGCACCGGAGCGGTCAGCGAGAATGCCAGCTGTGCGCTCACCTGGAAGCGGCCCGGGATGCCGTTGGACTGCGCGTCGACCGACGCGTAGCCGTCGACGTCGGTTTCCACGCGCAGCGACAGGCCGCTGTTCGCGCCGTCGTGCAGCACGGCCGAGGGACCCGAGGCCGGAGCGGTGAAGTCGACCGCCAGTCCCGGCTGCGGCACGCCTTCGCCGTCGACGATCCGGACCAGCAGGGCGCACGCGAACAGCGCATCGGGTTCGCCGTTCTGGTTCGGCTCGCCGGTCTCGCCGGGTCCGATGTCGCTCTCGAGCAGGTTGACCAGCGGGAACGTCGCCGCCTTGCCGACGCCCGGCACGCTGGCGCTGATCGCATAGGCGCCGGCGATGCCGTTGGCGCTCGGCGTGATGCCGGCCTGTCCGTTGGCGCCGGTCATGACCGTCGAGGACGGGAACGTCGCGCTGGCGCCCTGGGTCGGGGCCGTGAACGTGACCGGCACGTTCGGCACCGGATTGCCGAACTCGTCTTCCACCTCGACGACCAGGGCCTGGCCGAACTGCGAGCCGACGACCGCGCTCTGCGCCGCGCCGCTGAGGCTGTTGACGCTGGCGGCCGGACCCGCCGCATTGTGCATCGGGAACTGGAGGATCTCCTCGACGCCGGTGACCTCGGCGGTGATCGTGTAGTCGCCGGCGATCGTGTTGGCGGTCGTCGTGACTTCGGCGATGCCCTCGGCATTGGTCAGGGCCGGATTCGGCGTGACCGTCGCGCCCGGACCGGTCTGGGGTGTCGTGAAGGTCACCGCGATTCCTTCGACGCCGTCACCGAGCGAATCGACCACCTGCACCGAAATCGGCGGATCGACCTCGGTATTGACGGTGGCGGTGCGCAGGTCGGCGTCGACGGCGACGATGCCCTCCGGCGTCGGATCGATCAGACGCTTCTCGAGCCTGACGTTCGTGAAATCGACGGCGCCGAGCAGGCTTGCGCTCAGAACCGCATTGGGTTCGTAGAACAGGTCGATGCCGATGTTGCCGCTGACCGTATTGCCGGTGACATGGGTCAGGGTCAGCTCGTAGATGTTGCCGCCGAGCAGGTTCAGCGAAACCGCCGGTGCGCTGACGCTGGAGCTGACGCGCGTGGTGCCCGACAGCATCGCCGTTCCGACGCCCTGGGCGTTCAGCAGGCCGAGGCCGAGCACCGCGCCGGCATTGACGTCGACCTTGAGCACGTAGCGGAAATTGGGTTCCCAGGCGATCGGCAGCGTCTGGCGGAAATAGCCGCCGTTGTTGACGATGCCGAGCGCGCTGATGCCGGCCAGGCCGCCGATCGCGGCGCGGTTGTTGTCGATCTGCAGCACCGGCGGCGCGAGCAGGCCGAGCGCGCCCCAGTAGGTCGCGCGCCACGGCCCGTCGCCGATCTGCACGTTGCTGCCGGATCCGCCGAGCAGGCCGCCGCCGACCGAACCGTTGTTGCCGGCATCGGAGAACGCGCCGTTGGGCACCGTCAGCGGTGCGGCCGGGAGCAGACTCGCCCAAGCCAGGCTCGTGATCGCGAGCAGTGACAGCCAGGGGCGCAGACGGCGGGCGCGACGCACGGCATCGGCCCCGCTGCGCCGGGGAGTCGCAGGGGTGACGTGATGGATTTCCATATTTTGAGTCCTCTGACGTGATGCATGAACGCGTGTCGCGTCGCATGCCGATGAACGGCACAGGCAGAGGCCGGGCAGTCCCGTTCTGCCGTACGCCGACGTACTGACCTGCAGTGACACCGCAGGTCGCGTCGTGGCGGGCAGGTCGTCAGAAATCAGGGCCACGTCCGCCGCGATGCGCGGCATAGAGGTACGCGGCTTGCAGAGAAGTAAAAACCTGTAACTGTTTACAGGTCCCATTTGTGCGGCAGTCGGCACAACCGCGAAGGTGCGCGGCGCTAGCCTGTGCGGATTGCGTCGTCTCTCGTTCCGACGGCAGGACACGGCGATTCCGTGCCATCCGGCGGCGATAGGTGACGTCGGTTTTCGCGGGCACCGTCCACCGAAGATGCACGTGCCCTGAGGGGGGATACCTGCGCCGCGCGCCATCGGGGCCGGCGCGCCGCGATCGTGCCGGTGCGGCCCGGCCGGAATCGCGCTGCGGATGCGATCCGCCGCGCGGCGGCTCAGTTGGTCGAGGCGAGCATGTCCCAGCCCGGGCGCGCGGAGAATCGCGCACCGTACCGCGCGGCCAGCGCGGCCAGCCGGGCCTGCAGCACGTCGGCACCGGTATCGCGGACGTACTGGATCGGGCCGCCGCGGAACGGCGCGAAGCCGGTGCCGAAGATCACGCCGGCATCGAGCAGATCGGCGTCGTCGACGACGCGATCGTGCAGGCAGGCGACCGCCTCGTTGAGCATCGGCAGGATCAGCCGGTCCTCGAGGTCGGCCGGCGCGACGTAGCGCGGATCGACCTCGGGTTTGACCGGACGGCCGTTCTCCCAGACGTAGAAGCCTTGCCCGCTCTTCTTGCCGCGGTGGCCGGCCTCGAGCAGCGACTCGATGCCGTCGGGCAGCTCCAGGCCGAGGAACGGTGCGAGCTCCCGGCCGACCGACGCGCAGACGTCGAGTCCGACGGTATCGGCCAGTTCGATCGGTCCCATCGGCATGCCGAAGCGCTTGGCAGCCTTGTCGATCACCGGTCCCGGCACGCCTTCGCGCAGGACCCGGATCGCCTCGAGCAGATACGGCATCAGCACGCGATTGACGAGAAAGCCCGGCGTGCCGGCGACGACGATCGGCAGCTTGTCGAGCCGCCTGCACAGCGCCGCGGCGCGGCCGATCGTGGCCGCGTCGAGCGCGTCGTGGCGCACGATCTCCACCAGCGGCATCAGCGCGACCGGATTGAAGTAATGCAGGCCCAGGAAGCGGCCCGGAGCGGCGACCGCGGTACGCAGTTCGTCGAGCGGAATGCTCGAGGTATTGCTGGCGAGCAGCGCATCGGGCTTCATGCGCGGCTCCAGATCGCGATACAGCGCCTGCTTGGCGTCCAGGTCCTCGAAGATCGCCTCGATCACCAGGTCGGCCGCCGCGACGCCGCTGCCGCCGACGTCCGCGCGCAGCCGTGCCGAGGCCGCCTCGATGCGGTCGGGCGACTTGAGCTTCTTGGCGAACAGTGCGCGTCCGCGTTCGATCGCCGGGCCGACCTGCTCGTCGCTGCGATCCTGCAGGCTGACCTCGAAGCCGCGCAGAGCCGCCCAGGCCGCGATGTCGCCGCCCATCACGCCGGCGCCGACGACATGGATGCGCTCGATGCCGGCCTGTGCGCCGGCGCCCTGTGCCTTCAGGCGTTCCTGCAGGAAGAACACGCGGATCAGCTGGCGGCAGGTCGGCGTCTGCGCGAGCCTGGCGACCGCGCGCGCCTCCAGATCCAGGCGCTGACGGATGCCGGGCCCGCCGCGCCGCCAGGTCTCGATCAGCGCGAACGGCGCCGGATAGTGCTCCGGCCGCGCCTTGGCCGCGGTGCGCTTGCGCAGGATCGGCGCGAGCACCTGGCGGACCGGCCACAGGTTGGTGGCCCAGGCCAGCGCGCGCTGGCCGATCGGCCGCGACGGGCGGCGGCGCAGCCAGTCCTTCGCGGTGTCGGTCAGCCGGTCGGCCGTCGTCACTGCGTCGACCAGACCGATCGCCTGAGCCTGTTTCGCCGAGGCCGACCGCCCGGTCAGCATGAACGCCAGCGCTTCGGGCGCGCCGATCAGGCGCGGCAGACGGGCCGAGCCGCCCCAGCCCGGGAAGATGCCGAGCTTGACCTCGGGCAGGCCGATCCGCGTCGACGGGTCGTCGCTGGCGATGCGGTAGTCGCAGGCCAGCGCGAGCTCGGTACCGCCGCCCATGCAGTGACCGTGGATCGCGACCGCGGTCGGGCAGCGCAGGCGCGCCAGGCGCTCGAACACGGCCTGGCCCTCGCGGATCCGGTCGAGCACGGTGCCGGTCTTCTCGTAGCCGGCGAACTCCTTCAGATCGGCGCCGACGACGAAGCCGGCCGGCTTGCCGGAGCGGATCACGACGCCGCGCGGCGGTTCGAACGACAGGCGTTCGATCAGCCGGTCGAACTCCTCGAGTACGGCGCGGCTCAGCGCGTTGACCGAGCTCTCGGCACGGTTCAGCGTCACGGTGGCGATGCCGTCGGCGTCCAGATCGATCTGCCAGTGCTGGAAACGAAGGCCCTCGAACATGGCGGCTACCTGCAAGGCAAGGAATGAGGGCTATAATCCGGGCAAGCTGCCGACCGGGTCAAACGCACGACCCGTTGCCGTTCCCGTCGTGGACGACGGGGATGCGCGTCCAGGCCGCGCAGGGCCCCGGGGGAGGCGCTAGTCCGTATCGACGCCATGACAGCCGATCCGTTGGTGACGCCGTTGCTGTTCGACGCGATCCTGGCCGCGTCCGGCAATCTGGTCGCGCTCGAGACGGACGACCCCGACGAGGCTGTGTCCCAGTTCCGCCAGCTCGCGCTGCGCTCGGGGCGTTCGATCTATCTGTGGGATCCGGTGCGCGGCATCCGCTCGCTGCGCGAGCCGGACGTCTGGGTGGCCGGCACGCAGCGGCTGCCCGACGCGCTGCGCTACATCCTGCAGAGCATGCATTTCGGCATCTACCTGTTCCGTGGATTCTCAGGGCAGCTCCGGCCGCCCGCGCCGGTGCTGCTGCGCCGCATCGGCCGGCTGCGCGGCGGCCATGCGCGCAAGCTGGTGCTGGTCGGTGCACCGCACGAGGTCCCCGAGGACCTGCGCGCATCGTTCGACCCCTTGCCCGAGGTCTGGCGCGCGCGGCAGCGCCCGCGCCTGCGCGACGGCCGCTGGATGGGCTGAGGCGATGGATCGGAGCGAACAAGCGGTCGAACGGCAGCGCGGCGCGGTGCTGATCGTGTCCGGCGATCCGGACGATCGCGACCGGCTGTGCGCGGTGCTGGACGATCTGGAGTTCGACGCGATCTATGCCGTCGCCGACGTGGTCCAGGCGCGGCTCGTGCTCGGCCAGATCGCGCGACTGAAACTGGTGCTGCTGGCGCTGTCCGGAGACGACCGCGTCGCCGCGACGTTCTGCACCGAGCTGCGTCAGGCCGCGCCGCTCGACCCACCGGCGATCCTCGCGCTGATCCGGCCCGATGCGCTGGCTTCGGCGAGCGGCCGCGGCTATCTGTCCGGCGGCCTGGTCACCGATTGGATCGTCTCGCCGGTCGTCGCCGAGGAGGCGCTCGCACGGATCGCCCTCGTGCTGGACCGGCGGGGCGCGCAGGCCGCATCGCCGCGCGCGGTCGCCGGCGAGCGTTACCGGTTCGCGTTCGACGACAGCCACGAGGAGCTGCTGATCGTCGACGCCGAGAGCGGACGCGTGGTCGACGCCAACCCGGCCTTCCTGCTGCGTTCCGGACACGCCCGCGTCCAGGTCGTGGGCACGCGCGCGGAGGCATTCGACGGTTTTCCGTCGGTCGAGTCGCGTCTGGAGTCGCTGAACCGTCTGGCCGGCGAGGGCCGCGCCCGTTACGCCGGGTATCGCCAGCGTGCAGACGCCAGCCGCTATCCGGTCGATGCCGAAGTCCATCTGGCACTCAGCGCCGGCCGTCCGGTGCATGTCTACACGTTCCGGGACCCCGGCGATCTGGGACGGTACCGTCTGGCGATGTCGACGCTGAGCGCGATCCATCGCGCCGCTGGCGGCGATCTGGCGGTCCAGCAGATCCTGCGTCACGCGATGGACTGGCTCGAATGCGACTGGGGCGTCGTCGCGATGCTCTGCCCGGAGAGTTCGGAGTTCACGCGCGTCGTCGCCGCGGACGATCGCGCGCTGCCGTTCGGGCTGATCGAGAGCAGCGACCGCGAGCCGCTGCTGCGTCTCCTGGTCGAAGGCGACGATCTGCTCGAAGGCAGCGAAGCCTGGCGCGTCGTGCCGGCCGACAGCCTGCTGCGTGCGCGCCACTACGAGTGCCTGATCGGTTTTCCGTTGCGCGACGAGCGCGGCGGCATCGTCGGTGCCTGGGTGATGGCACGTGCGCAGCCGCTGGAGATCGACGCGCTGATCCGCGACAGCCTGCAGATCGTCGCCACGCGCATCGGGCTCGATCTGGAGATCCGCCAGGCGCGCGAGCAGGGCCGCGCACGCGGGCTGCGCGACGCGCTGACCGGACTGCCGAACCGCCTGCTGTTCAGCGACCGGCTCGATTCGACGCTCAAGCAGGCCCATCGCACCGGCGAGAGCTTCGCGCTGCTGTTCGTCGAGCTCGATCCGTTCCATCCCGGCAGTGCCGCCGCGACGCCGGTATCGAGCGATCGCGTGCTGCCGGTCGCCGCGCAGCGCCTGCGCGCCTGCGTGCGCGCCTACGACACCGTCGCGCGCTACTCGGGCTGCGAGTTCGTCGTGATCCTGCGCCACATCGTCAAGCGCGAGGACGCGTTGCGCATCGCGGAGAAGATCGTCCGGTCGATGGATGCGCCGGTGCCGGTCGAGGGCGGTCACGGGCATCGCATCCGCACGACGATCGGCCTCAGCTTCCATCCCGACGACGCGATCGCGGCCGACCGGCTGCTGCTGCACGCCGAAGAGGCGATGCAGGCGGCCAAGAGCATGGGCCACAGCAACTACCAGGCCTACGTGCTGGTGCCCGAGGAATCGCAGCGCCAGCGCCTGGCGCTGGAGCAGAAGCTGCGCAAGGCCGAGCGCAACGGCGAGCTGCGCGTCTACTACCAGCCGCAGATCGACGGGCGCAGCGAGGACATCGTCGGCATGGAGGCGCTGATCCGCTGGGAGAACCCGGAGCTCGGCATGATCAGCCCCGGCTTCTTCATCCCGCTGGCCGAGCAGACCGGTCTGATCGTCTCGCTCGGGCAGTGGGTGCTGCGCGCGGCCTGTGCCGACGCGCGACGCTGGCAGGCGCGCTTCGGCCTGCCGCTGCGCGTCAGCGTCAACCTGTCCGCGCTGCAGCTGCGCCAGGCCGACCTGGTCGAGCGGATCGCCGCGATCCTCGCCGAAACCGGTCTGGATCCGCGTTCGCTGGATCTGGAGGTCACCGAGAGCATCAGTCTCAAGGCGATCCCGAACCTGCTCGACACCTTGCAGGCGCTGCGCGAGATCGGCTGCCGGACCTCGATCGACGATTTCGGCACCGGCCAGTCGTCGCTGGACTACATCAAGCGCTTTCCGGCCGACAGCATCAAGATCGACCAGGCCTTCGTCCGCAACATCGGCGTCGACCCGGACGACGAGGCGATCGTGCGCGCGACGATCGACATGGCGCACAGCCTCGGCCGCACGCTGGTCGCCGAGGGCGTCGAGGTCGAGCGGCACGTCGACTTCCTGCGCGCGCACGGCTGCGACGTGCTGCAGGGCTACTTGTTCTGCCGGCCGGTGCCGGCGCCGACGTTCGAGGCGATGCTGCTCGAGCGCGAGCGCGTGTTCCGGCGCATCGCCGAGCCTTCCGGCGCGCCCTGAGCCGGCAAATGCGACACTATCGGGCCTGGTCGGCACCTGCCGGCCGATGAAACTTATTCGAATATGGATGGTCTAGTCTGCCGCTCGACCCGCCCGGGCGATCATCGACAGACCCTTTGGGAGATGGGCCCGGATGGGCGAAACTGAGTTGGATCAGGCGCTGGTGCAGCGCGTCCAGCACGGAGACAAGCGCGCGTTCGATCTGCTGGTACGCAAGTACCAGCACAAGATCGTCGGCGTCGTGTCGCGCTACGTGTCGGACTGGAGCGAAGCCCAGGACGTCGCGCAGGAGGCATTCCTGCGCGCGTACCGGGCCATCGGTGCGTTTCGAGGCGACAGTCAGTTCTACACCTGGATGTACAAGATCGCGATCAATACGGCGAAGAACTGGCTGGTCTCGCAGGGCCGGCGCCCGCCGACCGAGGACGTCGCGGTCGAGGACGCCGTTCAGTTCGAGGGAGCGCTGCGTCTCAAGGAGACCGCGACGCCCGATCGCGAACTGATGCGCCAGGAAATTGAACGAACCGTGTTCCAGACGGTCGAAAGCCTGCCGGAAGAACTGCGGACCGCGATCACCCTGCGGGAGGTCGACGGACTCAGTTACGAGGAGATCGCCGAATCGATGAACTGTCCGATCGGCACCGTGCGTTCGCGCATTTTCCGGGCGCGCGAAGCCATCGACGAGAAACTGCGTCCGCTGCTGTCGGACGAGGAAGGTTGACCTAGCCATGAGCCACGAGTACCGCGAGCCCCTTTCCGCCCTGATGGACGGCGAGCTTCGGCGTGACGAGAGCCGCTTCCTGCTGAAGCGACTGGAGCGCGACGTCGAACTCGGCGCCGTCTGGGCCCGTTATCACGTGGCCCGCCAGGTGCTGCGTCGACAGGACGTCCATGCGCTGCGGCCCGATTTCGCCGCCGGCGTATTCGCACGCATCGAGGCCGAGACCAGCCAGCCGGCACGGCGCGGCGCGACCTGGGTGCGCTGGGCGTCCGGCGGCGCGGTCGCCGCATCGGTCGCGGTGGCCGCCCTGGTGCTGACGCCACCGGTCGTCGACACCGATACGTCACCGGCCGCGCAGCCGCGCGTGGCGACGGCGCGCAGCGGCGGCGTTCCGGTCGCGGCGGCGCCGGCGTCGGTATCGACGCTGCCGCAGGAGGTGCGTGCCTTGCCGGGACCGCTGGTGGTTCCGGTCCAGCCGGCCTCGGCGACGATCGGCGACGGCGACTGGGCGCAGCCGGCCGCAGCGCTCGATCCGCGTCTGCAGTCGTATCTGATCCGTCACTACCAGGCGGTCGGCGCAGCCGGCCAGTCGGCCGTGGTGCCGTACGTGCTGCTGTCGACGCCGGCGCAGTCGCCGGCGCCGGCCGACGCACCCCAGCGCTGAACCCGGGCCGCGCCTGTCCCGCCTTCCGGTGCGCAGACGATGACGTTCAGGGATGGGCTGCGGCGTGCGTGGACCGCCGGTCTGATCGTCTGGTCGATCGCCGCGACGCTGGCGTCGGCGCAGGACGTCGAGGCGCCCGAGCTGCTGAGCCGCATGAACGCGGCCATGCGCGATCTGGACTATCACGGCGCGCTGATCTACCAGCACGGCAGCCGCATCGACTCGCTGCGGCTGTTCCACATGGGCGGCGAGAACGAGCGCGAGCGGCTGGTCAGCCTGTCCGGTCCGCGCAACGAGATCATCCGTGCCGGCAAAACGGTGACCTGCATCCAGGGCACGCGCGTGCCGACGGTGTTCCCGTCCGCACGCCAGCAGCTGCTGCCGCTGCTGCCCGACACCGGCGACGAGCGCTATCGCCTGTCCTACTCGACCCGGCTGGCCGGTACCGATCGTGTCGCCGGCTACGAGGCGCGCATCGTCGAGATCGTGCCGCGCGACGCCTATCGATACGGCTACCGCCTGTGGATCGAACGCGATTCCCACGCGCTGCTGCGCGCGGCGATGGTCGGCAGCGACCAGCGTCTGCTCGAGCAGTTCATGTTCGTCAACCTGACGCTCGGCGCGCCGAGCGCGGCCGATCTGCTGCCGAGCCGGCCGATCGACCAGGCGACGACGCCGGTCGAGGAGCCGCTGTTGCGCGACGGCGGGCGCTGGCAGCTCGGCGACCTGCCGGCCGGCTTCACGCTGAGCGGCCGGCACCGTCCGGCCGACGGCGGTCCGGATGCCGAGCATCTGGTGATCTCCGACGGCCTGGTCAGCGTGTCGGTCTACGTCGAGCGACGCACCGGCGATTCGCCGGAGACCGACGTCGCGATGTCGCGCGGCGTGCTCAGCGTCTACACGCGCATCGTCGATCCCTGGCGCATCACCGCACTCGGCAACGCACCGAAGGAAACGATCGAGAAGATCGCGCTGTCGGTCGGCTCGGTGGCGTCGCCTCGATGAAGCGCCGCTGAAAATCGCCCGGAGCGCGATCTGCGCCTCTGGAACTTTGCGTCGGCGACCTCATCCAAGCGGTTCCCGAACACCCGCGACAACTTTCCCACAGGTATAGCCATGACCCCATCCTTCACGCGTTGGTTGCTGGTCCCGTTCGTCGGCCTCGCGGTCGCTGCCGCACAGGCGGCCAACCTGCCGGACTTCACCGACCTGGTCGATCGCTACGGCAGCGCCGTCGTCAACGTCGAGGCGACCGGCAGCGTCGATACCTCGATGCAGGACGACGAACAGCAGGTGCCCGAGATCTTCCGACGCTTCTTCGGTCCCGGTGGTCCGGGCGGCGCGATGCCGCGCGCCCAGGGGCCGCGCCGTTCGCTGGGTTCGGGTTTCATCATCTCCGCCGACGGCTACGTGCTGACCAACAATCACGTCGTCGAGGGCGCCGACGAGGTGCGCGTGCGCCTGTCCGACCGCCGCGACCTCGAGGCCAAGATCGTCGGCACCGATCCGCAGACCGACATCGCGCTGCTGAAGGTCGAGGCCTCGGCCCTGCCGTCGGTCACGCTCGGCGACTCGAGCAAACTACGGCCGGGCCAGTGGGTCGTCGCGATCGGCTCGCCGTTCGGTCTGGACCACTCGGTGACCGCCGGCATCGTCAGCGCGATCGGCCGCAACACCGGCGGCGGCCAGCAATACGTGCCGTTCATCCAGACCGACGTGCCGATCAACCGCGGCAACTCGGGCGGTCCGCTGTTCAATCTGGACGGCCAGGTGGTCGGCATCAACTCGCAGATCTTCTCGAACACCGGCGGCTACATGGGCGTGTCGTTCGCGATTCCGATCGATCTGGCGATGAACACGGTCGACCAGCTCAAGACCAGCGGCCGCGTCTCGCGCGGCATGATCGGCGTGCAGATCCAGAACGTCGACCGAGAGACCGCCAAGGCGCTGGGCCTGCCGCGCAGCGGCGGCGCCCTCGTCAACAGCGTCACCGCCGGCGGTGCCGCCGAGAAGGCCGGTGTGAAGCTGCAGGACGTGATCCTCGGCTTCAACGGGCAGGAGGTCGTCAGCTCGGCCGATCTGCCGCCGCTGGTCGGCATGACCAAGCCCGGCTCGAAGGCCGAGCTCTCGATCTTCCGCGACGGCAAGACGATCACGGTGCCGATCACGATCGGCGAGCAGCCGGCCGAGCTCACGGCCGGCACCGGCGGCGGCGCCGCCGCCGGCAGCGCGTCCAATCCGCTCGGCCTGACCGTCGAGAACCTGACGCCCGAGCAGCGCCGGCAGCTCGACCTGCAGGACGAGGGCGTGGTGATCACGCGAATCGGCGGGTCGGCGCGCGCCTCGCAGCTGGCGCCGGGCGACATCGTGCTGCGCGTCGGTCGCACGCCGATCAAGACCGCCGCGGACTTCAACGCGGCCGTCAAGAGCGTCGCGCCGGGTGATTCGGTGATGTTGCTGGTGCGCCGCGGAGACGTTACGCAGTTCGTCGCGATCGGCGTGCCGAAGGCGCGCGACGACGGCTGAGCCGGGGTCGGTCCGGATGTTCGATGAACGGCGCGCCCTCCCGGCGCGCCGTTCGCGTTTTGCACAGCCCGATCGCCGCGGCGGCGGCCGGTTTTCTGCGATAATGGCCGGCTTGCGCCGATCCGGCCGGCTCCCCCTTCTTCTCCCGTTGCGCGCCAGCTGATGGACCTTATCCGCAATTTCTCGATCATCGCCCACGTCGACCACGGCAAGTCGACCCTCGCCGACCGCATCATCCAGCTGTGCGGCGGCCTGGCCGAGCGCGAGATGGAAGCCCAGGTGCTCGACAACAATCCGATCGAGCGCGAGCGCGGCATCACGATCAAGGCGCAGAGCGTCTCGCTGCCGTACCAGGCGCGCGACGGCAAGACCTATCAGCTCAACTTCATCGACACGCCCGGCCACGTCGACTTCTCCTACGAGGTCAGCCGCTCGCTCGCCGCGTGCGAGGGCGCGTTGCTGGTGGTGGACGCCGCGCAGGGCGTGGAGGCGCAGTCGGTCGCCAACTGCTATACCGCGGTCGAGCAGGGCCTGGAAGTCGTGCCGGTGCTCAACAAGATCGACCTGCCGACCGCCGACATCGAGCGCGCCAAGGCCGAGATCGAGGCGGTCATCGGCATCGACGCCACCGATGCCGTGCCGATCAGCGCCAAGACCGGCCAGAACGTCGTCGAGGTGCTCGAGGCGATCGTCGCGCGCATTCCGCCGCCGAAGCCGCGCGACACCGACAAGCTGCAGGCGCTGATCATCGATTCTTGGTTCGACAACTATCTCGGCGTGGTGTCGCTGGTGCGCGTCATGCAGGGCGAGATCAAGCCCAAGGACAAGATCCTGGTGATGTCGACCGGTCGCTGGCACGAGGTCGACCAGGTCGGCGTGTTCACGCCCAAGCGCCTGGTCAAGCCGCGGCTCAGCGGCGGCGAGGTCGGCTGGGTCACCGCGTCGATCAAGGAGGTCAACGGCGCGCCGGTCGGCGACACGCTGACGCTCAATGCCGATCCCGCACCGCAGCCGCTGCCGGGCTTCCAGCAGGTACAGCCGCGCGTGTTCTCGGGTCTGTTCCCGGTCTCGGCCGACGACTACCCGGCTCTGCGCGAGGCGCTCGAGAAGCTCAAGCTCAACGACGCGGCGCTGAACTTCGAGCCGGAGAGCTCCGAGGCGATGGGCTTCGGCTTCCGCTGCGGCTTTCTCGGCCTGCTGCACATGGACATCATCCAGGAGCGGCTCGAGCGCGAGTACGACCTGGACCTGATCACGACGGCACCCACGGTCGTCTACGAGATCGTCAAGACCGACGGCAGCGTCGTACTGCTCGACAACCCGGCCAAGCTGCCGCCGACCCAGTACATCGAGGAGACGCGCGAGCCGATCATCGTCGCCAACATCCTCACGCCTCCCGACCACATCGGCGCGGTCATCAAGCTGTGCGAGGAGAAGCGCGGCTCGCAGCGCTCGATCAACTATCTCGGCAGCCAGGTGCAGATCAGCTACGAGCTGCCGCTGGCCGAGGTCGTGCTCGACTTCTTCGACAAGCTCAAGTCGGTATCGCGCGGCTACGCGTCGATGGACTACCACTTCGACCGCTTCCAGGCCGGACCGCTGGTGCGGCTGGACGTGCTGATCAACGGCGAGCGCGTCGACGCGCTGAGCCTGATCCTGCACCGCTCCGCAGCCGACCGGCGCGGCCGCGAACTGGTCGAGCGCATGAAGGATCTGATCCCGCGCCAGCAGTTCGACGTGGCGATCCAGGGTGCGATCGGCGCGCAGATCATCGCGCGCTCGACCGTCAAGGCGCTGCGCAAGAACGTGCTGGCCAAGTGCTACGGCGGCGACGTCTCGCGCAAGCGCAAGCTGCTCGAGAAGCAGAAGGAAGGCAAGAAGCGCATGAAGCAGGTCGGCCGCGTCGACATTCCGCAGGAAGCGTTCCTGGCCGTACTCCAAGTCGACAACAAGTAACGTTCAGAAGGAAATCGGCGTGCATTTCAATCTTGCCCTGCTCTTGGTCATCCTGACCGCCGTCAGCGGTCTCGTCTGGCTGGTCGACTGGCTGTTCTTCGCGAAGGCACGCCGCCGCCGCGTCGAGGCGCTCGGCGACCTCGGCGCGCTGCCGGCCGAGGAGCGCCGGCTGCGCGAGGAGGCCGCGCTGCGCGAGCCGACGCTGGTCGAATACGCACGCTCGTTCTTCCCGGTGCTGCTGCTGATCCTGGTCGTGCGCTCGTTCATCGCCGAGCCGTTCAAGATTCCGTCCGGCTCGATGATGCCGACGCTGCTGGTCGGCGACTTCATCCTCGTCAACAAGTTCTCGTACGGCGTGCGCCTGCCGGTGCTCAACACCAAGGTGCTCGACACCGGCGCGCCGCAGCGCGGCGACGTGGCGGTGTTCCGCTTCCCGCGCGATCCGCGCCAGGACTACATCAAGCGCGTGATCGGCGTGCCGGGCGACCAGGTCACCTATCGCAACCGCACGCTCTACGTGAACGGCCAGCAGGTGCCCGACACCTATGTCGGCCCCTACGTCGGGCCGTCCGAACCGGGCGGCCCGAACCTGGCCGGCGCGCAGGTCAAGGACGAGAACCTGCTCGGCGTCGAGCATCGCGTGCTGATCCGGCCGAACCAGCCGCCGGGGCCGGAAGGGACCTGGACCGTGCAGGAAGGCCAGTACTTCGTGATGGGCGACAGTCGCGACAACAGTGCCGACAGCCGGTTCTGGGGCTTCGTGCCCGAGGAAAACCTGGTCGGCAAGGCCTTCTTGATCTGGATGAACTGTTCAGGCAGCTTCTGCACCGGCGGCTTCGATCTCTCGCGCATCGGAACCGTCATCCGTTGAGCCGCGGCCGATCCGGCGCGGCGCCGTGCGTCGCGTCCGCCATCGCCTCGAGGGGATCACCATGTTGAGTCAGCGCAATTCCCGCGTCCACGCAGCCGGCGGCCGGCAGCGCGGCATCACCCTGATCGGCTTCCTGTTCATGCTGGTCATCGTCGGCTTCTTCGCGTATCTGGCGATGCGGCTGATCCCGGCGTACACCGAGTACATGGGCGTCGTGAAGTCGATGGAGCTGGTCAAGAACGAGCCCGGTTCGGCGCAGGCATCGCCCGAGGAGATCCGGCGCAGCCTGATGATCAAGTTCGACACGCAGTACGTCGATTCGCAGAGCGTGCCGCCGCAGGCGATCACGGTGCTGCGTCAGGGCGGCGACGCGACGCTGCGCGTGGCCTACGAGAAGCGCATCCCGTTCGCGTACAACGTCGATCTCGTCGTGAGCTTCGACAAGTCGGTCAATCTCGGGGGCGGCTATTAAGGCCGACCAGGCCCTGGGGCATGCCTTCGCCGATGCGCGCCTGCTGCAGCAGGCGTTCACCCATCGCAGTGCCGGCCGCCCGAACAACGAGCGGCTGGAGTTTCTCGGCGACGGCCTGCTCAACCTGATCGTCGCCGAGCTGATCTTCGAATCGCATCCGCGTGCCGACGAAGGCGAGATGACGCGGCTGCGCGCCAGCCTCGTCAACGGCATCGCGCTGGCCGAGCGGGCGCGCGAGGAAGCGTTTCCGGAACGCCTGCGGCTCGGCAGCGGCGAGATGAAGAGCGGTGGCCACCGCCGCGATTCGATCCTGGCCGACGCCTACGAGGCGGTCGTCGCCGCGGTCTACCTGGACGGCGGATGGAACGCCTGCCGCGATGCGCTCAGGGCGCGCTTCGCAGCGGCTGTCGAAGCCGCGCCGCGGCGCACCGAGAAGGATCCGAAGACGCGCCTGCAGGAGTTGCTGCAGAGCGAAGGCCTGCCGGTACCGACCTACGAACTGGTAGCCAGCCGCGGTGAGGAGCACGCTCGCGTGTTCGAGGCGCAGTGCCGGATCGAGGCCTACTCGATCTGCACATCCGGAGAAGGGTCGAGCCGCCGCGCCGCCGAACAGATCGCCGCCGCTGCGGCGCTCGACCAGCTGATCGAGAAGATCGACCGATGAACGCCGAAAAACCCGGTTCGCCGTATCGCTGCGGACGCGTCGTCCTGATCGGACGCCCCAACGTCGGCAAGTCCACCCTGCTGAACGCGCTGATCGGCGCGCGATTGAGCATCGTGTCGGCCAAGCCGCAGACGACGCGGCACCGCATCGTCGGCATCGCGACGCGCGAGGACGCACAGATCGTCTTCATCGACACGCCGGGTCTGCACCGCTCGGGCGGACGGGCGCTGAACCGCCACATCAACCGCGTCGCGCGCCAGGCGCCGGAAGACGCGGATCTGATCGTCCACGTCGTCGACGCGAGGCGCTGGAACGAAGAGGACGACGCGGTCTGGCAGCTGATCGCCGCGCACGCCGCGCCGAAGCTGCTGGTGCTCAACAAGGTTGACCTCGTCGAGGACAAGGGGCGCCTGCTGCCGCTGGCGGCCGAGCTGACTCGCGAGCGCGACTACGCCGGCGTCCACTACGTCTGCGCGCGCCGCCAGCAGGGCCTGGCAGCCCTGCTCGACGACATCGCGTCGCGGCTGCCGGAAGGCCCCGCGGCGTTCGAGGAGGACGAGCTGACCGATCGCAGCGAGCGTTTCCTCGCCGCCGAGCTGGTTCGCGAGCAGCTGATGGTGCAGCTGTCGGCCGAGCTGCCGTACGCGACCACGGTCGAGATCGAGCGCTTCGAGGAAGAAGGCGCGATGGCGCGGATCGCCGCCGCGATCTGGGTCGAGCGCGAGGGCCAGAAGGCGATCGTCGTCGGCAAGGCCGGCGAGCGGCTCAAGGCGATCGGCACCGCCGCGCGGATCCGCATGGAGAAGCTGTTCGGCCGCAAGGTGTTCCTGCAGCTGTGGGTCAAGGTGCGCGAGAACTGGAGCGACGACGAGGCGGCGCTCAAGCGTCTCGGACACGACGGCTGAGGCGATGTCGCGCGTCGAGGGCCAGCCCGCCTTCATCGTGCACGCGCGCGCCTACCGCGAGAGTTCGCTGCTGCTCGAATGCCTGACGCCCGAGCACGGGCGGGTCGGTCTGATCGCGCGCGGCGTGCGGCGCGAGCGTACGCGCACGCCGCGCGGCCTGTTGCAGCCGCTGCAGCCGTTGCGTGTGGACTGGATCGCGCGCGGCGAACTCGGCACATTGACCGGCGTGGAGGCGGCCGGCGCGCCGCCGGCGCTGCGTGGAGAGGGCCTGCTCGCCGCGATCTATCTGAACGAGCTGGTGCTGCGCCTGATCGGGCGCGGCGATCCGCAGGCCGCCCTGTTCGAGACCTATGCGACCTGCCTGACGCGGCTCGGCCGCGGCGAGCCGGTGAACTGGACGCTGCGGCGCTTCGAGCGCGACCTGCTCGCGCATGCCGGCTACGCGCTGGTGCTCGACGTGCGCGGCGACGACGGCTCGGCGATCGAGGCCGCGGCCGACTACGTCTACGATCCGGAAGCCGGCGCCGCGCCGTGGCACGGCCAGCCCGGAGCCGTGCGCGTGAGCGGTGCGAGCCTGCTCGCGCTGGCCGAGGATCGTGCGCCGGCGGCCGATGGACTCGAGCAGCTGCGCCGTCTGATGCGCACGGTGATCCGCCATCACCTCGGCGGCGGCGCGCTCAATGCCTGGAGCATGACGCTGTCGGGCATCACCCCAGCAGCCGGTTGATCGCCGCGCAGCACGCGCGGAATTCGTCGAGCGCGGTTTCGGGCCAGTCCTCGCCGGCATCCAGCGCACGCTGCAGACCGTCGATCGCCGTGGTCAGCGCCGGCACGCCGCAGAACCCGGCCGAGGCCGCCAGGCGGTGCAGCCGCTCGCGCAATGCGGTGCGGTCCTCGGCCGCGGCGGCGTCGCTCAGCTCACGCGGCAGGGCCGTCAGCTCCTGATGCAGCAGTGCGCGCAATGCACCGACGACGCCGGTGTCGCCGCCGCTGGTCCGCAAGGCCTGCGGATCGTCCAGCCAGAGACCGTGGTCGTGCGGTAGCCGCAGTTCGGGTAGATGCTGCAGCAGCATCGCGTGCAGCGTCTGGATGCGCGTGGGCTTGACCAGCACCGCCTCGAATCCGGCCGATCGCAGCGCGCGATGGAACTGGCTGTCGTTCGACGCCGTCGTCGCCAGCGCCGGCGTGAGACGCGCCGGTCCCTGGCCGGCGCGGATGCGCCGCAACGCGCTCGCGCCGTCGAGCTGCGGCATGCGTGCGTCGAACAGGAACAGATCGAACGGTTCGGCGGCGGCCATGACGGCGGCCTGGCGGCCGTCGCTCGCGCCGACACACTCGGCGCCGACCTGGCCGATCGCCTCGGCGAAGAATCGCAGACTCAGCGGATTGTCGTCGGCGACGAGGATGCGTGACACGGCGATCCCTGCGTTGAGGCCGTCTTCATCGGCTCTGATGTCAGAATGGCGCCTCATGGAGAACCCGTCAACGCCGCTCCGGCGCCGATGCGCATCGCTGCTCGGCGGAATCGCCCTCGTGATGGCGGCGCCGGCGTGGGCGGCGTCGGGAAGGATCGCGCTCGGCGTCGATCGGATCGACGGCCCGCATCTGCGCGCCGAGGCACTGCATCTGACCGTCGACGAGGCCGCGGCCACCGCGACGATCGAGGCTGCCCGGCTCGCACTGCCGGCACTGACGTGGTCGCAGGGACCGCTGCGCTGGCAGTGCCGGCTGCGGCGCGACGGCGAGCTGTCGGCCTGCGGCGGCCGTCTGCAGGCCGGCGACGTCGAAGGCGAACTCGCGCTCGAGCTCGACGCGGGGCAGCTGCGGCTCAGCTTCGAGGATGCGCACACGCAGGTGCAGCTCGCGATCCCGCGCGGCGCCGGTGCGATCGCGATCACGACGCGCGCACTGCCGCTGGCGCCGCTCGCTGCGGTGGCCGCCGGCAGCCTGCCCGAAGGACTGTCGGTTCGCGGCGGCGCGGCCGATGCCGAGCTTCACTGGTCGTCCGACTCCGGCCTCGAAGGCCGCGTGGCCTGGTCCGGGCTGGCGATCGAGGACCGCATGCGCGAGTGGCGCATCGACGATGCCGACGGCGCCGGCCGCATCGCCGTGAATCCGGGCGACGCGCTGCAGGTGCGTGCGCAGGCGCGACTCACGCACGGCCTCTACGCGGCCGCCGGGCAGCGCGTCGCGCTGTCGGACGGGCCGGTCGACCTGCGGCTGGACCTGCGCCGCGACGATGCGCTGTGGCGGATCGACCGCTACGAATGGCGCGATCCGGGCCGGATCGAGCTGTCCGGCAGCGCGACGCTGGATACCACTGCCATAGAGCCGTTGCGGCATCTGGTCGTGAACGTCGAGCGCAGCCAGTGGCCGGCCGTCATACAGCGCTACGGCACCGCGGCCTGGAGTGCGGCCGGGCTCGATGGCGTGCGCGTGGCCGGCATCGCGCGCGGCCGCGTCACCGTCGAGGACGGTCAGCCGACGCAGGCCGACATCGATCTGGAGCGTTTCAGCGTGCGCGACGCGAGCGGTGCCGTGCTGGACGGCATGCACGGCGCGCTGGCCTGGCGTGCGGCCGGTGATGCACCGGTGACCGAGTTCGGCTGGCGCGCGGCCTCGTTCGACGGCTTCGCGCTCGGGAGCGGCCAGGTCGCGGTGCAGCAGCGGCAAGGGCGGTGGACACTCGCCCGTCCGGCGAGATGGCCGCTGCTCGGCGGCGAGCTGCACATCGATCGTCTCGTATTCGACCCGAACGACGCCGGCCGGCCGTGGCTCGATGCACGCTTCACCGCCTCCGGCCTGGCCTACGACAGCGCCGACGGCCGCTACGGCGCAGCGGGTCTCGGCGTCGGCGGCTCGCTGACGCTGGAGGGCGCCTATGCGCAGCCGCGCGTGCGCCTCGACGCGCGTGTCGACGGCGGCGAGCTGCTGGCGGACACGGTCTACGTGAAGTTCCCGTCCGATCCGGTCCGCGTCACGCTCGATGCCGAGCTCGCCGACGAACAGATCCGCGTGCATGCGCTGGAGTGGATCGACCCCGAGGCGCTCGATCTTCGCGCGAGCGGCGCACTGCGACGCATGTCCGGGGTCGCGCTGAGCTCGCTCGAACTGGAACTGCGCCGGATCGAGCTGGGACCTGCGTTGGCGCGATACGCGCGCACCGCGTTGGCCGCCAAGGGCTACGACGGACTCGAGGCCGAGGGCTCGCTGAGCGGTCATCTGGTCTTCGACGAGAACGGCGTGGAGCGGTTCGACTTCGCGGCGCGGCAGGTCGGCCTGCGCGATCCGGCCGGCCGCTTCGCGGTCGCCGGCCTCAGTGGCGGCGTCGACTGGCGGCACCGCGCCGACCGGCCGGCGACGACGCTGAGCTGGCAGTCGATGGAGTTGCTGCAGATCCCGTTCGGCGCCGCGCACGCGGCGTTCGAGTCGAAGAACGGGCGCATCACGCTCGCCGAGGCGATCGGCATCGACGTGCTCGGCGGCCAGCTCCGGCTCGAGCGGCTCGATCTGCAGCCGCGCTCGCCGCGCGGCGAGCGCTACAGCGCGTCGTTCGCGATCGCCGCGATCGAGATGGCGCAGCTGTCGAAGGTATTCGGATGGCCGAGTTTCCCGGGCAATCTGTCCGGCGGCATTCCCGAGGTCGTGCTCGCCGGCGACACGATCGAGCTGCGCGGCGGTCTGGATCTGTACGTCTTCGACGGCTATCTCGGCGTCAGCGGTCTGCGCCTGGAGCGGCCGTTCGGGATCGCGCCGTCGCTGGCGGCCGACATCCACTTCCAGAACTTCGATCTCGAGCAGGTGACCAGCGCGTTCTCGCTCGGCGGCATGAGCGGACGCTTGGACGGCACGATCGGCAGCCTGCGCCTGGTCGACTGGGGCCTGGTCGGTTTCGATGCCTGGCTGCGCACCAAGGCCGGCGGCCGCATGAGCTACAAGGCCGTCAACGACGTCGCCTCGCTCGGCGGAGGCGGCGGCCTCTCGGCCAATCTGCAGACGATGGCGCTGCGGCTGTTCGACACGTTCGGCTACGACCGCTTCGGCCTGCGCTGCCGACTGCGCGCCGAGGTCTGCCTGATGGGCGGCATCGACCCGGTGCCTCCGCAAGCCGATTCAGCGAACGATGGCTACACTATCGTCGAGGGCTCCGGGTTGCCGCGCATCACGATCGTGGGTCATCAGCGCCGCGTCGACTGGCCGGTCCTGGTCGAGCGCATCGTCGAGGCGACCTCCGGACAAGGGCCGATCATCCAATGACACGTACTCGTACACGGTAAGGAGTAGGGCATGCGCAAGCTCGTCGTCTGGTCGGCATTCGCTCTGGCGGTCACGTTGCCGGTGGCCTGCGTCACGATCAACGTCTACTTCCCGGCGGCGGCCGCCGAGAAGGCCGCCGAGCAGTTCGTCGGCAAGGTGTTCGGCGACGCGCCCGAGCCGCGCTCGGCCGAGCCGCAGCAGCCCGAGCCCGAGCCCCAGCCCGAACGCAAGCCGCCGGGCGCGATGATGCTGGACCTGCTGATCTCCAGCGCGCATGCGCAGACGCCGGACATCAGCATCCAGACCCCGCAGATCCAGACGATCCAGGCGCGCATGCGCCAGCGCTTCGACGGCCGGCTGGCCGCGGCGTTCGCGTCGGGCGCGATCGGCCTGACCCGCAACGGCGAGATCGCGATCCGCGACGCCGCGTCCGTTCCGCTGGCCGAGCGCGCCGCGCTCAACCAGGCCGTGGCCGACGACAATCGCGATCGCCAGGCGGTGTACCGCGAGATCGCGATCGCCAACAACCATCCGGAGTGGGAAACGCAGATCCGCGAGACCTTCGCCAAGCAATGGCTGCAGCAGGCGCGCCCGGGTTGGTACTATCAGGACGCTTCCGGCGCCTGGCGACAGAAATAGCCCGCGCCTCTCCCCGCCCTTCTTCCTTGGCGCCCGCCCAGCGGCGCGGTGCCCGATCGAGCCATGCAGTCGCTAGCCGAAGTCGACATCACCGATCTCTCCCATGACGGACGCGGCGTCGCGCGCATCCAGGACAAGGCCGTGTTCGTCGCCGGTGCGCTGCCCGGCGAGCGCGCGCTCGTGCGCATCGTGCGCCGCCACCGCAGCTTCGACGAGGCCAAGGTCGAGACGCTGCTGACGCGCTCGCCGGACCGGATCGAACCGCGCTGTCCGCATTTCGGCGGCTGCGGCGGCTGTGCGCTGCAGCACCTGCCGGCCGACAAGCAGATCGCCGCCAAGCAGCGTGTGCTCGCCGAGAACTTCGAGCGCATCGGCAAGGTCACGCCGCAGCACTGGCTGGAACCTCTGACCGATGCGCCGTGGGGCTATCGCCGCAAGGGCCGCCTGTCGGTCAAGTGGGTCGAGAAGAAGGGCAAGGTGCTGGTCGGCTTTCGCGAGGACGATCCGCGCTTCGTCGCCGACCTTCGCGTCTGCCACACGCTGCTGCCACAGGTCGGCGAGCGGATCGAGGCGCTGGCGGCGCTGATCGGCGGGCTCGAGGCCAAGCGCGACATCGCGCAGATCGAGATCGCCGCCGACGACCGGACCGTCGCTTTGGTGTTCCGGCATCTGGTGCCGCTGCACGACGGCGATCGCGAGCGGCTGATCGCGTTCGGCCGCGAGCACGGCCTGGCGATCCTGCTGCAGCCCAAGGGTCCGGACAGCGTGCACACGCTCGATCCGCCGACGATCGACCTGAAGTTCGGCATTCCGGCCGCCGACGTCGAACTGGCGTTCCGTCCGCTCGACTTCATCCAGGTCAACGCCGGCATGAACCAGCGCATGATCGCGCAGGCGCTGGCGCTGCTCGATCCGCAGCCGCAGCAGCGCGTGCTCGACCTGTTCTGCGGGCTCGGCAACTTCACGCTGCCGATCGCGCGCCTGGCCGGCGCCGTAACCGGTGTCGAAGGCGAGGCCGGCCTGGTCGCGCGCGCGGCCGACAATGCGCGTCTGAACGGCATCGACAACGCGACGTTCCATGCCGCCGATCTGAGCCTCGATCAGCGCGCGCTGGGCTGGGCCAGGGCCGACTACGACGCGCTGCTGCTCGATCCGCCGCGCTCGGGCGCCGCCGCCGTGCTCGATTATCTGCCCGGCAAGCGCACACGGCGCGTCGTCTACGTGTCCTGTCATCCCGGCTCGCTCGCGCGCGATGCGGGCATCCTGGTCGAGCGGCACGGCTTTGAGCTGCGGCGCGCCGGCGTCATGGACATGTTTCCGCATACCGCGCACGTCGAGTCGATCGCGCTGTTCGAGCGCTGAGGCGCCGATGGCGATCGAGATCGAACGCAAGTTCCTCGTCGTCGGCGACGCCTGGCGTGGCGCGGCCGGGCGCAGCGCGCGCATGGTGCAGGCCTATCTGGCCGGGCCGATGCCGGGCGTGCCGGCGGCGCCGCGCTGTTCGGTCCGCGTCCGCGTCGCCGGCGAAAGTGCCTGGCTCAATCTCAAATCGCTCGAGCTCGGCGTCGCACGGCAGGAGTTCGAGTATGCGATCCCGCTCGACGACGCCGACGCGCTGCTCGCGCTGGCCGGTCGCCGGATCGAGAAGATCCGTCACTACGTGCGCGTCGACGCGCACATGTTCGAGGTCGACGAGTTCGCCGGCGACAACGCCGGACTGATCGTCGCCGAGCTCGAGCTCGGCGCGATCGACGAGGCGTTCCCGCTTCCGGCCTGGCTCGGCCGCGAGGTCAGCGCGCTGCCGCGCTATTACAATGTCAATCTGATCGACCATCCGTACGCGCGCTGGACGCCGCGCGAGCGCGCCGGCGAGGCGACCTGACCACCGCGCGCGCCGTGCCCCTTTCTTCGAGCGATTCGCCTCCATGCTGATCATCGGAATCCCCGGCAAGACCCTGACGCCCAGCGACCGCGACTGGCTGGCGCGGCCCGAAGTCAGCGGCGTGATCCTGTTCACGCGCAACTTCGAGAGCCGTGTGCAGGTCGCCGATCTGATCGAGGCGATCCGCGCCTGCCGGCCCGATCCGTTCCTGGTCTGCGTCGATCAGGAGGGCGGTCCGGTGCAGCGCTTCCGCGACGGCTTCACGCGGCTGCCGGCGCTGGCACGGATCGGCGAGGTCTACGCGCGCGACCGCGCGCTCGCGGTCGCGCTGGCCGAGGAGCACGCCTGGCTGATGGCCAGCGAGATGCGCGCGGTCGGCGTCGACATTTCGTTCGCGCCGGTCGCCGATCTGGCGCGCGGCAATCGCGCGATCGGCGAACGGGCGTTCCACGCCGATCCGGCCGTCGTCTCCGAATTGCTGCTGGCCTATCTGCGCGGCATGCGCATCGCCGGCATGGCGGCGACGCTCAAGCATTTCCCCGGCCACGGATCGGTCGCCGAGGACACGCACTTCGATACTGCGGTCGATCCGCGCACGCTCGAGGAACTGCTGCAGACCGATCTGGTGCCGTTCGCCGACGCGATCGACGCCGGTGCCGAGGCCGTGATGCTCGCGCACGTGACCTATCCGGCCGTCGACGCGCTCGCGGCCGGTTTCTCGCCGACCTGGATCGGCGGTGTCCTGCGCGGCCGGCTCGGCTTCCGCGGCCTGGCGATCGGCGACGACATCGGCATGGCCGCGGCCGAAGGCGTCGGCGGCATCGCCGCGCGCATCGACGCGCACCGGCGCGCCGGCTGCGATCTGATCCTGGCCTGCAATCCGTCGATCGTGCCGGAGTCGCTGGCGGCGGCAGAAGGCCTCGGTGCGTGCCCGCCCGATCGGCTGTCGACGCTGTGCGGTGCCGCACCGCAGGCCTGGGACGCGCTCGTGGACAATCCGCAGCGCGACACTTTCATCGCGCGCGTCACCGCGCTCGACGCCACCGCAAGGGCATGAGGCCATGAACGACATCGACTATCGGACCGCATTGCAGCGGGCCGACCTGATCCACGACAACGCCACGCTGGTCGCCGCGATCGATCGCGTCGCGCACGAGATCGACGCGCATCTCGGCGAGGAGGACACGATCTTCCTGCCGGTCATGCAGGGCGGCCTGGTCTTCGCCGGCCAGCTGGCGACGCGGATCCGCGCGACGCTGGAATTCGACTACGTCCACGCCACGCGCTACCGCGGCGGCACGCAGGGCGGCGGTCTGGTCTGGCTGCGCCAGCCGGCGCTGCTGCTCGGCGGCCGCACCGTGCTGCTGGCCGACGACATCCTCGACGAGGGCACGACGCTCAAGGGCATCCGCGACTTCTGTCTCGAGCAGGGCGCCCGGCGCGTGCTGATCGCGGTGCTCTGCGAGAAGCGCCACGGCCGCACGGTGCCCGGCATCGCGGCCGACTTCGTCGGCGTCGAGGTGCCGGACCGCTACGTCTTCGGATTCGGCATGGACTATCACGAACACGGCCGCAACCTGCCCGGAATCTACGCGCTATGAGCGAACACATCGATCTGGCCGTCATCGGCGGCACCGGTCTGTACCGGTTCCCGGGCCTGGAGCAGGCCGAGAAGCACGTCGTCGACACGCGCTTCGGCCCACCGTCGGACCGCATCGTGATCGGCAGCGTCGGTGCCAAGCGCATCGCGTTCCTGGCCCGCCACGGCGAAGGCCATTCGGTCGCGCCGCATCGCGTCAACTACCGCGCGAACATCTGGGCGCTGCATCACCTCGGCGCGCGCCGCGTCGTCGCGGTCAACGCGGTCGGCGGCATCCGCGAGGACATGGGGCCGCGCGTGGTCGCGGTGCCGGACCAGATCATCGACTACACGCACGGCCGCGCGTCGAGCTTCTGCGACGTCGACGGCGCCGAGGTGCGCCACGTCGACTTCAGCCATCCGTACGGCGCCGGCCTGCGTGCCGAGCTGCTGTCCGCCGCGCGCAGGGCCGGCGTCGCGGTCGTCGACGGCGGCTGCTACGGCGCGACGCAGGGGCCGCGGCTCGAGACGGTCGCCGAGATCGCGCGGATGCGCCGCGACGGCTGCGACCTGGTCGGCATGACCGGCATGCCCGAGGCGGCGCTGGCGCGCGAGCTCGATCTCGACTACGCGTGCCTGGCGCTGGTCGCGAACTGGGCCGCCGGCTGCGGCGACCAGCACGAGATCAGCCTGCCGGAGATCTTCGCGAATCTGGAGGCGGCGACCGCCCAGGTGCCGACGATCCTGACGGCGCTGCTGGCCGACTGAGGTCTCGCCGGCGGCTCCAGCGTCAGTCGCCGGCCGCGGCCGGCGCGTCGAACTGCAGCCGCGCCAGCTCGGCATAGAGCCCGCCCTGCGCGATCAGCTCGGCATGGCGGCCCTGCGCGACGATGCGGCCGGCGTCGAGCACGACGATGCGATCGGCGCGCTGCACGGTCGCCAGCCGATGCGCGATGACCAGGGTCGTGCGGCCGTGCATCAGCCGGTCCAGCGCGTTCTGCACGAGCCGCTCGGACTGCGCATCGAGACTCGAGGTCGCCTCGTCGAGCAGCAGGATCGGCGCATCGCGCAGCACCGCGCGCGCGATCGCGACGCGCTGCTGCTGGCCGCCCGACAGCCGCACGCCGCGCTCGCCGAGATAGGTGTCGTAGGCCTCGGGCAGCGCCTCGAGGAAATCGGCCGCCTCCGCGGTGCGCGCCGCGGCGCCGACCGCGGCATCGTCGGCGTCGATCCGCCCGAAACGGATGTTGTCGGCCGCGCTGGCGCCGAACAGCACCGGGTCCTGCGGGACCAGGGCGTAGCAGCTGCGCAGGTCGGCGAGGTCGAGCTCGCGGATGTCGACGCCGTCGAGCGTGATGCGCCCGTGCTGCGGATCGTGGAAGCGCTGCAGCAGCTGGAACAGCGTGGTCTTGCCGGCACCGGAGGGCCCGACCAGGGCGACCGTCTCGCCGGGCTCGATGCGCAGCGAGAAATCCTCGATCGCCGCGCGGTCCGGCCGCGACGGGTAGCGGAATGCGACGTGCTCGAACGCGATCGCGCCGCGCACCGGTCGCGGCAACGCGCGCGGCGCCGGCGGCGAGGCGATCGCGGCCGGCGTGTCGAGCAGCTCGCCGATCCGGCCGAGCGCGCCGGCGCAGCGCAGCAGCTCGCCCCAGACCTCGGTCAGTCCGCCGACCGAGCCCGCCGCGACGACCGCGTACAGCACGAACTGCGCGAGCACGCCGGCATTCATCTCGCCGGCGATCACCGAACGCGCGCCGGCCCACAGCACCAGCGTGATCGCGCCGAAGCTCAGCAGGATCACCAGCGCGGTCAGCAGCGCGGTGGTGCCGATGCGTCGCCGCGCCGTCGCGAGCGCCTCTTTCACGGCCTTGCCGTAGCGCTCGATCTCGCGCGGCTCGCGCGTATAGGCCTGGATCGTGTGGACCGCATTGAGCGATTCGGACGCGACCGCCGAGGCATCGGCGATGCGGTCCTGGCTCTCGCGCGACAGGCGTTCGACGCGCCGGCCGAGGATCACGATCGGCACGATCACGGCCGGAATGACCAGGGCGGTCAATCCGGCCAGATGCGGACTGGTGACGATCAGCATCGTCGTCGATCCGGCCAGCATCACGATGCTGCGCAACGACAGCGACAGCGTCGAGCCGACCACGGTCTGGACCAGCTCGGTATCGGCGGCCAGGCGCGAGACCAGCTCGCCGGAGCGCGTGCGCTCGAAGAACGCCTGGTCCAGCGTCAGCAGATGGCCGTACAGCCGTGCGCGCAGTGCCGCGGCCACGCGCTCGCCGAGCAGGGTCACGCAGTAGAAGCGCGCCGCACCGGCGATCGCCATGACGACCGCCACGCCGAACAGGCCGGCGAACGCGGCGTTCAGCACGACCGGATCGGTCTGGCCGAAACCGCGGTCGATCATGAAACGTGCGGCGGCCGGCAACGCCAGCGTCGCCGCCGAGGAGATCGCGAGAAAGACCAGCCAGCCGGCGATCAGGCCGCGCTGTTCGGCCAGATACGGGAGGAGTCGCCGGTACGCGGCGAAGCGGCGCGGCGTCGCCGCATTGGGAGAGGACATGACGGTCCGCCGAGGAAGACTCCGACCGCATGGATGCGGCCGGCCGGCGTTTCAAGTCCCCGGCTGCGTCACCAGCAGTTGCCGTTGCTGTCCTCGCCGCTGCGATCGCGGCGTCCGGTGCTGGTCAGGGTCAGGTCGCCACAGACGTCGGCCGCCTGCGCGCCCTGCGGCGTCGCGGTCATCGTGTAGGTCTGGTCGTCGTTCGCGGTTTCGATGCTGGCGACGTAGAAGCCGCCTTCGGAGGTGTCCTGCGAGAAGCCCAGATCGCCGACGTCGGCGGCGTAGCGGTTGCGGTTGGTGTAGAAGCGCTCCTGCGCCGCGGCCAGCCGCAGCAGCAGCTCGTGGCCGTCGGCCCGGCGTGCGCGAAAGCCGTAGCGGCCGTACGCCGGCAGCGCGATCGCCGCGATCACCGCGATGATCGCGATCACGATCACCAGCTCGATCAGCGAGAAGCCCTTGGTTCGGTGCTTGAGCATGTCCGGTCCCCCGATGGTGGTGGGCTGCGGCGCCGCTGGGCGGCACCGCAGCCGATGTGACTTACAGCAGATCGAGCAGCTCGCGCCACGCGCCGCGATAGTTCGGCGCATCGGGGATCTGCACCTCGGGAATGCCCGGCATCACGATGCCGGCCGCGCCGAGGCGGCTGACCAGCGACGGATAGCCGCTGATCGGGATCGCCACCGAATTGACGACCACGCCGATCTCGTTGCTCTGTGCGCCCGACAGGCTCGGCATGCCGCCGTAGCCGTTGCCGGGCACGCCGCCGGTCGCCGCGTCGACGACCATGACCGAACCGCGGCGGCCCGGGTCGCAGGGATCGTCGCCCTTCGGGATCAGCGTCGTCAGCACGGCGCGATTGCTCGAGTACAGCGGCGTGATGCCGATGACGTTGCGTTCGCTGCGCTCGGTCGCGATCGTCAGCGGAATCTTCCAGCCGCGGTTGCTGGCCGGGACCGAATTGCTGGTGATCGAGCGGATGTTGCCGCTCTGCGTCAGCGTCTGCGCGACGAGCTGGTCGGCGCCGATCGGGTACTGCGATGCGCCGGTGCCGTAGTCGCGGATGCCGTAGAACGCCTGCGGGCCCTCGTTGGACGGCGTGCCCTCGTTGGAGCGGTCGTCCTTGCCGAGGTACTTGCCGGTGCCGAAGATCCAGATCGGCCGGGACGTCGCGAAATCGCGCATCGCCACCGGCATCACCGAGATCGGCTGACGCCCGGCATCGTTCGGATTGCCGTTGCCGTAGGTCCTGAACATCAGCTCGACCGACCAGGCCTCCGGATCGGGCGAGGACAGGTCGAACCGCCACAGATTGCCGGCCAGATCGCCGGCCACCGCGATGTCGTCGACCTGGTCGCCGTTGAGGTCGTAACCGGCCGGCGTCGACAGCGCGTAGGTCGTCGTGGCGCCGCTGGTGCGGATCTCGCGGATCAGCGCGCCGGTCTCCAGGTCGAGCACCAGCAGCGAGGTCCGATTGGCATTGGCGTCCAGACGGGCCGGATCGGGGAAGCCGTACGGATCGGTGTTCAGCGAAGGGTAGTAGCCACTGGACACCAGCACCACCCACTTGCCGTTGTTGAGCCGTGCGATGTTGGCCGAGCCGTAGGTGTAGCCGAGCACCTCGCCGCCGGGGGAGTGATTCGAGAACTCCCACAACACGTTGGCGGCACTGAAGCTGTCCGGCTCGGTGACGTCGAGCGCGAAGATGCCGCGCCCGCCGAGGCGCAGCGAACCGACCAGCACGCTGCGCCACTGGCCGTTGATGAAGACGTCCTGCACGACCGGCATGTCGTCGACGGTGACGACGTTCGGCTTGTCGGTGGTCTGGTTGAGCTTGCCGGTCTCGAACAGCACGTTCGGCACGTACGCGAAGCGCTCGGCGCCGTTGACCGCGTTGAACGCGTGCAGCATGCCGTCGTTGGCGCCGGCGTAGACGGTCGGCGCGCGATCGCGGTAGTTGGCGATGAACTCGGCGTAGCTGCCGGCACCGGTGGCCGGATCGGCCGCCGCGGCCTCGGGCGAGCCCGGCGGGAAGCTGTCCTCCCAGCCGCCGGTCGGACCGGACACGTAGACCGGCTGCGAATTGACGATCGCACCGAGCACCGAACTGCGGCGACGGAAGAACGGCGCGGAGGTCTCGCCGGTGCGCACGCCGCGCAGGTAGTCCACGCGCTGGCTGCCGTGGTTGTCGGGCGTCGTGATCGACGGGTTGGGATTCCTGTTGAGCGCGGTGCGCTGCGCGGCACTGAGGTTGGCCCAGCGGAACGCGACGCCGGCGCTGCCGTTCCACGTGTAGATGTTGCGGTCGGCCGGGTTCGTCACCGGCAGATTGGTTTGTCCGGTCGACACGCAGTTGCCGCCGGTCAGCACGCAGCCGGCGTCCCACAGTGGCGGCGTCTCCGGCTCGCCGGTGGTCGGGTCCAGATCGGACTTGGTCAGCGTGCCGGACCAGTCGGTGGTGTCGTAACCGGCCGAGAAGCCCTGCGTGCCCGAGGTCAGGATCGCCATCGTCGCCGACAGCGCGGTCGAGGAGCCGCGCCGCGCGATGATGTTGGAGATGATCGCGCTCAGCGCCGAGACCAGCTCGTTCGGGTTGCTGGCTGCGAAGAACTCGCCGCGGCTGTTGATCGCGGCGTGCCAGATGTCGTCGACCTTGCGCCCGTCGTCGGTGCCGGCGACCGTCTCGGGCCAGGCCAGCAGACCGCGGCGCAGACGCTCGTAGGTATTGGGGTTCTTCGGGATCGTGCCGGAGATGCCGAAACCGATCATGTACTGCACCAGATGCGGCCAGCTGGCCGGATCGTTGGCCGGGTTCCAGTAGATCTCCTTGTTGTTGCGCGGATCCTCGCCGGTCGCCAGCGGCGTTCCGAACAGCGAGGTCGACTTGTCCGGAATGTACGGCGGCACCTTGAGCCGGGTGCGCTCGTCGTTCGCGAAGTCAGGGCGCAGATCGGTCGCCCAGTAGTGGAACGCGATGTCGGCCATGCTGCGCGCGTCCGGCCCGTTCTCGTGCCAGAAGATCGAACTCTGCGTGTCGCTTGTCGAGTACGTGCGCCCGTCCGGCAGCGTGCGCGTGGCCGGCGTGCGGTCATTGGTCGTCGTCGTGCTGGTGCCGCCGTTCCAGAAACCGTCGCTCATGTTGATGTGGAAGTTCTGGCGGCAGCTGAGTTCGCGATTGAGGTCGCGATCCCAGTACGGGTTGGTGTCGCGCGCGCCGGTCGAACGCCGGAAGAACTCGCCGGCGCGCACCGTCGCGGCCTGGTTCGGCGTGCCGCCCGACACCGGCGAATCGAACAGCCAGTTGTAGAAGCGCGTGCGGACGTTGTTGTTGGTGCTGTTGTCGCGGAACTTGTAGATCGCGGTGTTGGTGCCGATCTGGTTGCTGTTGATGTTCTGCCAGGCGACGCGAATGTTGTCGTCGAACGGCGCGAACGCGCGCGACAGCGCGGTCTTCGCGGCCAGATGGCGCGTGTGGTAATACGAGTACCAGTTCGCGAAATTCCGCTTTTGTTGGTCGAGCGTCATGTTCGGCGGCAACTGAGTGGCATCGGAAATGCTGACCCACTCCCAGTTGTTCGCGGTGAACAGCCGGGTGCGGCTCGCGGCGTCGATGCGACCGTCCGTGTCGAGGGTGAGTGCGACGCCGGTCTTGAGCCGGTAGTAGCCGGCGGCGTTGCCGCAGAAGCGCGTACCTGAGCTGAGATCGCGCTGGGTGCTGGTACCGGGATTGCTCGGCCGGTTGCGGATGATGCCGTTGTCCCAGGCGGCCGTGAACGTGGCGTTGGGCATCTTGGTGACGCCGTCGGCCAGCAGCGGCGGCTGATAGTCCACGCCCGCGGTCGCGTTGTAGTACGCACCGTTCATCGCCCAGGAGCGCGGATCGGCCGGATCGGTCACGCGCGGGTCGATCACGCCGGCGCACAGATACGGGCCGCCGCCGGATGGATAGGACGCGCTGCTGGTCGTGGTCTGTTCGTCGGTCGCGCTCCAGCCGGCACCCGAGTAGGGCCGCTGGTCGCCCATGAAGTTGCGTCCCATCGAGCCGGAATCGTCGAAGGTCAGCATCAGGTTCGGCGCGACCGTCGAGGTCAGGTCGGGCGGCGTCGGGTACAGATCGACCGTGGCGGCGCCGGTCGGCGCGGCGACGCCGGCCAGCAGGCACAGCGCGCCGATCCAGGCACTGGTACGGGCCGAATCGAGCAGGGCGGTAGCGTTCATGGCCGTATCCTCACGAGCCGGAAGGATTGGACTGGTTGTTGGTCGAGTACATCGAGTACACCGATTCGGTCGCGCGGACGGCCGCGGCGCTGCTGCCGCCCTGGCTGCGCGAGGTCACGCGATAGAGCGCGCGCTTCGGGTTGGGACCGGTGCCGCCGGCCTCCTGCAGCCGGGCACTGCCCATGCGGCCCATCATGCCTTCGTAGCCGGACATGTCGAGTCCGAGACCTTCGACCAGGAACTGCGGCTGCGAGGCCAGCGACGCGGTCTCGGCATCGCCCGACAGGCCGTGCAGCGCCGGTGCGTACTCGTAGCTGCCGGCCGGTGCGGCGTCCCAGGTGCGGCTCGAACGGAACGCCAGCACCTCGGGCCGGGACTCGCCGTTGATGCGCGTCCACTGGCAGATCTCGGTCGTGTTGAGACCGAAACCGCACGGCGGCAGCGCGCTCTCCTCGCCGGTCGGCGCGGCCCACAGCGAGAATTCGCCGTCGCGCAGCGCGCTCTCCGAACCCATCAGCGCCAGCTGCCGGTTGCGCATGCCGCCGGTCATGCGCTCCTGCAGGATCGAGGTGCTCGAGGCGGTCAAGGCCAGCAGCGTCAGCAGCACCAGGAAGATCAGCGCGACGAACAGCACGGCGCCGTGGGGGCGTGACGATAGCGGACGGGGAAAGCGGGTCATGGAGGTCATGGCGGGCCCAGGGGAATCACTGATTGCCGTTGCGCACCGACAGCAGGGAGATGAACTCCTTGCGCAGCATGCGGCCGGAGGGGAGTTCGGTGACCGGCATCGTCGCGCCCGGCGGTTCGGGATCGGCGCTGCCGTCGATGCTGTAGCGATAGGCGGTGTCGGCCTCGGCCATCGCGTTGAGATTGTTGACGGTGTTGAACAGTGCGTGGACCTCGACGCTGCGGATCGTGCGCCACATGCAGCCCGCCTCCAGATAGCTGGTGCCGAGCACGTACTCGAAGCGGTTGGCCGGCGGAAAGCACGTCGCGCTGTCGCCGAGGCTGTCGACCTCGTCGGCGGTCAGGTAGGCCATGGTGCCGCCGGTGCTCTGCACGCCGTACAGGAAATCGAGGCGCTCCACGCCCTGCACGAGCTCCTGCACCTGGCCGCCCTCGTTGCGCATCAGCACCGGGATCAGACGGCCGGCGACGGCCGGATCGGCGTCCAGGCGCAGCCAGTAGGTCACGCTGACGAAGTCGCGGCTGAAGTTGAACACGCGCGGGTCGCAGGCGCCGGTGCCGGGGCTCGGCCGGAACTGGTCGTCCTCGATCAGATTGGTCGGCGTCAGCACGGTGCCGCCGACGTCGACCTGGACGATCGTCGATCCGCCGCAGTCCGACAGCAGCGCGAGGTCGCCGCTCTCGAAATTGAGCGGGTCGTCGCCGGTCGCCGACAGCAGTTCCAGCTGCGGCGGTACGACGCTCGCGTCGACGACGCGATACGACCAGCCGGTGCCGCGCTGGTAGCGCACCGTCAGCACGTCGGCGCCGCGGACGCGATCGCCGGCGCCGCTGCCGACGCCCGGCAGGAACGGCGCGGCCGGAACGCTCGGGCTGCAGTCGCCGTCGCCGCATTCGTAGCCCTGCACGAAGAAGCGCGAACTCAGCGGATAGACCGTATCGGCCGGCCAGCCGGCCGGCGCCTCGACGACCAAATCGGGAAAGCTCAGCGACGCGGTCGTGTTGACGATCGGCGCGGCCGAGCGGTAGACCGGTCCGTTCGCGGTCGGGCGCCAGTTCATCGGGTTGCTGTTGCTGCGGAACTGGCCGCTCATCATGCGCAGGTCGCTCTCGATGCGCGTGACCGCGTAGCGCCCGTTCTCCTGGATCCGTGCCAGCGCATCCTGCACGCGCCCGGTCATGTTGGTGGCGTTGAACAGGCTGACCAGGCCCATGCTGAGCAGCAGGCCCAGCACGAGCGCGATCATCAGCTCGACGAGGTTGAAGCCGCCGACCGCGCGACGCGCGATCGGACCGGGACGGACTGCGGTCATCGACGATGCGCTCATGGCTGGAACACCCACGCGAAGGTCTGCTGCTGGGCGCCGGCGTCCTCGTTCTGGTTGTCCAGGCCCGACTCGATCCATTGCATCGTGATCGTGCACAGCCCGTCGTACGGCGCGCGATCGCGCTGGTTGTCGGCCGTCACCGCCGTCGCCGAGTTGCGTTCGCAGAGCACGGTCGCGGTCGGATTCGGCATCAGGTCGGTCAGCTGGCGGCTCCACAGCAGCCGGTCGCGCTCGGCGACCTCGGCGATCGAGCAGCCGGCGCCGGCACCGCAGGCGGCCGGGGTGCCGGTTTCCGGATAGTCGCCGTCGTAGGCGTTCTCCCAGACGCCGGCCATGTTGGCGCGCATCCGGTCGGCCAGCGACTGGGCCAGGAAGTTGGCCTGGGTGCGGATGTAGGCGCCGTTGTTGACCTTGACCGAGACGACCAGCAGGCCGGCGAGGCCGAGCAGGCCGAGGCTGAAGATCAGCAGCGCGATCATGACTTCGAGCAGGCTGAAACCGCGGGATGGGCGGAGCGTTCGCTTCATCGTCTGAGTACTCACGCGCAGCTGCCGGCCGGCGAACCGGCGGTGTCGCGCTTGCTGGAGATGGCGCCGCTGCCGGAGACCGTGATGCGGCGCGAACCGGCCTCGTCGGCGTAGTCGGACGGACGGCAGACGTTGAGGTCGAAGCTGGTGGCCTGGCGCAGATCGCCGCTGATGCCGAACAGGACGGTCCCGTCCTCGCCGCCGCCCGATGCGGCGCCGAAGACCCGATACGTGGCGGCCACCGCGTCGTGATGGCGCACGCAGATCGGCATGCCGTCTTCGAGATCGGCCGTGCATGCCGCCTCGTCGCCGGGCGAGGTCGGCACGTCCTGCAGGACGCCGCTGACGCGGCGTGCGGCCACGACCTGCCAGCCGGCCGACCAATCGCCGCCGTTGGCGATCACGGCCACCGGCCGGCCGCGCTTGACCGCCTCGGAACGGGCGAGATTCAGCGCCGCGACCAAGTCGTTGGTCGTGTCGGTCACGGTCATGTTGATCCGCATCTGGCGGAAGATCGGAAACGTGACGGCGCCCAGGATCAGCAGCACCGCCATCACGGTGATCATCTCGATCAGCGTGAAGCCGCGCATGGCGGCGCGGGGGCGGGTGTCGTGGGTCGGTGCGGCTGGGCGCATGGCTTCCCCTGCATGGAGCCGGTTTGAGCGAGGCTGCAGGCTAGGCACGCGGCGGCGCAACGGCAACCGCCAGCGGCGTGCGAGGTAGCAATTGGCGGACGAGTGGCGTCCGCGACCGCGCAGCGGTCAGGCCACGACCTTGAGCCGCAGTTCCCTCGGCAGCGCGAAGGTGACGTTCTCCGGCTCGCCGTCGAGTTCGCGCACGTCGGCGGCGCCCCATTCGCGCAGCCGCTCGATCACGCCGCGGACCAGGCTTTCCGGTGCCGAGGCGCCGGCGGTGACGCCGATGCGCGCATGGCCGTTCAGCCATTCCGGCCGGATGTCGCCGGCTCCGTCGATCAGGAAGGCCGGGACGCCCTGCTTCTGCGCCAGCTCGCACAGGCGGTTGGAGTTGGAGCTGTTCGGCGATCCGACCACGAGCACCACGTCGCACTGCTGGCCGAGCCGGCGCACCGCGTCCTGGCGGTTCTGCGTGGCGTAGCAGATGTCGTCGTGGCGCGGCCCGAGGATCGCCGGAAATGCCGCGCGCAGCGCCTCGATCACCGCGCGCGTATCGTCGACCGACAGCGTGGTCTGGCTGACGTAGGCGATGTGGTCCGGATGCAGCGGACGCAGCTGCGCGACGCATTCGGGCGTTTCGACCAGATAGATGCGCCCGGCGTTGTCGGCGCTCCACTGGCCCATCGTGCCCTCGACCTCGGGATGGCCGGCGTGCCCGATCAGCACGACGTCGCGTCCGGCCTTGCCGTGCCGCGCCACCTCGATGTGGACCTTGGTGACCAGCGGGCAGGTCGCGTCGAACACGGCCAGTCCGCGCCGCCGCGCCTCGTCGCGGACCTCGCGCGAAACGCCGTGCGCGCTGAAGATGACCGTGGCGCCGTCCGGCACCTCGTCGAGCTCGTCGACGAAGACCGCGCCACGTGCGCGCAGCGAGTCGACGACGAAGCGGTTGTGCACGACCTCGTGGCGGACGTAGATTGGCGCGCCGAACGTGTCGATCGCGCGCTCGACGATCTCGATCGCGCGGTCGACGCCGGCACAGAAGCCGCGCGGATTGGCCAGTAGGACCTGCATGGGCGCGATTATCCGCCAGCCGGCGCGGTTTTCCCACCGAACAGGCCGGCGGCGATCAGCAGCACCGCGCCGACGCAGATCGCCGAGTCGGCGATGTTGAACGCCGGAAAATGCCACTGGCCGAAGTAGACGTCGATGAAATCGGTCACCTGGCCGTGGCGCAGGCGGTCGACGAGGTTGCCGATCGCGCCGCCGATCACCAGCGACAGCGGCAGCGCGTTGCGCCAGTCGGCCCGCGGCGTGCGCGCGAGCCAGCCGACCAGCAGTGCGCTGACGCCGACGGCCAGTACCGTGAACAGCCAGCGCTGCCAGCCGCCGGCGTCGGCGAGAAAGCTGAACGCAGCGCCGGTGTTGAACGCCAGCGTCCAGTTCAGCAGATCAGGAATGACCGGCACCGGGGTGTACGGCGTCAGCGCGCGCAACGCGAGCTCCTTGGTCGCCTGATCGGCGAGGAAGACGATCAGCGACAGCAGCAGCCAGGACAGGGCATTGGGGCGAGAAGGCATGAGGCGGCGGCGCAGAGGAGGGGACGGGCACGCGCGAAACGGCGCGCCGGCCGGCCACTTTACCGATCTTTTCGCGGATCTTGCAGCTTCGGTGTCCACGTCACCGCGCGAAAGGTGTCTGATGACGCCGCACCACCGATCCCTCCCCCCAGGAGTCTCACCATGAACCTCAAGACGATTTCTTCGACGACGCTGGCGCTGGCTCTGGCCGGCGGCGTGCTGCTGAGCGTGCCGGCTGCGCCGGCATTCGCGCAGGGCGAACAGCCTTCGGCCGGCGCCACCGACACCGTCGGCGCGCATGCGCATCGGCGCCACGGCCGCTTCAAGGCGACGCCCGAGGAGCGCGCCGTGCTGGCCGACCTGCGCGCGCTGACGCGGGTCTATCTGCAGTCCAACCGCGCCTCGGAGCTGCCGGCGCTGTATCGCAGCGTGCTGGCCAAGACCGACAACGAGACGATCCGCAAGGTCGCCAACCGCATGCTCGAGCGCGCCGGGCAGGCACCGCAGAATCCGGACGTGGAGATCGCGCGGCTGACGCGCCAGCTCAACGACGGTCTGGCCGCCCTCCCGGCCGGCGGCTGAATCCGCGGCCGCGAAGGCCGCACCGACCCGATCGGACGGCACCGGATCGCACGATCCGGTGCCGTTTCGTTTTGATCCCCCGCGCGTCGTCGCGGCCCGCGCGCGCGGTCGCGAGCATCGCGGTACGGAGCCACGGCGACGACGCTTCCGGTACCATGCCGGCGCCGTGCGTCCGCGCACGACCGACCAGCCGCGCATGCCGCACGCCAAGCTCGATCTCCACCAGCCGACCGGCGACACGGTCACCACGACCACGTGCTACATGTGCGCGTGCCGCTGCGGCATCCGCGTCCATCTCAAGGACGGCAAGGTCCGCTACATCGACGGCAATCCGGACCATCCGGTCAATCGCGGCGTGATCTGCGCGAAAGGCTCGGCCGGCATCAAGCAGCACTACTCGCCGGCACGCCTGTCCAAGCCGCTGCTGCGCGTCGGCGAGCGCGGCGCCGGCGAGTTCCGCGAGATCGAATGGGACGAGGCGCTCGAGCTCGCATCGGGCTGGCTCGGCGACATCCGGCGCCGCAATCCCGACGAGCTCGCGTTCTTCACCGGCCGCGACCAGTCGCAGGCGCTGACCGGCTGGTGGGCGCAGCAGTTCGGTACCGTCAACTACGCCGCACACGGCGGTTTCTGCTCGGTCAACATGGCCGCGGCCGGCCTGTACACGCTCGGCGGCTCGTTCTGGGAATTCGGCGAGCCGGACTGGGAGCTCACGCGCTATCTGATGCTCTGGGGCGTGGCCGAGGATCACGACTCCAACCCGATCAAGCTCGGCCTCGGCAAGCTCAAGGCGCGCGGCGCGAAGATCGTCGCGGTCAATCCGGTGCGCACCGGCTACGGCGCGATCGCCGACGAATGGATCCCGATCCAGCCCGGTACCGACGGCCTGCTCGCCGGCGCGCTGATCCACGAGCTGCTGCGCACCGACCGCGTCGATCTGGACTATCTGGTCCGCTACACCAATGCGCATCATCTGGTGATTCGCGCGCCCGGCGCGCCCGACGACGGCCTGCTCGCGCGCGATGCGCAGGGCCGCGCGGTCTGCGCGGTACGCGAGGACGGCGCCACGCGCCTGCTCGCGGCCGACCTGCCCGACATCGCGCCGCTGGTCGTCGGCGAGTACGCGCTCGACGACGGCCGCATCGCCGTGCCGGCGTTCCAGCTGCTGGCCGAGCGCTATCTGTCCGATGCCTACGCGCCGGCGCAGGTCGCGGCGCGCTGCGGCGTCGACGCGGCGACGATCCGCCGGCTCGCGCGTGAACTGGCCGAGGCCGCGTTCGATCACGCGATCGAGCTCGATCAACCGTGGACCGATGCGCACGGGCGCATGCACGCGACGATGACCGGACGCCCCGTCGCGATGCACGCGATGCGCGGCATCTCGGCGCACGCCAACGGCTTTCACACCTGCCGTGCGCTGCACGTGCTGCAGATGCTGCTCGGCGCGATCGACACGCCGGGCAGCTTCCGCTACCAGCCACCGTTCCCGAAGCCGGTGCCGCCGCCGAACCGGCCCGGACGCGAGCGCAAGGACAACGGTGCGCTCGACGCCGGCCCGCTCGGCTTCGTGCACGGTCCGGAGGATCTGCTGGTCGACGCCGCCGGCGCCCCGCGCCGCATCGACAAGGCGTTCTCGTGGGAGCATCCGTTCGCCGCGCACGGCATGCTGCAGTCGGTGATCCGCAACGCCTGGGCCGGCGATCCGTACCGGATCGACACGCTGCTGCTGTTCATGGCCAACATGGGCTGGAACTCGGCGATGAACACCGGCCAGACCCGCGCGATGCTGACCGATCGCGATCCGGGGACCGGCCAGTACCGCATTCCGCACGTCATCTACGTCGACGCCTATGCGTCCGAGACGGTCGAGCTGGCCGACCTGGTGCTGCCCGATACGACGTATCTGGAGCGCCACGACTGCATCAGCCTGCTCGACCGGCCGATCTCCGACGCCGACGCGGCCGCCGACGCGATCCGCCGGCCCGTCCTCGCGCCCGATCGCGACGTGCGACCGTTCCAGGACGTGCTGCTCGACCTCGGCGCGCGCCTCGGCCTGCCGGGCATGACGCGCGAGGACGGCACGCCGCGCTATCCGGGCGGGTTCGCGCAGTACATGGTCGAGCACGAGCGTGCGCCCGGCATCGGCCTGCTGGCCGGGTGGCGCGGTAGCGAGGGCGATCAGCACGGCATCGGCACGCCCAATCCGGACCAGCTCGAACGCTACGCCGAGCACGGCTGCTACTGGCACCACGCGGTGCCGCCGTCGGCGCGCTATTACAAGATGGCCAATCGCGATTATCTGCACTGGGCGCGCGGGCTCGGCTTCCTCGGGTCGACCGCGCCGATCACGCTCGAACTGTACTCGGAGCGGCTGCAGCGGTTCCGGCTCGCCGCGCGCGGCCACGGCGCGGTGCGGCCGCCGGCCGCCGAGTGCGCACGCGTCGAGCGTTATTTCGACCCGCTGCCGTTCTGGTACGGCGCGGACGGCGAAGCGGTCGATGCCGGCGCGGCGGACTATCCGCTGTCGGCGATCACGCAGCGGCCGATGTTCATGTACCACGCCTGGGGCTCGCAGAACGCCTGGCTGCGCCAGATCGCGGCGCGCAACGCGCTCTACCTCAACGCGCGGACCGCGGCCGAGCAAGGCGTCGCCGACGGCGACTGGATCTGGCTGGCCTCGCCGCTGGCGCGGATCCGCGTGCAGGCGCGCTTCCACGCCGGCACCGCGCCGGGCACGCTGTGGACCTGGAATGCGATCGGCAAGCGCCGCGGCGCGTGGCGGCTCGACGCCGACGCACCGGAGAGCCGCGAGGGTTTCCTGCTGAATCATCTGATCGACGAGCTCGCGCCTGCGCGAGCGGACGGCCGGCGGCTCGCCAATGCCGATCCGGTGACCGGCCAGGCCGCCTGGTTCGACCTGCGCGTGCGCATCGAGCGCGATCCGGCGCCGCACCAGCCCGGCCATCGCGTCGAGGCGGTCGCGCCGCTGCGGAGGCCGTCATGACCGATCTGCCGCCGAAGGGTCGCGTCAAGCTCGGCCTCGTGATCGACCTCGACACCTGCGTCGGCTGCCATGCCTGCGCGGTCGCCTGCAAGGAATGGAACGACGGCGGCTCGTTCGGGCCGCTCGACGACCACGACGCCTACGGCGCCCAGCCGGACGGCGTCTGGTTCAACCGCGTGCACAGCTACCAGGTCGCCGCGCAGGCCGTGCCGCCGCTGCTGCGTACGGTCGAGGCGGCCGCCGCCGCCGTGACCGCGGCGGCGCCGGCCGGTTGCGGTGGGCAGGCGGCCGACGGCATGACGGTGCACTTTCCGCGCTCGTGCCTGCACTGCGAGAAGCCCGCCTGCGTCACGGTCTGTCCGACCGGCGCCAGCTACAAGCGCGTCGAGGACGGCATCGTGCTGGTCGACGAGGACCTGTGCATCGGCTGTCAGCTGTGTGCCTGGGCCTGCCCGTACGGCGCGCGCGAGTTCAGCGAGCGCCACGGCACGATGCAGAAATGCACGCTGTGCGTCGACCGCATCTACAACGACCGGCTCGCGCCCGAGGATCGGCAGCCGGCCTGCGTCAAGGCCTGTCCGACGCGCGCGCGGCACTTCGGCGACCTCGGCGATCCGGACTCGGCCGTTTCGCAGCTGGTCGCCGAGCGCAGCGGCTATGCGCTGATGCCCGAGCTCGGCTACGAACCGGTCAACCGCTATCTGCCGCCGCGACCGCGGCGTGCCGCGCCTGAGCCGGTGCCGGCCGCGGCGGCCGAGGAGGCCTACGATCCGGCCGCGCTGCCGCCGTTGCTGCGCTGGCTCGATCGTGCGCTGTCGCGGTAAGGTTCGCCGCCGCGCCGCACCCCACCGATCCGGAGAATCCCGATGCTCGTCTCGACCACGTCCACTCTGCAGGACCGCACGATCGTGCGCTATCTCGGTCTGGTCAGCGGCGACGCGATCCTCGGCGCCAACGTGTTCCGCGATTTCTTCGCCGGCATCCGCGATCTGGTCGGCGGCCGCGCCGGCAGCTACGAGAAGGTGCTGCGCTCGGCCAAGGACACCGCGCTGGCCGAGATGACCGAGCAGGCCGAGCGCCTCGGCGCCAACGCGGTGATCGGCGTGGATCTCGACTACGAGACGATCCAGATCAAGGACGGCGGCGGCATGCTGATGGTCTCGGCGAGCGGTACCGCCGTCCTCGTCGAAGAACGCTGACGCATGCGGCCGGCGCTTTCGATCGTCCTGTTCACGACGCTGTCCGGCGCCGGCTACGGGCTGTGGATCCTGACCGCGATCGCGGTCGCGATCGGCGCGGCGCCGGCCGACCGCTACACGATCGTCGCCGCGCTGCTGGCCGGCCTGGTCCTGACCTCGATCGGCCTGCTCGCCTCGGTCGCGCATCTGGGCAAGCCGCTGCGCGCCTGGCGCGCGCTGAGCCAGTGGCGCAGCTCGTGGCTGTCGCGCGAAGGAATCCTGGCGCTCGCCTGCGTGCCGCTGTGCCTGCTGCTGGCGTGGCGCGTCGAGTCCGTGCACAGCGGCCTGCGCATTCGCGTCGGCTTTGCCGTGTTCGCGCTGCTCGCGGCCGCGACGGTCCTGTGCACCGCGCGCATCTACGCCTCGCTGCGCACGATCCGCGCCTGGCGCGACTGGCGCGTGACGCCGCTGTACGGCCTGCTCGCGCTGCAGACCGGCGGCCTCTGGCTGTGGCTGCTGTGCGAGATCGCAGCGCCGGCGCCGGCCGAAGGCGGCACCGGTGATGCGGCTGTGGCCACTGCCGCGTGGCCGCTCGCGCTGGCGATCGGCATCGTGCTGACCTGGGCGCTGCAGCGCGCGTACTGGCGGCGTCCGGACGAGGCAGGCCCCGACACCGCGGCCGCGACCGGGCTCGGTGCGCCGGGCACGGTCGCCGCGATGGAGGCGCCGCACACCGAGGAGAACTATCTGCTGCGCGAGATGGGTTTCGCGCTGGCGCGCCGCCATGCCGAGCGCCTGCGCGCGATCGCGTCGCGCACGCTGTTCGTGCTGCCGCTGCTGGCGATCGGCGTGAGCCTGCTGCTGCCGGGGTGGACGCTGCCGGCCGCGATCGTGGCCACGCTGGGCGCGATGCTCGGCGTCTTCGTGCAGCGCTGGTTGTTCTTCGCCGAAGCGCGCCACGCGGTGCAGGCCTACTACCGCTGAGCCGCCGCGCGGTTCACCGATGATTCAACAGGCGTCCCTAGCATGGTGCGGCGCCGCACGGGCCCGCATGGCCGTGCTTTCGCTCGTTCCCAACAAGGAAACATCATGAAGAAACTGATGCTCGTCGCCGCGCTGTCGGCGGCGCTCCCGCTCGTCGCGCAGGCCCAGGACGGCGGCTGGTCCGGTTCGGGCGAGGTCGGCATCGCGGCCACGCGCGGCAACAGCAAGTCCGAGAACGTCAACATCAAGCTGCAGTTCAAGCAGGAAGACGACACCTGGAAGAACAACGTCTTCCTGAACGCGCTGCGCAGCAAGGGCGAGGTCACCGTGGCCACCGTCGTCGACGGCCAGACCGTCAACGTGCGGCGCTACGACCTGACCGCAAACCGCTACGAGGCCGGCGGCTCGGTCGGCTACAAGCTCGACGAGCGCAGCTACGTGGTCGGCGCGCTGCGTTACGAGAACGACGATTTCGCGGCGTTCGACTATCAGTGGATCGCGTCGGTCGGCTACGGCTATACGGCGCTCAAGAACCAGCGCACCGAGCTCAGCTTCGAGATCGGCCCGGGCTACAAGCGCTACCAGCCGAGCGCCTACGATCTCGTCAGCGGCGAGCCGCCGGTCACCACGCGCATCCGTCCGGATGCCGACGGCCAGGTGGTCGCGCGCGGCCTGGTCTCGTTCCGCCACAAGATCACCGACAACACGACGTTCGAGAACGTGCTGCTGACCGAAGCGGGCAGCGACAACACCTTCCTCCAGAACGATGCCGGTCTGGCCGTCGCGATGTCGGAAAAGTTCGCGCTCAAGCTCGGCTACCAGGTGCGCCACAACACCGACGTCGCCGACAGCGCGAAGAAGACCGATCAGCTGCTGACGACCAATCTGGTCTACAACTTCTGACGATCGCGCGGGACCTGCGTCGATGCAGGTCCCGCGCTGGTGCGGGCCCGATCGCCGGTTCGCATGAAGAGGCCCGACGCCGGATCGGTGAGACGGGCGGTCCCATCGCCTCACGTATGACGATCAGCGCGATCGCCGAGACGGCACCGCCGCATCGTCGCTCGCGCGTCAGCTCCGGCCGAGGATGCGCAGCGCACCCTTGTCGATCAGATCGGCCGCGACCGCACGGCCGAGCGCCTCCGGCGCGTCGGCATCGCCGCGCGCTTCGCCGCGCAGCAGGGTGCCGTCGGCGGCGTCGCCGACCAGCGCCCATAGATGCAGCCCGCGGTCGGTCTCGATCGCCTGCGCCGCGAGCGCGACGTTGCAGCTGCCGGCCAGCGCATGACCGAACGCGCGCTCGGCATCGACGCAGCGGCGCGTCGACGCGTCGTCGAGCGGTGCCAGCAGCGCCTCGATGCGCGTGTCGCCTTCGCGCATCTCGATCGCGATCGCGCCCTGCGCGGCCGCCGGCAGCCACTGCGGCGCGGTCAGCCGCGTGCGGATCCGCTCGCCGAGGCCGAGGCGCTCCAGCCCCGCGCAGGCCAGCACGATCGCCTCGTACTCGCCGGCGTCGAGCTTGGCCAGCCGCGTGTTGACGTTGCCGCGCAGGTCCAGCAGCCGCAGATCGGGCCGCAGCGCGCGCAGCTGCGCCTGCCGGCGCAGCGAGGAGGTGCCGACGCGCGCGCCGTGCGGCAGGTCGTCGATGCGCGCGTACGCGCCGCTGACGAACGCGTCGGCCGCATCGGCGCGCTCGAGCACGCAGCCGATCGCGAAACCCGGTTCGAGCGTCATCGGCACGTCCTTGTAGGAATGGACCGCGATGTCGGCTTCGCCCTGCTGCAGCGCGACTTCGAGCTCCTTGAGGAACAATCCCTTGCCGCCGATCTCGGCGAGCGGGCGATCGAGGATGCGGTCGCCGCGCGTCGTCATCGGCAGCAGCTCGACCTCGAGCGCGGGATGGGCGCGGCGCAGCAGCGCGGCGGCGTGTTCGGCCTGCCACAGGGCCAGGGCACTGCGACGCGTGGCGATACGGAGGACGTTCAAAGGTTCTTCACCAGTTTGCGCAGGCCCGGCAGGCTGCGGCGGCTGACTTCCAGTTCGACGCCGTCGGCGTCGAGCCGGGCCAGGGTACGGCCGTCCGGCGTGCGCAGCAGGCCGACCAGGCGGTGCCGCGCGACCAGACAGTTGCGGTGGATCCGCACGAAGCGATCGCCGAATTCCTCTTCCAGATCCTTCAGCGGCTCCTCGATCAGGACCTGGCCGCGTGCGTGATGGATCACGACGTACTTGTCCTCGGCCTGCAGATACGCGACCTCGCCGATCGGCACCAGCACGAGGCTGCCGCGCACGCGTGCGCACAGATGCGTGCGCTGCCGGTCCGGACCGCCGCCGCCGGCGCGCCGCAGCTGCTCGCCGCCGTAGCGGCGTGCGCGGTCCAGCGCCTGCCTGAGCCGCTCGGCGCGGACCGGCTTGACGATGTAGTCGATCGCGTGGACGTCGAACGCGGCCAGCGCGTGCTCGTCGTAGGCGGTGCAGAACACGACCGCCGGCGGCGCCTCCAGCGCGGCCAGATGGCGCGCTGCCTCGAGTCCGTCCATCACCGGCATGCGGATGTCGAGCAGCACGACGTCCGGCTGCAGCGCCGGCGCCGCCTCGAGCAGGGCCGCGCCGCTGCCGGCCTGACCGACGACGCATGCGCCGTCGATCTCGCCGAGCAGCGCGACCAGGCGCTCGCGCGCCAGCGGCTCGTCGTCGACGACCAGGACTTTCATCGGGCGCGGGCGCTCATCGCGCGGGGACGATCATCGGTGGGCTCCAGCGGCAATCGGACGATCACGCGGAAGCGTCCTTCGCCGGGCTCGGCGATCAGCGCGGCGCGATCGCCGAAATGGTAGCCGATGCGTGCGCGGATGTTGTCGATCGCATGGCCGTTGCCGCCGCGCCGCGCGGGCCGCTCCGGGCACGGGTTGTCGATCGCGATCTCCCAGCCGTCGTCGCGGCGCCGGCCGCTCAGATCCAGCGTGCCGCCGTCCGGCAGCGGCTCGATGCCGTGGTAGATCGCGTTCTCGACCAGCGGCTGCAGCAGCAGCGGCGGCAGCGCGAAATCGCGCGGCAGCGCGTCCAGATCGCGCCGTATCGCCAGCCGCGGCCCGAGCCGCAGCGACTCGATGCGCAGGTAGTGGTCGACGCGCTCGAGCTCCTCGCCGAGCGTGCCGGTCGCGCCGTTCGCACCGAGCGCGGCGCGGAACAGGTCCGACAGATCCTCCACGGCGCGCTCGGCATCGGCCGGCCGCGTGCGGATCAGGCTGGCGATCGTATTCATGCTGTTGAACAGGAAATGCGGACGGATCCGCGCCTGCAGCGCGTCGACCTGCGCCTTGGACGCCGCGCGCACGCGCTCGCGCCATTGCTCGATCACGAACAGGTAGCGCAGCAGCGCCGCGCCGATCAGTGCGCACAGTACGGCATTGGCCGGCACGAAGCGCGCCGCCGCGCCGCCCGAGCCGGTCAGGCCGAGGCCGAGCGCGCGATCCATCGTCTGGATCAGCAGCGCGGCCAGCGTCGTCACGCCGATCATGACCAGCCAGGCGATCAGCAGGCCGCTGCGCGGCGTCAGCCGGTCCAGCGCACCGCGCAGCGAGCACAGCACGACCGCGTTGAGCAGCGCCAGCCACTGCACGTAGACGCTGACGATGCCGAGCCGCAGCAGCGGCGCGCCGTCGGCGCCGGGCGCGAGCACGACGATCAGCGCGACCAGCTCGGCGACCAGCATGACCGCGAACAGCGTCGGCAGGCTGCAGAACGGCGGCAGCCAGCGGTGGTGCTCGGCGTCGCTCGGCGCCATGTCGCCCTCCTCGTCCCGGCGTCGATGGTAGCGCCGCGGCGTCCGCTCAGCGGCAGCCGGTCACGCCGCCAGACGCCGGCCGATCCAGGTGCGCAGGTCGGCGATCTCCTCGGCGCAGACCTGGTGCGCCATCGGATAGCTGTGCCACTCCACCGTATAGCCGTGCTGGCGCAGGAAGTCGCGGCTCATCGTGCCGAGGCCCTCGGGCACGATCGGATCGGCGCTGCCGTGGGCGAGGAAGACCGGCGTCGCGCGGTTGTCGGCCGCGGCTTCGTCCGGCAGCTTGGCATGCAGCGGCAGATAGCCGGACAGGCCGACGATGCCGGCCAGCCGGCGCCGCTGGCGCAGCCCGCCGGCGAGCGCGACCGCGGCCCCCTGCGAGAAGCCGGCGAGCAGGATCGAGGACGGCGCGATGCCGCGTTCGATCTCGCGCTCGATCAGCGCATCGAGCTCGGCGAACGAGGCGCGCAGGCCGGTCTCGTCCTGGCGGTCGGCGATCGCCGTGCCGACGATGTCGTACCAGGCGCGCATCGGCATGCCGCCGTTGATCGTGACCGGCCGAACCGGCGCGTGCGGGAACACGAAGCGCAGCGGCGGCCAGTCGCGCGCGACCAGTTCCGGTACGATCGGCTCGAAGTCGTGACCGTCGGCACCCAGGCCGTGCAGCCAGATCACCGCGTGGCGCGGCTCGGGGGCGGTTTCGATGTCGACGGTCGGCAGCGGCATGCGGGAAGGCCCGGTAGCGAGACAGGTGCGCAAGGCTGCCCGATGCGGCCGGTGCTGCCAAGCGGCAGCGCGCGCGGCGCGACCGGCCGGCGGCGCAGATCAGGGCGGAGCCGTTCTCGTGCGGACGGCATCCGGTCAGGGGCGAAGGGTTCCATGCGGGCATCGATCTGGACGGCAGCGGCGTGAGCCGGTGCATCGACTTCATCGGCCGGCTCGCGGCGGCGGCCGTGCTGGCCGCTCTGATCGCGGCGCCGGCGGCGGCGCTCGATCCGCAGCGCCGGCTCGATCAGCTCCATCAGACCGCCTGGACCGTCAAGGACGGCGCGCCCGGCCAGGTCGGCGCGCTCGCGCAGACCGGTGACGGCTATCTGTGGCTCGGCACGCAGGGCGGGCTGTTCCGGTTCGACGGTGTGCGCTTCGAGCGCTTCGAGCCGGCGCCGAGCCAGGCGTTTCCGTCCTCCAGCGTCTCGAGCCTGTTCGCGCCGCCGGGCGGCGGGCTGTGGGTCGGCTTCCGCTACGGCGGCGCCAGCTTCGTCCGCGACGGCCGCGTCGCGCCGTATGCCGAGGCCGAAGGCTTTCCGACCGGTACGGTGTTCGGCTTCGCGGCCGATCATGACGGCGCGATCTGGGCCGCCACGTTCCGCGGTCTGGTGCGTTTCGACGGCACGCGCTGGGGGCGCATCGGCGGTGAATGGGATTATCCCGAGCAGCGCACGCGCACCGTGTTCGCCGATCGCGACGGCACGGTCTGGGCCGTCACCGACGAGGCGGTGTACTCGCTGCCGGCCGGGCAGCGCCGCTTCGTCCGGCAGCCCTGGCCGGGTGCCGCGTTCAATCAACTCGCCCAGGCCGCCGACGGCCGGCTCTGGGCGCTGCAGGCCGGTGGCCGGGTCCGACCGCTCGCGCCGGGCGGGCCGGGCGGCGTCGCGCTCGACGCGGCCGGTCTGCTGTTCGATCGCGACGGCGGTCTGTGGATCGCCGGCGAGGGCGACGGCCTGTGGCGCGTCCCGCATCCCGAGCAACTGCGGGACGGCGTGCCGGTCGAGCGCGGCGACCGCCAGCTCCAGAATCACTCCGAGCGGCAGGGCCTGAGCGCCGACTACGTCGGTCCGCTGCTCGAGGATCGCGAAGGCAATCTCTGGGTCGGCACCAGCCGCGGTCTGGACCGCTTCCGCGCGAGCCGGCTGGTGCCGGCCGGCTTTCCGAGCGGCTCTTACGATTTCGCGCTGGCGCCCGGCGCCGGCGGCGCGATCTGGGCCGGCACCAAGAACCGGCCGCTGATGCGGCTCGACGACGCGGTCACGCCGTTCCCGGGCGTCGACCGCATCAGCTGCGCATATCGCGACGGCGACGGCACGCTCTGGTTCGGTGGCACGTCGGGCCTGTGGCGTGTCGGCGAGCACGGTCCGGTCGCGGTCGCGGCGCTGCCGCCGGAGGCGAGCGGTTCGGGCGTGCAGGCGATCACGCGCGACCGGTCCGGCGCGCTGTGGGTATCGTTGAACGTGCCGGGCGTGTTCCGCTGGCACGAGGGCCGCTGGACGCGGTTCGCGAGCGAGCCCGAGCTGCTCGGCCGCGCCTCGCCGCTGGTCATGATGACCGATGCGCAGGGGCGGCGCTGGATGGGCTTCTCGCGCAACCGCATCGTGCTCGCCGATGCGGCCGGACAGCACGTGCTGTCGTCGTGGGAAGGGCTCGACGTCGGCAACGTGACGGCCCTGCTGCAGGCGCGCGAGCGGGTCTGGGTCGGCGGCGAGCGCGGCCTGGCCTACGCGCTGGACGGCCGCTTCGTGCGCCTGCGCGCCGCGCACGGCGAGCCGTTCACCGGCATCTCGGGCCTGGTCGAGACCGCCGGCGGCGATCTGTGGCTCAACGGCAGCCGCGGCGTCGTCGCGATCGCCGCGGGCGAGATCGCGCGCGCGCTGGCCGATCCGGTGCACGCGGTCGACTACCGCCTGTTCGACTTCCTCGACAGCCTGCCGGGTCTGCCGGACCAGTTCCGGCCGCTGCCCTCGGCGGTCGCCGGCGACGACGGCCGGCTCTGGTTCGCGACCGCCAGCGGCGTGGTCTGGATCGACCCGGCGCGGATCGCGCGCAATGCGCAGCCGCCGCCGGTGCTGATCGAGTCGCTGCAGGCGGACGGTCGGTCCTACCCGGTCTCGGGCGAGCCGCAGCTGCCGGTCCGCGCCGGTACCGTGCAGATCCGCTACACCGCGCCGAGCCTGTCGATTCCCGAGCGCGTGCAGTTCCGCTACCGCCTGCACGGCGTCGACGCGCAGTGGCAGGAGGCCGGCCCGCGCCGCGAGGCGTTCTACACGCAGCTGGCGCCGGGCCGCTACCGGTTCGAGGTCATCGCGGCCAACGAGGACGCGGTCTGGGGTGCGCAGCCGGCCGCGATCGCGTTCGTCGTGCCGCCGGCCTTCGTGCAGACGCCGGGCTTCGTCGTGCTGTGCGTCGCGGCCGGACTCGGCCTGCTGTGGATCGTCTATCTGCTGCGGCTCGAGCGCATGGCCGACCGTTTGCGCCTGCGCCTGGACGAGCGCCATCGGGAGCGCGAGCGGATCGCGCGTGAGCTGCACGACACGCTGCTGCAGAGCATCCAGGGCCTGATCCTGCGCTTCCAGGCCGCGCTCGACCGGATGCCGGCGCTGGACGCGCAGCGCGAGACGCTCGAGGCGGTGCTCGATCGCGCCGAGCAGGCGCTGGCCGAGGGCCGCGACCGCGTGCTGGACCTGCGCGCCGACGGCGATGCGGTCGATCTGGCGCAGGCGCTGGCGCGTGTCGGCGCGCAATGGGCCGACGAGCCGGGCCCGGCATTCGGCGTCGTCACCGAGGGTGTGGCGCGCCCGCTCGCGCCGCTGGCGCGACAGGAGGCCTACTGGATCGGCCGCGAGGCGCTCGTCAACGCGTTCCAGCACGCCGCGGCGCAGCGCATCGAGGTCGAGATCGCCTACGACACCGGCGGCCTGCGCCTGCGGTTCCGCGACGACGGCCGCGGCATCGACGCCGGCCTGCTGCAGACCGGCGGTCGGCCCGGCCACTGGGGATTGCGCGGCATGCACGAACGCGCCGAGCGGATCGGCGCGCGGCTGGCGGTCTGGACGCGCGCCGGATCGGGGACCGAGATCGAGCTGTGGATACCGGCCGCGGCGGCCTGGCCGATACAAGACTGACGCCGGCCGTGCGGGGCCTCGCGGAAGGCGCCGATCCGGTCATGCCGGACCCGACGGCGGCTTGATACGATCGCCGCCCCGCGCCCCTGCATTCCTCGATTCCGTGCCATGTCCGCGCCGCTGCCTCCGCTCGATGCCCGGTCGCGCCGCGACCTGCTGCTGTTCTTCCTGATCGCCTTCGTCGTACTGGCCGCCGGCATGGGGCTGCGCGATCCGTGGCCGGCCGACGAGCCGCGCTTCACGCTGGTCGCCGAGCAGATGGTCGAGAGCGGCGAATGGCTGATCACGCATCGCGGCAGCGAGCTGTACTCGGACAAGCCGCCGCTGTTCATGGCGCTGCAGGCCGCCGCGTACGAGCTGACCGGGCATTGGCGCATCGCGTTCCTGCTGCCGTCGCTGCTGGCCTCGCTCGGCACGCTGTTCCTGGTCTACGACGCGGGCCGGCGATTGTGGGGCACGCAGGCCGGACTGATCGGCGCGGCCGCGCTGCTGGTGACGTTCCAGTTCGTCTACCAGGCCAAGCGCGCGCAGATCGATCCGACCGTGACGTTCTTCATCACGCTCGCCAACTACGGCCTGCTGCGGCATTTCCTGCTCGGCCCGGACTGGCGCGCGTACTGGCTCGGCTGCTTCGCGGCGGGCCTGGGCGTCATCACCAAGGGCGTCGGCGTGCTGGCGCTGCTGATGTTCGTGCCGTTCCTGTTCGCGCGCTGGCGCGGCTGGCCCGGCGTGACCGCGGGCGGCGCGGCCTGGCGCTGGCTGGGCGGCGCGGCGGCGTTCCTGGTCGCGGTCGCGCTGTGGATCGTGCCGATGCTGATCGCCGTGCACGTCAGCGATTCGCCCGAGCACCGTGCGTACATGAACGACATCCTGTTCCGCCAGACCGCCGGCCGCTACACCGACTCGTGGGACCACCACAAGCCGGCCTGGTATTACCTGGGCGTGATCGCGGCGAGCTGGCTGCCGCTGGTGCTGGCATTGCCGGGCCTGCTGCCGCGCTGGTGGGCGCGGCTGCGCGCGCGTGACGCGCGCTTCCTGCTGCCGCTGGCCTGGATCGTACTGATCGTGCTGTTCTTCACGCTGCCCAAGGGCAAGCGCGACGTCTACATCATGCCGGCGCTGCCGATGCTCGCGCTCGCGGCCGGACCGATGCTCGCCGAGGTGATCCGCCAGCGCTGGCTGCGCTGGGCCGCGTTCGCGCTGAGCGCGCTGCTGGCGGCGCTGTTCCTGTCCGGCGGCATCGCCGCGCTCGGCGGCGATTGGGCGCGCGCGAACGAACTGGTGCTGCAGCGCGGACTGCCCGACGGCGGCCGGTCGCTCTGGCATCTGATGATCGCGATCGGTCTCGCGGCGCTGGCGGCGGTCGTCGTGTTCCGCGTGCGCCGCGCGGTGACCGGACTGATCGCGCTGCTCGCCGCGATCTGGCTGCTGTGGGGGTTCTGGGCCTATCCGGTGCTCAATGCGTCGACCTCGGCCTCCGACGTCATGCGCCGCACCGAGCAGCTCGTCGGCGACGGCGAGCTCGGCCTGGTCGCGTGGAAGGAGCAGAACCTGCTGCTGCTCGACAGGCCGGCGACCGATTTCGGTTTCCTCAAGCCGTGGCACGAGCAGCTCGCCGCGTCGATCCGCTGGATCGAGGCGGCGCCGGAGCGGCGCTGGGTGTTCGTGCTCGGCAAGGCGATGGACCCGTGCGTCGATCGCGCCAAGGCGATCCACGTCGGCAATGCGAACCGGCGCGAATGGTGGCTGTTCCGCGCCGACGCGGTCGCGCCGGCCTGTCGCGGCGGCCAGGTGCCGGTGATCGGCGAGGAGGACGCCGACTCGCCGAACGAGGAATAGCGCGCCGCGGATCGGGCGCGACGCGATCCGCGCAGCGCGACAGCCTGCGATGCGATGCGCGGTCTCTGCGCATCCACCGGGATCGCCCGTTCCGGCTGCGCACGCACCGCGCGTGCCGCCGCGCTGCGATCGGCGCGCGCTGGCAGCGGCCGGAGCCGCTGCGTAAGATGCCCGGCCCGCCCCCGGAATTTGCGGTCGCGCGTCGGCCCGCCGATGCCGTGGCCACCGCTCTCGCATGCGTCGCCATCTGCTCTTCGGTACCGAGCTCTACGCCTTGCCGATCCTGCAGCCGATCGCCGCGGCCGCGCGCGCGCGCGGTGCCGAGGTGGCCTGGTTTCTCGACGGTGCGGCCGCCGGTCACGACTTGCCGTCCGGCGAGCTGCGGCTGCGCGACGTCGCGGCGGTGCGGCGCTGGCGGCCCGACGCGGTGTTCTCGGCCAGCAACGACGTGCCGCACGTGTTCCCGGGCGCGAAGGTGCAGGTCTTCCACGGCTTCAGCGTCGGCAAGCGCAGCGAGGCGCGCGGGCATTTCAGGATCCGCGGCTGGTTCGACCTGTACTGCACGCAGGGGCCGGCGACGACGCGGCCGTTCCAGGCGCTGGCCGACCAGCTCGGTCATTTCGTCGTCGCCGAGACCGGCTGGCCGAAGCTCGATCCCTTGTTCGCGGCGACCGACGCGGCCGCGGACCTGCGCGCCGCGGCCGGCGGCCGGCCGGTCGTCATGTACGCATCGACGTTCACCGAGCGCCTGACCTCGGCGCCGGCGCTGATCGAGGAGATCGCGCGGCAGATCGCGACCGGCGAGCGCTACTGGCTGCTGACGCTGCATCCGAAATCGGCGCCCGAATGGATCGACCGCTATCGCGCGCTGGCCGGCCCGCACGCGCGGTTCCTCGAAGCCGATGCGCTGATCGCGATGCTGCGCGCGGCCGACGTGCTGGTCTGCGACACCTCCTCGGTGGTGCCGGAGTTCGCGCTGCAGGGCAAGCCGGTCGTGACGTTTCGCAACAACGCCGTGCAGCCGTACATGATCGACATCGGCGAGGCCGCCGCGCTGGAGCCGGCGCTGCGCCGCGCGTTCGCGCCGGAGCCGGCGCTGCGCGCCGAGCTCGACACGCTGTCGGCGCAGATCCATCCGTATCGCGACGGCCGTTCGTCCGAGCGCGTGCTCGCGGCGACCGAGGACCTGCTGGCCGGCCGCATCCGGCCGCGCGCGCCGAAGCCGGCCAACCGCCTGCGCAAACTGCAGGCGCGCCTGCATCTGCGCTATTTCGGACCGGCCGGCTGAGCGAAGGCCGATCGTCCGCCGAAGGTATCGGCAACGGCCGCGCCCGACCGGTCGCGACGTCCGGCCGGACCGCTGCCGCACGCGCGGCAGCTGCGCTATGCTGCATGTCTCCTTTTCGCAACGCAGGTTCGCCGTGGCCAATCCCCACGTCCTCGTCGTCGACGACGAGCCGGATATCCGCGCGACGGTCAAGGAAGTCCTCGAAGACGAAGGCTATTCGGTCAGCGTCGCCGAATCGGCCGCGGCCGCGCGCGAGGCGCGCCGCCAGCAGCGGCCCGACGTGGTGCTGCTCGACATCTGGATGCCCGGCGTCGACGGCATCAGCCTGCTGCGCGAGTGGGGCGAGCGCGGCGGCCTGCCCGGGCCGGTCATCATGATGAGCGGCCACGGCACGATCGAGACCGCGGTCGAGGCGACGCGCCTGGGCGCCTGGGATTTCGTCGAAAAACCGATTTCGCTGGCCAAGCTGCTGCTGACGATCGAGCGCGCGCTCGAGGCCGGCCGGCTGCGCCGCGAGAACGAAGGTCTCAAGAGCCGCCTGCCGGCGCCGGCCGAGCCGATCGGCTCGAGCGCGGTCATGCAGTCGCTGCGCGCCCAGCTCGACCGCCTGGCGACCCACGATACCGGCGTGCTGATCCAGGGCGAGGCCGGCACCGGCAAGGAGATGCTGGCGCGCTGGCTGCACGAGCGCAGCGGCCGCCGCAGCGGCCCGTTCGTGACCGTGGCGCCCGGCGCGATCACCGGCGAGCACGTCGCCAAGGCGCTGTTCGGCAGCGAGGACGGCGGCAACGTCGAATACGGGCTGATCGAGCAGGCCAAGGGCGGCACGCTGTTCCTCGACGAGGTCGCCGAGCTCGACCAGGAGCTGCAGCAGCGCCTGTCCAGCGTGCTCGACCGCCGCGCGGTCCTGCGCTGCGGCGGCAGCGAGGCGGTCGCGACCGACGTGCGTGTGATCGCCGCGACCGCGCAGGACCTGGAAGCCCTGGTCCGCGATGGCCGCTTCCGCGAGGAGCTCTACTACCAGCTCAAGGTGGTGCCGCTGGCGGTGCCGCCGCTGCGCGAGCGCGCCGAGGACATCCCGGAGCTGCTGCGCTATCACGCCGACTTCTTCGCCGCGCGCGACAAGCTGCCGTACCGCAATTTTCCGGTCGCCGCACAGAACCGCCTGCGCCACTATCCGTGGCCCGGCAATCTGCGCGAGCTGCGCAATCTCGTGCAGCGGCTGCTGATCCTCGGCAGCTCGCCCGACGTGACGCTCGAGGAGGTCGACCAGGCGCTCGGCAGCCTGGCCGCGGCACCGGCCGCCGACGCGCCGAAGGGCGATCGCGGCGATTTCGCGGTCGACTTCTCGCTGCCGCTGCGCGAGGCGCGCGAGCAGTTCGAGCGCGCCTATCTGCTGCATCAGCTGGCGGCCGCCGGCGGCAGCGTCGGCCGGCTCGCCAAGGCGGTCGGCATGGAGCGCACGCATCTGTACCGCAAGCTCAAGGATCTGGGCGTCGACGCCAAGGCGTCCTCGCGCGACGAGCCGGCCTGATTCGGGCACGGCGATGCGCGCGCTTCGTCATCGCGCTGCGATATCGTCGCTGAATCCCCGTGCCGCGGTGTGGAACGCCGCGGTGCGGCGCAGGTCCCATGCGCGCTGCGAATCCTCTCCCATCCCCCCAGGAGTCTCCCCATGTCCCTTTCCGGAAAAGTCGCCTACGTCACCGGCGCCGCCAGCGGCCTCGGCAAGCGCATCGCCGAGGTCTACGCGGCCAACGGCGCCGCCGTCGCGATCGCCGATCTGAATCTCGAGGGCGCGCAGGCCGCGGCCGCCGAACTCGTCGCGGCCGGCGGTCGCGCGATCGGCGTCAAGGTCGACGTCACCAGCGAAGCGGAGGTCGAGGCCAGCGTCGCCGAGACGATCGAGACCTTCGGCAAGGTCGACATCCTGGTCTCCAATGCCGGCATCCAGATCGTCAAGCCGGTGCAGGATTTCACGTACGAGGAATGGCGGCGGATGATTGCGATCCATCTCGACGGCGCGTTCCTGACCACGCGTGCCTGCCTCAAGGACATGTACGCGCGCGGCGAGGGCGGCGCGATCATCTACATGGGATCGGCCCATTCCAAGACCGCCTCCAAGCTCAAGGCGCCGTACGTGGCCGCCAAGCATGCGCTGCTCGGCCTCGCGCGCACCGTCGCCAAGGAGGGCGGCCCGGCCGGCATCCGCGCCAACGTGATCTGCCCCGGCTTCGTGCGCACGCCGCTGGTCGAGAAGCAGATCCCCGAGCAGGCCAAGGAGCTCGGCATCAGCGAGGAGGAGGTCATCAAGAAGATCATGCTGGCCGAGACCGTCGACGGCGAGTTCACGACGGTCGACGACGTCGCCGCGGTCGCGCTGTTCCTGGCCGGCTTCCAGACCAATGCGCTGACCGGCCAGAGCCTGCTGGTCAGCCACGGCTGGGTCATGGAATGAGCGCGGCGCGCCCGCGCCGCCGGGCCGCGAAGTCCGCGCCGCGTCGCGGGACTTCGCCGGCCGAGATCGCGGCCGGCTCGTACGAGAAGGTCGCGCTGGTCCTGCAGGGCGGCGGCGCGCTCGGCGCGTATCAGGCCGGCGTCTACGAGGCGCTCGATGAGGCCGGCCTGCGTCCGGACTGGTTCGCCGGCGTCTCGATCGGCGCGATCAACGCGGCGATCCTGGCCGGCAACGCGCCGGAGCTGCGCGTCGAGCGGCTGCGCACGTTCTGGGGCACGATCAGCCTGCCGGCCGGCCCGTTCGGTGCCTCGCTGCCGTGGATCAACCAGCTGATCGAGTCGGTTCCGTTCGGCGGCACGGCCAGCGCCGGTATCCCGTTCGGCGCCGCGCTGGAAGAGGCGCGCCTGGCCTGGCTCGGCGCGACCAGCGCGGTCGGCGCTTTGCTGCAGGGCCAGCAGGGCTTCTTCCAGTCGCGTGCACTGTCGCCGTTCCTGTTCCGCGACGGCAGCGCCGCCGCGACCAGCTTCTACGACGTCGGTCCGCTGCGGCAGACGCTGGAGCGGCTGGTCGACTTCGACCGCATCAACGACGGCGCGGCTCGGCTCAGCGTCGGCGCGGTCAACGTGCGCACCGGCAACGTCGTCTACTTCGACTCGCGCGAGCGGCCGCTCGGGCCCGAGCACGTCATCGCCTCCGGCGCGCTGCCGCCGGCGTTCCCGGCCGTGGAGATCGACGGCGAGCATTACTGGGACGGCGGCGTGGTCTCCAATACGCCGCTGCAGTACGTGCTGTCGGACGCACCGCGCGCCGATACGCTGGCGCTGCAGGTGGACCTGTGGAGCGCCCGCGGCGAGCTGCCGAGCTCGATCCTCGACGTGCTCGAGCGGCAGAAGGACATCCAGTACTCCAGCCGCACGCGTCTGGGCACCGACACGATGGAGCGGCTGCAGAAGCTGCGTGCGGCGCTGCGCGAGCTGATCGAGCGCGCCGGCGCCGATGCGGTGCCGCCGGCGCTGCTCGACCATCTGCAGCCGTGGATCTGCGACCGGGTCTACAACGTCATCCACCTGATCTACCGCAGCAAGCCGCACGAGGAGCCGTACAAGGACTACGCGTTCGGTCCGGTCGCGATGCGCGACCACTGGCAGAGCGGTCTGGACGACATGCGCCGCACGCTGGCCCACGTCGAGTACTTCGATCCGCCCTCGCGCGAGCAGACCGTCGTGACCCACGACGTCCATCGCGACGAGTTCGTGCCGAGACGCGCGCGATGATCGAGCGGCTGCGCGCGCAGATCGGCGGACCGCGCGACGGCGCGCTGCTGCGCTATTCGCTCGGCAATGCATTGCTGGCCGCCGGCGACGCCGCCGCGGCAGCGGAGGCGCTGCGCGCGGCGGTCGGTTTCGATCCGGCGTATTCGGCGGCCTGGAAGCTGCTCGGCCGCGCGCTGGAAGCGGGCGCCGACTTCGACGGCGCGCGCGAGGCCTGGCGGCACGGCATCGAGGTCGCCACAGCGCGCGGCGACGTGCAGGCCGGCAAGGAGATGACCGTGTTCCTGCGCCGGCTCGAGAAGCGCAGCTCGTGACGGCTTCAGCGGCGGCGTAATCGGGGTCCGGCAGCCCGCGATGCGCCGGGCGGCGCTGCGCCGTCGCGGATCTCGCGATGCGGCGCCACGGCCGCTCAGCCGCCGAAGCGGTGCGGGGTGTCGACCGCTCGAAAGCCGATGCCCGCGCTTGCCCGTTCCGGCGTCAACCGGCGGCGTCGTTGCGGCCGACGCGCGCCAGCAGCAGCACCGGGATCAGGCCGGCCGCGACGATGATCAGCGCGGCGATTGCGCCTTCCTCGTAGGTGCCGCGCGCGGCTTCGGCGTACAGGCGCGTCGACAACGTCTCCAGGTTCAGCGGCCGCAGCAGCAGCGTGGCCGGCAACTCCTTCATGCAGTCGACGAAGACCAGCAGGGCCGCGGCCGCGACGGCCGGGCGGATCAGCGGCAGGTGGATGCGCCGCAGCACGCCGCCGCTGCGCTCGCCGAGCGTGCGCGCGGCCTGATCGAGCGCCGGTGCGACGCGGCCGAGGCCGGCCGCGATGCCGCCGCCGGCGACCGCGAGGAAGCGCGCGCTGTAGGCATACACCAGGGCCGCGCCGGAGCCGAGCAGCAGCAGGCCGCCGGCCGCGCCGAACCGGCGCTCGCCGGCATCGGCGATCAGGCCGTCGAGCGCACCGAGCGGAAACAGCAGGCCGATCGCGAGCACCGTGCCCGGCAGCGCATAGCCGAGTCCGGCGACGCGCTCGGCGGTGCGCGACCAGGCGCCCGGCGCGACGCGCGCGGCATAGGCGACGACGAGACCGAGCAGCACGGTCGCGACGGTCGCGATGCCCGACAGCGCGACGGTGTCGCGCGCGGTCCGCAGCAGCCCTGACGGAAAGCCGGCGAAGCGCACGCGTTCGATCGTCTCGACGACCAGGTAGGCGGTCGGCGCGACGAAGCCGATCAGCACCGGCACGGCGCCGAGCGCGAGCGCGCCGAGGCCGGCGGCGCCGTGCAGTCGCTGCGGCGTCATCGGCCGCGCGCGCTGTGCCGAGGCCGCATAGCGCTGCCGGCGGCGCCCGCCGTGCTCGAGCGCGAGCAGCGCGGCGACCACGACCAGCATCGCCAAGGCGATCTGCGCGGCGCCGGCGAGATCGGCGCGATTGACCCAGGTCGAGTAGATCGAGATCGTCAGCGTGCGCGCGCCGAGGAATTCCGACGCGCCGACGTCGTTGATCGTCTCCATCAGCGCCAGGCTGGTGCCGACCGCGATCGCCGGCCGCGCCAGCGGCACCGCGACGCGGAAGAACACGCCGCCGCGACCGGCGCCGAGCGAGCGCGCCGCCTCGAGCAGGCTGGCCGACTGCATCAGGAACAGCGCCCGCGTCGTCAGGTAGACGTACGGATACAGCACGAAGCCGAGCACGAACACGCAGCCGCCGAGCGAGCGGATCTCCGGCAGGCGGAACGCCTGCGGACCGGCCAGCCCGAACAGCTCGCGCACGAAGGTCTGCACCGGCCCGATCGGATGCAGCAAATCCATGTACGCGTACGCGACGATGTAGGTCGGCACCGCCAGCGGCAGCAGCAGCGCCCAGTCGAGCACGCCGCGTCCGCGAAAGTCGTAGGCGGTCACCAGCCAGGCGCTGCCGGTGCCGAGCAGTACGACCAGCGCACCGACGCCGACCAGCAGCACCGCGGTATCGAACAGCGTCGGCGGCAGCACGTGCGCGAGCAGATGCGGCCACAGGCCGGCGTCGCCGCCGAGCGCGGCGCCGAGCAGGGCCAGCACCGGCACCAGGACCAGTGCCGCGATCAGGCCGGTCGCGACGCGCCAGCCGCGACCGGCCTGATCGCGGGACGGCGGGTTCGCTTGCATCGTGCGGCGGCGGCCGGGGTCAGTTGTCGAAACCGACCTTCTCGGCGAGCAGGCTGGCGGCCTTGCGGTGGCGCGCGATCTCGGTCAGCGGCAGCGCGTCGGGCACGAGCGTGCCGAAGCCGGCGATGATCGGGTCGGCGGCGACGTCGGCGCGGACCGGATACTCGAAATCGATCGTCGCGTAGATCTTCTGCGCGGCCTCGGATACCAGATAATCGAGCAGCTGGACTGCCGCGTCGCGGTTCGGCGCATGCCGCGCGACCGCGGCGCCCGATACGTTGACCTGGGTGCCGCCGCCCTCGAACGTCGGCAGCACGACGCGGATCGCATCGCCCCATTTCTGCTGCTCGGGGCCGCCCTTGCCGCTGCGCATGCGGCCGACGTAGTACGAGTTGGCGATGCCGATGTCGCACAGCGCGCCGAGGATGTCGCGCGCGACCTCGCGGTCGCCGCCGCCCGGCTTGCGCGCGAGATTGGCCTTGACGCCCTTCAGCCAGGTCTCGGCGGCGGCCTCGCCGTGGTGCGCGATGTACGCGGCGATCAGCGCGGTGTTGTACGGATGCAGGCCCGAGCGGATGCAGATCCGGCCCTTCCACTGCGGATCGGCCAGATCCTCGTAGCGGAACGCCGACAGGTCGGTGCGGTCCTTCGACGCGTACAGCACGCGCGCGCGCAGCGACAGCGAGAACCAGCGGCCGTCCGGATCGCGCAGCTGGGCCGGGATCGCCTGCTCGAGCGCGGGCGACTTCACCGGCTGCACCAGGTCCTTGTCGACCAGGTCGATCAGATTGCCGATGTCGACGGTCATCAGCACGTCGGCCGGCGAGCGCCGACCCTCGGCGGCGACGCGCTCGGCGAGGCCGTCCTTGACGAAGACCGTGTTGACCTTGACGCCGCTGTGCGCGGTGAACGCGTCGAGCAGCGGCTGGATCAGGCCCGGCTCGCGCGTCGTGTAGAGGTTGACCTCGGCGGCCGCGGCGGCGTGGACGCCGAATGCGGCGGCGAGGATCAGCAGCAGCCGTGCGCTGCGGCGGCGAAGGCGAGAGGTCGTCGTCATGGGCATGCTCGTCATCGTGGGGAAGGGGAGGGCGGGTCCGGATAGAGCAGCACGCGCGTGGCGGCCAGCGTCAGCGCGGCGCCCGGCAGGATCGGCGCGTCGGTGGCACGGCGACGCAGCCGCAGCGGCTGCGCGAGCCCGTCGACCGCGATCTGCAGCTGCTCGCTCTCGCCGAGAAACATGCGCGCGATCACGCGGCCGCGCACCGCGTCGGGCGCGTCGCCGGGCGCCAGGTCCTGCGGCCGCACGCAGACGCGCACGGCGGCGCCGTCGGGAAAGTCCGGCGCGTCGAAGCGGCCCAGCGGCGTCACGACCGCGCCGTCGCGGCAGACCGCGGGGATTTCGTTGAGGTCGCAGAAGAAGCGCGCCGCGAACAGCGTCGCCGGCGCGTGGTACAGCGCTTCGGGCGTGTCGCTCTGTTCGATGCGGCCCTGACGCATCAGCACGATGCGATCGGCGATGCGCAGCGCTTCCTCGGGATCGTGGGTCACGATGACCGCGGTGGTGCCTGCTTCGCGCAGCACGGCCAGCGTGTCCTCGCGGACCTGGTCGCGCAGACGGCGGTCCAAATTCGAGAACGGCTCGTCCATCAGCAGCAGCCGCGGCTGCGGCGCCAGCGCGCGCGCCAGTGCGACACGCTGCTGCTCGCCGCCCGAGAGCGTGTGCGGGAACGCCTCGGCGTGCGACTGCATGCCCACGCGCGTCAGCGCCGCCAGCGCGGTGGCGCGGCGCGCGACCGCGCCGCGTTCGCGCAGGCCGAACTGCACGTTGGCCAGCACGCTCAGATGCGGGAACAGCGCGTAGTCCTGGAAGACCAGGCCGATGCCGCGACGCTCCGGCGCGACGTGGCGCTGCGGACCGCTGACTTCCTCGCCGTCGAGCAGGACGCGTCCCGCCGTTGGGCTTTCGAGGCCGGCGATCAGGCGCAGCAGCGTCGTCTTGCCGCAGCCCGAATGGCCGAGCAGGCAGACCGTCTCGCCGGCCGCGGCCTGCCAGCCGACGCCGTCCAGCGCGATGCGCGCCCCGTAGACCTGGCGCAGGTCCTGTACCGCCAGCGCGGCGGCATGCCGGTCGCGCCGCGGGTCGCGAGGGTCGGAAGCGGCCGCCGCTGGCGGCTCGTCTGCCCGGTTGCTGCGCATCGAAAGCCTTGCGGGAGTGACGGGAGTGGGTGCGGCACGCGAGGCGTGGCGCTGCCGCAGCTGGCTCGATCGGAGGGAGAGCTGGCGGCGATGCGCATCGGGCATCGCGGGCGGCACCGCATCCTACCGCATCGATGTCGCGCGGGCATGCGCAGCCGGCATCGGCCCTGGCCGACTCAGTCCTCGTCGCCGGTGGCGGCGGAGGCCGCATACGGATTGGGCCGGCCGTCGGGCTGGATCGAATAGCGCTTGTAGGTCCACTGGTACTGCGTGAACGCGATCCGCACGCAGTCCTCGACGCCGCGATTGAGCGCGGCGCAGGCGACGCCGAGGTCGGCATCGGCGATGCCGTCCGGCGCCGGCAGCAGATGGATGCGGAATCCGGCGCCGTCGGACAGGCGCTCGGCGAACGCGAACAGCACCGGCGCGCCGGTGTGGCGGGCCAGACGCGGCAGCAGCACCATCGTCATCGCCGGAATGCCGAAGAACGGCGCGAACTCGCCCTCGCCGCGCTTGGGGCGCTGGTCCGGCAGGATGCCGACCACGCCGCCGGCATTGAGGCGGCGGTACAGCGCGCGCACGCCGGCACCCTCGGCGCGGACCTGCTCGACCTGCAGCGCGCCGCGCGCCTTCAGCAGCAGCGGCTCGAAGTACGGCCGCTGAGGCTGCCGATAGGCGATCGACAGCGGCATGCGCTCGGCCAGCCAGTAGTTCAGCAGCTCCCAGCAGCCCAGATGCGGCGCGGCGATGATCAGGCCGCGGCCGGCCGCGCGCGCCGCGTCCAGGTGTTCCATCCCGCGCACCTCGCGGACCAGGCTCAACGCGCGCTGCGGCGAGCCGGCCCAGACGATCGCGACCTCGGTCATCGACTTGCCGGTCTCGCGCAGCACCGCGCGCGCGAGGGCCTGTCTGGTTTCGGCGCTCTCTTGCGTTAACAGCAGGGAGAGATTGCGCTCGGTGACCCGGCGCAGCCGCCCGTCGAGCAGCCAGATCAGACTGCCGCAGGCGCTGCCGAGCCGGTGCAGCGTCCGCAGCGACAGCCGGCCGAACAGCCGCAGGCCACCGTACAGCAGTGCGAGAAAAGGGGAGAGTCGAGGCGTGGTCATGGTCGAACCCGCGATAGTAGGGACTCGCCGCCGAAAAGCCGACCCCCGTCGCGGCCTGGAGGCCGGTACCGGTGCCGGCGATCGCCGCGCATCGGCGCGGCGTCGGTTGACCGCGCCGCGCGGCAGCGGCGAGGATGCCGGCCCGTCCGGCGGAGTTCCCCGTGATCGCCCTGATCCAGCGCGTCAGCCAGGCCAGCGTCAGTGTCGACGGCGAGACGGTCGGCCGGATCGGCGCCGGGCTGCTGGCGCTGGTCGCGGTGCAGCCGCCCGACGGTCAGGCCCAGACCGCGCGTACGCTCGAGCGCCTGCTCGGCTACCGCGTCTTTTCGGACGCCCAGGGACGCATGAACCTGTCGCTGCGCGACACCGGCGGCGGCCTGCTGCTGGTGCCGCAGTTCACGCTGGCGGCCGATACGCGCAGCGGCCTGCGGCCGAGCTTCACCGCGGCGGCGACGCCCGAGCACGGGCGGTACTGGTTCGAGCGGCTGGTCGAGCAGGCGCATGCGGCGCATCCGGACGTACAGACCGGACGCTTCGGCGCGCACATGCAGGTCGGGCTGACCAACGACGGCCCGGTCACGTTCTGGCTGGAGACGCGCTGACCGCGCGGCCGCGCCGGGCCTGGAAAAGCGCTGCAGCGGTCCCATCTGTAGCCGGGCAGGAGCCCCGGACCCCGCCTCCCGATGTGAATTTCCGTTGCGGCACGACGGGCGGGGCCGCCGTTTGGCGTTTACCAGAACGATGTCCGGCCGCCCGGCCGGGCCGGCACGCGGCCGGGCCGGATCGCCCGCGCCACCCTTGACACCGTTTCTATACTCATTTCCTTTGCCTTCCCGGGATCACCACCTACATGGCCAGCGAGCACAACCAGGAGCAGCAGTCCGAGATCAAGACCCTGATCATCAAGGGTAAGGAGCAGGGCTATCTGACCTATGCCGAAGTCAACGATCACCTGCCGGACGACATCGTCGATCCGGAGCAGATCGAGGACATCATCGGCATGATCAACGACATGGGCATCGAGGTTCACGAGATCGCCCCGGATGTCGAGCTGCTGCGTCCCGACGCGCCGGCCAGCGCCGACGACGAGACCGCCACCGAGGAGGCCGTCGCCGTGCTCAGCGCGGTCGACGCCGAGGTCGGCCGCACCACCGATCCGGTGCGCATGTACATGCGCGAGATGGGTACGGTCGAGCTGCTGACGCGCGAGGGCGAGATCGCGATCGCCAAGCGCATCGAGGAAGGCCTCAACCAGGTCCAGTCGGCCCTGGCCAGCTTCCCGTGGTCGATCCAGCTGCTGGTCGAGGAGTACGACCAGCACACCGAAGGCAAGAAGCGCCTGTCCGAGGTCATCGCCGGCTTCGCCGACATCGAGGAGCCGAGCGTCGAGGTCGCCGAGACCGAGGTCGCCGCCGGCGAGGAGGAGGTCGAGGAGGACGAGGAAGAGGCCGAAGGCGAGGAGGCCGGCCCCGGCGACACCGGTCCGGATCCGGTCGAGGTCGCGCGCCGCTTCGACGAGCTGCGCCAGGGCTACGCGAAGTTCCAGAAGGCCGCCGAGAAGCACGGCCTGGGCGACCGCAAGACGCAGAAACTGCGTGAGCAGATGGCCGAGGAGTTCCTGCGCCTGAAGCTGCCGGCGGTCATGGTCGACGCGCTGGTACGCAAGCTGCGCGACGTCGTCGCCAACATCCGCCACCACGAGCGCGCGGTGATGGACGTGTGCATCAAGCAGGCCAAGATGCCGCGCAAGGACTTCCTGAAGCTGTTCCCGACCAACGAGATCAACCTGGAGTGGGCGGACGAGCTCGCGCGCAAGCGCCAGAAGTGGTCGCCGGCGGTCAAGGCGCATCGCGACGACATCGTCGCCGAGCAGCAGAAGCTGGTCGCGATCGAGAAGGGCCTGTTCCTGTCGGTCGCCGACATCAAGGAGATCAACCGCGCGATGTCGATCGGCGAGGCCAAGGCGCGCCGGGCGAAGAAGGAGATGGTCGAGGCCAACCTGCGCCTGGTGATCTCGATCGCCAAGAAGTACACCAACCGCGGTCTGCAGTTCCTCGACCTGATCCAGGAAGGCAACATCGGCCTGATGAAGGCGGTCGACAAGTTCGAATACCGCCGCGGCTACAAGTTCTCGACCTACGCGACCTGGTGGATCCGCCAGGCGATCACGCGCTCGATCGCCGATCAGGCGCGCACGATCCGCATCCCGGTGCACATGATCGAGACGATCAACAAGCTCAACCGCATCAGCCGGCAGATGCTGCAGGAGATGGGCCGCGAGCCGACGCCGGAAGAGCTGGCGGTCAAGATGGAGATGCCCGAGGACAAGATCCGCAAGGTGCTCAAGATCGCCAAGGAGCCGATCTCGATGGAGACCCCGATCGGCGACGACGAGGACTCGCATCTGGGCGACTTCATCGAGGACACCAGCATCGTCTCGCCGGTCGAGTCCTCGACCAACATCGGTCTGATGGAGACCGTGCGCGACGTACTGGCCGGCCTGACGCCGCGCGAGGCCAAGGTGCTGCGCATGCGCTTCGGCATCGACATGAACACCGATCACACGCTCGAGGAGGTCGGCAAGCAGTTCGACGTCACGCGCGAGCGGATCCGTCAGATCGAGGCCAAGGCGCTGCGCAAGCTGCGTCACCCGAGCCGGTCCGAGCAGCTGCGCTCGTTCCTCGACATCGAGTGAGCGCGGTCGGCCGCTGACGAAAAAAGCCCGCTTCGGCGGGCTTTTTCATGCGTGTGGAGTGGCGCCGTTTCGTTCGTCGCGCATCGCGACCGCAGCGCCTCGGACGCGCCTGCCATGTCAGCGTCTCAGGCGCCGGCCAGCCGCTCGCGCAGCGCGCGCAACTGATCGCCGAGCAGCTCCGCGCCGCCGCGATCGAACTGGCGCGACAGCGCGCGTTCGGCCTCGTCGAGCGCCTCGCGCGCGGCATCGTGGCGGCCTTCGGCCAGCGCCAGCGCAGCGGCTGCGCGCGCCCGCGATGCCGGCTCGACCAGGCCGCCGCGCGCGCGGCTCATCCAGGCCTGCGCCTTGGCCGCATCGCCACGCTCGGCGGCCTCGAAGTACGCCAATTCGATCGCATAGGCCTGGCGCAGGCCCTGGGGGATCTCGTCGATGCGCGCGGCGATCCGGTCCAGCGCGTGTCCGGCGGCAGCCGCATCGCCGCGGTCGCAGCCGACCACGTAGTCGAGATAATGCAGACCGGCCGTGCACAGCGGCTCGCTGCCATCGTCCAGCGCGTGCGCGTGGGCAAGCGCTGCGCCGTCCAGTTCGCGCGGCCGGATTCCGGACAGGCTCTGCGCCGACAGCGCCGCAAGCACGCTGCGCAACTGCGCCGATCGGCCGCCGCGGCGCAGATCGCGCCACTGCGCGCCGTCATTGGGGAAACCGCCGATGCGCAGCGGAATCGCGGTAACCGCCAGCACGAGACCCGACACCACCGCGATCGCGCCGCCGTACAGTGCGACCCGACCACTGGTCGCGACAAGCAGGACGAGCCCGGCCATCGACAGCAACAGGCTCGCGAGCGGTCCGCCTGCGATCATCGGCCGCAGCTGCTGCGCGATCGGCCGGTCCGCGCCGGGCGCCATCACGGTCAGCCCGCCGAATCCGCCCGAGCGCAGGAACAGCCCCAGCCGCCATCCGCCCGGCTCGTGCGTCAGGCGCAGCGGACCGACCGTCATCAGGATCAGCCGCATGCCGCCGAGACGGCCGCCGGCCCAGTGACCGGCCTCATGGATCACGATCACGACGAGCCAGACCACCAGGATGCCGCCGATGTCCCACGGCGACAGCAGGTTCGCCGCGCCGGGGCCGGCATGGCGCGCCGCCAGGCGGCCGAGCAGAACCCCGCTCACGCCGCAGGCCGCCACCCAGGCGAGAAAGCGCAGCCAGTGCCGCCCGCTGCGGTGCGGCGCCTCGATGGAATCCGGTTGCGAGGCCTGTGGCGTCGAGGACATGCGGCCAGCATAGTCGCCGCGGCGCGACCTCGCGCAGGCCGACCGGCATACTCTAGGCGGATTCCCGCAGGAGCCGATTCCGATGAAAGCATTCGCCTGGCTGTTGCCGCTCGCATTCGCGGCGTGCGCGCCCGCAGCCCGTGTCGCCGATCCGCCCGGTCCGCCGGAGCGCACGGTACTGATGCGCCACCACTGGTCGCTGGCCGACGCGCGCGATGCCGGCGGCGCCCGCATCGGCGCATTGTTCGCGCGCCCGCAGCAGCCGCTGCAGCTGGACTTCGACGAGACGCGGCTGGCGATCGACCATGCCTGCAACCGCATCGGCGGCGCCTACGCGCTGGTCGAGGGCCAACTCATCGTCGAGGATCTGGTGCAGACGATGATGGCCTGCGCCGACCCGGCGATCGCGGCCCTCGATGCGGCGATCGGCGACCGCCTGCGCGGCCGCTCGGCGCTGACGCTGCAGGCGGCCGGCGACGCGCCCGCGCTGACCCTCGTCAACGCGCACGGCGATCGACTGCGTTTCATCGGCCGGCCGACCGCGGCGGCGCGCTACGGCAGCACCGGCGAGCGGATGTTCTTCGAGGTCGCGCCGCGCACGGCCGCCTGCGCCGACTCGACGGCCGGCGTCGGCGCCTGCCTCAACGTGCGCGAGCGCCGCTACGACGCCTCCGGTCTGCTCGCCGGCGAACCGGGCCCCTGGCAGATCCTGCGCGAGCCGATCGAGGGCTATGCGCACGAGAACGGCGTGCGCACCGTGCTGCGCGTGATGCGCTACCGGATCGCCGATCCGAAGCCTGGCATGCCGGCGACGGCCTACGTGCTCGAAGCCGTCATCGAGTCGTCGATCGATACGCCGTAGACGCGGCGGCGCTCGCCGCTCGCTGCGTCGCCGGCGGGCAGATGGCGCGCATCCGCATCGTGCCGCGCTGCGCCCGGCGGCACGTGTCGGCCGGCATCGCTCACTCGAATCCGTCGGCGAACAGCGCGTCGGGCATGATCTCGTCGGCGCCGATGTCGTAGGCGCCGCTGCGCGGCTGACGGTCGATGTCGTCGACGACCAGGGCCAGGCTCTGCCCGGCGTCGATCGCCGGATTGCCGGGCAGCAGATGGCCGTCGCCCGTCAGCGGCAATGCGGCCTCGAGGCTCGCCGCATCGGCACCGGCGTGGCCGCGCCACTGCGCGAGCGTGCCGCCGTCGCCGAGCGGGCTGCCGGGCCGCGCGTCGACGAAGCGGCAGGCGCCGGTGGTGTCCGAATACGCGTTGTAGTCGGTGCCGGGCGCGCCGGCGAGTCCGGACAGGCCGCCGAGGTCCGCGCTCCAGCGGATCGCCAGGCATGGCCGGCCGTGCTGCACGATCAGATTGTTGCGGATCGTCGCGTCGCGGTTGGCCGGACGCAGCGCCTGCGGCTCCCAGTCCTGGTAGGTCACGCCGAAATACAGCGCCGCATGGCCGCGTACCGCGCTGTCGAGGATCGTGTTGTTGACGACGACCGCGTTGCGCGAGGCGTACAGGCCGATGCCGGCATACGGACTGCCGATCACGATGTTGTTGCGCACGATCGCGTCGACGGCCTCGTAGTAGTCCGGGTTCGCCTCGAGGTCGAAGAACTCCGGGCTGGTGTCGAAGCCGACCAGGATGCCGGCGATGCCGGGGTTCTCGATGCGGTTGCGCTCGATCACGACGCCGGCCGCGCCGCCCTTGAAGTAGAGCCCGGTCGTGGCGGTGTCGCGGATGTGGCAGTCCTCCACGCGCATGCCCGAGCCGTTGACGTTGTCGATGCCCTCGGCATTGCGGTCCTCGGCCGGCGTGCCGGGCGCGTAGATCGCGCCGGTGTTCCAGATCCGGCAGCGCCGGATCGTCGCGCGGTCGGCGTGCGGCGTGATCTTGATCGCGTCGCGGCCGGTGTCGTGGATCGCCGTGTCCTCGATCGTCACGTCGCTGGCGCCGCGGCCGTCCTCGCCGCCGCCCTGATACCAGTCGGTCTGCAGGAAGATGCCGTAGTAGTAGCCGCCGCTGATCTCCAGGCCCGACAGGCGCGATCCGGAGGCCTCCGGGTCGATCTGCACGGTCACGCTGTCGGCGACGGCGATGTCGCAATGGATGTGCGCGGTCTCGCCCGGATACGAGCGCAGCACCAGTGGCATGCGCAGGCGCACGTCGCATTCGTGGTAGGTGCGGTTGCCGGCCGGTCCGCGCAGTGTCACCGTGTCACCGGGCTGGACGATCGCCTCGGCCGGGTCGAGCACATGGCCGATATGTCGGAACGGGCGGTCGATCGTGCCGGTGCCGGTCTGGTCGCTGCCGGTGGTCGAGACGAACCACTCGGCTGCCGACGCAGTCGTCACGGCCGCGGCGAACGAGCACGCGAGGGCGCACAGTGCGCCGGCGCTACGGATGGGCATGTCGGGTCTCCGGCCGCGCGCGGCGGCCCTGGTTGCGGATGTCGCGGCAACGATCGCGCGCCTCATGGCTCGAGATCGTCGGAGTAGATCGCCTCGGAGGCGACTTCGCTGGTGTTGCCGTCGGCGTCGACCGCGATCAGCGCGAGCGGCTGCCCGCGCAGGGCTGCCGCCGGCAGCCGCACCGTGCGCTCGGTCTGTGCATCGGCGGCCGTGTAGAGATCGGTCAGGATCGCGAATTCGGGCTGGCCGCCGGCGCCACTGCCGATCGCGACGCGCAGCGGATAGGCCGCATGCGCGGGCGCGCTGTCGACACGGTAGGTCAGCGCGATCGTCGCGCCGCCGTCCTCGGCGGCGACGGCGACGATGACCGGCGCGTTCTGCAGCCGGTTGCCGCCTTCGTCGGCATCGCCGGCGTCGTTCGGCGTCGCGCCGTCGGCATTGCTCGACGCCGACAGGTCGATCGGCAGGCGATTGCGCACGAACCGGTTACCGATCGTCGCGGCACCGGTGCAGGTCGAGACCTGCACGCCCGCGGCGGCGCCGTGCGCGATCAGATTGCCCGCGCCCGGCGCGTCGGCGCCGATCGTCACGCCGCAGCGCCCGGCGCGGAACAGGTTGATCGTCGCCTGCGGCTGCGACGGTGCGGCCGGCGACCGGCCGTTCGGGCGCGCCTGCGTGCCGGTCCAGTCGGTGCCGAACAGATTGCCTTCGATCCGATGCGGCGGCGCACCGGCCGGGTAGCCGCCGTTGCCGGTCAGGTACAGCGCATTGAACGCGTGGCCGGACAGCACATTGCGCGCACCGATCTCGCGGCCGCCGATCAGGCTGCCCTCGGCCGCGCCGCCGACGTAGAGTCCGTAGTCCTGCCGGCCCGGAACGCGATCACCGTCCGCGCCCAGGCCGATCAGATTGCCCTGCACGGTATGGGCGGCGGTCCACGCCGCGTTGTCCCAGATGCCGATGTAGCCGTTGCCGGCGATCACGTTGCGGGCCGCGGCGGCGGTGCCGCCGATCGTCGCCTGGCCGTGGACGTAGATGCCGACGCCGTTGGCGATCGCCGCCGGCGCGGCCAGACCGCTCGCGCCGGTGCCGATGAAACAGCCCTCGACGCGATGCGGACCCGGCGCGTACAGCATCAGATTGCGCACGAAGCCGTTGATCGCCAGGCCGCGTACGGTCAGGCGCGGATTGCCGCCGACCGCGTACAGGCCGAGCTGCGCACCGGGCGCGCCGGCGAGCTCGATCTTGATCAGCGCATCGCTGCCGCCCTGGTCGGGCCGCAGACCGTTCTCCCGCGCGCCGGGCTGGCTGTAGCCGTCGATCTCCAGATCGTCGGAGATCGTCGGCAGGTCGGCGGCCGGCGTCAGCCGCCAGTGCGCGGTGGCGGTCTGGTAGCGGGCGTCGCTGGCCGGGATATCGAACACGATGCGATCGGCTCCGGGGCGGGCATTGGCGGCCAGGATCGCGCCGCGCAGCGTGCAGTCACCGGCGACCGCATCGGCACAGGTGTCCGATACGGCATCGGCGCCGCTGTCGACGATCAACGTGATCGCATGCGCCGAGGGGACAGGCGCGGCCAGCGCCGGCGCGATCGCGCACGCCGGCAGCCCGGCGCTTGGATTGCGGGCGTGGCGTGTGGCCGGCATCGGCATTGCGCTCATGGGCGGTAGATGAAGTAGCCGTCAGTGAGCGCCAGCCGCGTGCCGTCGTTGGCGGTCAGCGTGCCGGCGAAGCGCAGCTCGATCCGTTCCGGCGAGGCCGCGACCACGTCGACCTGCACGTCGAAGCCGAACGGTCCGCCGGCCAGATAACGCTCGGCGGAATGGTTCGCGAACTGCACGACGTGGCCCTCGGCATTGCCGCTGCGCACCGTGTAGCGACCCGGTGCGTCGATCCGGTACAGATTCAGATTGAACGCCTGTTCGTTCGCGTCCTTCGGTCCGTACGATCCGGCGACCATCAGCACCCGCTCATGGCCCGGCGGATGGAACGCGCCGAACACGTCGTGATCGGCGGTCCACGCGACGCCGTCCACCTGCATCCTCAGTATGTTCGCCTCCTGCGTCGCCGCGATGCCGGCGGCCGCCGCGGCGGCGTGCTCCGGCGCGGACGCGGCGTCGCGGCCGCCGCTGCAGCCGGCGGCCGCAACGGTTGCGATCAGGCCGAGTGCGACGGCCGGACACCTGCGCGCGCTCACGGCCGCACCTCGAAATCGTCGGCGAAGATCACGTCGCTCGGGCCGGCCTCGAACAGCGCGGTGACCTGCTGATTGCCGTCGACGTGGACGGTGCAGCGATCGCCGCTGATGCGCAGGCACTGGCTGCCCGGCGCCCAGCCCATGAAGCCGAATCCCGGCTGCGGTGTCGCGGTCAGGACGACCTCGGCGTCGGCCGGCAGCGCCTGGCTGCAGTTGCCCGGGCAGGCGATGCCGGCGGGGCTGCCGCTGACCTGGCCGTTGCCCTGTACGGTCACGCTCAGCGTGCCGGCGCTGCCGCGCAGGCGGATCCGCGTGACGAACCAGTCGAAGTCCTCGGGCGGACTGCCGCCGGCGCGACGGAAATCGCCGACGACGATCAGGTCGGCCGGCGGCGATTCGCCCGGAACGCTGGTGTTGGCCGCCAGCACGGCGCCGTCCCAGGCCCAGACGCGCTCGGCCGGTACGCCGGAGGTGTTGCCGGGGACGCGGTATGCACGCGAACCCTGCTCGCCGAAGCCGGCGTCGCCGGCATAGGCCAGCGTCGAGGGCTCGCCGCTGGTGCGCGAGACGAAGTAGCCGTCCCACTCGCCGGTGCAGGCGTTGATCGCCGAGCACAGGCGCAGCGTGCCGAGCAGGACGTGCTGGCCGTCGCGGTAAAAGCCCTTCTCGACGCTGCTGCTGTACAGCGCACTCATGTCGGCGTTGAGGAACGCCCAGCGCGGCGTCAGGATCGAGCTGCCCTGGTCGAACGCGACGATCGGCTTGAGCTGGGTGCCGCCGGCGAAAAAGCCGTCCTCGGCGGTGCCGTAGACGAACAGGTTCGGCCGCTCCGGCGCCCAGTGCATCGCGTGGAATTCGGTGTTGCGCGTATCCAGGCCCCAGTAGCCCGATTCGGGCAGCCAGGCCGAGCCGGCGACGTCGACGTGCACCGGCTGCGGCGCGTCGGGCACCGCGTAGTAGGCGCCGTGGCGGCGGAACTGGCCCGGCGGCTCGCGCAGCGTGCCGACCGGTCCGGCCAGACGCAGATCGACCGGTGTCAGATAGGTCGCCGCATCCGGCCACAGCGTCCGGCTCGGGCCCGGCGCGTGGTCGTCCTGGATGTAGTAGCCGAACGCCCCCTGGCTCATGCATGAGTTGCCGCCGTCGCCGAACGGCCAGTGATTGGCCTCGGTCGAGCGGCGGTAGACGCCGGCCGCGCCGTCGAATCCGAACCGCGCGACCACCGTCGCGTTGACGTCCGCGAACGCCGCCGGATCGTTGGCGAGGTAATCCACGCGGCCGGCGATCGCGAGGCGGCCGTCGCTGCTCTGCGCCATCGAGCGCGCCTCGACGCGCAGGCTGAAATCGTCCGCGTCGCAAAACGGACCACTGCCGTAGTTGGCCAGATTGACGCCGACCCAGTTGACCCAGGTCCAGGTGCCGAACAGGAACACCTGCTGCTGGCTGCGCGGCTGGCCGTTGCGGTCGAAGACCTCGACGAAGAAGTCCTCGCCGGCCGGATTGAACAGGAAGTCGTGCGGGTTGTTGCGGCTGTAGGCGATCACGACGTCGCCGTTCGGCGCGAAGCCGAGGCCGGCGATGCTGCCCAGGCCCGGTTGCGTGCTGATCGCGCGCCCGTTGTCGCCGAAGCCGGCGACCAGTTGGCCGTTGCCGTCGAGCTTGACGATCGCGGCGCGGTCGCCGGCGATGCCGGCCGCGTAGACGTACGGAAACGCCAGCGGCAGGCCGGCGGTCTCGTAGCGGACCGCCACGTGGCGCGCCGAGTCGAAGCGCGATTCACCGGCGCGGTCGAACGGAATCCGCACGTAGCCCTGGCTGCCGAACGAGGTGACGACGTCTCCGGGGCGCAGCGCCCGGGCCGGCGGCGCGAGGCCGGTCAGCACCATGGCGAGACAGACGATCAGACGAAGCATGAGCGGTCCTGCGTTGAGGGGTTCGAACCGACATACGCCGTCGGCGCGCGCGACTGACATGCGCCGCGCCGGCACTGCCGGCCGGCCGTCGTGGCGGCTGCTAGACTCGGCCGATCACGGCCCTGGGCCCGCATGCGTGAACGATTCCGGCGGCGAGATCACCGGCTTGCTGAGGCAGTGGGGACGCGGCGACGAGGCCTCGCTGGAGGCCGTGCTGCCGCAGGTCTGGGGCGAGCTGCGCCGCATCGCCGTGCACGAGCTGCGCATGCACGCCGGCCACGAGACGCTGCAGCCGACCGCGCTGATCAACGATCTGTTCGTGCGCCTGCTCGGCGCCGGGCGCGTCGACATCGCCGACCGCAAGCATCTGTTCACGACCGCGGCCAAGCTGATGCGCCAGGTGCTGATCGACCGCGCACGCGCGCGGCTGCGCGACAAGCGCGGCGGCGGACAGTGGCAGCGCGTGGATTTCATCGAGGCGCTGGCGCTGCCGATCGAGGCCGAGACCGACGTGCTCGCGCTCGATCAGGCGCTGGCCGCGCTGGCCGAGGTCGATCCGCGCATGGCGCAGATCGTCGAGCTGCGCTACTTCGCCGGTCTGGAGGTCGCCGAGGTCGCCCGGCTGCTCGGCGTCGAGGAGCGCACGGTCTATCGCGACTGGGCGATGGCGCGCGCCTGGCTGCGTCACCGGCTCGGCGCGTGAGCGGCGTCAGGCGCCGCCGCCGTCCGGCGTATGGGGCCGCATGATGGCCGACGACACGCCCGACCGCACCGCCTTCGCCGCGCTGCGCCTGCGGTTCCACGCGCTGCTCGACGAGGCGCCGGACGCGCGCGCGGCGACGCTGACGCGCCTGGCGGCCGAGTCGCCGGCGCTGGCCGCGCCGCTCGGCGCCCTGCTGGCCGCGCTCGACGAGCGCGATCTGGCACCGCCGCCGGCTGCCGAGGCCGTCACGGTCGGGCCGTTCCGCCTGCTGCGGCGGCTCGGCCAGGGCGGCATGGGCGAGGTGTTCCTGGCCGAGCGCGCTCACGGCGATTTCGTCCAGCACGTCGCGCTCAAGCGGCTGCCGCCGCGCACGGTGTCGGCACCGCTGATCGAGCGCTTCATGCGCGAGCGCGACATCCTCGCGCATCTGCATCATCCGGGCATCGCGCATCTGATCGACGGCGGCATCGAGCCCGGCGGCGCGCCGTGGATCGCGATGGAATTCGTCGACGGCCGGCGGCTCGACGTGTGGCTGCGCGAGACCGGTGCCCCGATCGAGGCGCGCGTGGACCTGCTGCGCGCGATCTGTGCCGCGGTCGCGTTCGCGCATCGCAACCTGGTGATCCACCGCGATCTCAAGCCGGCCAACATCCTGGTCGACGCCGACGGCGGACCGAAGCTGCTCGACTTCGGCATCGCCAAGTGGCTCGACGACGGCGACGCCGACGCGACGCGCACGCAGTGGCGCGCGCTGAGCCTGCGCTATGCGGCGCCCGAGCAGGTGCTCGGCGAGCGCACCACCACGGCGACCGACGTCTACGCGCTCGGCGTGCTGCTGTACGAGCTGGTGGCCGGGCGTTCGCCGTATCCGGCCGCCGAGCGCGGCGAGGCGAGCTGGGCCACGGCGATCCTGTCCGCTGCGCCGGCGCCGCTGGACGGTGTCGGCCACGGCCGCGTCGCCGATCTCGCGCGGATCGCCGCCAAGGCGATGGCGCGCTCACCGGCCGAGCGCTACGCCGGCGTCGCCGCGCTCGCCGACGATCTGGAGGACTGGAGCGCCGACCGGCCGCTGCGCAGCGGTATCGGAAGCCGCCGCGAGCGGTTGCGCCAGCGTGTGCGCCGCCATCGCTGGCCGTTGCTGGCCGCCTGCAGCGTGCTGTTCGCACTCGGCATCGGCCTGGTCTCGGCGCTGCGCGAGGCGCGCATCGCCGAACGCCAGACGCGCATCGCGCAGCGCCACGTCGATGCGCTGATCGGCGTGCTCGGTGCGGTCAATCCGCACGTCTACGCCGGCAGCGAGCCGCGCGCCGGCGAGTTCCTGCTGCAGGCCGCCGCGACGCTCGAGCGCGGCTTCGCCGACGAGCCGCTGCTGTTGCGGCGCGCGCTCGGCGAGATCGGCCACGGTCTGCTCAACCTCGGTCATGCGGCGCAGGCCGAGCCGGTGCTGGTCGCGGCACTCGCCGCGATGCGGCGCGACGGCGAAGCCACGCCGGCGAATGCGCTCGATCTGCACAAGCTGCTGGTCTTCAGTCAGGGCGAGCCGGAGTCGGCCGCACGTGCCGAGGCGACCGCCGCGCAGATCGCGCGGATCGCCGCGGAGGACGCGGCGCCGCCGGTCGCCGCGCTCGACGCGCTCGGCAGCGCGGCCGGCACGCTGTCGGCGCTGGGCCGTTTCGACCAGGCCGAGCGACTGTTCGAACAGGCCGACGCCGTGCTGCAGCGCGCCGCGCCGTTGCCGCCGGACGGCCTCGAGAACTTCTGGCGGCAGCGCGGCTGGTCGGCCTGGCGCGCCTGGCAGCTCGAGGCGGCGGCCGACTACTTCACGCGCTCGGCGGCGATCATGGACGCCACGCCCGAGCGCTTCGCGCCGCTGCGCCGCGCCGAGACGCAAGTCCTGCTCGCGGCGGTGGAACTCGCGCGCGACCGCGACGCCGAAGCTGCGCGCCATCTGCAGGCGGCCGCGCCGGCGTTCGAGCGCGAATACCCGCCCGGCCACGTCGAGCGCGCCTATTTCGACGTGGCGCGCGCGGCACTGACACTGCGACAGCGGCGGCCAGCCGATGCGCTCGCGCAGCTCGACGCGTCGATCGCGGTCATCGAGACCGCCGCGCCGGGCGACCACACGCTGCATCGCGCGCACTGGCTGCGCGCTGCCGCGCTGGCGCAGATGCAGCGCTGCGGCGAGGCACAGGCGGCGGCAAGCCGGCTCCTCGCCGAGCCGCCGGCCGGCGCGCTGCCGCGCGATCGCGCACTGGCGCTCGCCGAGGCGGCGAAGGTCGCGCGCTCGTGCGCGGACGCCGCGCTCGCGCCCGCAGCGCATGTGGCGATCGGCGCGCCTTTGCAGGCGTCCGCGCGCGTGCGAGAATCGGCCGCTTCGGGCCGTTAGCTCAGTCGGTTAGAGCAGGGGACTTGGAGGAGCGGCCTAAACGCCTCGGCGCATGGCCGGCTCCGCACGGGTTGCTCGGGATAGGCGCGTCCTGTCCCGCAGTAGAACTTCTCAAATTCGGTGGACGCTAACGCGGCAGCGCCGCCATGCCAACGCCGAGCGAAGCTCCCGCGAGGGAGAACGTGTAGAGACTCGACGGGAAGGCCGAAAGGCAAGACAGAGTCCAGACCACGAACCGGAAACGGGCGGCGAAAGCCGAAGTGGTACGCATAATCCCTTGGTCGTAGGTTCGAGCCCTACACGGCCCACCATCTTCATCGCGCCGGGGCATTCGCGACGGCGCAGTGCCCGCGATGCCGGGTTCGCCAGGTCCTCGCCCGTATCCGATGTGCGCTGCCGTGTCGCGACTGTGAGTCGCGCCGCCGTTCGGCTAGGCTGGCGCTTCCGCTCCGCCGGTCATCGCCATCGTGACGCCCGCCTTCACCACGCCGGATCTGTGCGACGCCCATCCCGACCGCATCGAGGTCGCCGAGCCGCTGTTCCGCAGCTACGGCGGGCGCAGCGTGTTCGCCGGGCGCATCGTCACGGTCGCCTGTTTCGAGGACAACTCCAAGGTCAAGGAACTGGCGTCGCGACCGGGCGAGGGACAGGTCATGGTCGTCGACGGCGGCGGCTCGATGCGGCGCGCCCTGCTCGGCGATCAGGTCGCCGCGGCCGCTGCCGCCAACGGCTGGTCGGGCCTGCTGATCCACGGCTGCGTGCGCGACGTCGACGCGCTCGGCCGCCTTGCGCTCGGCGTGCAGGCGCTGGGCGCCCATCCGCTCAAGACCGACAAGCGCGGCCTCGGCGACATCGACGTGCCGGTACGTTTCGCCGGCGTGCGCTTCGTGCCGGGCCACTGGCTCTACGCCGATCTCAACGGCGTCATCGTCGCCGACGGCGACCTGCTGTCGGCCTAGCGCGACCGTCCGCACGGCCGGTGCCGCACCGGTCTGGCCATCAGCCTCGGAACCTGCGCGATCCGGCGCCATCGGCAGCATCGTCCGACCGCCCGGAGACCTCTCGCCGCATCCTCGCCGGTGCGGGCCTCCAGACGCGCCTCCGGCATCGCTCCGGAGCGGGCAGCGTCAGCGCCTAAGTCATTGGCTGAACGTCACGAATCGTCACGGGATTTTCCTTGACAGGTCCCAGGGCGCGACATAAGGTGGGATGTAGTGGTGTTTTGTGGTGTTTTGTGGCCAGAGCCTCGCGAAAAACATGTTCCAGGGCGAAACCGCAGTCACGCTCGACGAGAAGGGCCGGGTAGCGATACCCGCGGCTCACCGGGAGGCCGTGGCCCGCGTCAGCGGCAACCGCCTGGTCGTCACCTACAACCCTTTCGAGCACGGCTGTCTGTGGATCTTCCCCGAAAAGGAATGGGAGCGCGTACGCGACGAGGTCAACGCGCTGCCGAGCGTCAAGGCGGTGCATCGCAATCTGCAGATGAAGCTGGTCGGTGCCGCGGCTCACGTCGAGCCGGACGGCAGCGGCCGCGTGCAGTTGCCGGCCAGCCAGCGCGGTGCGGCGGGACTGGAGAAGAAGGCCGTGCTGCTCGGCATGGGCAACAAGTTCGAGTTGTGGAGCGAGCAGGCGCACCTCGCCAAGATCCGCGAAACGATCGGCGAGGAGCAGATCACGGAGGACATGGAAGACCTGCGCTTGTGACGGATCGGCGAACCGATGCGATGGGCGGCCCGCAGCACCTGCCGGTGATGCTGGCCGAAGCGGTGGAGGGCCTTCGCGTGAAGGCGGACGGGATCTATCTGGACGGCACGTTCGGTCGCGGCGGTCACGCGCGCGAGGTGCTCGGCCGGCTCGGGCCGCAAGGCCGCCTGCTGATGATGGATCGCGACCCGCAGGCGATCGCGGCGGCCGTCGATGCGTTCGGCGCCGATCCGCGCGTGCGGATCCGGCACGGCAGCTTCGCGGAACTCGCGCAGTGGCCGGAAACGCAATCGGGCCTGGACGGCGTGCTCTTTGATCTGGGCGTCTCCTCGCCGCAGCTGGACGATCCGGCGCGCGGCTTCAGCTTCCAGGGCGACGGTCCGCTGGACATGCGGATGGATCCGACGCGCGAACCGAGCGTCGCCACGTGGCTGGCCGAAGCCGATGAGCGGACGATCGCCGACGTGCTGTGGCGCTACGGCGAGGAGAAGCTCAGCCGGCGCATCGCGCGGGCGATCGTCGCGCGGCGTGCCGAGGCGCCGCTCGCCACGACCGGCGAGCTGGCCGCCCTGGTCGCGCGGACGATCGGCCATCGCGAACGCGGCAAGCATCCGGCGACGCGGACGTTCCAGGCGCTGCGCATCCACGTCAACGACGAGATGGGCGCGCTGGAGCGCGGTCTGGAGGCGGCGCTCGAGCGGCTGCTGCCGGGCGGGCGCCTGGCGGTGATCAGTTTCCATTCGCTGGAGGATCGGGTGGTCAAGCGCTTCATCCGCGGTGACCGGTCACAGCCGCAGGTGCGGCGCGGGCTGCCGCCGGTCGAGGCGGCGCCGTGGGCGCTGGAGGCGGTCGGCAAGGCGCAGTTCGCCGGCGAGGCGGAACTGGCGGCCAATCCGCGCGCACGCAGCGCGGTGCTGCGCGTCGCGGAGAAGCGCCGGTGATCGTGCGCGTGCTGGTCATGACGCTGCTCTCGGCGGCCGTGGTCGGCAGCGCGATCGGCGTGGTCTACGCGCGGCAGGAGAGCCGGCAGCGCTTCGTCGAGCTGACCCGGCTGACCAACGAACGCGACGATCTGAATTTCGAGTTCGGCCGTCTGCAGATCGAGCAGGCGACCTGGACGGAGAACAACCGGGTAGAGCAAATCGCCCGCGTGCGGCTCGGCATGGTGTCGCCGACCGCCGCGGAAACGGTCGTCATCAAACGGTGAACGTACGGTGAGGGGAACGACTCCCGCGCAGAACACTCGGCATCGCGTCCGGGCCGTCCTCGTGACCGGCCCGTCGCGTCGTGCCGCCGCGCGCCGATGCGCCCGGGGAGCGAGCGCATGACCGTGCGCGTGCGACCGCCGAGCCTGCGCAAGCGCATGTCGTTCGTCGTTATGGTGCTGGCGCTGGCGTCGACCGCGCTGATCGTGCGCGCGGTCGACCTGCAGATCGTCCGCAAGGACTTCTACCAGGGCGAGGGTGATGCGCGGCATCTGCGCGACATTCCGATCCAGGTCTCGCGCGGCACGATCTTCGACCGCAACGGCGAGCCGCTGGCGGTGTCCACGCCGGTCGAGGCGATCTGGGCGATCCCGCGCGAGGTGCTCGACAAGGGCCGCGACCGGCTGCCCGATCTGGCGCGCGCGCTCGACGTCGACGTGGAGGCGCTGACGCAGCGGCTGACCCAGCGCCTCGCGCAGTCGGCCGGACGCGACTTCATGTACTTGAAGCGGCCGGTCGATCCGGACGTCGCCGAGGAGATCCTCGCGATGCACATCCCCGGCATCGCCAGCGAGCGCGCGTTCCGGCGCTACTACCCGAGCGGCGAGGTGGCCGGTCACGTGCTCGGCTTCACCAACGTCGACGATCGCGGCCAGGAGGGACTGGAGCTGGCGTTCGACGAGTGGCTGGCCGGCAAGCCCGGCGTCAAGCGCGTGATCCGCGACCTGCGCGGACAGGTCGTCGAGAACGTCGAGCTGATCCGCGAGGCGCAGCCGGGCCGCGACCTGACGCTGTCGATCGACCGGCGCATCCAGTACCTGGCCTACCGCGAGCTCAAGAGCGCGATCCTCAACCACAACGCGACCTCCGGATCGATGGTCGTGCTCGACGTGCGCAACGGCGAGATCCTGGCGATGGTCAACCAGCCCTCGTACAACCCCAACGCGCGCGGCGGCGAGGCGTCGTACCGGCGCAACCGCGCACTGACCGACGTGATCGAGCCCGGCTCGACGATGAAGGCGTTCACGATCGCGGCGGGCCTGGAGAGCGGCAAGTGGCAGCCGCACACGCCGATCGACACCACGCCGGGCACCTATCAGCTCGCCGGCGGCTACACGATCCGCGACATCCGCAACTACGGCATGCTCGACGTGACCGGCGTGATCACCAAGTCGAGCAACGTCGGCGCGATCAAGATCGCGCTGACCCTGCCGAACGAGGGCTTCTACGACCTGCTGCGCCGGTTCGGCTTCGGCGACGTCAGCGGCAGCGGCTTCCCGGGCGAGTCGCCGGGCTTCCTGCCGCCGCCGCGCAGCTGGGGTCCGGTCGAGAAGGCGACGATCTCCTACGGCTACGGCCTCAACGTGACGCCGATGCAGCTGGCGCAGGCGTATGCGGCATTCGCCAACGGCGGGCGGCTGCGGCCGCCGACCTTCGTCAAGGGCACGCTCAACCCGGAAGTCGAGGTGCTGTCGCCGCAGATCGCGGCCAGCGTGGTGGCGATGCTCGAGACCGTGGTGACGGTCGGCGGCGGCGGCAAGGCCGGCGTGCCGAACTACCGCGTCGCCGGCAAGACCGGCACCGCGCGCCGCGCGACCGGCGGCAGCTACGACAGCCGCTACGTGTCGCTGTTCGCCGGCATGGTGCCGGTCACCGAGCCGCGCCTGGTCGGCGTCGTCGTGATCCACGATCCGGGCGGCGGCCGCGGCGGCGCGCCGTACTACGGCGGCCTGGTCTCGGCGCCGGTGTTCGGCAAGGTCATGACCGAGGCGCTGCGCCTGCTCGACGTACCGCCCGACAACGTCCAGAACTGGTACACCGGCTCGCCAGACGGCCGTCCCACCCTGGTCCCGCCGCCACCGGCTCCCGACGAAACCTCGGACCTGTCGCGTTACGAGGAGGGCGTGCCGCAATGAGCCGCGCATATCGGGCATCGCTGAGGGACCTGCTCGCCGGTGTCGTCGACGCCGGCGACGTCGTGATCGGCGGCCTCGATCAGGACTCGCGCCGCATCGCGCCGGGCGAGGCGTTCGTCGCATTGCGCGGCGCGCGCGCGCACGGCCTCGCGCATGCGCCGCGCGCGCTCGAGCGCGGCGCCGCCGCGATCCTCGCCGAGCTGCCGCTGCCGTCCGACGCGCCGACCCTGCCGGCCACGGTGCCGCTGATCGGCATCGAGGATCTGCGCGGCCGGCTCGGCGCGATCGCCGCGCGCTACTACGACGAGCCCTCGAACGACTTGCGCGTGATCGGCGTCACCGGCACCAACGGCAAGACCTCCACGGTGCAGCTGCTGGCGCAGGCGCTGACGCATCTGGGGCGCCGCGCCGCGACGATCGGCACGCTCGGCGCGGGCCTGCACGGCGCGATCGAGCCCGGCGAGCACACCACGCCCGACGCGATCGCGGTGCAGCGCCTGCTCGCCGAGTTCCGCGACGCCGGCGCGACCGACGTCGCGATGGAGGTGTCCTCGCATTCGCTGGTGCAGGGCCGCGTCAACGCGGTGGCGTTTCGCGTCGCGGTGTTCACGAACCTCACGCGCGACCACCTGGACTATCACGGCGACATGGCCGCCTACGGCGCCGCCAAGGCCGGCCTTTTCCGCTTCCCCGGCCTCGGCGCCGCCGTGCTGAACCTCGACGACGCGTTCGGCGCCGCACTGGCCGCGCAGCTGCCCGCATCGCTGCAGCGCGTGACCTACGGCCTGGACGATCCGCGCGCCGACGTGCGCGCCGATGCGATCGCGGCCAGCGTCGAAGGCCTCGCATTCGACCTGCACACGCCGTGGGGCGCGGGGCCGGTGCGCACGCGCCTGCTCGGCGGCTTCAACGTCGCCAATCTGCTCGCGGTCGTCGCGTGCCTGGGCATCTGCGGCGTCGCGTTCGACGACATCGTCGCGGCGCTGGCCGTGCTCGAGCCGGTGCCGGGGCGCATGAGCCGCCTCGGCGGCCACGACGACGTGCCGCTGCTGGTCGTGGACTACGCGCATACGCCCGATGCGCTCGAGAAGGCGCTGACGACGCTGCGCGCGCATTGCGCCGGCAAGCTGGTCTGCGTGTTCGGCTGCGGCGGCGAGCGCGACGCCGGCAAGCGGCCGCAGATGGCGGCGATCGCCGAGTCGCTGGCCGACCGCGTCGTGGTGACCGACGACAATCCGCGCGGCGAAGACGGCGACACGATCGTCGCCGACATCCTCGCCGGCTTCGTCGCGCCCGGGCGCGTCACGGTCCGGCGCGACCGCGCGCGCGCGATCGCCGAGGCGGTGCGCGACGCGCGCGGCGGCGACGTCGTGCTGATCGCCGGCAAGGGACACGAGCCGTATCAGGAGATCGGCGGCGTGCGTCATCCGTTCGACGACCGTCAGGTCGCGCGGGCCGCCCTGGAGGCGCGCCGATGATCCGCCGGTCCCTGGCCTGGATCGCGGCCGCGACGCAGGGGCGCCTGGCCGGCGCCGACGTCGCGATCGCCGGCGTCGCCACCGACAGCCGCCGCGTCGCGGCTGGTGCGCTGTTCGTCGCGCTGCGCGGCGAGCGCTTCGACGCGCACGATTTCCTCGAGCAGGCGCGCGAGCACGGCGCCGCCGCGGCCCTGGTCGAGCGCGTGGTCGACGTCGACCTGCCGCAGGTCGTCGTCGCCGACACCGCACGCGCGCTCGGCGAGCTCGCGCGCGCCGCGCGCGCGACCAGCGCCGCGCGCGTGGTCGGCATCACCGGTTCCAACGGCAAGACCACGGTCAAGACCCTGCTCGCGGCGATCCTCGAGCGGCACGGCCGCACCCACGTCAATGCCGGCAATCTCAACAACGAGATCGGCTTGCCGCTGTCGGTGCTGGCGATGCCCGAGGACGCCGAGTTCGCGGTGTTCGAGATGGGGGCCGGCAAGCCCGGCGACATCGCCTATCTGGTCGACATCGCGCGGCCGTCGATCGCGCTCGTCAACAACGTGGCGCCGGCGCATCTGGAGCGGCTCGGCAGCCTGCGCGGCGTCGCCGAGACCAAGGGCGCGATCTACGACGGCCTGCCGGCCGACGGCATCGCCGTGATCAACGCCGACGATGCGTTCGCGGGCTACTTCGCCGAGCGGGCCGCCGCACGCCGCGTGCTGCGCTACGGCGTGGACCTGTCGGCCGACGTCAACGCGCAGCGGATCGGCCAGGGCCGCTTCGAGCTGGTCACGCCGATCGGCGCGATCGGCGTCGCGCTGCCGCTGCCGGGCCGCCACAACGTGCTCAATGCGCTGGCGGCCAGTGCGCTCGCGCTGGCGCTCGACGTACCGCTGGAGACGATCCGCGACGGCCTGGAGGCTGCGCCGGCGGTCAAGGGCCGCCTGCTGCGCCACGCGCTGCCGGGCGGCGCGGTGCTGATCGACGACAGCTACAACGCCAATCCCGGCTCGTTCGCGGCCGCGATCGCGATCCTCGCGGCCGAGCACGGCGAGACGATCCTGGTCATGGGCGACATGGGCGAGCTCGGCACCGAGAGCGAGGTGCTGCATGCGCAGACCGGCGCGCTGGCGCGGCGCAGCGGCGTCGGACGCCTGCACGCGGTCGGTCCGCGCAGCGCCGCGGCGGTGCAGGCGTTCGGTCCCGGCGCGATGCATCACGCCGATCAGGCCGCGCTGATCGCGTCGCTGCGCGGCCTGATCGGGCCGGACACCGTGCTGCTGGTCAAGGGATCGCGCTCGGCCGCGATGGATCGCGTCGTGCGCGCGCTGCTCGACGACGGCTCGTCCGGCGGCGACGCCGCGTCGCAGGAGGCACGCCATGTTGCTTGAACTGGCCAAGCTGCTCGAGGACTGGATCAGCGGCTTCCACGTGTTCCAGTACCTGACCTTCCGCGCGATCATGAGTGCGCTGACCGCACTGGCGGTCTCGCTGCTGGTCGGCCCGAGCGTGATCCGCAAGCTGGCGCAGATCAAGGCCGGCCAGGTCATCCGCAGCGACGGTCCGCAGACCCATCTGGTCAAGGCCGGCACGCCGACGATGGGCGGCGGCCTGATCCTGCTCGCGATCAGCGTCTCGACGCTGCTGTGGATGGATCTGCGCAACCGCTACGTGTGGATCGTGCTGGCGGTGACGCTGGCGTTCGGCGCGATCGGCTTCTACGACGACTACAAGAAGCTCGTGCTCAAGGACAGTCGCGGCCTGGCCGCGCGCTGGAAGTACTTCTGGCAGTCGGTGTTCGCGCTGGCGGTCGCGCTCGCGCTCTACGTGACCGCGACCACGCCGGCCGAGACCGCGCTGTACCTGCCGCTGTTCAAGCAGGTCGCGGTGCCGCTCGGCCTGCTGTTCGTGCCGCTGGCGTATCTGATGATCGCCGGCTTCTCGAACGCGGTGAACCTGACCGACGGCCTCGACGGACTGGCGATCATGCCGGCCGTGCTGGTCGCCACGGCGCTCGGCGCGTTCGCGTATCTGGCCGGCAATGCGGTGTTCTCGAGCTATCTGCAGATCCCCTCGATCCCCGGCGCCGGCGAGCTGGCGATCTTCTGCGGCGCACTGGCCGGCGCGGGCCTGGGCTTCCTCTGGTTCAACGCCTATCCGGCGCAGGTGTTCATGGGCGACGTCGGCGCGCTGGCGATCGGCGCCGCGCTCGGCACGCTGGCGGTGATCGTGCGGCAGGAGATCGTGCTGCTGGTGATGGGCGGCGTCTTCGTGCTCGAGACCGCCTCGGTGATGATCCAGGTCGCCAGCTTCAAGCTGACCGGCAAGCGCGTGTTCCGCATGGCGCCGATCCACCACCACTTCGAACTGAAGGGCTGGCCCGAGCCGCGCGTGATCGTGCGCTTCTGGATCATCAGCGTGGTGCTGGTGCTGATCGGTCTGGCGACGTTGAAGGTGCGCTGATGCTGCTGTTCGACTTCTCCGCCAGTTCCCAGGCCACCCGGCGCAGCGAGCCGGTCGGCCGCTACGACGCCGGCCTGCTGCTGGCGGCGATCGCGCTGGCGTGCCTGGGCGTGATCATGGTCGCGTCCAGCTCGATCGCGGTCGCCGAGGGCCAGAAGATCGGCGCGTTCTACTACCTCAACCGCCATCTGATGTTCCTCGCGCTCGGCATCGGCCTGGCGATCGCGGTCGCGCGCACCGAGCTGGAGTGGATCGAGCGGCATGCGCTGCTGCTGCTGCTGGCCGGCTTCGGCCTGCTGCTGCTGGTGTTCATTCCGGGCATCGGCCAGCGCATCAACGGCGCGCGGCGCTGGCTCAACCTCGGCATCTCCGGCTTCCAGCCGGTCGAGGCCGCCAAGCTGTGCATGATCGTGTGGCTGTCGAGCTACCTGGTGCGCCACCGCGAGGGCGTGCAGACGCGCCTGTTCGGCGTGATCAAGCCGCTCGGCATCGCGCTGCTGATGGTGCTGGTGCTGCTCGCGCAGCCGGACTTCGGCAGCGCCGTGCTGATGGTCGCGGTCACGCTCGGCATGGTCTGGCTCGGCGGCGCGCGTCTGCGCAACCTGGCGCTGCTCGGCAGCCTGGCGATCCCGGCGATGGTCTGGGTGGCCTTCAGCGAGGACTACCGCATCAAGCGCCTGACCTCGTTCCTCGATCCCTGGGCCGACCCGTACAACGACGGCTTCCAGCTGACCCAGGCGCTGATCGCGATCGGCCGTGGCGAGTGGCTCGGCGTCGGCCTCGGCGGTTCGGTGCAGAAGCTGTTCTACCTGCCGATGGCGCATACCGACTTCATCCTGGCCGTGCTCGCCGAGGAGCTGGGCCTGGCCGGCATCGTGCTGGTGCTGGTGCTGTTCGGCTGGCTCGCGGCGCGCGGCTTCACGATCGGCCTGCGCGCGGTCGAGCGCGGCCAGCGCTTCGCCGGCTACTGCGCGTTCGGCGTCGTGCTGATGCTGATCCTGCAGTCGCTGGTGTCGATCGGCGTCAATCTCGGCGTGCTGCCGACCAAGGGGCTGACGCTGCCGCTGATCAGCTCGGGCGGCTCGAGCGTGCTGATGACCTGCGTCGCGATCGGTCTGCTCGCGCGCTGCAGCTACGAGGTCTCGCGCGCCGAGAATGCGGCCGCGCAGGCGGTCGCGGTCGGCGCGCTCGAGGAGGTGCGTTCGTGACCGCAGCGCAGGCGCCCGTGCTGATCATGGCCGGTGGTACCGGCGGCCACATCTTTCCGGGCATCGCGGTCGGTGCCGAGCTGCGCGCGCGCGGCGTGCCGGTGGTCTGGCTCGGCGGTCGCGTCGGTCTCGAGCAGCGCCTGGTGCCGGCCGCCGGCTTTCCGTTGCAGACGCTCGGCTTCGGCGGCGTCCGCGGCAAGGGGCTGCTCACGCGTCTGCTGGCGCTGCCGCGCCTGTTCGGCGCCTGCCTCGCGGCGCGCCGGATGCTGCGCCAGCTGCGCCCGCGCAGCGTGCTCGCGCTCGGCGGCTATGCGTCGGCGCCGGGCGGTCTGGCCGCGCGCAGCCTGCGCCTGCCGCTGGTCGTGCACGAGCAGAACCGCGTGCCCGGCATGACCAACCGGCTGCTGGCACGCCATGCGACGCGGCTGCTCAGCGGATTCGCCGACGCGTTCGCGGACGGACGTGCCGAGTGGGTCGGCAATCCGGTACGCGAGGCGATCGCCGCGCTGCCGGAACCCGCAGTCCGCCTGGCCGGCCGCGCCGGTCCGCTGCGCGTGCTCGTGCTCGGCGGCAGCCAGGGCGCGCAGAGCCTCAACGGCCAGCTGCCGGCCGTGTTCGGCCGCTACGGCGGTGCGCTCGAGGTGCTTCATCAATGCGGTGCCGCGCACGTCGAGGCGACGCGCGCGGCCTACGCCGCCAGCGGCGTGCCGGCGCGCGTCGAGCCGTTCATCGACGACATGGCCGCCGCCTACGCCTGGGCCGATCTGGCGGTCTGCCGCTCCGGCGCGCTGACCATCGCCGAGCTCTGCGCGGCCGGTGTACCGGCGATCCTGGTGCCGTTTCCGCACGCGGTCGACGATCACCAGACCCGCAACGCCGAGGCGATGGTCGCGGTCGGCGCGGCCGACCTCGTCGCCGAGGGCGAGGATTTCGCCGGACGCCTGGACCGCGTGCTCGCCGCGCGGGTCGACGCGCGCGGCCGCGTCGCGGCGATGGCCGCAGCCGCGCGCACGCTGGCGCGGCCCGACGCCGCGCGGCGCATCGCCGACGTCTGCCTGGAGGTCGCGGCATGACGCCTTCGCGGATCCATCGCCACGGCGACATCATGCAGGACTTCCGCCGCGTGCACTTCATCGGCATCGGCGGCGTCGGCATGAGCGGCATCGCCGAGGTGCTGTTCAATCTCGGCTACACGGTCAGCGGCTCGGACCGCTCCGACAACGCGACGACGCGGCGCCTGGCCGATCTGGGCATCCGCATCGTGCGCGGCCATCAGGCCGAGGCGGTGGCCGAGGTCGACGTCGTCGTCGTCTCCGGCGCGATCGGCGCCGACAATCCCGAGCTCGCCGCCGCGCGCGAGCGGCGCATTCCGGTTGTGCCGCGTGCCGAGATGCTCGGCGAGCTGATGCGCTTCCGCCGCGGCATCGCGGTCGCCGGCACGCACGGCAAGACCACCACGACGAGCCTGGTCGCCAGCGTACTCGCCGAGGGCGGCTACGATCCGACCTTCGTGATCGGCGGCCAGCTGACCGCGGCCGGCACGCATGCGCGCCTGGGCACCGGCGAGTATCTGGTCGCCGAGGCCGACGAGTCGGACGGCTCGTTCCTGATGCTCTCGCCGATCGTCGCGATCGTGACCAATATCGACGCCGACCATCTTGAGAACTACGGCGGCGACTTCGAGGCCGTCAAGAAGGCCTTCGACGATTTCCTGCACCGCCTGCCGTTCTACGGCCTGGCCGTGCTCTGCGTCGACGATCCGGAGCTGGCGCGGCTGGCCGACGCCGCGCCGCGCCGCATGCTGACCTACGCGATCGACGCGCAGGCCGACGTGCGCGCGACCGGCATCAGCCAGCGCGGCAACCGGATGGCGTTCGACCTGCACCTGCCCGAGTCGGCGCCGGTGCCGGTCGTGCTGAACATGCCGGGCCGCCACAACGTGCTCAATGCGCTGGCCGCCTGCGCGGTCGGCTGGCAGATCGGCGTGGAGCCCGAGGCGATGCGCAAGGCGCTCGGCGAGTTCCAGGGCGTGGGCCGCCGCTTCCACCGACGCGGCGATCTGGCGATCGACGAAGGCGCCGTCATGCTGGTCGACGACTACGGCCATCACCCGCGCGAGCTCGCCGCGACGTTCGCGGCCGCGCGCGGCGGCTGGCCCGACAAGCGGCTGGTCGTGGTGTTCCAGCCGCACCGCTACACGCGCACGCGCGATCTGCTCGACGACTTCGCGAACGTGCTGTCGGACGTGGACGTGGTGATCCTGACCGAGGTCTATCCGGCCGGCGAGGCGCCGATCGCCGGCGCCGACGCGCGCGCGCTGGCCCGCGCGATCCGCGCGCGCGGCCGTGTCGACCCGGTCGTGATCGAGCATCCGCGCGAGCTGCCGCACGTGCTGCCGGCGCTGCTGCGCGACGGCGATCTGCTGATGCTGGCCGGTGCCGGCGACATCGGCGCCGCCGCGGTCGAACTGGCCGCGGCGGGCCATCTGAAATCGGAGGCGGCATGAACATGCGGGTCGAGGATCCACGCCGCTTCGGCCGCGTCGCCGTCGCGCTCGGCGGCAGCTCGGCCGAGCGCGAGGTCTCGCTCGATTCCGGGCGCAACGTGCTCGAGGCGCTGCGCACCTCCGGCGTCGACGCGCATCCGGTCGACGGCATTCCGGCGCTGCTCGACGCGCTGCGCGCCGGCCACTACGCGCGCGTGTTCAACATCCTGCACGGCCGCGGCGGCGAGGACGGCGTGCTGCAGGGCGCGCTCGACTCGCTGCGCGTGCCGTACACCGGCTCGGGCGTGCTCGGCTCGGCGCTGGCGATGGACAAGATCCGCACCAAGCAGGTGTGGCAGGCGCGCGGCCTGCCGACGCCGCGCTACGTCGCGTTCGCGCGCGGCGACGACATCGCCGACGCGCTGCGCGAACTCGGCTTTCCGGCGATCGTCAAGCCGTCGCACGAAGGCTCCAGCGTCGGCATCACGCGCGTGTTCGGCGAGGCCGACCTGTCCGCCGCGATCGAGCTGGCCGCGCGCTACGACGGCGAGCTGATGATCGAGCAGCTGATCGAGGGCGACGAGCTCACGGTCGGCATCCTCGACGGCGCCGCGCTGCCGTCGATCCGCATCGTGCCCAAGGGCGCGTTCTACGACTATCACGCCAAGTACGTGGCCGAGGACACGCAGTACCTGTGTCCGGGCCTCGACGGCGAGGCCGAGTCGGCCGTGCGCGCGCTGGCGCTGGCCGCGTTCGACGCGATCGGCTGCAGCGGCTGGGGCCGCGTCGACGTGATGCGCGATCGCGCCGGGCGCTGCCATCTGCTCGAGGTCAACACGACGCCCGGCATGACCAGCCATTCGCTGGTACCCAAGGCGGCCGCACAGGTCGGCATCGACTTCCGCACGCTGTGCTGGCGGATCCTCGAAACCAGCCTGGCCCGGGAGCTGCCATGAGGAGCGGCGTCGTGCTCAAGCTCCTGGCCTGGGGCATCGCACTGACCCTGGTCGGCCTGCCGGTGGTCGGCGTGCTGAGCGGGCGCTTCGCCGCGCACAGCTGGCCGATCCGCCAGCTGCAGGTCAATGCCGAGTACACCTACGTCAGCGCCGAACAGATCCGCGCGGCGGTCGCGCCGCAGCTCGACGCCGGCTTCTTCGCGGTCGATCTGGACGACGTGCGCGCGGCCGTGATCGGCCTGCCGTGGGTCGCGCGCGTCGATGCGCGCAAGCGCTGGCCCGACACGCTCGAGCTGACCGTCTACGAGCAGCTGCCGTACGCGCGCTGGGGCGAGGATCAGCTGATCAGCCGCGCCGGCACGCTGTTCACGGTCGCCGGCGCCGACCAGCTGCAGGGCCTGCCGCGTCTGTCGGGCCCGGACGACCAGCTCGCCGAGGTCGTCGCGTTCCACAGCCGCTGCCTGCGCCAGTTCTCCGGCAGCGGCCTGGCGGTCAGCGAAGTGGCGCTGTCCGCGCGCGGCGCGTGGCGGCTGACGCTGGCCAGCGGCACCACGGTCGAGCTCGGCCGCGAGGCCGCCGAGCAGCGGCTGGATCGCTTTCTCGACGTCTGGCCGCGACTGGCCTCGGGCAACAACGGCGTGCCGGCCAGCGTCGACCTGCGCTACGAGAACGGCTTCGCCGTGCGCTGGGGGGGCGCCGCCGGAGCGGCGCCGGCCGCCGGCCAACAACCGCCATCCGGGACCTGACGATGAACCGCAAGAGCGAACGCAATCTGATCGTCGGCCTGGACATCGGCACCTCCAAGGTCGTCGCGATCGTCGGCGAGTACGGCGGCGGCGATCCGATCGAGATCATCGGCATCGGTTCGCATCCGGCGCATGGCCTCAAGCGCGGCGTGGTCGTCGACATCGAGTCGACCGTGCACTCGATCCAGCGCGCGATCGAGGAAGCCGAGCTGATGGCCGGCTGCCAGATCCGCTCGGTCTACGCGAGCATCTCCGGCAGCCATATCAAGGACGAGAACTCGCACGGCACCGCGCCGATCCGCGACAAGGAGGTGACCCAGGGCGATCTGGACGCGGTGCGCAACTCCGCGTGCGCGATCGCGATCCCGGCCGACCGCAGCGTGCTCTACACCGAGGCGCAGGAGTATCTGGTCGACGGCCAGGAGGGCATCCGCCATCCGGTCGGCATGTCCGGCGTGCGCCTGGAGGCGAACGTGCATCTGGTCAGCGGCGCCGCCAGCGCGGTGCAGAACCTGACCAAGTGCATCAACCGCTGCGGCCTGCAGGTGGACCGCCTGATTCCGGCCGCGGTCGCTTCGAGCGGTGCCGTGCTGACCGACGACGAGAAGGAGCTCGGCGTGTGCCTGGTCGACCTCGGCGCCGGCACCACCGACATCGCGATCTACACCGGCGGCGCGCTGCGCCACACGACCTCGCTGGCGATCGGCGGCGACCAGGTCACCAGCGACATCGCGCATCTGATGCGTACGCCGACCGCCCACGCCGAAGAGCTCAAGGTGCGCTACGCCTGCGCACTGGCGCAGCTCGCGCACGCCGAGGAGACGATCCAGGTGCCGAGCGTCGGCGACCGGCCGCCGCGCCGGCTGGCGCGGCAGAACCTCGCCGAGGCCGTGCAGCCGCGCTACGAGGAGATCTTCGAGATGGTGCAGGCCGATCTGCGCCGCAGCGGCCGCGAGGAGCTGGTGCGCGCCGGCGTCGTCCTGACCGGCGGCGCGGCGCGGATGGAAGGCGCGCTCGAGCTCGCCGAGGAACTGTTCCACATGCCGGTGCGGCTGGGCCTGCCGCAGCACGTCGGCGGCCTGGTCGACGTCGTCGCCAATCCGATCCACGCGACCGGCGTCGGTCTGCTCGTGCACGGCGCCCGCCAGGACGCCGGTGCGCGCGCCGGCAGCGGCGGCGTCTCGTCGGTCGGCGGCCTGTGGAGCCGGCTCAGCACCTGGTTCAAGGGCGAGTTCTAGCGCGCTCGAGGACACCCATCGCAACACCCGCGGCGAAGGAGACGCCGCGTGGCGGTCGAAACGACCGCAGCCGCCGGCACGCCAGCCGGCGAGGACGGACCGGACCGGGACGGTCACGGCTCCGGTGAGCAACCCTTGAAACGAAATACAGCAGCGGAGGTTGGGAACATGTTCGAGATGATCGAGAAGATGGCACCGAACGCGGTGATCAAGGTGATCGGCGTCGGCGGCGGCGGCGGCAACGCGGTCAGCCACATGGTGCATGCGCAGGTCGAGGGCGTGGATTTCGTCTGCGCCAACACCGACGCCCAGGCGCTCAAGAACAGCGGCGCCAAGTACACGTTGCAGCTCGGCGCGAACGTCACCAAGGGCCTGGGCGCCGGCGCCAATCCCGAGGTCGGTCGTCAGGCCGCGCTCGAGGATCGCGAGCGGATCTGCGAACTGCTGCAGGGTGCCGACATGGTCTTCATCACCGCCGGCATGGGCGGCGGCACCGGCACCGGCGCGGCGCCGGTCGTGGCCCAGCTCGCCAAGGAGATGGGCGTGCTGACCGTCGCGGTCGTCACCAAGCCGTTCCCGTTCGAGGGCCGCCGGCGCATGCAGGTCGCGCACAAGGGCATCGAGGAGCTCAGCCAGTACGTCGACTCGCTGATCACCGTGCCGAACGAGAAGCTGCTGACCGTGCTCGGCCGCGACGTCACGCTGCTGTCGGCGTTCAAGAGCGCCAACGACGTGCTGCTCGGCGCCGTGCAGGGCATCGCCGATCTGATCACGCGGCCGGGCCTGATCAACGTCGACTTCGCCGACGTGCGCACCGTGATGTCCGAGATGGGCATGGCGATGATGGGTTCGGGTTCGGCCCGCGGCGACGACCGCGCCCAGGCGGCCGCGCTGGCGGCGATCAACAACCCGCTGCTCGAGGACGTCAATCTGGCCGGTGCCTGCGGCATCCTGGTCAACGTGACGGCCGGCGCCAACATGACGATGCGCGAGTTCGACGACATCGGCCAGGTCATCCACGAGTTCGCGAGCGAGGACGCGACCGTCGTCATCGGCACCGCGCTCGATCCGGAGCTGCAGGACGAGATCCGCGTCACCGTGGTCGCGACCGGACTCAATCAGGCGGTCGCGCGTCAGCCGGTGCCGGTGCGCGAGCGCGAGGTCATGCGGGCGCCGATGAAGGTCGTGCGCAATGCGACCACCGGCGAGGTCGACTATCTCGGCATCCCGCAGCGCGCCAGTGTGGCGGTTGCGGCCGCGCCGGTCGCCGCCGCCGCGGCTGCGGTCGCCGACGTGCCGAGCGACTATCTCGACATCCCCGCATTCCTGCGTCGTCAGGCCGACTGAAGGCCTGACGGCCGCCGCCGCGTGGCGTCGCGGCGGGCGGGTCTCCCGCGCGGACTCCGTTCCCGGGTCCGCACGGGCGCGCGTCTCCGCAGAACCCGATCAGGTGTTGCGTAATAGCGACACCTTGTCGGGTTCGCGCATCGTTTTGCTTGTCCGATCAAAAAATGCTGTGTTAGCATCCCCGGCGTTTTTGTAGCTCCTGCCCCAGGGGTGACAGTATAAAAATGATCAGACAGCGCACGCTCAAGAACGTCATCAAAGCAACGGGCGTGGGTCTTCACACGGGTGAAAAGGTCTACATGACCTTGCGGCCGGCCGCGGTGGACACGGGTATCGTGTTCCGTCGGGTCGACCTCAGTCCGCCGGTGGATATCCGCTCGTGCCCGGAGAACGTCGGCGACACCCGGCTCTCCAGTACCCTGATCCAGGGCGAGGTCCGCATCGCCACGATCGAGCATCTGCTCTCGGCGATGGCCGGCCTCGGCATCGACAATGCCTACGTCGACCTGTCGGCGCCGGAAGTGCCGATCATGGACGGCAGCGCCGGTCCGTTCGTGTTCCTGCTGCAGTCGGCGGGCATCGAGGAACAGGCCGCACCGAAGCGCTTCATCCGCATCAAGAAGCCGATCAAGGTCGAGAGCGGCGACAAGTGGGCGCGCTTCGAGCCGTTCGACGGCTTCAAGGTCGGCTTCTCGATCGACTTCGACCATCCGATGTTCACGCGGCGCAGCTCGACCAGCGAGATCGACTTCTCGACGACCTCCTTCGTCAAGGAAGTCAGCCGCGCGCGTACGTTCGGCTTCATGCGCGACATCGAGTATCTGCGCGAGCGCAACCTGGCGCTCGGCGGCTCGATGGACAACGCGATCGTGCTGGACGACTACCGCGTCCTCAACGAGGACGGCCTGCGCTACGAGGACGAGTTCGTCAAGCACAAGATCCTCGACGCGATCGGCGATCTGTATCTGCTCGGCCACAGCCTGATCGGCGCGTTCTACGGCCACAAGTCGGGCCACGAGCTCAACAACAAGCTGCTGCGTGCGCTGGTCGCCGATGCGACCGCGTGGGAAGAGGTCACGTTCAAGGACGACAGCAACGCTCCGATCTCCTACGCACATCCGGCGCAGGCGATCTGAGGAAGGTAGCGGTGCGAGCGGACGCCCGATGCAGGCGTCCGCCGCGAGCGTCGAACGGCCGCCCCGGCCGGCGACGCAAGGGGATTCAATCGCCGGCAAGCGATGCGAGGCGGAGGTAGAGGGCCTTCAGTTCGGGGTCCGCGATGGATTGCGCAGCTGCCCGCAGATGTCTTGCGGTACCAGTGGAAAGCGGTTTCTGCCAGGCCGGTTCCGGGGGAACGGGCGGCCGGTGTGCCACTTTCACGGCGAAACGTTCGATCCGGCCTTCGCAGGCGGAACGGGCTTCGGCCAGCAGGGCTGCCTCGTGCAGCCGCAGCCGGCCGGCCCAGGTCGGACTGTTCGCCAGAAAGACGAGGCGTCCGTTGCGGATGTCCGCGAGCCGACATTCGCGGGCGAGCGCTTCGGGCAACAGGCGGCGCAGCCGCCCGTCGAGGATCTCGAGCGCGCGCGCCCGTTGCGCCAGCGTGCCGAGGTCGACGCAGTCCGCCGCCGACGAGAACCCGTCGGTCGTGGCGTGGCGGCGGCGATGGGGCGGTTGCATGGCAAGACCAATTCGGCACGGGTTTTCATGAACATCATAATCCTCGGCAAGGCCGGCGCGACTTCCCGCAACATCGATCTGTCGACCCGGCGCGGACGCAGCGTCTGCGTCGCGCTGGCGGTCGCCGGCGTCGTGCTGTTCCTGGGCTGCGGCTTCGCGCTCGGCCGCGTCAGCGTCGACGCCGGCGGGCAGGCGCTCGGCGAGATCCGCCAGATGCGCCAGATCATCGCCTCGCAGCGCGAGGCGCTCGAGGACGTCGCGCGCGACTCGGGCCGCGACCTCGACGCGCTGGCATTGCAGCTGGGCCAGCTGCAGGCGCAGGCGACGCGCCTGAACGCGCTCGGCGAGCGGCTGACCCAGGTCGGCAAGCTCGACGACGGCGAGTTCGACTTCGCGGCTGCGCCCGCACTCGGCGGACCGGAGGAGGCGCCGCTGCTGGCGACCGCGGCATCGCCGATCAACGCCGGCATCGAGACGCTGAAGGCCGAGTTCGAGCGCCAGGAAGCGCAGCTGGGCATGATCGAGAACATGCTGCTCGACCGGAAGATCGACAACGCGCTGCTGCCGACCGGCTGGCCGGTCAACAGCGGCTACATCGTGTCCGGCTTCGGCACGCGCGCCGATCCGATCACCGGCCATCGCAGCAGCCACCTGGGCATCGATTTCGACGTGCCGTACGGCTCGGACATCATGGCGGTGGCCGAAGGCGTCGTGACCTATTCGGGCCAGCGCAGCGGCTACGGCAACGTCGTCGAGATCGACCACGGCAACGGTTACATGACGCGCTACGCGCACAACTCGCGGAACCTCGTCGAGGCCGGCACGCGCGTGCACATCGGCGACGTCGTCGCCAAGGTCGGCTCGACCGGGCGGTCGACCGGACCGCACTGCCATTTCGAGGTCTGGCTGAACGGCCGACCGGTCAATCCGAGCGTCTACGTGCGCTCGACCCGCGCCAGCCGCGTCTGAGCACGACCGGCGCCCGCCGCGGCGCCACGGGTCGGTCGGCACGCCGGGGGATCGGAAAAACGGCACCCGGTGCGCCCGGCGCCGCGCTTGAAACGGCTGCGGCCGATCCCCACCCCCGATTTGGTCATCCGCCGCAGGCCGCCTTATCATGGACGGCTTGCTCGCCCCGCCCGTTCGGCGGCTTTCCCGCTCCCACTCGAAGACGACGATGCTCAACTCCTTCCTGACCGGCATTTTTGGCAGCCGCAACGAGCGCGTGTTGCGCCAGCTCGGCCGCCGCGTCGCGCAGATCAACGCGCTGGAACCGCAGATGCAGGCGCTCGACGATGCCGCGCTGCGCGCCAAGACCGACGAGTTCAAGCAGCGGCTGGCCGAGGGCACCAAGCTCGACGATCTGCTGCCGGAGGCGTTCGCGGTGGTCCGCGAGGCCTCGCGGCGCGTGCTGGGCCTGCGCCACTACGACGTGCAGCTGATCGGCGGCATGGTGCTGCACTCGGGCAAGATCGCCGAGATGCGCACCGGCGAAGGCAAGACCCTGGTCGCGACGCTGCCGGTCTACCTCAATGCGCTGGAGGGCAAGGGCGTCCACGTCGTCACCGTCAACGACTATCTCGCCAAGCGCGACTCGGCCTGGATGGGGCGGCTCTACAATTTCCTCGGCATGCAGGTCGGCGTGGTGTGGCCGGGCATGGACCACGCCAACAAGCGCTCGGCCTACGCGGCCGACATCACCTACGGCACCAACAACGAGTTCGGCTTCGACTACCTGCGCGACAACATGGCGGTCAGCAAGGACCAGCGCCACCAGCGCGGTCTGCACTACGCGATCATCGACGAGGTCGACTCGATCCTGATCGACGAGGCGCGCACGCCGCTGATCATCTCCGGTCCGTCGGACGAGTCGCCGCAGCTCTACGTCAAGATCAACAAGCTGGTGCCGAAGCTGACGCGCCAGGCGACCGAGGAAGGCGAGGGCGACTTCTGGGTCGACGAGAAGCAGAAGCAGGTGCACCTGTCCGAGGCCGGCATGGAGCACATCGAGGACCTGCTGCGCCGCGACGGCATCATCGGCCAGGACGAGAGCCTCTACGACGGCTCCAACCTCGCCGTGGTCCACCATCTCAATGCCGCGCTGCGCGCGCATTCGCTGTACCAGCGCGACGTGGAGTACATCGTGCGCGACGGCGAGGTCGTGATCGTCGACGAGTTCACCGGGCGCACGCTGCCGGGACGGCGCTGGTCCGATGGCCTGCATCAGGCGGTCGAGGCCAAGGAGGGCGTGCCGATCCAGCGCGAGAACCAGACGCTGGCGTCGATCACGTTCCAGAACCTGTTCCGCATGTACAAGAAGCTGTCCGGCATGACCGGTACGGCCGATACCGAGGCCTACGAGTTCCAGTCGATCTACGGCCTGGAAGTCGTCGTGATCCCGACGCACCGCCCGATGATCCGAAAGGACGAGGCGGACGTGATCTTCCTCAAGGCCAAGCAGAAGTTCGAGGCGATCGTCGAGGACATCAAGGAGTGCCAGCAGCGCGGCCAGCCGGTGCTGGTCGGCACCGCCTCGATCGAGGCGTCCGAGTATCTGGACAACCTGCTGCGCCAGGCCGGCATCCAGCACGAGGTGCTGAACGCCAAGCAGCACGAGCGCGAGGCGCAGATCGTCGCCCAGGCCGGTCGTCCCGGTGCGGTGACGATCGCGACCAACATGGCCGGTCGCGGTACCGACATCGTGCTCGGCGGCAATCTCGAAGCCGAACTCGCGGCCCTGCCCGAGGACGCGACCGACGCGCAGCGCGAGCAGGTCAAGGCCGAGTGGAAGCGCCGGCACGACGACGTGCTCGCACTCGGCGGCCTGCGCATCATCGGTACCGAGCGTCACGAGTCGCGGCGTATCGACAACCAGCTGCGCGGCCGTTCGGGCCGTCAGGGCGACGCCGGTTCGAGCCGCTTCTACCTCTCGCTCGAGGACAATCTGCTGCGCATCTTCATGGGCGAGGGCGTCAGCCGCCTGATGCGCATGTTCGGCATGAAGGAAGAGGACGCGATCCAGGACCGCATGGTCAGCCGCCAGATCGAGAAGGCGCAGCGCAAGGTCGAGGCGCACAACTTCGACATCCGCAAGCAGCTGCTCGAGTACGACGACACCGCCAACGACCAGCGTAAGGTCATCTACGAGCAGCGCAACGAGCTGCTCGACAGCGACAACGTCGCGCAGACCGTCGCGGCGATCCGCACCGATACGCTGACCGAGTTCGTCGGGCGCTTCGTGCCGGCCCATTCGGTCGACGAGCAGTGGAATCTGCCGGGCCTGGAGAAGGAGCTCGAGTCCGAGCTCGGCCTGCGCGTGGACCTGGTCCGCTGGGTCGAGGAGCAGGAGGAGACCGACGCCGACGGCGTGCTGCAGCACGTACTCGACCACGTCGACCGGCTGTTCCGCGAGAAGGAGGCCATGCTCGGCTCCGACGTCATGCGCCAGCTCGAGAAGCACGTCATGCTGACCGTGCTCGACAACGCCTGGAAGGAACACCTGGCCAGCATGGACTACATGCGCCAGGGCATCCATCTGCGCGGCTACGCGCAGAAGCAGCCCAAGCAGGAGTTCAAGCGCGAGGCGTTCGCGCTGTTCCAGCAGATGCTCGAGAAGATCAAGCTCGAGCTGGTCCAGGTGCTGGCGCGCGTGCGGATCCGCACCGAGGAAGAAGTGCAGGCGATGGAACAGCAGCAGCAGCGCCAGGCCGAGGCCCAGGCGCGCGCGATGCAGTTCCAGCACGCCGACGCCGATCGGATCGGCGAGGAGCTCCCGGCCGACGGCGAGAGCGCCGCTGCGTTCGCGTCCGCACCGACGCCGGCGCAGACGCTGCGCGAGGCCCCGAAGGTCGGCCGCAACGATCCGTGTCCGTGCGGCAGCGGACGCAAGTACAAGCAGTGCCACGGCCGTCTGACCTGACGAGCCGGCACGTCGCGAAGGCGCGTCCGGCGGATCGGCGATGAGCAGTCCGTTCGTCCACGTCGTCGCCGGCGTCCTGCGCAGTCCGCACGGACGCATCCTGGTCGCGCAGCGCCGTCCCGGCACGCATCTGGCCGGGCTGTGGGAATTCCCGGGCGGCAAGCTCGAAGCCGGCGAGGCGCGCTTCGACGCGCTGCGGCGCGAACTGCACGAAGAGATCGGCATCGTCGTCGAGGCGGCCCATCCGCTGATCACGGTGCCGCACCGCTATCCCGAGAAGCGCATCGTGCTCGACGTCTGGGACGTGGTCCGCCACAGCGGACGTCCGCGCGCCTGTGAAGGCCAGTCGCTGGCCTGGATCGCGCCGGCCGCGCTCCCCGAGCTGCCGATGCCCGAGGCCGATCGTCCGGTCATCGCGGCCCTGCGCCTGCCGGAGCGTTATCTGATCACGCCGGCGCTGCCGGCCGATCAAGCCGATGCGGTCGTCAGCGGCGTGCGCCGCGCGCTCGAAAGCGGCATCCGCCTGATCCAGCTGCGCCTGCCCGAGTGGACGCGCGACCGCCTCGCCGCGATCGCGCGAACGCTGCGCGATCACTGCCGGGCCGCCGGTGCGCGGCTGCTGCTGCACGCGGACTGGCAACTGGCGACGGTGCTCGGCCTGGACGGCGTCCATCTGCCGGCGCGGATCGCCGCCACGCTCGAACATCGGCCGCTGCCGGCCGACAAGTGGGTGGCCGTGTCGTGCCATCGCGCCGACGAGCTGGCGCACGCCGAACGCATCGGCGCCGATTTCGCGACGCTCTCGCCGGTGCGCGAGACCGCCAGCCATCCGCTCGGCGCGCCGCTGGGCTGGCAGCGCTTCGCGGCACTCGCGCAGGAGTTCGCGCTGCCGATCTACGCCCTGGGCGGGCTCGACGGCGGCGACGTCGAAGCCGCGCGCGCGGCCGGCGGGCAGGGTGTCGCGGCGATACGCGGTCCTCTGGCCTAGTCTCGCGGCGAACGACGGCTCTCGCCGCCGTTCGCGGAAACGCAGCGGACCGGGTCGCTGCGTGTCGCGCGCCATCGATCGTCGCCTCGTGAAGCCTGGCTACACAGCGCGGCGAAACGCGGTTCGGCGAAGCCTGCGCGCCGCCTCTGCCATCAGGCGCGCAGCGCGCCGGCAGCCAGTTCGAGATAGCGTGCGTGCAGGCGACGCACCTGCGCGTCGAGCTCCTCGGGCGTTCCGCCGTTGTCGATGACGTCGTCGGCGAGCGCGAGACGCCGTTCGCGGCTGGCCTGCGCGTCGAGCATCGACTCGGCCAGGGCCGGCGAGAGACCGTCCCGGCGCAGCAGGCGCTCGAGCTGCACCGCGCGCGGCGCATCGACGACCAGCACGCGATCGATCCAGTCGTAGCCGCTCGACTCGCTCAGCAGCGGAATCGCGATCAGGCCATAGGCATGCGGCAGCGCCATCGCGCGATCGCGCAGCGTGCGGCGGATCGCCGGATGCAGGATCGCCTCCAGCGCGAGGCGCTCGGCCGGCTCGGCGAAGATCCGCTCGCGCAGGCGGCGCCGGTCCAGACGCCCGTCACGCTGCAGCACCTGCGCGCCGAAACGGCCGACGATCGCCTCGAGCGCCGCGCTCGGCGGTTCGACCAGCTCGCGCGCGACGACGTCGGCATCGAGGATCGGCACGCCGAGCGCCGCGAAACGGTCGGCGACGGTCGACTTGCCGGAGGCGATGCCGCCGGTCAGCGCGACGAGGAAAGGTCCGGCGGAGGAGGCGGCCATGGCACATGATCGGCGCTGGCCGCTACGAGCGCAAAAGTCTGTGTCCAAACGCCATCGAAGCTGAACGAGATGAGTCGCGGGGAATCGCTGGGCGCATCAGGCGATGTTCAGATCGTGATGCCGCTTCGATGCACCGCATCATGTTTCGGCCTGCGAAGAAAAAACATGGCGGCCCGCTAAGTGACTGAACGTAAAACACTAAACGGGTTTGGCGTCGCGCGTTGGGAAAGGTTGTCCAGGGGTTCCCTTGCCGTAAAATTGTTGTTAGCATCGCCTACCACCGAAGGCTCAGGCGGGCCTCGCGAGCTTTTTTGGATGGCAGGGGCCTGAACAGCCCCCGAACCGTGGCAACAAAACTCTGACGTTGGAGAGTGACAAAATGAGATTGAACAGCAACGAGCTTTTCAAGGCCGTTCGCTTCGCCCTCTATGCGGGTGCGGCGACTGCGGTCGGTCTGACCGGAAGCCCTGTGTTCGCGCAGGACGCCGGTGCAGACAAGCTGGAGACGATCGTCGTCACCGGTTCGCGCATCCGCAAGGCCGACGTCGAGACCGCTCAGCCGGTTCTGACGATCGATCGCGCCCAGATCGAGAAGCAGGGCTTCAGCTCGGTCGCCGACATCCTGTTGAACGTGACGTCCGCTGGCTCGCCGGCGTTCAGCCGTTCGCAGGCCCTGGCCGCGAACGAGAGCGCGGGCGGTTCGTACATCGACCTGCGTGACCTCGGTCCGGAGCGCACCCTCGTCCTCGTCAACGGCAAGCGTCTCGGCGCGAACTCCGAAGGCTACCAGGACATCGCCACGATCCCGGTCGGCATCATCGAGCGCATCGACATCCTGAAGGACGGCGCCTCGTCGGTCTACGGTTCGGACGCCATCGCGGGCGTCATCAACATCATCACGCGTTCGCGCTTCGAAGGCGCGGAAGTCAACGTCTATCTCGGTCAGTACGACGAGGACGACGGTGAGCGTCAGCAGTACGACTTCACGATCGGCTCGACCGGTGAGCGCAGCTCGGTCACGATGAGCGTGTCGTACTCGAAGGAAGATCCGGTCTGGGCCAAGGACCGCTGGTTCTCCGAGACGCCGCAGCCGCGTCATCCGGGCGCGGGCTGGAGCCCGGTCAGCCAGTGGGGCACCCTGCTCGGCATTCCGGGCGGCGGTAACTGGACCCTGGGTCCGGGCTTCAGCGGCGACCCGTACGACTTCGCCAACTTCCGTCGCGTCCGCACGCCGACGACCGACGGCTGGGATTCCGATTACGCCAACTCGAACCAGCAGATGAACCTGCTGTCGGGCATGGAGCGTACGTCGATCTTCGTCGCCGGCACGTTCAACCTGACCGACAACATCACGTTCCGTTCGGACATCCTGTACAACAAGCGTGAGACCGAGAACACCGTCGCCGGCTATCCGATCCAGAGCGCCGCCGTCGGCGCGCCGATGTCGGCCGACAGCTACTTCAACCCGTTCGGCAGCCATCACGGCTACGCCACGCCGCAGAGCGTCAACTGGACGCGTCGCGGCTGGGAAGTTCCGCGTGCGACCTGGAGCGAGCTCAGCACCTACCGCTTCACCGGCGGCTTCGAAGGCTGGTTCGACATCGGTGACCACTCGTGGAACTGGGACGTCGGCTACTTCTACAACAAGAACGACTTCGTCCGTACCGGCACCGGCAACTACAACATCGCCAACCTGCAGGCTGCGGTCGGCCCGTCGTTCCGCAATGCTGACGGCATCATCCAGTGCGGCAGCGCGGCCAACCCGATCCCGCTCGACGAGTGCGTGCCGTGGAACCCGCTGGCACCGTACGGCAGCGGTCTCGAGAACTCGCTCGGCGACCAGGCCGTCCAGGACTTCCTGATCGCGCCGACGACCTCGACCGGTGGTTCCAAGACCATCAACTACACGGCCAACCTGACCGGCGCTCTGTTCACGCTGCCGGCCGGTGACCTGTCGTTTGCGGCCGGTTACGAGTACCGCCGTGAGGAAGGTGACTTCAATCCGGACACGATGACCGCGGCCGGCCTGACCACCGAGCTCGCCATCGGCGGCCGGGGCGGCGGTTACAACGTCAAGGAATACTACCTCGAGCTCGACGTGCCGGTGCTCAAGGACATTCCGGCGTTCCGCGAGCTGTCGTTCAACGTCGCCGGCCGTCGTTCGGACTTCAACACGTTCGGCAAGACGACCAACGGCAAGTTCGGCCTGAAGTGGAAGCCGATCGACGACCTGCTGATCCGCGGTACCTACGCGGAAGGCTTCCGCGCGCCGACCATCGGTGACCTGTACGGCGATCTGAGCGCGACCTACGCGTACTACACCGACCCGTGCTCGGTCGTCGCCGGCCGTCCGCCGGAAGGCGGCACCGCGACGCGCTGCTACGGCGGCTTCGGCGGCCAGCCGCCGCTTCCGGTCGGCTTCGTGCAGCCGGGTCAGGGCGGCGCGCCGTGCGCGAGCTTCCCGTGCCAGACCAACTTCCCGTTCCTCGGCGGTGCGAACCCGTTCCTGCAGCCGGAAACCTCGGTCAGCAAGACGCTGGGCGCGGTCTACAGCCCGAGCTACATCCAGGGCCTGGACATCACGCTGGACTGGTACCGCATCAAGATCGACAACCTGGTCAGCAGCGACAGCCCGGGCGCGATCCTCTCGGACTGCTACGATCGTGGTATCGCCAGCCGTTGCCAGAACTTCACGCGTGACCCGGTCACCGGCGCGATCGATTCGCTGATCTTCGGTACGCGCAACCTGGGCTGGATCGAGACCGAAGGCTACGACTTCGGCGTTCGCTACCGCCTGCCGGAGTTCTCGTTCGGCCGCTTCATGATCACCTGGGAGACCTCGTACGTTTCCTACTGGAAGAGCAAGACCGAGCCGGGCACCCCGGAGATTCCGTTCAACGGCACCGGCTGGGGCAGTCAGTTCCGCACCAAGTCGAACCTGACGCTGGACTGGAGCCTGGGCGACTTCGGTGCGACCTGGGGCATGCGCTACTACTCGGGCATGAAGGAAAGCTGCGTGTATGACGCGGTCAGCGGTGGTCCGGAGTGTAACGATCCGAACTACGGCTATCCGTCGTACGACTCGCTGGGCGGCCAGGTCGAGTTCGTGTCCGATCCGGTCAACCGTACCGGTTCGAACACCTTCCACGACCTCCAGGTCCGCTGGACGGCGCCGTGGAACGGCACGATCTCGGTCGGTGCGAACAACGCGTTCGATCACCGCGGTCCGTTCATGTACTCGAACCCGAACAGCCAGTTCTCGTACTACGGCGGCTTCGACATCGGTCGCTTCTACTACCTGAAGTACCAGCAGCGCTTCTGATAAGAAGCTCTGTACGCTGCACACTTGGACGGCCCCGAAAGGGGCCGTCTTTTTTTGTCCGCCAGGCTCGAGTCGAAGAGACGCGCGGTGGCCGGCCAAAGCCTGTGCACCGACCGTTCGCCTTGGCTTGGTGGAAATCGCGCGATCAGTAGCTGCGGCAGGCGGCCGCATACCGCGGCCGCGCATCGGCCGCACGACCCGGCCGATCGGATCCCGCGTTTCGAATGCTCAGCCAGTCGGCGACGACAGGAACGCCGCGACGCGATCGGCGTCGACGAAGCGCGCGTGCGCCGCGCCGAGCCGGTTCCAGAGAATCAGGCGCAGGCGGCCGTCGAGATTCTTCTTGTCCAGACGCATCGGATCGAGCAGGCGGTCGGGCTCGATCGCATCGGGCAGGCGGATCGGAAGATCGAGCTTTCCGAGCAGTGCCTCCAGCCGCTCGGCGTCGGCCGCGGGCGCATCGGCGATGCGCGCCGACAGGCGTGCCGCCATGACCATGCCGATCGCGACCGCTTCGCCGTGCAGCAGACTTCCGTAGCCGGCCTCGGTCTCGAGCGCATGACCGAAGGTATGTCCGAAGTTCAGCAGCGCGCGCTCGCCGTCCTCGCGTTCGTCGCGTTCGACGATCGCGGCCTTGTTGCGGCAGCTGACCGCGATCGCCTCGGCGAGCACGGCCGGCTCGCGTGCGACCAGCGCGTCGGCATGCGCCTCGAGCCACTCGAAGAACGTGCGGTCGCCGATCGCGCCGTACTTGACGACCTCGGCGAGGCCCGAGCGGTACTCGCGCGGCGGCAGCGTATCGAGGGTGTCGGTATCGGCGATCACGCAGCGCGGCTGATGGAACGCGCCGACCAGGTTCTTGCCGGCCGGCAGGTTCACGCCGGTCTTGCCGCCGACCGAGGAGTCGACCATCGCCAGCAGCGTGGTCGGCATCTGCACGAAGCCGACGCCGCGCATCCAGCACGCCGCCGCGAAGCCGGCGAGATCGCCGATCACGCCGCCGCCGAGCGCGATCAGCGTGACGTCGCGATTGGCGCGCATCGTCGCGAGCGCCTCGAACACGCGCTCGACCTGTTCGAGCGTCTTGTGGCGCTCGCCGGAAGGAATCGTGACGGCGGCGTGCTCGAGTCCGTCGAGTCCGGCGGCGACGCGGTCGAGGTAGTGCGCGCCGACGAGGTCGTCGGTGACGATCAGCGCCTGCCGGCCGCGCAGCGCGGCGCGCCAGTGCGAAGGCTCGCCGAGCAGGCCGCGGCCGATCAGGATCCGATAGCTGCGCTCGCCGAGTGCGACCTGGACCTCCCGGTATGCGCTCATGCGCCGGCCTCCTGCGGCGTGCGCTGCCAGGCGGCCTGCACGCGCTCGACCAGATCGGCGACCAGTTGCGCGCCGTAGCCGCGGCCGGTCGAGGACAGATGCAGGTCGGCGACTTCGGCGTAAAGCGGATCGCGCAAGCGCGCCAGCTCCTGCAGCGTGCGCCGCCGGTCGGGCGTCGCCAGCAGCGGCCGCTTGCGGTCGTGCGCGAGCCGCGTCAGCTGCGTGTCGACGTCGGCGCCCAGCCAGACGACGAAACCGCGCGCGCGCAGCAATTGCCGGTTCTCGGGGTCGAGCACCGCGCCGCCGCCGGTCGCGAGCACGATGCCGGTGCAGGCGGCCTGTTCGCGCAGCAGCGCGCTCTCGCGCGCGCGGAAGCCGGCTTCGCCTTCGAGATCGAAGATCAGCGATATCGCCGCACCGGTGCGCTGCTCGATCTCGTGATCGAGGTCCACGAACGGCAGTTCGAGCGCGGCCGCGAGCGCGCGGCCGATCGTCGACTTGCCGGCGCCCATCGGGCCGACCAGGAACAGGTTGGGTGCGGGATTCATCGGCGTCGATGCTACCGCACGAAGCGGCGCGCCGGCGCCACGTCGGCGAGCGTCGGAAGGAGCGTTTGTTCGACACGGCACGCAAAGCGGCGCGACAGCCTCTAGACTTGGCACATGACCCGATTCATCCTCGTCTTTCTGCTGTGCGTCGGCATCCTGTTTCCGCTCGACCTGATCGAGCCGGTCGAGCGTCACGTGATCGTGCCGTTCACCGCGCTGCTGGCCGACATCAGCGTCTGGCTGATCCAGCTGTTCGACGCCGACGCCACCGCCACCGGCAACATCATCCGCAGCGCGTCCAACGGCTTCGCGATCAGCATCGAGCGCGGCTGCAACGGTCTGGAGGCGGTCATCATCCTGGTTTCGGCGATCATCGCGTTCCCGGCGCCGTGGCGCTACCGGCTGATCGGCATCGGCCTGGGCTTCCTGGCGATCCAGGCGGTCAATCTGGTCCGCATCATCAGCCTGTTCTACCTCGGGCAGTGGAGCCAGCTGTGGTTCGAGTGGTTCCACCTGTATCTGTGGCAGGCGTTGATCGTGCTCGACGCGCTGGTCGTGTTCCTGGTCTGGCTGCGCTACATGCCGCGTTCGCGCCGTCCGGCACCCGCGGCCGCCGCCGCATAGCGAACGCGTCCGGCTTCGGGCCGCGGCGAGGGCGGCGCCCGCAATGATGCGCAGCGGCGCCGGCGACGGCCGGACCACGCCGATGCCGGGATTGACTGGCGCCGTCCGGCATGGTCGAGTGGTACGCCTCGGAGCGATGGACGTCCTCAACGCATGACCGATCCCACTCGCAGCCCGCGCCCGTCGACGGGCGGTCCTTCATCGATCAAGCGCGATATCGTCGTCGGCGTGCTCGAGGACGATCCGGACCAGGCCGCGCTGGTCGCCCACTGGCTGCAGGAAGCCGGCTACGCGGTGCGGCTGTTCGGCAATGCGACCGAGTACCGGCGCAAGCACGGATCGGCCGGCATCGACCTGCTGCTGCTGGACTGGATGCTGCCGGATGCGACCGGCATCGAGGTCGTCGAATGGCTGCGCGTCTCGATCCACGCCGAGCTGCCGGTGATCTTCCTGACCGCCCGCGCCGCCGAAGAGGATCTGGTCAGGGGGTTCGCGAGCGGCGGCGACGATTACGTGATCAAGCCGCCGAAGCGGCTGGAGCTGCTGGCGCGCGTCGCCGCGGCGCTGCGCAGGGGCGGTGTCGGCTCGGAGGCCGACGCGGCCGAGCGCATCGACAATCCGCCTTACCTGATCGATCTCAAGCGCCGCAAGGCCTGTCTGGACGGGCGCGACATCGACCTGACCCAGCGCGAGTTCGACCTGGCGGCGTTCCTGTTCCGCCGGCTCGGGCGCATCGTCAGCCGCGACGCGCTCCTCGAGAACGTCTGGAACATGAGCGCTCAGGTCTCCACGCGCACCGTCGACACGCACGTGAGCCGTCTGCGCAAGAAGCTCGAACTCGGCGGCGAGCACGGCTGGCGGCTGACCGCGATCTATCAGCACGGCTACCGGCTCGAGCGCACCTGAGGCCGCCGTCGCGACCGGTCTCGGCTTGCACCGGGGCGCCGTTGGTCCCACCATAGCCGCATGAATACCGTCGTTCCCTTCAAAGCCCGCGGCATCCGCGCGGCGCTGCGCGAAGGGCTGGAGAACCGCATCCCGATGCGCTTCCAGCGCGAGCGCATCCATCCCGGCGTGATCCACGGCTTCGTCGTCGGCCTGTCGCGCGAGTTCTGCCTGATCGCCGAGATCGGCGACGCCCTGCGCTTCGACGGCTATCTGGCCATCGCGATCACCGACCTCAGCCTCGTCGAGAACGACCCCGCGGCCGAGTTCGTGCTCAAGGCGCTCGCGCTGCGCGGCGAGCAGCTGAGCGTTCCGGACGGCTTCAAGCTCGACGACTGGGTCGGCATCGCCCGGTCGGCCGCCGCCTGCGCACCGCTGCTGTCGATCAACATGGTCGAGGACGACGAGGGCGAGATCAGCTACGTCGGCCAGCTCGTCGACGTGGAGTCCGATGCGCTGGTGCTGCGCGAGATCGACCCGAACGCGAGCTGGTACCCCGACACCGGCGCCTACGAATTCGAGGCGATCGGCTCGATCGGCTTTGGCAGCGGCTACCTCGAAGCGCTCTGGCAGGTCGCCGGCACGCCGGCCGATCCGCTGACGCCGCGCGCGCCGGCGTCCGATTCGCTGCACTGAGCGGGCATCCCGGGTGCGGCATTTGCGCGCAGGCAGCGGCCTGATGCGCGATGCCGGCGCGGATCGGCCGCAGCGGGGCCGGTCCGGCTGCGGATAGGCGCCCGGGCCGTCCGGCCGGGACGGCGTTTGCGGTTGCGACCGAAGCTGCGCAAAGGCTAAAATCTTCAGGCTTTGGTGGGGCGCGTTTGCCTGCCGCCGCAGCCGTTTCCACGTACGCTTCCGATCAGGTGCCGCCGTGCGCAATTCCATCGCCTTCGGTTGGCGGGTGGCGGTTCGCACCACGCTGGTCCAGATCGGCGCGACCGTCGTGGCGGCGCTGTGCGCGCTCGGGTGGGGCGCTCCAACGGCATCGGCGGTGCTGGTCGGCGGGATCATCATCGCATCGGGATACTGGCTGTCGGCGAGGCGGGCATTCGGCGGGCGCGTGATGGCGCCGACCGCTGCGCTCGGTGCGGTCGTGCTCGGCCAGGTCATCAAATGGGTCTGGATCGGTCTGGCACTGTTGGTCGCGATCGGATCGGGCCTGTTCCCGCCGCTGGGCGTGCTGATCGGCGTACTCGTCGCATTGGTGTCCCAATTGGGTGGTCTGCTTTTCAGACATTGACGGTTTTACGGAGTCGACGTGGCCAGCGAAGCGCAATCGGGCGGTCTGAACGAGTACATCGGACACCATCTGACCCACAACGTGGTCGAGATCGGCTCCGGCTTCAACCTCGATACCTGGCTGGTGTCGCTGGTGCTCGGCCTGCTGTTCCTGCTGTGGTTCGGCCTCGCCGCGCGCAAGGCGACCTCGGGCGTGCCGTCCAAGGGTCAGGCCTTCGTCGAGATCATCCTCGAATTCATCGACGGCCAGGTCCGCGACACGTTCCACGGCGACCGCCGCTCGGTCACGCCGCTGGCGCTGACGATCTTCATCTGGATCGTCTTCATGAACACGATGGACCTGCTGCCGCTCGATCTGCCGGGCTGGCTGGTCCACACCACGGCCGGCGCCGAAGTCGCGCATCACACCTATTTCCGTCTGGTCCCGACCGCCGACATGAACACCACGTTCGCGCTGTCGGTGTCGGTGTTCTTCATCCTGATCGGCCATGCGCTGGCGGCCAAGGGCGGCCTGGGCTTCGGCAAGGAGCTGCTGACCGCGCCGTTCCACGCGCACGGCTTCATGGCGATCGTGCTGGCGCCGGTCAACCTCGCGATGAACATCATCGAGTGGCTGGTCAAACCGATCTCGCTGGCGATGCGACTGTTCGGCAACATGTACGGCGGCGAGCTCGTCTTCATGCTGATCGCCGGCCTGCTCGGCAGCTGGATCTCGTTCGGCCCCGGCGTGCTCGCCAATGCGGCCTGGGCGATCTTCCACATCCTGATCATCCTGCTGCAGGCCTACATCTTCATGATCCTGACGGTCGTCTACATCGCAGGCGCCCGCGAAGGCCATTGACGGCCGGTCCATCGCTTCCCCCGAGTCATCCTTTCCTCTTCACCTTCACCTGCCATACCCGGAGAACATCATGGAATTCATCGCACAAGTTCAGAGCCTGACCGCGATCGCCATCGGCATCATCATCGGCCTGGGCGCCCTCGGTGCCTGCTTGGGCATTGCCATCATGGGTTCGAAGTTCCTCGAGTCGGCAGCTCGCCAGCCGGAGCTGGTGCCGATGCTGCAGGGCCGCATGTTTCTGCTCGCCGGCCTGATCGACGCGGCGTTCATCATCGGTCTGGCGGTCGCGCTGTTCTTCGCGGTCTCCAACCCGCTGATCGGCGCGATCACCTCGCGCCTGTAAGTCGATCCTGGCCGCGCCCCAGGGCGCGGCCAACCGGTCGCCGGTCCTCCAGCGAGGACCGGCGTCGCCCCTACGTCGAGGACCCGTCATGAATCTCAACATGACATTCTTCGGTCAGATCCTTTCATTCGCGATCCTCGTCTGGTTCACGATGAAGTTCATCTGGCCACCGCTCAACGCGGCGCTCGAAGAACGCCAGAAGAAGATCGCCGAAGGCCTGGCCGCCGCCGATCGTGCGCGCAAGGAACTGGCCGACGCCGACGCCCGCGTCGCCGAGGAGATCAAGTCCGCGCGCGTCGAAGCCGGCGCGATCATCGAGCGTGCCCATCAGCAGGCCACGGCGATCGTCGAGAAGGCCAAGCAGGACGCGATCGTCGAAGCGACCAAGCAGAAGGCGGTCGCCGCGGCCGAGATCGAGTCGATGGCGCACAAGGCCCGCGAGGAACTGCGCGGCAAGGTCGCGTCGCTGGCGGTCGCCGGCGCCGAGAAGATTCTCCACCGCGAAATCGATGCCGGCGCCCACAAGGCGCTGATCGACGAGCTCGTCGCCGAGATCTGATTCCATGTCCAGTGCACTGACCCTGGCCCGACCCTACGCGCGCGCGGCGTTCGAGCTGGCGCGCGACGGCAGCGCCCTCGGCGACTGGGCCCGGCGCCTGGGCTTCGCCGCGCAGGTGGCGGCCGATCCGCGCGTCGTGGCCCTGCTCGGCGATCCGCGCATCGGCCAGGAGGACTTCGTCGCGCTGTTCCTGCCCGACGGCGAGCCGGCCGATTCGGCGTTCGCGGGCTTCCTGCGGCTGCTGGTCGAGAACGGCCGTCTGGCCGTGCTGCCGGAGATCGGTGCGCTGTTCGAAGCGCTCAAGCACGAGGCCGAGCGCGTCCTCAAGGTGCGCGTGCGCGCTGCGGCGCCGATCGCCGCGGGCGAGGCCGACAAGCTCAAGGACGCGCTCAAGCGCCGTTTCGGGCGCGATATCGAGCTCGAGCAGGCGATCGATCCGGCGATCCTCGGCGGCGCGGTGATCGATGCCGGCGACGTGGTGATCGACGGTTCCGTGCGCGGACGCCTCGCCCGCCTCGAACAGGCACTGACCCACTAATCGAACTTGCAGGCGGACGATACGCCCGCCCCATACGGAAACGACCATGGCTACCCAGATCAACCCGTCGGAAATCAGCGAGCTCATCAAGAGCCGCATCGAGAAGTTCAAGCTCGGCGCCGAAGCGCGCAACGAAGGCACGCTGACCAGCGTGTCCGACGGCATCGTGCGCGTGCACGGCCTGAACGACGTGATGTCGGGCGAGATGATCGAGCTGCCGGGCAACACGTTCGCGCTGGCGCTGAACCTCGAGCGCGACTCGGTCGGCGCGGTCGTGCTCGGCGACTACGAGCACCTGCGCGAAGGCGACACCGCCAAGACCACCGGCCGCATCCTCGAAGTGCCGGTCGGCCGGGAGCTGCTCGGCCGCGTCGTCGACGCGCTCGGCAATCCGATCGACGGCAAGGGTCCGATCAACGCCACGCAGACCTCGGCGATCGAGAAGGTCGCGCCGGGCGTGATCTGGCGCAAGTCGGTCGACCAGCCGGTGCAGACCGGCTACAAGTCGGTCGATTCGATGATCCCGGTCGGCCGCGGCCAGCGCGAGCTGATCATCGGCGACCGCCAGACCGGCAAGACCGCCCTGGCCGTCGACGCGATCATCAACCAGAAGGGTTCGGGCATCAAATGCATCTACGTCGCGATCGGCCAGAAGCAGAGCTCGATCGCCAACGTGGTGCGCAAGCTCGAGGAGCACGGTGCGCTCGATCACACGATCATCGTCGCCGCCTCGGCGTCCGAATCGGCCGCGATGCAGTACATCGCGCCGTACTCGGGCTGCGCGATGGGCGAGTACTTCCGTGACATCGGCGAAGACGCGCTGATCGTCTACGACGACCTGACCAAGCAGGCCTGGGCCTACCGCCAGATCTCGCTGCTGCTGCGCCGTCCGCCGGGCCGCGAGGCCTATCCGGGCGACGTGTTCTATCTGCACTCGCGTCTGCTCGAGCGCGCCGCGCGCGTCTCGGAGGAATACGTCGAGAAGCACACCAACGGCGCCGTCAAGGGCCAGACCGGTTCGCTGACCGCGCTGCCGATCATCGAGACCCAGGCCGGCGACGTCTCGGCATTCGTGCCGACCAACGTGATCTCGATCACCGACGGCCAGATCTTCCTCGAGACCGACCTGTTCAACGCCGGCATCCGTCCGGCCGTGAACGCCGGCGTGTCGGTGTCGCGCGTCGGCGGCGCGGCCCAGACCAAGATCGTCAAGAAGCTGTCGGGCGGCGTGAAGCTCGCGCTCGCGCAGTTCCGCGAGCTCGCCGCGTTCGCGCAGTTCGCCTCGGACCTCGACGCGGCCACCCGCGCCCAGCTCGAGCGCGGCCAGCGCGTGACCGAGCTGATGAAGCAGAAGCAGTACGCGCCGCTGTCGATCGCCGAGCTCGCACTGTCGGTCTACGCGGCCGAGAAGGGCTACCTCGACGATCTGAAGGTCGCCGAGATCCTGCCGTTCGAGAAGGCGCTGCATGCGCACTTCCACGCCAACTACGGCGATCTGATGACCAAGATCGTCCAGACCGGCGACTGGAACGGCGACTTCGAGGCCAGCTTCAAGAAGGGCATCGAAGAGTTCAAGAAGACGGGCAGCTGGTGATCGCGCGCTCGCGCGCGCATCGATCCAACGCACATCGAACGTTCTGAGAGGTAGACGTGGCCGGCGGACGCGAAATCAAAACCAAGATCAAGAGCGTGCAGAACACCCGCAAGGTGACGCGCGCGCTGGAGATGGTCTCGGCCTCGAAGATCCGCAAGGCGCAGGATCTGATGAAGGCCTCGCGCCCGTACGCGCGACTGATGCGGACCCTGGTCGGCCACATCGCCCAGGCCAACGTCGACTATCGCCACCCGTTCATGGTCGAGCGCGGTGAGATCAAGCGGGTCGGCTACATCATCGTCTCGAGCGATCGCGGCCTGGCCGGCGGCCTCAACTCGAACATGTTCCGCCGCGTGCTGGCGGACCTGCGCGAATGGGAGAGCAAGGGCGTCGCGGTCGACGTGGTGTGCATCGGCAACAAGGCGCTGGCGTTCTTCCGCCGCCTCAAGGTCAACATGGTCGGCAGCGTGACGCATCTGGGCGAGAAGCCGCAGATCGCCGACCTGATCGGCGTGATCAAGGTCATGCTCGACGCCTACACCGAGGGCCGTGTCGACCGTCTCAACCTGGTCTACAGCAACTTCGTCAACACGATGACGCAGCGCGCGGTGATCGACCAGCTGCTGCCGCTGCCGCCGTCGGACGATCTGTCGGCCAAGCACCAGTGGGACTACATCTACGAGCCCGACGCGCCGACCGTGCTCGACCACGTCATGGTCCGCTACGTCGAGTCGCTGGTCTATCAGGCGGTGCTCGAGAACCTCGCCAGCGAGCATGCCGCGCGCATGGTCGCGATGAAGAGCGCCTCGGACAACGCGACCAAGGCGATCGGCTCGCTGACGCTGGTCTACAACAAGGCGCGCCAGGCCGCGATCACCCAGGAGATCTCGGAGATCGTCGGCGGCGCCGCGGCGGTCTGAGTGCGATCGTCCTGATCGCGAGAATCAAGAAGCGGCCATCCGTGGCCGCACCATTCGACAACAGCACGGCTTCGGCCGGGCTACGACAAGTTTGAAAGAGTCATTCGGAGCGAAGTCATGAGCCAGGGCAAAGTCGTACAAATCATCGGCGCCGTCATCGACGTCGAATTCCCGCGCGATGCCGTGCCGAAGGTGTACGACGCGCTCAAGGTGGAAGGCACGGCGATCACGCTCGAGGTCCAGCAGCAGCTCGGCGACGGCGTCGTCCGCACGATCGCGCTGGGTTCGACCGACGGCCTCAAGCGCGGCCTGATCGCGACCAACACCGGCGAAGGCATCAAGGTGCCGGTCGGCAAGGCGACGCTCGGCCGCATCATGGACGTGCTCGGCAACCCGATCGACGAGGCCGGCCCGATCGGCGAGCAGGAGCAGTGGGTGATCCACCGCCCGTCGCCGTCCTACGACGAGCAGGCCGCGGCCAACGAGCTGCTCGAGACCGGCATCAAGGTCATCGACCTGGTCTGCCCGTTCGCGAAGGGCGGCAAGGTCGGCCTGTTCGGCGGCGCCGGCGTCGGCAAGACCGTCAACATGATGGAACTGATCAACAACATCGCCAAGCAGCACTCGGGTCTGTCGGTGTTCGCCGGCGTCGGCGAGCGCACCCGCGAGGGCAACGACTTCTACCACGAGATGAAGGACTCCAACGTCCTCGACAAGGTGGCGATGGTCTACGGCCAGATGAACGAGCCGCCGGGCAACCGCCTGCGCGTCGCGCTGACCGGCCTGACGATGGCCGAGTACTTCCGCGACGAGAAGGACGCGTCGGGCAAGGGCAAGGACGTGCTGCTGTTCGTCGACAACATCTACCGCTACACGCTGGCCGGTACCGAGGTCTCCGCGCTGCTCGGCCGCATGCCGTCGGCGGTGGGCTACCAGCCGACGCTGGCCGAGGAGATGGGCGTGCTGCAGGAGCGCATCACCTCGACCAAGACCGGTTCGATCACGTCGATCCAGGCCGTCTACGTGCCGGCCGACGACCTGACCGACCCGTCGCCGGCGACGACGTTCGCGCATCTGGACTCGACCGTGACGCTGTCGCGCAACATCGCCTCGCTCGGCATCTATCCGGCGGTCGATCCGCTCGATTCGACCAGCCGCCAGCTCGACCCGAACGTCATCGGCCACGAGCACTACGACGTGGCCCGCCGGGTGCAGGGCACGCTGCAGCGCTACAAGGAGCTCAAGGACATCATCGCGATCCTCGGCATGGACGAGCTGTCCGAAGAGGACAAGCAGACCGTCTACCGCGCACGCAAGTGCGAGCGCTTCTTCTCGCAGCCGTTCCACGTCGCCGAGGTGTTCACCGGTTCGCCTGGCAAGTACGTTACGCTGAAGGAGACGATCCGCGGCTTCAAGATGATCATCGACGGTGAAGTGGACCACCTGCCGGAGCAGGCGTTCTACATGGTCGGCGGCATCGACGAGGCGATCGCGAAGGCCAACGAGATGGCGAAGAAGGCCGCCTGAGGCGGGGAGGCGACATGAGCACGATTCGCTGCGAAATCGTCAGTGCCGAGAGCGAGATCTTCGCCGGCGACGCGACCCTGGTCGTGGCGTCCGGGGAGATGGGCGAGCTCGGCATCGCGCCGCGGCACGCGCCGTTGATCACGCGTCTGCGTCCGGGCCAGGTCCGGGTGCAGCGCGAGAACGGCGAGGAGCAGTTCTTCTACGTATCCGGCGGCATCCTCGAGGTGCAGCCGGAACTGGTGACGATCCTGGCCGACACGGCCGCCCGCGCCGCCGACCTCGACGAGGCGGCCGCGCGCAAGGCCAAGGAAGAGGCCGAGCGGGCGCTGGCCGACCGCAACGGCGCGATGGAGATCGCCGAGGCGCAGGCCCAGCTCGCCCAGGCGGTGGCCCAGCTGCAGGCGCTCGAGCAGCTGCGGCGCAGCCTCAGGCACTGATCGATCACCGACGATGTTCCCTGCGACCACAGGGTGGCAAACGACAACGCCGGCCTCGTGCCGGCGTTGTCGTATCCGCGGTGCCGGTACCGGCCGCCGCCGGATCGCGAGCCTCGCGCTCGCGCTGTCGCTGGCGGCGTGCCGCAGCGTCCCGACGCAGGTTCCGCCGCCGCCGCCGTCCGGCGAGGTCGACGCGCAGCCGATCGTGGCCGCATCGGCCGAGCGCTACGAAGTCGCCGAAGGCGCCACCTATGCGCAGCCGCAGGCCTCGGCCGACAATGCGCTGCCGGTCTATCCGGCCGAGCTGCTCGCGCAGCGCCTCGCGCCGCGCATCGTGCGCGTACGGCTGATCGTCGACGCGCAGGGCCGGGTCGCCGAGGTCCGTTCGCTCGATCCGGAGGCGTCCGGCGATGCGTTCCTGGACGCCGCGCGCGCCGCCTGCGCGGGCTGGCGCTTCAGTCCGCTGACCGAGACGCGCGCGGTCGAACAGCGGCGGCGCCTGCCCGACGGCGACGTCGAGATCGAATACGTACCGCAATCGCGCACCTTGCCGTTCCACCTCGATTACCGGTTCGCGTTCCGGCAGGTCGATGGCCGCCCGGTCGTCGACGCCGGTGCCGCGCCGGACGCCGCCGAGGCGTCGTCCCCGCCGACGGCGGTGGCGGCGCCCGATTTGCGGTAACGTCGCCGATCGCATGCGCCGGCGTCCGCCCGGCGCCTTCTTCCCCGAGGGATTCCAGCAAAGGCCTGCCATGTCCGAGAACGAAGCCCCGCTGCACGTCGTGATCCTCGCCGCCGGCGAGGGCAAGCGCATGAAATCCGCGCGCGCCAAGGTGCTGATGCCGCTGGCCGGCCGGTCGATGCTCGCCCACGTGCTCGATTCGGCGCGCGCGCTGCAGCCGGCGCGCATCCACGTCGTCTACGGCCACCTCGGCGACCAGGTACGCGCGCACACGACCGACCTCGGTGACCTGACCTGGGTCCAGCAGGCCGAGCAGCGCGGCACCGGCCATGCGGTGCAGCTGGCGATGCCGGGCGTGCCCGAGGACGCACGCGTGCTGGTGCTGTACGGCGACGTGCCGCTGATCGGCGTCGACACGCTGCGCAAGCTGCTGGCGATCCGCGCGCCGCTGGCCGCGCTGGTGACCCAGCTCGACAACCCGTACGGCTACGGCCGCGTCGTGCGCGACGGCATCGGCCGCGTGCGCGCGATCATCGAAGAGAAGGACTGCACGCCCGACCAGCGCGCGATCACCTGGGTCAACAGCGGCATCCTGGCAGCCGACGCGCGCCGGCTGCGCGTGTGGATCAACAATCTGACCGACGCCAACGCGCAGCGCGAGTACTACCTGACCGACGTCTACGCGCAGGCCAACGACGAGGGACAGCCGGCCGAGGCGAGCCTGTGCCTCAACCCGCAGGAGGTGTTCGGCGCCAACGATCCCTGGCAGCTGGCCGCGCTGGAGCGGCTCTACCAGCGGCTGCGCGCGACCGAGCTGGCCGCACGCGGCGTGCGCTTCGCCGATCCGGTGCGCTTCGACGTGCGCGGCGACGTGCGCGTCGGCCGCGACGTCGAGATCGACATCGACGTGATCCTCGAAGGCCAGGTCGAGCTCGACGACGGCGTGCGCATCGGCCCGTTCTGCCGCATCAAGGACTCGCATCTGGCGGCCGGCACCGAGGTGCGCGCGCATTGCGACCTCGACGGCGTCGTCACGCTCGGACCGTGCACGATCGGCCCGTTCGCGCGGCTGCGCCCGGGCACCGAGCTGGCCGAAGGCGCCCACGTCGGCAACTTCGTCGAGACCAAGAAGGCGCGCATCGGCGCCGGCTCCAAGGCCAATCACCTGAGCTATCTCGGCGACGCCGAGGTCGGCGCCGGCGTCAACATCGGCGCCGGCACGATCACCTGCAACTACGACGGCGTCAACAAGTCGACGACGCGGATCGAGGATGGCGCGTTCATCGGCTCGAACACCGCCCTGGTCGCGCCGGTCACGGTCGGCAAGGACGCGACGATCGGCGCCGGCTCGGTCATCAGCAAGGAAGCTCCGGCCGGTGCGCTGACGATCGCGCGCGCGCGCCAGGCCACCGTGCCGGGCTGGAAGCGGCCGGGCAAGAAGCCGGCCTGACGCGCCGCAGGCGTCAGATCAGCGTCACGCCGGCCGGCGGCTCGATCGGTCCGACCGTCTGCCAGAACCACAGCGCGTCACCGGCCGGATCGATCACCGAGAACGTGCGGTCGCCCCACCACTGCGTCGCCGGTGGTTCGGCGACCGCGACGCCGCGCGCGACGAGCTCGGCATGGTACGCGTCGACGTCGCCGACCTCGATGTAGATCGACAGCGGGCCCTGCGTCGTGCCGGCATCCTCCGGACGCGACAGCATCAGCATCGCGCCCTCGCGCTGCACGATCGCGAAGTCGAGCCCGCCGTCCTTGCCGACGACGCCCATCAGCGACTCGAAGCCGAGCGCCTCGAGATAGAACAGGCGCGTCGCGTCGACGGACTCGACGTAGCGCAGCGGCATCACGGAACGGGGGCGCGGTTCGGTCACGGGTGAACTCCTGGCGTTGTGGGGGCGGCCAGTATCGGCCGATACTGCGCGCCGTTTCATCTACTTCCAGGAGTAGAAACGTGCCGGATCGAAGCGGGGTGCCGATCACACGTGGCAAGAAGGTCGAACGCGAAGCATCCGTCGGCCACGAGGCGGGCAGATCGCGCCGCGCGCCGGGCCGCGACGCGCTGCCCGGTCAGCGCGCGGCCGGCATCGTGTGGTCGGATTTCGCGCTGCTCGAGGACGCCGGCCTCGGCAGTTACGAGAAGCGCGCGCTGGTCACGCTGGCCGTGCACGGCGTCGCCGACGCGGCCACGCTGTGCCGCGACGGCGACATTCCGACCTCGAAGATCTACGCGGCGATGGAGTCGCTCGGCCGCGACGGCCTGGTCGACATCCGCCGTTCGCGTCCGCGCCTGTATCAGGCGCTGCCGGCCGATCTGCTGGTCGACCGGCTGGCCGCCCAGGTTCGCGAGCGCGCCGAACAGGCGGTGCGGCGCATCGACGGCCTGCGCGACGCACTGGCGCGCCTGCCACACCGGCTCGCCGGCGGCGAGCGCCGCGCCGACATGGCATTGGGCAGCCAGAGCCACGTCAAGCGCCACGTCAGCCGTCTCGCCGCCGCGCGCCGGCGCGTGCTGTCGTACCTGGAGCCGGGCGATCTGCGCGCGATCGAGCAGGTCCGCGAGACCGGCTTCGACGTGCTGCGGCTGATCGCCGGCAGCCGGCGCCGTACCGGTTTCGAGCATCGCGTGATGATCGGCTTCGGCCGCCGCGACGGCGCCGCGGTGCGCCGCTTCCTGCGCGCGCACGCCGACGTGCTGCCCGAGCCGGCCGAGCTTCGCTACTGCGCCGAGATCGGCCATCCGTTCCATCTGATCGACGAGGAGCAGGTCGTGCTCGCGGTCGATCATCCGTTCGCCGGCGACGGACGCCTGGCCTCGCTGCTGGTGCACGATCAGGGCCTCGCCGGTCAGCTCGCCGGCGGCTTCGAGGCGCTGTGGGCGCGTGCGCTGCCGGACCTCGCGCAGATCCGCGCGTGGCCGACGTCGGGACCGCGCGGCGACTGAGCGCGGCACGCGGCGCGGCCGGTCGGACCGGTCCGTACGAGGCGCCGTCGACGCGGGGCCGACGATGTGGCGCTGCCGCGGACACCCGAGCGGCTGCGCGGACGCGCCCGCGCCGCGCCGGCCGCCCCGGGCACGCTCAGGCCGCCCGGGTCCGCACGGCGCGCCGCTCGCGCACCGCGGCGGCGAGCCGCTCGAGCACGCGCACCGAGGCGTCCCAGCCGAGACAGCCGTCGGTGATGCTTCTGCCGTAGGTCGGCGTGTGCCCGGCGACCCGATCCTCGCGGCCGCCGACCAGGTGGCTCTCGATCATCGCGCCGACGATGCGCGTCTGGCCGGTCTCGATCTGCCGCGCGACGTCGTCGATCACGAACGGCTGCCGCTCCGGATCCTTGCCGCTGTTGGCGTGACTGGCGTCGATCATCAGCCGCGCCGGCAGACCGGCGCGCTGCAGCAGGCCGGCCGCGGCCTCGACGCTGGCCGCGTCGTAGTTGGGCATGCGGCCGCCGCGCAGGATCACGTGGCAGTCGCGATTGCCGTGCGTCGTGACGATCGCGCTGCGTCCCTGCTTGGTGACCGACAGGAAATGGTGCGGATGCGCGGCCGCGCCGACGGCATCGACCGCGATCTTGACGTCGCCGTCGGTGCCGTTCTTGAAGCCGACCGGGCACGACAGGCCGGAGGCGAGCTCGCGATGGACCTGGCTCTCGGTCGTGCGCGCGCCGATCGCGCCCCAGGCGACCAGATCGGCCAGGTACTGCGGCGAGATCACGTCGAGAAACTCCACGCCGGTCGGCAGGCCGATGCGGTTGATCTCGCGCAGCAAACCGCGCGCGATGCGCAATCCCTTGTTGATGTCGAAACGGCCGTCCAGATCCGGATCGTTGATCAGGCCCTTCCAGCCGATCGTGGTGCGCGGCTTCTCGAAATAGACGCGCATGACCAGCTCGAGCGCGTCGCCGAGCATCTCGCGCAGCGGCCGCAGCCGGCTCGCATAGTCGAGCGCGGCGTCGGGGTCGTGGATCGAGCAGGGACCGATCACGACCGCGAGGCGGTCGTCGCGGCCGTCGAGGATCGCGTGCAGCGCGGCGCGTGCGCCGGCGACGGTGGCCGACGCGGCGGCGTCGCACGGCAGCTCGTCGAGCAGCGCCGCCGGCGTCAGCAGCGGTCGTATCGATTGGATGCGAAGGTCGTCGGTCTGCGGTGCCATCGGGGTTTCTCGGGAAGCGGCGGGGGAAAAAAGCGGGCAACAAAAAAGCCGCCAGGTTCGCTGGCGGCTTTCGGGATGCGTCTTCGAGGGGATGCCTCAGGTCGAACGCGCTCCTTCCTCCGCCGGTGGCATCGGAAAGGCGTCATACCAAAAGAAGGCGATGGCGTTGCGCGTCTGCATGGCGGCCATTGATAGCACGCCGGCGGCCGTCTGCAAAGCGGCGATGTCCGGCTCGCGCGATCGTGCCGGCATCGATGCATCGGCATGCCTGCCGGTGCTGCGGCCGCGGGCTACGCGTTCGGCGGCGCGATCGACGCGGCCCATACCGGACGACCGTGCAGCGGCAGGTCGCGTAGCGGCGACATGATGCGAGGCGCCGATCGGATGCGAGCGCGACGGATACCAAAGATCCGTTGCGGTGGCATGCCATCGTTCGAAGCGCGCCGCAAGAAGTACTGCGCGGTTGCGCGATCCCGTCCTCGCGCGCGCGTCAGTCCTCGCGCGTCACGCGCAGCACTTCCTCGGTCGAGGTCACGCCGGCCACGCATTTGCGCCAGCCGTCCTCGAGGATCGATGCGCTGCGGCTGCGCGCATGGCGCTCGATCTCGGCTTCCGAGGCGCCTTCGTGGATCAGCCGGCGCAGCGTGTCGTCGACCGGCACCAGCTCGTAGATGCTGGTGCGGCCCTTGTAGCCGGCGTGGCGGCTGTCGAGTCCGGCGCGCGGGCGGTACAGCGTGACGACGCTGTCGGCCGGCTGGCCGAACGCGGCCAGCTCGACCGGCGTGGCCTGATACGGCTCGCGCTCGGCCGGGTCGAGCGTGCGCACGAGCCGCTGCGCGATCACCGCGACCAGGCTCGAGGCGAGCAGGAACGGCTCGACGCCCATGTCGCGCAGCCGCGCGATCGCGCCGACCGCCGAATTGGTGTGCAGCGTCGACAGCACCAGGTGACCGGTCAGCGAGGCCTGCACGGCGATCTCGGCGGTCTCCAGGTCGCGGATCTCGCCGACCATGACGACGTCCGGATCCTGACGCAGGATCGCGCGCAGCCCGCGCGCGAAGGTCATGTCGACGCGTGCGTTGACCTGGGTCTGGCCGACACCGTCGATGTAGTACTCGATCGGGTCCTCGACCGTCATGATGTTGCGCGAGCTGTCGTTGAGCTTGAGCAGCGCGCCGTACAGCGTCGTGGTCTTGCCCGAACCGGTCGGGCCGGTCACCAGCACGATGCCGTGCGGCCGCGCGATCAGGTCCTCCAGCTTGCGGCGTCCGGCCTCGTCCATGCCGAGCTGGGCCAGGTCGAGCTTGCCGGCCTGCTTGTCGAGCAGGCGCAGCACGACGCGCTCGCCGCGGCCGGCCGGAATCGTCGACACGCGCACGTCGACCGGGCGGCCGGCGATGCGCAGGCCGATGCGGCCGTCCTGCGGCAGACGCTTCTCGGCGATGTCCAGGCGCGCCATGACCTTGATGCGGCTGACCACGGCGGCCGCGATCGCCTTCTGCGGCGCCAGCACCTCGCGCAGCACGCCGTCGATGCGGAAGCGCACGACGAGGCGGTTCTCGTACGGCTCGATGTGGATGTCCGAGGCGCCTTCCTTGACCGCCTCGGTCAGCAGCGCGTTGATCAGCCGGATGATCGGCGCGTCGTCGTCGCTTTCGAGCAGGTCCTCCGGTTCCGGCAGATCGTCGGCCAGCGCCTTGAGGTCGGCGGTGTCGTCGAGGTCCGAGACCATCGTGCGCGCGTCGTCGCCCTGTTCGTAGAGCGTGCGCAGCAGCCGCTCGAACGCGTCGGGCGCGTGCGTCGTCAGCTTCAGCGGGGCGCCCAGATGGCGGCGCAGCTCGGCGAGCACCTCGGCGCACACGCCGGGGCGGCATGCGATCTCGGCGGTGCCCTCGCTCCAGCCGGTCAGCGTCGCGCCGTGGCGGCGCGCATAGCCGAAGCCCGGCCGTGCCGGCGGCGCCTGGTTCACCGGCGCTCTCCGCGCCGCGGCGGCTGCGCCGGCTCGAGCGAGGGCGTCTGCAGGAAATCGTGCACCTCCGGCAGCAGCGGACGGCGCTCGCGCGGCGTCAGCGCCTGGCGGTCGCTGCGCATCTGCAGCTGTTCGGTGCGCATGTAGTTGTACTTCTCGCTCGACACCGAGGCCTCGACCGCCGCATCGCGCAGGATCTGCGGGCGCAGGAACACCATCAGGTCGCGCTTGTCGCTGCGGTTGGAGCGGTACCGGAACAGGTTGCCGATCAGCGGGATGTCGCCGAGCGCCGGCACCTTCGAGGTCGAGTCGGTGACGTTGTTGTCGATCAGACCGCCGAGCACCAGCATCGAACGATCCTCGATCAGTGCGGTCGTCGTCAGTTCGCGCTTGTTGGTGATCAGGTCGACCGCGCCGGAGACCGGCTGCGCGAGCGAGGAGACTTCCTGATGGATGCTGAGCCGGACCGAATTGCCCTCGTTGATCTGCGGCGTCACCTTGAGGACGATGCCGACGTCCTTGCGCTCGATCGTCTGGAACGGATTGGTCGGCAGGTTGGCGCCGCCGGTGGTCGAGGTGTTGGTGTACTGGCCGGTCAGGAACGGCACTTCCTGCGCGACCTTGATCTCGGCCTCTTCGTTGTCGAGCGTCAGGATCGACGGCGTCGACAGGATGTTGTTCTTGCCGTCGCCGCGCAGCGCGCGGACCAGCGCGCCGAGGTTCAGGATCTCCTCGCCGCCGAGGCTGACCGTGCCGTCGACGTAGCCGAGCGACAGGCCGCCCGCGCCGGCGAGGCCGAGCGGATTGGTCGCCAGCCCGATCAGGCTCGAGGTGCCGTTGGGGCCGCCGAAGTTGGTGCCGCCGATGACGCCCTGGCCGATCGAGCCGTCGTCGCGCTGCGGCGCGGTGAACCACTGCACGCCGATCTCGCTGGCGGTCGAGTCGGCGACTTCGGCGATGACCGCCTCGATCAGCACCTGCGCGCGGCGCACGTCGAGCTGGCGCACGACCGAGGCGAGCGAGCGGAAGATCGCCGGCGGTGCGCTGATCACCAGCGCATTGGTCTGGTCGTGCGCCTGGATCGTCGCCGGCGACGCGCCGGCACCGAACGCGCCGGCCTCGCCCTCGCGCGGCTGCGGCGGCGCGACGCCGCTGAGCGTCGCGGCGACCTTTTCGAGGATCGGCACCAGGTCCTTGGCGGTCGCGTAGCGCAGATAGACCACCTGGGTGTCGCCGCCGCTCTCGATCGGCGTGTCCAGATGCGCGATCAGCGCGCGCAGGCGCAGCCGCGTGCTCTTGGCACCGGACAGCAGTACCGAGTTGGTGCGCGTGTCGGCGAACACGCGCGCGGCCTCGCCGTTGGCCTGCGCGTTCTTGTCGTCGGCGAGCAGGGTCAGCGTGCGCGCGAGCTCGGACGCGTTGGCGTGGCCGAGCGGGATGACCTCGACCTCGGCATCGGAGACGGTGTCGATGCGCTGCACCAGCGCGACCAGCCGCTGCACGTTGCCGGCGCGGTCGGACACGACCAGCGCATTGGACGAGGCGTGCGGGATCACCTGCGCGCCCGGCGACATCAGCGGCTTGAGCACGCCGCTGAGCTCGTTGGCCGAGACGTGGCGCACCGGCACCACCTGGGTGACCAGTTCGTCGGCGCTGCCGCTGCGCGTCGCCGCCGGCGTGGCGTCCTGCTGCGCCATCGCCTCGGGCAGGATCTTGACCATGCTGCCGGCCGGCAGCGCCGCGTAGCCGTGCACGCGCAGCACCGACAGGAACACGTCGTAGATCTCGTCGGGCCGCATCGGCTGGGCCGAGACGACGTTGACCTTGCCCTGCACGTTCGGCCCGATGATGAAGTTCTTGCCGGTGATCTCCGACACCGTCGCGATCAGCGCCTGGATGTCGGCGTCGCGCAGATTCAGCGTATGCCGGCCGTCGGCCGTGACCGTGTGGCCCGGCGGCGGCGCGGCGGCCGCCGGCGCGGCCGGCGGAGTCTGTGCGCCGGCGGCCGCGGCGATCGCGGCGGCGGCGAGAAGAAGCGGACGAAGGCGCGCGGCGCGGATCATCGCGGAAGACTCATGGTCGGGATCATTGCAGGCTCAGGTTGAGTTCGACCGGCTGGCCGTTGCGCAGCACGCGGGCGCGGACGCTGCCGCCGCTCTGGAGACTGGCGAGCAGCTGCGGGCTCGGCGTCGCCGAGCCGACCGCCACGCCGTTGATCGCGGTGACGACGTCGCCCGGCTGCAGCCCGTAGCGCGCCAGCAGCGCCGGATCGAGGCCGGCGATCTGCACGCCGACGACGCGGCCGTTCTCGCGCACCGGCTGCAGATGGCCGGCCAGGTCGGCGCCGCCCTTGAGCTGGGTCATCGCCTGCTGCCAGTCGACCGCGCCGTGCGCCATCTGCGGCGGCGTGAAGGGGGCTGCGGCGACCGGCGGATCGGCCGGGAAGGCCGGCCGCCGCTCGCCGCTGCGCGCGGTGGCCGGCGTCGGCTTGACGATGTCGGCCGGCGCCAGCGAGGTCTCGCGCGGCAGCCGCAGCGTTTCCTCGGCGCCCTCGTGCAGCAGGATCACGTAGTCGGCGTGGACCGCCTGCAGGCGCACGCCCGGCGCGATCTCGCTGCCGGCGCGCCAGGCGCGTTCGCCGCCCTGGCCGTCGCCGATGACCGCGACGCCAGCCTGCGGATCGGCGTCGGCGAGCGTGCCGCGCAGCGTCAGCGCCAGTGTCGTCGCCGGTGCGATCCGGCCGTCCGGGCGCACGCGGTCGTGCGTGCCGAATACGTGCCATTGCGCGATCGAGACCGGCGCGGCCGGCACCGTCGCGGCGCCGGCGGCCGGCGCATCGGGCGCGGGCGGTGGTCCGGCCAGCAGCAGCCAGACCAAGCGCGCCAGCAGCCACAGCGCGAGCGCGGCCAGGACCAGGCAGGCTGCGGCGGCGCCGAGCCCGGCATAGCGCTCGCGATCGACGCTGGACATCGGTCCGATCATCCCCTGAAACCCGCCCCGGCGACAAAGACGGCCAAGCGTAGCAAAGCCGCGCCGCGATCGCTGTGCCCGGCGCCGGGGCGTGATGTCTGATCGCGGCGGAGTTTCGCGTATCCGAGGGCGAAGGGGGCCAGTACCGCCGTGCCCGTTCTTCCCCGGACGGTCGGCGGCTCGTCTTTTGGACATGCAGGAGCTCACGCAATGAACATCGCCTCAGATTCGACGCGTTCCGATTCGACGCGGCCCGGCCGCCGCTCCGGGGCGCGCGGCCGCCGCATGCTTTTCCTCGCCGGCTGGCTGCTCGCATTCGCGGCCGGCGCCGCGGTCGCCCAGCCCAAGCCGCTCGGTCCGCTCGACGCACCGGCGTCCGAGCCGGAGATGCCGGCCGGCGCCAACGACTTCGTCTACGACCCCTCGTTCGGCGTCGGCGGCATCTCGGTCGACCGCTTCGCCGGTACGTCCAATGCCGCCTACGACGGCCAGAAGCTGGTGCGCCTGCCCAACGGCGACGTCGTCGTCGCCGGCATGATCCCGGCCGGTTCGGGCGACCAGCAGCTCGGCATCGTCCGCTACAGCCCGTCCGGGCGCCGCGTGACCTGGTCGGCCATCAGCGCGCCGTTCGGCCACAACGCGAACCAGTACATCGTCTATCCGAACGGCGCGGCCAACTCGCCGAAGATCACAAACGTCGCCGCGATCGCGCAGCGCAACGGCTACCTCTACGTGCTGGTCGACGACAAGTACGTCGACGGACTCGAGAAGTACCGGCCCGCGGTGATCGCATTCGCCGACACCGGCCGCTTCGTCGGCTGGTGGTTCGTCCATCCCGACAACGACGTCTACAACAACGCGCGCGACATGGCGATCTCCGGCAGCAAGCTGACCCTGCTCGGCGGCAACTCGGCCGGCGGCTGGTGGACCAAGTTCTGGACCGCGCGCTTCAACATCAACGCCGACGGCACGCTGAGCTTCAACTCGACCTTCGGCGGCAACGGCGCACCGGTATTCACGCTGCCGACCGCCGCCGGCGGCTGCTCCGAGGCGCAGATCGGCGGCTTCTGCCCGATCACCGGCATCGCGCTCGACTACGCCAAGAGCCTGGTCGTGCAGCTCTCGCCGAAGTTCTACGTCGCCTTCACGAAGAAGTACAACAACAGCGGCGACCACGATCCGTGCGTGGCGCGCTACAACGACAACGGCACGCTCGACACCAACTTCGGCACCAACGGCGTGGCCTGCGTGCCGTTCGACAACGGCGGCAACCGCGAGGACCGCGCGGTCGCGATGCACACCGACTACCACATGGTCGGCACGATTCCGAACGTCAGCTACGTGGAGGACATCTACCTCGTCGCCAGCGTGGCGCGCGAATTCAGCAACGGCGTCGGCGTCGCGCGCCTCAACAGCAACGGTTCGCTCTACAGCGAGTTCGGCAGCGGCGGCAAGATCGTGTTCGGCGGCTGCGGCGCCGGCTGCACGGTCAATCTGGGGCCGACGATTCCGCGCGCGATCACGCGCAGCGGCGCCAACCTCGGCATCGCCGGCTACTGGGATCCGAGCCTCGTCGACGATCCGCAACTGGCCGTCGTCAATGCGCTCAACGGCAGCTTCCTCTCGTTCCGCGTCATGGGCATCGCCTCGGGCGACGCGATTTTCGGCGACATCGCGGCCGGGCCCAACGGCGGCTTCGTGACGGCCGGCTGGGCCAAGGACGATACGGTCGGTACCTGGCAGAAGATGTACTTCACCTCGCGAATCGCCCCGGAGGGTTTCGTCAACGACACGATCTTCCGCTACGGACACGAGTAGGCCCGCATGCCCGATCGGCGACGTCGTTCGGGCGCCGGCGCGGTCGGGCCGGCGCCGACCAGGCCGGGGCTTGCGCCCCGGCTTGGCAGCGGCCGGCCCGAAACGCTACCTTCGGCGCATGAGCGAGGCGACCGGCGACAGCGTCACCCGATGGCTGGTTCGATGGCGCGAAGGCGACAAGGCGGCCTTGGAGCGCCTGCTGCCGCTGGTCTACGCGGACCTGCGGCGGATCGCGGCCAGCCAGCTGCGCGGCCACAGCGGCCATACGACGCTGCAGACCACGGCGCTGGTCCACGACGTGCTGCTGCGCCTGCTCGACCGGCCGGCGGCCGATTTCCAGAGCACCGCGCACCTGCTCAATGCGGCGGCGCGGATGATGCGCCAGAACCTGGTCGACCGCGCGCGCGCGGCGCGCACCGACAAGCACGGCGGCGGCTGGCTGCGCGACGACTTCACCGCCGCGCTCGAGCTGCCGATTCCCGACGGCACCGATCTGGCGAACCTGGACAGCGCGCTCGACGAGCTGGCCGCGTTCGACGAGCGCATGGCCAAGGTCGTCGAGCTGCGCTACTTCATCGGCCTGGGCGTGGCCGAGGTCGCCGCGACGCTCGGCGTCGCCGAGCGCACCGCGCAACGCGACTGGATCGCCGCGCGCGCCTGGCTCAAGGAACGGCTCGAATCATGAGCAGGCGGCCGCGCGTGCCGGCGCGTGCAGCGCGATGAACGAGCGCGATCGCCTGGCGATGCGCATCCTGCGCGATGCGCTCGATGCCGAGCCGGACCGGCGCGATGCGTTCGTCGCCGAGCGCTGCGGCGATGACCTCACGCTGCGCGCGCGCGTCGAGTCGCTGCTGCGCGAGGCCGACAGTCTCGACGCGGCGCCGCCCGATCCGGCCGCGCCGCCGGCCGACGCGAGCGTCGACGATCGCGCCGACGCGCTGATCGGCACGCGGCTCGGCCCGTTCGTGGTCTCGGCGCGGATCGGCCGCGGCGGCATGGGCGTGGTCTATCGCGGCGAACGCGAGAACGCGGACTTCGCGCAGACCGTCGCGATCAAGCTGATCCGGCGCGGTTTCGATTTCGACGACGTCGCCGCGCGCTTCCTGCGCGAGCGGCGCATCCTGGCGCGGCTCTCGCATCCGAACCTGGCGCGCTTCATCGACGGCGGCGTGGCGCCGGACGGCCGGCCGTGGTTCGCGCTGGAGTTCGTCCGCGGCGAGTCGATCACGGCCTGGTGCGACCGCCAGCGCCTCGACGTCCGCGCGCGCGTACGGCTGTTCCTCGACGTCTGCGCGGCCGTGCAGCACGCGCATGCGCAGCTGGTCGTGCATCGCGACCTGAAGCCGGCCAACGTGCTGGTCGACGACGCCGGCCAGGTGAGGCTGCTCGATTTCGGCATCGCGCGCCTGCTCGCCGGCGACGACGGCGAGCCGGGCGCGCCGACCACGATCGGCCTGCGCTATGCGCTGACGCCCGAATACGCCGCGCCCGAGCAGTTCGGCGGCGAAACCGCCGGCGTCGCGACCGACATCTATGCGCTCGGCGTGCTGCTGTACCAGCTCGTCGCCGGCGTGCTGCCGTATGCGCTCGATCGGACCGATCTGGTCGCGAGCGAGCGCACCGTGCGCGAGACGCCGCCGCAGGCGCTGGCCGCCGCGATCGCCCGGCCGGCCGACGCGGCGCGCGGCGAGCCTGACCCGGCGGCGCGGCTGGCCGCGCGCGACACCACGCTGCGCGCATACCGCGCCGACGTGCGCGGCGATCTCGGCCGCATCGTCGAGACCGCTCTGGCCAAAGAACCCGAGCGCCGCTACGCGACCGTCGAAGCCTTCGCCGAGGATCTGCGCCGCTGGCGTGCCGGCGACCCGGTGCGCGTATCGGGCAACCGCCTCGGCTACCGGCTCGGCAAGTTCGTGCGGCGCAACCGCGCCGCGGTCGCGATCACGGTGGCACTCGCGGCCGGCCTCGCGTTCGCCAGCGCTTACGCGATCCACCGCGCCGAGCGCGAGTATCGCCAGCGCGTGCGCGCCGAGACGACGCTGAGCTTCATGCGCGACATCTTCGACGCGAACACGCCCGAGAATACCGACGGCGAGAAGCTGACCGCGATGCAGCTGCTCGACCGCGCCGGCGAGCGCATCGGCGAATACTTCCCGGACGATCCGCCGGCGCAGGCCGAGCTGTCCGGCCAGCTCGGCGACGTCTACAGTAGCCTGACCCTGCACGAGCGTGCGGTGCCGTTCCACGAGCGCGCGGTCGCACTGCTGCGCGAGCGCAGCGACCGCAGCGATCCGGTCTATCTGATGCGCGTGCTGGCGCTCGCCAACGCCTACTACGAGACCTATCGCTTCGACGATGCGCTGGCCCTGGTCGACCGCGACCTGGAGGCCGCACGCGGCGTGGAGATCGGCGGCGAGCCGTTCTACGGCCGTCTGCTGGCGATGCGTTCGGCCGCGCTGAACCGGCTCGGCCGCATGCAGGAAGCGGAGGCCGGTCTGCGCGAGGCGATCGCGCTGTACCAGCGCAGCGGCGTCGTCGCCAGCGGCGGCTACGGCGAGATGTACATCGACCTCGGCTACACGCTGCTCGACGGCGGCGATCTGGACGGCGCGCTCGAGGCATTCCGCAGCGCCGAGACGATCCTGCACAGCGCACCGGGCAGCACCAAGCTGCAGCAGCTGAGCAACCGGCTCAACATCGGCACGGTCTACATCCGCACCGGCGATTCGGCACAGGCGGTCGCCGTGCTCGAGCCCCTGATCGGCCAGTACGAGGCCCTGCTCGGCGCGAGCTCCGGCCATACGATGACCGCGCGCAGCAAGCTCGCGCAGGCCTATGCGGCCGACGGGCGCTACGTCGAGGCGCTCGACGCGATCGACGCGAACCTGCGCGCGGTGGCCGACAGCGGCGTCGAGGATCCGCGCGACCGCATCGAGATCGGTCTGGTCAAGGCCAAGCTCGCGACCTATGCGCTGCAGCTGGAGGTCGCGCGGCCGCTGGTGCTGCAGACGCGCGCCTACATCGCCGAGTCGATGCGCGAGCCCTCGTTCGCGCGCGGCCGTCTGCAGTGGGTGATCGGCGAGTTCTGGCTGCAGGCCGGCGATTGCGATGCGGCCGAACCGATGCTCGAGGCCGCGCGCGCCGACGCGCTGGCGACCAGCACCGACGGTGCCGCCAACCCGAGCGTCGCCGAGGCCGAGGACAGCCTCGGCCGCTGCCGCCTGCAGCGCGGCGACTACGCCGGTGCGCGCGAACACCTCGACCGCGCCGTCGCGACGTTCGGCGAGGTGCTCGGCGCCGACCATCGCCGCAGCGTGCGCAGCCGCATCCACCGCGCCTGGGTCGACGCACTGGCCGACGGCGACGCGGCTGCGTTCGGGCGCATGGCCGCGCTGCGGCCGCTGCTGGTGACCGCGCTCGGCACCGACGACAAGCCGGTGGTCTGGCAGCTCGATCTGATGCTCGACGACCTCGCCCGCCGTGCCGGTGCCGCGCCGATCGATCCGGCGCGCCGCCGGCACGCCGAAGACGGACTCAAGCGCATCAGCCGGCATGACCGGGTGCCGCGCTACGTCGGCCTCAACAGCTTTTCCTGAAGGCCGCGCAACGGCTCGGCCCGGCCGCGCGAGGCGGTGTCCGCGCCGCGTGCCGCAACTCGTATGCCTGATCGGACGGCGACGCCTGCGTCGCCGCATCGCCTGCGGGCGCATCCGACGAGGACACGACATGAAGGCAAGACGCGAACGCGGCCGCTGGCTGGCCGCCCTGATGGCCGCGACGACCGGCATCGCCACCGCCGCCGACGGCGGCGACCACCCGCTGCTCGGTCGCTACGAAGGCGCCGAGCAGGTCGGCCGCTACGTCACCGAGTTCGACGAGGTCGAGCTGATCGACGGCCCGATCGACGGCACGCGCGGCGCCGATGCGTCGGGCTGGCTGCGCCTGGAAGGCGCGAGCACGCTGCTGTACTACCGGCTGCCGGCCGGACGTTCCTCGCTGGAGGTGCTGCGCAATTATCAGGGCAGTCTCGAGCGCGGCGGCTTCCGCACGCTGTTCACGTGCGCGACCGGCCACGGCTCGTGCTACCGGGCGCGGCCGGGCCGCACGACCGGCACCGCGCCGTACGATTTCGCGCTCGCGTTCGACGCCAATCCGGAACTGCCGCGGCTCGACGGCGACTTCATCCGCAACTACTTCGGCACGCAGGCGCGCCATCTGCTGGCACGGCGCGACGGGCCCGACGGCCCGGTCTACGTCAGCCTGACGATCGCCGAGCACGCACGTGGCAACCATCTGTTCGCACGCGTCGTCGAGACGCGCGGCATGCAGAGCGACAAGATCGCCTTCGTCGACGCCGATGCGATGCGTCGCAGCATCGCCGACGACGGACGCGTGAGCCTGTACGGCATCCAGTTCGACTTCGACCAGGACAGCCTGCGCGAGGATTCGCAGCCGACGCTGCAGGAGATCGTGCGGCTGCTGCGCAGCGAGCCCGGTCTGCGGCTGACGATCGTCGGCCATACCGATGCGCAGGGCGGCGCGGCCTACAACCGCGATCTGTCGCGGCGGCGTGCCGAGCGCGTGACGGCCTGGCTGGTCGGACAGGGTGTCGAGCCGGAGCGGCTCGAGGCGCGCGGTGCCGGTGCGGACCAGCCGGTCGCGCCGAACGACGGCGAGGACGGCCGCGCGAAGAATCGACGCGTCGAGTTGATCCGCCGATCGTAGCGGCATCCGGATCGCGCCGCATCGTCCGGTCCGGCTGCGCGTATCGAACGCGTCGAGGTCGCCATCGCACGAAGCGGGCCGGATCGGTCGGCGAGGCGGCATCGCAATGCCGGGCTGGATGCGCGCGGGCCGAGCGAGGAGGCGTCGACCGGCGCTGCGTGCCGCAGGCCGTTCCGTGCGCCGGGATTTCCGGCGTGCACGCCCGGTCGTTGGCGAGACCGGACGTGTCGTGGCCAGGACGCCGGAGCAGACCGGCGTCGCGGCCGGCCGCCGTCAGTGGCGGCCGAACAGCTTGGCGAGGCTGCGGAAGAAGCCAGGCTTCTTCGCCGGCGCCGGCGCGGCGGCCGGTGCGGCGGTCAGGCCCTGCGCCGCCGCCGGCTCGGTCGGCCGCGGTCCGCGTTCGCGACGCGGCGCGCCCTCCGTGCGCGTCTCGGCGGCGGCGTTCGGCGGCGTGCCGGCCTCGCCGTTCTCGCGACGTGTCCGTCCGCGGCCGCCACGACGGCGGCGCTTCTTTGCCGGCGCGGTGGCGTCGACCGGCGCTGCCTGCGCAGACGCGGCGGCGGCGACCGCCGGAGCGGCCGCGGCTGCGGGCTGCTCGGTCGTCTCGCGCGGCGGCCGCGGTGTGCGCGGCGGGCGGCTCTCGCCGCGTCGCTCGCCACCGCTGCCACCGCTTCCGCTGCGGCTGCGCGGACGTTCGCCGCTGCGTCCGCCGCTGCGGCGGCCGTCGCCGGCGCCCTTCGGCGGCGGGCCGGCGGTATTGCGCGCATCGTCGGCCGCATCGTCCTCGTCGGCCGTGACGGCGCCCGGCGCGCGCGGCTTCGGCGGCGGCACGACCAGCAGCGACGGCTCGACCGCGGCGGTCGGGATCTTCTGATCGATGTAGGCCTCGATGTCCGGCAGGCCCATCGCGTAGAGGTCGCACGCGAAGCTGATCGCATCGCCCTCGGCGCCGAGGCGCGCGGTGCGGCCGATGCGGTGGACGTAGTCCTCGGCATCCTGCGGCAGGTCGAAGTTGAACACGTGCGAGACCGCCGGGATGTGCAGTCCGCGCGCGGCGACGTCGGTCGCGACCAGCAGCTCGATCTCGCCCTTCTGGAAGCGCGCGAGCAGGCGCTCGCGCTTGGCCTGCGGCACGTCGCCCGACAGCGTCGCGACGCGATGGCCATGGCGTTCCAGCGCGCGTGTCACGCGCTCGGCCATCGCCTTGGTGTTGATGAAGACGATGCTGCGGTGTTCGTCGAGCTTGCCGAGCAGGTTCAGCAGCAGCGGCATCTTCTCCTCGGTCGCCGGGAAGTAGACGACCTGGCGCACGCGCGAGGCGGTGACCGACTCGGTCTCGGCCGCGAGCTTCTCGGGGCTGTTCATGTGCTCGTAGGCGAGCTCGAGCACGCGATAGCTCAGCGTCGCCGAGAACAACATGCCCTGGCGCTCCTCGCGCGGCGGCATGCGCCGCAGCAGGAAGCGGATGTCCTTGATGAAGCCGAGGTCGAACATGCGGTCGGCCTCGTCGATCACGACGGCCTCGACCGAGCGGAACGTCACCACGTGCTGCTTGAGGTAGTCGATCAGGCGGCCCGGCGTGGCGATCACGATGTCGCAGCCGGACTTGAGCAGCTCGCGCTGCTTGTCGTAGTCGACGCCGCCGTAGATCAGCGCCGAGCGCAGGCCGGTGTTGCGGCCGATGTTGCGGAAGTCCTTGTCGATCTGGATCGCCAGCTCGCGCGTCGGCGCCAGGATCACCGCCCGCGGCTCGCCGTCCTTGCGTTCGGGGACGGCCGCGCGCGTCAGCAGGCGGTTCATCACGGCGACCAGAAACGCGCCGGTCTTGCCGGTGCCGGTCTGTGCCTGGCCGGCGACGTCGCGCCCGGTCAGGGCGACCGGCAGCGTCAGTGCCTGGATCGGCGTGCAGCGGGTGAAGCCTGCGGCATGCAGGCTGGACAACAGGCTTGGATGAAGGTCGAAGCTGTCGAAGAAGACGTCGGTGAGAGGCTGATGTTGGTCTGGCATTCCAGTGTCGGTCCGTGGGCGTCGCGCGGGCTCGAGAACCCTTGCAAACGGAGCGTACGCCCCTCATGTGATGCGGATCGTGCTGACCCGGTTCGGCCGGGTGCGCGAGGCGGTCGCGGTCGGGGCAGGGTCTTGCCTTCGAGGCAGTCCGGCCCTCGATCGCCGGGCGGCGCAGCGCCGCTTCCGGCGTCCTGACCGCTCTTGCGTGAGGCGGGTGGTTTGGGCTGAAATGACGGCGTGCTTCCGCACCCACGTCCGTCAGTCCGCCGCCCCGGCGCGCAAGTTTAGCCGAACCCGGCCTCCGGCGCGCAGCGCCCCCTCGATTATCTGGAGAAAACCCGTGAGCGAACTGATTGCCCACGTCAGCGACGACCAATTCGACAGCCAGGTCTTGCAGTCCTCCGAACCGGTCCTCGTCGATTTCTGGGCGGAATGGTGCGGTCCGTGCAAGATGATCGCGCCGATCCTCGACGACCTGGCCGCCAATTACGAAGGCCGGCTCAAGATCGCCAAGATCAATATCGACGAAAACCAGAAGACGCCGCGCAACTACAACGTGCGCGGTATTCCGACGCTGATGATCTTCAAGGACGGCAAGGTCCAGGCCACGCAGATCGGCGCCGTCAGCAAGAGCCAGCTGGCCCAGCTGATCGACAAGACGATCTGATCGACGTGTCCGCGTGCGGCCGGTCATGCCGGTCGCCGCGGGCGCGAAAGCGTCGTCGGCGCGCCGCGCGCGCGGCCGGCCTCGACGCTGAACCGCAGTCCCGGCGGGCGCTGGACGACCGCCGAGGCCGGTGCTAACGTAGTCCCCGCACGTGCGGAGCCGACGCGCTCCCCCCAGCGACACCCCCGCGTTTCATCCCTCCGATTTGCTTCCCAGCTACGGCGCCCAGCGAGGTTTGCCCGTGTCCGAAAACGATATTCCAGAAGGTGGCGACAAGGCCGCCGACAAGCCGCGTTCCGCCGCGCCGCGCCAGCGCGCGCCGCGTAACGTCGATCCGGCCCAGCCGACGCTGATCGTCGATCCGGCGCCGCCCGCGCCGCCGTCCGACGGCGCGTCGGGTGCGCCGCAGGCGCCGTCCGAAGGCGGCGGCCACGAGTCCTCGGCCCAGTCGCAAGGCGGCAACGGCAATGGCAACGGCCAGCCGGGCGGCTCCGGCCAGGGCCAGAACCGCGATCAGCGCGACCGCCAGGGCGGACGCCGCGATCGCCGCAACCGCCACAACCGCAATCGCGGCGACCGCGATCCGCAGATGTTCGACGAGGAGTACGACGAGACGCGCAACGGCGGCGGCAACGGTCCGCTGATCGCGCTCAACGAACTCAAGGTCAAGAAGCCGGCCGAGCTGCTCGCGCTGGCCGAGACGCTCGGCATCCAGGAAGGCGTCGCGCGTGCGCGCAAGCAGGACATCATCTTCCTGATCCTCAAGGCGCATGCGCGCGCCGGCGGCGGCATCTACGACGAAGGCGTGCTCGAGATCCTGCAGGACGGCTTCGGCTTCCTGCGCGGCTTCGAGGCTTCGTACCTGGCCGGCCCCGACGACATCTACGTATCGCCGTCGCAGATCCGCCGCTTCAACCTGCGCACCGGCGACTACGTCACCGGCCGCGTGCGCCCGCCGAAGGAAGGCGAGCGCTACTTCGCGCTGCTCAAGGTCGACACGATCAACGGCGAGCCGCCGGAAGCGTCGAAGAACAAGATCCTGTTCGAGAACCTGACCGCGCTGTTCCCGCGCAAGGCGTTCCATCTGGAGCGCGGCAACGGATCGAGCGAGGACATCACCGGCCGCATCCTCGACCTCGTCGCGCCGATCGGCCGCGGCCAGCGCGGCCTGATCGTCTCGCAGCCCAAGGCCGGCAAGACGATGATGCTGCAGAACATCGCGCAGGCGATCGTGCACAACCATCCGGATGCGCACCTGATCATGCTGCTGATCGACGAGCGTCCGGAAGAAGTCACCGAGATGCAGCGCAGCGTGCGCGCCGAGATCATCTCCTCGACGTTCGACGAGCCCGCCGTGCGCCACGTGCAGGTCGCCGAGATGGTGATCGAGCGCGCCAAGCGCCTGGTCGAGCACAAGAAGGACGTGGTGATCCTGCTCGACTCGATCACGCGTCTGGCGCGCGCCTACAACACCGTCGTGCCGAGCTCCGGCAAGGTGCTGACCGGCGGCGTCGACGCCAATGCGCTGCAGCGCCCGAAGCGCTTCTTCGGCGCCGCGCGCAACGTCGAGGAGGGCGGCTCGCTGACGATCATCGCGACCGCGCTGATCGACACCGGCTCGAAGATGGACGAGGTCATCTACGAGGAGTTCAAGGGCACCGGCAACATGGAAGTGCACCTGAACCGCCGCATCGCCGAGAAGCGCGTCTATCCGGCGATCGACATCAACCGCTCCGGCACGCGCCGCGAGGAGCTGCTGATCGATCCGGACCTGCTGCAGAAGATCTGGATCCTGCGCAAGCTGTTGCATCCGATGGACGAGCTGGCGGCGATCGAGTTCATGCTCGACAAGATGAAGAACACCAAGACCAACGACGAGTTCTTCGGCGCGATGAAGCGCTGATCCGCGCGTCTCCCGCGGGCCGGCATCCTCCGATGCCGGCCCGTTCGTTTCCGCCCGCTACGCTCGGCGCGACTGGGTTCGGCCGGTGACCGGCCTGTCGGCACATGGGCTTCCAATGACGTGCTACGGCGGCGCGTCGTCGGTGCATGGAGCGCGGCTGTCCTCGAGTGCCTGCGAAGGAATATGCGCTTGGCCGAGCAGGCGATCGGTTCCGAACCCGGCTGTTGGCATCGAGTGCCGGTGACTGGCGAACGACATCAAACGTGAAGAGCGCGAACACGTCCGGCGCTGCGCCACGACTTGGCCCGCGAACGCTCAGTTGGTCGGAAGCGGAGCCAACGCGGTCACTCGCTCCGCAACGATCCGTACACAACGGACCAGCGCTTCGACCAAGGCTTCGTCCACATCCAGATCGCCTTCGTATTCGGCCAGATTGCGTTTGCGATGAGCGTGTTCCAGTACACGCCATTGCGCGGCTTCCAGTCCCAGGGTGTGAGGCAAGCACTGGAACACGAGATAGCGATGGTCGGAACGGTAGCCATGCCAGCGCATGGCAGCCAGCGAGAGCGAGTGCGCGGCGTTGTAAGCCAAGTCGAAGCGGCTTTCGATGCTCAACTATGCGCGTGAAGCGTCAGCCAGACGCACGAGTTCCGCCAAGGAGCTGATTGATCTGACCGGCAGCGGCTCCGGCGCCGTGCAGTGGGTTCGAGATTACCGCGGCCTGGCGCGTTCGCCGGCCGCGTGAGCGGCCGGCGGCGTGACCGCTCAGCGGCGCAGGTTCGCCTCGAACAGCTTGAGGATGCGCTTGTACTCGTCGTACCAGGCGTCGGCGTGGACGAAGCCGTGGCGCTCCATCGGATAGCCGGCCAGTTCGAAGTCGTCCTTGCGCAGCTCGATCAGGCGCTGGTACAGCCGCACCGAATCCTGGAACAGCACGTTGTCGTCGATCATGCCGTGCGCGATCAGCAGCGGACCGCGCAGGCCCTCGGCGAACTCGATCGGCGAGGAGCGCTTGTAGGCGATCGCGTCGACCTGCGGCGTGTTGAGGATGTTGGACGTGTAGCCGTGGTTGTAGCTGGTCCAGTCGGTGACCGGCCGCAGCGCCGCGCCGGCGCGGAAGACCTCCGGTGCGCGGAACATCGCCATCAGCGTCATGAAGCCGCCGTAGGAGCCGCCGTAGAGGCCCACGCGCTGCGGATCGACCGCCTGCTCGGCGACCAGCCAGTTGACGCCGTCGATCAGGTCCTCCAGTTCCGGCGTGCCCATCTGCCGGTAGATCGCGGTGCGCCAGTCGCGGCCGTAGCCTTCCGAGGCGCGATAGTCCATGTCGAGCACGACGTAGCCGCGCTCGACCAGCAGGTTGTGGAACAGCTGCTCGCGGAAGTAGTTCGGATAGCCCTGGTGCGTGTTCTGCAGATAGCCGGCGCCGTGCACGAACAGCACGGCCGGATAGCGCTTGGACGGATCGAAGTCGGCCGGCACGTAGAGCTTGGACCAGATCGGCCGGCCGCTCTTGGACGAGGGCACGCCGACGATGCGCATCGGCGCGAAGCCGAGCGCGCGGTAGTCGGGTTTGCGCGTGTCGGTCAGCTCGCGCGGCGCGCCGCTGCCGTCGGCCGGCAGCACCGCCAGCTGCTGCGGCACGTAGGCCGAGGAATGCAGCACCGCCAGCTGGCGGCCGTCGGCGGACAGCGTGAAGTCGTCGAGCCCGCCGTAGCGGCTGATCCGCTCGAGCGGGCCACCGCCGACCGCGACGCGGTAGACGTCGTAGGCGTAAGGCGCCTCGACGTTGGCTCGCACGTAGAAGTAACGGCCGTCCGGCGACTGGCGCGGCGAGGAGATCTCGAAGCGGCCCTCGGTCAGCGCTTTGGGCCGGGCGCCGGGCGCCTTGACGTAGAGCTGCGAGTAGCCGCTTTCCTCGGACAGGTACCACAGCTGGCGGCTGTCGTCGGTCCAGCCGAATTCGTTGAAGTTCCAGTTGATCCAGGCCGGATCGGTCAGGCGGTGTTCGGCGACCAGACGCCCGCCGCCGAGGTCGACGCTCGCGATCCAGCGGTCCTTGTTGTCGATGCTGCGCAGCTGCACCGCGGCGTGCCGTCCGTCGCGCGACCAGGCCAGGCCCGAGACCTCGAGCGCGCGCTCGGCCGGTGCGTCCTTCTCGCTCTTGCCGTCCTTGCCCTTGCCGGCCTTCTTGGCTCCGTCGGCGCCGGCGCCCGCATTCGTCCCGTCCTTGCCGGCCGCATCGGCCGTGGCCTTGGCGTTCTCTTCGCGCACGGCGGCCAGCGGATCATCCTTGATGCCGGGCAGGTCGGCATAGCCGAGCTTGCGCACGCTGCGCGCGCCGAGGTCGACCAGCCACAGCGTCTGCGGTGCCGGCGCATTGCGGCCGACGCGCACGCGCTCGTCCTCGCCTTCCTCGTAACCGGACTCGGTGACCCAGGTCTGCATCTTGGCGACGCGGCCGGCGTCGTAGCCCTTGGCGCGCGTGGCGACCAGCAGCCAGCGCGCATCCGGTGCCAGCGCGGTCGTGACGATCTCGGCCTCCTCGCCGAGGAACACCGGCAGCGGCGCGCGCGTCGGGTCCTCGGCCTGAAAGCGCTCGGCATGCTCGCGCCGCGCATCGCGGTCGTCCTTGACCTTGCGCAGCGTCGAGAACAGCCGCAGCTGCAGCTCGCCGAGATCGTCGGGCTTCTTCTGCGCCGGATCCTTGCCGGTCTTGAGCAGCGCGGCCTGCGCGGTCACGCCGGTGGCGATGTCGTAGCTGTACCAGTCGTCGTCGACGCGGAACTGCAGCTGGCGGCCGTCGGCCGAGAACTGCGGCGCGGCCTCGCGTGCGCTGGTGCGCGTGACCTGGACCAGGCGCGTGCCGTCTGTCCGGCGCAGGAACACGTCGCCGTTGCGGACGAAGGCGGCCCAGGTCCGCGTCGCGTCGAAGACCGGATCGGGGCCGTCGGCGGCCGCCATCGCCTGCGGCTCGACGACCGCGTCGGCACCGTCGGCCAGCGTCACGCGGCGCAGATCGCGGATGCCCGAGCCTTCGCGCTTGAGCTGGTAGTAGACCGCGCTGCCGTCGACGCTCCAGTACGGACGCTCTACCGGTGGCCCGATCCAGTCCGGGTCGGCCATCGCCTGCTCGAGCGTGACCGCTCCGGATGTGCCGCAGGTCAGGTACGACAGGGTGAGCAGGACGATCACGGCGATCGGATTCGGACTCCAGCGCATCACGGGTCTCCGGCGGCGAAAACCGGCAGCATACCGGGGACGGCGGGCCGGGCCATCCCTCGGAAGTCAGAGGCGGCGAAAGGCGCCGGCGCCGGAATGCGATACTGCGCGCTTGGCCGGCTCGATCGTCCGCCGGCGCGGAAGTCCAGATGACCCCACACGACCCGGCCGAGCCGCAGACCCCGGCCGAGCGCGCCAGCGAGATCGCGCAGCAGCGGCGCGTCGCGTTCGAGCGCCTGCGCGAACGCACCGACGAGCTGGAGCTGCTGATCTCCGGTATCAGCCTGCTGAGCCTGATTGCGTTGCCGGGCTGGCTGTTCGACCGCTGGATGTACGCCGAGCTGCACTACGAGGGTACGCGCGCCGTCGTGTTGACGGTCACCTACCAGTTCGCGGCGGGCCTCAGCTACGCGATGGCCTCGGCATTCCTGCTGCACCTGGCCGTGCGCGCGTACTGGGTCGGCCTGATCGGCCTCAAGGCGACGTTCCCGGGCGGCATCCGCTGGAGCCATCTGCGCAACAGCGGTCCGATCGCGCGCGATTACTACCGGCGCACCGTCGTCGACCTCGACACCGCGATCGATGCGGCCGACCGCGTCGCCTCGGTGATCTTCGCGCTGGTCAGCCTGGTCGTGCTGTCGGTGATCTGGATCGCGGCGACGATGGCGCTGCTGTTCGGCGTGACGATCCTGCTCAGCGAAGTCTTCAGCCTGCCGGACTGGGTCGCCAACGCGGTGTTCTACACCTACATGGGCACGCTGATCGCACTCGGCGGCCTGGTCGCGCTGTTCGATCTGCTGCCCGAGCGCCTGCGGCGACGGACGGCGCCGGCCACGCCGCCGGCGGCGTGGCGCACCGCGCTGGTCGAGCGTCTGGTGCGCGTGCTCGGCCTGTTCGCGCCGCAGCGGCTGATCCTGCCGGTGCAGCTGTCGCTGCAGACCAATCTGTCCGGACGCGCATTCTTCCTCGGCTTCTCGACGATGGTGCTGATCACGACCGTGGTCAGCGTGGTGCCGCTGACGCTGGCGCGGCAGTTCGCGCCGTTCGCCAGCTACGACTATCTGGCGGAGGAGCAGATCGGCCTGCGCAGCGCCTACTACGAGAACCTGCGGGGCGAGCACGACCGGTTGCTGCGCCTGCCGTTGATCCCGGCCGATACCACGGCCGATTCGCAGCTGCGCCTGTTCCTGCCGTATCTGCCGCGTCGCGACAACCCGCCGCTGCGCACCGCGGCGTGCCTGCCCGACACGCCGCCACGCGAGGGCGATCCGGGCTGCCTGGCGCGGCTGTGGCAGGTCAGCCTCGACGACCGGCCGGTCGCGCTCGCCGACTTTCTGGCCGCCGAGCGGCGCGACCTCGGCATGCGCGGCCTGCAGGGCTACGTCCCCTTGAGCGGACTCGCGCCGGGCCGGCACGAACTGCGCGTGACCTGGAATCCCGAACGGCTGCCGAGTGCCGCGCATCGCGAAGGCAAGCACGAGGAACACCGCATCGCGTTCTGGTTCGCGCCGCCGTACCAGCTCGATCTGGACCAGCCGGCGCCGGCGGCGACGCCATAGCGGACCGGTCGCTGGGCACACCGCGCGCGGCGGGATGTCTGGACGACGCGCGCGCGATCGGGTCGCTGCGTTCGCGTGCCGCTGCGTCGCTCGCGTCGAGCCGCCCCGGTCGCTGTGGCAGGGTCGATGATGCCGCGTGCCGGCGCGGCCTCGCTGCACCGCGCGATACGCATGCGCGACCTGACGCAGGCGAAGCCGTTCGTCGGCACTCGCACAGCGCCGTGGGAACGTCCTGCAGATCGATCCGCGCCGCTTCGCTCGGGCGCGCGCCGCGTCAGCGGCGTCGCCGCGCCGCCAGCAGGCGCGGCATCACCGCGGCCATCGGCATCGCGCGGATGCCGAGTGCGTCCAGTCCGTCCTCGTCGCTGACCGAGTCGAGCAGCAGCGAGCGGAAGTTGTCGCGCGAGATCGGCTTGCCGGGCAGCCACTCGCCGATCCGCGCCTGCCAGCGACCGAGCGCATCGGGCAGCGGCACGATCAGCCGGCGCCGGCCGGTCATGCGCGCGGTCCAGCGCACCAGCTCGATCAGCTCGATGCGGTCGGGCCCTACCAGCGGATAGGTGCGGCCGATACTCGAGGGCCGCTGCAGCGCACGCGCGAACGCCTCGGCGACGTCGCGCACGTAGACCGGCGCGAACCGCGCGTGCGGGCGCGCCAGCGGCAGCACCGGCGTCAGTGCGAGCAGATCGGCGAAGCGGCCGAACAGACCGTCGCCGGGACCGAAGATCACCGACGGCCGGAAGATCGTCGCCGCCAGCGGCGCGGCGCGCACCAGCGCCTCGGCCTCGCCGCGCGTGCGCAGGTAATGGCTGCCGCCCTCGCCGGCGCGCAGCGCGCTCATCTGCAACAGTCGCCTCACGCCGGCGGCCGTGCAGGCCTCGATCAGCGATCGCGTCAGCGCCACGTGTGCGCGTTCGAAGCCGTTGCCGTCGTCGCCGCGCTCGTTGAGGATGCCGACCAGGTTGATCGCGGCGTCGGCGCCGCGCAGATGGCCGGCCAGTACGTCGCGATCGTGCACGTCGGCGGTCTCGATGCGCACGCGCGGCAGCACGGCCAGCTCGCGATGCCGTTCGCGGTTGCGCGACAGCAGCACGATGCGATGCCCGTCGGCATGCAGACGCGGCACGAGATGCGAGCCGACGAAGCCGGTACCGCCGAGGACGACCAGGGTCAGTGGTTTCATTGCAACACGCCTGACATGGACGTTCGATTATCGTCGATCCGCGCCTGGCGTGCCGGCCAGCGGCCGCTTCGCCGCGCGGTCCGGATCGGTCCCGGGTGCGGTGCTAGGCGCGCGCGGAGCGTGCTTGGACGATCGTGGCCGAGGAAGCTGACGATGTCCCACCACCGCCCGCTGCCGAGCCCCCGCCTGATCGAGCCAGCAGAGCGCGCGAAACGCCGGCTGGCCGCTGTGCCGCGCGCGCGGCGCGGCCGCGCTCAGTCGCCGCCGGTCGGCGGCGAGGCGGCTGCCGCCGTGGCGGCCGGCGCCGGGCAGAGGACCGCCTTGCGTGCGCTGTCGTCGGCCGGCGCCCGGTAGGCCTCGCCGACGCGCGGCAGGCGCGCGCTCAGCGGAATCACGCGGCCGTTGAGGCGCCAGTCGTAGATCACGGCGAACGCCATCACGCGCGCGACGTACTCGCGCGTCTCCTTGTACGGAATCGTCTCGATGAAGAAGTCCGGCTCGAGCGTGCCGCGCGCGTCGATCCAGCGCCCGACCGGCGCGCCGCCGGCGTTGTAGGCCGCGCTCGCGAGCCACGGACTGCCCGAGTACTGGCGCGCCATCTGCGCGAGGAAGCGCGTGCCGAGCTGGATGTTGAGTCCCGGATCGAACAGGTCGCCGGCGCCGCCGTACGGCAGCTTGTGCGTCTGCGCGACCTGCTTGGCGACGCCCGGCAGCAGCTGCATCAGGCCGTAGGCGTCCGCGTGCGAGCGCGCGTCGGGCATCCAGGCGCTCTCGGCGCGGATGATCGCGTAGGCCCAGGCCGGCTCGATCCCGGCACCGCGCGCCTCGCGCAGCACGCGCGATTCCTGCGCCAGCGGAAAGCGCTGCTCGTAGAGGCGCAGCGTCTCGGGCGAGGCCGACAGCGCGAATACCGCACGATCGTGCCAGCCCTCCCGATACGCGCGTTCGGCCGCGATCGCGCGCTCGGCCGGCTCGATCCGCGTCAGCGCGTAGTCCCATTCGCGCCGCGCCTCGGTCAGCTTGCCGAGCGCGTGGAACTCGAACGCGCGCGCCAGGTCCGGCTGCGCGGCGATCGCCTGCAGCTGCGCCGGCGTCGCCTCCAGGCTCAGCGGGCAGATCGCATACGGCGCACCGAGCCAGTCGGCGGCGAGGAAGCCGTGGAAATTGGCCTCGGTCGCGAGCGTCGCGAACAGCGGTTGCGCCTCGCGCTCGCGGCCGAGCTTGACCAGCGTGCGTGCGCGCAGATAACGCCAGCGCGCGTCGGCCTGCTGCGTGTCCGACAGGCGGTCGAGCGCGGCGAGCGTCTCGGCCCAGTCGCCGCCGGCCAGCGCGACGCGCACGTGCCACTCGCGCGAGGCGTCGTCGCCGGCTTCGACCGGCAGCGCCTTCAGACGCGCCAGCGCGTCGGGCGAATAGCTGGTCGAGCGGAACACCGCCAGTGCATTGAGCACGCGGTTCTTCTGCTCGGCGTCCCAGCGGAACCGGTCGGCCAGCCCGGCCCACAGCGTCTCGGCGCCGGCGCTGTTGCGCCGGGCATGACGCGCCAGACCGTAGGCGATCGCGTCGCGGTTGCGCGGCTGGTCGGGCCAGGTGCTGGCCTTGGCCAGCACGGTGCCCGGATCGCGCACCGCCGAGGCGATGCGCTGGCCTTCGCTGCGCTGCGCCGGCGGCAGATAGGCCGCGATCGCCGCGGCCGTCTCGGGATTGCCGGCCTCGGCCGCGGCGAGCAGGCGCTGCCAGACCGCGGCGTCGTCGATCACGCCGGCGCTGCGCGCCCATTCGAACAGTGGATCGCAGGTGCCCGGCGTCGCGCGCGGCTGCATCCACAGCGGCTCGATCTCGCCGGCATAGACCGGCTTCTCGCCGGCGGCGATGCGCGCGCGCTGCCAGGCGCAGCGCAGATCGCGATCGGGCGTGTCCTGCCAGTGGCCGCGAAAGCCAGCCCAGTCACCGTCGGTCACGAGTTGACGCAAGTACGCGTTGCGCAGGTCGCGCGCCGGCAGCGTGTCCGGGAACCGCGCGAGGTAGGCATCGACCGCTTCGCGCTGCAGCGGCGCCTTGCCGCGCCGCAGCGCCGTGTATTCCAGGTACGGAAACAGCGGGTAGTCCTCGAGCCCGGCGGCCAGGCGCTTCCAGCTGTCGGCCGGTCCGCGTTCGGCCAGGGCGAGCACGGCCGGAAACTGCGCGCGCTGCGCGGCGAGGTCGGTCGCCGCGGCGCCGGCCGTCGCGGCCGGCAGGTAGACGACGAAAACGCCGATGAGTCGGATCAGGAACCGGAATCTGCGCATGGTTTTCGGTACGAACGAGGCGGCCAGTGTAACGCGGCCTCGGTGACGGGGTCGGCGCAGCGCGCCGCGGAGGCGTGATTCAGAGGCTGCCGTCGGCCGCCGGCACGACGAGGCGCGGCGGCGATCCGAGCGCGCTCAGCGGCTCGGGCAGGCGGATCGTCGCGGCGATCGGCAGGTGGTCCGATACCGGATGCGGCACCGCCCAGAGATCGTCGACGACCAGGCCGCGCGAGACCAGGATGTGGTCGATCGCGCGGTTCGGCCGCCAGCTCGGAAACGTCAGCGGCGGGTCGCCCGGCAGCGCCAGCGTGGTCCGCTCGCAGAAGCGGCGCAGCTCCGGGCTCTGCGCGGTCGTGTTCAGATCGCCCATCAGCACCGCATGCGGGTGCGTGCTGATCAGCTCGGCCAGGAAGTCGAGCTGACGCATGCGTGCCTGCTGGCCGAGCGACAGATGCGCGATCACGACGACCAGTTCCTGCTCGCCTTGCCCGAAACGCACCCATAGCGCGCCGCGGCCCGGAATCCGGCCCGGCAGCGGATAGGACAGCACCTCGTCGGGCTGGCGACGCGCGAGCAGGCCGTTGCTCGAGGAGGCGATGCGCGAGACGCGCCGGTTCGGCTGGTGGCTCCAGAACGGAAAGCCGGCCGCCTCGGCCAGGTACTGGGTCTGGTTCAGAAAGCCCGAGCGCAGGCTGCCCGGATCGGCCTCCTGCAGCGCCACCACGTCGAAGTCGGCGCAGACGCGTGCCAGGCCGTCGAGATTGGCGCGCTTGCCGGCGGCCGGCAGCACGTGGTGCAGGCCGCGCGTCACGTAGTCGCGGTAGCGGCGCATGCTGCCGCCGGCGAGGATGTTGCAGCTCAGCAGGCGCAGCTGCGTCGGGGCGGGCGGTGCGGCGGCCGTGGGCGGATTCACGGACGACAACGTAGGGTGCCAGGTCGCCGCGCGCAAGCCGGGCCGGTCACGCGCTCACGTGCGCCGGCCCGGCTGCGATGTGCGTCGTTCAGCGCTTGCCCTTGGCCGCGTGCTCGCGCTCGACCAGATAGCGCGTCAGCTCGACGACCTGCGGGAAGCCGCCGGCCGACTGGCCGGTGACGCGGTACTTGCCGGCGACGATGATCGTCGGCGTGCCGTCGACGCCGTACTGCGGCACGGCCTGGCGCGAGCGCGCCAGCTTCGACTCGACCTCGAACGAGCTGGCCGCCGACAGGAACTTGTTGGCCTCCACGCCGTGGCGCGCGTAGAACTGGGCCAGGTCGTTGATGTCGCGGATCGGCTCGCGGTCGCGGTGCAGCGCGTCGAACAGCGCCTGATGCGTCTTGTCGAGCACGCCGAGCGACTGCGCCGCGTAGTAGGCGCGCGCGAACGGCTCCCACGACGGGTTGAAGATCGCCGGCATCGCCGAGAACGCCGCATAGGCCGGCAGCTCCTTCTTGAGCTGCTGCGCATACGGCTCGAAATGCGCGCAATGCACGCAGGCGTAGCTGAACACCTCGAGCACTTCGATCTTGTCGCCGCTGCTGGTCGGCTGCGGCGGGTCGATCGGGAAGTAGTGCGTGCCCTCGACCCACTGGGTCGACGCGGCCGCGGCCTTGGCGGGCGCCTTGTCGTCGGCGTGGCAGGCGGTCACGGCCAGCAGGCCGGTCAGCAGCAGGGTGATCGAACGCAGCATGCGGGAAGGTCCTCGTTGGGCGGGGGATGGGCTAAGCGCGGCGGCCGGTCAGCCGCCGGTCGTTTCCTTCTGCACCAGGTACTGCACGACCGGGATGATGTTCTCCCAGCTGCCGGCCGACAGGCCGGTGACGCGGTACTTGCCGTTGACGACGATGGTCGGCGTGGAGTCCACGCCGGTCGCCTTGATCCAGGCATCGGCCCGTTTCATGTTGGTGTTGATCGCGAACGAGTTGGCGGTCGCGACGAAGTCCTCGGCGCTGACGCCGAACTGCGCGTAGAACTTGGCGGCGTCCTCGATCGTCGGCTTGATCATGCGGCCGGTCGAGGCGTCGCGGATCGACAGCGGGCCGTTGCCCCACACCGCCGGGAACGTCGCGTTGTGCGACTTCTCGACGATGCCGAGCGCCTGCGCGGTGAAGAACGCGCGCTGGAACAGCGGCCAGGATTCGGCGGTGTTGAACGAGGCCGGCACGTAGCGCATCGCAGCGTTCGGCGGCAGTGCGGCCTTCAGGCGGTCGGCGATCGGCGCGAAGCTGTTGCAGGCCGGGCAGCCATACGAGAACACCTCGACGACGTCGATCTTGTCGCCGCCCGGCGTCGCCTGCGGCGGCTCGATCACGAAATAGTGCTTGCCGGCCTGCCACTGGCCCGGCGCGGGGGTCTGGGCCGATGCGGACGCCGCGGCGACGCCGGCCAGCAGGAAAACGAGCGACTTCAGCATGGAGACTCCGTAAGAGGACGTGCGCGTGGAACGAAGCGGGCCGGTCCGCCGCTCCGGGACGGGTCCGTAGAGAGCCCCGATCGCGGCGAAGGTTCCCGCGGGGAAACTACTTCGCGGCGGTCTCGGCCTTGGCCGTCGCGGTGTGCAGGCCTTCGACGTACGAGGCGACCGCGGCGATGTCCTGCTCGGTCAGGCGCTCGGCGATCGTCTGCATGACCTGCGCGTGCGGATCGTCGATCGTGGCGGTTCCGTCCTTCCAGCCCTTCAGGCGCGCACTGACGTAGTCGGCCCACTGGCCGCTGAGCTGCGGATAGCCGCTGCCGGCCATGCCGCGGCCGCTCGGGCCGTGGCAGGCCATGCAGGCCGGCACGCCGGTCTTGGCGTCGCCGGCGCGGTAGAGCGTGCTGCCGCGCGCCAGCAGCGCGTCGTCGGCGACGCCCGGCAGCGAGGTCTTGGTCGCGAAGAACGCGCCGAGATCGTGCATGTCCTGGGTCGACAGCGGCGCCGCGAACGGCATCATGATCGGGTTGTTGCGCTTGCCGTTCTTGAACAGCTCGAGCTGGTGCGCGATGTAGGCCTCGTTCTGGCCGGCGAGCTTCGGATACATCTTGTCGGCGGCGTTGCCGTCCATGCCGTGGCAGGCGCCGCAGACGGCGGCCTTGGCCTCGCCGGCCTTGGCGTCGCCGAGGACGGGCTTGGGCGCATCGCCGGCGGCGTGCGCGGTGCCGGCACCGACCAGCAGCGCGAGGGACAGGATTCGCCGAACACTCATACGGGCACTCCGAAAAACGGGTTGGACATCCACGACGGCTGCCGACAGGTGGCGTCTGGGGACCTGGAGCGCGTCCGTGACGCGCTCGCGCTCTCGGCGAAACCGCAGGATTATCCCAGTGCGCCCAAAGACGGTCAAACCGCCGCTGAGGCGCGCAGTGTCGCAGCGGCCGCCCGTCAGGCCGTCTCGAAGCCGCTGCGGAAGATCGCGTCCTGGCCGCCGCCGTAGTCGGGCGGCAGATCGGCGCCCTGGAAGATGCCGAGCGGCGAATAGCCGCCGTAGCCCGGAAAGATGTGGCCCAGCCGCGGATTGGCCAGGCGCCGGATCAGCGCCTCGGACAGCACGCGGCGGAAGTCGGTCGTGACCATGACGTCCTCGCCCTCGAACAGCGCCTGGTCGGACAGGCCCGCGAACACGTCCAGGCCGTAGACGCGGCCGCCGTTCACCGAGCCGCCGAGCGCCATCATCATGTTGCCGTAGCCGTGGTCGGTGCCGTCGCTGCCGTTCTGGCGCATGCGGCGGCCGAACTCGCTCATGACGACGATGCTGGTGCGGCTGGTGTAGTTGGCGGCGCCGGCGCCGTCCAGGTCGGTGTAGAACGCGGCCAGTCCGCGCGACAGCGACTCGACCGTGTTGCCGAACGGGTCGTAGCCGGAGGTCGGCACGCCCTGGCCGTTGTGGGTGTCCCAGCCGCCGAGGTCGATCGCCGCGACGCGCAGGCCGAGGTCGGCCTTGAGGATCTGCGCGATCATCTTGAGCTGGTTGCCGAAGCCGTCGGTCGGATAGCTCGCGCCGTTGTCGGGCGCGTACGCGCCGAAGTTCATCGGGCGGATGATCGACAGCGCGTCGAAGGTCTGGCGCGCGGCGGCCTCCAGCGGAGAATCGCCGGCCCACAGGTCCGGCAGTACCTCGACCAGGCCGCGGAAGCCGGCCGGCGCGTTGATGTTGCCGTTGTCGTCGCGGTAGCGATCGCGCGCGTTCCACGGCCAGGCCGAGCTGTCGATGCGGAAATCGTTGCCGTTGCCCATCGTGATCGCCTCGGTGCTGGCGATCAGGCTCGAGGCGGTGATGCTGCCGGCCGACAGCGCCGGAATCGTGATGTTGGCCGGCAGGTTCGCGCTGGTCAGGTAGCGCGTCAGCCAGCCGGTCGCCGAGCCGGTGCTGCCGGGCGTGCCGTATTCCATCGTCTGCTGCGCGTCGAAGTGGCTGCGCGTGACCGGTGCCGGCATGCCGGCGCCGAGCACGACCGCGAGCTTGTTGGCCTGGTACAGCGCGTGCAGCGCCGCGGCGCGCGGATGCAGGCCCCATCCGCTGCCGGAGTTGGCCAGGCCGAGCGCGGCGCCGTTGCCGCTGATCGGCACGGTCAGGTCGGGACGTGCGATCTCGTAGTAGGCGCGGTCGTTGCCGCCGGTCGGCGGCACCAGGCTGAGCCCGTCGCAGCCGCCGCGCAGGAACACCACGATCAGCGTGTCGTAGGCGTTGGACTCGGGCGCGGCGAACGCCAGACGCGCGCCCGGCACCAGGCCGGCGGTCAGCGCGCCGGCGCCGCACAGTTTGAGGAAGTCGCGACGATCGAACGATCCCATGGCGGTCACCGGCGGAAGTAGTCGGGGCTCATCAGCAGCATGCCGACGGCGGTGCGCAGCCGCTGCTGCGTGTAGTGGCGTGCGAGGTTGCCGGTGTTCCAGACGTCCTCGTCGATGTTGATCGGCGCGTTCGCCGCGGCGTTCTGCTGCAGGAACGCGGTCGCGACCGATACCGTCGGCTCGGGCTGATAGCCGAGCAGGCGCGTCGCCCAGTAGCCGATGATCGCCGGCGCGGTGCGCGCGGCCGCGTCGGGAATCGCCGCGCGCGTCTGCGCGAGGATGTCGGCGATGAACGCCGAGCTGCCGTCGTTGCCGACGCGCATCTCCGGCACCCAGGCCAGCAGCTTCAGCGTCATCGCCAGCGAGCCGGTGCTGGCCCAGGCGGTCTGCCGGTCCGGGTAGCCGTTGGGCGGACTCCACGCGAACGAGCGGTGGCCGGCCTGCTGCAGATGCGAGACCAGGCGCTCGGTCGTGGTCCACGCGCTGGTGTTGTCGGGTCGCGGCGTGAAGTTGGCGCCGAGTCCACGCAGCGCGCTCATCGTGACCTCGAACGGCCGGCGCATGCCGGTGCCCCAGCTGGTCTTGAACTCCGCGCTGAGCAGGATCGTGCGCAGCATCCGCGCGATCTGGTCCGGTGCGGCGATGTAGGTGTTGAACTGCACCGCGACCGCGTCGACCAGCGCTTGCGACGGCGTGTCGCCGACGAAGCGCCGGCACAGCTTGCGCGCGACGAAGCGCGCCGTGCCCGGATGCGCGACGAGGCGGTCGAACACCATGCGGCCGTCCTGCATCGCCGGCTGGTTGGCCGGCAGGTACTCGCCGAGGAAGATCTTGTTGCGGCGGTCGTGCCAGTCGGAGCGGTAGACGAAGGTGCCGTCGTTGTCGGACGGGTACTGCCAGTGGCCGTTCCTGATCGTCCAGCCGGTCAGCGCGCCGGCGGCCTCGTAGACGTCGTTGTCGACGTAGCCGGCCGGCATCGAGTCCGGGCAGTGGATCAGCGAGTCCAGACACTCGACCGAGAACGGATCGCCCGGACCGAAGTAGTTGCCGACGCCGAGCGTGTGCAGCTCGATCAGCTCGCGCGCGTAGTTCTCGTTGAAGTCCGCGCCGCGGCTGGCGTAGTTGTCGAGGTAGAACTGCATCGCCGTGGACGTGGCGACCTGTTCGAGCAGGCTGCGGAAGTTGCCGAACGCGTTGGGCCGGATCACGTCGCGGTCGTAGTGCGTGAAGATCGGGCCGATGTCGTATTCCCAGCCGAACACGCTGAAGTGGTCGTGCCAGAAGTTGACGACGCGCTCGAACAGCTGACGCTTGCTGTAGATCGCGCGGATCATCGTCGCGCATTCGGTCTCGGCGACCGGCAGCATGCGGTTGTAGTAGTTGGCGCCGTCGCCGTAGTGCTGCGCCCACAGCTGCTGCAGTGTCTTGCCGAGCGTCGCGAAGCCGGCAGCGCCGATCCGGGCCTCGCAGTCGGCGTCGGCGATCGAGGCCGGCGCCAGCTGGCGCTCGACCCAGGCCTCCCACTTCGCGTCGGCGGTCGCACCGGGCAGCTGCAGCAGGTCGTAGTCTTCCGGCGTGCTGAAGCCGAACGTGGCCTTCTGCAGCCAGCCGACGCGGTCCGGCGCGATCGGGAATGCGGCCGGCAAGTCGGACGCGGCCGCGGCAGCCGGCTGTTCGGCCGCCGCGAGCGGCGCCTTGCCGGGACGGCGCATCGAGACGGCGGGCGCGGCACCGACCGCGCCGGACAGTCCGGCGAACAGGCGGCGGCGGAAAGCGGCGGCGGACAGGCCAGCGCTGGCGGATTCCATGTAGCGTTCCTCGCGGCGGCGGGAGGGGCGTCGCGGCCTGAGCGCGGCGACGATCGCGAGCATACCCAAGTGCTGCGCCGCAAACGTGACCGCGCCCGCGCTTTGACCGACGCATGTCGCGCCGCCGCATCGGGAGCGCGGCGACGGCAGTCGCACGATTTTGTGTACGATGCCGCCGTGACAGGGGGGCGTCATGCAGGGGCCGGTCGACGACAGCGAACTGGAGACACTGGGCCTGCCCGGTGCGCGCCCGGACGAGGACGGTTCGGACTTCCTGCAGCCGGGCATGCGCGTGGGCCGCTACCGGATCGAGGCGCTGCTCGGCCACGGCGGCATGGGCGCGGTCTACCGCGCCGAACAGATCGAACCGGTGCGCCGCACCGTCGCGCTGAAGCTGCTGCGCGGCACGCGTCTGGACACGCTGCAGCGCGCCTACTTCGAGGTCGAGCGGCAGATGCTGGCGCAGATGCAGCATCCGGCGATCGCGCAGATCTTCGACGCCGGCACCACCGAGGCCGGCGCGCCGTATTTCGCGATGGAGTACATCGAGGGCCTGCCGATCGCGCGCTACTGCGAGCGGCACGGCCTGCCGCTCGATGCGCGCATCGCGCTGTTCGCGCAGGTCTGCGACGGCGTCCAGCACGCGCATTCGCGCGGCATCGTCCATCGCGATCTGAAGCCCGACAACATCCTGGTGACCGAGGTCGACGGCCGTGCGATGCCGAAGATCATCGACTTCGGCATCGCCACCGCGGCGACGCGATTGTTCGCCGATGGCGCCGGCGGCACCGAGATCGCCGGCACGCCGACCTACATGAGTCCCGAGCAGTCCGGGTTCTCGCAGTTCCTGGTCGATGCGCGCAGCGACGTCTACTCGCTCGGCGTGATCCTGTTCGAGCTGCTGACCGGCGCGCGACCCGCCGCGGACAGCCGCCTGCGCAGCGTCGCCGCCGACGGCAGCGAGCGCACCACGCTGCGCGCGCCGTCGCAGGCGCTCGACGCTGCCGGCGCCCGGCGTCTGGCCGAGGTCGCGCGCGCCTGCGGGCTGCGGCCGGGCCGCCTGCGCGCGCTGCTGCGCGCGGAGCTCGACTTCGTCGTCGCCAAGGCGGTGCGCCACGATCCGGCCGAGCGCTACGCCTCGGCCGGCGAGCTGGCCGAGGAGCTGCGCCGCTACCTCGCGCAGCGCCCGCTGATCGCGGTCGGCGACCGGCCCGGCTACGCGGCCGGCAAGTTCCTGCGTCGCCATCGCGTCGCATTCGCGGCGGCCAGCGCGGTACTGGCGGCGATCGTGATCGGCCTGGTCTTCTCGCTGTACGGCTTGCTGCAGGCGCGCACGCAGCGCGCGGTCGCCGAGGCGCGCCAGCGCGAACTCGAGCAGGTCGCCGCGTTCCAGCAGTCGATGCTGGCCGGCATCGACGTCGAGGCGATGGGCAAGGCGATGCTCGAGCGCCAGCGCGCCCAGGTCGCCCAGTCCGGCGACGCCGCGCTGGCGGACGCGTTCGAACGCGTGTCGGGCGTGCTCAACGGCGCCGACGTGGCGCGCGACGTGCTCGACCGTCAGCTGCTGGCGCGTGCCCGCGCCGCGGTCGCGCGTGATTTCGCCGACCAGCCGGCGCTCGCGGCCGATCTCGACAGCGCGGTCGCCGATGTCTACCAGGCGATCGGCCTGTTCGCGCAGTCCGAGGATGCGGCGCGCGGCGCGCTGATGCTGCGCCGCGCGCAGTTCGGCGAGGCCGACCGGCGCACCTGGGCCGCCGCGGCCGAGCTCGGCCGCGCGCTCAATCGCCAGGGCAAGCAGGACGAGGCCTTGTCGGTCCTGCAGGCGGTTTGGGACGTCGCCGGCGCGACGCCGCCCGGACCGAGCGAACGGCTCGGGGTCGGCATCGAGCTGGCGCAGGTCCATTCCGATCGCGGCGAGCTCGCGGCGGCGCGCGCCTTGCAGCAGACGCTGCTCGACGAAAGCGCGTATGTGGACGGCCTCGACCCCGACCGCGTGCTGACGCTACGCAACAATCTCGGCATCACGCTGGCGCGCCTCGGCGACGGCGCCGCGGCGATGGCCGAGTTCGAGCAGGTCTACGAAGCGCGCCGGCGCCTGGACCCCGAAAGCGAGGGCACGCTCTCGACGATGACCAATCTGTCGGCGGCACGTGCGATGAACGGCGACTTCGAGGGCGCCCTGGCGCTGCAGCGAGCCTCCTATGCGATCCGTCTGCGCACCGCCGGCGCCGAGCATCCGGCCACGCTGAACGACATCAGCAACATCGCGTCGTCGCTGGTCGATCTGGGCCGCTTCGACGAGGCGCGCCCGCTGCTCGAGCAGGTCATCGACGCACGCCGCCGTGTGCTCGGGCCGGAACATTTCCAGACGCTGCGCTCGACGCAGAACCTCGCCGCGCTGCTCGACCGCAGCGGCCATGGCGCCGACGCGGTCGACCTGCAGCGCCAGGTGCTCGAGGCCCGGCGCCGCACGCTCGGCGCCGAACATCCGGATACGCTGAAGTCCGAGGACGTGTACTGCTCGATCCTCAAGAACATCGAGCGGCTCGACGAGGCGCGCAGCTGCGCAGCCGGCGTCTACGCGGCGCGGCAGCGCCTGCTCGGCAACGGCCATCCCGACACGCTGCGCAGCGCGGCCCTGCTGGCCGAGATCGAACGCCTCGACGGCGACGCCGCGGCCGCGATCGCCGTGCTCGATCCGCTGCTGGCCGAGCTGCGCGCTGCGCGCGGCGACGCCGATCCGGAGGTGCTGTTCCTGGGCGCGCGGCTGTACGGACTGCGCCGGTCCGAAGGCGATCTCGCCGCCGCCGGTCCGTTGCGCGAGGCATTGCTCGATCCGCTGCTGGCGCGCGATGCGGCCGGCCTGCCCGCGTCGCTGCGGCGCGCGCGCAAGGCGGCCGAGGAGGCGGTTCAGGACGCGCCGACGATCCGCGGCTCGGGTTCGAGCACGACGCCGAAGCGCTGAGCGACCGTCTCGACGATGCGCCGCGCCAGCGCCAGCAGCTCGGCGCCGCTGGCGCTGCCGTGGTTGACCAGGACCAGCGCGTGCTCGGCCGAGACGCCGGCATCGCCTTCGCGCAGGCCCTTGAAGCCGCAGCGCTCGATCAGCCAGGCGGCCGCCAGCTTCATCGCGCCGTCGCCGGCCGGCCAGGCCGGCAGTTCCGGGTGCTCGCGGCGCAGCGCCTCGGCGGCGGCCGCGGTGACCAGCGGATTCTTGAAGAAGCTGCCGGCATTGCCGACCAGGGCCGGGTTCGGCAGCTTGCGCGTGCGGATCCGCGCGATCGCCTCGGCCAGGCGCGCCGGCGTCGGCGCATCGACGCCGAGCGCGGCCAGTTCCTCGGCGATGCCGGCATAGCCGGTGCGCAGCGGCCGCTCGCGCGGCAGCGCCAGTTCGATCGCGGTGATCACGTAGCGGTCCGGCGCACGCTTGAACGCCGAGTCGCGGTAGCCGAACGCACACTGCGCCCGGTCCAGCCGCACGATCCGCCGCTCGTGCCGGTCGTAGGCCTCGACGGTCTCGACGAACTCGCCGATCTCGGTGCCGTAGGCGCCGATGTTCTGGATCGGCGAGGCGCCGGCCAGCCCCGGGATCAGCACCAGGTTCTCGAGGCCGGCCAGACCCTTGGCCAGCGACCAGGACACCACGTCGTTCCAGGCCTCGCCGGCCTCGGCGCGGATCAGTGCGCCCTCGCCGCGATCCTCGAGGATCGCCAGTCCGCGCGTCGCCATCGACAGCACGATGCCGGCCCAGTCGCCGGCGAACAGGATATTGCTGCCGGCACCGAGCACCAGCAGCGGCAGGCGGCCGAGCGCCGGCAGCGCGAACAGCTCGGCCAGCGCCTCGGGCTTGCGCACGTCGATCAGCAGCTCGGCGCGCGCGGCGACCTGCAGCGTGTTGCGGCCGCGCAGCGAGGCGTTCTCGACGATCGTGTAGCCGGGCTGCTCGACGATCGCGGTCGGGCGATGGCTCACGTCGTGCCGCTCGCGGCCGGCGCGGAGGCCGCCGCGGCCGGGTCGCGCCGCGCCGAGCGCAGCGCGGCGACGCATTCGCCGATCAGGCCCGGGCCGCGATAGACCAGGCCGGTGTAGCACTGCACCAGCGTCGCGCCGGCCGCGCACTTGGCGGCCGCGTCGGCACCGCTCAGGATGCCGCCGACGCCGACCAGCGGCATGCGGCCGCCGAGACGCTCGGCCATGCCGGCCAGCACCGCGGTCGAGCGCGCGAACACCGGGCGTCCGGACAGGCCGCCGGTCTCGCCGGCCAGCGGATGGCCGGCGACCGCGCTGCGGTCGATCGTCGTATTGGTGCAGATCAGGCCGTCGATCGCGCTGGCCGAGAGCACCTCGGCGATCGCGTCGAGCTCGGTCTCGGACAGGTCCGGCGCGATCTTCAGCAGCATCGGCGTACGGCGGCCGTGGCGGCCGGCCAGCCGCTCGCGCGCCTCGCACAGCGTGCCGATGAAGCGCTTGAGCGTCTCCTCCTCCTGCAGGTCGCGCAGGCCCTGCGTGTTCGGTGAGGAGATGTTGACGGTCACGTAGCCCGCACGGGCGTAGACGCGCTCGAGGCAGTACAGGTAGTCCTCGACCGCGCGCTCGTTCGGCGTGTCCTTGTTCTTGCCGATGTTGATGCCGAGCACGCCGTCGAAGCGCGCGCGCTCGACGTTGGCGATCAGCGCATCGACGCCGGCGTTGTTGAAGCCGAGCCGGTTGATCACCGCCGCGTGCTCGGGCAGCCGGAACATGCGCGGCTTCGGATTGCCGGCCTGCGGACGCGGCGTGGTCGTGCCGACCTCGACGAAACCGAAGCCGAGCGCAGCCAGCGCGTCGAGGTGGGCGGCGTCCTTGTCGAGGCCGGCCGCCAGGCCGACCGGATTCGGAAACGTGATCCCGAACGCCTTGACCGGCAGTGGCGCCGGCCGCACCGCGAGCAGCGGCTCGAAGCCGGCGCGGTAGGCGATCTCGATCGCCTTCAGCGACAGTTGGTGCGCGCGTTCGGCATCGAAGCGGAACAGCAGCGGGCGGGCCAGCGCGTACATCGTCAGCGCGCTGCGTCGTGCCGGCGCGGACCGGCGGCCGGCGGTCGTGCCGCCCGGGCGGCCGTGGTGGCGGGGTCTGGGGTCATCGCACTCTCCGAAGGGCGCGCAGTGTACCCGCAGACCCGTGCGCGCGCAGACGGAGCGGCTGCCGCTGCGTCCGCGCGACCGTCACGGCGCCGCGGTCGCCGGCAGCACCAGGCGGAACACCGGCGGCGGCGCCTCGGCGCCGGGCGGCAGCGCGGCCGGTGCCGCCTCGCCGGCCGGGCCGAGCGAGCGCGTGTAGTGCCACAGCGCCTCCAGGTCGGCGTCGGTCATCGCATTGAGCGCCCAGTACGGCATCGGCGGCCGCAGCACGGCCGCGCGCGCATAGGTCTGCCAGTCCGGCAGCGTCTTGAGGCCGATCGCACGGCGCAGATTGCTCGGATAGGTCGTGCCCCACGGACCGGAGAAACCGAGCCGGTCGCCGGTGAACCACTGGTCGGGCGGTGTCTTGCCGCCGCTGGCCGCGAAACCCGGCGAGTGGCAGTCGTGGCAGCCGGCGATCCGCGCCAGATAACGGCCGCGCTCGACCAGGGCGGCGTCGGGCGGCGCGGCGAGGGCCGGCAGGGCGGTCAGGAACAGCAGGGCATGGAGGAAACGGATCATCGTCGGCGGCGAGCATGGCCCGCACCGCGCGGGCCTTCGCCGGACCAGGACGCGACCGGGCGTCGCTTGCTATCACGGCCCTATCACGCCGGCGCCGGCAGCGTGCCCACGTAGATGCGCGTTTCGTAGTCGAAGCCGACCAGTCCCTCATCGGCGGTCGCGTCGAACAGCTTGCGCAGCGCGGCCAGCATCGGCAGATGACGCGGGTGGCCTTCGCGCGGCGCGTACGAGGACGACAGCAGCCGTCCGCGCAAGGCGTCGAAATCGAGCAGCTGGCGGTGCGGGAACGTCGCCGCGCCGCGGTAGCCTTCGCCGAACCAGTCGCGCATCGCGGGCTCGTCGGCGTAGCGCTCGGCGACGCTGACGTAGTCGGTGCCGTAGTCGAGCAGCAGCCGCTCGTAGCCTTCCAGGAACGGGCTGCCGGCGAGCAGGCGCGAGTTCCAGAACACCGCGGCGAGGCCGCGCGGCCTGAGGATGCGCGCCCATTCGCGCCGCACCGCGTCGACGTCGAACCAGTGGAACGCCTGCGCGGCGACGACCAGATCGACGCTGCCGGCCGTCAGTGTCGTCGCCTCGGCGCTGCCGTCGACCGCGTGGAAGCGCGGATTCTCGCCGAGCCAGCGCTCGGCCGCCGTGCGCATCGGCGCATTCGGCTCGACCGCGTACACCGTGTTGCCGGCATCGAGGAACATCCGCGAGGAGATGCCGGTGCCGGCGCCGACGTCGGCGACCGTCCACGACGGCACCAGGCCGTGTTCGTCGCTGAGCCAGTCGATCAGCGCGGCCGGATAGTCGGGCCGGTAGCGGACGTAGTCGGCGACGCGGTCGCTGAAGCGCTGGGTCGAGTCGGTGATCATCGGCGGCAGGCATCGCGGCGGAGGATGCGCCAGCTTAGCGGCAAAGCGCGGCCCTGCGTCCGCGGCCGCGCCGTCGCGTTCAGTCGGCGTCGAGCGCCGGCCGAACGCGAGGCAGTCCGCCTACAGGTCGAACTTGATGCCCTGCGCCAGCGGCAACGCGTCGGAGTAGTTGATCGTGTTGGTCTGGCGGCGCATGTAGACCTTCCACGCGTCGGAGCCCGATTCGCGGCCGCCGCCGGTCTCCTTCTCGCCGCCGAACGCGCCACCGATCTCGGCGCCGGAGGTGCCGATGTTGACGTTGGCGATGCCGCAGTCGGAGCCCGCGGCCGACAGGAACTGCTCGGCGACCTTGAGGTTCTGCGTGAAGATCGACGAGGACAGGCCCTGCGGCACGCCGTTCTGCATCTCGATCGCCTCGTCGATCGTCTCGTACTTCATGACGTAGAGGATCGGCGCGAACGTCTCGTGCTGGACGACCTCGTCGCTGTTCTTCAGGCCGGTGACGATCGCCGGCAGCACGAAGTGGCCGGGACGGTCGATCGCGGTGCCGCCGGTCACGACGGTGCCGCCGGCGGCCTTGGCCTTCTCGATCGAGGCCAGGAACGCCTCGACCGCGCCGCGGCTGTTCAGCGGGCCCATCAGATTGGCCGGGTCGGTCGGATCGCCGATCTTGCCCTCGACCTGCTTGTAGGCCTTGACCAGCGAGGCCAGCACGGTGTCGTAGATCGACGCGTGCACGAGCAGGCGGCGCGTCGTCGTGCAGCGCTGGCCGGCGGTGCCGACCGCGCCGAACACGATGCCGGGGATCGCCAGCTTCAGGTCCGCGCTCTCGTCGAGGATGATCGCGTTGTTGCCGCCGAGCTCGAGCAGGCTGCGGCCCATGCGGCGCGCGACGCGCTCGCCGACGCGGCGGCCGACCTGGGTCGATCCGGTGAAGCTGATCAGCGGGATGCGCGTGTCGTCGACGAAGCGCTCGGCCAGCTCGGTGCCGGCGTCGTTGATCAGGAAGAACAGATCCGGGAAGCCGCCGGCCTCGAGCGCTTCATTGCAGATGCGCATCGAGGCGATCGCGGTCAGCGGCGTCTTGTTCGACGGCTTCCAGATGCAGATGTCGCCGCAGATCGCGGCGAGGAACGAGTTCCACGCCCAGACCGCGACCGGGAAGTTGAACGCGCTGATGATGCCGACCAGGCCGAGCGGATGGTACTGCTCGTACATGCGGTGGCCGGGGCGCTCCGAATGCATCGTGTAGCCGTACAGCATGCGGCTCTGGCCGACCGCGAAATCGGCGATGTCGATCATCTCCTGCACCTCGCCGTCGCCTTCGGGCTTGCTCTTGCCCATCTCGAGCGCGACCAGCGAGCCGAGCGCGTCCTTGTTCGCGCGCAGCGCCTCGCCGCACAGCCGTACGGCCTCGCCGCGGCGCGGCGCCGGCGTCGTGCGCCAGATCTTGAATGCGGCCTGCGCACGCGCGATCACGGTCTCGTAGTCGGCGGCGCTGCTCGCATGGACCTTGGCGATCACGGTGTCGGTGGTCGGATTGACCGAGGTCAGCGTGCCGGCGTCGGTGGTCTTGGACCACTCGCCCTGGCCCAGATACGTACCGGAATTGAGGGCGCCGAGGCCGAGCGCCTCGAGGATGTCAGCGGACATGGAAACTCCTGCGGAAAGGGCGGATCGCGCCGAGCAGCGGCGCGCAAAGATCGACGATTCTAGCAAATGGGTCCGCGCATCCCGGCGTGCAACCGCCGCGCTGCCTCAGCCGCCCTCGGGCAGCGGCTGGCCGGGCTGCCAGCCCTGGTCGACCAGGCGGTCGAGCAGCGCGACCGCGGCCGCGCGCGCGTCCGCGTCGTGCACCGGCAGCACCAGGCTGTCGCCGGCGCGCGCCCAGCGCAGCACCGTGCGCACCGCCTCGACCTCGTCCAGGCAGGTGCGCAGCGCCGCCGACGGCACGCCGCGCAGCTGCAGTTCGTCGGCGAGGATCGCCGCGATCTCGCCGCTGGCGCGGCCGCGCAGATAGCTCTGGATGTCCTTGAGCACGACCAGGTCCGGTGCGAACCGCGCCGCCGTCGCCGCTAGCGCGCGGATGTCGGCGTCCTCGCGGTTGCCGGCCTGGCCGAGCACCAGCGCGAGCCGGCCCGGCGCGCCGTCCGCGCCGCGCGCGACCTCGATCAGGCCTTCGAGGCCGGCCGGATTGTGCGCATAGTCGAGCCAGACCGACGCGCCGCCGAGCGACCAGCGCATCAGCCGGCCGAGATTGTCGGCGTTGCGGCGGCCGAAGCGGCCCAGCACCGCGCCGATCGTCGCCGGCGCGACGCCGAGCACCGCGGCCAGCACGGCCGCGCCGGCCAGATTGGCGACGTTGTAGCGCGCGCGGCCGCCGATGCTGAGCGGCATCGCCGCGACCGCACCCAGATCGTGCTCGACGCCGCCGAGGCCGAGCATCAGCCGTCCGCCGCGCACGCCGCAGACCGGCCGGCCGGCCGCGCGCGCGTCGGCCAGCTGCGGCCGGTCGGCGTCGAGCGCGAACCAGGCCAGGCGCCGGCCCGGCGGCTGCGCGTGTTCGCGCAGCCGCGCGTCGTCGGCGTTCAGCACGAGCACGCCGTCGGCGGCCAGCGCCGCGCCGACGACCAACTTGACCGCGGCCAGATCGTCCAGGTCGTGGATGCCGTATTCGCCGAAATGATCGGCGCTGACGTTGGTGACCAGCGCCGCCTGCACGCCGCCCACGGCCAGGCCGCGGCGCAGGATGCCGCCGCGCGCGGTCTCGAGCACGGCGGCCTGCACGCGGCCGTCGCGCAGCACTGCGCGCGCGCCGCCGGGACCGGAGTAGTCGCCGTCCTCGAGCGCCTCGCCGTCGACGACCACGCCGTCGGTCGAGCTGTAGCCGCAGACCAGGCCGTGCGCGGCCAGCATCGCCGCGGTCAGCCGCGTCGTCGTGGTCTTGCCGTTGGAGCCGGTGACCAGAGCCACCGGAATCGCGTGCAGCTGCGCCCACGGCACCTCGGCCGGCGCCGGCAGCGCCTCGCGCGGCCAGGTCCGCGCGCCGCTGCCCTCGCCGAGGGTCAGCGCCTCATCGTCGAGCAGGGCCGGCAGCGCATGCGCGGCCGCGGCCTCGAGCAGCGCGATCAGCGCCGGCTGCGCCTCGGCTGCGGCCAGCGCGCGCAGCGTCTCGACGGCAACGACGCGGTCCCAGGCCGCGGCGTAGCCGGGTGCGTGGCGCTGCGCGAACGCCGTCGCGGCCTCGCCGAGCGCCGACTCCCAGGCCCATTCGTTGACCTCGGTCGCCGCGTAGAGCTGGTCCGGCGGCGCCGCGAACGCCAGCGTCGCGCCGCCGGCATGCGCGCGCGCGTGCAGCGGCGCGTCCGGCCAGCCGAGCGCCTGTCGCGCGGCGGCGACGCCGGCCTTCCAGTGCGCGATGCGCGCGGCATCGACGGCGTGTCCCGGCACGGTCTCCAGGGCCGCACCGGGCTGCGCGAAATACGGATTGATGCCGGTCAGCCGGCGCGAGTCCTCGAACGCTTCACGCATGCGTCAGTCGTCGCTCTCGCGTGCGAAGCGGATGCCGCGCTCGTCGCGGACCAGGCCTTCCATGTCGACCGTCATGGCTTCCTCGGCCGGCGTCGTCAGCAGCACCGGTTCGCCGCGTTCGGCGGCCGGCGGCGCGCCCTCGGGACGGAACTTGGTGATCTGCTTCCAGGTGCGCGTCAGCGCGTCGGCGAAGATCAGCACGAGATCGCCGGGGCGGCCGCTGCGCAATGCGTGGTCGACCGCCTGCTGCTCGTCGGGAATCACGTCGATCGCCTTGGCCGGCACGCCGCGCTCGCGCAGCGCGGCGGCGATGATGCGCGGCACCTCGTCACCGTCGCGCCCGCGCAGGCCGTCGTCGCGGCGCACGACGTAGCGGTCGAAGCGGCCGGCGACCGCGTCGGCGATCGCGCGCAGATCGTCGTCGCGGCGGTCGCCGGGACCGGCCAGCACGACGATGCGCCGACCGGTCACGTCCAGGCGCTGCGCGAGGTCGGCCATCACGCCGACCGCGTGCGCGTTGTGGCCGTAGTCCATCAGTACCTTGAACGGATGCTCGTTGAACACGTTCATGCGGCCCGGCGCCTGGAAGAACGTCGTGTCGAACGTGCGCAGGCCCTGCCGGATCGCGTCGAGCTTGATGCCGAGCGAGAACGCCAGCGCGGCGGCGAACATCGCGTTCTGCACGTTGTGCAGCGCGCGGCCTTCCAGCGTCGCCGGGATCAGATGCGTCCACATCAGCGGGATGTGGCTGCTCTTGTCGTAGAGCGTGATCATGTGGCCGTTGACGCCGGCCTCCAGTGCGCAGGCGCGGCCGCCGGCGCGCACGTGCTCGCGCACCAGCGGGTGCGAGGGATTCATCGTCACGTAGCAGATGACCTTGGCGTCGGTGTAGCCGGACATCTTGAGCACGTTCGGATCGTCGGCGTTGAGCACCGCGCAGTCGCGCGCGACCTCCACGACGATGCGCTTGACCTCGGCCAGCTGCTCGAGCGTGTCGATGCCCTTGAGGCCGAGGTGGTCCGACTGCACGTTCAGCACGGCCGCGACGTCGACCTCGGGCACGCCCATGCCGGCGCGCAGCAGGCCGCCTCGCGCGGTCTCGAGCACGGCCAGGTCGATCTGCGGGTCGGCCAGCACCATGCGCGCCGAGACCGGTCCGGTCATGTCGCCCTCGACCGTGCGCTGGCCGTCGATGTAGACGCCGTCGGTCGTCGTCAGGCCCGGCGTGTAGCCGGCCATCTTGGCGATGTGCGCGAGCATGCGCGCGGTGGTCGTCTTGCCGTTGGTGCCGGTGATCGCGGCGATCGGCACGCGCGAGGGCGTGCCGGGCGGGAACAGCAGGTCCACGACCGGGCCGGCGACGTCGCGCGGCGTGCCGTCGCTGGGGCTGACGTGCATGCGGAAGCCGGGCGCGGCGTTGACCTCGCAGATCGCGCCGCCGACGGACTTGTAGCTCTCGGCGATGTTCGGCGAGATGAAGTCGACGCCGCCGACGTCCAGACCGATCGCACGCACCGCGCGCTCGGCCATCGCGCGATTGTCCGGATGGATGACGTCGGTGACGTCGGTGGCGGTGCCGCCGGTCGACAGATTCGCGGTCGAGCGCAGATAGACCACCTCGCCGTCGGCGGGCACGCTGGACGCGGTGTGGCCGGCGCGCGCGAGCATCATCTCGGCCTGTGCGTCGAGGCTGAGCTTGGTCAGCACTTTCTCGTGGCCGACGCCGCGGCGCGGATCCTGGTTGACGATCTCGACCAGCTCGGCGACCGTGTGGCGGCCGTCGCCGACGACGTGGCCGGGCGTGCGCCGCGTCGCGGCGACCAGCTCGCCGTTGACGACCAGCAGCCGGTGGTCGTCGCCGTGCACGTAGGTCTCGACGATGACCGAGCGCGAATGCTCGCGTGCGGCCGCGAAGCCGGCCGTGATTTCCTCGTCGCCGGTGATGTTGATCGTGATGCCGCGGCCGTGGTTGCCGTTGTACGGCTTGGTCACGACCGCGCCGCCGAGCTTGCGCGCCGCGCGCAGCGCGCCGGCCTCGGTCTGCACCAGTTCCTGGCGCGGCACCGGCAGGCCCAGCGAGGACAGGATCTTGTTGGTCTCCTCCTTGTCGCTGGCCAGCTCCACCGCGATGTGCGGCGTGCGGCCGGTGACCGTGGCCTGGATGCGCTGCTGGTAGCGGCCGTGACCGAGCTGGATCAGCGACTGGTCGTTCATGCGCAGCCACGGGATGCCGCGCTCCTCGGCCGCGCGCACGATCGAGGCGGTCGACGGACCGAGCGCGCGGCGCTGCGCGTAGCGGATGAACTCGTCGCGCGCCTCGTCGAAGGTCCAGTCCTCCGCCACGCTGCCGGACGGACGCAGCTCGGCCGGCAGCAGCGAGGCGATCAGCTTCATCGCCAGTTCGCCGGCGGCGATGCCTTCCTCGCGCTGCGCGTACTCGTAGACGACCGTGTAGACGCCCGGCCGGTCGTCACCGACGCTGCGCGTCTTGCCGAACGTGACCTGCTCGCCGGCGACGTTCTGCAGTTCGATCGCGACGTGCTCGAGCACGTGGCCGAGCCAGGTGCCTTCGCCCTCGCGCATGCGGCGCAGGAAGCCGCCCGGCTCGCGGTACGAGCAGCCGTGCTCGGCCAGCGTCGGCAGCGCCGCGACCAGTCCGTCGACGAAGGCCGGCCCGAGCCGGCCGGTCGGCCAGGCTTCCAGCGGGCCTAGGTCCAGTTCCAGGCGGATCACCGGGAAGTGGGCGTACAGCGAGGGACCGACGTAGACGGAGCGATCGAGAATGCGCATGGGGACCTCTGGCGGTGGGGTCGAAGCCTGCTTTCGGTGAATCCGGTTCGATGAGTCGTGTGCGATGGGTCTGCTTCGGTGGATCGATTCGGTGACGTGACCGGTCAGGCCGGCGAACGATGCAGCGGGACGGCGCGGCCCCGGCCGGCGATCCGGTGCGGCCGGGCGGAGGTGTCGTGTCGACCGTCGCGCATCGGCTCAGCCCCGGGCCAGCGTGCCGGCCGAGGCTTTGCGCGTGTGCAGGTTGAACGTGGCGCCGGCGGTCAGGATGTGCACGGTCAGGCCGAGCAGACAGACCGGCTGGCCCTCGTCGACCTGGGCCATCGACGAGAACTGCACGCCGTCGGCGTCGACGACCGTGACCGCGCCGGTGCCCTCGACCTCGAGCGTATTGTCCGGCGCGATGAACGCCGCGGTGTCCTCGTCCAGGCCGATGCCGACCGCGAACGGATTGAACGCCAGCGCCGTCACCAGCCGGCCGAGCCGGTCGCGCTGGCGGAAGTGCTGGTCGATCACGAAGCGGTTGGTCAGCCCGAGCCCGGGCGCCAGCCGCACGCTGCCGGCCTTCGGCGAGGAGCCCTCGTCGCCGAACGCGATCATGTGTTCGCTGAGGATGCTGGCGCCGGCGCTGGTGCCGCCGACGGTGATGCCGCTCGCGTTGCGGGTCCGGATCAGCTTGGCGGCCGGCGTGCCGCCGAGGATCGTCGAGATGCGCAGCTGGTTGCCGCCGGTGAAGAAGATGCCGCTGGCGCGCTCGATGCGGCGCAGCCGGTCCTCGCGCTTGCCGTCGTCGCGGTGCGCGAAGTCCAGCGCGTCGACGCGCTCGGCGCCGAGCTCGCGGAAGATCCTCTCGTAGCGCGCGCCGGTGTCGGTCTGGCGGCTCGCGGTCGGGATCACGACGATGTCCGCGTCGCTGCCGCCGCATACGCGCACGAAGCGCTCGAGGATGCGCGGACTGCTCTCCTTCTCCTCGGCCCCGCCGATCGGCACGATCCAGCCTCGCTCTTCGCCGGCCATCACCTTGCTCGGACTCATCGATTGCTCCCGTATGGAGGTCATACGCCGCGCACGGCGCGAGCCGGCCGCGACCTGCGCCGGCGCGCCGCTGCGCACCTGTCCAGCCCCCACCGAGCCCCCCGTGCCGCCGGCGTCCGTCGCGACGTACCGCCGCCGGCCGCCGGCCGGCACGCGTGCCGGTCGGCGACGTGGCGACCCCGACAGGAGTCGAACCTGTGACCTCGCCCTTAGGAGGGGCGCGCTCTATCCAACTGAGCTACGGGGCCGTCGGGCCGGATCATACGGCAATCGCCGCGATCGATGCCCGCGCGCCGCCGGTCTCCCGGTCCGCGAATGTCCGAACCGCCGCAGCGCCGTCGCGGTGCGGCCGGTCGTCGCGCCGCTCGCATCGACGGCGCCTGCGGCTGCGATCGATCGCCTTCGCGCGGCAGACGCGGCTGGACGATGCGCGTCCTGCGTACAGGGCATGCACCGACGCGCACGATGGCCGATCGCGATCGATGCGCACGCGGAAGCGCGACGTGCCTGCGTTTGATGCGGTGCAACGGCTGCGCGCACGCGTTCGCAAAAGCGCGCAACGGCGCGGATGCGGGCTCGGGTCACTTGACAAGCGTTCATTACGATGAGATTCGTATATCGTTCGAGCGAGGTTAACGCCCGCATCGAACGCATCCGTCCGGACGTGCGACGCACGTCGACCGATCCCCGTCAGGGCTGATCGCACGGATCAAGTACGAAGGTCTTCGTTTTCATTCGCGAAGAGCCGAGCGCCGGAAGGCAGGTGTGGCCTTGGTGGGGCCTCGTTCAACGCCTGCCGGAAAGGAATCCGCCGGATGACGGGTCCGGGTCGTGCAACGGCGGCCCGGCCCGTCCGCTCGGCTGTTCGCGACGACGAAAGACCCGATCGGTTCGCAGGGCGGTCGGCATGCGGACTCCCATGTCACGAGAGGAAAGAACATGCAACGCAAAATGCTGGTCGCAGCCATCACCGCCACGCTGGCCCTGCCGTTCGTCGCCGTACCGGCGCTGGCGCAGGATCAGGACGGCGCCGCCGCGAACGCCGAACAACTCGAGGCGGTGACCGTCACCGGCTCGCTGATCAAGCGCTCGCAGGTCGAGACCGCCTCGCCGGTCATCACGATCACCAACGAAGAGATCACCAAGAAGGGCTTCGGCAGCGTGTCGGACGTGCTGCGCGCACTGCCGCAGGCCAACGGCGTCGTGCAGGGTGCGCAGACCTCGGCAAGCTTCACGCAGGGCGCCGAGACCCTGAGCCTGTTCGGCCTGGATCCGGGCTTCACGCTGTACCTGATCGACGGTCGTCCGATGGCCGACTACCCGCTGCTGTACAACGGCTCGGGCAACTTCGTCGACATCTCCTCGATCCCGATGGCGATGGTCGAGCGCATCGACATCCTGCCGGGCAACCAGTCGGCGATCTACGGCTCCGACGCGATCGCCGGCGTCGTCAACATCGTGCTGAAGCAGAAGATGGACGGCTACGCGCTGAACCTGCGCGTGGGCGGCTATTCGGAGGGCGGCGGCGACAGCCAGCGCCTGCAGTTCACCGGCGGCAACAGCTGGGAGCGCTTCAACCTGATCTACAGCCTGGAGCTGCGCAACCAGGAGCCGATCTACCGCTTCCAGCGCAGCTGGATGGATTCCACGCTCGACAACCCGAGCGGCCGCGGCCAGGGCTCGTTCAACTATCTGGTGCGCGACCTGCTCGGCGAGGTCGCCGACGACTTCGTCGATCCGGGTGCGTGGTGCGATCGCGTCTCGAGCGCCTACGGCGGCACGGTGCGCCGCTTCGAGGACAACCTCGGCCGCGGCTACGCCTGCGGTTCGCCGCTGACCAACGGCTACTCGTCGATCATGAACGATCGCCGCTCGGCCAACGGCTACGTCAAGGGCGTCTTCGACGTCAACGACAGCACCCAGGTCTACGGCAGCCTGATGTACAACGTCAACACGGTCGAGTACTTCGCCGGCTCCAGCTACAGCTGGTGGGGCAGCGGTGCCGGTCCGGGTCCGTTCTACGATCCGTCGGTCGGCTCGATCATCTCGCTGCAGCACGTGTTCGACTCGTCCTACAGCGGCATCTTCGGTCTCAACAACAGCTTCGACCGCAACAAGACCTACGTCGGCCAGGTCGGCCTGCGCGGCACGTTCGGCGACTCGAACTGGGACTACGATGTCTACTACCACCGCTCCGACAACGTCGTGCGGTCCAAGCAGCTCAAGCCGCTCGCGGCGCTGGTCGACCGCTACTTCCTCGGCGATCCGGTCGCCGGCGCGACCGATCCGTTCTTCGACGCGTATCCGGTCTACAACGTCAACTGGGATCGCTTCTACTCGGTCATCACGCCGGATCAGTACCGCTCGTTCAGCGACTACATCCGCGGCGAGTCGCACACCTACACGCAGAAGGTCAACGCGACCGTCACCAACCTCAGCCTGTTCGAGCTGCCGGCCGGTCCGGTCGGTTTCGCGGCCCTGATCGAGGCCGGCAACCAGCTGTGGGACGACAAGCCCGATCCGCGCCTGGTCGCCGGCGAAGTCTGGGGCCTCTCCGGAACCCAGGGCTACGGCAAGCGTGACCGCTACGCGATCGCGGCCGAGATGAACGCACCGCTGACCAGCATGCTGACCGCGACCGGCTCGGCACGCTACGACCAGTACAAGGCATCGGGCCGCAGCGACGAGAAGTTCACCTACAAGCTGGGTCTGGAGTTCCGTCCGGCCGACTCGCTGCTGCTGCGCGGCACCTATGCCACCGCGTTCCGCGCACCGGACATGGCCGGCCTGTACCAGGGCGAGAGCGGCTTCTACGAGCCGGGCAATACCGACTACTACCGCTGCCGCGAGGAGTTCGGCGACAACGTCGACTTCGACACCTGCCGCTACAACAACGAGCAGATCTCCGGCGTGCAGTCGGGCAACCTGGATCTCAAGAACGTCAACGCCAAGTCGGCGACGATCGGCGTGGTCTGGTCGCCGACCTCGAACCTGGCGTTCAAGGCCGACCTGTACGAGATCAAGATCGACGACCAGGTGCAGGCGCGCTCGCTCGACGAGATCCTGCAGCTGGAAGCCGACTGCCGTCGCGGTTCGACGGTCGGCGGCTCGCCGGTCGACATCAACTCGCCCAACTGCGTGGCGGTGCTCGGCCTGGTCGACCGCAACCTGACGCCGCCGGGCCCGAACACCTCGGCGATCAACCTGGTCCGTACCTATCCGATCAACGTCTCCAAGGAGAAGGTCCGCGGCATCACCGCGAACATGCAGTACCGTCTGCAGACCGCCTCGATCGGCGACTTCATCTTCGGCGCGGACTACAACACGCTGCTCAAGCACGAGTCGATCACCTATGCCGGTGACCCGACGATCAACGAGCTGACCTACCTGGACTTCCCGCGCAAGCCCAAGTGGGTCGGCAGCGCCAGCGTGACCTGGAACGTCGGCGGCTTCAGCACGACCGTCTACGGCCAGCGCCGCGGCAAGACCCTGGCGTTCAACGAGGTCGACACGATCGGTCCGTATACGACCTACAACGCCAGCGTCAGCTACACGGTCGACGATCTGACCCTGTCGCTGATCTCCAACAACCTCACCAACAAGCGTCCGCCGAAGGACCGGTCGAATACGACGTATCCGTACTACGACTCGTTCAACTACGACGCCTACGGCCGTTCGATCTTCGCCGAGATCAACTACCGCTTCGGTGGCAGCGGCGGCTGATCGAGTCCGATCGCGATGCAGCAAGCGGGAAGGCCGGCGCAAGCCGGCCTTCTTTTTTTGCAGCATCGGGCGCGATTCGCAAGCGCAACGGTCGTCGCGAGGGTCTCGACGCCTAGGCGCCGGCGTCCCCGGACGGTAGGCTTCGGTCTCGCCGTCGTCCGGGGAAACGCCATGTCGCTGCATCTACGCCTGCTGCTGGGCTTCGTCATCGGCCTCGTCGCCGGCCTGGCCGCGCACGTCTTCGCCGGCGCCGACGCGCCGTGGCTGCAGGCGCTGACCAGCTACGTGACGCAGCCGGTCGGGCAGATCTTCCTGCGCCTGCTGTTCATGCTGGTGATCCCGCTGATCTTCTCGGCGCTGGTGCTCGGCGTCGCCGAGATGGGCGACATCCGTTCGCTCGGCCGGATCGGCGGTCGCACCCTCATCTACACGATCGTGGTGTCCTCGATCGCGGTCGTGATCGGCCTGACCCTGGTCAACCTGTTCCGGCCCGGCGACGGCATCGATCCGGCCGTCGCGCAGTCGCTGATCAGCGACGCGGCCGACCGCGCCGACACGATCGTCGCCAGCAGCCAGCAGGCCAGCGGGGTGTCGCTGCTGGTGCAGATCGTGCCCGATAACGTAGTCCGCGCGGCGGCTTCCAACGACATCATCGCGGTGATGTTCTTCGCGCTGATCTTCGGCATCGGCATGGTCGTCACGCGCACGCCGGCGACCGAGCGCGTCAAGGAGTTCTTCCAGGGCGTGTTCGAGATCTCGATGACGCTGATCCACGGCGTGATCCGGCTGGCGCCGTATGCGGTCGCGTGCCTGGTGTTCAACCTCGCCGCGCTGTTCGGCTGGGACCTGCTGGTCAAGCTGGCCGGCTACGTCGGCGTCGCGCTGCTGGCGATGGCGATCCACTTCTTCATCGTCTACTCGGCCGCGGTGCGCTGGTTCGGCGGCATGTCGCCGCTGGCGTTCTTCCGCGGCTCGCAGGAGGCGATCGTCATGGCGTTCACGTCCTCCTCGAGCAACGCGACGCTGCCGACCGCGCTGAAGGTGGCCGAGGAGGAGCTGCGGCTGCCGCCGCGGATCTCGCGCTTCGTGCTGACGATCGGCGCGACCGCGAACCAGAACGGCACCGCGCTGTTCGAGGGTGTGACCGTGCTGTTCCTCGCGCAGTTCTTCGGCGTCGACCTGACGCTGTGGCAGCAGCTGACGGTGATGTTCGTCTGCATCCTCGGCGGCATCGGCACCGCCGGCGTGCCGTCCGGCTCGCTGCCGGTGATCGCGATGATCTGCGCGATGGTCGGCGTGCCGCCCGAGGGCATCGGCCTGATCCTCGGCGTCGATCGCCTGCTCGACATGAGCCGCACGGTGCTCAACGTCACCGGCGATCTCGCCGCCGCGGTCGTGGTCTCGCGCGGCAGCGAGGCCGACGCGCCGGCCGACAGCGCCTGAGACGGCGCGAGCACGCGGCTCGGCGCGGCATATACTCGCGCACCGGGCGCGATGCCCGGATCCGCCCGATTGCGAACGCGCACACCGACGATGGCCGGCGCTCCCCCTCCCGACGCTTCCGCCGACGCGGCCGACGGCCCGACGCTGCCGCTGGGGCGCTCCGCGCCCGGCACCGAACCCGATGCGCCGACGATCGCCGTCGGACAGGCGTCCGTGTCCGCCGCGGCGGGCTCCGCACCGGCCGCCGGCGAGCGGATCGACGCCTGGCGGCTGCTGCGCGAGCTCGGCCGCGGCGGCATGGGCACGGTCCATCTGGCCGAGCGCGCCGACGGCCACTTCAGCCAGCAGGCGGCGCTCAAGATCGTGCGCGGCCCGCAGGGCGCCGACGGCGTCGCGCGCTTCGCGCGCGAGCGCCAGATCCTGGCCAGCCTGCAGCATCCGGGCATCGCGCGTCTGCTCGACGGCGGCGCGACGACGCGCGGCCAGCCGTACCTGGTCATGGAATACGTGCAGGGCGTGCCGATCGACCGCTGGTGCAGCGAGCGCGGCCTGGACCTGACGGCACGGCTCGGCCTGTTCGTGCAGGTCTGTCGCATCGTGCAGTTCGCGCATCAGCGCCTGATCGTCCACTGCGACCTCAAGCCGTCCAACGTACTGGTGCGCGAGGACGGCACGCCGGTGCTGCTCGACTTCGGCATCGCGCGCGCGCTCGACCACGAGCCGGCAGCGGCCGACGCCGACTGGTTCTCGCCGCGCTACGCCAGTCCCGAGCAGCTGCGCGGCGAGGACGTCACGGTCGCCAGCGACGTCTACGCGCTCGGGCTGATCCTGTTCGAGCTGCTGACCGGCCGCCGCGCGCGCCTCGATCAGGCCGACCACACGATCACGCGGCTCGGCGCCGCCGAGGTCTGCCCGAGCGCGCTGGCCGACGCGGTCCCGTGGGGCGGCCGGCTGCGTGGCGACCTGGACGCGATCGTGCTGCGCGCGACCGCCGCCGACCCGGCCATGCGCTACGCCTCGGTCGACCTGCTCGCAGTCGACATCGGGCGACATCTCGCACGCCGTCCGATTCGCGCGCGGCCGCCGGCGCCGGCGTACGTGGCGCTGCGCCTGCTGCAGCGGCGCTGGCCGCTGTTCGCCGCCGCCGCGGTGCTGGCCGCCGTGGTCGCGGCGTTCACGGCCGGCCTGGTCGCCGAGCGCGACCGCGCGGTCCGGGCCGAGCGCGACGCGCGGCTGCAGGCGGCGACGGCCGAGCAGGTCAGCGCCTACCTCGTCTCGGTGTTCGACGTGTCGAACCCGCGCTCGGGCCACGCGCGCGACATCAGCGCACGTGACGTGCTCGACCAGGGCGCCGCGCGGATCGGCCGCGATCTGCAGGCCGCACCGGCGGTTCGCGCGCGCATGCTCGACGTGCTCGGCACCGCGTACCGGCACATCGGCGAGAGCAGCCGCGCCGCCGAGCTGCTCGGCCAGGCGGTCGAGGGCTATATGGCGCCCGGCGTCGACCAGCCGCTGGCCGCGGCCGACGCGCTCAGCCAGCTCGCGGTCGTGCAGGCCAACAACCATCAATCGCTGGCCGAGGCCGAACGCAACGCGCGCCGCGCACTCGACCTGCGCGAGCGCCATGCGCCGCCCGATTCGCTGCCGCTGGCCGATTCGCTGAACACGCTCGGCGTCGTGCTCGAGGCCGACGACCGGCTCGACGAGGCCGAGGCGCTGCTGCAGCGCGCGCTGGCGATCCGCCGCGAGCTGGCCGGCGCGGCCTCGATGCCGGTCGCCTCCACGCTGCACAATCTCGGCCTCGTCGCCGGTACGCGCGGCGACCATGCCGCCGCGATCGAGCGCTTCGAGGCCGCCTTGACGATCAAGCGCCGGCTCGACGGCGAGCGCAGCTCGCAGGTCCAGACCACGCTGCAGCCGCTGATCGGCGCCTACAGCGGTGCGGGCCAGTTCCAGCGCGCGGCCGATCTGGCCGAGGTGAACCTCGATCTGTCGCGCGAGCTCTACGGCGAGGACAGCGACCACGTCGGCACCGCCGAGAACGAGCTCGGCTCGGCGCTGCATGACCTCGGCCGATACCGCGAGGCCGCCGGGCACTACCGCAACGCGATCGCGATCCTCGAGCGGGTCGGCAGCAGCGCGCAGCGTCCGCTCAACAATCTCGCCTCGGCCTACGAGGACATGGGCGACTATGCCGCTGCCGAGCCGCTGTTCCGCCAGTCGCTGGACGAGCGCCGGCGCACGCTGGCCGCCGATGCCGCGCCGGTGCTGCGCGCCGAGTACAACCTGGCGCGCCTGCTGGTGCGCAGCGGCCGGGCGCTCGCCGAGGCGCGCACGCTGATCGACGCGGTGCTGACCGGCTACGTCGCGCGTTACGGCGCCGATCACGTCAACACCGCCAAGGCGCGCTGGCTCGACGTCGAGTGGCAGATCGGCCGCGGCGACTTCGCGGCCGCGCGCGAGCGCTACGCGGTCGCCGACGCGCTCGGATCGGCCCGCGCCGACCCGTTCCTGCATGCACGCGCCGCGAGCGTGGCGGCCGACCTGGCGCGCCACGACGGCGACCGCGCCACGGAGATCGCCGAACGGCGCCAAGCGCTGGAGGCGCTGCGCTCGCGCTTCGGCGAGGCGCATCCGCTGGTCGCCGAACGCGCGATCCAGCTCGCCGCCGCGCTGGCCGACGACGGCCAGACCGCCGCCGCGGATGCGCTGGTCGACGCGCACGCCGCGCGCGTGCGAGCGGCCTTCGCGCCGGCGGCACCGGTGCTGCGCCTGCTGGCGCGCTGGCCGGACCGCTCGGCCCGGATCGGCGCGGTCCGGGCCCCGACGGCGCCCCGCCATGCGGCCGGCGGAGCGGACGCGTAGAATACGCGCCCCCCGCCCGTGCGCCGACCGCCGGACGCCGTCCGCCGCGCACCGCTTCACGGAATCCGATGAGCAGCAATCTGAACTTCCAGGTCAACTACGGCAACGTCGGACTGCCCGCGCCGGCGCCGGCGATGGCCCGGCCCGATCCCAAGGCGCCGCTGTTCGCGTCGGAAGACGGCATGGTCGCCTCGCTGTCGAACAACGAGTGCATCTTCCAGGTGCGCTCGACCGGCGAGACGCACGTGATGACGTATCAGGTGCTGCAGGCGCTGGACCAGTGCCGCGAGTTCCGCAGTCTCGACGAGCACGTCAACCGGATCCTGTCGACCGTGTCGGGCCTCAACGTGCCGCGCGAGGGCGTCAGCCAGGTGCTGCAGAGCCTGGTCGGCCGCGGCCTGGTCGTCGAGGACCGCGCATTCCTCGCGCGTCTGGCCGAGACCCCGGCGGTCGAGCAGGCGCCGCTGCGCGCGGTGTTCATCCGCGCCTGCGACCGGCCGCTGCAGCTCGAACGGCTGCTGGCCTCGCTGACCGACTACGAGCGGCGCTTCCGGGCCGGCCACCGCTACGTCGTCATCGACGACTCGGTCCGGCCCGAGTCGATCGACCGCCACCGCGACCTGCTGCGCGAGTTCGCGCGGTCCACCGGTGCCAAGCTGACCTATCTGGGCGTCGCCGAGCAGGCGCGTCTGGTCGAGCGGCTGATCAAGGCGGTGCCGGCCGCGCGCGCCGCGGCGCCGCAGCTGCTGCTGCGCGATCCGGCACAGCCGCGCTTCGGCGGCGGCCGCGGCTGGAATCTCGGGCTGCTGCTGTCGGCCGGCGCGCGCCTGGCGATGTTCGACGACGACCAGCGCCTGCCGCTGCGTCGCAGCGAGGAGGCGCGCGAAGGCCTCGACCCGAACCCGACCACGCCGGCCCACGTCCGCTTCTTCCGCAACATCGAGGAATCGCTCGGCGCCGGCGAGGAAGTCGCCGACGATCCGTTCGAGCTGCATCTGGAGGCGTCGGGCCAGGCGCTCGGCGCGCTCAGCCGCGGCGCGCGCTACGCGATCGACCGCACCGCGCTGCGCGGTCTCAGCCTCGGCCGCCTCGAGCATCTGCGCGGCGGTGCGCGCGTGCTCGCGACGATGCACGGCACCACCGGCAGCTCGCGCACCGAGTCGGGCACCTGGCTGTACCAGATCGCCGCCGACGGCCGCGAGGACTTCGCGCGCGACCGCGACGGCTATCTGCGCAACATCGAAGCGGGCAGCCTCTGGTACGGCTTCCAGCAGGCGCGCGTGGCGACGATCGGCTACTTCACGCCGTTCACGCTCGACAACAGCGTGCTGCTGCCGTGCACGAACCCGGTCGGCCGCGGCGAAGACGCACTGTTCTCGACGGTCACGCGTCTGATCCATCCGCAGGCGCTGGTGATGGAGCTGCCGGTCGTGATCGGCCACGTGCAGGAGGCGGCGCGCAAGCGCTCGGCACGCACGCAGTCCGCGCACACGCCGCGCTTCAACCATTTCGTCAGCGACTACGTGCAGCGCCAGCTGCCCGACTTCCTCGCCGCCGACCCGGCGCAGCGGTTGTCGCTGCTGGCCTGCCATCTGCGCGACATCGCCGGCGCCGGCGAGAGCGCGCGCGTGCGCCACCTGCAGGAATACCTGAGCTTCGCCCGCGCCGATCTGATCGAGCGTCTGCAGCAGCAGTTCGAGTCGGCATCCGACGCGCCGGTGCACTGGCAGGCCGACGTGCGCACGATCATCGAGGCCAACGGCCGCGCCTTGCTGGCCGGTGCCGCGCCGCGCCTCGGCGACTGGCCCGACACCGCGACCGACGCCGAGGTCTCCGCCGCGCTGCGCAGCGAACTCGGCCAGCTCGCCGCCGGCTACGAGGCCTGGCCGGCACTGTGGAGCTACGCTCGCGACGAAGGCGAGCGGCTCCTGTCCGGCCTGTAGCCGCAGCCGCGTCCCGGCGATGGCCGAACGCACGGCGGGCCTGACCAGCGTCGTCGTCGTCGCGGCCGACAGCGGCCCGCTGCTGGCCGACTGCGTCGCGCGCGTGCTGGCCTCGGCCGCCGCGGTCGAGCTGATCCTCCTCGACAACGCCTCCGCCGACGGTCAGCCGCAGGCGGTCGCCGCGCGGCATGCCGGCGATGCCCGTCTGCGCCTGGTCGAGAACGGCGCCAATCTCGGTTTCGGGCCGGCCTGCAACCGCGGCGCGCGCCTCGCCGCCGGCGATGCGCTGCTGTTCCTCAATCCCGATGCGCTGATCGCGCCGGACACGATCGCGCGGCTGCGCGCGGTGCTGGACTGCGATCCGCGCCGCGGCCTGGTCGGCGCCTGCGTGCGCGAGGCCGACGGCCGCACCGCGCGCGCGGTGCGCCGCCGCGATCCGATGCTGCGCCGCGCATTGATGACCGCGAGCGGCCTGTCGCGCTGGGAATCGCGCTGGCCGGCACTGGCCGGCGTCGAGCAGGCGCCGCCGGCCGTCGCCGTCGAGGTCGAGGATGTCGAGGCCGTCTCCGGCGCCTGCCTGCTGCTGCCGCGCGCGCTGTTCGAGCGGCTCGGCGGTTTCGACGAGGGCTACTTCCTGCATTGCGAGGACCTGGACCTGTGCCGCCGCGTGCGCGACGCCGGCCGCCGCGTCGTGCTGGCGTCCGCGGTCGACATCGCGCACGCGCAGGGCAGCTCGAGCCGGCACCGCCCGCTGTTCGTCGCGCGCCACAAGCATCGCGGCATGTGGCGCTACTTCGTCAAGTTCGATCCGGCCGCGCGCAATCCGCTGCTGCGCACGCTGGTGTGGCTCGGCATCTGGGGGCACTTCGCGCTGCGCGCGCCGCTGCTGTGGTGGCGCACGCGGCGTCCCTGATCGGATCCTCGCGCATCGTCCCGCGATCACGGCGGGTCGCCGTTGCGTTGATTCCGCACGCGCGCTGCACGCACCGTTACATCGCCGATCGCCGCAAAGCCGGTCGATCGCGAGCGAGCGGGCGCCGGTACCTCGCAGTCGCCGATTGCGCCGAAAAGTCGATCGGCTGCCGGATGCGGTTTCGGTCCGTGCCGCGCGCAGGACGCCTAGGCGGCGGACCGGTGCCGGTTGATCTGCGCGCGCAGCGTCTCGGTCGCCGCGCGTGCCGCCTCGGCGAAATCCTCGCCGCTCGACGCGTAGAGGATCGCCCGCGACGAGCTGATCAGCAGGCCGGTGCCGGCCGCGGTCGCGCCGTTGCGGACCACCGCCTCGACGTCGCCGCCCTGTGCGCCGACGCCCGGCACCAGCAGCGGCAGGTCGCCGACCAGGGCGCGCACCGCGGCGATCTCCTCGGGCCAGGTCGCGCCGGTCACCAGCGCGCAGTTGCCGTTGCCGTTCCACTGCGTCGCGACGGTTTCGGCGACGTGCCGGTAGAGCGGCCGGCCGTCGACGAGCAGATCCTGGAAGTCGCGCGCGCCCGCGTTGGACGTGCGGCACAACAGGATCACGCCCTTGTCGGCGCGGTCGAGGAACGGCTGAGCCGAATCACGGCCGAGGTACGGGTTCAAGGTGACCGCGTCGGCGCGGTAGCGGTCGAACGCCTCGGCCGCGTAGTGCTGTGCGGTCGAGCCGATGTCGCCGCGCTTGGCGTCGAGGATCACCGGGATGCCGGGATGGCGCTCGTGGATGTAGGCGATCAGCGCCTCGAGCTCGTGCTCGGCGCGCTGCGCGGCGAAATGCGCGATCTGCGGCTTGTACGCGCAGACGCGGTCGGCGGTCGCATCGACGATCGCGCGGCAGAACGCGCCGATCGCGGCCGGGCCGCTGCCGAGCGATGCCGGCAGCCGGCCGGGTTCGGGGTCCAGTCCGACGCAGACCAGCGAATCGTTGCGGTGCCAGGCGTCGGCGAGCAGGGTCGTGAAGGACATCGCAGTCTGTGCTCCGGCAGGGATGTCGGGTCAGGCACCTTCCGTCCTCACCCGATCACGCGGCGCGACCCGCAGGCCGCACCGATGGCCGACGCCGCCCGGCGGACCGGGCGGTGTCGCGACGATGCGTCCTTGCAGCCGTCGTGCAGACCGCCTGTCGGCGGCTTCGATCGCCGGCACGGCGCGATCGCGCCGTGCCGGCACTCTCGGTCAGTCCAGCTTCCGGTCAGGCCAGCTTCTTGAAGCGCACGCGATGTGGCTTGGCGGCCTCCTCGCCGAGGCGGCGCTTCTTGTCGGCCTCGTACTCGCGATAGTTGCCCTGGAAGAACTCCACGTGCGAGTCGCCCTCGAAGCTGAGGATGTGCGTCGCGATGCGGTCGAGGAACCAGCGGTCGTGGCTGATCACGAACGCATTGCCGGGGAACTCGAGCAGGGCATCCTCGAGCGCGCGCAGCGTCTCGATGTCCAGGTCGTTGGACGGCTCGTCGAGCAGCAGCACGTTGCCGCCCTGCAGCAGCGTCTTGGCCAGATGCAGTCGGCCGCGTTCGCCGCCCGACAGCGTGCCGACCAGCTTCTGCTGATCCGGGCCCTTGAAGTTGAAGCGGCCGATGTAGGCGCGCGACTGGATCTCGATGCCGTTGATGTTGAGGATGTCCGAGCCGCCGGAGACTTCCTGGAAGACGTTGTGGTTGCCTTCGAGCTTCTCGCGGCTCTGGTCGACGTAGGCGATCTGCACGGTCGGACCCTTGACGATCTCGCCCTTGTCGGGCTTTTCCTGGCCGGTGATCATCTTGAACAGCGTCGACTTGCCGGCGCCGTTGGGACCGATGATGCCGACGATCGCGCCGGCCGGCACGACGAACGACAGGTCCTCGATCAGCAGGCGGTCGCCGAACGACTTGGACACGCCCTTGAACTCGATCACCGCGCTGCCGAGGCGCTCGCCCGGCGGAATGAAGATCTCGTTGGTCTCGTTGCGCTTCTGGTAGTCGACCGACTGCAGCTCCTCCATGCGCGCCAGACGCGCCTTGCCCTTGCTGCGGCCGCCCTTGGCATTGCTGCGCGCCCATTCGAGCTCGCGCGCGATCGCCTTCTGGCGTGCCTTCTCCTGGTTCTCTTCCTGCTTGAGGCGCTCTTCCTTCTGCTCGAGCCACGAGGAGTAGTTGCCCTTCCACGGAATGCCGCGGCCGCGATCGAGCTCGAGGATCCACTCGGCGGCGTTGTCGAGGAAGTAGCGGTCATGGGTGACCGCGACGACGGTGCCGGGGAAGCGCGCGAGGAACTGCTCGAGCCACTCGACCGACTCGGCGTCCAGATGGTTGGTCGGCTCGTCGAGCAGCAGCATGTCCGGCTTCTGCAGCAGCAGGCGGCACAGCGCGACGCGGCGCTTCTCGCCGCCCGAGAGCTGGCCGATCTTGGCGTCCCAAGGCGGCAGGCGCAGCGCGTCGGCGGCGACCTCGAGCTGGCGCTCGAGCGCGTGCGCGTCGTTGGCGGCCAGGATGTTCTCGAGGCGCTGCTGTTCGGCGGCGAGCTTGTCGAAGTCCGCGCCTTCCTCGCCGTAGGCCGCATAGACCTCCTCGAGGCGCTTCTGCGCGTCCATGACCTCCGAGACGCCTTCCTCGACGGCCTCGCGCACGGTCTTCTCGGGATCGAGCTGCGGTTCCTGCGCGAGATAGCCGATCTTGATGTCAGGCTGCGGGCGGGCCTCGCCCTGATAGTCGGTGTCGACGCCGGCCATGATGCGCAGCACGGTCGACTTGCCGGCGCCGTTCAGGCCGAGCAGGCCGATCTTGGCGCCCGGGAAGAACGACAGCGAGATGTCCTTGATGATCTGGCGCTTCGGCGGGACGACCTTGCTGACGCCGATCATCGTGTAGATGTACTGCATGCGCGCTCCGGATGAGGCAGGCCGCGCCCGCGGGCGGCCGCGAGGCCGGCGCCGCCGGGGAGCCCGGAAGAGGGGAAGGGCGGCGATTATCGCCGATCGGCGCCCGGCGCGTCATGCGCGCGGTGCCGCGCCGCGGCGCTCCGGCCCGGCTTGGGTCCACGGTCCGAGGCCGGCGCCGGGCGGCCGCGGGCCGCGTCCGCAGCGCCGATCGGCTAACATTCGCCGTTTCCCCGCTGCCAGCAGGTTGTCCATGTTCCCCAAGGATCTCGCGATCGCCGGTTTCGACCCCGAACTGGCCGGTGCCATCTCGGCCGAGGCCTCCCGCCAGGAGACCCACGTCGAGCTGATCGCCTCGGAGAACTACGCCAGCCCGCGCGTGCTCGAGGCGCAGGGCAGCGTGCTGACCAACAAGTACGCCGAAGGCTATCCGGGCAAGCGCTACTACGGCGGCTGCGAATTCGTCGACATCGCCGAGACGCTCGCGATCGGCCGCGTCAAGGCGCTGTTCGACGCCGACTACGCCAACGTCCAGCCGCATTCGGGCTCGCAGGCCAACCAGGCCGTGTATCTGGCCCTGCTCGAGCCGGGCGACACGATCCTCGGCATGAGCCTCGCCCACGGCGGCCACCTGACCCACGGCGCCAAGGTCAACATCTCCGGCAAGCTGTTCAACGCGGTCCAGTACGGCGTCGACGCCGAGGGCCGCATCGACTACGACGAGGTCGAGCGGCTGGCCGTCGAGCACCGCCCGAAGATGGTCGTCGGCGGCTTCAGCGCGTACTCGCAGATCGTCGACTGGGCGCGCCTGCGCGCGATCGCCGATGGCATCGGCGCGATCCTGTTCGTCGACATGGCGCACGTCGCCGGCCTGGTCGCCGCCGGCGTCTATCCGAGCCCGCTGCCGCACGCGCACGTGGTGACCTCGACCACGCACAAGACGCTGCGCGGTCCGCGCGGCGGCATCATCCTCGCCAGGGGGCTCGGCGAGGCGCTCGAGAAGAAGCTGCAGTCGATCGTCTTCCCGGGCATCCAGGGCGGTCCGCTGATGCACGTGATCGCGGCCAAGGCGGTCGCGTTCCTCGAGGCGCTGCAGCCGGAGTTCAAGGTCTACCAGCAGCAGGTGGTCGCCAATGCCAAGGCGATGGCGCGTACGCTGATCGAGCGCGGCTACAAGATCGTCTCCGGCGGCACCGAGAACCATCTGATGCTGATCGACCTGATCGGCCGCGAGGTGACCGGCAAGGACGCCGAGGCCGCACTCGGCCGCGCCCACATCACCGTCAACAAGAACGCCGTGCCGAACGATCCGCGCTCGCCGTTCGTGACCTCGGGCCTGCGCATCGGCACGCCGGCGATCACGACGCGCGGCTACGGCGAGGCCGAGAGCGTCGCGCTGGCCGGCTGGATCGCCGACGTGCTCGACGCGCCGGCCGACGAGGCCGTCATCGCCGCCGTGCGCGAGCGCGTCACCGCGCAGTGCAAGGCGTTCCCGGTCTACGGCTGAGCGCGTGCACTGCCCGTTCTGCCAGCACGAAGACACTCGCGTGATCGATTCGCGGGTCTCCGAGGACGGGTCGACGATCCGTCGCCGGCGCGAGTGCGAGCAGTGCGGCGAACGCTTCAACACGTTCGAGACCGCCGAGCTGAAGCTGCCGGCGGTCGCCAAGAGCGACGGCCGCCGCGAGGCCTTCGACGAGCACAAGCTGCGCACCAGCTTCGAGCGCGCGCTGCAGAAGCGGCCGGTCGCCAGCGAGGCGGTCGACGCCGCCGTGCGCGCGGTGCTCGACGACCTGCGCCGCAGCGGCGAGCGCGAGGTGCCGTCGCTGCGCGTCGGCGAACTGGTCATGCGCGAGCTCAAGAAGCTCGATCAGGTCGCCTACGTCCGTTTCGCGTCGGTCTACCGCAGCTTCGCCGACGTGCAGGCGTTCCGCGAGGAGATCGAGATGCTCGAACGCGATCTGCCCTCGCTCGAAGGCCTGCAGCTGCCGCTGCTCGGCGAAGCGGTCGCGCGCAAGCGCAAGCTCTGAACCGGCCCGCGGGCCGGGGCCGGGCGCCAGCCGAATGACCCGCCGATGATCCGATCCATCCCCAGCGTCGCTCCGCCTGCGTTCGACGCCGTCGATCACGCCCACATGGCCGAGGCGCTGCGTCTGGCCGAGCGCGGGCTGTACACGACCCAGCCCAATCCGCGCGTCGGCTGCGTGATCGCGCACGGCGACGCCGTGGTCGGCCGCGGCTGGCACCGCCGTGCCGGCGGCGCGCACGCCGAGGTCGCGGCGCTGGCCGATGCCGGCGCGCAGGCGCGCGGCGCGACCGCCTACGTGACGCTGGAGCCGTGCGGCCTGCACGGCCGCACGCCGCCGTGCGCCGATGCACTGATCGCGGCCGGTGTCGCGCGCATCGTCGTCGCCGCCGAAGACGCCGCGCAGCGCGGCGGCGGCGCGATCGAGCGCCTGCGCGCAGCCGGCATCGCGGTCGACTGCGGTCTGCTGCGCGAGGCTGCGCGCGAGCTCAACCGCGGCTTCTTCAGCCGCGTCGAGCGCGGCCGGCCATGGCTGCGGCTGAAGCTCGCGATGAGTCTGGACGGCCGCACCGCGCTGGCCGACGGCGCCTCGAAATGGATCACCGGCGCCGCCGCGCGCGCCGACGTGCAGCGTTGGCGCGCGCGCGGTTCGGCGCTGCTGACCGGCAGCGGCACGGTGCGCGCCGACGATCCGCGGCTGACGCTGCGGCCTGCCGAAGGCGGCCTCGAGCCGGCCGATGCCGACGCGCCGCCGCTGCTGCGCGTCGTGCTCGACCGCACGCTCGCGACGCCGGTCGGCGCCGCCGTGCTCGACGGCGCCGCGCCGACGCTGATCGTCCACGCGCCCGACGCCGCACCGGTCGACGCACGCTATGCCGCGGTCGAGCGCGTCGCGGTGCCGCTCGCCGCGGTTGAAAGCGGGCCGCCCAGACTCGATCTAGGCGCGGTGCTGGCGCTGCTCGCGGCGCGCGGCGTCAACGAGCTGCAGGTCGAGGCCGGGCCGACGCTCGGCGGCGCGCTGTTCGCGGCCGGCCTGGTCGACGAGCTGCTGCTGTACGTCGCGCCGGTGCTGCTCGGCGACCATGCGCAGCCGCTGCTCGCGCTGCCGACGCTGGCCGAGATGGCCGCGCGCTGGCGGCTGCGCACGATCGACCGGCGCAGCGTCGGCGCCGATCTGCGGCTGCTGCTGCGGCCCGAGTGACGCCGGCCGACCTTTCCCCTTTCTCTCCACGGATTCGCGCATGTTCACAGGCATCATCCAGGCGGTCGGACGGGTCGCCGCGCTCGAGCCGCGCGGCGGCGACGTGCGGCTGCGCATCGCCGCGCCGGGCTGGCCGCTCGAGGACGTCGCCGAAGGCGACAGCATCGCGGTCGCCGGCGTCTGCCTGACCGCGCTGGACCTCGCCGCCGACGGCTTCGCCGCCGACGTCTCGATCGAGACCTTGAACCTGACCACGCTGGGCCGGCTCGCGCCCGGCGACGGCGTCAACCTCGAAAAGGCCCTGCGGCTGTCCGACCGGCTCGGCGGCCATCTGGTCTCCGGCCACGTCGACGGCGTCGGCCGCGTCGTGGAAGTCGCCGCCGACGCGCGCTCGCAGCGCTGGACGTTCGAGGCGCCCGCGGCGCTGGCGCGCTACATCGCGGTCAAGGGCTCGATCTGCATCGACGGCGTCAGCCTGACCGTCAACGCTGTCGACGGCGCCCGTTTCGGCGTCAACCTGATTCCGCATACGCAGGCCGTGACGACGTTCGGCGCGCGCCGCGCCGGCGACGCGGTCAACCTCGAAGTCGACCTGCTCGCACGCTACATCGAGCGCCTGCAGCAGGCGCCGCCCGGAGACGCCGCATGAGCTTCAATACGATTCCGGAGATCCTCGAGGACATCCGCGCCGGCCGCATGGTGGTGATCCTCGACGACGAGGACCGCGAGAACGAAGGCGATCTGGTCATGGCCGCGGCCAAGGTCCGGCCCGAGGACATCAACTTCATGGTGCGCGAGGGACGCGGCCTGGTCTGCCTGCCGCTGACGCAGGCGCGCTGCCGCCAGCTCGGCCTGAAACCCATGGTCGTCGACAACACCTCGCCGTACCACACCAACTTCACGGTCTCGATCGAGGCCGCCGAAGGCGTCACCACCGGCATTTCCGCGCACGATCGCGCGCGCACGATCCAGGCCGCGGTGCAGCCTGGCGCCGGTCCCGCCGACATCGTGCAGCCCGGCCACATCTTCCCGCTGGCCGCACAGCCCGGCGGCGTGCTCGCGCGCGCCGGCCACACCGAGGCGGCCTGCGACCTGGCCGCGCTGGCCGGCCTGGAGCCGGCCGGTGTGCTGGTCGAGATCCTCGCCGACGACGGCTCGATGGCGCGGCGGCCGGAACTGGAGCGATTCGCGGCGCGCCACGGCCTCAAGATCGGCACGATCGCCGATCTGATCCGCCATCGCCTGGCGACCGAGAAGACCGTCGAGCGCCTGCGCGACGCGCCGGTCGAGACCGAGTTCGGCGCGTTCCGCCTAGTCGTCTATCGCGATCGCCTGCAGGGCGCGCTGCACTATGCGCTGGTCCGTGGCGAGGTCGACGACGGCGCGCCGGTGCTGACGCGCGTGCACGTGCGCAACACCTTGTCGGACGTGCTGCATCTGAAGCGCGAGGATCTCGGCCTCACGGTCACCGCGGCACTGCGCCGGATCGCCGACGAGGACCGCGGCGTCGTCGTCGTGCTCAGCGAGGTCGACGAGGACGCGGCCCTGCTCGACAAGCTCGCGCAGGCGCCGGCACGGCCGCCGGCCGCCGATGCGCAGTGGCGCCAGCACGGACTCGGCGCGCAGATCCTGTGCGATCTGGGCGTGCGCCATCTGCGCGTGCTCGGCACGCCGCGCAAGCTGGTCGGCCTGGCCGGTTTCGGCCTCGACGTCGTCAGCTGGGACGAGCGCTGACGGTCCGGCCGAGCGTCCGTCGCCGCGGAGCGGGTCACGCCAGGCATCGCGGACGGCATGCCGCCGCGCGCGCGTTGTCGACGGCGGCGTGCGCACATGCTGTCGACACACGCCATCGGCGCGCATCGGCGACCGTGACTGAGCGCTCGCGGCGCGCGAGGCGCGGCCCGTTCGACGCGCAGGGTCTCCGGAAGCGGCTCCGGGCCGTTCTCGGCGTCGCACGGCGCGCCGGCCGCCTCATCCGTGGATAATGCACCCCCCTCGACGTGTCCGACCGCCCCATGCCGATGCTCGCCGGCGATCTTCGCCCCGTTCCCGACGCCCGCTATGCGATCGTCGCCAGCCGCTGGAATCCCGGCATCGTCGATGCGCTGGTCGCCGGCGCCGAGGCCGCATTCGCGCAGAACGGCGTCGCGGCCGATGCGGTCGATGTCGTGCGCGTGCCGGGCGCCTGGGAGATTCCGGTCGTCGCCGCGCGGCTGGCCGCGGCCGGCGGCCATGCGGCGATCGTCGCGCTCGGCTGCGTCGTGCGCGGCGACACGCGCCACTACGAGCAGGTCGCCGACGGCTGTGCCGACGGCCTGATGCGCGTCGCGCTCGACTACCGGCTGCCGGTGCTCAACGGCGTGCTCGCGGTCGAACGTCACGCCGACGCGCAGGCACGCGCCGGTGGCGCACACGGCAACAAGGGCGAGGAGGCCGCGCTGGCGGCGATCGAAATGGCTGATCTGTGGAGGCAACTGTGAATCCCTCGCACCGCATTCCGGGCGTCGATCCCGCCGCGCGCGCCCGCGCGCGCCGCCGTGCATTGCAGGCGCTCTATGCCTGGCAGCTGTCGGGCAGCCGGATGAACGTCGTGATCGAGCAGTTCCGCCACGAGCAGGACATGGAGATCGCCGACCTGGAGTATTTCGAGGAGCTGCTCGGCGGCGTCGAGGCGCACTGCGCCGAGCTCGACGCCGGCCTCAAGCCGCATCTGGACCGCGACATCGCCCAGGTCGACCCGATCGAGCGCGCCGCGCTGCGGCTGTCGGCCTGGGAGCTCAAGTACCGGCCGGACGTGCCGTACCGCGTCGTCATCAACGAGGCGATCGAGGTCGTCAAGCGCTTCGGCTCCGAGTACGGCCACACCTACGTCAACGGCGTGCTCGACAAGCTCGCGGCCGACTGGCGCGCGGTCGAGTACCGCGGCGCCGGCCGCTGAGCGCGGCACCGGGCGGACCGGCACGGAGCGCACGATGGCCGAGTTCGACCTGATCGACCGGATCCGCAGCCGCTGCGAGGTCGCGCGCAACGACGTGCGCCTGGGCATCGGCGACGACGCCGCGATCCTCGCGCCGCCGCCGGGACACGACCTCGTCGTCTGCACCGACACCCTGGTCGCCGGCGTGCATTTTCCGCTCGACACCCCGGCCGAGGCGATCGGCTGGAAATCGCTTGCGGTCAACCTCAGCGATCTGGCCGCGATGGGCGCGACGCCGGCCTGGGCGCTGCTGGCGCTGACGCTGCCCGAGGCCGACGCCGACTTCGTCGACCGCTTCGCGACCGGCTTCGCCGCGCTCGCGGCGCAGCATCACCTCGCCCTGGTCGGCGGCGACACCACGTCCGGACCGCTGACGATCACGGTGACCGTGCACGGCTTCGTGCCGCCGGGCCAGGCGCTGCGCCGCGACGGCGCGCGCGTCGGCGACCAGGTCTTCGTGACCGGCACGCTCGGCGATGCCGCCGCGGCCCTGGCCGCGCGCCGCCGCCACGTACCGTCGCCGCAGCGCGAGGCGCTCGACGCACGGCTGGACCGGCCCGAGCCACGGCTGGCCTGCGGCGCCGCCTTGCGCGGCCTCGCCTCGGCCTGCATCGACGTCTCCGACGGCCTGCTCGCCGATCTGCGCCACGTCGCCACGCGCAGCGGCGTCGGCATCGAGATCGACGCCGACGCGCTGCCGGCCAGTCCGGCCCTGCTCGGCGCGTTCGACGGCGACGAGCGGCTCGCGCTGCAGCTCGGCGGCGGCGACGACTACGAACTGGCCTTCACGGCCGCTCCGGCGCTGGCCGGCGACCTGCTGCGCGATCTGGCGCGCATCGGCTGCGGCGCGACGCGCATCGGCCGCGTCGTCGACGGCGCCGGCGTGCAGGCCTTCGACGCCGCCGGCACCGCGATCACGCTCGCGCGCGGCGGCTGGGAGCATTTCGCATGAAGTACGACGCCGCGCAGCGTCGTGCCGTGCTCGGCCATCCGGCCGGCTGGATCGCATCGGGCTTCGGCTCGGGTTTCAGCCCGTTCGCATCGGGCACGGCCGGTTCGGCGGTCGCCGTGCTGCTGTGGCTGCCGCTGCGCGATTGTCCGTGGCCGCTCTATCTGGCCGGCCTCCTCGCCACGTTCGCGCTCGGCGTCTGGGCCTCGCACGTCGTCGTGCGCCGGCTCGGCCTGGAGGATCCCGGCGTGATCGTCTGGGACGAGTTCGTCGGCCAGTGGATCACGCTGCTGCCGCTGCTCGCGCTGCCGCTGCACTGGGGCTGGATCGCCGCGGCGTTCTTCCTGTTCCGCCTGTTCGACGTCTGGAAGCCGTGGCCGGTGTCCTGGGCCGATCGCAGCGTGGCGGGTGGCCTCGGCGTCATGCTCGACGACGTGCTGGCCGGCGTCTACGCGGCGCTGGTGCTAGCGGCTGCGCGGCACGTTCTGGGCTGAGCGGCGTTCGTAGCGGCGAACGCGCCGCCGACATCGCGACGCGGCGTGCTCGCGATCCGCTTGTTTCGATCCGTCCTTGATTCGCGCTCCCGAGGCCGTATCGCGAGCGCCGTGTCGGCACGGCCCACGCTCGCGCCTTATGCGCGCCGGGGAGCCGAAGTTCCGCCTCGCGTCGCATCAGCGGTTGTCCTGCGCAGTCGGTTGCCGCTTGATTTCCTGCACGATCCGCATCGGGTGGGGCGGGCGCAACTCGCGGACGCGCGTTGCGCAGCCCGGTACGGGACGGCCGCATGCAGCACAGCCCGATCGACTTCTTCGGCGACGCGGCCGAAACGCGGTAGAGTGGCCGCGTCCTCAGATTCGATTGCGGTCGTCGCGTTCGATCGGAAGCGAGCCTGCGACAGACGATGCCGGCGTGAACGCCTCGATCGCCGGTATGGCGCGAGCATCCGGCATCCGATCCGCCATCCGGACCTCGAGCGCACACCGTCCGGTCTTCGTTCCGATCAGACAACGGGTGGACCGATATGAAAGCAGTACTCCTGGCCGTCCTGCTCTGCGTGGGCGCATCGTCGGGCGGCACGGCATGGGCGGCATCGTCCGCGTCCTCGACCGAACAGCAGCTGCGGCTGCTGATGAACGAGATGGTCGAGGCCGCCAATGCGCACGATACCGACCGCTTCATGGCGCTCTACGAGCGCAGCCCGGCGCTGCTGCTGACGTTCGACGACCAGACCCTGGTCGGCTGGCAGGCGGTCCGCGATCAGCAGCTGCAGTGGTGGAACGACGGTGCGACCGACGCCGTCTACCGGCTGCGCACCGAGCCGAAGATCACGATCATCAGCCCGGACGTGGCCGCCACCGTGCAGTCACTGGAAGTGGCAGCGACCGGACCGGACGGAAAGAAGGGCACCGTCAGGGTCATCGCGACCTCGATCTGGAAGAAGCGCCCCGAAGGCTGGCGCATCGTGCTCGCGCACGAATCGCTGTTGAACTAGTCGCCGCGCGGGCCACCGGACGTCTTGCGGGCGCCCGAACCGTCGTCGCGCCGCTGCGAGCCTGTGTGCTCGGCGCTCGCGCGGCGGACGAGAATCGACTGTGCGCGAACGGCGTGCTCAGCGCGCCGCCGCCTTCGCACCGCGCAACTGCTCACCGAGCTGACGTGCCCGCGCGTCGGCCTGCGCCTCGAGCTCGGCCAGCGGCGCGATGCCGGCCGTGGCGCGCGCTGTGTCGTCGACCGCGCCCTCGGCTACGTCGAGCCGGCACACCGGCGGATCGGCGCGTGCGTCGCAGACCGGCTGGGTGCCGTACCACTGCGGCTGACGATGCGCGAGCAGCCAGCGATCGGTCGCGGCGGCGGCCAGCCAGCGCAGATCGCGATCGTCCGGCGCCAGCGCGCTGCCCATCGTCGCCAGCGCGTGTGCCAGCGCGTAGTCGTCGGCTGCCTGGCCGTGCTGCATCACGGTCGCGGCGTGGCGGTAGTCGGCCGCGGTGCGCAGGCGTCCGTCGCGCATCGCATCCATCACGACGCGGCGGCGCGCCGCGTCGGCCGCGGCCAGACGTTCGGCGAAGCTGCGCAAGGCGTCCTTCGAGGTCTGCTTGGCGAGGTCGGCGCGCTCGCGCTGGTCGGCCGCGTAGGCGGCCGCGACCTGCGCATCGTCGGCCGGCGGGGCGGATGCGGCATGCAGCGGTGCGGAGAACAGGGCCGGCAGCGCCAGGCACAGCGAGAACAGCAGCGATCGCGACATCGGGGGAATTCCATCGGGGCGGGGTGCGCCGCGCACCGCGCGGCGACCTCGTTGGATGCACGAACGGGCCGGAGGGTCGCGTCTGCGTCGGCACGATGTGCGGAGATGCGGCCGCCGCGGGGCGGGCGGCGATGGCGGCACGTCGGCCCCGGCCGAGGCTGGTGGTCCTGGTTCACGCATCGCGTACGATCCGCCGCGGCACGGCGGGCATTGGAGCCCGACATCGCATGCACGGCACGACGACCGGAGCGATCGCCGAACGATGGTGCGACCGCAAGGCTGCCGGTCAGTCTGATCGGCGCGGCCGAGTCTGCGCCGCGATGCCGGGATCGCCGGGAGCGGCCCTAGTCCGGCAGCAGCTTGCCCGGATTGAGCAGGCCGTCCGGATCGAACTGATCCTTGATCCGCCGCATCAGCGCGATCGCGACCGGATCGAGCGCGCGCCGCATGAACGGCCGCTTGGCCAGCCCGATGCCGTGCTCGCCCGACAGCGTGCCCTCGAGCGCGAGCACCAGATCGAAAACCGCCGACAGGCAGGTCGGCGCATTGGCGGCCTGGGCCGGATCGTCCGGGTGGTAGAGCAGGTTGACGTGGACGTTGCCGTTGCCGGCATGACCGAAGTTGACGATCGGGATGCCGAAGCGCGCGGCGATCGTCTTGAGCCCCGCGACCAGCTCGGGCAGACGGCTGACCGGCACGACGACGTCCTCGTTGATCTTCTTCGGCGCGATCGAGCGCAGGCTCGGGCTGAGCGCCTTGCGCGCGGCCCAGATCGTTTCGACCTCGCGCGGATCGGTCGCGGCGGCCAGGTCGATCAGGCCCTCGCCGCGCGCGGCGGCCGACAGCGCCTCGGCGGCCGCCGGTAGCGCGTCGGGCTGGCCGTCGACCTCGACGATCAGCATCGCGCCGGCCAGCGGGATCGCATCGCCGCCGTGCAGGCGCGCCAGCCGCAGCGCCTCGTCGTCCATGAACTCCAGCGCGCACGGCGTGACCGGCTGCGCCATGATCCGCGCGACCGCGGCGGCGGCCGATTCGATGTCGCGGTAGGTCGCGCGCAGCGTCGCCTTGGCCGTGGCCAGCGGCACCAGCTTCAGCGTCGCCTCGGTGACCAGGGCCAGCGTGCCTTCCGAGCCGACCATCAGTCGCGCGAGGTCGTAACCGGTCGCGGCCTTGCTGGTCGCCTTGCCGAAGCGGAAGTCCTCGCCGGTGCCGGTCACCGCGCGCACGGCCAGCACGTTGTCGCGCGTCGCGCCGTACTTGACCGCGCGCGGACCGCCGGCGTTGCAGGCGATGTTGCCGCCGACCGTGCAGCTCGTCGCCGATGCCGGATCGGGCGGCCAGAAGAAGCCGTGTGCGGCGACCGCTGCCTGCAGGTCCGCATTGATCACGCCCGGCTCGACGACCGCGACGCGGTTGTCGGCGTCGATCGCGAGGATGCGGTTCATGCGCTCGAAGCCGACGACGATGCCGCCGCCGAGCGGCACCGCCGCGCCGGTGGTGCCGGTGCCGCGGCCGCGCGCGTAGATCGGCAACCGCTGTGCGCGGCAGAGCCGGACCAGCGCGGTCACCTGCTCGTGACGGTCCGGGAACACGACCGCGTCGGGCAGCGCCTCGCGCTTGGAATCGTCGCGGCCGTACGGCGCGCAGTCGGCCGGGTCGGTCAGCACGGCATCGGCCGGAAAGATCGCGCGGAGGGCGTCGAGAACGGAGGCGGTCGGCGGCATGGCGGTCGCGTTCGGCAAGGGGCGCGTGGAGCGGTTCAATCGCGGTATTCGAAGACCTTGACGACGCGCTCGACGCCGGCGACGTTGCGCGCGATGCCGGAGACGGCCTCGTCCTCCTCCTCATCGACCAGGCCCATCAGATAGACCGTGCGATGCGCGGTCGTCACGTTGATGCGGCTCGGATCGAAGCCGGGCAGGCTGGTCAGGTCGAGCAGGGCGGTCTTGACGTGGGCGGTGATCGTGTTGTCGCGGCGCCGCGACCAGAAGCCTTCCGGTTCGCGCACCTCGATTTCGTTGACGAGCCGGCGCACGCCGTCGAAACCGGCGACGATGCCTTCGGCGCGCCGCTTGAGCTCCTCGCTGCGCACCTCGCCGACCAGCAGCATCACGCCGTTGTAGACGACGATCGAGACGTTGTTGCGCAGCGCCAGCTCCTTGTCCTTGTTGAGGTCGTCGTAGGCCGACAGCTGGATGTTGCGGTCGACGAACACGGTACGCGTGCTGCGCCGGTCGTGCGCCGCGCCGGCACCGGCCGCCGCGCCGCCGACCAGGACCGCCGCGCAGCCGGACAGGAGCGGCGCGGCGAGCACGAGCGCGGCGAGCAGGAGGGCGGATGCTGTCTTCATGAAGAAACCTCTCAGAAGCTGTCGAAGGCGTCGCGCCGCCAGTCGACGTCGCGGGCGTCGCCGCCGAGCGAGACCACGTCGAAGCGGCACGGCTGGCGCGCCAGCGCCGGATGCGCGGCGAGGAACAGGCCGGCGGCGCGCACCAGTTTCGCACGCTTGGCCGGGCCGACCGAGTCGGCGCCGCTGCCGGCGTCGTCGCGCCTGCGGTAGCGCACCTCGACGAAGACCACGGTCGCGCCGTCGCGCATGACCAGATCGAGCTCGCCCTGCCGGTAGGTCACGTTGCGTGCGATCAGCTGCAGCCCGGCCCGTTGCAGATGGGCCAGTGCCAGCGCCTCGTAGCGCGCGCCGGCCGCGCGCGTGTTCATTGCACCGCGGGCGCGGCCGGTACGCTGCTCAGCACGCCCTGCGCCGGCCGCGCGATGCCGTTCTCGAACCGCATCCAGCCGAGCCGGCGGTGGATCCGGCCGAAGCTGTCGGCGGTCAGCTGGCCGGTCGCGCCGTCGATGTACTGGTCCGAGTGCTGCAGCATCCAGCCCAGGTACGGCAGCAGCGCATAGGCGTCCATGCCGAACGCGAACAGTCGCGCGCCGACGCCGTTGGCGCTGGCGATCTGGTTGGAGATGTTGCCGCGATCGGGGCGTCCCGGCACCGGCGAGGACAGCCACGGCGCGTCGCAGAACTCGACCTGGTTGAGGTCGCGGTCGAAGCCGGAATTCGGATCGCCCGAATAGATGTGCGAGGTGCCGAACACCGGCGCGGTCACGGCGGCGATCTGCAGCTGCGGCACCAGCAGGCGCGCCTGCTGCGGACGCATGCTGATGAAGACGCCGCCGTCCGGTGCCGGTGCCAGCTGGGCCGTGGCCTGCGTGATCGCGTTGCGGTAGTTGACTTCGTTGTCGAGCAGGCGCGACTCGCCGGCGATGCGGCCGCCGGCCGCCTCGAACTGCGTGCGGAACGCCAGCGCGGCGCGCTCGGCCCAGTCGGTCTTGGCGGCGATCACCGCGGCGCTGGTGATGCCGCGCTCGATCATGCGCTGCGCGGCCTGCGCGCCCTCGGCGTCCGGCAGCAGGCCAAACTCGGCATTGCCGGGCGGCGGCACCTCGCCGCTGTCGGGATGGTTCAATGCCAGCACGCGTGCCGGCAGCGGCTGCCGGAACAGCTCGCCGACCGACTCGCGTTGCAGCGGCCCGACCACGTGGTCGGCGCCGTCGGCGACCGCCTTCTGATACGCCGCGACCGCGGCGGCCGGCGTGTCGCCCGAGTCGTAGACGCGGATCGACGGCCGCTGCTCGGACGCATCGGCGAAGTAGGCCGTGAAGAAGCCGTCGCGGATCGACTGCGCGACGCCGCCGAGCGGGCCGGACACCGGCAGCAGCAGCGCGACCTGGCGCAGCGGCCGGTAGCCTTCGGCGTGCAGCGCGCCGCTGTCGTCGGGCTGCAGCGTGCCGACCGGACGGTTCGCCTGCGGCAGCTGGCGCGGCAGCATCGAACCGCGGCGGCGCAAGGCCTGCTCGATCCACGGCAGCAGCGCGTCGTCGGACTGCAGGGCCTCGGCGCGCGCGATCAGCGCGTCGGGTTCGAGCGCCGACAGCGTCTCGATGATCTCGGCGCGGTTGTGGTCGCGGTCGGCGCCGGACAGGCGCGGATCGATCGCCGCGCGCGTGCGCGCCGCCGCGAAGCGATCGCCGGCCGTGGTCTGCGCGCGGGCGCGCAGCTCGTACACGCGCAGCTGCAGCGCCTCGGACGCCTCGATGCCGTCGGTCCGGTTCAGCAGGTCCAAGGCATGCGCGGCATCGCCGCGCGCGAGCGCGATCTCGGCATCGAGCAGGTCCAGCCGCAGCGGCTCGTCGCCGCCGAGGCGCCGCCGCCGCACGTCGGCGATCGCCTGCGCCGCCGCGTCGAGCCGGCCGGCATCGCGCAGCACCTCGGCCGCGCGCAGGCGGTAGTGCGCCGCGGCATCGGCGCGGCTCTGCTCGGCGAGGTTCAGAAACAGATTCGCCGACTCGTCGAGCTGGCCGTCGCGATACAGCTGCTCGGCGCGGTCGGCCAGGCTCGCGTCGGCCGGCCGGCCGGTCGGCAGGGTGGAGCAGGCGCTCGCCAGAACGGCCAGCAGCGCGGCGATGACGGCGGGACGGAGACGGCGGGTGAAGGACATGGGCACCGCAGGCGGCCGGCAGAAGACCGCGATCATAGCAGGGCCGTCCGGCCCGCTCCGGGCGGGGCGTCGTGGCCCGGCATCGGGCCGGCGCGTCGGGCATCGGTCGATCGGAAGGGCCGGCGCGCGGCCGGGTTCGCATGCGCAGGATCGTCGTGGGCGGGCGCATCGCATCACCCGGCAGCTCGGTCGTCGGGCCATGCCGCCCCGGATCGGCAGCCGTGCCTGCCGCTACACTTGCAGGTCCCCTCGACGCGGCGAGCCGTCCCATGACCCATCGACCCGGCCAGCTGTGGGTGGTCGCCACGCCGATCGGCCACCTCGACGACCTCACGCTGCGTGCGGCCGAGGTGCTGCGCCGCGTCGCCGTGATCGCCGCCGAGGACACCCGTCACAGCGCACCGCTGCTCGCGCGCATCGGCAGCAGCGCCGCCACCGTCGCGCTGCACGAGCACAACGAGCGCGAACAGTGCGAGCGCCTGGTCGAGCGCATGCAGGCCGGTGCGGACGTCGCGCTGATCAGCGACGCCGGCACGCCGCTGATCAGCGATCCGGGCTTCCGCCTGGTGCGCGCCGCGCGCGCGGCCGGACTCGTCGTCTCGCCGGTGCCGGGCGCCTGCGCCGCGATCGCGGCCCTGTCGGTGGCCGGACTGCCGAGCGACCGCTTCGTGTTTGAGGGCTTCCTGCCGCCGAAGTCCTCGGCCCGGCGCGAGCGCCTGCAGGCACTGGCGGCCGAGCCGCGCACGCTGATCTTCTACGAATCGAGCCATCGCATCGAGGAGTCGATCGCCGATCTCGCCGCGGTGTTCGGGCCGGCGCGCGAAGGCGTCATCGCGCGCGAACTGACCAAGCGCTTCGAGACGATCCTGGCCGCGCCGCTCGGCGAGCTCGCCGAGCGCGTCGCGACCGACGCCGACCAGCGTCGCGGCGAATTCGTCGTGCTGGTGGCCGGCGCGCAGGACGAGCAGGCCGACGCCGTGCTCGCCGAAGGCCGCCGCGTGTTCGCGCTGCTGAGCGCCGAACTGCCGCCGGCGCGCGCTGCCAAGCTCGCCGCCGCGATCACCGGGGCGCCGCGCAAGGCGCTTTACGCACCGGGCGACGCCGCGGGCTAGCGGTCCGCGTGGCGCTTTTCCGCCGTTTTTTTGCGGCCGTGCGGCGTATGGCCGTCCATACCGCCGCAGCGGAACCGTAACGGAATCGTCGTCAAATCATCGGTTTGGCCGTCCAAACTGGCCAAAGAACGAAATTTTTCGTATCGTGTGCGGCCCGGTGTCCGGTTTGGGCACGATGCTGCGTCTATAGTCCCTGGCAGCCCCCGCACCCCCGTATGCGCGGGTTGCCGGAAGAGCAACGGTGTATTCGGTCCCCCTAGTCCCGATACGCCTGCACCGCAAATGCCGCCCTGGATGGGCGGCATTTGTTTTTCCCCCGCCGCACCGGCGCGCGCTGGCCGCGGCGCGGCACTGCCGGGGCGATCGTCGTTCCGCGCCTTTTCCTAGCGGCCCGTCTCCGTCCAGTCGCCGCGATAGACGCGCAGACGCACCGGCCGGTCCGGCTCGACGATCAGGATCGCGTTCTGGCCGTATCGCTCGGCCAGCGCATCGATCCGCGCGAGCGGCGCATCCGCTGCGAACAGCGAAGCCTCGCGCCAGGACGGCCCGTAGCCGGACGCCGGCAGCAGGCGTGCGCCGGCCTCGACCAGGTCGGCGTGCAGGCGGCGCAGACGCCGGCGGTTCTCGGATACCGGCAGCGGCCGCGAACCGGGATTGCAGGCGGTCAGCAGCGAGCCGGTCGCGCCCGCCAGCCACTGCACGAGCGCCGGCGGCGCCATCGCGTCGACGCTGACCGCCGCGCGCCGCCCGCCCGGCAGGCGGACCGCATAGCCGGCGCTGCGATACAGCGCCAGCAACCGCGCGAGCTGCGCGGCCGCGATGCCGGCATTCACGCCGGCAGGGCCGTTAGCCGCTCGCGCACGGTCGCGGTGGCCGCGTCCAGATCGATCGCGTCCAGCTGCGTCCTGCCGGCCGTGAACTCGCGCAGCAGCTCGCCCTGCAGACGGCCGCGTTCGAACGCGAACGCGTACGGCATCCGCGTGAACGTCACCATCGCATAGCGCGGCATCCAGTGCGTCGGAACGCGCTCGGCCAGCGTACGATCGAGCGCGCGCATCAGCAGGAAATCCGCATCGTCGACGCGGTCGCGCATCTCGACGTAGTTCTCGAGCGCCATCGCCGCGATCGCGTCGGCATTGGGCTTGCGCCGCCGCGCGAACTCGGCGAACACCGCCGCACGCTCGGCCGGGCGCGCGGCCAGCAGGTCGGCCAGCTCGACCGCATCTTCGAAGCCGCAGTTCATGCCCTGGCCGTGGAACGGCACGATCGCGTGCGCGGCGTCGCCGACCAGCACCGCCTGGCCGCCCAGATGCCAGCGGTCCAGGTACAGCGTCGACAGCACGCCGACCGGATTGGCGGCGAAGTCGGCTTCGAGCTCCGGAATCAGCGGCAGCGCATCGGCGAACTCGCGTGCGAAGAACGCGCGCGCATGCGCCGGCGTGTCGACCGTCGCGAAGCTCGGATCGCCCTCGTTGGCGAGGAACAGCGTCACCGTGAAGCTGCCTTCGGCGTTCGGCAGCGCAATGCACATGTAGCTGCCGCGCGGCCAGATGTGCAGCGCGTTCGGCTCGATCGCGAAGCGCTCGCCGCGCGCGCGCGCGGCGGCCAGCGCCTGCGGCAGCGCATCGGCCGGAAATGCCTGCAGCGGCGGGATCTCCAGTTCCTTGTAGCCGTGGCCGAGCGGCTCGATGCGCTCGCCGAGCGGCGCCGTCGCATTCATCGCCGCGCGCAGCGCCGAGCCGGCACCGTCGGCGCCGATTACCGACTCGGCGACGTGGCTGCGCCGGCTGCCGTCGCGCTCGTCGTGGAACGCCAGCGTGACCGCATCGCCGAACGTCGCCGATTCCAGCCGCTGATCGAAATGCACGCGCGCGCCGGCCGCCTCGGCCGCGTCGATCAGTGCGATGTTGAGCCGGCCGCGGCTGATCGACCAGATCACCTCCGAATCGTCGCGGCCGTAGCGCAGCAGCTCGGTGCGGCCGTCCGGCGCGTGCACCATGCGCCCGCGCATCATCACTGCCAGCTGCATCACCGCCTCGGTCAGGCCGGCCAGACGCAGGCCGTGCAGGCCGCGCTCGGCCAGCGCCAGATTGATCGATCGGCCGCCGGCATAGCCGACGCGGCGCGGATCGGAACGGCGTTCGAACACCTCCACGGCGAAGCCGCGCTGCGCGAGCAGGGTGGCCAGGAGTGCGCCGACCAGGCCGGCGCCGACGAGAGTGATGGCAGGACGTGTCATGCGGCAGCATCGCGGGGTGGGGCGCCGATTCTGCATGCAGCGCCCGGTCGCCGTCATGCGGCGGCCGCGTGCGCCGCGCTCAGGTCGGCCAGGGGCCGCTGCGCGTCAGCCACTCGATCGGCGCCGCCTTGCCGTACAGATTGCCCTGCACCCACTCGACGCCGAGCTCCTTCATGCAGGCCAGGATCGCCGGGGTTTCGACGTATTCGGCCACCGCCTCGGCGCCGAACGCGTGCGCGATCGTCACCGATGCACGCACCAGCTGGTAGTCGCTGTCGATGTGCAGCGCGTTGCGCACGAACGAGCCGTCGATCTTCAGCAGGTCGAACGGCAGTTGCTTGAGCCGCTCGAAGCTCTGCACGCCGGTGCCGAAGTCGTCGATCGCCACGTGACAGCCGAGCGCGCGCAGCTCGTTGAGGCAGCGCCGGCTCAGCTCGAGGTCGGAGATCGCCGCCGACTCGGTGATCTCGAAGCAGAACACGTCCGGCGGCAGCGGCGGATTGGACATCAGCGTCTGCAGCTCGCGTACGAAGCCCGGCGAGGTCAGGCTCTGGCCGGTCAGGTTGACGCCGATGTGACGCAGATGGCCCAGCTGCTGGCGATGCACGCGGATCCAGCGGAACAGCTCGCGGATCACCGCCCGGTCCAGCTCGACCAGCCGCCCGGCCGATTCGAGCTCGTGCGTGAAGCGCGCCGGCGACACCCATTCGCCGTCCGGCGTGCGCAGGCGGCAGACCACCTCGCCGGCCGACACCGGTGTCTGCTCGGACTCGCCGATCCGGCGCATCGGCTGGAAATACAGTGCGACCTCGCCGGTGCGCAGCGAGGCCAGCGTGCTCGAGGCCTCGTCCAGCTTCTTGCGCTGCGCCGCGGCCACGTCCTGCATGCGCGCGGTGTCGCCCTCGCGGATCGGCATGACCTCGCGCAGCGAGCGCGCCTGGAACGCCGCCTGCGATGCCGCGATGATCGCCGCTTCCAGGCCGCTGGCGCGGCTGCTGCGGATGCGTGCATGGCCGACGTACGGCACTACGCGATAGCGGATGCCGTTCCATTCGAAGTCGAGGCTTTCCAGCCGCTGCAGCACCTGCTGCCAGTCCGGATGGCGGTGGTCGTCGCGCTGGCGCATCAGCACGAACTGCGCGCTGGTGACGTAGTACGGCTGCACGCGCTCGGACAGGCGCTCGGCCACCGCGCGCATCAGCGCCGTATGCGCGTTGAGGCCCAGACCGGCCAGGATCCGGTCGGCGTTGTCGACGACCAGATAGCCGAGCTCCTCGTCGGTGCCGTCGTCCTCGCTGACGCGCGTGCGCAGCGCCTTGAGGTTCGGCAGCCCGGTCAGGCTGTCGTTGCCGGCCTCCTCGATCAGCCGCTCGCGCATCAGCCGGCCGTCGCGCGTCACCGCATGCAGCACCAGCAGCAGCACCTCGAGCACGACCAGTTCCAGGCCGAGCAGCACCGGCTCGAGCGGATGCGGCGTCGCGCCGGCGCGTTCGGCGACCGCATAGGCCAGGATCAGCATCGTGCCGGCGATCGCCGGCATCGACCAGCGCGCCGGCAGGCGGATCGCGCACCAGGCCAGCGCGGCGGCCGCGAGCAGACGGTAATCGAGCATCCACTCGCCGAGCGACTCGCCGAACGCCGTGCCCTGCCAGCGGCCGAGCACGAAGCCGAGCGCGAGGAAGCCCAGCGCCGGCAGCACGGTGCCGGGGCTGAGGCGCGGCGCGTCGGCCGATTCGGTCAGCCAGAACGCCGCCGGCAGCGTCAGCACCAGGATGCCCAGATGCGTCGCGACCGCGCCCTGCGCGAGCCGCATCGGCAGCTCCGCCGCCGGCGTGCCGAACGCCCAGTGCGGCAGCAGCACCGCCGCCGCGGCCGAGACCGACGGCAGCAGCAGCAGACCGGCGCCGACGAAGCGCAGGATGTCGTCGGTGCCGATCGGGACCGGATCGCGTCGCGGCCAGCCGGCCAGCCGGGCACCGGCCAGCGCGATCAGGAAATGCAGCGCATACAGCGGTACGCCGATCAGCGCCCGCGCGCCGTAGACCGGCCAGACCTGGGCCATCCATGCCAGCGCGGTCGCGCCGATGCAGACGGCCAGTACGCGCCGGCTCGCGTCGAACATCGCGATCGTCAACAGCAGGCCGGCCTGCAGATACAGCAGCGAGCTCGCCGGCATGCCGGCCGCCGGCACCTGGATCAGGCGCAGCGCCATGCAGGCAGCCGCGAGCGCACCCACCAGCAGGAGGTTTCTGGGCGTCACGAGCGATCGGTCCCCTGCATGCATTGCACCCGACCGGCTGGAGGCGGCGGATGCGAGCCCCTTGTCCCGGGCCGCCACGATACCGCGAACGGGGGCGGCTTGGTGTGCCGGGGCGGCGGGTCGAACGGGCGAGTGCTGCCCGTCTTCGCAGGACAGGTTCCCCGCCGCCGAAAGGTCGCTCAGAGCGCATAGCAACAGAGTTGCCGATTCACCAGGGCATCAGATCGCGCCGGGCGCATCGATCGGCGCCTTGCCCCTATCACCGCGGGCCGTTAGGCTCGAGACACACAGGGAAAACAGGGGAAGTGTGACGTGAAGCAGTGGACCAAGGCATTGCGCTGGATTCTCATCGGGTGCGCATCGGTCGCCGGTACCGCCTTCGCTCAGGAACAGCCGCCGCGGCTGTTCAAGCAGGTCCAGGCGCAGGAGCCGCCTTCAAAGCCGGGCCCGTGGCTGCAGACCTGGCAGATCGAGATCGACCAGCAGGCGATCCAGCAGCCGGCCGAGGCGATTACCTTGAATCTTCCGGGGCAGCGTGAGATCACGGTGCGTCGCGACTTCTGGTCTCCGAGACAGGGATACGTGATCCTGCTCGTTGGCGACGGGCCGGAGACGATTCAGTTGCCGGATCCGAATGCCGCGTCGGAAGACTTTTCGTGGCGATGGTACGGACGCACGGACGGGCACGTCGTTGCGCTGACTTTCGAGAAGGGTTATCTCGCCGGACGAATCTGGGGTCCTGGCGGCAAATATGCATTGAATCCCCGCGCGGGTAAGCGCACCGAGCTGGGCCTGGTCAATCCGGGCTGGTGGCAGCTGCATCCGGATCGAGAAGATTTGCCGCAGTCAGACAAGGTAGAGGCCGATGCTGTGGCGACACCCATCGCCGCGGCGACGACAAGTGAGCAACCGGCTGGGCCTGGGGGCTGGAATCTTTCATGCACAGATCCTTTGCCTGTGGGTGTATGGACGGCACACATAGGTGACAAACGTATCAGGACATGGGTAACACCTCGGATCGGTCGATCGCGGGGGAAACACCATGCCTTGGACGGAGAGCACCTGCATGTCACAACGTCGCGAGT